>Ga0209061_1000118_pt1 | contig 268925 bp, 221 predicted proteins | sample Coa_R1_10_FD_187157 | JGI IMG/M metagenome (GOLD analysis project Ga0209061, IMG submission 187157) | Surface soil microbial communities from Centralia Pennsylvania, which are recovering from an underground coalmine fire - Coalmine... | ecosystem: Environmental > Terrestrial > Soil >... | reverse complement strand
CCAGCTCCTTGCCGGTGCCCGACTCGCCCTGAATCATCACCGTGGTGCGGTAGGGACCGAGCCGACGAATCGCAGCGAACACCCCGCGCATCAGCTCCGACTGCCCCACCATCTGCCCCAGCCGCTCACCCCGCGCGGCCAGCTCCTCTACGTTAACTTGAAGCTCCCGCTCGATCGCCGACTTTTGCGTCTCCGCGACCGAACTCGGCAATCGCGTAGAGAGCCGAGCAAGCTCTTGCGCCTGCTGCGAAAGTTCTCTTTTCACCTCCTCGCTCACTGCCCGAAAGCCGACGGTATCTACGCTTTTGTTCGCAGCTGGTTCGATTTCCGCCGCCACGAGCGCGCCAAGTCGTAACGCCCTTCTGCTGACTATGGGTCGGCCATAAAAGATTCGCGAAGTACCGTTCTCGGCAACTCCGATCGCGTTCCGTTCGCGCAAAATCAAAAGCGTTATTGCGTGTGTTGCTTGCGCGTAATCCATTCAGAGCAAACCTCGAGCCGCTTGAGTAATTTGCTCTTTTTGAAGCGCAAATGAGCTCAGGCTTAACCTTTTTCCAGAAAGGCCAGGATGGGGCGACGAACGGACGTCAGTAGTGGCAGTTTCTTGTCACTTCAACGTCGCGTGCCTTCTTCAGCCCGACTATAGTTTTCGCTCAGATCGGAGGCCGACTTGTAGCCGGCCCGTGAATGACCACTTGGGGATGGGGTTTGGTTTAGATGGTCGGCTCGCCTAGCAACTGGAAATTGAGGCGCAAAGCTCGAGTGCTCGCTCGACCATGCGCGGAACCGAAGACGCTAGTATTTCCCACACTGGGTCCACGCGCTTTCCTCGTCGATGAAGCATCAGATTGAATACCGTTATGGCTCCGAAACGGTATGCGGAAAAAGCTCTAAACCAGCGGACGACCCGCTCGTTCACAGGTTCAGCTGAGAGCTCTTCATAAAGCGCGACCAGCTCTTCAGGGGCTGGAGCGAATTTAGGAATAAGAATGTCGGTTGCCCAGCTTTCAGGGTCAGAAAACAAACAGAGCCAAGCCAGGTCAAGCGTTGTAGGACCGATCATGGCCAGTTCCCAGTCGAGCAGCGCGGCGACGCGCGGTCCGTCAAACAAAAGGTTGGTCCATTGGAAGTCGCCGTGCACGCATCCGACTGGCCCGTCACCAGCGAGCGTTTTTCGTAGCTGCTCGCCCAGCGGCGCGAGCGAGCGAACGAGCCCGTAATCGAGCGTTGGCCGCTCGAGCAAGCCGTCGATCCGGGCCAATTCTGCTTCGGTGCTTACGACTGGCCCCCACGATTGAACCATCTCTCGCCAGTCGAGTTTATGAAGGGTAACCATCACGCGCAGCACGGCCTCGATGCGAGCGTCGCGGTCGGGTGACGTCAGAATTTGGTCGCCACGCGCTAGACTGCTTCCTTCCACGAGCTCGACGATACAGTACGGCCTGCCGAACCATCGCAAGTCGTCGCCGAACCATAGCACGCGAGGCACCGGCAGGCCCGTGGCGTTGAGCGACGCCATGATCCGCCCCTGGCGAACTACATCGGCCGGACCCGCGGCTCTGACACCGCGTGGAGCAAGTCTGAGGACAAGGTTTCTCGATTGACGACGATCTACAAGGCGAAAACTGTAACTCAGACCCGCATGGCCTGGAAGCGGTTTCAGGTCCTCGATTTGCGCTTCAGAGTCAAGCGTGTGGAAGCGGCAAAATTCGAGCAGCTCGCTTTCCACTTCGTAATTCTCGAGATTTTTATGTTCGTGGCTCACTGATAACTCGAAGCCCCCCGGACAACTTCCGCCAGCAGCATAACAATTTTTTCAAACAAATAAATAACTCCGCCCCCTCAGCGCAGTTGAGCGGCGGTGTAGAGAGGCGAGCCTCTGAGACCAGGCCGCTGGAAAGCAAAACGTCCAGAGCCCGGTTGCATACCTAATGCCTGCGGCAGTGCTCTTAGACTTACGTCAAAGAAGAAAGTCTTTCTTCCAGATCTTTGTTTTTAACCCATTAAGTTTCATCGAGTTTTTTCAGAGCGACTATCGAGCGGACGACCGACTCTACCGCGTTTTTCGCGTTGTCGATTCGATCCAGCGCTTGCATTCGGTCCATTCCCGGTCCGGTAACGCCTAGACCGACGGGCTTTTCGAACTGGACCGCTAGATCGGCGGCTATCTTGGTGACGGCACCCATGATAGCCTCGTCGTGCTTGGTTTCTCCTTTTATTACCGCGCCAAGAATTACCACTCCGTCGACGTCTTTGCGCCTGAGCAGGCGTTTGACGACAGGTCCCATGTCGAAGACGCCGGGCACGTGCACGACGTGGCTTACTTCAGCCCCGAGAAAAGCGGCGTGAGCTTGAGCGCGGGCGAGCATCAAGGACGTTACGTCGAAGTTAAACTCTGAGACGACTAACGCGATCTTCACGATTTACTCCCCCCGACGCACGAACGCTTGCCGAACCGGCACGCCATGTTCGTGCAGATAACGTTTGATCTCAGGAATTGTATATCGTCCGTAATGGACGATGGAGGCAACGATCGCAGCGTCAGCTCCCGCTTGGACGAAAGCTTCGAGTACGTGATGTGGGGAGCCCGCGCCGCCCGAAGCGATGACTGGGATGCTGACGGCTTCGACGATCTGCCTGGTAAGCTCGAGCTCGTAGCCGAGAGCGGTCCCGTCGCGGTCGATCGAGTTGATGCATAGCTCGCCGGCCCCTAGTTCTTCGCCCCGTTTGGCCCATTGTATGGCGTCAATTCCGGTCGCCTGGCGCCCGCCGTCGATAAAAACTTCGTAACCAGAAGGTATGTTTGGCGATGGAGGCCGACGCGCAACCTGCATCGACAGCACTACGCACTGGCTTCCGAAGGCTCGCGCCGCTTCCGAAATAAGCTTCGGATTACGGACCGCTCCTGAGTCGATCGAGATCTTTTCTGCTCCAGCCAGAAGCACCGCTCGAATGTCGCTAAGGTCGCGCAACCCTCCGCCGACGGTGAACGGAATGAAAATTTCGCGCGCCACCCGTGCCACGACGTCGAGAATTATTCTTCGCCGCTCGTTCGAGGCGGTGATGTCGTAGAAAACAATTTCGTCGGCACCTTGCTCATAATAGTATCGCGCCATCGCCACAGGATCGCCGACGTCGCGGTTGTCAAGGAAAGTCACGCCTTTGGTGACCTTGCCAGCGCGAACGTCAAGACACGGTATGATTCGACGTGACAGCATCGATACGACTTCTACCAGCGGCAAAAATTGTTTAACACTTCGAGCCCCGCCTCGCCGCTCTTCTCCACATGGAACTGCGTGGCCATCACGTTCTGCCAGGCCAGCGCCGCGCAAAATTCGACTCCGTACTCAGCAGTTGCCAGCACAAGTTGCGGGTCATGGGGCTTTGGGTAATATGAGTTAACGAAGTAGAAGTAGTTACCGTCGCCGATCCCCTTGAACAGAGGATGCTCTCGTATCAGGCGAACTCGATTCCAGCCGATTTGGGGTACCTTAAGCTTGCGACCGTTAATCGTGGTCGGAAAGCGTACGGCCTTGCCCTGGATTATCCCAAGACAGGTGGCGTTGTCCTCTTCGCTTGCCTCTAGCAATATTTGAATACCGATACAGATACCTAGAAACGGCTTACCAGATTCGATTATCTCACGACGCAATGCGCGGTCGAGCCCCAATTGGCGCAAATTTTCCATAGCCGCGCCGGCCGCGCCAACACCTGGAAGGATTATACGTTCGGCCTTTGCAAGAACGTCAGCTCGATCAGTAACCGTGTGCCGGTAGCCGAGAAAATCTAGGGCTCTTGCAACGCTTGCAAGATTACCGGCACGGTAATCGACGATTGCGATCATAAATGCTCAGACCAAGGCAAAGTTGTGACAGCACCCTCAAAGAAAGGCGCCGTGCTTGTCCTGGATGTGTTGCAGAGCATGTAGCTACTTCACCAACCGGCGCTCAAGCGGACTAGCCGCGTCTTTAAGAAGCATGGCGATACCTTGTTCAGCAGTGACCCTAGGATACCACCCCAGCAGGCGGTTAGCCAAAGTGATGTCCGCCAGCGTATGGCGTGGCTCGGCCAATCTGGATGGGGCATAGACTGTCGGTCCACCGATTAGCGTTGCGATCCGGTTGACACTAAGTGCGCGGCCCGAGCCGACATTGATCGGCCGACCGTCGGTCACGGCGCTAGACGACGCGCGTATCGTGGCCTCTACGGCGTCGCTCACGTAAGTGAAGTCACGGGTTTGCTCACCGTCGCCATAGATAGTCATTGGAAGGCCGCGCCGGCGCGCCTCTAAAAATGCGGCTACCACGGTCGCGTACGGTCCGTCGGTCTGCATCCGGGGCCCGTAGACGTTGAAGTAACGAAGTACGACGGTTTCGAGCCGGTAGAGGCGACTGAAAAGCCGCATGTACTGCTCTCCGGCGAGTTTTTGCGCGGCGTAGGGACTCAAAGGGTTTGGTGTCATCGTCTCGCGCAGCGGAAGAACCTCTTGTTCGCCGTACACGGAAGAAGAGCTTGCATAAACGACTCGCCTCACCTCTGCTTTGCGCGTAGCCTCGAGCACGTTCAATGTTCCCAGGGCGTTCGTCAGATGAGTGTCGACGGGCTTTTCTACCGATAGGCTTACGCGCGGCAGCGCGGCCAAATGAAAGACGCAGTCAGCGTCGCGAAGGTGGTTACTAAGACCCTCGAGTCGACGTATGTCATGCTCGATAAGGTCAGCGGCGGGGTTGACGTTCTCGGGTCGGCCGGTGGCGAAGTTGTCGATTACGCGCACGGCAAAGCCGCGCTCCAGCAGCGCATCCACAAGATGAGAGCCGATAAATCCGGCTCCTCCGATGACCACCATCGTGCGCTTTCGGGCCATAATTCGAGAACGCTGAACCAGCGTGCGTCTACCACGATTAGGGTAACTGGTTTATCGCTGCGCGACCAGACGTCGGTTCTGTTACGCCGTAGCTTTTTGCGCCTCGAAAAGGGCGCGCAGGCGTCCGTTCTGATTGTTGAAAAGCGCGTTAAAGTCGCCTGCTTCGACGACTTCTCCGTTTTCGACGACGTATATCATGTCAGCCCAGCGAACCGTCGCAAGTCGGTGCGCGATCACGATCACGGTGACTTTGCCCCTCAAGCCCTCTACCGCCCGCCACACCTTTTGTTCGGTTTCGCTGTCGAGACTGTTCAAAGCTTCGTCGAGAACCAACAACTGAGGTTGCCTCAGCAAGGCGCGGGCAAGGGCGATTCGTTGTCTCTCCCCGTGAGAGAGCAAAATCCCTCGATCGCCAACCACCGTATCAAGGCCTTTAGGCAAGCGCGCTACAAAATCGCCTGCTGCTGCCATCTCAAGCGCCCGATACATCTCAGTTTCGCTCGCCTGTGGGTGCGCCCAGCGAAGGTTTGCCCGGATAGTGTCGTGAAGAAGGAAAGTGTCTTGCGCTACATAGCCGACCCGCTCACGCCAAGCGCGCATCTGAAGCTCGGTCATCGCCACACCGTCGACCGTCACGCGACCATGCTGCGGCGTTACCAAGCCCATCAGGATGTCGGCAATCGTGCTTTTTCCTGCTCCCGACGGGCCGATGATCGCGGTAATCTGGCCGCAATTAATCGCTATCGTTACGTCGTGAAGTACGGGGGCTTCCCTCGAATCGTAACTAAAGCTTACGTTTTCCAGGCGCAACACGCGACAAAACTCGGGCGCACGCTGTTCCGATCGCAGCAAGGCGGGTTCAGCTGCTGCTATGCACTGAGCTTCCATTTCGCAGATCGTCTTGAAAGCGGGTAACAGCGTGAGCGCGGTCTGAAACCTATTCTGCAGGCGACTTGCCTGGGGCATCATCCGCGCGAACAACGCTACGAGTGCTACTATTTGGTCGTGGGGAGTAAAAAAGACGTCGATCGCGAGGTAAAGTAAAGCCGCCAGGATCAGCGCCGAGCCCAGTTCGAACCAAAGATAGCTGGCTTCGAGGTGGCGTCCGATTTCTAGATAAGTATCGGCGATTCGATTTGCGACAGCGGCGAACACCGCACAATTAATTTTTTCGGCGTTATAGGCTTTGGTCGCCTTTAGAGTTCCGATTTGCTCGACCGTGGCGGCGCAGATGTCATTAAATGCGCGTGATAGCTCGCTGCCGCTTGCGCTAAGCCTACGAGTTCGCCCGCGCGACAAAAGAGCCAAACAGAGTGCGCAGAATCCGACCAGCGCGGTAATGGTTGGGGAAAGCTTGAAAGCAAAATAGACGTAGCTCGCCATCACCGTGGCAGTCGCAACGAAGCTCAGCAAACTATACGTTGCCTGACCGAGCCGCGATATTTCCACGGTCAATGCGTCAACCAAGTTAGAGCCGCGAAAGCGGCACAGGAACAGCCAGTTAGCGTTGACAATCGCTCCATAAAGACGTGTGCGCAACGTCTTTTCATAGTTTTGTTGCAGTTTCAAAATCGACAAGTTGCGCTGGCGCACCAAAAGCGCCCTTGCGCTTAACGCTGCCAGCCAGACGGCCAAAAGGGAGCCCAACGTCATCGTAAGCCCGACACGGCGCAGCAGCGCAACTACGAGCTCAGCGTAACGGTCAATCGCTACGAGACCGGGTAAAGAGAAACCTGCGGCGTGCAGGATCGGAAGAATTAGGAGCAAACTTGCCCCTTCCAACATAGAACAGCCGACGATGAGCGCCACAGCAGTTAGAAGTTTTACGCGCCCTAACCGCGCGAGGCTTTTCACATAAGCCGAGACTGTCTTCGCACTCATTTAGGGATCGTAAGAAAGTTGTTTAAGTGTTCCGTCGCTAAACAAACCAGCCAACTGGCCGGCCCCGTTCACCAACAGCCGTAATGGTCGCACTAAGTAGTAAAGGAGGAACAGCGACTCTGGCATCGGAAGGAACACCCAATCTCGAATCGTCGGGCGCAGGGCCCGCGCTAAAAGGTAGCGGATGCCATCCTGTCGGCGCTCAATAAGCCTTACGGGAAACAGAACCTCTTGCAGCCATTGGCTGATCGCGCTGAGCCTTGCATTAGTTTGGGTAAACAGGCGGTTTGCTATGTCACGAACCAACCGGCTAAAGAGCTGATTCTTCTTTCTTATTCGCTGCCTGATTTTATCCGGAAGGGACAGGTCCAACAGACATTCAGCTAATGCAAGACCTAACAGCACCATGTTGAGGCTTCCATACCTGGAAGCCTCTTCAGTCAACATCTCCCAGTCGTCCTCTTCCACAAGGCGTGCAAGCCCCGCCACCGCGCATATTGCCGACAGTTTCTCCCATCCATCGCGGCATTGCTGGATGCACAGTACGTGCAAATGGTCAGCAGGCGCAAGAATCGGAATTGTGATGTCGTTTAAGTTTAACTGCTGCGCGCGGCCAATAAGGGACTCGACGTCTGGCCCAGGCGAAAGCCTATCGGGTACGACCTTCCAATGGAGGTCGACCACGGTGCGTGCTTTTAGGTTGTTAAACTGGGTTTCGCAAACGTTAAAGAAATCGCTTCGAACAGCGTAGCGGCTGTCGAAGTCTGTTACGTACCCAGCTTCTGCGAGGGTTCGCGCGACGTCTTCAAGGGTTTCGCGCTTAACGAAAAAGTCGAGGTCTACGAACTGGCCCATTGCCACGTTGCCATAGAGCTGTTGAGCCAACGTCGCGCCCTTAAACGGGATGGCGGGAATTTGGCGTTCCTTAAAAAGTTCGACGAGGCGAACTAATTCTTGGGTTATGTGATAGCTGCGGACAGCGTTCAGGCGGAAAAGTGTTTCAAGTTCCCCCAGCTTTTCGTTCGGTTCGAGCTGTTCGGTAAAATAAGAGTACACAAGAGGCAACACCCCGTTTCGCAGCGCAAGGGCCCTAACCTTGGGCCAGTCAAGGTCGCGCCAGTTTGCCTCATTCCCCTTCTGTAAACGCCGGTAGTCGCCCAAGGCATAAGCGCTCGCCCTGAGTATCAAAGCGACCTCAGGGCGCATCGTAACATCTAAAGTTTTGGCCACCTGTTTCTGTTTCCCTGCTCGATCAAAGAGCGACGTCAGGGCGAATGAGGTGAGCAGGTCTTTTGTAGCTCGATTGCAGGTAAACGGCCTATATCGGCGAGAACAAGACGCCTGACCTCCGGCAGCAGGTTCAGGTCCGAACAAAGATGCAGCGACTTAGTTTCCACCTTTTGTACCACGTCGGCGAAGAAACGGAAACGTCGGACAAGCGCGACCTTATCAGTTGGGTCAAGTATCCAGGCACAATTGAGTAATCGGATCAAAGCCTCGCGCCCAGTGATTGTTTCTAGTCGAGGCAAGTGTTCTTCGTGGTACCGGTCTCGGCTCAGTAGGTATAAACACTTAAGTTGGTAGCTTGGCGTTCGAGTGCCGTCGTGTTCCGAAAACGGCGTTATCCTGCGCTTAGGTATATTTTTGGCCAGCGCTGGCTCGTCAACTTTTACCAGCCCAAGAGCTTCGATCGAATCGTCCCAAAGTCTTAAACTTGGATATGCAGGCACACCGATGTAAGCACCCGTCTCAAGGTGTTTATTGAGTAACAGGCAATCATCGGCGACGACCGGATATCCTTCGGTCATCAAAGCTGCCGCGGTTGTAGACTTACCTGATCCTGATGGTCCAACGAATGCCAGCAGCCCCTCGGGTGTGAGTACCGAGCTTGCATGGAGCGGCTGTTTACCTTGAAGGTTCAATACAAGCGGCAACACCCAGTCGAGTAGCGCGTGGCGAACCGCTACCTCGTCTGTGCCAATTTCGACGCGGCAACATTTAATTTCGCGCCCCGTCGGGTCGACTAAAAAGTCAGCGATACCAGCTTCGCTCAGGAGGTAATAGCCGCGCTGCGTTCGCGCAACCCGAAGCCACGGCTCTCCCTTGGGCGACGCTCTGCTATAAAGAATCTCTTCGGCTCTGGGCGGCTCACATCTCCAAGCACGCAGCGCGACTTTCAGGTCCGCTTCTCTAAGCGCTCCTCCGCCGAGGCTGGGCAACTCGGGCAGAGGGGTATCGCTTTCGATTACGAGCCCGTAGGCCCGATAAAGCATGGCTTGCGAACAGCTTGTCGACTATCTGCCGAAGTGCGAGAATGCGCCGTCCTTAGCCGGTGCACTTTTAACCGCAGTAAGCTGGGTCGCGTCGCCATAGCGAATCAGGCGAGGGGGTGTATATGGTCGCTTTGTGACCGAGGCCTCTCGCCCTTGATTCAGGCCCAAGACCGTTTGGGCTTGCTCGTTACGATTCGTGTATCCCACAGCTTTTTCTCCTTTCCGCTTAATTGAGTCAAAACGGCTTTGAGCTGCCGTGTTGGTCTATGTTTACCTATAGAAGGCTCATAATGCAAGTCATTTAAGCATATCAAAGAAAAATTTGGCATCAGTGTGCAAACATTCTCCAAGCGCCGCCGATAATTCGCCTTGCGTAAAGGGCTTCAGTCGTCGGCTCCACTCCTTTTGCAAGACTCGGTGAACCGGAGCGTTCAAATTCTTGCGTAAATTCGTCCTTGAATTCGGCTCTGAACCAGAGCTCGATTCCAAGAATGCGCCACAGAAGCCACAGATTATGGCCCTCATTTGGCGAATTGACAGTTGCTCGGTACAGACTCTGTACCGCGTCTTGTTTTACCCAGCCTTCGGCTGCTATCGCCAGCTGTGAAAAAAGCTCCTCGGCGCCGCACGCCTTGAGTTCTCTGACGAAAAGAAAGGAAAATTCGGCCTTGTCTGTTCTTTGGCGAACGGTCTCAGGAATTATTCCCTTCATGGCTTGGCGCAGGACGATCTTGGTCTTGCCATTGCGGTAACGCTCATCTTCCGGAATCGCCAGCATGAACTCGACGAGCCGCCGATCGTTGAACGGATGGCGTCCTTCCACCTCCCAGCGCGCCATCATCCGGTCTACCTGCTCGAGATTGTGAGTGTATGCGCCACTGAGAAAATCTTCGTATATGTGCATTTGGGCATAGGTCGGGAATTTGGGCATTCTGCTTTCAATCTCCGTGCCCCTTATCCGCTCGAGCAGCGAATTTCGCCGCGCAAAGTTCGGGTCGACGAAGGCAGGCAGTCGGTGTTTTCCACGTACTGCCCTCAAAATCCGAGCTACTGGTTCTGGTATCAGCGGACTGAACGCCTGGTACAGGAAAGGGGCGAGCTTTCGTATGTCGGAAGGACTTGACAGGTTTATCCCACGGGATGACAGTTCGTCTCGCAGGCTTCTAAACAGTTGGGCGATTTTAAATTGGACGAGCAGGTCGCTATAGTGACGGACGCTTCCGGAAAGCCAGTTATCGCCGCCCAATCCGGTCAGCATCACACGAAAGCCTTTTCGTCTCGCAAGCTCGAGGCCCGTCTCGTTCATGAGTCCGTTAGGATAGCTCGGGAAATCGCGGTAGCGCGCTGCTTCCGTTGCCCACCTAGACGGCGGTGGGCTCGGCACGCCAAAAAGGTTTGCTCTAATTTTCGTAGTCTCCGTAACGGCTCGAATATAGTCGCTTTCGTCGCATGGGTGACCGGGGAACACGCCCGAGAAAGCTTCCAACAACGGGCAGGAAACTTGTTTTGCTTGAAGTAGGCGCTGCGCTACGCAAACCACTGACGACGAATCGAGTCCGCCGCTTAGCTCGCAACCCACACCAGTTGCGCTGCGCATTCGACAAGCGACCGCTTGCTCGAATAGGTGGCGGAAATGCTGGGCGTACTCCTGCTCGTCGCGGTAGATTACGCGATAGGTAGGGTCAGCATCGTAGTAGCGGCGCTTCACCAAAGAGCGGTCGCGCACGGTCAGGCAATGCGCGGGTTGCAGGCGGAAAACGTCTTTATACAGGGTGTCCTGTTGGCTTACGATCCGGTCGACCAGATACTCCCCAACCATCCCCTCGTTGGGGATGCGGGGTGTTGTGGGATCCTCGAACAGCGCGCCTATTTCGGAGGCGCAAATAAACCGCCGCTCGTCGAAGTGAAAATACAGGGGTTTTACGCCCAAAACATCACGGCCGCAAATCAGCTGGCGGCTGCGACCGTCCCACAGCACGAACGCGAAGTCGCCCACGATGCGTCTTGCGGCTTCTTCTCGCCAAAGCTCGTAGGCTCTAAGAACGATTTCGGCGTCGCTGTCGCTGCGCAGGACGATTCCTTCCGACCTGAAATGGCTGATCAGCTCTTGGCGGTTGTCGACGCGCCCGTCAAAGACAAGCGCTAGCTTCGAATCCGCCAGGACGAGCGGTTGCTTTTCCCCAAGCGATTCGGGCGTGGTGTGCAACGCCGCGTAACCTAGCCCAACACTGCCCTGGCACCAGAGTCCCCTATCGTCTGGTCCTCGGTGAGCTACCGCGTTTAGCATTCGTTCGAGCGCGGCCCGATCGACCTGACGACCGTCAAAGCAGAATATCGCGACTATTCCGCTCATAAGCTTGAGCCCGAAGGCGGTTGGGTGAACGGTAGAGGCCCCAGAACTTTGAACGCACAAGCTTCCTCGCCGCCGATAACAATTGAGTCGCCCTCTTCGAGCCAGGCGTGCGCGCTCAGGCCACCCTTCGGATTCTTGGCTACGCCGAGCTTAAGAGTGGTTTGCCGGCCCATCAGGGCAAGCATCCATTGCAAGGCAAGCGCTCGAACCAAACAGACGCGACTCCCAAGCAACGTCCGGCTGGCGACTCTAACCGACCACGCGGCATCCGCTGTGGGCACCTGGCGCACCAATCGGGCCGTGCGAAAGCCGAGGCGGTAGAGCCTTGGACCGAACGCAATCACTTTGCGAAGCGGTATAAATGTGAGCGCGAGTCTTGCTGCCCACACGCTCACAAGGGCGCCCGCAAGAAGCCACAAGCGCCGCAAAGAAAGCGCCCTAAACCGCACCATCCGCCACTTCTACTTCCCTGATTTCAACTAAACCGTGTTGAGCCAGTTGCTCGAGTAGGCCTAGCAGATCGCTCGTGCACTGCTCGTCTTCTACGTCGAATGTGCTGAGCAATGCGTCCCGCAACTCGCTGACTTTGATAGGAGTCTTGATCATTTCCCAGACGGTTGCCCCGCAGGTGTCCAAACCGTAGTACGCACCGTCTTTGAGGTTCAAAAGCACGACCTCATCGCCGAGCTGACACGAGACCTGGTCCGTACTTGCGACAACTACGGAACTCAACGTGATTTTCCATTTCTTCATCGCCCGTGCGCTCCGTTGCCTCTCCTACTGAGCTAGCCAAAGCTCTGTGGTAATCGCTACTCCAAGCTTTGCGCGCTTCTAGTGAAACGAAATAACACCTGCCTAGGTGATCCGAGTTTTATTAATCTATAACAATCTTGAGCTACTAATGACAATATACAATTTGCTCAATTAACCGATACTAAGCTAAAAATTTCAGCGGCCAGTTAGAGCATTTTCGTCGCTTTTTCGCTATTGTGTTAGCAAACGTACCGAACGGATGCAGGTCTCGCTGAAGTTAACCTGCTCGCCTCTATCCTCAGTGGACTTCTGCAAAATCGTGGCGCTGGGGGTAGACATTTCTTACTCGGCGGTTGATTGGGCTAAACTTTGAGGCTGTGGTTCAATGGCTTTGTCGGCACGACCCGTGTGACGTCTTGCCGGCGCTGACGCCAGTTGGATTGGAACATCGTAATTTCCCGTTCACTGAGCAAATCGGATGACGACGACGCAAGAAAGACTCAAAACCCTACGCGCGGCTTTAAGCGAAAGGATCCTGGTGCTGGATGGCGCTACCGGAACGGCGATCCAGGCGATGAAGCTTAGCGCCGAGGACTTTGGTGGGCCGGCGTTTGAGGGGTGCAACGAACACCTCGTGCGGACCCGCCCGGATAAGATTCGTGCCTTACATGAAAGTTATCTCAAAGCTGGCGCGGATATTATCGAGACTAACAGCTTCGGTTCGACCTCGGTGGTGCTTGCTGAATACGGCCTTGCAGATCAAGCGCGAGAGCTTAACCGACTCGCAGCGCAAATTGCTCGCCAGGCGGCGGACGCGGCTAGTACTGCAGCAAAGCCGCGCTTCGTAGCGGGCTCGATGGGGCCGACGACGAAGACTATCTCGCTTACGGGTGGGATTACTTTCGACGCCCTATGTGATGCTTATCAGGAGCAGGCTGAAGGCCTAATCGAAGGTGGCGTCGATATTTTGCTTTTGGAAACCGTGCAGGACACGCTCAACGCCAAGGCTGGCCTGATCGGGATCGAGCGTGCCTTTGAGCGCCTGGGCGTGAGAGTTGAGGTCGCTGTTTCGGGAACCGTGGAACAGATGGGCACGCTCTTGGCCGGCCAAGACGTCGAAGCGTTCTACGTTTCGCTGGCTCACCGCGACCTTCTATGGATCGGTCTTAACTGTGCCACTGGTCCCGATTTCATGACCGACCATCTAAGGACCTTGTCGCAAATCAGCCGTTTCTTCGTCGCGTGTGTGCCCAATGCGGGACTGCCGGACGAGGAGGGCCGCTACAGTGAAACGCCTGAAAAGATGGCAGAGAAAGTTGGCCGTTTTGCCCGTCTAGGATGGGTCAATCTAGTGGGAGGATGTTGCGGCACAACGCATGAGCACATCAAAGCTTTGGCCGAGGCGGTTGAGGGTGTGAAGCCCAGGCGACCATCGACGATTAAGCGAACTGTCGTTGCTGGTATCGAGCCTCTGGTCATCGACGACAGCACCCGTCCAGTATTGGTCGGCGAACGCACGAACGTTCTGGGCAGTCGTAAGTTCAAAAGCCTAATTGCCAAGGGTGACTTCGAGCAGGCAGCTGAAATTGGTCGCCTACAAGTGCGCCGCGGCGCGCACATTCTCGATGTCTGCCTGCAAGACCCCGATCGCAACGAGATAGACGACCTCATAGGCTTGCTCGAGTCGTTGGTAAAAAAGGTCAAAGTGCCTCTTATGATCGACTCCACCGACCCGCGTGCGATCGAGGAGGCTCTAAAGCGGATTCAGGGCAAGGCTATCATAAATTCAATCAATCTCGAGGACGGCGAGGAACGATTTAGGCGGGTTACGCCGCTAGCGAAGTTGTTTGGCGCGGCCCTGGTGGTCGGCTGTATCGACGACGACAAGCAGCAGGCACAGGCGATCACCAAACAGCGCAAGCTAGAGATAGCGCAGCGCTCCTACGATCTCCTTACGCGTAAATACGGAATCGAACCCGAAGACATCATCTTTGACCCCCTAGTGTTTCCTATCGGCACGGGTGATGCGAACTACATCGGCTCAGCCGTTGAGACGATCGAAGCAATCAAGGAGATCAAGGCGACGCTGCCACGATGCAAGACTATCCTCGGGATTTCTAACGTATCGTTTGGCCTCCCAGACGCGGGCCGGGAAGTGCTGAATTCGGTGATGCTCTATCACTGCGTTCAGGCTGGCCTTGATCTGGCTATCGTCAATACCGAGAAGCTCGAGCGCTATCCTTCGATTCCCGAGCACGAGCGCCTGCTTGCCGAGGACTTGATTTGGTGGCGCGGAACCGATCCGCTCGGAAAGTTCAACGACTACTTCCGCTCGAAAAGCTCAAAGCGTCACGTGCCGGATAGATCGAGCATGCCGCTTGAGCAAAGGCTCGCGCGTGCCGTGATTGAGGGAGTCAAAGACGGCCTTTACGACGATTTAAATGAGGCGCTCAAGACCAGGACGCCGTTGGAAATAATCAACGGGCCTCTGATGGATGGAATGGCGGAGGTGGGTCGGCTGTTCAACGCCAACCAAATGATCGTGGCCGAAGTGCTTCAGTCGGCCGAAGTGATGAAAGCCGCAGTGGCTTATCTTGAGCCATTCATGGAAAAGTCCGAGTCTGCGCGCCGAGGCAAAATGGTGCTCGCCACGGTCAAGGGTGACGTGCACGATATAGGCAAGAATTTAGTCCACATAATTCTGAGCAACAACGGTTACGAGGTTATCGACCTGGGAATCAAGGTGCCGCCCGAGGCGCTGATCGAGGCTTATCACAAGCATAAGCCCGACTTTATAGGTTTGTCTGGTCTGCTCGTGAAGTCCGCTCAGATGATGGTGGTGACAGCTCAAGACCTCAAGGCCGCAGGGATCAAATGCCCCATCCTGGTCGGCGGAGCAGCTTTGTCGGCGCGATTTACGCGAATGAAGATCGCGCCCGAGTACGACGGGATCGTCGCCTACGCAAAAGACGCGATGGAGGGCCTTGAACTTGCCAATCAACTGATGGACCCAGATTCTAGGGCGGCCTTGGCCGACAAATTGGCTGCGGAAAGTCGCCGTCTTCTTGCTACCGCGCACGGCGAAAAGGAGCGCACAAAAGATGCGGCGAAAACAACTTCCTCCGTTTCGCCCGCTCCCGTGCGGGTCCCACCTGACCTTTCTTTACACGTGCTCAGGGATTATGACCTAGAGGAAATCTTTAAGTACATCAACCCGGTGATGTTGTACACGCGCCATCTAGGATTCAAGCAGTTCGAGCAAGCTCTCGCCCAAGGAGATCCAAAGGCCAAGGAGCTTCGCGCTGCGGTGGCCGAGGTGGAAGAAGTGATGCTGGCGCGGCCTGACATAACTGCTAATGCTGTTTATCGCTTTTTCCCGGCTAACTCGGACGGCGACCGGCTAATCGTCTACGACGCCGACGGCAAGACCGAGCTCGAAATATTCGTATTCGGTCGCCAAAGCGAGCCACCAGGGCTTTGCTTGGCGGACTATGTCGCTCCTGTACAGTCGGGACGGCGCGACTACGTGTGCTTTTTCGCCACGACTGTCGGTCCCGGAGTGCGCCAATTGGCCGAAGAGTGGAAGGAAAAAGGTGAATACCTGCGCTGCCACATCCTTCAGGCCCTAGCGCTGGAAAGCGCCGAGGCGTTCGCAGAGCTGCTGCACAAAAAAATTCGCGCTATGTGGGGGATTCCCGACCCGCCAGGTCTGACGATGAAGGACCTCTTCCAGGCGCGCTATACCGGTAAGCGCTACTCCTTCGGTTACCCGGCTTGTCCCCGCCTTGAAGACCAAGTCAAACTCTTCAGACTGCTACGCCCCGAAGAGACGATCGGCCTTCGCCTTACCGAAGGCTACATGATGGATCCCGAAAGCTCGGTGAGCGCGCTCGTAATTCATCATCCCGAGGCAAAATACTTCGCTCTTTCCCAAGCTGATATTGCGGAACTCGAGCGCAAGGTCGCGGCCGACGAGGGGCAAAGCGAGTCGGCTTCGCCTTGAATTTTGGCGAGGCTGAATAGCTAGGTCGTACGGTCTTTCCGTGGCCGTGTACTTTTTAAAGCCCGTTGGCTCTGCGGCTTAAAATCTTGACGGCCCCTCCAAACACACAGGCCTCGTAGCAGAAGGTTTTCGGCCTACAAGTGACGCCGAAAATTTTTGGGACGCCGTTTATCTTAGGTTTACGGGATCGCGTTGATGGTTGCTGTTCGTCACCTGGGCGGCCGTCTGCATGTGTCCGTTGGAGTTCACCATAATCTCCTTCGTAGCCCTAGCAAGCTTGTAGCTTACAAAGCGGGCCTTAACCTGGCGCACGCGTGGGCCGTCGAGCTCGACCAGAAATACGCGCTGCCACGTGCCCAGCTCAAGCCGCCCGTCTGATACGAAAATTGTTTCGCTGGTAGGCATCAATAGATGCATGCAGTGCGAATGACCGTTAGCATGCTCGTCGGGAGCGATAGGCGGCTTTCGCCTCGGCAGGTCGTTGTGCAGGTAATTGCCATCCGGTGGACACAGCCGTTGCAGCATACACTTGAAGTCTTCGAGCAACAGCTCTTCGGCCTCGTTGATTTTGATCGCGGCTGTCGTATGCATCGAGAAAACTACCACCTGACCGGCCTCAATCCGATACTCTAAAAGACAGGCATTCAAGTGGTCAGTTAGGTCGATGAACTCGAGCGGCTGGTGGGTCCTTACCCTAAAGACCACATCGAATACTTCGGTCGAGTACGGCCCGTGGCGCAACGCTTTTTGTAGCGTGACCGTCGAAGCTGGATTCGATTGCATCACGTTCTCCTCGGCGGCACTAAGGCTAATTTCACTTTTTGCCGAATCCTGACCGACAAGTCAGTCTTCTCAATATCAGCGTGTACGTCAAGAAAAAGCAAGTCCTACGCTGATATTTGCGCCTAGCCAGGTCCGACATAGCGGAGGAGCCGCGTCAATAGGTTTAAAACGCTTGCGACAATGCGCATGCCGCAATACGGAGGCAAAAGTAGCAGAAAAAGCGAAGGTGGCGCGGCAAGCGAGATGAGGACATAACTTCTCGATGCCAGCAAAGTACCTCTTTAAGAATTGAGTTTAGCGCGGCTAAGGTGGGCTGGAGACGAACTGCACGGGTAGTAGCGGCCTGCGACTCAGATTCAACGAGGTTAGCGGCACTTCTCTAATGCGTCGGTCACTCTCTCCGCACTTAGCTCAAGGCCAACCAACTACCCTTAATGCTCAAGTTGTTGGCGAACGCCGCCAAGCTTTGGCTAGTCGCCTCGCACCAAGCGATACGAATCGCTCTCAAAATGCTGGGTCGAAAACTCGTAAAGCTCCGAGTCTTCCAGCGCTTCCATCTGATGGACGAGCCCTGGCCGGACGTCCATGCAGTCGCCCGGCAGCATCTCGAATTCTTCTATTACCTCGGACTCTGGCCGTTCCTTTATCCTGAGCTTGAGGCGTCCACTGCGCAGATAAAAGGTTTCCGTTTTAAGTACGTGATAGTGAAGCGAGCAGCGTTTGCCCTTACGGATTTCGAGGATTTTGCCGCAATAGAGCTCATTATTGGCAATCCATATTTCCCTGCCCCATCCTTTCGGTTCGACATGTACCGGTGGTCGTGGCCGGTTCATATGGCTTTTCTCCCAACTTCGATGGTGGCCCTGAAATGGCGACTGTGAGGTGATTTTACGCAAGTAGCGCGCTATAGCAAAGCCTTCGCAGTGAAAAGCTCGTTTTTTAAGCTGTAAGCTATACTGAACAAGCTTCTAGGTGCGACTACCGGCTATGCGGTCTCAGCGTGTCTTAGCCTTCAGCTCCTGTTGCGCCAACTCGAGGTCCGCATCGACCATCATCTCAACCAATTGTTGAAAATTGACCTTCGGCTTCCACTTGAGGATTTGCCTTGCCTTGCTCGCATCGCCGCAAAGCTCGTTCACTTCGCTAGGTCGAGTAAGCCTTGGATCGAAGTCCACGTATTTTCGCCAGTCGAGTTTCAACCGTTCGCTGGCCAATTCTAGAAACTCTCTCACCGAGTGGGTTTCCCCGGTCGCAATCACGAAGTCGTCGGGCTTCTCCTGCTGCATCATCAACCACATCGCTTCCACGTAATCGCCCGCAAACCCCCAATCGCGCCGAGCATCCAGGTTCCCTAGTGTCAGGCGCTTTTGCAGCCCGACCTTGATCCGAGTCAGGCCACGAGTAATCTTGCGAGTGACGAAGTTTTCCCCGCGCCTGGGCGATTCGTGGTTGAACAAAATACCGTTTACGGCGAAAAGACCGTACGCTTCCCGGTAATTTACGGTCTGCCAAAATGCGAAAGCTTTCGCGCAAGCGTACGGGCTTCGGGGATGAAACGGTGTGGTCTCTCGTTGCGGGGTTTCGCTTGCATGACCGAACATTTCGGATGACCCGGCCTGATAGAAGCGTACTGAAGTATTGAAGCGCCGGTTGTGGTCTCTAATAGCTTCCAGCAGGCGCAACGCGCCCAATCCGGTGACCTCAACCGTGTATTCGGGCTGCTCGAACGACACCCGAACGTGAGATTGAGCAGCAAGGTTATATACCTCGTCCGGCATCACCTGCGCCAAAACCCTACGCAAGGAGCCAGAATCACCAAGGTCTCCGTAATGGAGTTTGAGATTCGGATGGTCGCCGTCGTAACCCTTGTGCAGGTGTTCGATTCGGCCGGTTGCAAAACTGGACGTCCGGCGCACGATTCCGTGAACCTCGTAGCCTTTGCTCAGTAGCAGCTCAGCCAGGTAAGATCCGTCCTGGCCAGTTATCCCTGTGATTAACGCTCGCCTCGGCATCCCATTTTCTCCAAGCCCGCATGACGCGGTATCGAGAGTACATTTCGTCCGGGGATCCGGAAAGGTCATTTGGGCGATTGCTGTACGATACTGGAAATCGTCTGGCTCGTGCTACGGCCGGCAAGCAGTGGCGCAAACACTACTTGGCCGCCTCTAGCCAACACGAACTCAGCCCCGTCGACAGTCTGCCCCCGGTAATCTTCGCCTTTGACCAAAACGTCCGGTTCGACCTCTCTGATAATCCGCTCCGCTTTCAGGTCATCGAATATTACCACGTAATCGACGCTCTCCAGTGCGGCAAGCATCCGCGCCCGTTCCATCGCCGAATACACCGGCCTTGAATCGCCTTTCAGTCGCCGCACGCTCGAATCGCTGTTTAGCCCCACTACCAAACAGTCGCCTTGCGCCCTGGCAAAATTCAGGCTTGCGACGTGGCCGGCGTGCAACAAATCGAAGCATCCGTTGGTAAACACAATTCTGTGTCCCCGGCTTCGCTCCTTCTCGAGGTGCCTTTTGAGCTCCGGTATGGAAACGATCTTACGGTCTTGTAGCGTGTGCGGGCTTGCGAGCCGGCTTTTGATCCCCTCTTCGAGCTCATCGCGCGAGATGACGTGGGCCCCGAGATGGCTTACTTCGATTCCCGCCGCGATATTGGAAAGCGCCGCCGCCCGGACAAAATTTTCCTTAAGCGCAACCATAAGGCCGAATACGGCCAGCACGACGTCGCCAGCGCCAGTCACGTCGTAAACTTCGCGGGGCGTCGTCGGGATGTGGAGCCCCGCACCCTCGCGCTGACACAGGTACATTCCATCACGGTCGAGCGTAATCAGGCACGCCTCTAGCCCAAGCTTGTCAAGCAAAAATTCCCCCGCTTTGCGCCAAGCTTCGGGGTTGGTCATCGCCACGCCGGTTGCGGTCTCGGTCTCGAAACGGTTGGGAGTAAGGACTGTCGCACCACGGTAGATTGAGTAATCTGCGCTTAGTCGCGGATCGATCACCACAGGAATGCCCCGCTCACGGCCGCCCTCGATGACCGCCCGCAACAGCTGGGGCGTAAGAAGCCCTTTGTTGATGTCGGAGACAAGGACGGCCTGGACGCTCGGGAGCTTGGCTCGAGCTTTTTTTATAAGCTCGCGTTCGAGCGTTGGGGGAATGGTTCGAGTATCCTCGTTGTCGACCCGAAGCAACTGTTGAATTGCGCGTCCGGCCGACTGCACGGAGCCGAGAAAACGCTCCTTCACGATCGTCGGACGCTTCGACGAGGCGACGATACCGTCGGTGTTGATTCCCCATGTCTTCAACAGGCGCTGTAAGCGACGGCCTTCGGAGTCCTGCCCGATTACGCTCAAGGCGTGCACGTCGGCGCCGAGCGAGCGCAAATTCGCCATCACGAATGCAGCATTGCCGGCTCGCTCCTCACGCCGGTGAACGTGCAGAATCGGTATCGGCGCCTCCGGCGAGATGCGCGAAACTTCGCCCCAGACGTATCGATCCAGGATAACCTCGCCGACTACGAGAACGTTTACCGGCTTTGCTGAAGGCAGAGATAATTTATCCACCACAGACTCTTCGGGGACGAAGCCCGGTGTGTGATGTGCGTTGGTTTTGCTTTTGACTTTCGCCATGGCGATTCGCGAATTTTGAGCCGCCCGTCCCATAAAATCGAGCCAAAAGTTGCGCCCTCGCGCTGCTGTTTATCTCACTTTGCTTCTACCGGTCTTAAGTTTAGGTTGCCCTAACCCTAAATGCGCAATTGCCACCGCTAGCGAGGGCGTATTCGTAGCAAAAACAATTAAGCGCCCAAGGACTCGATTGTCCAGCAGAGTCGTGCTACGCAATGCCGACCCAGTGTGCGACGCAGGGGGTTTCAAAGCCGATGTGCGAAGAAAACCCGCTATCTGGCAAAGCACAGTTAGCCAATCGTGAGGCTTTTGTCTGCCGAACTAGCTTGTTTGTCAGGGCGGCTTGCAACTGTATCGCAGTCTTTACAACGATCAGTCGCTTGGCCTTTTGAGCAGTGGACAACGAAATTTTGGGAAGCCGATAGGTTGACTCGAAGGAAACAGAGTTGCGGGCGCTGCTATCCTCGCAAGGATCGCTCGTGCAGTGGCCCCGGAGGGCATCTCCTGTACCGAAACGCTCGCAATAAGTCCGTTGCTTGCGGTCTCTTGCGCCTTTAAAAACGTCGCGTCAGGCGCGGTTTGGCTTTAGCTCAGTATTTAACGGGGATCCAAGCGCATGGAAGATTCTGTGTGAGTTGCCTCTCGGGCTCTTTGTCGGCGAATATCCTGAAGTGTTCTAAGCACAGCCGCGTCGTCGTTCTCCTCCCTGCCACCGACGGTCTTTGCGACGGGCTGGCTCGTGACTGCGCGGGTCCAGGTCGGGTCCAACTCGTCAGGCCCAAAAAGGTATTCCAACAGTACGCGTCTTATATAGTTGCGGGTCTCGCGATAGGGCGGAACTCCGCCGTAGCGTTTGACTGCGCCTTCACCAGCGTTGTATGCGGCCAGTATTTTCACCAGATCGGGCTCTCCCGAAAAAGTCCGCTGCTGGCTTCGCAGGTGCGACAAAAATCTGGCCGCTCCCAGAGCATTTTCTACCGGGTCGAACACGTCCTTCACCCCGAAGCGGCGCGCCGTTGACGGCATTAATTGCATCAACCCTTTAGCTCCAGCCGGCGAGACCGCTTGTGGTCTCCCGGATGACTCGACCAGAGCAATTGCCCGCAACAGATCAGCGTCGATTCCGTACATCGAGCCGATCGCTGCAAAAAGCGATTCTTGATCGAACTCGCCGGCATCGCCTTGCGCGAAACTAAAACCGTGAAGGCAGAGAACCAGCCCGAAGATCGCGCAAAGGGCAATCGCTTTGCTCGCTCTCAAGATGTTTCCCCTTCCAGGTAATAGCGCGTTGTCCCGAATAATGCCGTCGCAGCTCTACTGGCTAAGGCTTTGAGCTACCAGCAGCCTTGAATCGGCCTTATTTAGACTCAACGTCCCCGTTCACGGTGCCCTAAAGTGTTTGTCTGTCTCTGCAACAGGCTCTCGGCCCTTACAAAACGATCACAAGTGTCATTTAGGCACTTTATCGAGGTGACAGCGCGCCTTTGCCGCTAAATCCCGTTTAATCAACGACACAGTACCAAGCGTTGTTTGGAAAAAGCAACCACTATTTTGCAGCCTTATCCTGCAGGTCCGACCTTCAGTACTTGCGCGGGTTAAACTCGGCAAGACCGAGCAGTTCTCTACGGGCGAGCATCCATAAGTCGTAAGTCAACTGGGCGAGCTCGTGCGCCGTCGACGTCAGGAAGCGGGCGACACAGCCGCCGTAGGCAAGTATGCTGGTGCCGCCTCTGACCTGAGCGTATGCAGAAAGATGCCTTTCAATTCCGTCGCACAAGCACTGCCAGTCTTGTTTTTTTCTGTCTTCGGCGACAATCAGCAACGTTCCAAGGTAGTTGAAGCCTTCTAGACGGCCGGGTGCGTCAAGATCGATAGTCTGGGGTGTAAGCCTGCTTCGGCTAAAGAAAATCTCTTTGCCACATACGGTCACGCGCGTGGAACTGTCGACTTCTTTAAATTGCAGCCGTTCGCCGCGCGCGATTCGTCCGGTCGCGTAGCTTTCGGCGATTATAGCGCGGCTTCGCTCCTCCATCTCGACTTCCAGACTTTGGCGCAGAAACGCCCCGGCGTGCGGAATGACGTGGTCGGGAACGTATTCCAAAATAGCCTCTCGAGCTAGACGAGTTTTCGTCTCGCACACAGCCGCTTGCCCCAAGGTGCGGTAGACCTTGGTTGCGGAAGCGGTGGTGCAGCAGGCATGCGCTCCGGGCTCGAGCACGATGGTTGTCGAGAGTCGATCGCCGCCGACAAGACCGCCGGCAGGATTGAGCAGCATCGCATACGCGACGCCATCAAGCGTCGGACCTATATCCTGCACTCGCAATGGGTGCGTAAAGCGGCTTGCGCAAAGCACGGTTCCCTGGCCTGTTCGCGCAAAGCGCAGGTGCAGAAAGCCGTCGCGCCCTATCCGCTCAAGGCTCGAAAAGGAGTTCGCGCCGGATCCACTGGATGATCGTGTCAACGCCTGTACCGTCGCGAAGGTTGGTGAAAACAAACGGGCGCCCTTGGCGCATCCGCGTGGCGTCGCGTTCCATCACCGACAAGTCTGCTCCCACATAGGGCGCTAAGTCGATTTTGTTGATGACAAGCAACCCCGACTTCGTTATCCCCGGCCCTCCTTTTCTGGGGATTTTTTCGCCTTCGGCTACGTCTATCACGTAGATCGTCGCGTCGACCAGTTCCGGGCTAAAACTAGCGGCCAAATTGTCACCCCCAGACTCGATGAACAAAATATCCAGGTTCGGGAAACGGCTGGTTAAAAGATCGACGGCCGCAAGGTTGACCGACGCGTCCTCTCGTATTGCCGTGTGCGGACATCCTCCGGTTTCCACGCCCAGTATTCTCTCCGGTGGAAGCACGCCGCGGCGGGTCAAGAACTCCGCATCCTCGCGCGTATAAATATCGTTTGTGATTACCGCAAGCTCGTACCCTGAGCGAAGGCGCGTGCACAACGCCTCGACCAAGGCGGTCTTGCCTGCCCCAACCGGTCCGCCGATACCGATTCTAAGTGGCCTTGTTGGCGTCATGATCTGAAAAGCCTCGCTTCAAGTTTCGCGTGTCGCATCGAAGCGATTTCAAGCCCGGGGTTAAAACTCCAGGCGTCCTCAGGACGCGCGTCCATAACCTTGTTGGCTAAGTCTGCGATGAGCCCGTGAAGCGACCACAGGATCTGCTGTCCCTCGAGCTGCCCGAGCGGGATCAGCTTGACCGCAGCGCTTACCATCGTCACCGCCGACGTGTACAGATAAGCCTCCGTTGCCCGAAGCGGCTCCCATCCCAGTGCCGCACCGACGACGCCAAAGGCTATAGCCTGATGCCCTGGCGTCACGCCTGAGGCGATACTTTCGAAGTACCGCTGTATGATCGGCGCGCGGCACAGCGCCGCAGCCACGCGAGCTATCTGCCGCCCTATTTGTTGGCTGGCCTCGCGCTGCTCCGCCGCTGCCTTCATCGCATCCAGTCTCAAATCAAGTTCAAGTAACGCTTTAAGATTGTTGCTTTCCGCGGACTGCCGCGCCCCGAGCATCATCACCGCGTCCGTCGGTTTTACGGTCGTCTCAAGGTACCCTGCAACCAGTTCTCTCGCCTCTTGCGCGTTCTTCAACGTACCGGCTTGCACGTACCATTCAAGACCCATCGAGTGCGCGTAGGCGCCGGTTGGAAAAAGGCCGTCGCTAAACTGTAACAGGCTTAGGAACGATTCAATGGTCATGGCCTTGCAACTTGCCGGTCGTTATGGGATCGAACGGGCGCAGCTCGACTCGTAGGGTCATGCCCAAGCGTTCCATCAAATTCCTCATCGCCGGGTCGTCGGGAACCAAAATTTCCGTCGCGTTCGAAGCCAGCGGAAAGTGGCGATTTCCCACCTCGTAGGCGACACGCAACGCCATCTCCCTTTCTGGCACGTCCACGACGATCACTTTTTCGAGGGCGGCTTCGATTTCGATAAAATAATCGGGCCCGAGCACGATAATTTCCCCAGGCTTAAGCTTTGTTCCGGTCGGTAGGGCCAAGGCGATCTCCCGGCCCGAAGCGGTTATGAAACGCCCCCGAAGCCATCTTCGCTGCTCCCAGGTAAGGGTAAGCTTATCGCGTTCTTTGTTGCGAAGCTCTTCGGCTTTAGGTTGCGGACACAGCGTTTCGCTGACGATCAGCATCGAAGTGTCGCTTAACTATCGCGTCCTCAAAAAAGAAAGTATCGCTGAGCCATCGGCAACACCTTTGCCGGCTCGCACGTCAGAAGCTCGCCGTCGGCACGCACTTCGTAGGTTTCCGGATTGACTTCGATGTGCGGCAGAGCGTCGTTGTTGCGCATGTCGCGCTTGCTCAAACCTCTGCACCGACGCACTTCGACTACTTTTTTGTTAAGTTTGAGCTTTTCCGGTACGCCTTTTTCCAGTGCAGCCCGCGAAACGAAGGTGAGGGAAGTAGAGTACAAAGCACGACCGAAGCTCCCGAACATGGGGCGGTAGATTACGGGTTGGGGCGTCGGTATGGAGGCGTTAGGATCGCCCATCACGGACCAGGCTATCATTCCGCCTTTTATGACCATTTCTGGCTTGACTCCGAAGAAAGCAGGCTTCCAAATCACCAGATCGGCAAATTTGCCCACTTCGACTGAGCCTATTTCGTGTGCCACGCCGTGAGTTATAGCCGGGTTGATCGTGTATTTGGCGACGTAGCGGCGAGCGCGCAAATTGTCGTTTCCTGGCTTTTCGCCCGGCAGCGCCCCGCGCTGACGTTTCATTTTGTCTGCGGTTTGCCACGTGCGAATGATAACCTCGCCCACCCGACCCATCGCCTGCGAGTCGGAGGACATCATGCTGATCGCGCCGATATCGTGGAGGATGTCTTCGGCGGCGATTGTTTCGGCTCTGATTCGCGACTCGGCAAAGGCGACATCTTCTGGAATTTTGGGGTCGAGGTGATGGCACACCATCAGCATATCCAAGTGTTCGTCGAGCGTGTTGACTGTAAAAGGCATCGTAGGGTTGGTCGAAGACGGCAGACAGTTTGGCTCGCCGCACACCGCTATTATGTCGGGCGCATGTCCGCCGCCAGCCCCTTCGGTGTGGTAGGTGTGGATCGTTCTGCCCTTGAACGCGCGAATCGTGTCCTGTACGAAACCTGCCTCGTTAAGCGTATCGGTGTGAATCGCAATTTGGACGTCGTACTCGTCCGCGACCGACAAAGCACAATCTATCGCGGCGGGCGTGCTGCCCCAGTCCTCGTGAAGTTTAAGCCCGATCGCGCCAGCCTCGATTTGCTCGCGCAGCGGCTGCGCGAACGAAGCGTTTCCTTTGCCGAGAAATCCCACGTTTACAGGCAGTCCGTCGGCTGCCTCGAGCATGCGATAGATATTCCATACACCTGGAGTGCATGTGGTGGCGTTGGTGCCGGTTGCCGGGCCAGTGCCGCCTCCGATGAGCGTCGTCACGCCCGACGCTAGCGCGGTGTGCGCAAGCTGCGGACAAATAAAGTGTATGTGGGTGTCGATTCCACCCGCAGTGACTATTCTGCCTTCACCCGCCACCACCTCTGTGCCAGCGCCGACGACCATTCCAGGCGTCACGCCCTCCATGATGTCCGGGTTGCCGGCCTTGCCGATACCCACGATTCTCCCCGCCCTAATTCCGATGTCGGCTTTGACGATTCCCCAGTAGTCGAGAATCAAAGCATTGGTTATTACCAAGTCGAGCGCTCCTTGCTCAGAGGTGACGTGCGAGCATTGACCCATGCCGTCGCGCAGGACCTTGCCGCCGCCGAACTTTGCCTCGTCGCCTGCAACTGTGAGGTCCCGCTCGACCTCGATTATAATCTCTGTGTCCGCCAGTCGAACTCGGTCGCCAACCGTCGGTCCGTAAAGGTCGGCGTACTGGCGACGTGAAATCTTAAGGCTCATTGCACTACCCCACAAAGCCTTGCGCCTTGGCCCGTTCCAGAGCCGAATCTTTCGCCGATCGTGCAGTGGGTCCATTAGTCAGACCGTTTAGGCCATACACGGTGGCGGCGCCACCTAAGCGCACTAGGACGACCTTTTTGGTGTCGCCTGGCTCGAACCGCACCGCGGTGCCCGCCGGAATATTCAGGCGCATGCCGAACGCTTTTGAGCGATCGAAACGAAGCGCCCTGTTCACCTCGAAAAAGTGAAAGTGCGAGCCAACCTGGACCGGTCTGTCGCCCGTATTAGTAACTTCAAGCTCTACTGTGGTTCGACCCTTATTAGCTTCGATCGGTTCCTCTCTCAGAATGTACTCGCCAGGAATCATCTTGCGCCCTTTTTGTTTTCTTCCGTGTCCCTTCACTAGCAGAACCCAAGCTTAACGGATCGGACGGTGAACCGTGAGCAACTTCGTGCCGTCGGGGAACGTCCCTTCGACCTGCACCTCTGTCAGCATCTCTGGCACTCCTTCCATTACGTCTTCGCGCTTAAGAATCGTCTGGCCGAATTCCATCAGCTCCGAGACCGATCTTCCGTCGCGAATCCCCTCGAGCAGCTCTGCGGTGATAAGGGCAAGCGCCTCTGGATAGTTAAGCTTAAGACCCCTCGCCCGCCGCCGACGCGCTACTTCGGCAGCCGTAAAAATCATCAGTTTTTCGATTTCGCGCGGTGTAAGATGCATCTAAGCCAACACCCCCTTAGAGCCTTTGGGCTGGAGCAAAATCTGCCGTTTGCTTCGACCCCAATCGCTTTGCGCTCAATAACTAACAGTTCGCTTCCCAGCCGCAACACTTAAAACGTGTTTGCGTAAGGTTTCAGTTTTCCAAACTTATAACACGCCTAGCATAAAAAATGCCTACCACTTAACGGTTTTTTAGCGTCTGCTGAAAAAAGCCGGTTCGAATCGAAATTTGGGTTTTTTGCACGGGTTTTAATAGCCTTGGGGCAGCTTGCGCCGCAAATAGTCGAGCCGAGCGTCCCACCTCGCCAATCGCGCCTGACTAGGTCGGACGTTTAATTAGTGCTGACATTCTGGGCAGTCGCAGGGCCTAAATAAACTTCGAAGCCGCAATCTTGCGTTTCGCGCCGATCAGGCGCGCTCCCAGGGCTTTCATCGGTTTGCAAACCGAGCTCCTCTACTTTTTCATAGTTTCAATAATATCTGTGCCCAATTTGCAGACAGCGGTTGCCCAAAGTTTTGGCAGTTGGTGGTCATAAAAGCATAGCAAGGCGTTTTGAAATGTGAGAGCTATCGACTTGAGGCGGTTTGTCTGATTTGTTTTCGACCGGTCGCAAGGTAGAGAAAGTTGCACTGTGGTGAAATTTTGGCATACGAGAGTAGCTATGGCGTTGAAAGTATTGCTTCATTACCATCCCGGCAAGCATCTCAGTCGGCGGCTTGCCGAATTGCCGCGCAACGAGATGGAAGTCGAGATTTGTGCCGAGGCCGACGAAGAGCGGTTCGACAAATTAATCGGGCACACCGAGGTTATCTGGCACGTGCTTAAGCCGATTACGGCATCGGTATTTGAAAAGGCGCCCCGGCTGCGCCTGATCCAGAAACTGGGCGTCGGCGTCAACACGATCGATTTGGAGGCTGCACGGCGGCATAATGTGGCGGTCTGCAATATGCCTGGCGTGAACAGCCAGTCCGTCGCCGAGCTGACTCTGGCACTGATGCTTTCGGCGCTGCGACGGGTGACGACCTTCGATGCGGCGGTGCGCAGCGGCGTCGGATGGAGCGCGGCACCCGAGCTCGAAGACAAGTTGAGCGAAATCGGTGGCAGCACCGTAGGCCTTGTAGGCGCTGGAGCGATTCCCAGAATCATAGCCCCGGTGCTCAGCGCGCTGGGCGCCAAAGTGCTGTACACGTCGCGCACGCGCAAAGCGGACTTTCCCGCTCAGTGGCGCGAGCTCCCCGAGCTGCTCGCCGAGTCGGACATCGTATCTTTACATGTGCCGTTGACCCCAGAGACGGAAAACCTGATAGACGCCAAGGCGATCGCCAAAATGAAGCCTGGGGCGGTTTTAATCAACACAGCCAGAGGCGGCTTGGTTGACCACGACGCGCTTTTGTCAGCGCTCAGGACGGGACATTTGCGCGCGGTTGGCTTGGACGCCTTTGCACAAGAGCCGCTTCCTGCCGACGAGCCGCTGCTTGGTTTGTCGTCTGCTGTACTCACGCCCCATGTGGGGTGGCTTACAAGGGAAAGCCTCGATCGTACGCTTGCGGTTGCGGTGGAGAATTGCCGGCGCCTGATGCAAAATCGCGAGCTTCTGAATAGAGTCGTTTAACTCCCATTTCGCATTCTCTGCTTCGCAGCATTACGCGCGGAACCGACCCAAGGCGGTCCGATCGTCAGCGGGTATCAAGCGATAAGGCTATTGTTCATAGGCGCAAGAAGCGTCAACGCCGCGTAAGCGCAATTAGCTACGCGAACTATACCGATTAGCTGCCCCGCGCGTTGGGTGCGATGAGACTTCGGATGCGAGCGCGTTCTCTCACTGGCTCATCGCTTTGAAGTTTTGAGGCGTGGGTGGAAACTTTTTGATCAGGTATGTCACAGAGGCTATCGAGGAGCCAAGCCCGCTAACCTTCGACTGGTCGAACACGATGTCCGGCCTTATCATGTACATCCAATCGTCTACGTGAACTTTTTTCTTGTTGCCATTCGTGGTGACGATAGCATTGTAAGTTAGATGCACGGCGTAGCCGTAGGCTTCACCCCTAGCCACTCCGTCGATATCGCCGACGGGACTATAACCGGTGGCCAGCAATCGGTGCGAGTCTACCAGCTGCAACGTAAACTCATGCGGCTTGACGGGAGCGCCGTCGAAGTCTACAAAGTGTTCGCGCACGGTTACGGTGTCGCGCCCGGATTGCCCCACCATGTGAATTTCGAAACGTCTTTCGACCTTGCCTTTTGAATTTTGAGCCATGCCCGCGGCATAAAGCGGCCCGTCGAAAAATTCGCGTACGTTGAACTCGGGGCGCGAATTAGCATATTGGCTCGCGCGTATCCCAGCGCATCCGGTCAACAAAATCGATGCCGTAACCGAGAAACCTAACGTTTTTACCCAGGCCGATACTTTATTCATCGAGTCCTCACTGCTTATATCAAAACTTTTTTCGAGCCACTGCGAATCATGCCTCCAAGTCGCTCACGACTTTGCAGATTGGCGCGCATGTGTCTTGGTGCCGGCAAACTCCCGATCGGGCTAATAGCGCCGCGGCCAACGAAGTGCGGTCTACAACATGGCGAGGTGGCACGTGGCACAAGCCGCCCCGAGGCACAAACGCCATAGAAGTCTAGCAGACGCTCTCGATTCAGGAATTAGCGTAGTCTCGAACCACGGAAAAAGGTAACGAACCTTTTTGCCACGCTTTCATCGGCAGCCCTACTTTACCCTGACGCTGCGCCCGAGAGCATGAAAGGCCTTTTCTGCGGCGAGCAACACCAGGAACGCTTGACAACAATCTTTTGTAATGGAAAATGAGAATCACTTTCATTATCATTACGGCAAAAGGGAGTTCGCCCATCATGAGCACACACGGAAAGATTGCGGCTTGGGCACTGGCTCTATACGCATGTGCGTGGGCGTTATGTCCCCGCTTGGTTGCGGCAGACAGCGTTGCCACGGTCGAACTCGTATACACCAACCGCCGCTTTACACCGCAGAAGGTGGCCGTCCCTGCCGGAAAACCCGTCGTCGTGCGAGTGCGCAATTTGAGTAGCGAAGCGATCGAATTCGAAAGTTTTAGTCTCAATCGAGAAAAGGTGGTGCCCCCTGGGGAGACGATTACCGTCAAGCTCCCTCCGCTTACTGCAGGAACCTACGACTTTTACGATGACTTTCACCAGGACGTCCCTCAAGGATCGTTCGAGGTTAGGTAAGTAATGGAAGCCCTCGAAGCGGACAACTTTCTGCCGAAAGTTTTGTCGATCGTAATTTCGCTGCTAACGACTAGTTGCGTCATCGTTGTCGCTTCCATCGTTTTTCCTGCTCGTCGTTCTAATCCCGAGGCGCACGCTCCATTGCGAGCTTCCGACGACGTGATGGGGATTCTGCGCCGTGCTTGCTTCGATTGCCATTCGAACGAAACTCGCTGGCCTTGGTACAGCGCGTTGGCACCGGTCTCGTGGCTGGTCGCGCATGATGTCGCAACCGGGCGCCGAGAGTTGAACTTTTCTGAGTGGTACAGCTACTTACCAGAGGTGCGGCGGCGAAAGTTGCTCTGGATCGGCCGTGCGGTCGGGGATGGCACGATGCCGCCGAGGCTATACCAGCTGGTGCATCGCGGTTCCCGTCTGACAAAAGCGCAACGTAGCCTTATCTTGCGCTGGTTGAAAGACGAGTTGAACAAACTCGATTGCCGCTCCGAGAGGTTAGACTCCGCCAGTCGTTCCTTAGTTGCGCGCCTTGACCTTCATCCGGAGGTGGGGCGGTGATGGCGTCGTCTGCTCGGCTCGCCAGTTGGCGCGTTACGGTTTTAGTCCTCGTAATTTTGGCCTTCGATCGTAGCTTCGCGATGGGCCAAGTCGATCCATGGGAGTTCGAAGTATACCCTTATGCCACCCACGAGCGCGGCTTGGTTGAGTATGAAACGCTCAATTCTTACGTCGTCCAAGGTCACCATCAAGGCGGTGAAGGAACAGCCGCGGGAACTTTCCCAAGCCAGGGGATGTGGTATAACTCGCTCGAGTTCACTTATGGACTGACCGATCGGATCGAAGTTGGCGGATACCTTCTCACGGGCTGGCCAGACGGACATGGGTTTTGGTTTTCGGGGGCGAAATATCGTATGCGGGGCCGCCTTTTCGACGAAGACGTGCTACCGGTTAATCTTGGATGGTACATGGAGCTCGAGTATCACAAAACGCCCCAGTTTGACGACGATGCTTTGGAGCTCGAGTTGCGCCCCATCCTGGAAAAAGACTTTGGGTGGTGGTCCGTTATCTTGAATCCGATCTTCGAAAAACCGATGTTTGTCGGTCCTGACAAAAATCGTACCCTCGAGTTCGGCTACGCGATGGGTGTATATTACCGTTTTCTCCCACGCTTCTCGCCGGGAGTCGAGTTCTACGGTGGCTCAGGTTTTATTACCTCGTTCGACCCCCTACCTCAGCAACAGCATTATGTCTTCGTCGTTGCCTGGGGCCATCTAGGATACGGTATCGAGTACAATATCGGCCCTGGTTTTGGTCTTACCCCTAACTCGGACCACGTATTACTGAAATTCAACTTGGAACTCGAGCGATTTATCGGTGCCCTGCTTGGACCCTCGCCCGCTGGTGCGTGGTTCTATTGAACGCTCGTTCAGACCAACCTGGCGGGCTCGGATCGCTGATGGTTAGCTCCGAGCCCGCCGGTTAGCGCGTCGCATCCCTAAAGTAAAGTGCTTGCGCGGCTTCTTACGTCTTGGCAGGGGCTTTGGTTAGAGCAGCCAAAGCTTGCGCGCTCCGATTATTAGCTGCTTCTGGCCTCTTGTACTAGCCACTTTGCGGCCTCGACAATCGTTTGAGGATCGATCTCGTAGGCGCGGTAGAGGTCGGAAAGCCCGCCCGATTGGCCAAAGTCGGTGACTCCTAAGGTGATGATTCTGGACGACAATGCGCCGCCGATGAAGGCAAGTGTGTGGGGATGGGCGTCGTGCACGGTTACTATCGGCGCCTTGCGTTCCTCTGGCGCGACCAGCTGTTCAAGCCAGCTTTCTCTCGGTTGGCCGCGCATGCGTGACTTTTGCGCGGCCAAATGGTCATGAAAGAGCAAATCGGCGCTGGTAACGTTGAACAGATTCGCAAAAATTCCTGCCGCGCGCAAACCTTCTATCGCTTCGAGTGCTTCTTTGATCATCACGCCGCTTACGAAAATGTTGACCACGTTGGTTGACGGATCGTATCCCTCTTCTCGGCTCGCGTCGACGAACCGGTACCCTCCGCGCAGGACTTGCTCGCGAAGCTCTCGTTCCCCTCTTTCGTCGAGCAGCCTATTGAAAAGCTCCTGGTCCAACGGCTTGGTCGACAACCTGAGATAGGCGCTTGCGTTTCGTTTGCCCTCTGCTTTCTGAAGATTGTCAAGCGCGTGAAGTAAAATCCACTCGAGCTCGGTTCCGAAAGCGGGCTCATAGTAGGTTACCTGGGGAAGTTGAACGCCAATTGCTGGAGTGATGATCGACTGATGAGCTCCGCCCTCGGGGCTCAGGCTGATGCCCGACGGCGTACCGACCACGATAAACCGCGAGTGATTATATGCGGCATAAATCATCGCGTCTAAAGCTCGGCAAATAAACGGATCATATATGGTCCCGATCGGCAGTAATCGGCAGCCATGAAGTTCGTCGGCCAAGCCTAGGGCAGCCAGCAAAAGAAACAAATTGTTTTCGGAGATACCGAGCTCGATATGGTTACCGGTGGGGCTTTCGCGCCAGTCGATAAGCAGCGGGATTCCCTCTTCCTTGAAGTAATTCTTCGTTTGTCGCCGCGAGTAAACGCCCATCCGGTGAATCCAACCCCCGAGATTCGTCGAAGTGGCCACGTCAGGGGATACCGTCACCAGGTGCTTTGCTATCTCGGGTCTGCGGCTCAGAGCCAAGAGCACCGCTCCCAGAGCGCTTTGGGTCGACAAAAGGCCATGGTAGCGTGCGCCTAGCCAAGAGGGTATTTCCACGGTGCTGGGCTTTTTCGGCGCGCGGTGTCCGTTCCAGCCAAGCGCATTCAACCTTTCCTCGATGTACGCCGCTTCCTCGCTTTCAGGGGGAAAAGAAGGCAATTCCTCTCCCAGGGGGATATCGAGGCTCTCGCGCAAATCCTCGATCTGAGCTGGCTTGAGCAGCCCTGCATGGTTTGCAGGATTACCGGCAAAGGGCAGTCCCCATCCCTTGATGGTGTACGCGAAAACGGCGACCGGCTGGTTGTCCACAGAAAAAGCTTCGTCGAACGCCTCCAAGACTCGAGCGATATCGTGTCCTCCGAGGTTCGCGATAAGCTCCTTTAGCTCTCGAGGTCGAAACGGCGCCAAAAGCTCGGCCATCGCCGGGTCGAAACGATCGCCGCTGCCAATAAGGCGCTCGCGGATCGTCTCTCCGTCTTTGAGCAGCAGGCTCTGGTACTCTTCGTTACTCATCTCGTCGATGCGCGCGCGCAACTTGTGGCCGTACGGTCTGCGATACACTGCTTCGAGTTTCTTGCCGTACTTGAGGTCTATCACGTGCCATCCGTTGATTCTAAACATCTCCTCCAGGCGCTGCGCCCGACCGTCGGGAACTACTCGATCGAGACTTTGACGGTTGAGGTCGATGATCCAAATGACCCGAGAAAGCTTTCGCGCGTACTCCTCGACTAATGCTTCCCATACGTTCCCCTCGTCCAGCTCGGCGTCCCCAACGATGGAAATGTAACGGCTGCTGTCGCTACCGCCAAAGTGATCGAGCACGTAGTCGCGAACCAATCCGCCGAATAAGCAGGCAACCGGACCCAGTCCGACAGAGCCGGTCGAAAAATCGACTCCGTCCGGGTCCTTGGTGCGCGATGGATAAGCCTGAAGACCTTTGAACTGACGGAACTGGTATAACTTTTCCTTTGGCAGATAGCCTCGTAGGTATTGAATAGCATGGAAAACCGGCGACGCGTGCGGCTTGATGGAGAGGCGGTCTCCCGGACGCAAAAAATAAAAGTAAAGCACGGTCATAAGCGTTACCACCGAAGCAGAGCTGGCCTCGTGACCGCCGATCTTGATACCGTCCGGATTAGGCCGAACATAGTTGGCGTAATGAACCATGTAGGTGGCAAGCCATAGCACCCGCCGTTGAATGCGGTCGAGCATCTCGACGTCGTAGCTTGACCATTTCGGAGTGCTAGTAGCGGAAGAAATTTCCCCGTAAGATTCAAGTCGCATGACTTTACCCCCAAAAGGCTAGTCTTTCTATTTTTGTTTTTGTATTAGGCTTCCGGTCTTCGCGGAGCCTTTAAAAGATAGCTTAATCGAGCCCTACAACTAAGAACAGCCAATTGGCAAGTGGAGCCCGAAGCTTAATCGCTTATCGAAAAGGTCAATTAAACGCGGCCTGTCAAACACCCCGTGACCGATAGTTAATGAAGTGATCAAGTCCGTATATGTGGGTTTTCGGTTTTACAATCTCTGCGCTCTCAAAACTAAAAGTCTGACTTTTTGGAAACTACCTAATCTCTTGGGCAGGAAAATTTCGACCTCTGCCACCTCGCTGCCATTGAAGTCGATTTCTTTCCGGCACGTTTTCTGGTAACCGACCGGCACTCAAGTGGCCGGTCGTTTCGGTTTGCGCAACTGAATCACAACCCTTCTACCCGATGGTCTCAGTTTGCTACGTTTTCTAGCTTTTTAAAAAGGACTATTAAGCTGCGCCTGGTACTTTAACCCAAGTTCCTTGCTCTGCCGGACTTTCTCCCGTCGGCGAAAGCCCGGTCAGCCCGTCGTGCCGCGGCGCCATAGGCGAGGCAGTAAGCGAGGCGTCTCAGCGAAGGCCTTTTTGTACTTGATACCAAGCGCCTCTTCTTCAATCGGAATACGGATCGCTAGCAATATTGCGTTGCCGACCGAGAAGACCGTTGCCGTGAACCAACATCCGTAGATCATCGGCAAAGCGACCATCTCGATAACAACCGCAAGGTAATTGGGATGGCGCACGAATCGATATGGTCCGCCTGTAATCGGTGGTGCGTCAGGCACGACAATTATCCGAGTGTTCCACCGTTCTCCCAACGTCACCACCGCCCAGTAACGCAACAACTGCGCCACAATCGCCCCTGTGAGCGCCACATAGCTTACTCCAGGCGCTGCGCCACGCTTCATGTAAACTGCTTCATATGCCGCGCTCAGAAAGAAGAGGCTGTGGAAAACCACCATGATGCGGTAATGTATCTGGCCTACTTCGATCGCTCCCTGTGCGGTGGACCTTCGCGCATTGTGGCAGGAAAGCCAAAGTTCGAAACATCGCTCGCATGCTACCGCGCCTAGAATGAACAAAAAGGCGTTGCGCGAAATCACCATTTGAGCAAAAGAAGTTCAGCGCAAAATCCAGGCCCCATCGCGACCATCACGCCGTAGTCGCCGGTTGCGGCCTCGCCTGACTGCAAAAGGTCGCCCAGGACCAACAAGACCGAAGCCGACGAAATGTTGCCCACCTTGCGAAGCACCCGCCACGACCGCTCAACTGCGCTTGCGTTGACCTCGAGCGCATCGCATACCGCCTCAAGAATTCGAGGCCCTCCAGGATGTACTATCCAATGTCGTATCGATCGTCGAGTAAGGCCAAAGCGGGTAAGAAAGAAATCTACTTCTGGGCGCAGGCGGTCACGCACGAGATAGGGAATTTCCGATGACAAGATCACCTTGAATCCTGAGTCTACGATATCCCATCCCATCGCGCGTTCGGTGTCGTGAAAAAATGCCGAGCCGGAGCCGACGATCGCTGCGCCTTGGTGTTCGCGCCGTGCTGCGCCGAAGATTACTACCGAGGCGGCGCCGTCGCCAAAGAGCGTCGCCGCGATCAGATTGGCCATCGACGCATCGCTCCTTTGCAGTGTAAGCGAACATACTTCGACGGAGACAACGAGCGCGATCTCCTCTGGATAAGCCTTCAAATAGTCAGCAGCGCGGGCAACAGCTGCTGCTCCCGCCGCGCATCCCAGGCCGAAGATGGGCGTTCGTTTTACGTCAGGTCTCAGGCCAAGGCGATTGACCAGTCGCGCGTCAAGGCTTGGCGTTGCGATCCCAGTCGTCGTTACGAAAAATACGTGGTCGATTTTTCGGGGCGAGATGTTGCAGTTGCTCAATGCGCTGCGGGCGGCACTTTGAGCAAGCTCGATCCCGACCTTGACCCAGGTGTCGTTCGCCTTTGCGAATGAGGTAAGTTCGAGATACTCTGGGACACTGAGTGCTAGATACCGTCCCTCGACCTGGGCCGTACGGAGCAGATTGAACAAACGCCTGCGTGCTACATCTCCTTCTTCCCAATTTTCGCACAGATGCTTCGATAAAAGTTGAATAATCTCGCTCTGAGGTAGGTAATTGCGAGGGAAAGCGCATCCGACAGTCCCAATGCGCGGTCGATTTTCGTCGCTCACGCAGGTTATTCTAGCATCGCGCCGGCGCGGCAGCATGTGCCATTTTAGGCCTGGCGACCTCCGCTGACACGGGCTCTTCATTTTTCGGCTCAAGTTATTGCGCGTTTTAAAAGGACTGTTTCGTGATGGTCGCCACCGGGTTTTGAGACATGTTTTGTCGGCTTTACTTGCTACTCGCAAACTGCTGGCTTGACCTAAGCGTCGCTTTTGGGATGCATTCGCGTTCGTGTCGCGAACACGTTTCTTCTTTGTGCATCGCGGAATCGGTCTTTTACGTCCCTTGGTCATAGTAGTGGCGCGCTGCGCGTCTTTTTAAGGGTAGCCAACGCGCGAAGAATTTGATGCGCTGAAGGGACAGGCTAACACGCGCCGAGATTCGGCGTTTAAGGAGCAAGCTCGAGAGGTCGGCCGTCGCTTTGAATGTGTTATATCGGGTATTATTGTCTTTGCCGGTAATTGAGGGAGTGCAACTCTGTGCATCGCGGGCGATAGCAGAAAGAGGCTGTCGGAACTGATCCTGTGATGGCACGAACGCGTTAGGAGACGATAGTGACAGGCCAAAAGTTCGCGTCTTCGCGGGATGGGGTGGTTACGTCGCCACACGCTTTGGCAACCCAGTCGGGTCTTAAAGTTTTGCGGCAAGGCGGCAACGCGATCGAAGCTGCACTTGCAACCGCTGCTACGCTCGCGGTTGTGTACCCGCATATGAACAGTCTTGGTGGCGACGGCTTTTGGTTGGTGGCTGACGGCGTCGGCTGGGTGCGAGGGATTAGCGGCGCTGGCCCTGCGGGCCGAGCTTATACCGCGCGCTTCTACCTTGACCAAGGATTTAAGCAGATTCCCGAGCGGGGTCCGTTGGCGGCAAACACCGTGGCAGGTATCGTCGGACTTTGGCACGCAGCTTACGAGCATAGCCGCAGTGTGTGGGGAGGGCAATTTTCGTGGGGTGATCTGCTCGAGGATGCCGTAACATATGCTGAACAAGGGTTTCCACTGAGCAAAGATCATTGGGAGGTTCTTTGCGAACAGAGGACGCAGCTTGAGTCTATTCGTGAGTTCAGGCAAGTTTTTCTGGCCGACGGCGAGCATCTAAGCCCCGGACAAATTTTCGTCCAGCCACAGCTGGCGCGAACGCTCAAACAGCTTCAAAGCGAGGGGGCCGAATCGTTTTACCGTGGGCCTTTAGCCTCGCGGATCGTTGCTGGATTGCATCAAGTAGGGAGCAGGCTCTGTGCCGAAGATTTCAGGAATTACAATGCCCAGTGGGTCGAACCAATCACGGCGACGTATCGAGGCGGCATTCTGGTAAATTTGCCACCGCCCACACAGGGACTCGCGTCCCTAATGATACTCGCGCTGCTCGATCGTTGTGATTTCCGGTCCTCCAACCATCTAAGCGCTCGATATATCCATTACGCGGTTGAGGCCACCAAGCTAGCCTTCGAGGTGCGCGATCGTTACGTGACTGACCCCGACTTTGCCGATGTTCCAGTCAGCGAACTTCTTTCTTCGGCTTTTTTGGATTCGCTCGTTGCGAAGATAAACCCTCGTCAGGCTCGTCCCTACCCTCCGCCCGCGTGCGAAACTGACACCGTATGGTACGGCGTGGTGGATCGCGAGGGGCGAGCCGTCAGCGCAATTCAAAGCATCTATCATCCCTTTGGAAGCGGCGTCGTGGTTGGAGATACAGGCATCCTTTGGCAAAACCGCGGTTGCGCGTTTTCGCTGGACCGCAGGCAGGTAAATTGTATCGTGCCAGGCAAGCGTCCCAGACATACGCTTAATCCGGCGATGTTTTTCACGAAGTCTCGACTTCATTTGGTCTATGGGACAATGGGCGGAGAAGGCCAGCCTCAAACTCAGGCTGCGCTAGTTACGCGTGTGCTTGACTTTGGGCTGTCGTTGGTCGAAGCGATCGACGCTCCCAGATGGCTCTTAGGTCGCACGTGGGGCGCGCCTTCTGTCACGCTTAAGCTTGAAAGGCGCTTCGATGACCGGGTTTACCAAGAGCTTGCGGACTTAGGACATGTTGTCGAATGGGTAGCACCTTACTGTCGTTCGATGGGGCACGCGGGAGTGATACGCTTGACGGCTGAGGGCGGCTACGAGGCCGTGGCCGATCCGCGAAGCGACGGGGCTGCGCTGGGCGTTTAAAGACCCGGTGCTGCTTTCGTCTCGGTTTTGTAAAGCAGCAGGTCCCAGGCGCATTTGCAGGATCGTCCGTTTGTGCGAGCAGCTTTTTTGGCACGCCGATCAAGATGTCAGACAATCGTGAGAGTCCTGCAATGCTTCGCGGTGGTACGGTGAGGCTACGAAGCGAGAGTTCGTTCCGGTCGCAGTCAATTGCCGGCAGGCCCTGCTTGGGCAATGGGTACCTCGTAGCGGATGGTCACTGAAAAGCGCTCGAGACGGGAGCTGGCGGTGTGGCTGCTGAAAAAGAGTTGCGAGGTCAAGCTTTTTGCGCCGTTTGGGCGACGCCTGCACGGCTGGTAAGCTTTGATACGAAACGTGTTTGTCGCAGAAATTTTTTGGTTTTTGAGCGTCGATTAATCGAGCTCCGATCAAGTGTAAGGCTGCCTTTGCGCAGAACAATAGCGCTCAGTTCGAGGTTTTAGCGGGTGTTTCGCACTGATTTCGGTTCCGCAATACAGGCTGATACCGTGCCAGAGCGTTCTGCGGCTGACGCGGTGCACCCTGAGAAAAAGTGTCTAAGTGCGCAGGAAGTCGTCAAGGCTTACGCGGGTCGCGAAGTGGTGAGTCATGTAAGTGTAAGCACCAATCGCGGCGAAGTCGTCGCGCTTCTGGGGCCGAACGGGGCGGGCAAGACGACGACCTTTTATATGTTGGCAGGTTTAGTGCGTCCAGACTCGGGCAGAATCATGCTGGACGACGAAGACATCACGCATCTGCCGATGTACCGGCGGGCTCGCAAGGGAATTAGTTACCTGCCGCAAGAACCTTCAGTTTTTCGCAAGCTCACCGTGCGGCAAAATCTGCTTGCGGTGTTGGAGACATTACCTATAAGCGCCGAAGAAAGAGAGGCTCGCCTTCATTCTTTGCTCCAGGAGCTTGGAATCGAACATCTAGCCAACGTAAAAGCAGCAGTGCTATCGGGCGGTGAGCGGCGGCGTGTGGAGATCGCCCGAGCGCTCGTGCTGGACCCGCTTTTTCTCTGTTTGGACGAGCCGTTTGCGGGCATCGATCCAATCACCGTGATCGAAATCAAGCGGCTCATCACGTATCTTAAAGGTCGCGGAATCGGCGTTCTTTTGTCTGATCATAACGTCCACGAGACGCTTTCAATAATAAATCGTGCGTATGTTATTCACCGGGGCAAAATTCTAATCGAAGGCACCCCGGAAGAAGTGGTCGATAGCCGAGAAGTGCGCGAGGTTTTCTTGGGCCAGGAGTTTCGCCTGCGCTACTAGGCTGTTGCTTTGGCAGACGGTTCTGTAAGCGCACTTTTCCCTTGTGTTGCGGCTAGGTCAAGGACATGAGTTAGCTCTGCGCCTAAATTTTTGGTTGCCGCTTTGGCGCACGCAGCGAGAACTCGACCCGAGTCCTCGGGTCCGATAAGATTAACGGTGGTATGAGCGTACTTGTTCCTTACGTGGTTGAACAGACGAGCAGGGGTGAGCGAGCCTACGATATCTTCTCGCGCCTTCTGCGGGATCGAATCATTTTCATAGGGGGCGAGATTACCGACGAGACCGCTAATCTCGTAAGTGCCGAGCTTTTGTTCCTCGAGGCTGAAGAGCCTAACCGCGAGATTAACGTATACATTAACTCGCCGGGTGGCTCGGTCATAGCAGGTCTTGCGATATACGACACGATGCAGTTCGTCAAGTCTCCCGTTTCTACCCTATGCGTCGGCCAGGCGGCCAGCATGGCTGCGGTGCTGCTAGCCGCTGGCGCCAAGGGGCGACGCTATGCCCTACCCCATTCTCGAATCATGATTCATCAAGTTTCCGGAGGCTTTCGCGGACAAGCGGTCGAACTCGACATCTATGCGCGCGAAGCTCTGCGGCTTAAGGAGGTGTTGAACAATATTCTTGCCAAGCACACGGGCCAGCCGCTGAAAAAGATCGAAAAGGACACTGACCGGGATACTTTCATGAGCGCCTACGAGGCCATGGCCTATGGAATAATTGACGAGGTTTTGACGGCGCGACCCGGTAAGGCTAACGCGGCTGCCGGCGTGCCTGCGACCACTTAAGACCTTGCTGTTGCGTGGACGACTTTCCTGGACGGAAGGGTTCGGTTTAATAGGTTTAGCGACGTCGATTGATGCGGGGCTCTGAAGTCCTTGCCCTGAACAAACAGTGGTCGATTTCGCCCTTCAAGACAGGGACGTGCCTTGAGCTCGGCTACTAGGGTGCCGTGTGCGTAAGGTCTTTGCTGAGGCTTACTGCTTTGCTGGCAAGCCCGTAAGCAAGCTCGTAGTTTTGGTCCTGCAAGGCCTGTCGAGCGGCTGCAACGAAACCTCTCACTTGGTCGTACTCAGCGGCTTTGCCCTTTGGTAGTGCGTCGCGGTTGATTCTCGCAAGTCTCCTTGTTGCATCATTGATCATTGAAGTAGCTGCGTTTTTGTCGGCTGCGCCAACTTCTCTAAGGCTTAAGACAGGTGGTGTCGCCTGGGACGCGCCCTCGACGCTTTTACCCGGGACGTTGTCAGCATGCGGCGTCTGATTTGGCACTTGACTTACAGCAGCTACTTTTTTGGTCTTTGACGCCTGTTTGCGCCGCTTTCTCGAGTTCCATGCTTTAGAGGTCGGCGAGGATTTCAAACTGCTGTCAGTTGCGGGCTGGGGCGTCGGTAACGATGCCAATGAAGGAGAAGATTTATAAGGATTTGGGGGCGGTGTGAAGTTGAGCTGAGGCGGCCAGTGTTGAATTATACTTTCGCAGCCGGAAACGAGAAAAAACGAGCAAACTGCCAAAAGAATGTAGCGGCGTTTGCCCACGCCAACTGCGCGGGCGAAAAAGTCGTAATCGGGTAGCTTCTCGGGACTAGGCGTGTTGACCTCCCTCACCTCAAAACGCACCTGTGCCAATTCCTAGTTCTAGTTCGGGTGAGGGGCGTGCGCCAAGCTTTCGCGATCGAGATTCGCGGGCAAACGCATAGTTACCGTGGTGCCGACACCTGGAGTTGAGTCGACCTTGAGGGTGCCGTGGTGAAGGTCGATCGCACGCAAAGCCATAGGCAATCCAAGCCCGTGACCGCCTTCTTTGGTTGTGAAATACAAGTTGAACACTTTACCGAGGTGCTCTGGTGGTATACCGCAACCCTGGTCTTGAACCGCGATCTCAACCGTACCCCGCTCGACCATCTTACTACTTAACTTTAACGTGCCGCCCTCGGGCATCGCCTGCACTCCGTTCTCGACGATGTTAACCAACGCTTCGGTGAGCAGCGCCCGATCGGCGCGTATTATGCCGACAGCAGGATCCAGATCATACTCGATCGAAATCCGTTCGCTGCCAAAGCGGTCTCCTAGTTCTTTTAGCAAGGCGTTGATATCGACGTCGGTTAAATTGAGTTCCTCGGGCCGTAGGAACCGCATCAGGCTACCTACTGTTTGTTCGAGCTGCGCTATCCGGCTTCGAATACCAGTGATATGTTTCGCTGCATCCTGACTTTCGCCCACGCTTTGACTCACTAGCTCGAGCTGAAGGTTCATGGCATTTAACGAGCCGCGCACCTGATGGGCGAAGCCAGAAATTAGGCCGCCCAGCCTTGCAAGGCGCCCGGAATAAGTTACCACATCTTCTAGTTCGTTCACTGGAGCGAGGTCACGCAAAATTACCAAAAGGCCAGCCGGCTTGGGCCCCTGGCCTAATGAAAAAATTGATACCAAAAACCGCGCCCGCTTGCCATCTTCGCTTACCTCAAACGGGACGTCGTGCACCTCGGCACCCGTGCGATACGCGGCTTCGACCAGACGCACAAGCGGATGGTCTGTCCCCAACAAAAGGTTCAGTCGTTTGCCTTCAGCCAACCCGCCCGCAGGCAAACCAAGACGGCCGAGCGCTTCTGCGTTAGCAAACAGCAGCGATCCTTGTGCGTCGAGCAGCAAAACTGCGTCGGTGATAGAGCGAAAAACGTTGAAGAACTGACCTCTTTCGGCTTCCCAATTAATTCGCTCGCTTCGCACTTTTTGTACTAAACGATTGAACCGCTCCGCTAATGTGCTGAGCTCGTCTCCACCTGCGACTGAAGCTCTTGTTTCTTCGTCACCCTCGGCAGAATGCCCAGCTGCGAGCTGTTCCACACCCGAAGTGATCACGGCCAAGGGTCGCAGGAGCAAACTGGTTAGAGGTAGAATTGCAAGCGATCCGATGACCAAAATGCTAAGACCGATACCGGCGATCACTTCGGCGGTTCGATGGATGCGTTCGGTAATTAGCCCTGTCGATAAAGTGACGTTGATCCGCGCAAACGGCGCACCGTTCATCTGCACCGTTCGGACAAGTTCGTAAATTCGGTCCTGCCATAAAGAGGCGATAAGCGCCAGTGGCTTCCAGGATTCCGCCTGGGAGGCAAGCCTCTCAACTGGCAAAGGTGCTACCGAATCAAGTCTGGGATTGTGTCCTGCGCTGACAATCGGCTTTCCGTCTGGCGTCTCAATCGCCGCATAGACGACCCCCTTGCCAAACGCCAGCGATGACTGTAGCAGAGTGGCGAGGCACGGGTCTTGTTGGAGCACGCTTTTGGGCTCGCTCGAGGGGGCCCGTTTTATCAAGCTGACCCGCATCTGCTCGAAAAGTTGGTCAGCCAAAAGCTCGCCCGACGTTACGAGCTCCCCTGCTTCGACTTGCAGCGTACGATCGATTTCGAGAATGCTAACGGCTGCTATTGCAAGAGCTAGTAACACCACGAGCGAGGCGGTTAGCTTGGCGCGAAAAGACACCTCGACTTCACCAAACGATTAAATTTTTCCGCGATCAAAGTGGGCGAGAAGTTTCCTTGCTACCCTCGTAACGCTCCAGCTTGTTGTAAAGGGTCTTGAGGCTTACGCCCAAAATCTCAGCCGCTCTCATTTTATTTCCCTCTACAAATTCGAGCGTCTTGTAGATCACTTCACGCTCGATTTCTTCGAGCGAGCTTCCGAGGCGGATCTCGAGCACCGAGCTCGAGCCGCGGCGTTGGCGTAATTCGGGGGGCAAATCGGCGCGGGTTACTAGGGGACCGCGGCTTACAACTGAGGCCCGCTCGACGACGTTGCGCAGCTGGCGGACATTGCCTGGCCAGTGGTAGGCCTTGAGCACCTCCACGCATTCATGATCGAATCCCACCAAGTTTTTGCCGTCTCGTTCGGCGAACTGGCGAAGGAAATGCTCGGCCAATGGAATGAGATCGTCGATCCGTTGCCGTAATGGAGGAACGTCGATGTGGAACACATTCAAGCGGTAGTATAGATCCTCGCGCAGCCTGTTCTCTTTGACCGCTTGCTCCAGATTGCGATTCGAAGCGGCTATGACCCGTACGTCCACCGGTACCGTTTCGGAGCCTCCGAGGCGGCGCAAACTTCGCTCTTCCAGCACGCGCAAAAGCTTTGCCTGCAACTCGAACTTCATCTCGGTAATCTCATCCAGTAGAAGCGTGCCACCGTGCGCCATCTCGAAGCATCCCACGCGCCTGCGGTCCGCGCCGGTAAAGGCACCCTTTTCGTGGCCGAAAAGCTCGCTTTCCATCAAAGTATCAGGAATAGCCGCGCAGTTAACCGCGATGTAGGGCTTGCCTCGGCGTGGAGATAATTCATGAATCGTCCGTGCGACGAGCTCCTTGCCAACTCCACTTTCGCCCGTGATTACCACCGAGGCTGACGACGAAGCGACTTGCTCAATCATCGCGATGACCCTTCTCATCGCGCGTGAATACCCGATCAGCGCCCCCAGCTCGCCTACTTCGGCTAGTCGTCGGCGCAGCTGCGCGTTTTCCTCCCGCACGCTTAGATGCTCGAACAAATTTGACAATAGGTTTTTGAGATGGTTAGGGTCCAGAGGCTTCTGTAAATAGTCGTAAGCGCCGAGCTTAATTGCTTTTACCGCGTCTGGTATTTCACCTTGGCCAGAGACGACGATCGTCACCACCTGGGCGTCGCTCTCGCGAAGTTCCGCCAGTACCGAAAGTCCATCCTTTCGTGGCATCTTGAGGTCCAGAAGCAAAACGTGTGGTTCGAAGCTCTTGACCAAGCTTAGGGCAGTATCGCCGTCCTGCGCCTCTTCGGCCTTGAATCCCCATAACCTTAGCAGTTCGCAGCATGCTGACCGGGCAGCTGGGTCGTCGTCCACAACCAGTACTCGTCGCTCTTTCGAACTCATATTTCTCGTCTGGGTTTTAACTTTAATTGAAATGAAATCAACCCCTCCTAATTGATACAACCGAAGCTAACACGCTTTAGACTGAGCGTAAATAGGCCAAAATTACGCAAATGCCAGAACCTGTGACTTATCGCTTACAACTTTAGCGAAAATGTGACAGATTGTCCGGCTAAATTCATTTTTTGGAGAAAAAGCACTAAAAAGCTTAAATCTGCGAGCGCTTATCTGAACGTTTTTTAACTTGAATCGACGAAGGATAACCTGAGTAAATAACGCCACAACTTTGAGGTATACCGAGACGTGTTTCCGAGGGTTACAAACCTTTTTAGATTCAACACTATAGAAAATTGTAGTTTTAAATGGGATAACGCAAGTGTGATAGCTTGTTTCCCACACGATGCGGTCGGCGAAATCGCTAGATTGCGGTTTGCCTCGAAGACACCACGGCGACAAGTTGTCACGCACGCTGCTGTTCTAAGGCGACGTTAAGGAGACGAAGCTTGTGTTTTCCCAAAGCTGCGCCTGGGGCTAAGAGAGTCAGCTCCTGTCGTTTCGTGAAGCTCAACAGTCCTGTAGTTCAGAACTGGCTACAACTTTCCACGAAAGGCACGCCTTGTTGACTGACTCCGAATGAAAAAGACGGCTTACGCGCTCCAATGCTTTATCGGAGATGCCACCGAGCGCGTGTGGCCTGGGCGAGTAATCTTAACACGAGCCGGCGGAACCGCCGGCCTCCCCCACTGATTCGTTCGTATATTTCGAGCACGTCGTCCAGCTCGTGGGTCACGATCGCGAACGGTATTTCGCGATTTTTTATCTCCCATGCTCTGGCCAAGATCTGAGAAGCCGATAGGGTTTGATGAGTTGGCGAGGCTTGATTCAAGCCAGAGCCATCCGGCGGTTGAACGCGGTCAAGAATTTCGGACAAGGGTATCAGACGATGGCGATCGGTTTGTGCCGAAGAGTCCAGAATCTTTAAGAAGGGAGGTTCGTAAGCAGCAGTATCGACCCCGATAAGTATCTTTTCGAGAGGGTTGGTAGAGCTTCTCGTTGACCTCGCCGTATGCCATCGCGGAAGTTTGCCAAACAGAGCGCATAGCGCTGTTAGCCGTTGCTGCCCATCCACGATCCAGAGCGGTTCACCCGGCGCGCTTGAACTGGCGCGTCGCCATAGCAGCAACAAACCTAAAGGATAATCCCGCCACAGCGAATCGGCGAGGTCACGCACCATATCGGGAGACCAGACGAAGCCCCTCTGAAACCGGGGCACATCCCATTGGCCGCTGACACATCGGTTTACCACTTCGACCGCAGGAAGCGTCATATAGGTGACCGAACTTACGCGGTCTTGAGCCAGGTGAATTTGTTGCCCTGGCTTAATAAAGTTGGGAACCCACGCTCGTCGTCCGACGAGCTTGTCTAAAAAGCCAGAAACAGCAAAGCCGTTGTTGCGGTTCGTCATGGACAGCATACGGTTGTCTGAACTAGCCGGAGACTTGAGCCAATACTCTGCTGTTGGGCGACTCTTCGATTACTTCGCGTGCTATCTCTTCGAGCGAGCGCGGCCGCAAACCCTTTTTGGCAGCAAAGTCCAAAATAAAATCGAAATGCGATACGGAGCCCGAATTGAAGCGCAAGGGCGACAAACGACGCAAAGCAACATCGCCCGGATGGGCTGCCGCGATTATGGGAAGACCTAAAGATGCTCGCGCTAGCATCATGTCAGCGGTGAAGTACTCGACCGGATAGCGGTACAACGTGACAAAGTTGCCGCTTGGGCTGAAAATACCGGCTACCGAAGAGAACAGGTACGGCGGAAGCGGATCCTTATCTAAGGCGGGGTTTTTTGGCGCCTCAGCGCAGGCAATAAAACCGTGCTCTTCAAGGACTCTTTTCGCGGCTGCGTTGGAACGCTCGAACGGAAAAACCATCACCGGCTGAAACCGAACTCCGTAGCGCTCCATAATTGCGCTGACCATTCGCTTCCCACTTTCTAACTCCCCAACGAGATCGGCGATCGTCCGATGGTCGACGTGTCGAGCAAAGCCGTGCCAGACGAAACCGACCTCGAAGTTCTTCATCGTTTCTACGTATTTTACGGACGGGCTACCGTCGCTGGGCACCCAGGCGAAATCTATATGCACCCCAGAAAGGCGACTTCGCAGATGGCTCAGCAAGCGCTTGAGCGGGAAAGTACTGAAATAATCAAAGTTTGCGGGCCGATCATCGATCACGAGACCCACTGCCGACGGTTGCCGAGGCTCTTTAAACGCAACTCGGTCAACGGCTGCCAGTGCTCCCACCGAGCCAGGGCGACTGCTAGGTTCGGCCAACCTTGTGGTTAAAGGTGTTTCCTGGGACGTTTCGTCGGGCAAGGTGGTAAGGTCGTAAAAAACCGTTCCCATTCCCAAATGCTGCGCGAAAATAATGGGACGCACGCGTCCACTTTCGAAAACGCCACCCATGAGTTCCTCGTACCAGTTTCCTGTGAGCTCGGCTCCGAAGGTTACAGCCAATGCGTCGAAGGACTCGTCCTGGAGTGCCTTTGGCAGTAAGCTGCTACGGGTGAAGTAAAATCGCGTCGCGCGACACTCGTCCAGTGTTCGTATGCGATTGGCGCCAAAGGTAAGATCTGGATATTCTTTGCCCGGGCAGAAACCGCCTCGCAGGTAAAGTGTTCCGCCTTTGAGTACGAATGAAGCAAGCCGCAGACGCCCGGAACCGTTTAAATGCTCTAATACCAAAGCGCTAGTCACGACCAGACTATCCGAGGAAGGTTCAAGCTCCGGAACTGTACCGTCAACCTCCTGGATCAGTCGTACCTTAAGACCCCGAAGTTTGGCGAATTGCGCCGTGAGCAGGGAAGTATTGCCATGTCGATCGACGATCAACCAGCATGTTTTGGCCATGGTTTTCGCGCATCCTCGCGTTTGGAGTTGCTGCCGTTTGCGGTGGTGGAGGCAAGTTCGACTGCGCGCCGTTCATTAGAATCGAGAATTGCGTCGAGCAACGGCGATGAAAACTGTTGTTTGAGCAGTTGGATGTTGGGGATTACGCAGTGGCCGCCTATGAAACCTGGAAAGTAGCGCCAACGCGGCAAAAAATCTATCTCTTCGAAAAAGTCCAAAATCTGCTCGTACTCTGCTCCGCATTGGGCTGCAAATCGGTTAAGCTCTTGCGCGTAAGCTATTAGGAGACCGAAGTAGGTCGTCTCCGCAAGTTTGGCCAGCTCGAGCGTCTCGACTTTATCCACGATGCGCGTCTTAATTCCGTTTCGCTCGAAATGGTGGGCAGCGCGTTCTGCCGCTTCTCTTTCCGTCGAAGCGACGAACTTGACGTACCTTAGAAGGTCGTTGACCATCCGCGAATGCTTGCCTCTGACCGGGCTGAATGCAACGGCCGCCTTGCAGGACTTAGCCAGCAGGCGCGTAGTTCCGGGCGCCACTGTGCTGTTAATAATTACAAGCTTCGGCTCGAAACGCCTTACGTAAGAGAGGGCCGTTTCGACAAATTGCTGTCGCGACGTGAATGGAAAGCAGAGGTGCATCACCTCGATCGATTGCTCGAAGGTTTGCGGCTCGATGTCATGACAAAGAACCTCTTCATTGCGACCAAGCACGGTCGCCAGTGCTGAGCCAACCTCTCCCACGCCTACCACAAGCGTCGCTGTCATCTCAGATTGGTTCCTCGTTTGAAGTTTTTTGCCTCAGCCGAATCACCAAGCTCGTCGTTTTCCAACGTCAATCGGCACTCCTTATTCGCGGTTGCCGACTTAGTACCTAAAAGCGTATCGACCAGTTGGTAAAGCTTGCTGCGTTCGCTGGGCCAGCTGAAACGCTTAGCAGTTGCATACGCGCGTGCGGCGAGCGCGCTTCTTAGACCCGGGGCATGGTAGAGTTCCTCGATCGCCTGCGCCAGTTCGGTTGGCGAGCCAGGGGTAAAGTAGCGGACAGCGTTCTCGCCAAAGTAGTACTCAACTGTTCGCAGGCGGGAGGCAACGACGGGGATCCCCAGGGTCGCGTATTCGAGCAATTTTACCGGAAGCATAAGATGGCTGGCATGGCTCGGAAGGTTTGGTACCACGCCCAAATCGGCCGAAGCCAGAAGTGCCGGCAACTGTTCGAGCGGTACACATTGATAAAACGTGACGACACCTTCGAGCCCCAATTCCCTAACTTTGCTCTCTAATGTAGCCTTATAGTCCCCTTCGCCGATTACGTTGAATTTCAAATTGGGAATTCGGTCCCGGAGGCGAGCCAACGCTTCTAGAACGACTTCCAGACCCAGGCGGCGAGTTAAGGTTCCGTGACAAACCAGCGTGAAACCGTCGCTTGATTGGATGGGGCGCAGGCGGAAGATGCGAGTGTCGGGCGAGTTCATGACGACGGTGATTTTTCGCTGCGGGATACCTGCTGCGACGAGCCGGGCGCGATGCGGCTCATGAACAGCGAGCACGTGGTCGGCAAGCATCGCACAAACGCGCTCCTGCATTTGCAGTATCAGTGCCCCGATTTTACCCGCTTTGCCTGGAAATTTGTCTAAATAAAGCTCGGGCATCGTGTCGTGCATGTCGAACAGCACTTTCGTGCCGGTCAGTTTCAAAGGTAGCGCGCATAGCACGACCACGTCCGGCATCGTGCACGCGATCGCCAGATCATACCGGGCTTTCAGATGACGGCGCACTGCCGTTATGGTAGCTCGGACCAAGAAATTCGCGTAGTTGGCCACGTACTTCAAATTACTGCTTCCGCGGTAGCGTCGCAGTGGCAGCCGAATCACGTTCACTGCTTGGGTGTCGCTGCCACGCCCGCTATCGAGACAGATCACGTCAACCTGATGGCCACAAGCGGCGAGCGCCTCAGCCTGTCTTTTCACGCGCCCATCGCTTTCGTACGTCGTGTACGCCAAGAAAAGTATTCGCGCCATCACTCGACGTTTACCTAAAAAGGGGAGTTTCGCTTAGCAACGTCGCTTGCGCTTGCGTGGCGCCGCTGCCCTCGATTGACGGTCCATTGCGACCAACCGTCAATCTGAGCGAGGCCCTGCAACGCCACCACGCTGCGACCTGCGAAGGCAATGCCCGCCAGGCGTGCTCGAAATCGGCCAAAAATTTGAGAAACTCCTGATACGTATCCAAGTAAGGCGGTTCGCCACAGTAGTCAGGATGGATTAGGGCGAGGATCATTCCACCCATCGACGCGATCCAGCGAGCCTTCTCACGCCATATTGGAAGCGGATCGCGTCGCAGAAGGTGAATAAGCGTGTGGTCTTGAGCTAGCGTGTAGGGCAGTTCGACCATCTTGCCTATGAAGTACGGAAAGATACTGCAGCAGCCTCCAGGCTGCGGTTCGTAAGGATCGGTGTCGGCGAAACTTGAGTCATAGTCAAAATCCAGGCTCTGTATCCACGGCATCACACGAAGCGTCGAGGGGGAGCGGAAACCGCGCAGGTTGTGTTCCCGGGCAAGCTGTTCGAGCCGAGGTGCTAGAGCCTGGAAGTCGAGTTCGCTGCGAAAGAGCCGCCCGTCGTGGCTCAGACCGTGAGCGCCAAACTCAAACCCGCGTGCACGCAACCTTTCGACTAGTTTCCAATCGACCGGGTACTGCGCCAAAGGTATGTTCCATGACGAGTAGAAGCCCCAACGCTCTTCCAAGTCTGCTATTCGTTCCATCAACTGCATTCCCTTGGGGCTCTCGACGTCGTGGGTAAGGACGATACAGCACTTCCTGCCTTGGGGCCAAAAATCTATATGGTAACCGTCCTGCACGCCAAGTATTTCAACTCCTTTGCGCATCCACGCGCGCCAGTAGTCGACAAGAGCCCCCTCGCAAGGCCATGCGGGAAAAGGTCGCTTACGGCGGGCTCGAACGAAGTACGACTTCAAAAGGAAGCGCAACCTAAGCGGTATGAGCTGCTTTATCCGATAATAGTTATTGAGCTTGCTCGATGGCCGCCGCTCCTGCGGCGCGAGATAGTACTCGTAGAGATACCAGTCGGCGATATCGGCTGAAGGGCGGTTGAACTCCTCTAAGGAGGCGCGCCATTGTTGCGGCAGACCCCAGAAGGTAAAAGCGTCATTGCACGAAACGCCAAGGACCGAGTCTGTCGCTGATGTGGCGGACCCAGTTAAAGGTAGTGCTTCAGCTAACGCCATAAAGACTCCTTAAGTTGCAGCCGTAGCATCTGCTGTTTCCGAATGAAACGAATCAGCTCGTCTTCGGCGACTGGCTTGTCGCCGCGAAGATATCCTTCCACATAGCCCGCCATCATGAGCACTCCAGCCACAATTGGCGGCCACACCACACAATGGCGCAAAGCTCTGACGGCCATAAATAGCGGCGAATAACCTGCCCTGAACGCAGCCCGCCCCATCGCTAGGCGCGAGCGTATGTGGCCACTAGCAGCGCCTGCCGGACGATGATGGAAGGCGCGGATGTGGGGGAAACTTCGCGTTTTAAACCCCTTCATCATCGCGCGCGCTTCGTCGAGCGTGTCCCATCCAAGCCCTCCGTCGAGACCGCCTATCGCCTCGAGACAAGCACGCGTGTACATCTTGATTGCGCCTCTGGTGTGGAATGCAGGTCCTGGCACTTCGCGCCAGCGACCGGCTTTAAGCTCCAGTAATAAAGCGCTCGCTATACCCAGACGTGCGTCGCGTGCAAACTCTCGCAGCAGCAGTTCCACGAAATTCGGAGCGAAACTGATGTCGGCATCGAGTCGCAGCACGAAATCGAATTGTTCCCACACCTCCTTCGATAGAAAACGCGTTATCACACTTTCGCCCCCTGGCGAGCGGGGCCGCATGGTAGGCAGGCGATGAAGCTCAATCCACGGAAACCGTTGCGCCGCTTGCTCGGCGATTAACGGAGTCGCATCGCTAGAGCCATCGTCGATAAGGATCCAACGTCGCGGCGTGACGGTTTGATTGGTCACGGACCCGATCAGTCCGGGCAAAAACGCCTCTTCATCGCGGGCAGCGGTAATCACCAGATAGTTCGTCATCGCACCTCGTCGTTAAACTGTTTTGTAAAATCTCTTTCCATTTCTTCACGGAGTGCTTCGAGTACTGTTTGCTCGCTATTTTAAAAACGTCCGAAAAGTGCTTTCTGTCGTATCGCGTGGCAGAGACCACGGCGTAAAGCGCCGCTTTGTGAAAATAGACATACGACTAGGTTTCAGTCAGTTGCGCTTCGATCTGGCTGCCGAGCAACGGGCGCGGTTTGGCGCTGAGTAGCTCACGGATCAAGTCGAATTCGCAAAAGCACAAAATCAACGCTGGCACTGCGAGTAGCGCAGCAAGACTTACGCTGGGCGGCGCGCCGGTTGCTGCCGCCACGATTTTGACGCCGACGGCGGCAATTGCACACCACAAAGTCGCTCGTAATGCGGGCGACACCGCTCGGACAAGGGATGTCGGACTTGATCCGACAAGCTTGCAGACGAGCGACTGACCGATCAAGCCGATCGCTCCTTCCACCACCGACATGCCGACGCATACGGATTTAAGTCCTTGGCGAGCAAGCACGCAAACTGTTAGCACGATTAGAATCGTTCGCAGACCGTTCAAATAGATATCCATTTCGGGCCGTCCCTTGCTGTAGTATATGGAGCCGATGCCCGAACGAAGCCCGACCATGGCCAATCCTGGGGCGAGCATGCGCAGCAGAGGAGCGGCACTGCTCCACTGCGTTCCATAAACGACGCTGATAAGTTCGGGCGCTGCGATCACGGCGCATGCCAAAGCTGGAAGCACAAAGCGCGCGAGCTTGTCTACCATCGCGCAGTATGCGCCGGCCAGGCGCCGGTCGTCGTCCTGAATCCGTGCGAAAGTCGGCAGTGCGACGCGAACCATCACGCGATAAAGGCGATCGGGAATAAAACGCAGAAGCTCCCATGCAATGACGTAGAGACCAAGCGCTCGGTTACCCAACAGGGCGCCGACGAGCAAAAAATCAATATTGAAAGCCAGCGTGGTGATGAGACGCGCGCCCCACGCGCTCAGCGAAAAACGCATCAATTCTTTAGCTGCGCGAAAGCTCGGTCGAGACGTCGGTACATAAGGCTCGGAGAAGAGAAGTATCAACCCGGAAATGGACAGACGGCACGCAAGGCCCGCTATTAGGCAGACGCGAGCGAAGCCTTTTGCCATCAGCAGTAAAGCGGTCACCAAGAAGGTAACCTCCGAGGTTACCTCTGCAAGCGCTATAGCGCCAAAGCGCAACTCTCTTCGAAGCTTCGCGCAGGCCGTGGCTGCGGTGCCAGCGACGAGGACTGGCAGACAAAGCATCCGCAAGTCCGAGTCCAACGAACGCATACTCATGATTGCGGCTAGGGTCGGGGCCGAAAAGTACAGCAAAGCGCTTATCATTACCGTGAGTGATACCGTTAGCCACCAAGTTGCCGCTTGATGGTCTTCGCGCAGTTCCTTGCGCTGGACCAAAGCCTCCGGCAATCCGCCGTCGCTAAAGAGTAAGAGCAAATTCACGATGACGTTAGCTGATTTGAACGCGCCAAAGTCGGCCGGCTTAAGCCCGCGGGCAAGTACGACTCGGCCGCTTACGCGGAAAAATTGCACCAACGCTTCCGCGAGCGCGTTATTGCGAACGCCGCGCGTGAACGCAGATTCCAGCGAAAGCGATGGTTCGCGCAACGCGGTCGATTTGTCTGCCGCGCTCACCTGCCCTACTCCCATTTAGAACCCTTCACCGTGAAGCATCGCTGGGACGGTTCGCATCAAAATCTTTAAATCCGTGGCCAAAGACCATTCCTGGATGTACTGAATATCGAGTCTTACCATTTCCTCGAACGAAAGCCGGTTTCTGCCGCTTATTTGCCACAGGCCGGTGATTCCAGGGGGAGCTTCGAGCCGTCGGCGGTGCCAATCCTTGTAATGTTCAAGTTCGTAGGGCAGTGCGGGCCGTGGTCCTACCAAGCTCATATCGCCGCGCAACACGTTTATCAGCTGGGGTAATTCATCCAGACTAAAGCGGCGCAGCACTCGACCTACGCGCGTCACCCGGTCGTCATTGGCTAACTTAAAGACCGGCGAGCCGTCGGCCCCATTCACCGCCGCTCTGTTAAGGCGAATCCAGTCCGCAACGTAAGCGCGGTGCGTTTGGTCGCTCGCAGCGGGTTTCATCGTGCGAAACTTCAGCATCTCGAACGGCCGCCCGTAAGCTCCGAGCCTTAGCTGTCGAAATAATATGGGAGGACCGTCAAAAAGTCGGATCGCTAGCGCAGCTACCACCATTATCGGCGCGCTCAAAGTGAGCAAGATGGTTGCGGCCACCAAGTCGAACGCCCTCTTGATCGCGAAGTTGAGCCCCTCGATATTAGACCCGCGCGGCCCAATTAACGGCACTATGCCCACCAGATCGACCCGAAAACCGCCGGTGACCGACTGCAGCATCCATGGCGCGACCAGCCAGCGAAGTCTCAGCCGCTCGCAAAGCTTGATTATTTCCTCCAGTCGCTGGGGCGAAGCCTCGGGCATTACGATCGCGACTTCGAGCGTGGGATGCAGCCCGGCTAGTCGTTCCAGTTCGGACAAACGTCCGAGAACCGAGTAGCCCCGATAGCGCTCGTCGGACGAAGCCTCGTCGTCGACGAATCCCAAAAACTCGTACTGGGTCATCTGCTCGACTATCCTGTCGCACACATATTGCGAGACGTGGTTGAAGCCGACAATTACGAGTGGGATCGCGATCTTGGGGTCGGTGTAGATACGTCGAATCAAAGCACGGCAGCCCGAGCGTGATAGGCTTACCAGCAGTAAACTAAAGACGTAAGCGAGCCCCAACGTAATACGAGCCAGGTCGAGGTGCGCCAAAAATCCCAAGATCAGCGTTAGCAACCAGGCGCTCGTACAACCTTTGAACGTGGCTAGAAGTTCGTCTGGTCCCCCGTTGCGCAATCGGTATAGGTCGCACGCGCGAAAGACCAAGAGCCACACCGTCAATAGCGTAGCGACGAGACCCGTGGCGGCCAACCAGCCGCTTTGAAACAGCCGGGATTTGAGAGCCCCCGACGGGTCGTGCAAATTTACGGCAAGAGCGAAGGCCGCTAATAGTGCAAGCGCGTCACTAAGCGCGAACAAGGCTTTTTGCCGTTTAATTTCGTCCGTCAACATAACGTTTCGAGTGATTGTCGAGCGCCGATCGCACAATCTCGCAAACTTCAGCCACGTCGGATTCGGTCATGTGAGGATGAAGCGGCAACGACAGCGTGGTCTTAGCGATGCGTTCGGCTATGGGGAAGTCGCCGGCACGATAGCCGAGAAAACGGCAGGCCGGCTGCAGATGAAGCGGTATCGGGTAGTGGATGCCGCATTCGATCCCGTTGTCGAGAAGCGCCTGTCTTACTTGGTCGCGATGGTGCGTTCGAATGGTAAAAAGATGATAGCACGCTTCAGCGTCGGTCGGCTCCTTAGGAAGCTCAAGCTCACAGTCCGAGAGCAACTTTCGATAAAGCGTAGCCAACGCGCGCCTGCGCCTATTCCAAGCGTCGAGCCGGTCGAGTTTGGCGCTGAGCACCGCGGCCTGGAGGGCATCCAGGCGTGAATTGTAACCCAGTTGCGCGTGGTCGTAGTGGGATATACGTCCGTGATCGCGCAGGCTTATCACCTTTTTGGCGACTTGCTCGTCGTTGGTAGCGACTGCTCCGCCGTCTCCCCATCCACCGAGGTTCTTTCCAGGGTAAAAACTGAAGCAACCGGCGATACCTACGCTGCCGGCACGAACCCATTGACCATCGAGACGAAGGCGCGCACCGTGAGCCTGGCACGCGTCTTCGATCAGTACGAGGTTGTGCCGCTCTGCAATCGCGCGCAATTCCGTGAGGGAAGCAGGCATGCCATAAAGATGCACCGGCAAGATTGCGCGCGGAGGATGCTCGCGGACGTGGTGACGGAGCGATCCTTCGAGGTATTCGAGCACGCTGTTTGGGCTTAAATTGGCGGTTTCGGGATCGACATCGGCAAACAGGGGTCGTGCCCCAACCTGAACGATCCCTTCGACGGTACCGATAAATGTAAGCGGCGTGGTTATCACACCATCGCCCGGGCCGACTCCAGCGGCCAATAGAGCCAGGCGCAGAGCGTCCGTTCCGCTCCCTACTCCGACGACATGGCGCACTCCAAGGTAATGCGCGAACTTTTCTTCGAATTCCGCGACCTCTGCGCCTCCGACGTAGGCAGCGCGTTGGTGCAAGCGCACGAGCCTCTCAGCAATCGCGTCATTCAGCTCCTGGTTCTGCGCGACCAGGTCAACCATTTTTATACGCATCTTGCTTCCCCTCGGATTCGATGAACGCGGCCCTGATGAGCCGAGCGGGAACGCCCGCGACGATTGCTCCGGGCGCGACGTTTTTCGTCACCAACGCGCCCGCCCCGACCATTGCGCGCTCGCCTATCTCGACCCCGCACAGGATGACGGCGCCACTGCCAATCGACGCGCCGCGCCGAACAACGGTGCGTTCCATATGCCAATCGCCGTCGCCTTGAGGCGAGCCATCGGCGTTGGTTGCGCGCGGATAACGATCGTTGATGAAGACGACGCCATGGCCAATGAAGACCTCGTCTTCGATTTCGACTCCGCTACAAATAAAGGTATGGCTGGATATTTTGCAGCGGGCGCCGATTTTTGCGTCGCGTTGAATTTCCACGAACGCGCCGATTCGGGAGTCATCGCCGATCGAGCATCCGTAAAGGTTAACGAACGGGCTGAGCCTTACCCGTTGGCCAAGCTTCACGTCGTCAGCGATACACGAGTATTTGTGTGGGGCTGTGCGTTTCATATCCGTCCACCTGGTACGTGTCGTCGACCGGAACCGGTTTGCCACCGTAACGGAGCGAGCGATTTGCCGCCTCGAGGACCGTGACCACCCTCAAACCGTTGAGCCCGTCGGTTCGTGGCTCGTCGAGGCCGAGCACGCAATCGACAAAGTGCTCGCTTTCGGTTTTTAGCGGCTCGGTTTCCTCCAGTCGCGGTATGTAGATGTCGCCGTAACGGTATGAGTACTGGAATTCGCCGAAGGTATCGTAGTAGCGATGCACATTGACGCCTTTGTCGTAGACACGAATTTTTTCCTGGATCGCCGTGTCGTCGTAAACGAGCATCTTGCGTGAGCCGACGATCGTGGTTCGTCGTATCTTGTTCGGGTCGAGCCAGCTCACATGGATGAAGGCGATAAGCTTGTTGGGAAAGTGAAGCGCCAGCAACGCGACGTCCTCGACGCTGTTAGCGTAATGACTCTGTCCATGGCATCCCACGGCCTGGGGCATTTGGCCAAGCAGCATCAAAATTATTGAGACGTCGTGGGTAGCGAGATCCCAGACGACGTTCACGTCGCGTTGAAAAAGGCCGAGATTAGCGCGCACCGAGCTTATGTAGAAAATCTCTCCGAGCTCGCCCGACGAAATAAGCTCCTTGATTTTCATCACGGGAGCGCTGTACTCGAAGGTATGCCCCACCATGAGTACGACGTTGTTCGCGCGCGCGAGCTGAACCAGATGCGCAGCTTCTCGAGCGCTGGTTGCCAACGGCTTTTCCACGAGCACTGATTTGCCCGCTTCGAGCGCCTTGCGCGCAATTGAATAATGGGTTGAGACTGGCGTAGCCACGACGACCCCTTCGACCTCGGGATCGTGTAAGACCTTTTCAAGCGAATCGGTGGTTTCTACTGCCGGGTACTGCCGCTCGATGTGTTGGCGCCTGTTGGCGTCAAGGTCGCAGCAGATAAGCCGCTCGACGCGATGGCCTTGGTACAGGTTGCGGACCCAGTTAGGTCCCCAGTACCCAAGGCCTATGACCGCCACAGCACGCAGCTTGTCGCGCTTCAATTGTCGTGTTAAGCCGTTGTTGGAGCTCAGGTTCGGTGAAAACCCCTGCTCTAGTGTCATCAGTTTCTCCTAAGGCCTAGAAATCGACGGACGAAGGTCGGAATCGATTCTTGCGCCGCATTGAGAATAACTCCCACTGGTGAGCGCTCGGCCGCTCGCAGCGCCGCTGTCGTGTCCAGAATTTCGGAAAACTCGGTGTGTCCATAGCGCGCTACCAGTAGCAACGGGTCGCTCGGCCTAACGAGGTTTAAAGTTCGAGCGTCGAGTCTCACCACGCCAAGATCGCAAACGACAACAGAGCTCGAGTTCGCTAGCTCGTCGAAAATTTCAGACCTGGGGTCACGCATCAGATTTGTCAACGACGAGGCGGTCAAAATTTTGAGTTGAGCAAAGTGCGTGTCTTGTACTGAGTTGAACGCGCCCTTGGTCAGGTTCTGAGACTGGTCGTCGTGAATGGAAAAAAGGCGATGGAGGCCAGGGCGCGAAAAGTTTGCGTCGACCAGCAAAGTCGTGAGCCCCAGGCGTTCGCTCAGGTCGAAGGCAAGCGCTCCTGCGACCGTCGAGCACCCGTCGCCGGGCCGGCAACCGGCAAACAGTACTCGTACGTGTTCGCCAAGGCGTGCCTTCGGTGCCAACCGCTCGCTTATCCGCCTTATGGTGCTGGATTTGGCGATTTTGAGCAGCACACGAGGCTCGTCGGCGGCAGAAGAAAACTCCGTCACCGCCGAAAGCGTTTTGCGCATCCTCAAATGCTCATCCGCCTTGGCGTACCTAATCGGCTCAAGCCTGGTGAGGTTGCCTTCGCGCCGTATTGCTTCGAAATACTTCCCCATATCGAGCTACTCTCGCGATGACGTGGAAAACGGAGCTGGCAAGTAGATCGTATCGCCAGGGTAGAGCCTGTTTGGATCTTTTATTTGAGGGTTGGCCTTCACCAGTCGGTCCAGTTCGTCTTTCGAGCCAAGGTAGCGAGCGGCGATGTTTGCTAGCGTATCGCCACGACGAACAACCACTTTGCGCTTCTCTTCAGTAGTTCGGTCTGCGGCTGGGGCGTTACCGTCGCCGTCCTTCACAATATAGGTCGTCACTTCGCGTGTCGGTAAACTTCCAGACCGCGTTGCACTTGGCTCAGAAGGCATGATGATTGGAGTGACTTCGAGCCGATCCTCGCGAAGTGCGGGCGTAGCGTAAGCAGGGTTGGCCTTGACGTTCTCAAGGACGAAAGGCCGTCGTTCTTGCGCCTCGCTATGTGATGGCTTGACCAAGGCGGCGTCGGCTTGCAGCTTCTGCCAGTAGTAGGTAGTAAGTCCGCCGAGCAACGCGAGACCTGAAAGGGCCGCTGCCAAACGGAGCCTGGGTTTTGACGCGCCCACGATCCGAGCCCAAGCGTCGGCCATGTTGGTGGTTTGCTTTTTGCCGGTTAGCGCCTGCGCGCATTCCTTCAGAGCCCTGCGTGCCGCTTTGATGTCGACTTGCTTTGATCCGGATGCATAGGCGACTAACATCGCGTTGTGGCACAACAAGTTGATCTGTCGCGGAATTCCGTTACTTTCGCGCGCGATGAGACGCAGCGCGGCGGGAGAAAAGATTTTTTCCAGTGAACCGTTGTTGGCGTTTAGTCGGTATTCGATGTATTCGCGGATCTCGCGCTGGTCGAGGGGTTCGAGTCGCGCCCGTGCGCCGATCCGTTGATTGAGCTGGCGCAGATGCGGTTGGCTTAGTCGGCGCTCGAGCTCGGGTTGGCCAACCAGGATTATCTGCAAAAGTTTTCTCTCGTAGCGCTCGAAGTTGGAGAGCAGCCGCAACTCTTCGAGCACTTCGTCGCTCAGATCCTGCGCTTCGTCGATGATGATTGCGACGCGCTCCTGCTCGTTGAGTCGCGAAAGCAACTCGTTGAGCGCCTGGATTAAGCCAAGTTTCCCTGGTTCGGCAATTCTTACTGGCAGCTGGTCGAGGATTACCTTCAACAGCTCCTCAAAACTTAGCTTCGGGTTCGAGACGTAAGCTATGCGCACCCATCTATGCTCGCGCGCAAGTAGAGAGCAAATCAGTGTGGTTTTGCCCGTTCCCGCCTCTCCGATAAGCGACGTAAAGCCGGAAGGTTCTTTCAGTCCCCATTCGAGTGCTGCCAGACCTTCGCGATGGGCTCTGCTCAGGTACAGCAGACGGGGAGACGGTGTAAACTGAAACGGCGGGCCGCTTAAACCGAAGTGTTGATAATACATAACTCGCTACTCTTCCTCGGGAATCGCCCCTATGCTGTCGAGTCCGGTCAGTTGGGTTATCGCTGCCAAGGCGTAAACCTTGGGGTCACGCCATTCTTCCCAGTAGGCCGCCCCACAGCCCAAAACCAGCGCTAGCAGGGCGCCGACGGCGAGGTTGAGCGGAACGTTAGGTGAGACAGGCTTGAGCGGAGTGCTCGGCGGTTGTGCGACACTTACGTTGAAAATTTTACTCTGGTTGAGCCCGTGGCTTGCCCGCGCCTCCTCGCCTTTGCGGATGTAAGAAAGATAGACCTCCCGATCAGCTTCAACTTGACGTTGGGCACGCTCGATTTCCACGCCGTCGTTTATCAACTCTCCGACTCGCTGGCGCACGGCTGCGATCTGTTGTTGTAAAGCGGCTTCGCGCGCCTTGAGGGAGGCGGCTTTGGCCTGGGCCTGCTTGAGGCTGGTGTCGACGGCTATCCAAACCGGATTGAGTGTCACGCTGGATTCTTTGATTTCGAGCTCGTTTTCGTGCTCTAGGATCGATTTCGCAGCCGAAAGTTTCGCTTCGATTTGTCGGATCCGGGCGCTACTAGACTGGTAGCGGCTTAAAAGCTCGGCTCGCTCCGCCTCGAGCCGAAGCACTTCGGGCTTTAGCTGTTGTAATGCGAGATTCTGCTCCTGCCGGGTCTCCTTGGTCAGCAATTGAGGAGTGTGACGGGACTGCTCCTTGAGGAGCTCCACTTCGCTGTTGGTTGCAGCCAGCTCGGCATGGGTGTCATTGAGCTCGTCCTCGAGCGCGGCGAGTTCCTCGGTGAGCTTTCGGCGCTGCTCGGCGAGATCGGTGATGCCGGTTTGAAGCTCAAGCGCGCGCAAGGTTTCCTCAGATCTTTGAAGGCGTTCCTTCAAAAGCTGTGCTTGAGTCTCGAAAAAACGCATCGCCCGCGGATCGTTGGAGAGGCCAGCATGGTAGTCCAGGTACTGGTCGATCAGCCGAGACAAAAAGGTTTGTGCCCATTTGGGATCGTGAGCGGTAAAACTCACTTCGATCAGGTTCGATCGCCTGATTACCCAGGATGAAAGGTGTTTTGATACGTTGGCGATACGGCGCGCTTGGTCGGTAAGCGCCGGCGTACGATGGAGCGTCTGATAGCCGAGCATCGGCAAGCTTACGAGTGCGGCCAGCGTTTTGCTGATGAGGCCCGACCACGTCCCAGAGGCGTCGGGCCAGTCGATGCGTGCGAGTGCCTGAGCGACAAGATAGGGACTGACTAAGAGGTCGCGTTCGGAGTTCAAATCCTGCTCGGTAACTGGATAGCTTACCGCCGAAGGCTGGGAAGAAGAGTTGCTTTGAAGCCCTGGCGAGACAAGTAATTGTGCGCGGCTATCTTGAATGAGCACCTTTGCCTTTGACTCGTAAACTGGTGGTGTCACCAGCGTTATCGCCACAACGATCCCCATCACAACCGCGGCAACTCTAGATACGGTAGCGCCGCGCCGAAAGATAAGCTCGATCCAGTATTCGACCTGTTTCTCCATCGCTAAGCTTCTACGGGACTCGCTGTTTGCGCACCTTTCCGTGCCATGCTGCCGTGTGATCTAAGCGAAATTCGTACCAGTCAGATCTTTTGCTGATCCGAGAAAAATACGCGCTTTTTGGAAATTTGGCGCCTCATGGAAAATGGGAGGCAGTAAAAATTACACGGTGTGGCTGGCAACAGCATTCAAGCGAAGGCTTTAGAGTGATGGTGAGAAGCCGTGAACTAAAAAGTCTGACGCCTAGACTAGCTCCGACCACGCTTGCATTCATTCAGGTGCGTGGCACAGCTCGATGCGCAACATCAGTAGCCGTTTGCGGATTTTCGCGACTATAACGAAGATGGGTGCAAAGATAGATTCTGTTGAGAAAAACCCGGGTAGCCTTTGCTAAGCGGTTTATCCCTTATACGTGTGGTACGCCGCAAATTGACCAAGCTTCGAAACGAAGACCGGTTTTAGCGGTCCCGATCGATTCTGGCGGTAAGCTATTTTTCGACTAATACGACGACTTCCGAGCGGCCAGTATCCGGATCGAGGCGCATAAGATAGGCGGGCAGATGCGAATGGGCCAGGCTGACAGTGGTTTTGGCGTCGCAACCACACCAGGCGGCAAAGGCGTCGTTAATCTTGGCAAAATGCTCGAGCTGGGTCGTGCTTAGAGGCAAGGCGGATTCGGAAATCCACAGGTTTAGAACTTTGCCATGAAGGCTCGGATTTATCTCCGGGTCAGTGCGCGACGCGCGAGCGTTCTCTTTTACCCATTTCGCAAAATTCTGCCGGCTGAGTCGCCGCACCTTGCTATTCTCTTTGGCCAGTTTAGCGATTTCTGAGGTGAGGCGCTTGGAAGGCCGCGCTGTTTTCCGCTGCTCTTTGCGCTCGAGTATTTGCCATATTTGCTCCGACCATTTCGCTACCTTCGACCTGTCCGCCCCAGCGATCGATTCGTAGCTGAGTACCTGCGTTATAGCGCTTTTTATGTCGCGACGCTCAAGAGATCGTTGTATTTGAGCCTCGGCTTCGCTGCGCAAGCGCGCTGCGAGCTCGGCTGCGATTCGGGGGCTCTCGCCCTTTGGGTTGGAAGCGGCAGCAGCACTGCAATCGTGATATTGTTTGCTCAGCGAATAAGTGGGAGCGCCGATCAAATACTCCGTAAGACAAAGACCGTCGGAAGCCTGTTGACGTTCGCGTGGACTTAGCTGTTGGGATTGGGTTAGTGCTGCTTCGTAATGTTCATGTGCCGCCTGATAGCGTCCGGCTGCCGCCTCCTTTTGCGCGCTCGAGAGCATCGCATTTTGACACCCTTGGACAGCGAAAAATACCAAGAGCGACAGGACTGAAACCCACTTTACCCGAATAGCGCCCTCGCCTCCGAAGATTACATTAGGTGTTGGGTTTCGCATCGATGTTTATGTGCACGACCCTGTATTTTCAAACGCTCTTACAAGTTGCTTTCGACGAGCACCGGGTTTTGATAACTGTTCATGCTGTCTAATCCTCGAAAGCCTTGACCGCTATTCTCAAATGAGTTCTGCCAGTGCCACCTTCGTTAATTTGGTCGCCTGCGCAGATAGAGTCCCGCCGCTGCCCTCGCACTTCAGTCCCGCCCCTGTTCGACAGTTGAGCTCTAGGGTGCGGGCACCATCATGTATGGTTCGAACGAGAAGGGCACCATATTCTGTATGTAATGTCTTGCCCATTGGTTGACTGCCTGTATCTTTTTGGGCGTGACCAGCACGAGGTCTCGGGAAGCGAGAGTGGCGTCTTCGCCGCTATCGGGATGTGCCATAGCGGCCTGTAAATTGAGGATTTCGCTGTGAACTATCCCACAGGCATCCCGTCGTACCAGTAAAACCTTCTTCTTATTGGCATATTCGGTGAAGCCGCCAGCGGTGACAATGGCCTGTAGCGCTGTCATCCCAGGTAGCAATGGAAATGCGCCGGGATGCATCACTTCGCCACCGATATAAACTTGGCGACCAGGCGTTCCTATTATGTGGACCGTTGCGTTCGGCTCGCGCAGCTCCTTTTCATAAGCCTTGTCGAGCACAGCGGCGAACTGGGCTGGGGTAAGGCCGGCTGCGTGCACCACGCCAGCGACAGGAAGCGAGACGTTCCCGTCGAGTCCGACAGTGACTTTGGTGCTGAACTCGGGGCTTAGATAAAAGTCGATTGCAAGCTGATCGCCAGGCTGGATAAGCGATGTGGTATCGGTATAAAGAGCCGCCTTCTGAATAGCGGCGTTGGCCTCGCATTGTTCAGGCGTTAAGAGCGCAGGATGCGGGCTTGCGATTTTCGCTTCTTCTCTACTGGCGCTTGAAGAGCAACCCAGTAGCGACAACGATACGATCAATGCAACGACGACAATAAACGGCCTCTGTCCTTGCGACCGGAGAAGGCGCAACGTGCCGATATTCCAAAAGTGCGTTCCCCGAAACATCTTTGGATCTGGATTTACCAATGTCGGAATTATTAACTGCTTAAAACCCCTCCGACGTGTCGATCGTCCTGGGCGAAAAGCTGCGACTCAGTGTTCTTTTTTCCTGAACCGTTACTTTAAGTTTCCCTGATCGCCCTGACGTTCACATACGCAAAGGTCGTGCCTGTGTCTTTTGCCCGGCTTGTAGCGCTAAGAGCCTAAGAAGGGCTTACTCAAGTCGTAATTCGCCCTTTGTTGCACAATGGCGTGAACGCGAAAATTTGTAAAAATTACAGAAAATCCAGCGTAAGGTGCCTTGGTTAGACTGGCAAAGCTGTGTCGCTAAAGGCAGAGGATGGCTCCGGGATTACTTTTTTGAGGCTTGCGGCCCAATCCACGTGTTTGGCACCTGTGGCCTGGTTTTGAGGCCCATGACCCCTACATACTCGCGTCTTTTTCTCTGCTTGTTTATTTGCTGGAAACGAATTTTGTTTTGTTGCGAAGTTAGGCGCAGGCGGCTCGCCCTCTGGATTCGGCTTCGAGTCCTTGCGCCCGGATGCCGAGCTGCTTTATCGTTTTAAGAGCGCTGACCATGATGGCAAGGGTTAAGGGCGAAGTAGGTGTTTAGACGCTTTAAATTCGAGAAGGATCTTTACGAAACACTTGAATTTATACCGCTTGCGGTGCGCCGCAAGTTCGATCTTTGCCGTATCCGGTTGAGCCTCAGGCAATGGCAGCAGCTAGGACAGGCCGAACGCCTAGCGATATGTCACTTTCCGGTCAATCTCGAAGAAGAGCGTGAGGCTTTGCGCGCTTTTGTTCGCGAGGCGGTTAAGCGGAGCTCAGGCGAGGAGGTTGAAATGCTTCCGGAGTCGGACAAACCCGCCTCTGACTTGCCGGCTGAGCCACCCGCACGCCTGGTGGAAAACGCAAAGGCCGTCGGCGTCGAGCTGACAAAGGCGCTGTGGGACAAGCTCGACGCTGACGAACGGTACGCCTTGATCAAGCTAGGCGCTGGCGAGAAAGTAAGCCACAACTTTGCAATCGCGATTAAAGAATTTCAGGAAGCTTATGCATCATAGGAGCTTTTGCGTTGACCGCGGAAGGGATGGGTCGCGAGAAAGAAGTAGTGGGGATTGCCTACTAATCGCGTGGTTTAAGCGTGTCGGCGCGGCGGTCAGATGAAAGCTTAGTTCAAGCCGATTTCGTTTGGCTTTGCGTTGCAATTCTTTTTCCCTGGTAGAGTCTTCTAAATTACGCTGGTGCCAGAATTCAGCCGTTCGCTCGCCCAAATCTGACGACTGTGTCCGAGTCTTTTTAGCTTTAGCGCGCCTGAAGAGCTGATCGTTTAAACTCCAGGCCCACAAAGTGGCGTCGTACCTTGCGTAGGCGGGCGCAGTAAGCGTTGCTTCTGTTTACGGTTGAGCGCGTCGATGATCGACAAAGTGGTTGGATCTTTTGACGAGGCGGTTAGCGACATGCGCGACGGCGCAACCCTCCTGATTGGTGGTTTCGGCGGTTTTGCTGAATGCCCCAGTTACCTGATTGCCGCGGTCGCGCGCAAAGGCGTCAAGAATTTGACTATTGTCGCGAACTCTGCCGGTTGGGGACTGGAGTTCAGGGACCAGTTGGTAGCTCGGATGCGCCCGCTGCTCCGGTACCCAGAGGATTACTACGACCAAGGCATCTTGATTGAGCGGGGTCAGGTGAGTAAGGCCATCGTTTCGTTCGCGGCGGCCATCGGCCACGTGCAGACGCCGCTGGAAAAGAAGGCAGCGGCCGGGGAGGTCGAAGTCGAGCTCGTGCCTCAGGGAACCATGGCTGAACGGATTAGGGCCGCCAAGGCCGGAATTCCCGCGTTTTACAGTCCGGTCGGAGCTGGTACTTTTACCGCTCAGGGCAAAGAGGTACGTCAGTTTGACGGTCGTGAATGTGTTTTGGAGCGAGCTATTCGGGCAGACTATGCGCTGATTCGCGCACACAGGGCTGACCGCTATGGAAATCTAGTCTATCGGGGAAGTACGCGCACGTTTAATGCCACGATGGCCGGCGCCGCCAGGATAACGATCGCCGAGGTCGACGAGATCGTCGAACTTGGCGAGCTCGAGGCTGAGCACATAGTGACTCCTGGAGTCTACGTGCAACGAGTCGTGGTAAGGCCAAGTTCTCCCAGACCCTGGAACGTCCCATCTTAGAAAGAACTTGTCGTGAGGGCTTAAGTTGGCTCGCTCAAGACTTGACGAAAGGGCGATCGCTTTTAGAGTCGCCAAAGAGTTTAGCGATGGGATGGTGATAAACCTAGGGATCGGTATTCCGACCCTGTGCGCCAATTTTATTCCTTTGGGACGAGAAATTCTTTTCCACTCGGAAAACGGCGTGATCGGCTTCGGGGAAATAATCGAGAACCCTAATCTCGCCGACCCGACGCTGATTAACGCCGGTTCTCAACCCGTCTTGCGCCGTCCCGGCATGGCGATAGTCGACCAAGCCGAAAGTTTTGCCGTCATCCGCGGTGGCCATCTTGACCTAGCGGTGCTTGGAGCATTTCAAGTTTCGGAGCAAGGTGATTTGGCGAACACGGTGATGCCGGGAAAGAGCATCGGAAGCATCGGTGGCGCCCAGGATCTCGCTTTTTGTGCAAAACGGGTAATCGTTGCCATGACTCACGTCGACCGCGATGGGCGGCCAAAAATAGTTAGGCGGTGCACCTCCCCTGTAACGGCACCGCGCTGCGTGAACCTGATCGTTACCGATATCGCGGTGATCGCTGTTTCGGGTGAAGGTCTGACCTTGTTGGAATACGCGCCGGGGTGGTCGGTTGAGGAAATTCAAGCACTGACCGAACCGCATCTTCGAACAAGTCCTACGTTGAGGGAGATCGAGCTTCTGTAGAACCTTAGAACTTTTTGCCGTTGTTTAAGGGAAATTAGTTTACGGACCGACGCTGCAACAGGCGCGTCTGCTGAGCCTGCGGAAGGAGCCGAAAGTGCGCATTTATCGCGTGTCTTTTTGGTTCCTACGTCATGTAGATGCCTCCGTTTACGTGGATAGTCTGTCCGGTGATAAAGCCGTTGCATGCGAGCATCACGGCTACAAGGCCTACTTCCTCGGGCGTCCCGAAACGGCCCACCGGTAAGGCTTGAGGTTTTGCCCGCGGGTTGTCGCGCAGCATGTCGGTGGCCACCAGGGCGGGCGAGATGGAATTCACGGTAACTCCGTCTTTAGCCAAATTGGCGGCGTAAAAGTGCATCAGGCCGGCAAGCCCAGCTTTGGATGCCGCGTAGTGGGGACCAACGATACCGCCCAGGTTCGCCGCATCTGAAGTTATAAATATGATCCTTCCCCACTTTCGCTGTCGCATCGATGGCATCACTTCAGAAGCAACTAAAAATGCTGCCCGCAGGTTGATCCTGATCGCTTCGTCCCACGTCTCAACCGTTAACGTGTCGAACTCAACCGGGCGTGCAACTCCGGCGTTGCTCACCAGAATATCGATCACGCCTAAGCGGCGGTTAACCTCGCGCACCATCGAACGTACTTCGTCCTCGCTGGAGACATCCGCTCTAAAAGTATCTGCTCGCGCGCCAAGGGCTGTTATTTCTTTCACTACCTGATGAGCCCTGTCTGCGTGCTCCTTGTAGTTGACTGCCACATCCGCGCCAGCGGCCGCCAGTGCAAGCGCGATCGCTTTTCCCAGCCCTCGGCTCGCACCAGTAACCAGTGCCAAACGGCCCCTGAGGTTGAACATTTCGCCTAGAGCTTGCAAGCGGCGACCATCAGGCGGAGCGATTGCTTGTCCGTCGTTCATATGAACTTATCCCATTGAGCGTCGTTCGTTCGCTAACATGAAAAGTAGAAGCGCCGCGCTGTTTAAGAGCAAGTTTAAGTCTTGGCGCCTTTTCGGTTAAGGTTGATGCGATTATGGCTTGTGAGGACATCGGCCAGTTGCGCGCTTTAATTTCGAAGGTGTCAAGTGTTTCGAATTGTAGCCCGTGCCAAAAAGAGTGCAACGGCGAGTCTCGGGTGATCTTAGAAGTCGGAGGTTGAACTTCGTTCCTGATGTGCACGTTGGCTCTTTATTTTCAGGTTTTCGACGACTGGCCGGTCGTAATAGCGGCCAATCGCGACGAATTTTTCGACCGTCCCGCGCTTGCGCCGAGGAAGTTGGCCGAGCAGCCGGAGATCGTGGGAGGCCTCGATCTGAAAGCCGGAGGCACCTGGCTCGGTATCAACCAGTACGGAATGGTTGCTGGGCTACTTAACCGCCGCTCAGTCCAGGCTCCGAACCCTAAGCCCCGCTCTCGAGGGCTGCTTTGCCTGGACGCTCTAAAGGAGACGACTCCTTCCAAGGCAGCTTGGATGGTTAGTAGGCAGCGGCCTCAACTTTACAATCCCTTCAATCTTCTTTTGGTTTCGCCGCAAGAGGCGTTCGTTTGCTTTCTAAGCAAAGGCCGAATTGAGACAGTTCGCCTCGAGCCCGGGTTTCACATGCTTACAAATCTTGACGTGGACGACTTTGAGTGCCCCAGGATAAGCCGGGCTTATCGGCGCTTTGCTGCCCTGGAGTGTTTTTGTGGCGATCCGACGAAGCTGGGGGAGCTTCTCGCCGACCATGAGGGATTCGATCCCGCTTTGCCACGGTCGAGCGCTTTGTGCGTGCATCTTGAAACCTATGGCACTCGCTCATCGAGCATCATCGCCATCGGGCGCGAGCTCGCTAATGCGTGCCATTATTTCGCCGACGGTCCGCCTTGCCGCGCGCCATTCGAGCCAGCACCGTTACCTCGGTTCGAAGCAAGAGTTTCGAAAGAAATTTAAGACTGCCCTGCCTAGGGAAGCTCTCTACACAGGCGCTTTGGCGTATTTCGTCGGATCAGCCACTCGGGCTTGCTTGAACGCCTGCGCTCGTTCGGCGCATTTGGTGCAAGCGCCGCAGTGGACGATGCCACGGGGCCGAATACACGACACGGTTAGACCAAGCGGCAGGTGCGGCATCCGTTTGATTAGTTCGCTCTTCGTCATCGTGAGGTAAGGCGCGCGGATCGAAAGCGGAAGCCCTGTGCCCAGCTCGATAGCGTGTGAAAGTGTGGCAAAGAAATCCGGCTGAGCGTCAGGAAATGGATTAGCTTTCAGCGTGGCGAGCGCAATCTCTCCGATTCTGTTTAGCGCGCAAAAAAGGGCAGCTTTGCTAAGAAGGCTCAGGTTACGCCCAGGTATATAGTTCGAGGAGATAGCGGCGCGAAGGCCTGGAACTTTGTCGCCACCGATGCTCCAGTGATTTTCGATGACGTCGCTCATCGGTACGTCCAGGACGCAGAGCTCTCGAATTGTCGGCAGGTTAATCGCCGCGATAAAACGCTTCAGCGCCCTAAGCTCGCCTCGCTCCCAGCGAAGGCCCGAGCGCAAGTAAAGAGGATACACTGCTTGGTACTTTTCGGCGCATTCTGCAAGTAGCACCGAGCTGTCGAGCCCGCCGCTTACAAGCACCGCCACTCGCCCTTTGACAGGCGTAATCCGGTAGCGCGACGCGATGTAGTTGCCACTTTTATTGCGCGACAACGCCATTTATCGTGTTGCGTTTTTGCAAAGCTCTCGGGGGCACGGTTGACTCACTGGTGGTATTCACGCGCCGCCTGCTGCCACAATGCGCGCACCAAAGCCAGATTATCGGAGTGGCCGGTTTTATATGCCGTTACGTGCGCCCATAGTGGCCGTCCAAGCAAATAAAGGTCTCCAATTAGATCGAGCACCTTGTGGCGAGCGAATTCGTTGTCGTATCGCAGGGCGGTGTTGATCACCTTTTCGTTGTCCACCAGGATGCAATTGTCCAGTCGGCCGCCCCGCGCAAGCCCCATCGCCGAAAGTTTACTCATCTCGGTGACGAATCCAAAAGTTCGCGCTGGGGCTATCTCTCGCATGTAGTCCTCTGGAGACGTCAGTTCGAAATGAACTCGTTGAGTTCCGATTGGCGGCGGGTATTCGAGCGTGTAGTCGATGATCAGACGATCGGCGGGCTCAACTAGGATATATTTGCCGCGCCGTGCGGAATCTCCTATCAAAATAGGTTCTTTGACCTGGACGGGCGCGATAAACCCGTCTTGTTCGCGCACGCCCACTTCGGCGATCGCTTTGCAAAACTCGACGGCCGAGCCGTCCAGCGCGGGAACCTCCCCTTCGGTTTTGATGAGAAGGTTTGTTATGCCGAAACCGTGTAACGCAGACATCAAGTGTTCGATGGTGCGCACGCTGTAGCCGTCGTATGAAAGCGTGGTGTTGTAACCTGTGTCGGACACGTTCTCTGCCTTGGCGAATATCGTTACGTCAGAGGACAGCGGCATGAACACGATACCTGAGTTGAGCGGCCCGGGATAAAGAATGACCCCGGTCTTTAGACCTGAATGAAGGCCCTGCCCCGCCAGAACCGCTGACCGATTAATAGTCTTTTGGCGCAAAGTCGGAAAACTACCGGGTTGGATGAGGATGCCCTCGGAAATCGCGGCTTTAGGTTTTTGAGCTCCCCAGTCAGCGTCGTACGAATCAGCTAAGACCCTGGCGATCGTGTTGAGAAGATGTTCAACTGAGAACGGCTTTTCGATAAAGTCAGCGGCTCCCAGTTTTATCGCGGTTACCGCGCTTTGGATGTTACCGTGGCCCGAGATCATTATTACGTCGGTTTGAGGGGAGCTCTGCTTTATTTTGCGTAAGAGTTCGATCCCATCGACCTCGGGCATCCAGACGTCCAATAAGACCAAGCGAGGACGCAGTTGGTCTATCAGCGTAAGCGCACTCGAGGAATCGCCGCTGTCGAACACGGCGAACCCTTCATCCGAAAGAATACCTTTGAGCGAGGAGCGGATGCCGTCCTCGTCGTCAACTACGAGAATCGTCGTTTCTCCCACCTTACCACTACCCCTCAATCCTGCGTGCCCGCGTATGACGCGAGCTGACTAAATTCTAGCGTGCTAACTGATGGCGCGCGCCAGCTGCGCCTGTTTGATGGGGAACTCTAGCACGAATCGCGTCCCGTTGGGTACATTGTCCCACACTCTGACGAAGCCATGATGGTCAGCGACGATCGCCGATACGATGGCGAGCCCGAGACCTGCTCCATCCTTTTTGGTTGAAAAATAAGGCTCGAAAATTCGCGTCTTGAGATGGGGCTTGATACCTGGGCCATTGTCCGCAACTTCTAAAGTTACAATGCCGCTTTCGGGATTGAGAAAAGTTTTAAGTCCGATCCAGGGCTGCGAAGGTTGCTCCGCGACAGCTGCTGCAGCGTTATCGAGCAAATTTACGAGAGCCCGCCTCATCGCTTCGCGGTCGAGCATTATCGGGGGCAAATTGGGTTCGAGATCGAGCTCAAAATGAATATCAGGATGAGCTTTGCGAAAGTTGCTGGTCGTCTCGACCACGACAGCATTAAGGTCTCCCGGTACTGGGTTTAGGTGAGGTAGGCGAGCAAAAGAGGAGAACTCGTCCAGAAGGCGTTTAAGCCCTTCGACCTCGTTCAGAATAGTACGACTACAATCGTCGATGAGAGAGATTGTGTCCGAGGTGAGCGAGCCGGTCAGATTGCGCCGGATACGTTCAGCACACAAGCGAATCGGGGTAAGCGGATTTTTGATTTCGTGAGCAATTCTGCGAGCCACTTCGCGCCAAGCCTCCATGCGCTCTATCTTGGCGATTTGGCTGACATCCTCGAAAAACAGCAGGTAGCCGGCGACGGCTCCACCCTCGCCTTCCAACGGGGTTACGGTCATCATTAATTCGGTCGCAGCCGAACCGTCGTCCAAAACGACAGGACACCGCAGGTCGTCAAGCGGTTTGCCCTCGCGCAGGCGCTCTTTGAGGATGTTGCTTATCGGTGTTGGCAGGACCTCGTGACAGCGGCGACCCAGCGCTGGTTTTCCCACAACGCCGAGGAGCTTTTCAGCCCAAGGGTTGATCGTAAGCAAACGCTCTTGCGCGTCGATCGCTACCACACCTGCCGGTACCTTGTGGAGCAATGTTTCGATTGCCCGCTGCCGTCTTTCCAGTTCGGCCTGCGAAGCTTTAAGGTCGGCCGTCATCCGGTTGAACGAGCGCACCAAATGCGCGATCTCGTCGTCGCCTACAGGAGTAATCTGGTAATTTAAGTCACCGCTTGCCACTGCCTGCGTGCCCTGGGCAAGCAGCTTTATCGGCCCAGTTATGCCTCTTGCGAGATAAATCCCGAACCAACTGCCTAGTAATGCGACGACCAGAGCGATCAGCACCAGAACGAGGATGTAGCTACGAAAAATCGGTCTCTTCAGCGTCCGCAATTGGAGATAATCATGGAAGCTTCGCGAGACCAGGGTCGCACGCTTGACTAGACTTCGAGGTAGGTAGTAATCGACGACAACTGCCCCAAGCACGGTTTCGGAGTCGGGCTTGACAAAAATCGGTGCTCCTCCGCGAATTACGTCTGACCTGCCTAAATGTTCCGTAAGCGACAACGCCTCCCCATGCAGTACCCTTGAAAGAAACACAGAGCCCGGAGGAACTTCGATTTTGGGAGGAGTTTGCGGGCTTAGCTGTAACACGATCAGATGGCCGTCGGCTGAGAAGACCTCGATTGTTCCTAAACCGTACTCGCCTTGTTTCACTTCGACAAAGCGTTTGAGCAAAGCGCGCTTGCTCCCATCGAGAAGCTCTTGCGTAGAGATTTGCAGAGCAAGCTCGCGCGCGTAATGGAGCGCCTGATTCGCAGCGTTGAGATAATAGGTCTTGGCGATCGCCAGGGAATCGTCGAGCACTCTCTGATATTCCGGGTCGAACCAAGCGTTAATGTTGGCTCGCAAAAATGACTCGGCGACGTAGAGCAAAAACAGAGTGGGGAAAAGGCTTGCGGCAACGAACCCGACCACCAGGCGAGCCTGGAGCTTCGAGCCGATCATCCCGCTGCGACGCTCGAAGATGACCTTGGCCAGATTTCGCCCAACCAGGAACACTAGCAAGCCTGCGAGAATGAAGCTTAGGTTGAAGAGTAGGATCACCACGATATTTGAGCTCAGCGAGGTTCGCTGAGTAAAAGGCGGCAGAAGGGTTTCGGCCAGCGCAAACAAAACCAGCATCGCGGCGCTCGCGCACACGACCACGAGCTCGCGCTTGCGGCGCTTTTGTTCAGCGCTCCTGAGGGCTTGTTCGGCGGTTGGCTCGGCCACGGTTCAGCGTCTAAAAAGCGTAAACAGCAGCGTCAAAATTATGCTGAGCAGAATCGACGTCGCGATGGGAAAGTAAAAAGTGAAATTGCCTTTGCGAATCACGATATCGCCCGGCAATCGCCCCACCCATCCAAGTGGCCACACCTGCCAAATGACAAGCCCGATCCCGATCAAAACTAGGCCGAGAATGACGAGGCTTTTTCCAAAGTCTTCCATCGACCGCAAGTCCCAACCCTAAGAACTTCTTGGGTTAAGCCAGCAACAATATCCACAAATGCTAGCGAGCCGCGGGGCCCAAGTGTCGGATACAAATCTAGCCGCGCTTTCCTCACGCCCTTCGATGTGCGTCTGACGAAAAGCTGCGGCTTCGTCAAACGGTCTTTAAAGCTGTCCTGTCACCAAGCCTTGGCATTTTCTTTGTTCGACGAGATTGTCGCAAAGTCTCTTTTGCTCGAGAGCTACGGCCCGTTTGCCCCTTTTTGCGGGCTTTTTACTGTAGTACTGTCGAGGAAAGTAGTTACCCGGTCGGCAAAATGGCCGTCTTCTACACAAACTACACGTGAGCTCTCCGCCCTGCCCCTGAAGCTTCTCGCGCTTCTTTGGCTTCCTTTATTATTCGTTCCGCAATCGGGGCTGGCACTTCTTCATAGTGCGAGAACTGCGCTTCGAAGGTGCCCCGTCCTGAAGTGAGCGAGCGAAGCTCCGATGCGTAGCGCAGAATCTCTGCCATTGGCACCAGCGCCTTGATTATCTGGTTTGATCCGCGCCGATCCACGCCAAGCACTTTGCCGCGGCGCGCGTTAAGGTCGCCGATGACGTCGCCCATGTTCTCCTCGGGACAAGCAACCTCGAGCGACATGATGGGCTCCAAAAGAACGGGTTTTGCTTTTTCAAGTGCTGCTTTAAGTCCGAGCGATGCAGCTATCTGAAATGCTATGTCCGAGGAGTCGACCACGTGATAGGATCCGTCAAAGACGGTCACCTTGATGTCCACGATTTCGTAGCCGGCAAGAAAACCTTCGGCCAAGGTATTGCGCACGCCCTTTTCGACCGACGGTATAAACTGTCGCGGGATAACTCCACCGACAATAGCGTCGACGAACTCGAATCCCTTGCCTCGCGGCAACGGTTCGATCCGTAGCCAGCAATCGCCGTACTGCCCGCGTCCGCCTGTCTGACGCTTGTACTTGCCTTGCGCTTCTGCGCGCGCCTTGATGGTTTCCTTGTACGGAACCTTCGGGGCTTGAAGTTCTACTTCAACATTGAACTTACGCTTGAGCTTCTCTACCGCAACTTCTATATGCAACTGGCCAGCGCCGGCAAGGATAATATCGTGGGTCTGCGGATCACGGTGAGTTTCCAGAGCCGGATCTTCTTCCACAAGCTTTTGCAGCGCAACCGAAGCCCGCTCCTCGTCAGCCTTGCTTTTGGGACGAAGCGCAAACGAAATCACCGGGTTCGGTTTGGGCGGCGCAGGCAAGATGACCGGCGCCTTTTCGTCACACAGCGTGTCTCCGGTATAAGTTTCCTTTAGCTTGGCAACCGCCACAATTTCGCCCGCGGTACAGCTTTGGGTTGGGCTTTGTTTTTTGGCCTCGAGGCGCAAAATCTGTCCGATTCGCTCTTTTATTTGCCGGGTTGAATTTAAAACGGTCGAGTCACTCGAGAGCTTTCCCGAAACAACGCGGAAAATCGAAAGTCGGCCGGCGAAGGGGTCAACAACGGTTTTGAACACCAATGCCGAAAAAGGCTCATCCGGATCAGGCCGCCGCTGCGTTGGTTCGCCGTTAAGCGCGTTTACGCACTTCCAAGGGCCTCGGTCAGCTGGTGACGGCAGGAAATCCACAACCGCGTCGAGTAATTGGGCCACCCCGACGTTGCGGACTCCCGAGCCGCACAGCACAGGGACGAGCTTGCCCTCGACCGTGGCGCGCCTTAACCCCTCACGCAACTCCTTAGCGTCGAGCTCGCCTTGCTCCAAGTATTTTTCGAGCAAACTGTCGTCGGTTTCAGCGACCGCGTCGCAGAGCTTGGCCCGCGCCTGTTCGGCCTGTGCTTTAAGCTCCCCACTCAGCTCTTCCTGGCGAGGTTTGTCGCTGCCCTCGACCAGCACAATGGCCTTCATCGAGAGCACGTCGATTACTCCGCGAAACTCTGCCTCCTTGCCGATCGGAAGCGTGAGCACTACGGCCCGAGCCTGCAAATTTTTCTCAAGATCGTTGAGCGCCGCCTCGAAACTTGTGCGGTCCCGGTCGAGGCGCGAAACAAAGGCTATACGCGCGAGGCCAAGGTCATTGGCTAATGCCCAAATTTTCTCCGCCTCGACCTTCATATCCGCGCCTGGGCTAACGACAAACACTAGCGCGTCCACCGCCCGCATCACGTTGAACGTGTCGTTTAGGAAGGCGCTATATCCCGGCGTGTCCGCAATAATAAGCTCGTTGCGATTCCAGTTAAGATGATGGAACGACGAACTGATTGAGGCATGTCGACTTAATTCTTCCGGTTCGAAGTCCATCACAGCCGAGCCGTCGTCGGGCCGCCCCAGCCGGCTGATCGCGCCTCCCGTAAAAAGCATCGCTTCGGCAAGTTGAGTCTTGCCGGCGCCTCCCTGCCCTACGATCGCTAGTGTTCTCAATTGCCCAACTTCCGCTACAGCCATACGTTTTAGTCCCCCGATGTCCTTTATTATCTCAGCCCCGCAGCCTTTTAAGTGTTATGATTTTGCGAGCCCCACTCTCGCGCTAGCCAGTAACATCCTCACCCTTAAGGTGACGATCGTATCTGATTAGCGGGTAAGTTCCTCAGTTAATCGGTCGAACTTCGCCTGATTGGATTCTTACAATTTCGTTTCCTGTTTCTAGCAGAAGCGCGCCGTGCTCGTCGATCCCTTTTACTTTGCCAGCTATACTGCTCGCGCCGTCCGCAACGCGTACCATTTTACCGGTAAGAGCCGAGAACCTTTCCCAACGCTCGCGAAGCGAAGCAAAGCCTCGCATCTCAAGTTCAGTGATCACGGCGTCAAGGTTCCGAAAGAGCCAAGATGCAAGCGCAACCCTGTCCACCACAAGACCAGTTTCGATGAACAACGAAGTTGCGATCTCCTGTAGTTCAGGAGGAATCTGGGCGTGCGAAATGTTTACGTTGAGGCCGATTCCCAGTAAAACCAACGGCTTGCCGTCATTTGGCAACCTAGATGCCTGGACCAGTATCCCAGCCGCCTTTTTGCCCCGCAGCCACACGTCGTTGGGCCATTTGAGCCTGACGATACCCGGCGCATATCTTTCCAGTGTTTCGGCTACTGCTACACCGGCGGCCAAACTAATCCGCGAAAGGGCGTGCGGCGGAATTTCGGGGCGAATAATGACGGTGAAGTAGAGATTGAGACCAGGTGGCGAATGCCAGCGGGCTCCTTTGCGGCCCCGCCCAGCACTTTGCGACTCGGCGATCACCACCGTTCCACACGGAGCTCCGTTACGCGCCATTTCTAACGCTAAATCCTGCGTTGACGGGGTCGAGTCGACGTACACTATCTCGCAGCCAACCCGTCCGGGCTTGCCGCTTTGAATGGCGCGGTAAGGATTAAAGCTTCCACCACCAGCTGCCGTTTTTCGAAGACTCATCCGCCGCGCTGTCCCAAGGAGTGTTTGCGCGGGCATCAAGTCCTGGCTTCAAGCTGGTATGACCCGCTTCCGAAACAGAAAAAGCGTTCCATCGTTTTACCGCAGGCATTCTAGACGCATGCTCAGGTCAGCCGCTCTTGGGGAATGGGTAATTGCGCCGACCGAAATGAGGTCGGCGCCCGCCTGCGCGTACTCTCGCACGTTTTCCAGCGTGATCCCGCCCGACACCTCAATCAGGGTCGAGCTTCCTACCATGGCTCTCGCCTGACGAACGCTTTCGACCGACATATTATCCAGCAGCAGCGCATCGGCGCCTGCCGCAAGAGCCTCTTCGACTTGAGCCAAAGTTTCGCACTCCACCTGTATCCGCACAGTGTGGGGCACCCGTCGGCGCGCCAGCAAGACCGCTTGGCGCAGGGAGCCTGCAGCCGCGATATGGTTCTCCTTGATCAGCACTCCGTCGTCGAGGCCAAAACGATGGTTACTTGCGCCACCCACGCGAACGGCGTATTTCTCGAGTGCGCGCAGTCCGGGGTGGGTCTTACGGGTATCGACGATTCGCGCTTTGGTGCCCTCTACCGCGCGTACAAAGCTTCGGCTGGCGGTAGCGATCCCAGACATGAGCTGCACGAAATTGAGCGCCGTGCGCTCACCTGTTAGAAGCCCGGCAACCTTGCCGCGGATAATCGCCACGCAATCGCCGGCTTTGAGCTCTGCACCCTCGCTGCTAAGCATCTCGACGCGCGCCGACGCGCCAGCGAGCTCAAAGACGCGCACCATCACGGGTCCGCCACAGAAGACGATATCGGATTGCTTGGCCGAGATCCGGGCGACGCCTTCGAGCCCCGGGTCAACCGTGGCAGCCGTCGTTATGTCGCCGTGGCCCACGTCTTCGGAAAGGGCCCGTCTGACAATTTCGTCGAGATCATGCGGCAGAAGCGTTACCACGGACGGAACTCTCAAAGTAGCTTACGAGAGCGTCGAGCCTTTGAATCTGCTCTTCCAATTCTTTGATGCGTCTAGCCGTTTCGCGTTTGGTTTCCTCATCGGCCTTCGCCTGGAAATCAGCATCGGCATAGCGAGCCGAATGGCGCTCATAGTAGGCCCTCGCCTCGTCCAGCTTTTTCTTCAGTATCCTTTTTGCCTTTTCCTGGTCAAAGTTTTCGGCAACGGCCAGCGAAAGCTCGCACCACGGCAGCACGAACGGAACTGCGCGCGGCCATGTGGCTGGTGCGTCTTTTTCCGTGAAAATTCGCGCCTTGGCGATGACTCCGGCGTATTTACGCCAGCTCTCTACTTCGCTTCGGAAACTTTCACTTGCGGCTTTATCGTGGTCCGCGCTCGCAAGTGGCCTCACGATCACCTCCGCCCGCTCGCCAGGATGGAAGCCCAGCAGGGCGCGCAGCGAATTTACGGTCTGGGCAAACTGAACACAGTGAGCCATCGCAACCCGCTCAGACGGGCTTAGTTTGAACCTTTCGTCTTTTTTTGGGAAACTGGCGACCGCTAGATGGCGTGCGAGCTCAGGCTCGCTTATGTAGGGACGAAGCGCCTGCCAGAGCTCTTCGGTAATAAACGGCATGAAAGGATGGAGAATCCTGAGCAAGCGCTCCATGCTTCTGACAAGCACGAATTGCGCCCTCACGCGAGCTTCGCCGCCCTCTCGAAGCGGTTCCTTGGATAACTCGATGTACCAGTCGCACAAACGATGCCAGGCGAAATCGTAGACTGTCAGAGCCGCAGAATTGAATTCATAGGCGTCGATAAAGCGCGTCGTCTCGGCGATCGTTTCTTCGAGTTGCTCCAGAATCCAGCGTGCTGCTAGATCGAGCTTCTCGTTTGGTATGAAAGGGAGCGGCTTGGGCGCGTCTTCCAGGTTCATGAGAATGAATCGCGCGGCGTTCCAGAGTTTGTTGGCGAAGGCTCGGGAGGCAGCTAGACGGTCGTCCGAAAGTATTAGGTCACGGCCTTGGATGGCGAGCTGCGCCAACGTGAACCGTACTGCGTCGGTGCCGTAGGTCTCCATGATTACGAGAGGGTCCACGACGTTTCCGCGCGACTTCGTCATTTTCTTGCCGTATTGGTCGCGAACCAGAGGAGTGATGTAGACGTCGCGAAACGGCACCTGGCCGGTGAAATGGAGCCCCATCATCATCATACGTGCTACCCAGAAAAAGATGATGTCGAAACCGGTCACGAGCAGGGTCGTCGGGTAGTACCGCTTGAACTCTGGCGTCTGCTCGGGCCATCCCAGCGTCGAAAACGGCCAGAGGGCTGAGCTGAACCATGTGTCGAGAACGTCTTCTTCTTGCTCGACTTCGGTTGCGTTGCAGGCCGCGCAAGCTTGCGGGGACTTCTCCTCGACCATCAGATGGCCGCATCGCCGACACCAGTAGGCTGGAATTCGATGGCCCCACCAGAGCTGGCGCGAGATACACCAGTCATGCACATTGCGCAGCCAGGCGAAGTAAGTGTTCTCCCAGTGTTTGGGGTGAAAGCGCGTCTGTCCGTTACGCACCGCCTCGATCGCTTTTTCTGCCAACGGCTTAACGCGCACAAACCATTGCCACGAAAGCGTCGGCTCAAGGACGGTTTCGCATCGCGAGCAGACGCCTAAGGCATGGCGATGAGGCTCGATTCGTTCGAGCAGTCCTTGCCGTCGCAACTCCTCGACCACTTGGGCGCGCGCCTGCTCTCGTGACAACCCACGATAGGGGCCCGCCTGGTCGGTCATCCGTCCCCGCGTATCGATTACGACAATTTCCGCAAGCTGATGGCGTCGTCCAACGACAAAGTCGACGAAGTCGTGAGCCGGCGTTACCTTGACAATACCGGTGCCGAAATCCACTTCCACGGCTTCGTCGGCTATGATCGGGATCTCCCGACCAATAATAGGTAGGACTACGCGCCTGCCGACTAAGCCTGCGTAGCGCTGATCATTGGGATTGACCGCAACCGCAGTATCCCCGAGCATCGTTTCGGGCCGCGTGGTTGCGACCGTGAGCGTGTTGCTTCCGTCCGCCAGCGGATATCGGATGTAATACAGCAACCCTCCCGGCGGCAGCTTACTAGCGTCAAGCCTGCCATGCTCGTCAAATGAAGGAGGCGTTGCCGGTCCTGTCTCTTTACGGTCGACCTCGAGGTCCGAAAGCGCCGTTTCACATCTGGGGCACCAGTTTATGAGCTGGCGGTCGCGGTAAATCAACCCTTCGCGGTACAGGCGGACAAAAACCGTTACGACCGCTCGGGAAAGGCCAGGGTCGAGAGTAAAACGCTCGCGACTGAAATCGCACGAAGCCCCCAGTTTTCTGAGCTGCTCAATTATTTTTCGTCCGTAGAGGTCGCGCCACTGCCAGACTCGCGCAACAAAGGCCTCTCGTCCCAGGTCGTGGCGGCTTTTGCCTTCCTTGGCGAGCTCGCGCTCGACAACGTTCTGGGTCGCAATCCCAGCGTGGTCAGTGCCCACCAGCCAGAGCGTGTTGAACCCTTGCATGCGCCGCGCGCGGACAATAACGTCCTGTAAAGTCGCGTTAAGCGCATGTCCCAAATGGAGCTGACCGGTCACATTGGGCGGAGGAATCACAACCGAGAAGTAATCGTCGCCCGATACCGGATCTTTCGCTTTGCCAGGCTTGCTTGGGTCCGCCACAAAGTAGCGGCCCTCCTCCCAAACCGTCAACCAGTGGCTTTCAACACCTTTTGGCTCGAAGGTTTTGGTTAGTTCCAAGGGTCGGCTCCTGCTCGTTAGTTCTACTGAAGGGTTTTGCAAAGCATGTGCGCTTTGCGAAGAGTATCAAGCAAAATGATACGGGCTGCTCTCCTCGGCTTGCAAGCTTTCCGTCGCACAAACGCGGTTTGTCTCATCCGCGCGTTCCTAAAACCGGCAGAGTTCATAATCTCGAGCCCTCACACTCAAAGGCGGGGTTCGGCCAAAACGCTGGCCAAGCCGGGCGCGTGGCTCAGAACGGGTGCCTTGGCCCGCAGACTCTTGCGCAGCTCAATGTCTTAGCGCTTGGTTATGTTTTGGGCTTTATAAACTTCAAAACGAACCGGTCCTGCGTTCCGCGGTGCTCGAATACCAACCAAGTGCGGTCGTCCGCTGGGTTGCGAAGGACGCTAGATGCTGCAGCGAGCTTGAAGCCGGCTCTTTCTACGTCCCTGATCACGACTTGTTCGTCGATTCGATGAAGAGTTTTGACGTCTCTAGTGCCTGAGCCGGGCTGCGCGCTACTGTCGACGATACCGTAGATACCGCCCGGCTTGAGGTAGCGAAAGATCGCGGCGTTCAATTTGTCACGATCGACGCCGCGCCACACGAGGTCGTGGTAGTTAAGATTAATCACGACGGCGTCGAGCGAGCCGAACGGTACCGGCAGCAGATTGTCGGAATTGAAGTCGGCGCTCACGGGAACAACATTAGAAAGTTCAGGTTTCTTAAGCCGGGCGCGCCAAGCTTCTTCTAAACGCTTAAGCCGCGGTTCGAAATTAGGATTTTGCGAATACACTTTTCCAGTGGGGCCAACGATACGGCTTAAGAGTTCGGTCGTATAGCCCGTGCCTGCGAAGAGGTCGGCGACTTTCATTCCAGGCTTGATTCCGAAAAAAGCCATCACTTGGTCGGGCTTACGCCCAGCATCCAGAGCCTTGTCTTCGGCCGGGCGCCCTGGCGAAGCTACTGCTTGGCGGATAGCTTGCGGCACCTGATCCTCGGCAATCGGCCCCGACTCGAAAAGCGGCGATTGGGCGGCTGATCGTCCAGCGAAAAGCAAAGCGACTCCCAGCAGTACCGCGACTGCTGGGGACCAAACCGTTCTGCTCGAATGGTACATCATCGTCGCTCTTCCCTGCGAATCTTTATGCGGTGTAGTCCCGAAAACATTTCAGATAAACCTCAAGTCAGTTTCCCATTATGCGTGAATTTTTCGCTATTTGTGAGAGGCGCAAGAAAACTTTTATGACACATAGCCTGCACGCCATCGTCGATCTTTTGGGGAGTTGCTGATAGCCGCGGATGTCAAGTTAATCAGGCGCGCTTCTTTTACTTTGCAGAGGGCGCCCGTCTTTGGCGTTCCTCGAGTCGGCAAAGTTAACGGTTTGCAGCTTGAACAATCCTTCTCGTTTGTCCTATGATACAGATACTAGGTACGAGTATATGCGTAACGCCGGCTCTGGGAATCCGTCGACGAACAGCAAGCGTAGACGTCTCAAGGACGAGGCACGGACATTTGAGCTAAAGGAAGACCTTATTTCGCGGCTGAGTCGCGCCGAAGGACAACTTCGCGGGCTTCAGCGCATGATCGCCGAGAACGTTTACTGCGTGGATATTCTCCAGCAAATCACAGCGGTAAGGCGTGCCTTGGACAAGGTGGCGCTTATCGTGTTGCGCGACCATCTCAAGACCTGCGTCAGACAGGCGATGGTGCGGCAAGAAGCGCACGACAAGGTAGAGGAGCTAATTCAAACGCTCGATCGTTTTTTGGCTTCATAGCCCTGAGAAGATTGACCTTTTGTAGTCGCAATGAAACTCATGAGCGAGAAAGAGAAGGATTACCGCAATGACGCAACGTTTCAAGGTTAGCGGGATGCATTGCGCGGCATGCGCCTCCGCTATCGAACGCGCTGTAGGCGAGCTTTCAGGCGTGCGCCAGGCGCAGGTCAATTTTGCCGCCGAAACGCTTACGGTCGAGTCGGCCGAAGCAGTATCGGCCAAGCAAATCGTCGAACAGGTCGAACGCGCCGGTTATCGAGCCTATCCGCTCAATGGAACAGCAGATGCGCGCCAGACGGTGACGCTCAGAATCTCAGGAATGCACTGTGCGAGTTGCGCGCAAGCGATCGAAAAATCGCTCGCGCAGCTCCCGGGTGTGCAACGCGCGCAGGTTAATTTCGCAAGTTCCACTGCTCGGGTTGAGGTTCAGAGCGGGACCGAGTTGCAAACGCTGGTTGAAGCGGTGCGAGGTGCGGGCTACGACGCTTTCGTACTGAGGAGCTCGACTTTTTACCGTTCGGCAACCGAGCCTGAGCAGAGAGAGGCCCGATGGAACCTGTTTTGGCTTTGCGCAAGCGCTGTTTTCGCGGTTGCCGTTCACTGGCTACAGCATGCTTCGGGCGCTTACGCAGGGGTAGTCACGCTTTTGGTTGCGACCGTAGCTTTGTTCAGCGCAGGGCTTACGTTTTTGCGCGGCGCTTATATTGGCGCTCGTAATCGTACGGCAAACATGGATACGCTTGTGGCCCTAGGTCTTTTGGCTGCCTATTTTTATTCCGTGCTTACCACGTTTCCTCAGGTTTTCTTCGCGGGGCCGCGCTTTTTCGATACCGCTGTCGAATTGATCCTGTTCATTCGGCTCGGCAAATACCTCGAATCCCATGCGCGAGGGCGCGCGATGGGGGCTTTGCGCGAGCTTTTGAGCGTGATGCCTCAGCAGGTTGTGGTAGTCCGAAACGGCGCCGAGACGGTAGTGAGCACTGACGAAGTCGAAGTGGGGGATATCGTGCTCGTCCGTCCCGGCGAGCGAATCGCGGTGGACGGCGAAGTGATCGAGGGAACTAGCGCGGTCGACGAGTCGATGCTCAGCGGCGAGTCGATGCCGGTGGAAAAGAGCGTGGGCAGCAAAGTCAGCGGTGGTACGTTGAATTTGAGCGGCACGCTCAAGGTCAAGGCGCTCGGCGTAGGGGCCGATACGGCCGTCGCGAGGATTGTGCGGATGGTGGAAGATGCGCAGAGTGACAAGGCTCCGATTCAGCGCCTTGCTGACGTCGTAGCCGGTCGTTTCGTGCCGGTGGTGATCGCGATAGCCATCGTGTCGTTCGTGGCTTGGATGGTGGCCGGTGCTGGCGTCGCAAAGGCGCTCACGGTGATGGCAGCTGTGCTGGTCGTTGCATGCCCGTGCGCGATGGGACTTGCCACGCCGACCGCTTTGATGGTTGGTAGCGCAGTCGGTTTGCGACGCGGCATCTTATTCAAGCGGGCGTCGGCGCTCGAGATGGTAGCGCGCGTCAACACGGTTTTGTTCGACAAAACGGGAACCTTGACCTACGGCAAGCCACAGCTGCGAAGCATCGCAGCCTTGGGAGTCGAAACGGACGAAGCGCTACGGCTCGCGGCTGCGGTCGCGATGGGCTCGCTCCATCCGCTTTCGAAGGCTGTTGTTGAGTGCGCCCGCAAGTCAGGTGATCTAGCTGGGCTGCAACCGCTTGCCACGCAAGAGCGGCCTGGAAGGGGCGTGCTCGCTGAGGGCGATGACGTAGTCGCGCTAGGTAACAGGCGTTTGCTCGAAGAGCTGGGAATCGAGCTATCTGCGGAGGCCAAGGCGCGAGCAGAAGAGCTTGCCGCGTCTGGAGCAACTGCGCTTTTTCTTGCGCATGATTCACGAGTGATCGCGGTACTAGGGTTCGACGATCCGGTAAAACCGCAGGCGAAAGAGGTCGTCAGCATCCTGAAAGCTTTCGGGATGAAGACCGCTTTGGTTACGGGAGACAACGAGCTTGTTGGACGCACGGTTGCCCGTGCGGTCGGAGTGGACGAATACTACGCCGAGATGATGCCGGAAGATAAGATAGCTCTGGTCAGGCGGCTTCGCGATTCCGGTCAGCTGACTGCCATGGTTGGCGACGGAATCAACGACGCGCCGGCGCTCGCAGCAGCCGATGTAGGTATCGCGATTGGCTCGGGTACGGATGCTGCCAAAGAGACGGGCGACGTCGTGTTGGTGCGGGATGACTTGCGAGATGTTGTGCGGGCTGTCGTGTTGGGCAAATTGGCCCTGCGCAAAGTGCGCCAAAACTTATTTTGGGCGTTTTTCTACAATACCTTAAGTATCCCAGTTGCCGCGGGCGTACTGTACCCCTGGTTCGGCGTGCTTCTTAATCCTGCGTTGGCCGGCCTCGCAATGGCCTTGTCAAGTGTGTGTGTAGTCAGTAACGCGCTGCTATTGAGTTGGGAAGCGCGCAAGCTGGACCGGATGTTCGCTTCGGAGTTTGAAACTCAAGCTGTGCAGAAAGGGGATTTGTCAGACGCCAAACCAGACGCGGAACTCAAGACAGAGACGGTTTCGAATTATTTGGCGTCTGATGGCGCGGCTGATTACCGCATGGGTTTTGACGGGGCGATGCCGGTGGAAGAAAATGCGCGTTCTGAAGGGCGTGAAGATGAGGTTTCTTCAGCAAAAGATGTGGAGGGTTTAAATATGGCGACCGGGCTTAAGTGCGCCAAATGCGGGCAGACAATTCCGCTTCCCGAACATTGCGGTCGGCCAATGCACGTAGAGTCGGTCGACGGTCGGCCGCGATTGGTCTGCTGGATGGGAGCAAAATGTGGGGTTCAGGATATCCCTGAGCATTGCGGCGAGCCCATGCAAGAAACAGCATGAATCTTGGTGCCGGGCTCCACGCAGCCAGAACGATCCAGTTCGGCCGCTTCTGTTAGGGCGTACCTAGCTGCCGATGGCTTTCAAGAAAACTTCTATCCGGGAGCTCGCGATGCGGGTTTGACGGCCCAGACAGGCGCAATTACGGGTGCTTCGAGTTCGCGGTCGAATACGTAGGCGCCCACTATCTCGACCTCGGTTCCAGGCGGAGGCACAGTCACATTCGCTCCGCTGCAGGTCGCGGCCGAAACGCCTAGATGAAATTCCCCAAGCTCGCTTGGCGTGCACCCAGGCATATCGGGAGGCGCGATAATTCCCACTGCCTTGTTGGCATCTTCGAAAAGCTGTGCCTGACTAGGATCGGGCACGAAGTCGAATACGAGGCCGTCAGGATCTGGGATGGGTTCGGAATCTATTCTTCCTCGTACCACGATGCAGGGCTCGATCAGGTCGAAAAGTTGTCGTCGAGGTATGATCGAAAGTGGGTCATCGATGTTACGACAACCTTTGGCGGCGGCCTCTTTGGCCTTAGATTCGCTGGACACTGCCGGCAGGGTCTTGGTGGCATTACGTGCAGCAGTCTTTTCGGTTGCGACTTTAGACGGCCTGGCTGAAGGCATTTCATACGACAGGCGCCACGGATCTGGTTGCGTCACCAGTAACCAGAATTGGCGCTGTAACCAAATGAGCACTGAGTGTCCGGATGGGCGCAGACTGGGAAGTATGATGCCAAGAACTATCAGCAAGGCAGCAAAAAAGTACTTAAGCGTTCTCCACGCTTGATCAGATGGGACTAAATGGCGACTGACTGTTGTCGTCACTGATCCTTTTCAACAACCGCGCGTGGAAATTCCAAGCACTCTACCTAGTTTAATCGATCGCGGCAAATCTGCCAAATTCTGGGTCAGAACTAAAAGCGCTACCACAGCGTAAAGCCCGCCGTATCTGCTCATCTCGTCAATTCGTGAGGACGGGCAACGTGATTGGCGTTTGACTCACCCATTTATTTTGGTTTCCTTCTGCCTAATACAGCTCGACGGATCAGCGGCTACCAATACCCTGAAACGGCTTGGCTTATTGTGGGAGGGGTAATCTCTTCGCCTTAGCGCCTTAGCCTTAAAAGCTCGTTTAGCGGTCGCGTATTGAGAACGTCAGCTGCTTCGATCCATCCCCTGCGCGCCTGACTCACGCCAAACTCGATTGCGGCGAAGTCTCGCGGATGGTGGGCGTCGGTCGAGATGACCAAACGTACGCCTGCCCGCTTCGCGCTCAGGCATGCTACGTCGTTCAGGTCGAGGCGGTCAGGCTGGGAGTTAACTTCGAGCGCGCAGCCTTCCTCGCGGCACACGCGCAACACTTCATCCAGATCGAAATTGCTCGGCTCGCGTTGGTTGATAAGTCGCCCGGTAGGATGGCCGATGACATCGACGTGAGGGTTGCGGATCGCCTTGATAAGCCGCTTCGTCATCGCATTCGGGGCCTGGTTGAGTTTGTAATGAACAGAAGCTACCACCCAGTCGAGCTCTGCAAGGACGTCGTTGGGCAAGTCGAGACTACCGTCCTCCATGATGTCTACTTCTATGCCTCGCAAAAGTTTGACATTGGGCACTTTTGCTTGGACTTTTTCGATCTCTCGCCACTGTTCGCGCAGGCGCTTGGGGTCAAGACCATGCACCATCGCAAGCCGCCGCGAATGGTCAGTAACGGCGATATACTCAAGGCCCCGGGCGCTTGCCGCTAACGCCATCTCCTCCAATGTCGCTCTGCCGTCGGTCCAGGTTGTGTGCGTGTGAAGATCGCCACGCATATCTTCCAGCTCCAAAAGCCTTGGCAATCGTCCGAGCTCGGCCGCCTCGATTTCTCCGCGGTCTTCTCTAAGCTCCGGAGGAATCCATGCAAGACCCAGCGCACGGTATATACCCTCTTCGTCCTGCCCAGCGATCATTTTGCCCTCTCGATAAAGGCCGTACTCGTTGAGCAGCAAACCCTTGCGCTGCGCTATTCGCCGCAGATGCACACCATGCGCTTTCGAGCCGGTGAAATAAATCAAAGCCGCGCCAAAGCTCTGGCGGCTTACCACGCGAAGGTCGATTTGAAAACCATTTTGCAGGATGACGGAAGTTTTTGTTTCGCCCCTAGCGACCACCTCTTTGACCATTGGGAACGAAATTAGAGCGTCGGCTACCGCTTCAGGCTCGGTTGATTCTACGAGAACATCCAGGTCTCCCACGGTGTCTTTCTTGCGGCGAAAACTGCCCGCAACCTCGAGTCTCACGATCGCTGAGCTTTTCTTCATGTGACCGATCAACTGCGCGACGATAGCGGCGGCATCGACGTAACGCAAACGCTCAGGTGTTTTGTTATCGAGCTGCGCCAAATACTGGCGAAGATGCTGCTCGAGTTTTGGGCCGAACCCTTTGAGCTTCGCGATTCCGCCCGACTCGAGCGCGCTCTTAAGCGTATTTAAGTCGCGCACACCAAGCTCCTGGTTCAAGGCTCGCACGCGCTTAGGTCCGAGCCCAGGGACCCGCAGGAGCGCAACCAGTCCTGGCGGGACTTTGCGTGAAAGCTCGCGATGGAGCGGCAGTTCTCCCGTTTTAATCAACGTTTCGATTTTAGAGGCGAGATCTTCTCCGATGCCTGGCAGTTCACGAATTTGCGATGGTGTCATGGTGGAGAGGCTTGTGGCGCACTCGCGCACGGTACGTGCGGCGTTGCGATACGCGCGCACGCGAAAAAAGTCGTCGCCGCTCACTTCCAGCATGTCAGCGATTTCATCGAAGACACGAGCGATTTGTTCGTTAGTCATTCCCATTTGCGGTCGTTACCAAACCTGGCGCGCAGCCGCGAGTTTCAACTTGCACACTTGCGCAATGTCCATGCCACGCAAAGCGTAGTCGTCCGTTGTTAAGTGTACCTAAAAACGCCAGCTATCCGCACATCGTTTAGCGCAAGAAATTCTACTTCCTACCGCTCCGACTGGCAGCCCGTTGTTTAGAAGCTTTACCCTGGTTTAGTCATTCGCTAAAACTTGTACTCACAGCGATCGCCAAGGGAGGGAGCGTCGTGAATAGCGCCAGCAAAGGGGGGCCAGCCACCAGCGGACTTGCCGCAGCTGGTATACTGGAGAGCGCAGCAGGCGTCGCGCTTCGCAAAGCAAAGCTTCGGCTTTTGCCATTTTTGTTCCTTCTCTATATAGCGAACTACATTGACCGGATTAACGTAAGCTTTGCGGCCCTTCAAATGAACCGCGAACTCAATTTCTCGCCCGTCGTTTTCGGTTTCGGCTCCGGTCTTTTCTTCATCGGCTATGTCCTTTTCGAGATTCCGAGCAATCTGATTCTGGCGCGAGTAGGAGCGCGGCGGTGGATCGCGCGGATCATGGTTTCGTGGGGATTACTTTCGGCGGCAACGATGTTTGCCAAAGGCGCCAGGAGCTTTTATCTTCTTCGCTTCCTGCTCGGTTCGGCGGAAGCTGGTTTCTTTCCTGGAATTATTTTTTATCTCACACATTGGTTTCCGCGAGCCGAGCGTGCCAGAGCGAGCGCGATGTTTTTGACCGCCACTGCGCTGGCAAGTCTTGTCGCGGGTCCGTTGTGTGGTGCAATCCTTGGAATGCATGGCTTTCTGGGGCTTTCTGGATGGCAATGGCTATTTCTATTGGAGGGGCTCCCATCTGTTGTCCTCGGATTCTTCGTGCTTGCTTACCTTCCTGATTATCCGAGCGAGGCTTCATGGCTTTCGGAAGAAGAGCGCACGTCGCTTGCGACGGTGCTCAAGCGCGAGCAAGATGAACTAGCGGCGGGAGCACGTCATTTGCTGGGCGAAGCGATGAGAAGCCTGAGAGTGTGGACTCTTGGCCTTGTCTATTTTTGTATCGTCGTCTCCATTTACGGGATCGCTTTTTTCCTGCCGCAAATAGTTAAAGGACTTGGCAATTTCAGCAACCTAGAAGTTGGCCTCCTCTCGGCACTTCCGTATTTCTGCGCCGCGGTGGCGATGGTTATGGTGGGCGTGTCCTCGGACCGCAGCGGCGAGCGACGATGGCATCTTGCGCTGGCGGCTTTCGTAGGTGCAGTGGGGCTTGTGCTGGCGGCCCAAAGCCACAAAACGCTGGCTGCGCTAGCGGCCCTTTGCCTGGCGGCCGCAGGTCTCTGGTCGACGCTGGGCCCTTTCTGGTCGTTGCCGCCGGAGTTTTTGCGCGGCACCGCGGCGGCCGGAGGGATCGCTTTAATAAACTCGCTGGGTAACGTGGGCGGTTTTGTCGGTCCCTCCTTGATGGGTGTTCTTAAACAGTTTACCCGTAGCTTCGGTGGCGGGCTCGAGATCTTAGCGGTTACGCTAGTTTGCGCAGGACTCATCGTGCTCCTGCTTTATCGGCACCAAGCTCCACCGCGTCATTCAAGCTGAGCCACCTGACGAGCTGATGCCAACCGGAGCCGCAATTGCGGTAAGCGGGTGCGAAAGTTCTTCTATCAGTTCTTTTTCTCCAGGTGCCCGCCGAATTCGTAGCGCATCGCTGAGAGCAGCTTGTTGGCGAATTCGCCGGCTCCGCGAGAGCTGAAACGCTCATACAATGCGGCGCTCAGAACGTGCGCCGGTGCGCCTACATCGATAGCTGCCTGGATAGTCCAGCGCCCTTCACCCGAGTCTGACACCCGGCCCGAGAATTGGCTCAGCTCGGGGTCTTCCAGAAGCGCGGCGGCAGTGAGGTCTAGCAGCCATGAGGCAATCACGCTGCCACGGCGCCATAGTTCGGCGATTTCGGGAATATCGAAGTCATACTGGTAGAGCTCCGGATCTTTCAAAGGTGTCGTCTCGGCGTCGGCGGCGTGCTCTTTTTTGCCTATATTGGCGTGGCGCAGGATGTTGAATCCTTCGGCGTAGGCTGCCATGAGTCCGTACTCGATTCCGTTGTGGACCATTTTGACAAAGTGACCTGCCCCGTTTGGCCCGCAGTGAAGGTAGCCATGCTCGGCCGTGCTGGCCTTGACGCGTTCGCGTCCGGGTGTTCGTGGCGCCGACTCGACCGACGGAGCTAGCGCCCTGAACAACGGCTCAAGATGTTTGACAGTCTCGGTTTCACCGCCAATCATCAGGCAGAAGCCACGCTCAAGTCCCCAGACGCCGCCACTTGTACCGCAGTCAACGTAATGAATTCCCTGGCGCTTGAGTTCTTTGGCGCGACGGATGTCGTCCACGTAATGGGAGTTGCCCCCATCAACGATGATGTCTCCTGGTTCGAACCGTCGCGAAAGCTCCGCAAGCGTACTATCTACAACTGCCGCCGGCACCATCAACCAGGCTACCCTGGGCTTGACAAGTTTTGCCGCGAAATCGTCGAACGAACTAGCTCCCTGTGCTCCTTCCTGCTCGAGCTTTTTGACCGCTTCCGGGTTAACGTCGTAAACCACGCATTGATGGCCGCCTCGCATGAGACGCCGCACCATGTTCGCTCCCATTCTTCCCAACCCTACCATGCCCACTTGCATCGCTCTCGTTCTCCTTTTTTCTTTTCTAGAGCCTGCGACCTTGAACGGTTGTAATCAGTTTATGCAATTCCACTTCTCCAAAACCATAAGCGGCCGTCAACCGGCCCACGCGACTATCAGGAAACTCTGTTAGGTCTGGTGGGGAGACGGTTAGAAAGCACTTATCGCCTGCAGTTGTTTGGCTTTCGGCAGTTGATGGCACAATGTTACGGCAATTTTCACTTCTACAGGGCAAAGTGGGAGGCTTGCTTCGCGCCAAGACCAGCAGAATGCGCATGCTCCATTTCGGGCGAACCATGCTGGTGCCGGATTGCGGAGTCACTTCCTGCCTTGCTTTAACGAAGCCTAGTGCGTAGCTCATCTGTATCATTTACGATGGAAACCATAAAGACTTTTCGCACAGAACACCGCAGCGTGGCGTGAAGGCTAGTTATTTGCGATACCAGGCATTTTAAAACGGCAATTTTGCGGGAGAACGAACGTGCAAGTTGACACAATGGTTCTGAACCAAGCCGCTGCATTCGCCGTGGAGCTTGCTGACCGAGCTCGGGCGATAGCGCTTAGGTACTTTCGCGCGCCACTTGAATTAGAGCACAAAGCCGATTTGACACCAGTAACGCAAGCTGATCGCGAGATAGAAAACGAACTCAGGCGCATGATTATCCAGCGCTTTCCGTCCCATGGCATTTTCGGCGAAGAGATGGAGCGGCGAGAGAGTTCGAGCCGGTTCGTTTGGGTGTTAGACCCCATTGACGGTACGCGAAGTTTTATCACGGGAATTCCGCTATTCGGTACGCTTATCGCACTGGCCTACGACGGCAAGCCTGTACTTGGGGTGATCGATATACCTGTTACTGCCGAGCGATGGATTCGCGTGCAGGGTCAGCCCACCATTTTTAACGGCAAGCCCTGTCGAGCGAGCGGATGCAAACGACTGCGCGAGGCAAAGCTTTGCATCACCACGCCTGATACGTTCGTGGGCTCCTACGGGCGGAGGCTCGAGGCTCTGAAGACCAGTGTGAGATGGGTGCGTTATGGGGGGGACTGTTATATCTTCGGGATGTTGGCTTCGGGCTTTTGCGACATGGTGATTGAGTGCGGATTAAAACCATATGACTTTATGGCTGTCGTCCCGATAGTCGAGGGCGCTGGGGGTGTGATCACCGATTGGGAAGGTAACCCATTGACAGTCGATTCGGATGGCAATGTGATAGGGGCCGCAACCAAAGAGCTTCACGCTGAGGCTCTGAGGACTTTCTCCTCGCAAGCTTGAAATCCGAGGAAACTCTAAATAATGCAGACGATGCGAGCCGCGGCTTGATCCCTCAGCGCATTCGTAGCGACTTGGAAATTCCCGACCGAGAAGTGCGCAAACCCGCGTTGAACACGTTGCATGTGCTCTTTTACTTCTTTGCGGATCCGTTGGCTGTCTGTCGTGCTTAGACCCAAAAAATGTAAATTCGATCGCTATGAGACACGGTTACAGTCACGTGTAATTGCCGCAGTTTTGGAATCCTGGAACCGACATAAGCGTATCTGGATGGCTTTGGTCGCGATGGTTTAGTTCTGATGGGCACGTCGCGCTTAATCGAACTTCCTGGTCAACCTTTGGCTGAACGCGCCTTTTGAGGCAATCCACTACAGTTTGGGAGCGAGCCATTGATACGGGCGGTTAGAAGGCTTTTGTTCAGCATCCTAATAGGTGCAGTTCTTCTGCTCGTGGCAAGCTTGTGTTTGCTTGTCTGGGCGGTGCGTCATCGAACGGAGCTAGCGCGGCGGGTTTTGGCCGCGGTAAGTGCGAAAACAGGTATCGACATAAAGTTCTCGCAGTTCGACGCGGGGCTTTCGACTCGGGGAATTAACGTCAGCGTCGACCAAGTCAGCTTCACCTACAAGGGCATCTCATATCGCGTCGACCGGGTGGAAGTGCTTGCCAGCTACGGCGGACTCGTTCACGACCGAGTGTTACCGCTCAAGTCAGTCACACTGATAAGGCCAGTTATCGAGATCACGACGGCAAAGGAGCAGCCTCAAAGCTCGCATGACTTGGAACAAGAGCTCGACTCATACCTGCTAAGAGTTCGAACGGTCTGTGGTCAAGCGGCCCGCTTTCTGCAGACCGCCCATATCGTCCATGGGCGCATCATCCTTGGAGACTTAACGCAAAGCGACGGTAGTGTCCCCAAGGTTGATCTGGATGGAGCTATTAGCGCCAGCGCAAAGACGGTGAACGTCGAAATCGAGCGCTTGATTTGGAACGGTCCTTCAGTTAGCGGCCTTTCTATTTCGGCGAAGCTGGCGATCGAAGCAAGCGACAGCCAAAGTGACAAGCCTATTCGGCTAAGCGCCGAATTCAGCCGGGCTGGCGCTGTAGGGTTTGCGGGCCATCTGGGTCTTTCTTTGGCTCGGACGTTTCAGTTTGACGGCGGTACGACTTTTGAGATTTCCAATTTGCCTAAAATCGGAAGCGTCATGGTCGACGCTTCGTATGCCATGTCCCAGGCCGCTCTTGATTTAAAAGCGACGGTCAAGGCCCCGCCCGCCGTCGGAGTAAGTCGTGACATTAAAGTTACGGCGCTTTTGGCAAACCCGTTTTCGATCGACCCAGCCTTCAGTCTTGTCCTCGGAGGATTTGCACTCGACCTGGAGGCTATGGGGCGAGCCTTTGGAGCTGGCGTGTTTTCCGCGGTCCATGGTTCGATCGCCGTAAGGCGAGCGCAGTGGGGGTTTCGAGTGAAGTCGTTGCGCGAAGCGCTCGTGCGATGTGCCGATACGTCCTGCGCTATCGCCGCTGCTGCAAAGACGTCAAACTTGAGCGTCGAGATCGCAGCGGCAGATCTGGAGAACGAGCGATTTCCCAGAGCCGTGTCTCACTTTAGATTGCGCCGTCCAGTAGAAATCAGGGTTGACAAAGACGGGCTTCAAGCCGTGTCGCTAGAGGCTCAGCTGGGGTCGATTCAGCTTACCGAAGGACGCTTTCGCGGAAACCTTTCTGGTGCTTCGGGGAAAGAACTTCCTGATATAGAAATGTTCGTGGAAACTTTTGTGAAACTCGACGTTTCCGACCCGGACATAAAGCTAATGCTCCCGGAAAAGTTGAGGCCTCTACTGCTCAGCAGCACGCCTCTTTATGTGCAAATAAGCTCTGGGGGAAGACTCCATACCGATGAGCGCGGCTATCAGCTTACGCGTTCCTGGTTAGAGTTGAGGCGCGGATTTCTTGGAATTAATAAAAAAGGAAACGCAAACGGCGTTAACTTCAGTGGACGTGCGAGTGACGACAACAAGAAGTTGGATTTTACATTGCATGCTTCAACTCTTGGTGGCACGAGGATTGACACGAACGGAAGCTTTGTACATTCCACGCGCACTGTTCGCGCATTCAGCCGCTTAAACGGTGTCAACCTCGAGCAGCTGCTCTTGATGGTTGGCGATGGGAGTAGCTTTTCAGATGTAAAGGTTTCGGGCAAAGCGAAAGGTCGGATAGCGCTCGTATGGGCGCTTGAACGTGACATTCCAACGATCGACGGATCGATTGAAGTAAGCAATCTCTCCGTTGCGTCGCCCTTTACGTCGGGGCCGGCCTTGGTGCGAACCGTCACGCTGACCGTAGATAGATTTCGGGCTCAGGCGGCGTTAAGCAACGTTATTGTTGGCGCTGGCGACTTCGACGTCCGTGTCGAGGTTCCCGATTTACAGCGTCCCGCGGTCAGTTTCGTCGTTTCCGGAAAAAGTTTCGATTTAGCTGCATTCAAGCCGGCGCTAGCGCACGGTGCGAGCACGGAACGGTCAAAACCTTTTCACGCAAGTGCACATGACGGCAGCGGCGTCAAAGAAGGAACTGCTAAGCAGGGTTCAACATGGATTCCGCCACTTGCCGGCACTGTGGCCGTCAACAAAGTATTTTTCGAAAATGTCGAGTTAACTGACGTGCGGGGAGAGCTTGATTACAAGAATGACGATTGGATTGTCAAGAACTTTCACGCCAACGGCTTTAAGGGCTCGGTTGACATATCCGGCATGTGGCAGGCTAGCGGGCGGATGCTTTATCTTAGTGGCGCGGCGCGTACCCTTGATGCCCGTGCCCTGTTTATGGCTATGGGATGGAAGGACAAGCCGCCGATCTCCGGAGAGCTCAGCCTTGCGGTTAACGCCGGAGTAGAATTTGAAGGTGGAGGAAAACAACCGGTCCTCTCGTGCGGAGGGGCCACCATTGCAGTTTCAAACGGAAGCTTGGGCAAGGCGGATTTTTTAGTGCGGCTGATCCAGCTTGTGAATTTGGAGAGCTGGATAAAACTGCGACCACCCGATCTCGATACGGTCGGCCTTCCGTTTGACAAGTTGTACACTGAGCTGAGCTTTTCGAAGCCCGAGATAACGGTGGATAACCTGTTGCTCGTTGGCCCGGTCATTCGTGTGACCGGTCACGGCGTGGTGAAAATGCCTGAAAACGCAATTCAGCTCCATTTGCGAGCGATGCCGTTCACGACGTCGAGATGGCTCTTGCACTTTACGCCGCTAATTAGTACCCAGCTGGTCAAATTTTTCGACAAGGTATTTTCGGTCGACATTTTGGTGAGCGGAACTCCTAAGTCGCTCGATGTCAGTCCTGACCTCTTCGGTAGCGTAGTTTCAGCGCTGGTAGGCGTTATAGAACTGCCGTTGGATTTGATCCCCGAGGACCTTGTTCCTGACGCGCTTTCGCTTAAGCCAGTGGCGGACTTGAGCAAGGCTGTGCGTTGCGAAGAGCCAGAAAACCTGCCTCACAAGGCTTTGCCGCATTTGAAGCCAGCAAAGTAGTGCTTGTTTAGTTGCGCGCAACTACCAACGTCGGCCTGCGGACCACTCAATGCCAAAGCAATTTAGTAGGAGACGATGACCTGTTGAAGCTCAATTGAAGAATCGAAATGGATTGAGACAGCCAGCGCGTTTCACGATCGGAACGCTTAAAGTTAATTGTCGAGTCGATTGAAGTCCACGCTCGAAGGATCTTCAATGAGAAATTCGCTCCAAGCTTTCATTCCTCCCTGGAGAACGGTCACGTCTTTAAACCCATTCGCTTCTAGCATTTCCGCTGCCTTTAGAGATCTCTTGTGAGTAAGGCAGACCAGTACAACAGGTCGGTTCTTAAGTTCTTGAAGGCTTGCGATACGCTCAGGAAGCTCGCTCAGGGGAACGTTGATAGATCCGCTTATGTGACCGAGCGAGCCGTTGTACTCGTCGACAGTGCGCACATCTAGCACCGTTAGGTCGCATCCATCGCGAAGGCGCTGGTGCAGTTCTGCCGGGTGGATAAAACGCTCGCGCCTGAACCGACGAACAAGCCGTGGCAGAAGTGCGAGCGCTACTAATAGACCGGCGGCTGAGACAGCGATTTTAATCGAATCGGCTTTTCTGGCCAGCAGACTCTCGCTGGCGTAACCGATGTAGGCATAAGCGGCGGCTCCTGGAGCCATACAAATGAAGCTCGTAACGACATACGTAGCCATACCGATTCTTGTAAGACCGAGAGCGTAATTGACTAGGTTAAAAGGAAAGATTGGCACCAGCCTTATAAACGCGACAAAACGCCAGCCCTCTTTCTCCACGCCGCGCACGACTTGTGCCACCAAATGCCGCTGATTTTTATCAAGCCATCCTGCAGTTACGTAGCGAGCAATCAAAAACGCCAGTGTCGCCCCGACTGTAGCTCCCAGCAAACTCAGCAGAGTTCCCCAAAACAGCCCGAACGCCATTCCGCCTGCCACCGTTAGCAGCGATCCTGGTACCAAAATTAATGTTGCCAGAGCATAGAACAGGACGAACCAGCAGCGAGCGGATGGTCCCAGTCCCTGCAGCCGAGCTACGAGCGAATGGGGTGTAAAATATTCGCGCCGAAACAAGGCCCAAAGCGCCGCGCCACAAAGAAGCGCGACAAGGCCAACCCTCAGAGCCGACGAACCGCGGCCTCTCATGCAGCGCCCTTCCATGTGATCGCGTAAGTGCCGACCTCGCCTCTAAACGGCTGGAGCAACATCCGGTGGAGTTGCAGCTCAGAGGGATCGCGAAACTGCTCGATGCCGATCGTCATCTTCTGATGACCTGCCTCTGGTTGTGGGCGGTAAGTCCCTAACAGACGATCCCACCAGGGTAGGTTGAAACCGAAGTTACTGTTGGTCTCGTTAACGATAACCGAGTGATGAACCCGATGCATGTCTGGCGTCACGATAAACCATCGGAGATACCGATCGACCTGCTCTGGAAGGCTGACGTTAGCGTGATTGAACATGGAAGTTGCATTTAGCAAAACCTCAAAGACAAAAACCCCTACAGGCGGGGCTCCCAGAGCGACAATCACAGCAAGCTTAAAAAGCATCGAAAGCAGGATCTCGATCGGATGGAAGCGCACGCCGGTGCTGACGTCGAAATCGAGGTCGGCGTGATGCATTCGGTGGACGCGCCACAATACTGGAACAGCATGGAACATTACATGTTGAAGATAGATCGCGAAGTCGAGAATTATTACCGAAATTACAGCGGCTGCGACTCGCGAAATGGCCATATTGTTTAGCAGACCCCAGGCGCGTTGTTCTGCTATCGTAGCGATTCCGACCGCTGTGGTGGGAAGGAGGCCTCTTACCACGGCGGTATCGATAAACGAAACGGCGAGATTTGCGGGCCACCGTTGAAGCCGTGAAAATAGGCGCTGGCGGCGCGGCGCTACGGCCTCCCAGGTGGCCATCAGCAGGAAGACCAGAGCGAACAGGGTTACGCGGATTAGCGCTTCATCGGCAAGCATCACTTGCTTCCAGCAAACAATATTCAAATGTTCTATTGAAAACTTTTATCAATAGCGCTAAACCGAGTCAAGTTAGCTTTTACAGGTGATTGCAGTCGTTGTCGCGGCGCTTTAAAACCTTTAAGCGCCGACGTGAATCACTGCTGCAAGCCGGAGCAAAAATAGCCGCGAGGTGTGCTAGGGCAAGAGCCCGCACGTGGTCCCTCTGGCAAGGAGTTTGGCCAACGTTCGCGCCGGGGTGTTATTATGACAACTTTACGCGATAGTTTTATGTGGGAGACAAAGCTCGCGAGGTCGGCGCGACGTCAAAACGGTCTGCTGCCGCCAGGCGTCAGAACCTAGTAAACGCAATTTGGAACACGTCGCTTTGTCTTAGGGTTGCTTTTGTAAGCTTTCGATCGCCAGGGTGACAAGTTTAAACGAATTAATTGCGTAAGGAAGAGCCGAGCGACAGCGTTCGCGTTGCGAAACTCGAGGCTCGAATGGTTTTTAAGTGAAATCGCGCTTTAGGCAAACTGCTCCTGTTGCTCCGGATAACGATTAGCCGAATGGTTTTCGGCTAATCGTTAGTTCCGGGTCATGAACGAACGTGCCGCGGTTCCGAACCACTGCTTGCGCGTTCGGTATGAAAAAGCGACAGCGTCAGTCCGCACTTGCAATTGGTTCAAAGTCACAACCGCCGGCCGCTTTTGCTTTGCTAAGCTATGCAGCAGTTATCGCTTCTGTTGCTCTCCTCCAGGGTTTGGAATTTAAAGCGCCGCTTGCGCAAGGTCCGAGGGTTGCGAACTTATTGAGCTGGGGAAGGCGGCGATTGTGAACTCTTGTGCGCTCCGGAGGTGGTTCGCTCGAATTTCGGCTCGCTTTTGAGCATGTCTCATATCCACGTGGACGAGTCCGAATGGGTTGCGAATTTTGACGCGGCTATAGTCCTGATTCGCTTCTATACCCCATGCTTCTGCCCGCGCCGCTATTTCCATCAGCGCTTCGCCCTGAAGAACCATCGGCTGCACGTACACGGGCCTTCCGTCTAAGGTCTCCAAGAATGGGTAAACCAGCGGTGGGCCCGCAGCTTCGAATTCTGGGTAGAACTTCGTCATGTCGGAGTGTCGAGTAATGGCATAAATCAAAAGCGCGCGAGCTCCCTTGAGCAGCGGAATAGTGACGCAGCCCGCACGGGCCGTCATCAGTGTGCGCGCCGCGCTTATCGATAGGCCTCTACTCTGGGTCAGCGACCAAAGCTCACCCACCTCGAACACGGTTTCTGGAGGGAGATGGGAAAGGTCAGGCCGGCTGCAGCTAGGACCAAACTGAGCCAGGTTGTGGATCGCGAACCCGCCGATCATTTTATCTGGTTCGGGTCCTTCATCGTCGTACACTCCATAAAGCTCTTTGAAAGCCAGGTGCACTCGTCCAAGAAGCGAAGAGGTCTTCTCCCTAAAACCGTGACCCTTAAGTCCGCGGGCTTCTCTAAGCCCTTGAGCGAAGACTTCCCGTTCGCGCTTGGTGGAGACAAGGCGAAGCTCCATTTTTTATTACCTCCTTGTTACTTGGGATTGACTGCTTAATAACTAACAGCGATGCGTGTAATGTCATCGTAGCCACGTCGGCGGCCTCAAGGGCCGCGCGTCAACTGCCATGATCCGACGCCAGGTGGTACCCGGACTTCCGCGGTCACTATTCGAGCCTGTGGTGTTCGTAAGGGAATACGTTGAATGTAGAGCAGAGCGACGGAAACCGGGCGCTCAACCTCCCCCGAGCCGTAACGCCGCAATTTCGCCTCGAGAAGCACTGGCTTAGTCTCCGTCTTCCGACGGTTCCAAACTTCAGCCGGCCATTCAGCTACGCTCACGTAAAGCGTTAGCTGCTTTCTGGACAGAAGAATACGCGTTTTTAAAGACCAGGCTCACGAACTCACTGTAAGATACCTACGCTGCCCTGCCCTCGTTTTTGAAAATAGGACCGACAAGACCATATCGCGGCAAACTAGTTACTCTGTGTGGTTATCTCGCGCTAGTTACTTCGGAAAAAACGGTTGTTTTTTAAAGCCTTACCTGGTTTATGCGCTTCCCCATTTTTGGTGGCGGACGCTCGCTTATACTACTCGAGCAAAATCGCTCCAGCTAAGGTTTGGCCAGCGCAGGAAGTGGAGCGCAGAAGGGGATCTGTCCCAAACGTTCGTATTTGTAATTCGGCGCCTAAAACGAGCAGCAAGCCTCGGTCCACCGCGACGCAGCACCTTATGAAGTAGACGACCAACGTTTCTCGAAAATACGGAGAGCACCCTGCCCTATAACCTTGTATTTGTGCCAGCGCCACAACGCCCATCTCGGCCATCGAGCTGTCGACTACCGGATCCCCCGGTGCTCCGGTCGCTCGAGGCATTAGCCTAAACCGCAGGGGTGACTGCGCCCACGCCTGGTTGCGCCTTTGGTTCGAACAGATACTGCATCGGTGTCGAAAGCGTCAATCGCGATACCCCTAAAGCATTGCTCCACCTCTCTTTTCTCACAATTGTAAGGGCCATTTTGTTCCTTCACCTGTCAGAAGTTGTTGGCCTTGGAAAAAACCGAGTGGCGCGTTCAATGGACAGGGTTTTGGCCAATTAATCGAGTAGTTGCGCTCGCCTGCGCTCTCACCTTTACATCGCTTTGAAACCGCGACCGTATAAGACTGCGGGCTCCATCAGAACCGTGCGATTAAAAGGAAAGCGGCCGTTCTTAAACGAATATCTCTGTGTCGAATCGGCAGCGCAGCAGATTCGAGACTCGAGTTTTTCTACTCTATCTTTCCTGTGCTACCGACCTCGTACGAGCTCCTACCGAACGTGCAAGGTCGCGGACGTAGCTAAGTCACGACCTGAACACAGAGGATTTAAAACTCGACTAGTGTAGCACCTCCTAAAGATCTTGGATTCTCATAAGTCACAAAAGCTCTCTCTAGCTCTTAATAGATTAGCTTAAAACAAGCAAGACATTACCACATTAATTGCTTTAAGTACAAAGTTGCGACTTTGAGGCGGGTTTGATAGTGAGTTAGCAATCGGATCGAAAAATCTTCGATTGAAGACCAGAAAGCGTAAGCTGAGGTTCGCCTTGAACCGAGCGTTGGTTACCTTGTTCCTATACCTGCCTTTTTACTTTCCGCTTCCTGGTCAGATTGAGCTTTTTGGTTGCAAGGAACTAGAACAATTAGCGGTTTGGATTGAACTTGGGTCGTTCGAGAGGTCAGCTTGGCTGAAGGCGTCTACTTGACGAACGCTAAACTTGAGAACGTCAGATAAGTGGCGGTGGCGTGCTGTGCAAAGTTTGAAAGCGTTTGAATCGGAGATGGGACAGGAGAATAGCGACTATGAAAGTAGAAAAAAATCGAACGGCAGCGACAATAAGTTGCGCGCTTTTTACGCTGTTAGTTATGTGCTGAGTTCCGATCCCGTTCGTTTGCTTCGTATATTTGCCGTCATCGTAATCGTATCACAGCTGCTGCGCTTTTTTTCGCAGCTATCTTTAGGTGTGGAGCCTTTGGCAAGGCTAGCCTGGTACCATGGCTTCAACACGGTGGTGGCCGTCGTTGTTCTCGCGCTCAGCGCCAGTCCTAAGTTTAGGCGATGGTGGCCCGTCACGATGTTCATTGCGTGCTGCCTTGTCGTTGTCAACGCCACCGCGAAGAACGTTGTCGGGGGGAACTTAACTGAGGCCCTGTTCGTGTCGCTTCTTCTGATGGTCTTCGGTACGGCCTTGCTTGTGCCCTGGGGTTTCAGATGGCAGGCAGCGCTCAACATAGTTGTAATCGCTGACATGGCGCTGAATGACGTTCTGGTTCCGCCGGGGAGCGACGTGATGGCGCTGCATTGGTTCGGTTTGGTTTTCGCCGCCGCTTTGGCGCAGAGCGCTTCATGGCTAGCCGAATATTCGCGCGAGCAGGATCGACACGTCAAGCAGCTTACCGAGAGTGGCGAGCGGTTGCGGATGGAAATAGCCCGTCGCGTCGAGGCTGAACAGAAGCTTCGAGAAAACCTCACCGAGCTTAAACGAATTCAGGAGGAACTGGTCAGGGCGCGCGAGGACGCGCTTGCGGCGTCGAAGGCGAAGTCGGAATTTCTCTCGAGCATGTCGCATGAAATTCGCACGCCCGTAAACGTGATTCTCGGAATGGCCGAGCTTTTGTCCGAGACGGCACTTACCGGCGAGCAGCGCAGGTTCCTCGAGGTCATGCGGTCTAACATTAGCGCCTTGTTAGCGCTGATTTCGGACGTGCTCGATTTGGCCCGGATCGAAAGCGGCCGTATTGAGCTCGAAAGCGCCAATTTCGAGCTGGACCGCTTAGTTGAACAACTTGTCAGTGATACGGCGATTTTGGCCCACGAGAAAGGACTTGAGCTGATCGCGCGTATTGAACCCCAAGTCCCTACCGCTCTGATCGGAGACCCATTGCGGCTTACCCAGATTTTGACGAACCTGCTGAGCAACGCCATTAAATTCACCTCGGCCGGCCAGGTCCTACTCTCCGTAGCAGTGGCACAACCGTCTACCGAGGAGGGAGTTTCCGGCGTATCGACAACTGACTCGGCGGACGCCAACCGATCGTGGTTGCACTTTACCGTGTCCGATACTGGAATCGGAATTCCGCAGACCCGGCTTCAGACGATTTTCGACAGCTTTGCCCAAGCCGACTCCTCCACCACGCGCCGATTTGGGGGTGCGGGACTTGGGCTCGCGATAGTAAAGCGCCTAGTCGAGTTGCAGGGCGGCTCGATTTGGGTGGAAAGCGAAGTAGGAAAAGGAAGCACTTTTCACGTCATTCTGCCGTTCCGAGTGCAAACGGACGCATTGCGGGCCGACAAACCCAAGGGTGAATGGGATGAAGCGCTTCGTCTGGAGGGGCTTAGGGTATTAGTGGTCGACGACAGCGAGCTTAATCAAGAAGTTGTCAAGGAAATCCTTTCAGAAAGCGGAGCGGAAATCGAGGGGGCATCTAGCAGCGAACAGGCTTTGGCAAAGCTCGAGCGGGCTATCGAAATCGGCGCTCCATACGGACTTCTCATCATCGACAGCACTATATCCGATCCGGATGGCTTCCAGCTGGTAGAGAACGTAAAGAATCGTGCGTTGGCCGGCGACGGAATCGGTGCGCTCCCGATCATTATGATGCTAACGACGGCTCATTTGAACGAGCAGGTCAAGCGGGCTGAAGCGCTGGGCGTGGATTACTATATCGTTAAACCGGTAAGGCGCGCGGACCTGCTGTCGGTCGTCGGCAAGGTACTCGGTGGCAAGCGGGAATTTGCGCAGGCATCTTTGCAAACCCAGGCGGGTGACGCTGTAGCAGAGGCGTTCGATGCGCCATTGAGCATTTTGCTCGCCGAGGATTCTGAGGACAATAAGTTCGTTATCAGTGCCTACCTTAAAAACACGCCCCATAAGCTCGATTTCGCAGAGAATGGCGAGAAGGCGGTTGAACGCTTCATTGCCGCGCGCAAAGCCGCAACGGGCTATGACGTCGTCCTGATGGATATTCAGATGCCGGTGATGGACGGATACACCGCAGTGAGGCTGATTAGGCAATGGGAGCAGCAGAACGGTGAGTCGCGCGCCTTTATAGTTGCGCTTACGGCTTCAGCTTTGAGCGAGGACATATCGAAGTGTTTTGAGGCAGGATGCGATAGTTACATCGCCAAGCCGGTGCGCAAAAGAACGCTTCTTGAGGTGCTTGAACAAGCGCGGAACGCAGGGCGCTCGATGTCGCTCAGTTTACCGCTGTCGGCTGATAATCGCTCGGGTAATCAGAGTCAAGTGGCGGAGGTCGTTCCGCCAGACCTAGGATCGCTCATGCCCCAATTTATTACACGAAAGCGCCAAGACCTGGCTCAATTACTAGACGCTTCGAAGCATCGCGACTACGCGACAATTCGAGCTCTCGGACACAGGATCAAAGGCGATGGCCAGATGATGGGTTTCGAGGTGATGAGTAAGGTTGGGCAGGCGTTAGAAATAGCCGCAGAGGGAGAAAACCTCGAAGAAATCAGGCGTCTCATACAAACTCTCTCTAACTATCTTTCTTCCATTCGAATCGACCCGCGGTAAAAAGTTTTCGCTCGTAAGACCACCGAACATTACAAGCGGACCGCCAGATGGGGATGTCTCTCCAAGAATGAAAAAGTCTTACCAGGTGGCGAGGAATTCCCGATTGTCGCCTCGCACGTGCTTCGGAGCAGGGTCAGGGGAGAGCTCGAAATCTCCCCAAAAACAATAGCTTGCGCTTGACGCGCCCTGCGGTAGAGTAGCCCGAGCGCAAGCAAATGTTTCTGCGCGATGGCAATTTCTACCTGGCACGCGTGTGCGAACTCAAGGATGATTTGCTCGCACAGGTAAGAGCGCACAAGAGCGAGCCTTACACGCTCCTGACCAAACCCGTGCCTATCTTCATAATCCACGAGGCCCGTCTAATGATCCATTACCTTCGCAAGTAGGATGTTACCGCCTCTCTCTCTACCTGTCGTCCGCGAGCGCGTCGAGGCGCTGCGCGACCTGCATGACCCTGAGCGCATCCTTGCCGGGCTGCGCAAACCTGAGGCTCTAGTCGTCGCAGCTGGCGGCGAGCTTCCGCCACGCTTCGCCGCACCCAAAGCCAGCCTTACGCGTCTGGCCGCGGCGGTCAGCGAGGCCAAGCAACTGCTGACCCGCTAGGATTATGGAAGCAATTCATGCGGTCAGCCCGTGACGGACGCTTCGATCTTCCGAGAGTGTTCTTGGTCGTGCTCGGGTTCATGACGAAGGGCATTCTAAGCGGGATGTGCAGCAGGACCGCCCGAGGAGCCTGTGGAAGGCCACGCCTCCGCTAGTGTTTGCTGCCATGAAAAGTACGCTGGCCACGCTACGGCCAGCCTGCTACGCGGCGCTCAGGTTCCAACACGAGTTCACTTATCGCTCTTTTACATTAGGGGGAAAAGAAAGGTCCTTTTTAAACCGCGCAAACGTACATACGTTGGTCTGGTAGGTCAGGTGCCGTTCTCACCGGTAGAATAGACTTTAGGAGATTTCGAACTGCCGGCGGACCGAGCTGACGTTGCCCGGCAGCTACAGCCGGGTCATCATCCACGGACAGAACGCGTGTGCACTGACCCCCGCAGGTTAGGCGGTCCTCCCTTTCAGCCCTAAGATGTTTCCCATCCATGATTTGTCGGATGATCTCACAGATGTTTGCTAGGGACGCCGCTAGGGTCGGGGAACACCTAAGTTTTGGAGTAGCCGGTGAACGGCCCAACAATCGAAGACGAATTTCCCTCTTCAGGAAGAATTCCCTCGGAATCATCGCTTGCAATAGCTGCAGAGACTCTGTCTGGGCGACCAGCGTCCTGCGGAGGGGTTTTCGTTGGCTCGTGCTGAGTCCCCGGGGCGAAATCCACCGGCCGAATCCCAAGTTCCTTGCATGCCTCTACGATCTCTGTCACAACGCGCTCCTTATCGATATAAAAATCAGACTCGCGCACTCTCACAAACTTCCAGCCAGCTCGTTCCAGTTGCCGTTGCCGCACCATATCGCGCTCGTACTGCTCCGGGCCGTGCCATGCATCACCATCGCACTCGACAGCCAATCTCTTATCCAGACCTTCAACCACTAGATCGATGCGGTAACCGGCAACTTCAACCTGGGGTCGGATCCTAAATTTTCGGCGCAAAAGCTTGAGCGCGACATCAACCTCGAACCAGCTCTCGTAGGGCTCAGGTTGGGTACCGAGTCGTCGTGGCCTTTTGGCTTCCCGCTCCAGGCGGTCGAGTTCCTCAAAAGCGAAATCCACCACTTGAGGATTCTCGAAAAACTGGATCAATCTGAATCGGAGGTCCTCCTCACTGAGGTCGGAGGGTTTCGCACTGTAGAAGAGCCAAACCTGATCGCGCGCTCGGCTCATTGCCACGTTGAAACGCCGCTCGTCGGGAAGGCGTGTGAGAGCTCGGGGATGTACATTCGGTGCAATGACTAACGAAAGGAAAATAACGTCCCTCTCGTCCCCCTGGAAAGTGGCCGGTTCGCCGCATCGTAAGCGGCGTTCTTCGATCACCTTCGGCAAAAGTCTTTCGGCTAGCAATTTCTCGATGAGCTGCGCCTGCGCGTGCCCCTGTAACGCGATAACCCCCATGCTCTTTCCCTCGTAGGCGGGGTCGTCTACCAGTTTCACAATAGTTTCGACAATGGCCTCGGCCTCGGCCCGATTTTGGATTTTTGATCCCCCTTCCTCACACCTACCTTCAGCGACGAAACGCGAAAGAAGCGGCGGAAGCCTTTTTGGCGGAGGCTGGCGAAGTGGGATCAAGGGCGTGTCTCGATAGCACAAATCGTTACTGAAGCGGATGATCTCGGGCACACATCGGAAGTGCTCGCGCAGGGTGATGTGAGGCCCAAAGGTTCGCTCCGCGTGATCGAAAAGGCTAGTATCCGGTCGAAATTCGTCCCGAAACCGAAATTCTCTCAGGTGCTCATGGGCCAGCCGTGCGATGTCGTCCTCGAGAATGCCCACCGCCTCCGGGCTGTTCTGTTTGTCGTCGCCGACGACCACGATGCGCTTTGCCAGGAGCAATAGAAGAAGTGCCTCGACACCAGCCTGCGACGCTTCGTCCACGATCACCGTGTCAAAGAGGCCCGGCTGGGGCTCGACTGAATCCCAAAGCTTGTGAAACGGCATGATCCACGCCGGAATGCGCGGGACGCATTCCATAAGATATTTTCGGGCCGTGCGCCGATGGCGGTAAGCGTATTTTCCAGTGCCCTTGCCGATCCTGTTCATGGCCTTTGTCCAGGCCTTCAGGCTTTGAATGGTTTTTTGGTCCAACCGGTCGAAGAAAGCCTTCCAAGCACGGAGTGAAGCAAGTTCCTGTGTAACTCTCTGAATCTTGTCCTGTAACCGGTGGTAGTCCTGCACGCGAGCCTCGTAGTCCGACGGATTGGAGACTCGTCGTAGCCACGCACAGGCAGCCGCCCAGTTCCAGGCGTCTCGAAGTTTACGGACACGGTCTTGCCAGACTGGTTCACCTGCAGAGTTGCAAAGGATCTCTCGCAGACCTGGGCATGACTCGTCAAGTCTCACAAGCAAAGCGTCGTAGCGAGAGAGGCGCTGTTTGTCCTGCCGAAGTTGTTCTCGCTTCTCCCAGGCGGTCCGCCACATGGCCACGTCGCGTCTGCGGGCGGCATCCTCGAGAGCGCTGAGGCACGGATGGGCTTTCGATCCTAGACGCAAACCGCGCACGACGTCGAGGAGCCGGTCGAACTCCTTCTGAAGATCGCGGGCTTCTCGATAGGCTAGAATCCCATCGATCGCCTTGATCCAGTCACTGCGACCAACCGCGGAGACAAGTTCCGTGCGCTTGGAGCCCAAAACCCTCGCCAGTGAGTCTGCTTCCTCGGAAGCGAAAAACTCCAAGAGTTCCCTCAATTTCACCACCAGCTCTTTCGCGCGGGAAAGCGCTCGCGTCGGGTTCGACATTCCAGGCAGCAAGGAGTTCGATACTTCTTCGAGCTCTCTAAGTTTGCTCCGTAGCTCTAGCCAGTCGCGAACACGTCGAAGCTCCTCGACCCCCTTGGCCTTCGCTCCATCGACTAGGCAAGCATTGACCACGTAGCGGGTGTCCCGTATAACTCGTGGTGCAAAGATCCAAAAACCTTTCCGGCCTCTACCCTCCAGGTGCGCCAGACGTCGCTCGACGTCTTTTTTTAGTTGGTTTTCCGTGACGTTATCTGACAGCTTGACCCGAACCGCTCTGAGTGCCTCCCGGTACTGGTTAGCGTGTGTCACGAGTCCTGCCAAGTTTCTTAGAAGACGTACCCATTTAGCGTGAGTGGAAGCCAGTAGGTCACCAAGGACAGCCTCTGTGATCTCACCCAAGACACGCTCCGCACGGTCAGCAACATCAGCAAGTTTCTGCACAGCTTCGCGGGCATTCCGGAGTTGTTGGACTCCAAATCCCTCCAGTAGATGCGCTTTGGAGCTGTCCACCCCTCGGCTCAGCCTCTGGCTTTTCTCTTCGGCGCTTCTTGCCCGCTCGACCAGCTCCCGGAACGCATCCGGACTCGGAAGCTCCACATCCCCGAGGTCGAGCTCCAACTCCGCGCGCGCCTCGGCCGTGAAGCGCGCCTGGGCATCTACAAGAAATTCGCTCTCCGAGGGGTCAAGGGGAAACTCGGTATCCGCGGGCAGCTCGGGAAACCAGCTGTACTCCTCCTTTTGCTGGCTCACCATGCGCGCAATCTGTGCAAGGGTTCCCGCATAACCGCCGGGCAGCTCGTGCCGGTACGTCTCTGCCTCTCGGAAGGTCCTGAGGTCACGCTCAACCCGTGCCAACTCGTCCTCGAGCTTTCGAAGTTGCTTCTCTACTTCTTCGATCGCTTGCTGCGCAGCTGATGGTCCACGCCATTCGTTCTTGCGCCTTAAAATTTCGCGAACGCTCTCTTCGAGTAGGCGTTGGTCACTGCTGGAAGAACCCAGTGCCGTTACGCATAGGTCCCTAATGTCCTTCGGAAGTAGCCCGCGCAGCACATCGAGCGCTTGGGACGCATGGGCGGTCACAAGAACCCGCTCGCCCCGCGAAAGCAGGTGACAGATGAGATTTGCGATTGTGTGGCTTTTGCCTGTTCCAGGCGGCCCCTTGACGAGGACACACGGATCCGTCTCAAGTCGTTGCACGATCTGTCGCTGTTCCTCGTTGGCTGGTTTTGGGAAGAGGATGCGTTCCAAGCTTTCCACACTCACTCTAGGATCCTGCGGGACAAAGCTAAGAGCGTTTTGGCCAGGATTCGCGGGCTCGCCTTCCCGGAGCAGACGCGCCCACGGTTCTGTCGGCTTTAGCTCACCAGACTGAGCGGCCTCGTGGAGTTTGCAAACTAAGTCGTCGTAAGCTGTAGGGTTCCGTTCGCGAAGTACGAGAGCTGGTGCAAACGATATCCGCGGGCGTTCCTCAATACGATCGGCGGGCTGAAACACGTCGTCGACCAGTGCGTCGGATCTGAGACGGTTTGCGATCTCGCGCAAGATTGGAGCAACCAAAGCGGTGTCCCAGGCCTGGACGTCGAGCTCTTCGAGAAGTCTTTCGAGCTCGTCCTCATCGAGCCGTGGGCGGTGCTTGAAATCGAGCATGTCAAGCTCGACCCGGAAACCCTCGAAGGAGGCGGCTGGCACAACAGTCAACACACCACGTGATGCATCGAATGCGAACTCTGCGGGCGCGGTCAGAACGTGCCGTTTGATATCCGTGCCAGTCGGATCTCGCCACTGCAATAACCCGATCGCAAGCACAAGCTCGTACCGTTCCTCAGCCTCTTCGAGCCGGCGTCGCATGAAGTCGACAGTTTCGTAGACATCTTGCACCTTCTGCCATCGGCGCATCTTTTCCGCCCAGGGTTCCCACTTCTCAATCAGATACTGAAGCCAGACCTCCTCGACCTCAGGATGATCCTCGAGCCGACGAATCTCTGGGACTTCTTCGACGATCATCCTTTTGCTGCCCTGAGGTGCATCTGGGTCAGGCACTTGCCGTTTGACGATGACAGTGATTTCAGGGCGAAGTTCGGGCGCTTTCTCCGCCTGGTTTAGGGCGTCGGCCCGGACCCAATCTTTGACTTCTGCCGGCTCCGGTGGTCGAGTAGGCATGGGAGGTTTGCGTACCTCTAACCACAGTTCACCCAGATCATCCGGCCTATGTGATAGGAAGGGGGACCGGCACTCGGCAGCTTCTCTGGGGACGTCCTTGAACCATAGGATCCTGTCTCCAGCACCGTATTTGGTGACACGCTGCCGTCTAATCGTTGCGTTTTCTCTTAGGAAGGCGAGCAGAGCCGCTCCCTTCGTCGCCACTTGCGATTCGCTGTTCGTTGGTCTCATGGTACCCCAAGTGTGCTACCCACGTAGCATTGTCACGCATTGTTCATGGCCAAGCCATTTCGCTTTGCCGACTATGGCCCCGCGTAAGGTAGATGATTTGTCAGCCATGCTTGCGGCTGTTCAACGGATCGTTCTCTTCGAACGGGTCGCGTCCAAGACCCTTCCAGGGGTTGAGACAGCACAGCGATTCAGCGACGCAGGAGCGAGTAGAGGCCGCGCTAGATAGCCGCATCTACCTTCCGAGCCAAGGGCTCTTCGAGATCGGCGACAAGGCCGCCCTCGCTCCAGCAGTTCCGCGCGCGGCTCGTCGTCGCGGTAAAGAAGGACGTTGCCGACTCGTCCCCCGGGGTCCTTGTACGTGAGCTCGAGGGCGTCGCTGCCGAACCACTGGACGTTCACCACGGTGACCGCGACGTCCGGAAGAACACCACGCAGCGTAAGTTGCGGCTTGAGGTCTTCTAGCTTCACCTTCCACCTGCCGCAGCGTCCGGAGCGCGACAGAACCTGTCTCCCAGCCGTGCCGATCGAGCTGCGCCCAAGCCCCGCTGGCCCTGCGTGAGCTGGCGGGAGCCGTGCGTGAAGTGATCAGTTATTCGACGGACGAAAGCCGCCGCGCTACCGCGTCTGGGGAAGAGCGAACAGCTCCGCTTCGGGAGATAACCTGTCGCACTAGGGCTGAGCACGAACCGTTGATACGCCGTGTAGGCCTGGCCCCGCTTGGTGAAAGCCCCGAGCACAAAAAATAAACCCTTACCCGACACTTAGCTTATCACGGCAGGAAAATGATAAGGCTCGACCGCAACTTTCACACTTGAGATAGGCAAACGCGCTCACACAGTCAAGAGAGCGTTCTTAGAGCTGCTTTGGCAGCCTCCGTGAAAACAGATAGTTTCGGACGTTGGGCTGAAGGATGCGATGGAGTCGAGCGAAGATCCCAAAGCGTGCAAGTGGGCAACATGCCGGTGCGCCGGTCCCTAAATATTGAAATACTGCTTCAAGGCGCAGACCCCGTCGCAGGCGGGGTTAATACAGGCAGGGTTACATCCTGGTGGTCTTCCTCCGCGCCGAGCGCATCATCGTGCTGGCCAATGACCAACACAACAGCTTCGAGGCGACCTGCGTCCTTGAGCACGACGCCGCACCGATGGCCCGCGAGTATCACACTGTAGGCCAAGAGCTCGACGATGCCCGTTTGGCTGAAAAGAACGATGGCTGCCGCCCGCGGTTTTTTCTCCGCACCGACCGCAACACGCGCAGGCGACGCGCGCGCGAGCGCGACTACCGCTCGCTTTCGTTCAAACCCAAAGACGCCACGTCCCAGAGCCGCCGCTCGGCGGGGAGCGACGACATTGCGTTTTGAGGCCTACATGGGAGTTAAGCCGCGCTCAGAACGCCTTCGGAAGGCCTGCTTGCTCGAGAACGGCGTTGGCAAGGTGGCGTGAGGCAATATGGTTATCGACCGTGAAGTTCCTCTTCGAGATAGGGCTGTACCAGATATCGTGCTCGCCCCTACCTCGACGAACGAAATAGCAGCCGGCCTCTTTGAGTATTCTTTTCATCGGGTAAAGGCGGGACGCTCATTCAGTGCACAGCACGCCTCGCTCGTGCTTATGTAGCCGCCAAGCACGCGCACAAATCCATCGCACACCCCGGCGCATGTCCATGCTCAGTGCGCCCTAAGGCATCCCCGACGCCCTTGGCCTCGATGCCCCTTTCGAATACGCCCAACCAGCCGCAACGTGCCCTAAGTAAGGCATCGCCGACGCTCGAAGCCGTGCGCTACGTATCCCCACTTCTTGAGGCGCCCAAAACAACCGCGACACGGTTACCCCTGAGCACTAGCCGAGATCGCGAAGTGGGTTTTATTGGTGGGTGCGCTGAGGACCCGCGCCAACCTGCAACATGCCGTCAAAGGGATTCCAAGGAAGGGCTCAAAGGGCGTAGGGTACCTATACCCTGCCAAGAACGGTTCGCCGCGCCCATCGCCCAACGAAGGGCGACCGCTGGTGGTTGAAGGCGCTTGCGTGTACATGGCGTCTACACGGCCCTTGCAGCGCTTAAGGTATCTAAAGGCGCGACCGGCGGAAAAGGCGTGATTTTGCGAGGATTTTGATTGGCGCGCCCTGAGGGATTTGAACCCCCGACCCGCAGATCCGTAGTCTGCTGCTCTAATCCGCTGAGCTAAGGGCGCGCCTGCAAGCTTCCATTTTTCCCGATAACGCGTATCTCAGCAATAGCAATCTCTGCGACCTAGCTCTCTACGAAACTCTCGCCTGCGAGCGAACGCGAAATCTACCGCTTTTAGGACCCTATTAAACTGCGGGCCAAGGTATGCACCTTCTGGGAAGTTCGACGGTTGTCGACCATAGAAGGCTCTGCGTCATGCCCCCCCCGCCGAGCATAGCGCATACGCAGAGCTACTTTTAAACACCGATAAGGATAAGTGCCAGTAGAAGGCCACAGGTTTAAAAAAGCCAATACTTCCACTTTAAAGTCGTTACTGGCAGTAAAATCCCTTGAAAAAGTTCAAAATGCTAGCTTAGATTATTTTAGCAGTCTAAATAGCGGCTTGCCCCAATGTCGGCTGAAGCTCACACGGTGCAAAATACCCCGAAGCCTCGGCCAGTACTGACACGGTTCCTCAGACTACTTTTGCGGCTCCCCTTAATGCTTTTACGGATGTTGCGTAGGGAGCGAGTAGAGTATGAGGTGATCGAGCCCTACTCCAGCGATCGGTGGGCTACTTTCGGTCGAGACGAAGCCCCCACCTCGACCAGTCAGAATGATCTAGGGCTTCTACCCGACATCCAAAAACGTATCGGCTCGGTCGAAGATTTAATTAGAAACCTCAAACGTGAAGACCTAGTTGCCCTCGCTGAAAACTGGGCTGCTCGTGCCAGAGAAAAATATCGAGCCGAACAGGAGAGAATTTTTGCTCAAATTTATGAACTTCAGATTCAAAAGGAGCTCGATCAAGCGCACACGGCAGCTCAGGAGGCGCGGATAAAGTTCAACGATGAGGTAAGCAGAAGCCGGGATACTCTATATGACCTTAAAACGCAGCTTTCGGAGCATGCGAATGAGCTCAAGAGATTCAGACAAGAAAACAAGCTTCAGCGCCCTTCGGCAAGACCAGAGTCAAGATGGTGGTTCGGGGGAATAGTCGCAGCCCTTTTGTTAATTGAGTCATTACTTAACGGCTCTGTTTTGGCTCAAGGACTTGAAACAGGGCTTATCGGCGGATGGGGTCTCGCCATCGTAATTTCTTTCATAAACGTGATCTTTCTTGGGCTAGTGATTGGCGCCTGGTGTTTGCGACAGAGAAACCATATATCGCTTTGGCATCGAATCGTTGGAAACACAGGCCTCGTGGTCATATTTGTCTTGGCGATTGTTGTCAATTCCGTGGTTGCACATTACCGCGACGAGTCAAATGGCCCGGATCCTGAGAATGCGTCTGTCAGAGCTCTTTCCTCGTTCTGGCAGCATCCACTCGTTCTAAATGACGTGACCTCGTATCTCCTTTGGGTATTGGGAATTGCCTTTTGGTTGTTCGCTACGGTCGAGGGCTACAAGATGGATGATCCTTATCCCCAATATGGAAAAGTCAGTGAGCGTTATCAGAACATCCTAAACAGTTTTTTGGCTAGAAAAGAGACCGAGACGAAGCGGCTTGAGTCACTGCGAGATCAACTTGTTGAACGGCTAGACCAGCGAACTGACAGCATCGAACAGAAACGCTACAAATACCATGAGCTTAAGGAAGCCTTAAAACATCGACGCGAAGAATTCGAAAGTGCCAAAAAATTAATCGAGGATTTTGTCGACCGGGTTTCTGAGCAACATCATCCAATAAACCAGCCCCTTCAACCTGGAGCACCGCCCGATTCCTTTCCTCAACGGTGGACCGTCCCCAACCCTGACGACACCGAGGCGGGTCCACAAATCGCGCCTTTTCCAGAGCAAAAGGTGGAAGAGACCTTGAACGAGCTCAAAGAAACTAGACGCTCCATTTTTGAGTTGTACGAGAGTGCGCGCAAGCAGTTCGAGTCGGTTCAGCAATTAGTCGAAAGCTGAGTTCGAGCAAGTTCTTTCGTGACCGAACGTGAGGCAGCCCAAATGCGTCTTAGTGTTCAGCGACAAAACCAAGTAGGAATTATCCTGTTGTGCATTTCGGGATTTTTGTTGATCTCTCTCTTAGTCGCATATTGGACCTCAGCGGCACATCGTCAAAAGCTCGACAAAGCCAGCGGCTGTCCCCAGAGTGGGCCTCATAGCATTACCGCAATTCTGCTGGATCTGACCGATCCGGTCAGTCCCGTCCAAAAGGAGGCACTGATCAAGTATCTTGATGATTTGACGAGTACGATCCCGCAGTACGGGGAGCTTGCTCTATTTACGATCAAACCCACATCCAACGAGCTCTTACATCCCGTGCTCGAGGTCTGCAACCCAGGACGTGGAAGCGACGTAAACATGCTTACTGGCAATCCGGCATTGGTAGAAAAGCGATGGCAAAAAAACTTCTACAACAAATTCAACGACGCTCTATCGCGGCTTCTTACCAGTGAGCCAGATGCGACATCTCCCATTCTTGAATGTATTCAACAGATCGCTGTCCAGCTGTATCTCGGAAATAAAGTTCAGAAGATTCCCAAGGAGCTCATTATCATCTCTGACATGATCCAGAATACCAAGGGGCTTTCTCAGTACCGCAGAATCGAATCATTCCAAACATTTCGCACAAGCTCGTACTACTTAAAGGTACGACCTCAGCTTTCTGGTGTTAAAGTCAAGATTTTCTACCTTCGCCGCACAACAGCTAGCCGTATTCAAGGGAAACGTCACATCGAGTTCTGGAACGACTACTTTACTGATGCAGGAGGCACGCTGGAGGAAGTTATTTCGGTTGAGGGCTAACGAAATGAGCGAGGCAGCGAGATACAAAGTTACGCGGATAAAAGAGCCAGCGCCGTTCGTAATCGCGGTTTTCCTTGGTGGAGTGATTCTTGTCTTGCGATTCTTTGGGATAATTGGCGCCTACGCGGCCGAACTCTCACTGTGTGCGGTTATGTTTATATATTTTTCATTGGAATTGCCCGCCTTCAAATATCAGAAAGATCGGTTAGGCGACAATATTTATTACCTGGGCCTTCTTTTCACGTTGGGAAGCATGCTTGAAGCCTTTATCGAAATTAACCTTCAACCGAGCATTTTAGATGCTGTGCTTCCAAACTTCGGTGTAGCACTGCTAACAACGGCGCTTGGCGTATTCCTTCGGACACTGTGCTACCAGTCTGACGTGACAGTTTACGATATCTACGCCGAAAGGCGCCGTAAATTCGCTGAATACGTGCAGATGCTAGAAGCAGAAATGAAAGAATCCCATAAACGCCTTATTCAATTTAGGGAAAGCCTTGGAAACAGCTTAGACCAACTGGGGCATGCAGCAACTACACGCACGAGCGAGGCAGTTAGGGCAGCTAAAGAGTCGCTGGATTTGGTTGAGCAGCAGATGGTCTCGTTTAGGGAGAAGATGAGCGGCCTGATCCAGGCCTTCTCGGAAATCCTAGCCAAGCTTCATGAGGGGTCAGGACGCCTGGTCTTGGAGTTCGAAGGTTTGTGCCAGCGAGTGTCTGCCATAAACGTTCCAGATAACCTTCTTCTCCACGCGTTTACTAAGCTTGCCGGCAAGATTAAACAGCATACGACCTTGCTCGAGAGCTTAAGCCAATCGGCTGAGCGAACGTCTCAGCAGTTGAGCCTTTTCAACGATTCGCTTGGAACTTTGACGAGAACAACCGAGCAACAAAAACAAGTCGCCGAAGAGAACTTACAGGCTGCGGTCAAAGCGGTAGTCGATTTCAAACAAGAGCTCGCGTCGCTCGGTTCGAAGCTCAGAGATACAGTCGACGCTCTGACCGAGGCTAACAAGCGCCTGGCCGACGTCGAGCACATAACCGAACATCAACTCAACGAACAACTGACGGCCATACGCAAAAACCGCGAGGCACTACAACAGGAGCTCGACAAGTCGCGTGAAACCTTCTTCCAGGTGCACGACGCAATGGTGACCACCGCTTCGTTGATAGTGGAGAAATTGCGCAATAGCGATAGGCACCTGTAAGGTAGACATGGAAGCTCCGCTGGACAACAACACTAGCTATAGACGAGGACTCGCGTTCGGCCTCACCTTAGCGGAAACATTCATCATAATCGCTTTCGTGTTGCTGCTCCTTTTTGCCAGGGGTTTACAACACCTCCATAAGCTGGGCGGTGATAGCCAGAGCGGAGACGCTAAAAACCGGGTAGAGGACCCACGGAGCCAAATCGAGCGCATCAAACAAATGATTCGCATCAACAAGAGTCTGATAGAGGAAGGAAAAGCTTCCACGGAGCCTTACCCGGCAACCGCAGATATAATCGATGACCTGTTTAGAGAGCTTAGACGTGCGAAGGAGCAGATCAAACAAGCGCAAGATAAATTGGCTGAATCTAATCAGAAGACACTCAAGTACGAAGAGGAGCTAAGCCGATACAAAGAAGAACAAAAAAGACTCCAGAACGAAGTCGTCTATTTGACTGGTAGAATTGGTGCGGTAAGCGGACATGGTACGGTGATGCCTCCGTGCTGGACCAAGGATGACGGCTCGATTGAGTATATTTTCAACATTGAGCTCACAAGCGAGGGTATCGTGGTTCACAAGAACGATTTACCAGAACATGGGGAAGAACTGCTTAAGCTTGTTCCAAGCCTGAGATTTGACTCGCCCTTGTCTCGCTCGGAGTTCTTGAGGGCTACAGAACGACTGTACCAATGGGAACGATCCCAACATCCTGAGTGCAGGTTTTTTGTGCGTGTCCAAGATGAAACCGAGCCCAATCAAAAGGCTCTTTACAAAGATGAGCTTCGAACCGTTGAAAACCGGTTCTACAAGCTTCTAGTCGGAGAATGATCGAAGGGTGAAGGCGGTCTAAATAGCTCATCAACTTGATGACTAACGTGTGAATAGATTTGATTTTCGAGAAGGTCTCGATACTTTGCGGTGGGGAACCTGGACCCAGAAATTGAACACATTTTAGTCGAACTCGAAACAGAAGTTATAATCCGCCTAGCCCGACTCAGCAAGCTGAGCGTCCACGAAGACCAGGTGCGAGAGCTAGTGAAACGCTTTAGGAACCCTAGGAAAGTGTTCGACGAGTTAGAGACGACAAATAAATCTCAGTCGACCGGGTTATTTTCAAGAATCCGTTCGCTCTTCAGGCTTTCGAGGTAAATCGGGCTTGGTCCCTATCGCACGTGTACATGTAAAGGCAACGAGTTAAGCGGTGCACGGAAAGATCCAGCTGGCGCAGAGAGGGATTTGAACCCCATAGTGCGAAATGAGAACCGTGTGGTGAGAGTCAGGCCGGTACATCCTTGCGCTGTCCGCTGCAACAGTCTAGAGTCTGGCCGCGGAAAGAATAAATTTTGGGCTTTTGTGGCGGGCAATCCTGTCAGTTTGTGTTTAGATGCCTTCGACGCTGATCGATCTTTTCGCGCTATTCGCCGAGATGAAGCAGCGGGGGGCGTCTGCTCGACATCCCGGCTGGGGCAGGCAGCGACTCGGAGCGACTTTCGGCTATGGGTTTCGAGGTTGTCGCCGTGGATTTGTTTCCGCCCTCAGGCGCCGCGACGAGCGGAAAGATATGCTGGGTGCGCGCCGATTGCAGCGAACCTTTGCCCTTTCGCGCCAAAAGCTTTGACGTTGTCCTTTCGCGCGAAGGCATCGAGCATCTGGAGAACCAAGCTGGCTTTATGCGCGAGTGCGCGCGCGTGCTGCGGCCCGGTGGGCGTTTGGTTTTGACCACACCCAACGTGATGCATCTTGCGGCGCGGGTAAGCGCGATGCTGACGGGACAGCGGACGATGCGCCGCGGGCTTGCTAACGAAATCGAAACACTAAGAGCACGTATCGGCAACCGTTTTTATCATGGACACATCTTCCTAATCGACTACTTTCGCCTACGCTACCTGATGCGCTTAGCGGGGTTCGGCAAAATTCAGGTTTATACTGATCGTCTAAGTCCTTTTTCGATCGCGCTGGGTTGGATGACGCCGGTAATGTACGTAGCCTCGCGTCTTGCGGTCAAAGCTTTTAGACGCAAGGCCCACCAGCATTGCCGCGCTGTGGCGCCGCGCGAAGTGATCAGCGAAATTTTCGACCACGTCTTCTCGCCAGCGCTTCTGTTCGGCAAGCGGATGATCGTCACTTCGGTGCGAGAATAACAGGGTCCGCTAGAGACCGCGGTCGCGCTGATACGCCCTACGCCTGCAAATGCTTTACCCTACCTGAGTTCGACTCTTGGGGCTGCGTGCTTTGCCTTTCTTTGACCGAGGCGCCGAAGCCTTTTTTCGAGGACGCTCAGCAAAGATCGCCCGCCGCGAGACTTGCCCAGAGAGCCTTGGCGGAGAGGGGGGGATTTGAACCCCCGGTCCCAACGAGGGGACACGTGATTTCGAGTCACGCCGGTTAAGCCAGACTCCCGAACCTCTCCGCGTGCCGATAGCTAATCTATTCTAAGCGCCCCTGCCCTTACGCACCAACAATTGACCAGCGTCTGGATTGCGCGACTTTTAGTTTGGGGTCGCCGGGACCACAAGCTCTCCGTCGGTCACCAAGCAAACTACCGTGATGCTTTCTGGAATTCTCTCATTGATTGCCGCGAAACAGAAGACTTCGTAAGTATCGTGCGCTTTTCGCACTGTCGTCGTTAAGGTTGCCTATTTCCTCTTCGAGCAGATTTAAGCAGCTTTTCACGAAATCGGCGCTTTGTTTGCGAGTTTCGGTCGAAAGCTTCGCTTCTAGCAATGTATTGACGCTGTCCAGAAATTCGTTCCTGAGTCGTCGGCCGTTCGTACATTCAGGATCGATAAGCCTTTTGCAGACGCGTTGAAGATCGGTGGGTTCGAATGGATGCGGTACCAGGCTCTCGCCCATCGCACACGCCCTGACGAGCGACGTAAGCAGAAGCTGGCTCAAACGGATCTCTCGTCCAGCTGCCTGGGCTCGAAAAGAAGCCGAGGTGATGTCCAGCCCGTTCAGCTCGCGAAAGAGCTTCGGCATCACAGCGATCTGGTCGAGCACGCGATGGGCAATATGTAGGTCTCGCATCCGGCGAAAAGCTCGCCACGTAACCGACCCGTCGCCGTCGAGTCCCCCGTAAAACGTGGGGAGCTTCTCGAGAAAACCGCTAAAAGCCTCGCGGTATGGAGTATCCAAATATGGAACGTCGCGCCCTTCCTTTTTGCTCAGCCCGAGCTCAGCCAAGACGCGTTCGGCGCGCGTGCGCAAGTCGATGGTTAAGCTTACGCCTAACCTAAACAGAAGTTTAACGTGTGTGTCGCGCAGATATTCGATCGCCGTTCGCAGATCCCCGCCTGCCAGGTGTTCCAACGCAACGTTGAGGTAATCGTGAGTCAAACGAATCGCGTTTCGTACTGCTTCGAGATCGCCGAAGTCAACCGCACGAGCCGCCAGCACCTGGTTGGCAACAAGGGCGCTTTCGCTGCGCAACTGATGCTGTGCTGGGCCTGAGAACCCAACCTTGAGGGCGGTGTTGAACAGCGAGTCCTCCGCACCCGCTATGACCAAAGCTAGCTCACCGGCGTCCTGGTCTTCTGTCAGCAGGCTTTCTCGGTTGCATTTTACGTACGACTGTCTTATGCGGTCGAATTCGGCAGGGTTTAAGTAAGCGAAGACTTCCTGGGCCTCGAAAAAATCCGGAAACCCGCGGTCGCTCAAACGCGCCCGCCTAAACTGATAAGCGTGTTCCTCAAGTTCGGCTTCGACGCCCCAGTAGATTTCCTCCATCAAGTTAGCGAAGTATTCGTAGTCGCGCTCAAAAATCTCTTCCAGTAGCTCCTGAACCATCGAGGTAGCGGCGTCGTGCCGGATAAATTCCACGGCGTAGTGGTCGTCGAACTGAACGATGGTTTCAACCGGTACGTCGAGCGCTTGTTGAACCTCTTCCAATCGGTAGACTTTGACATACTGCCGGAAGAACAGGGTTACGAGTTCGATATCCAGGGCCATCAACGCTTCGGCCGTACGACTGCGGCCAGCTTCGGAAAGCGCCTCCAGCCACTCTCGCAACCGCTCGAGGTTTGGACGGTCTTTGTTCCAGCAATCAAGGTCAACCAAGCCCTTGAATTGTTCGGGCAACGCCATGCCGAGCAAGTCGGAGGCATCGGCGAGACCAATTTCCTTGAGCGTATAGAAGAGCGTTTCCGGCGAAAAAGACTGAACCAGGCGCGCCGCTTCGGGTGCCGAAAGGATTAAGTCCATCTTTTTGCGCGCAGGAAGACCGTAGAGAAACTCAAGTTTCTCCTTAAACGGGAGATTAAGGAATTCTCGCTCTTCCCTCGCCGTTGTCGCCATGCTTCGTAAGCGATCCTAATCGGCAAGATACCCTTGCGTAGGAAACGTGATCAAGGCGGCAGCGCAACCTTCGCGAACATGACCTTTAAGTTTTAAGAAAATCGATTGCTGAGGCAGCTAGCAGATTTTCGCGTCGTCAATATCGGCGATTCGAGTCGAACAAAGCAACTTTTTCGCCGTTTCGGCTTTTTTCTATCCTGACAGCAAGTTTGCCCAAGGGCTTTGTGCCTGACGCCTTCCCGTGGCTGTTACCTTCGGCAAACCGCGCCGAGCCGTCGCTTTTGTAGGTCAGCTACGAGATCAAGTTAGACACGCTTGAAGAACGAAGACGTCTGCAACTTTTCGTCCACCCACCTGAGCTGGCTTGCGCACCCGCGCCGGGCGCGCCTTAAGATAGTGCGTAGAGCTAGATGTTCAAGGAGCTTTTGTAATTAACAAGGTCAGCGCGGTTTGGAGAGGGCGTTGTGGTGAACGAACTCGGCGAAAGACAGGTACTAAGTTTTCTGGTTGATCTTACGCTGCTTTTGATTGCGAGCCGGTTTTTAGGCGAAGTGATGAAGCGTTTGGGTCAAGCAACCGTCGTCGGCGAGTTGCTCGCGGGTGTGCTGCTTGGCCCTTCGCTCCTGGGCCGTGTTGCGCCTGGGCTATGGCATTTCATTTTTCCCCCAAGTCCGGCCGTGCATCAGCTCCTGCAGGCCATCGTGTGGCTCGGCGGTATCTTATTGCTACTTCAGGTTGGGCTTGAGGGCGACCTGGAGGTGCTCGGAGAAGTTGGACGTCCCGCGCTTGTCGTTTCTTTATGTGGAAGCGGGGTGCCTTTTCTTTCCGGTTTGGCGCTGGGTTGGTTGTTGCCAGACCGCTACCTCGTGTTTTCCGATAAACGACTAATTTTCAGTCTGTTTTTGGCGGTGGCTTTAGCGATCTCCGCTATACCGGTGATTGCCAAAGTATTGGCAGATTTAAACCTTATTCAGCGCAAGCTCGGGATGGTGATCTTGGGAGGAGGCACGATCAGCGATTTTTTGGGGTGGTTGGTTTTATCCGTCGTCAGTGGTTTGGCTTCGCACGCGTCGGTGGATTTGAAAGCGCTCTTCCTAACGATTGTAGCCACCGCGTTGTTCTTGATGTTTTGTTATTTTGTTGGCTACCGGCTCGTTGCCCGAACGCTGCGATGGGTAAGCGATCGCGCTACGATTGAACATTCCACGCTTACGACTATTCTCGCGATTGGGCTGCTCTGCGCCGTTGTAACCCAGGCTCTTGGCTTACATGCCGTCTTCGGCGCGTTCGTGGGCGGTTTGATGATGAGTGCTTCGCCGCGCGTGCGCAAGGCTGACCGCGCGCAACTGCGTGCGGTGGCATCAGGGTTTTTGTCGCCGATTTTTTTCGCGTATTCGGGTTTCACGACGGATCTTTTAGCGATCCACTCAGTTGCCATCCTGGCTGTAATTTTTGGTATCGCGTGTCTGAGCAAGCTGGTCGGCTGTACCGTTGGTGGTTTAGCTGCTGGACTTAAACTCCGAGAGTCGTTAGCGGTGGCAGTAGGCATGAACGCCCTGGGTGGGATGGGCGTGATCGTTGCCCACGTTGGCTTGCGCTTGGGGGTGCTGACGCCGGAGATGTATGCGGTCCTCATCGTGCTGGCGCTCGGCACCTCGCTTATGAGTCCGCCTCTGCTCAACTGGGTTTTACAGGGCATAGAGTTGCTGCCCGAGGAAATAGAGCGACAGGAGCGGGAGAGGTTTCTTTCGCGCCTTCCGTTTAGCAATGTGGGCGCTAAGTTGCTCGCGCTTGCCGGCGGCGGGCCTAATGCGGAGCTTGCGGTGAAACTTGCCGCGGCCTCGAGCAACCATCACGAAGCAAGCTTGACTATCTTCCATGCGTTTGAAGCGAACAGCACGAGCGGACGCCCAGCGCTGAGCGAAGAACGATTGGCACAATTGAAGCTCCTTGCCGAAACTATCGGAGCGCCGACGGTGTACAGCCGGTCAGTGCCTGTCTCCAAAGACGGATTGATCGACGCGGTGCTGCAGGAAAGTCAGCGCGGCTATAGCGCCGTGTTCGCAGGCGCCTCCGAGATACATGGACACGGTTCTCTGGGCGGCGCGATGTTGCGCGAGCTGATGAACGGAGTGACGGTACCAATGATTATCACCCGAAGCGTCGAAACAGGAGAAACGGTGCGCCGAATTTTGGTGCCTGTCACTGGCACGTCTTACTCTCGACTAGCTATGACGCTTGCCATTCTATGCGCTAATGCAATGAAGTCGCATATCACAGCGTTGTACGTAGCGGAGGCGCCGTGGTACTTCCTCATAGGTCGGTCTCATAGGCGTGACGCGCAACCGGGCAATGCGGTGCTCGAGGAGGCCAAGCAACTAGGCGCGCATTTCAGGACGCCAGTCGAAACACTGCTCGTCGAAGGAAAGGACCCAGACTCGGTTATACTGCGGTTTGTCAACAATGGCGACTTCGATATGCTCTTTTTAGGTGCTCCCCACCGTAGTGTCGAGGAAGGGATATATCTCGGCCCAAAGATCGAGCGTATTTTGAGCCGCGCGAAGTGTTCGGTAGCCGTAGTGGTAGTCCCTGACCGAACGGAGTAATTTGCCAAGGCCTCATCGTGCCTCGAGCAAAACTGCCGCCGCTGCTGCCATTCCCTCAGCTCTGCCGAGCGAACCGAGGCGCTCAGGGCTGGACACCTTGACGTTTATAAGCTCGGCGGCAACGTCCAACGTGGCGGCAAGTTTCGAGCGCATCGTGGCCACGTAAGGCGATAGGCGGGGCTCCTGCGCAAAGATAGTCAGGTCGGCGTTCACCAGGCACCACCCTTCTTGACGTGCAAGCTCCCAAACCTGCCTCAAAAGCTTCAAACTGCTGATCCCCTTGTAGCGCTCGTCGCGATCGGGGAAATGGCTTCCGAGGTCCCCTTTTCCCAGGGCTCCCAAGATACCGTTAGCGAGGGCGTGTGTGACGACGTCTGCGTCCGAGTGCCCACTGAGACCCCGCGAGTGAGGAATTTCGACACCTCCAAGGACGAGAGTGCGCCCTTCAATTAGCGGATGAAAGTCAAAACCCTGACCAATTCTCAGCTTCAAAGAACTTGTCCTCCGACTTTCGTAGATCAAAAGAGCGCGAGTGTGTCACAAAATATTTTGCCTGCGGGCTGCACGTTCAGTTTCGTTAGCGCCACTTCCGCGTCGCTTCAGACGCGCGAGTACGCACCCTGCTCTAGCGGTCCAGGTGCGTCGTCTTACACGAATCTTTGGCGTAAAGCGATCCCGCATAGGGCGCAGCCCCATCGATATACTTACGCTTCGTGTCTTAGCTGGCTCACATGATTAAGAGTTAGGCGATAGTGATTCGGTCTCGTCGTTTGCGCCACTATAAAGCAAAGTTTGACGCGTCGGCTCACCAGTACACAATAGATCGTCAGCTACCGCGCTAGCGGCGTGGGAGGCTTTTTCAAGGGATAAAGGCGTGCGCATGGATTGAATGGGGCCAGAGAAGCGCTTTTAGTTATTGGAAAACTAAGCCAAGGAGGAGAAGAGGAGTTGCAAGTTCCGAAGTTTATCAAAAATCCGCGGCTAGTCGGCGCGGCACTAGTTATTTTGTGGCTTTGCTATTTTTTTTACGCCAACATTGACCAGGCTGCGGCGATCTCCGTGTTTCCCCTGGCGGCAAAACTGGTGGTGCGGCTGTGGGCCTTGGTCCTGGGCGCGATGCTGTTTGGATGCTTGATTACGTTGGCGATACAGGGCCTGTGGCGCCGTCGTCATGTCTCGAAAGAGCTAGCCCAGTCGACGATCGCATCCGAGGCCAGTAATAAGACGTCTGCGTAAGAGCCAGCGGGAAGAAGTGTCTTATCCGCTGGGCCAACGAGCAGCGCATCGGCGCGCGACATGGTACTTAGGATCGCAGAACCCTGTTCGCCGCTCGGGGAAGCGTACAGTGTCTCAGCGCGGCGTTCGAGTTTTACCCGAATAAATTCAGTTAAACCGCGAGCGGTCTTTATATCGACTGCGCACACGGCCTTAGCGCGTGGTATGGCGCTGTTTACCAGTCCTGCCATCTTTTTTAGCGCCGGACGGACGTACAATTCGAAACAGACCAGCGTCGACACAGGATTACCTGGCAACCCGAAGACGGGGCGTCCCTCTACCAACCCGAACATAAGCGGTTTGCCAGGCCGCTGGGCCACGCCATGAAACAGTTCTTGCATCCCGAGCTCAGATAGCACCTCTTTTACATGGTCAAATTGGCCCACCGACACGCCTCCAGTGGTCACTAGCGCGTCGTTTTGGAGCGCTTCCTTGAACCTAGCGCGCATTTCAGCTTTGTCGTCACGCGCTACAGGAAGCACGAAGGCTTCGGCTCCGCTTTCTTCGATCGCCGCGGCGAGACTGTAAGCGTTGGAATTGACAATTTGAGCACCAACCGGCTGCTGGTCGACGTCGACCAGCTCGTCTCCAGTGCAAACAATCGCTACCCGTGGACGGCGGTAAACGTCGATTACAGCCCGACCAAGGGATGCCAGAAGCCCGATGTCGGCTGCCCGTAGGCGCCGACCAAAGGTCAGTACCTGTTCTCCAGCACGCAAGTCCTCACCACGCCGCCTAACGCAGTAGCCTGCGGTTACGGGAGCGAATACCTCGACCGTATCGTCCGTACTCTTAGTTTGTTCTACTGGAATTACTGCGTCGGCGCCCTCGGGCAACGGGGCACCCGTCATGATTTTTGCTGCAAGTCCCCTGGAGACCCTTTGTTGTGGCACGTGTCCGGCCCCGATCGTTTCGATAATCTTAAGCCTCACCGGATTCGATTGCGTCGCACCAAAAGTGTCCTCAGCCCGTACGGCGAATCCGTCCATCGCCGAGTTATCAAAGGCTGGAATGTCGCGAAGCGAACAAATAGGCTCCGCAAGCACTCGGCCGACCGCCTGTCGGATCGTCAGACGCTCGACGCCAACCGCAGTAACGCTGCTTAAGACAAGCTTCAAAGCGTCATCGGCACTTATCATGCGCAAAGCTTCTCTTACTTCGCACCCAAAGTGTTTAGACCGCTAAGTCTGGGGCCCTAAAACTCGTCAAGATGGGCTTCAGTTTCCAGCTAGCCGTAATTAGCTCTTCACCACTACTATACTCAGTTGCTTGCGCTCTTATAAGCTCACACTAATCGTGCCTGGACTGGCTCGGGAGAGAAACGAAGCGCGTGCCACGCAGCACGTTGGGCTCAAAAGGCCAGTCCTGAAGCCGCCAAGTACGGTTACCGAGCCGACTTAAAAGATCTACGTCTTGATGCGCAACGAACCAAAAATTGCGAGGCTAAAAAGGCTTGGAATTGCTTGAGGAAGAGAACGAATCGGCAACTTTTGCCGGGACCCGCAGCGTATAGCTTGTGTCAGGCGGGACTCTGTCCTGAAGTAACGCTGGGTTTAGCATTCGAAGCATACTGACGGTCGTATGAGCCATTTTCGCGGCCTCACGAAGCGACGTTGCTGGAGGAACTGTGATTAAAGCATGCGGAGGACGCGCTGCCTCGTCATCGGTAAAGACACTTATATCCAGTCCAAGCATTGAAGGATGGCTAGTGATGAAGTCCAGCGCCATGAAACGCTCGAGCAGCAAACGCGTGCGCCGGGGCAAGTGCTCGTATAGCTCGGCATAATCGGCATTTTTTAGCTCTTCGAAAGGCAAATTTGAGTTTTCCCCCGTGTTCCACGCAACTATGGTCAGCAGCCAGTTACCGACGAAGTCATGCAAAAACGTCAAGTACTCGGCCGCCGCACGGGTCGACTTAACCGGATCGAGCCGCTCATCTATCCACCTGTTTACTCTGAGTCCGAAGCTACGTGCCGTTGCTTTAGTGAGTTGCCAAGGTCCCCCGTTGTCGCTCGAAAAAGCGCTCTCAGCAAAGGCAAGACAGATGAAGTCCTTCGGTACGCCGTAGCTGGCGAGAATACTTGCCATTTCGTGTAAAAAAGGATGGACGGCCAGTAATCGGGCGCGAAGACCAGCTGGGTTGCGCAAATATTCGTTTACGTAGCGTTCTACTGCTCGGTTAAGCACGATTGGAAACGGGGCAACCTTACGTGGTGGGCTCAGTGCAAAAGGCGCATCGCCGCCGGGAATGACAACCGGTCTTGAACTGGCCGCTGACGGATAAGATAGCGGTATCGTCCAGGAGCCGGCGCTATGAAACCCAGAGCTTGCGGTCGAAGTAGCTGGAACAGTGGCACTGCTAGGAGAACTAGTTGCCGTTAAATTACGCTTCGGGTTTTGAAGGCTCAATTGCTCTTCAGGCGCCACTCCAACTGAGGTCTGACCCGTAGAGGCACCGATCGCCTGGGCTCGTGCGTGCCCTCGCATCATCGCCTGCAGTAACGCACCCGCAGTGCAGACTGCAGCAAGAAGAGCTACGAATCGAAACCCGCCGCCTTTCATCATAGCCGTCCAAGCTTGCTCGCAGATTAATGAGTCAGGCGACGAGATGCAAGGTGTTGTGCATTTAGAAAATCTAATTTCAAACAACTCTAACTAAAGAATGGCTTCCGTCGCTCTTATTAGGTCCGAAGTATGGTATGATGTGCATTGCTGAACACCCGACAATGTTTATGAGCGCAGCGAGTGAGGCCGTAACTCCGTGACCGTCTGGCGCGACGTTTTCGAAAGCCTTGCCGAAGCCTTGTTATTGGTATCTCCCAGTCTTGAATTGCGGGCAGCTAATCCTGCGGCCCAAACTATGCTGGGAATCTCAAAGCCCACCCGTAAGGTTTTGGCCACTTTTCTCAAGAATAATTCGTGGCTTCGCCGCATGGTTGAAAGCTCTATCGCCGGCGGGCAAACCCTGAGCGATGCCGAAGCTGTTTTGCGGTTACCGAACCACAATTCTGTCGAGGTTGCGGTGAGAGTCTCCCCTCTTATCGACCGCAAAGGCCGGATTCAAGGTGCCGTGGTTTTATTGAGAGATAGGGCTTTTCAAAGGGGGATCGAGCGCGCCTTGGCAGACAGTGTGAAAAACGGCCTGGGTCTGTCGGCTGCTGGCCTGGCGCACGAGATAAAAAATCCACTTACGGCGATTAAAGGCGCGGCGGAGCTGCTCGCCGATCTGTTTTCTGATGACCAGCGTGCGCGCCAGTATTGCGAGGTTATCCTTACGGGGGTGAACCGTTTAGCCGGGCTGGTAGAAGAGGTTATGGCACTGAGCGGACGTCAGGTCTTGCGACGCGCGCCGCTCAACATTCACCGAGTCCTGCATCATGCGCTGGCGATGGCCGGTCTGTGGCCGACTGCTCCCCCGGGGATTATTGTGGAGCAGTCTTTCGACCCGAGCTTGCCCGAAGTGGAAGGCGACGAGGCAGCGCTCGAGCGGGTTTTTCTTAACCTTATTAAAAATGCGCGTGAAGCGATCGGAGATAGTGGACGAATTCGCTTAACTACGAGGATGGAAACCGAGTTTCATCTGACTACCCAGGGCAAGCGAAGGCGCTTTATGAGGGTTGAGATAAGCGATAGCGGCAAAGGGCTCAGCCGCGAGCAGATGGCTGAGTTGTTTACGCCTTTTTTCACTACAAAACCCAATGGCACGGGCCTGGGACTTGTTTTAAGTAAACATATTGTCAGTCTTCATGGTGGAAGAATTTGGGCCGAAATAGGCGGCAATGAAGGGCATCTTGCGGCTGCCTACGTAGGTGAGGACGAGCAAGTTGTCGAGTTTAAACCTGCGCTCAATGGGCTAACAATCAAGGTGCTGTTGCCGATTGCGCAGCCTACGGTCGACGACTCAGTTAATCGGGACACGGAAGCAAAAGCCGGACAGTCGCGTGAGTGGTCGGCTCATGGCAACTATGCCGACGCACTCGAGCGTGACCAACCATCTATTGCTGCGACAAAAGCTAATGAGGTCAGTGGTGGTAAATAATGATTGGCGTTAGCTCTGAACCGGAGAGCGAAAGCACAAGTTATCGACGGCGACAAGCGGTCCTGGTGGCTGATGATGATCCGGGAATTCGCTTAATTTTGCGCCATCGACTGGAATTTGCAGGCTATGAGGTCGAGGAGGCCGCCGATAGCCAAAGCGCGCTTGCGGCGCTTCGCACCGGCCGGTTCGACGTAGCCTTGGTCGATATTATTATGCCGGGAGACGGCGGGCTCGAGGTTTTGTCGAGCGCGCTTAGCGAAAGAATTCGCACTCCTATCGTGATAGTCACCGCCGCAAGCACGATGGGTAACGCTGTAGAGGCGATGAAGCGCGGCGCCTACGACTACCTTACCAAGCCGTTCAAGAATCTCGACTCGGTGGTCGAGGTAGTCAGACGGGCGGCCGGAGCACGCAATCGCCAGGCAAGCGGCGGAGAAAGCGGTCAGCGAACCGAGTTTGCTCAGGGCGAGCTCGTGGGTCGAAGCCCCGCGATGCTCGAGGTTTACAAGTTGATTGGGCGCCTTGTCAACAACGACGCCAACATCCTGATCGAGGGCGAAACGGGCACCGGCAAGGAGCTTGTGGCGCGTGCTATCCATTTTCGCTCGGAGCGGCGCAACGAGCCGTTTGTCGCGGTCAATTGCTCGGCGATCCCGCAGGGGTTACTGGAGAGCGAGTTATTCGGGCACGAACGTGGTGCCTTCACCGGCGCCTCAGAGCGTCGTTTGGGCAAATTTGAATTAGCGGGTGCGGGCACAATATTTCTTGACGAAGTCGGCGATTTGCCGCTCGAACTTCAGCCTAAGCTCTTGCGGGTCTTGCAGGAGCGCGAGTTCTTTCGCGTTGGCGGCAGCGAGCCGATTCGTCTTCGGGCGCGCGTGATTGCGGCGACGAATCAGCCGCTCGAACGGGCGGTAGCGGCCCATCGCTTTCGCGAAGACCTTTACTACCGGCTACGGGTTATTCCGATTTTCCTACCTCCTCTGCGCGAGCGCAAAGAAGATATTGCCGAACTGACCGACTATTTCCTGGCTCAGGCGGCGCGCGAGATGGGTGTAAAACCGATGCGTGTAAGCCCGCAAGCCCGAGAGCTGCTTGCTTCGTACCGATGGCCGGGAAATGTGCGCGAGCTTCAGAATTGTGTGCTTCGGGCGGCGTTACTTGCACCGGGCGACACAATTCGGCCCGAAGACATAGTACTGGCGCGAGAGCCGATCGCTCAGGCCCGAGCGGAAAGCGCCCTCGCACACGGCAAGGAGTCTTTGGCTGAGATTATCGCTGCTCATATTCGAGAGCAGATCGACGAGCTAAGCGATGACGAGGTACACAATCTTTATCCCCGTTTTTTGGCGGACTTTGAACGCGCGGTAATTGGGATCGCGCTCGAGCGCGTCGGCGGTAATCAGGTAAAGGCTGCCCGTATCCTGGGCTTAAACCGCAACACGTTGCGCAAAAAGATCATCGAACACAAGATTCCGCTCAGCAAGGAATTTTAACTTTAGATGAATCGCGCTGATTTCCCACCCTTCTACGCTATTGTCGATTCGGCTGCAGCACAAACACCGGTTGAACTGGCAGAGCTGCTCTTAGAAGGCGGAGCCAGAATTTTGCAACTTAGGCTTAAAAACGTTCCGAGCCGAGATTTTTTCAAGGCAGCGACCGAAATTGCGCAACTCTGCCATCGTGCGGGAGCCAAGCTTATAGTGAATGACCGCCCGGATATCGCGCTCTTGGCGGGCGCAGACGGTGTGCATGTTGGTCAAGACGACATTCCGCTTCGAGCAGCGCGTCGACTTCTCGGGGTAAAAGCGATCATCGGCGTTTCCACTCATAGCGTGGAGCAAGCCTTGGCGGCTGAGCGGGAGGGCGCTGATTATATCGGCTTTGGCCCGATGTTCCCCGGGGGAATCAAAGGCACGGTCCAGGGCCAGGGATTGGAGCGTCTGCGCGAGGTGCGCGCAAGGGTAAGCCTCCCGATTGTGGCCATCGGCGGAATCCGCGAGGCCGACGTCCCATCAGTGCTGCGAGCCGGCGCCGATTCGGTGGCGATTATTACCGACGTGATTAGCTCGGCGAACATACCGGAGAAGGTTCGCGCAATTCTTGCTGCAGCTGCCTCGGTGGGCCGGGGTTGAGCCTGTAGGCGCAGCTGTGGGCCGTCTATTTTTCAGGCCGCCCTTTTCTGGTTTTCGAGAGCACGTCGATTGTTGCGGGCGGACAGGTCTCGGCGCTGTGCGAGCAGCCGTATGAGCAACAGTGCGGTTATCGTAGAGAAGCCTGCCAGTGAATGTTAGCAAATGACCGTTGACGGTTGCGCAAATCTTGTTTTTTGGTACTGGTATCCGCGCGGCTTACGGAGCAGCGCCTACTACGAGTTTGCGCCAGCAGCCATCGATCAGTAACTTCCGCTGGTAATTTCGTTTGGCGGCAAGCTGGAAGCTCCGCCCTCGAGGGCGCTGTAGGGAATGTAGCCTTCAAGCCCGCTGCGCATCCTGATTCGGACGTAGTTCGGGGCCACACCGACCACCTGCACGTGATGTCCCTTGTGCACCTCTGCTAGCTCCTTAGCCCATTGATTTGGGCGCTCCCTGACTGGAGAGTCCGAGATGAGCGTGAGGATCTTATCGGCTGGTACAACCATCTTTACGACATCCGGGTCGACGTAGGCCGTCTCGCCGTCGCGCAGTTCGACACGCAAAAAGTAGGGAGTCAAGCCCGTGACGTGCACGTATCGGCCCGCGTGGATCCGTTTGATTCGCCGACTGTGGGAACTTGCTTCCGCATACGCCCACGAGTCGCGCGTAATAGGCAGGCGCACGTCGACGGGTTCGGTCGGCACCGGACGGGCTTTGGCATGCGAGCTAGTTCGCCTGCGGGTGGAAACTTTCTTCTGGCTAACTCGACTTCGTCGCTGAGCTTGAGCTTTTCGCTGCTCCTTTTTTGGCGTCGGTTGCTCGGCACTAGTGGAGGGAGCGGTTTCAGTTGCGGTCGGCTGAGCAGACGGCGCGGAAGTGGCACCCTCCGAACTGGGGTTACTTTCCTCGATGACCGCCGTGGGCGGCGATGTTTCCGACTGCGCGTAGCTCCATGTCGGCAGACAAACCAGCAACAGGAGTATACTGCCGATTATTAGCGTGCGCATTTGAACCCGCTGCTTGATAAACCAATATTAGCAGGCACCGTTCCCTCAGGCAAAGCGCTTTCGCCCCATCGACCCGCGGTCAAGAGCGTTCCGAGCATTGGCTTAATTGCTGAAGGCATGGCTTGCGCCTTAGCTTTGCGAAGCGCTCGCGCTAGAAAAATCCCTTACGCTGTTTAGCGGGTGTGTGTACCGTGAAAGTCAGCAGGCCCCGCAAACGGTGCAGCGCAGTACGTTGCAGGGTTTGGTCTGGTGCTCGTAGCGGGCCTTCTTTCTTTCGGAGAGCAAAAACCATTTGTGCACGTGATGATCGATAAAATCCCACGGAAGAAGTTCGTCGTGTCCATAAGCGCGCAACACGTAGAAGTCAGGATCGGGCAGCTCTCCATCCGGGTTCTTGCCATCGCCGTACTTAATCGCTCGCAGCATCTGCCAAATCTCGCCGGGCCCGGTACAACGTTCGCGGTTCAAGCGTTCCAGAATATTGCCCACACGTCGATCACCGCGCGACAGAAGGGTTTGAAAATAGGCTTCTCGCGGCGACTCGACGTCGAGTTCGACATGTTTTAGGTTGCTGACCTCTCTCTTCAACAGCGCGATCTTGCGCTTTAGGCTGCCAGGCTCTTCCATCGGGTCCCATTGAAACGGCGTCCATGGCTTCGGCACGAATGGGTTGAGGGAGATCGTAACCCGCCCCACTTTTCGACCATTGGTGTTCGCGCGCTGCAAAATTTTGGCTGTAAGGTGAGCTATCTCTACCACATCCTCGTCGCGTTCCTCGGGCAGTCCTACCATAAAGTAGAGTTTTAGCGACTCGACCCCTTTGGCGGTGAGAAGCTCTGCAGCGCGTAAAATCTCGTCTTCGGTAAGATTTTTGTTGATCACCTTGCGCATGCGCTCGCTTCCCGCCTCGGGCGCGATCGTCACGCTTTGCGTGCCCCCACGTGCCAAGGCTTCGGCAAGTTCGACCGAGATACAGTCGGCCTTGAGCGACGACGGAGAAAGTCGAGCTCCGCGGTCGGCAACAGCTGCGGCGATCTCTGCAACGCCAGGCACGCTTGCCATCTCCGCTCCGACGAGCCCAATCACCCTGCGCTCATTGAGCCCGGCAATCGCCTGCGCCGTAAGATTCTCGGGGCTTCGGTAGCGGATCGGTCGATACATAAAACCGGCCGCGCAAAAACGACATCCCCACTGACATCCCCTACTCGCTTCGACTAAATACATATCGCCGAAGACCGACTCTTCGGTGAGGATGAGGGAGGTCGTAGCGAAGCGATCCAGATCGCGTATCAAGCGTCGTTTGACTCTTGGATTGCCAGGCCCCGTGTAGACGACTTCCGTAAGCCGCCCCTGTTCGTCGTAGCGGGGATGGTAGTAATCGGGCAAATAAGCCCCCTCGACCTTGGCTAGCTCAGGTAACGAGACGGTTCCGTTCGCTCGCGTTTCGAGGTAGCGAACCAAAAACTCAGGAACCATCTCCTCGCCTTCGCCGATGAGAAACAGGTCGATAAACTCGGCGATAGGCTCGGGGTTCAAAAAAATTGCCGACCCGCCAGCGATGACCAGTGGGTAGCCTCGCCCAAGCCGCTCCTTGCGTCGTATCGGAATTCCAGCCATGTCAAGTATCGAGAGCACGTTTAAGTAGTCGGTCTCGAAGGCGATAGAGAAGGCCAGAATTTCGAATTCGCTCAACGGTCTGCCACGCTCTAAGGAGCGGAGCATCTCTTTCCCGGCCCGGATTGCTGGAAGCTCGTCAGCGTCTGGCAAAAACGCCCGCTCAACACTGACACGCGGGTCGTCATCAAAAATCTTGTAGATCGCCTGGAAGCCGAGATTTGCCATCCCGAGCCGATAGACGTTGGGGTAGACCAAGCAGACGTGGACCGGTCCGTCCGGGCCCTTGGGGAAGAGCCTTTTTTCTTTACGCAAGCGCTCGAGTGAGCGGTGGCGGCTGGCGAGCATTATTCTCTTTCTTTTAGGAGTAGGAGGGCACCTTAAAAACGCCGAGTTTCACTACTAACAGACTAGGCTCCAATTTCGGCAAAACTCTGACCTCTCGGCGATCCCCGAATCTAAAACTTTATCCGACAACTAGATACCGTGTGCCGCTGCTTTTAAAAATCTACACTTTCGCGAAAGCGCGCTCAATTATTGCTTGCTCTTGGCGTCCGAGCACCCTCGAGCTTGGAAAGCTCACATACACGTCGCTCGATCCCGGTCGCCCAGCGGTAATTGTAGGCAGCAGGTAGTTGTCACTCAGTAGGCTGCCGACCTTTGCCCCCAAATTCTCCTATTTTTTGAGCGGGAGACTTAATTAGCTACCGCAACAAAATCAGCCTCTGTTCATGGTCCTAAGGTGGTCAAAATTCCTGCAAGACCGTGATTTCCACCATCTGGTTAACTTCGAAGCATTCTCGATCGCAGCTCAGCAGGGTCGGAGGGCACGGTCACTTTGCGCATTTCCGAACTCGTATCGTTGCGCGTCTGAGGCAGAACGACTTTAGGGTTCTCTGACTGTCCGGGCGAGCCGAGCGAGAACAGCTTCGGCACCACGTAAATCGGCGCCTTGCATGCCAGCGCAAGAGCGATCGCGTCGCTTGGGCGGCTGTCAAGCTGGTAGCGGGCGTGATCGAGGTATATTTTGGCGTAGAAAGTTTGTTCGCGCAGGTCGTTAATAACCACGCGGTCGACTCGATTGCCTGTTACCTCCAGTGCTTCTTTCAGCAGGTCGCTGGTGAGCGGCCTTGGAGGCGCAATGCCGTGAAGTTTTAACAAGATAGCTTGGGCCTCAGGCTCCCCTATCCAGATAGGCAGGAGTCGGCTGCCCGCTTTCTCTCTGAGAATCACCACGGGACTTCCCGCAGCCGGATCAAAAGCAACTCGCATCACTTCGACTTCGACGCTGTCGTCAATCGCCGCTGGCGTGGTTGAGCGGTGGCATCCGAGGGTCCAGCCGACAAGTATAATAAGAAAAGCGACCTTGAGCGCTTTGGAGATCAAGCCTCGCCATAAGTCTGATTCGACCTTTTTCATAGGGGCCTGCCTCGCGTGCTTTTTATTATACGCTGCCTGATTGCCGAAAATTTAGTGCGACCATATACAGTTCTGACGAGCCCTTGCGGGTGGCCCGCGGCCGCGTCATATGGACCGAACCGAAGAGCGATAGAACCCGCTTTGTTTCCTCTGTAAACTCAGTGCCGACAAAGGTTTTGGCGATAAACGCTCCCCCCGGGCGCAAGCTCTCGAGCGCCGCGGTTGCAGCCGCTTCCAGAAGCTCGCTCATAGCGGCTCGGTCGCGCTCTCGGATTCCGGTCAATTTGGGGGCCATGTCGCTGGTCACTAAATCGGCGGGGGCGCCGAGCGCGAGCATCGCGGCTTGCCGGACGGCCTTGTCGCGCAGGTCGCCCACTAGGACCGTTACCAGCGGCGAAGGTGCAGGACAGCTCACGAGATCGACTCCCACGACCCGGCCCGTCGGACTTACGGCTTGCGCCAAAATTGCAAGCCATCCTCCTGGGGCGCAACCTAAGTCGAGCGCGTGACCACCCTGCTTGAGCAGGCGGTAGCGACTCAGCAACTCGTCGAGCTTGAACGCTGCCCGCGAAGGTAATCCTTTTTCCTGGGCCATCCGGTAGAATCTATCGCGCAATTGATAACGAGCCATTACCAGAGCAATTTTTCCTTTCGGGCAATTACGAACGCTCGACGACCACGAGCGGCAAAGGCCAACATATCAAACTGACTTTGTTTTCGACCAAGCGAGTTCCCGATCATGCCGATAAGTCTGGACGTGCTTAATTCGTCGCAGCGAGAAGCGGTGGTGGCGCTCGATGGACCGGTCCTGATAATTGCTGGCGCTGGGTCCGGGAAAACCCGCGTGCTAACCTATCGTATCGCTTACCTTATCGCGGCGCGCAAGGCAGCGCCACAACAAATTTTAGCCGTCACTTTTACCAACAAAGCAGCTAACGAAATGCGCCAGCGTGTGGCGCAGCTGGTCGGTGCCGCTGCCCAGTCGCCTTGGATCGGCACGTTTCATTCGCTGTGCGCCAGAATATTGCGCGAGCACGCCGAAGCGGTGGGTTACCGTCGAGATTTTACCATCTTCGATGAAAGCGATAGCTTCGCTTTGCTCCGGACTGTCGTCAGCGAAATCAACCTCGCTTACGGACCCACCCCCGAGATGGCGCGACAAAAAATCGAGCAGGCAAAGAACGAAGCGCTTACGCCCTCCGATCTTGCGGCCACAGCGCAAAGTCCGCATCAGTTGGCGCTGGCTGAAGTGTACAAAGTATACCGCCAAAGGATGCGTGCGTTAAACGCGGTCGACTTCGGCGACCTTATCCTTCTCGTGCACGAGCTTTTCACGCAGCAGCCGGACGTGCTAGCTCGGTGGCAAGAGCGGTTTCGCTACCTTTTGGTTGACGAGTACCAGGATACCAATCACGTTCAGTACCTTGTTATCCGGGCTCTTGCTCGGGCGAGCTCCAATTTGTGCGTGGTAGGGGACGAAGACCAGTCAATCTATCGATGGCGCGGGGCGGACATTCGCAACATCCTCGATTTCGAACGCGATTTTCCGCAAGCTCGGGTCTTTAAATTAGAACAAAACTACCGCTCCACCAAAACTATATTGAGCGCTGCGCAAAGCCTTATCCGCCACAATCGAAATCGCAAACCGAAAGAGCTTTGGACCGCCAACGAGGTGGGCCAACCAGTTACGCTTTATACGGGGCTTACCGAGCGCGACGAAGCCGAATTTGTGGTCAAAGAGATTCAGCGACTGGCGAACCGCAAAGAGGCGACCCTGGAAGAGATCGTGGTCTTCTATCGGATAAACGCACAATCGCGCCCCCTCGAGGAAGCCCTCGTGCGAAGACGAATTCCTTACCGGTTGATAGGAGGCGTGCGCTTTTACGAGCGGCGCGAGATCAAAGACTTGCTGGCTTACTTACGGGTGCTCGTTAACCCCTCGGACGAGCTCAGTCTCGAACGCCTCATCGGCGCCCCACCCCGCGGAATCGGTAACAAAACCTTGAGCGCACTTAAGCGACACGCTGAGGGGAACGCAATAGACCTGATGCAAGCGATGGGTTATGTCGAGGGGTTGAGCGAGGTCCCGCTTCGGATCGCGAAAAAGGTCACCGAACTTTACGAGTGGCTTTGCGACTTGCGCCAGCGTTTGTCGCAAATGACCGTCAAAGCGGTGTTGGAAGAGGTGCTGGCGAAAACGAGATTTTTAGAGTACCTCGCCACCCTACCAGAAGCCGAAGGGCGCCATGAAAACGTTGCCGAGCTTTTGTCAGCCGCGCAGGCCTTCGACATTGCTCACGGAGCGGGTAAACTTGCGGATTTTGTCGAGTCGGTCGCCCTTCTAAGCGAGGTCGACGAAGAAAGAGGCGGCAGGGGTGTTTCCTTGATGACGCTTCATACGTCGAAAGGTTTGGAGTACCCGGTGGTCTTTATTGTTGGGCTCGAGGAGGGACTTTTTCCTCACAACCGGTCTCAAGACGATGAAGCCGAGCTGGAGGAGGAGCGCCGTTTGTTGTACGTCGGCATGACCCGGGCGCGCCGCCTGCTTTACCTGACCAACGTGCGTTCTCGCGAGCTTTACGGCGTCCGCCAGGAGGCGCAACCCTCGAGATTTCTGGCCGAGCTCGAGCCTTCGCTTGTGCGACGAACAGGAGCAATCGAAACGAGTAGCTTTGTGGTGCCTTCTTGGAAGGACAGCTACGTCGATCTGAGCGATGGTCAACCGTTCTTTGGCGAAGGCGATTCGCCCGGTGTGACACAAACTCTGCGGGTCGGTGCGCGCGTCGAGCACCCTACTTTCGGCCCAGGTTACGTGCGACGACTCGAAGGTCGGGGCGAATCGACGAAGGCGTGGGTTCATTTCGACCGAGGAGGCTTGAAGCTCCTAGCGGTTAAATACGCACGCTTGCGGCTAATTGCCGGTGGGGCGCTGTAATCTATAATTTATAGACAGCTGGCTCGTTCGATTCCCAAGGTAGAACTTAACGCTTATGAAACGGTTTTGTGCGGCAGCGATGGTTCGTGGAGATTTTGCCAGGCTGTTAAAGGTCTGGTTTTTGACGATAATGGCTTTTCTTGCGTTCGATCGGGGCTTTTTGCGTTTTGCCCTTGGGGCTGTGTCCGAGAGCGTTTTTGCGCATCGCCCGTTAATCGCTTATGCCGTGTCCGACAACGATGACATCATCGGAGAGTTGCAGACCTACGAGGTTCAAAAAGGGGAGACGTTGCTCGACATCGGTCGACGTTTCGGCCTTACCGCCCAAGAAATTTCGGATGCCAATCACGGGCTAGACTGGTGGCTTCCTCCGCCGGGCAAGACGATCATTCTACCGACGCAGTGGATTCTTCCTCCTGGGCCGCGCGAAGGCCTGGTGCTGAATATCCCCGAAATGCGACTTTACTACTTTCCAGGTCGAGTCGTGGTGGATCGCAAAAAGGGCGGGGTCAAGCATATCTCCTATATCGCCGATCACATCGTATACACCTTTCCCGTCGGCTTGGGCCGGTATGACTGGCGGACTCCGATAGGTTCGTTTAGGGTGCGCGGTAAAACGGTCAATCCGACCTGGGTGGCCCCGCTCGATATTTATAAGGAGCACCTAGAAAGGGATCCTGACGCGGAGCGAGTAATTCCTGGAGGAGACCCCGAAAATCCCTTGGGCCACTACCGAATCGAGCTCACTTTGCCGGAATACGCAATCCACGGAACCAATAAGCCTTGGGGTGTGGGGATGGAGGTAAGCCACGGATGCATCCGTCTTTACCCCGAGGACATTGAACGGCTTTTTTACAAGGTGAAAATCGGCACGCCTGGACGGTTTGTCTACTACCCGGTGAAATTCGGCTGGAAAGGCGACGCGCTTTATGTCGAAGTACACAGGGACATCTACGGGCGCTATCCCGCGCTTTGGCAATTCGCGCTGAATGAGGCCAAGCGAATGGGCATAAGCGACAAAATTGATTACAAGAAACTCGAACAAGCGATCGCTGAGAAAACGGGCGTGCCTACCTACGTGATGCCGGGTGAGGAACCGGCCAGTACATCAGCTGCCCGTTAGGTCGAATAAGGCCTTACTTTTTGGCTCGACGAGCGGGGCCAAGTCGTTGCTTCCAATTCGACCCAAACGACCGCTCGGCGGTTCAAGGCCGGTTTATTACGAGATAGCGCTGTATCTTGCACCCGCGCCGGGGAGTTTCGTAATTGAGTGGCTAAAACAGCGACGGGCGCGCCCGGCGCGGCCAAACCGGCGATCCAATTCCTTCTCGCGCTACGTTGTAAAATCACTGCCGGGGGCGCAGGCGCTAGCTAGAAGCGGGCTCCCAAGAAAGGTCAATACTTTTTATTAGAGGACTCGGTTTTTTATTAACACGTGAAACTGATAACGTCGGGCCTACTTTACTTAGCCGCACCTGGAGCAGTGCGGGTCAGTTAACCCAGACATGAATTCACGGAGGCGTCGCCAATGATTCACCAGGTGCCGTTTCATCGTCCATCTATTGGCGAAGAAGAAGAGCGCGAAGTGCTGGAGGTTTTGCGTTCGGGATGGATCACAACGGGTCCCAAGGCAAAGCGCTTCGAGCGCGAATTTGCGGCGTATGTTGGGGCGCGCCACGCGCTTGCCGTTGCGCATTGCACCGGAGCGTTGCATCTGGCGCTGTTTGCCCTCGGAATTGGCCCAGGCGATGAGGTGATAACTACGCCCTTTACTTTCACCGCGACAGCCGAAGCGATCGCCTATCTCGGCGCACGGCCGGTCTTCGTAGACATCGAGCCACAGACCCTCAATATCGATCTCGACAAGGTCGAAGCGCTATTGGCCAGTGGCAAGCTTGCGCGACCGCGAGCGTTGTTGCCCGTGCATTTTGCCGGTCAGGCGTGCGATATGGAGCGCGTGATCGCAATCGCTCGCCGCTACGGCCTTAAGACGGTTGAAGACGCGGCCCACGCAACCGGAGCTGCAGTGAAGCTTAACGGGCGCGGAATGGTTCGGATTGGTACGATTGGCGACGTCACCTGCTTTAGCTTTTATGCCACGAAAAACATAACGTGTGCCGAAGGTGGAATCGCGACGACGGAGGACGACAGGCTGGCTCACAAGATAGCTGTGGCCAGCCTGCATGGGATGAATCGCGACGCGTGGAAAAGGTATAGTTCGTCCGGTTCCTGGTACTACGAAATCGATGACCTGGGGTTCAAATATAACCTTTCCGACGTGCATGCTGCGATCGGCCTTGCCCAATTGCGGCGCGTCGAGGAGTTTCAGCGCAAACGCACCGAAATAGCCAAAGCATACACCGAAGCGTTCCTCTGCGAGCCTGCTTTGGAGCCGCCGTTTGCTCGGCCTGACGTCGTTCACGCCTGGCATCTGTACGTTTTACGCTTACGGACCGAACGGTTGCGAATCCACCGTAACAAGTTTGTCGAGCTACTGCGCGAGCGCGGCGTCGGCGTTTCAGTTCATTGCATCCCATTGAATTATATGCGTGTTTATCAAACGAAATATGGCTATCGACCCGGCGATTTTCCGGTTGCGGAAGACGTCTATAGCCGGTGTCTTTCCTTGCCGATATATCCCGCCATGACCGACCGCGACGTAAACTACGTCATTGACACAGTACTCGACGTCACACGCCAAAACCTTCGTTGACCAAAAACCTTGTCAGTCGACGTTAGGGGAAGGAAACAGGCTTTATGCGGGCGTTAGTAACCGGTGGGGCTGGATTTCTCGGCTCGCATCTGTGCGAGCGACTGCTTGCCGAAGGTGCCGAAGTCATCTGTTTGGATAATTTCTTCAGCGGGCGCAGGTCCAACATTAAACATCTGATGTCGCACCCCAACTTCGAGGTAATTCGCCACGACATCGTCCAACCGATCTGGCTTGAGGTTGACCGTATCTTCCATCTGGCTTGCCCGGCTTCTCCGGTACACTACCAGTTCAATCCGGTCAAAACCGTCAAAACCAACGTAATGGGTACGATCAATATGCTCGGGCTGGCCAAGCGGGTCAAAGCCCGAATCCTTCTTACTTCCACTAGCGAAGTCTACGGCGATCCGAAAGAGCATCCACAAAAGGAGTCCTACTGGGGCAACGTCAACCCGGTCGGGGTTCGTTCGTGTTACGACGAAGGTAAGCGCGTGGCCGAGTGTTTGATGATGGACTATCACCGGCAAAACAAGGTCGAGGTGCGGATCGCTCGGGTGTTCAACACGTACGGGCCCAGGATGCTTGCCGACGACGGGCGCGTGGTATCCAATTTCTGTGTGGCTGCGTTGCGCGGCGAAGATATCGAAATTTACGGCGACGGAAATCAGACGCGCTCGTTCGCATACGTAAGCGATATCATTGACGGCTTGATGAAGCTTATGAACGTGGAGGACTTTTGTGGTCCGGTTAACCTCGGTTCGCCCGAGGAATTCACTATTAAAGAGCTGGCCGATTTGGTGATCGAGTTGGCAAACAGCTCTTCGAAGGTGGTTTTTCGTCCTCCACGGCCTGACGACCCTCATCGACGCCGACCAGATATCTCGCTTGCGAAGGAAATCTTGAATTGGTCGCCAACGACGCCTCTTCGCGAGGGGCTCAAGCGCACGCTCGAACATTTCCGTCGCGAATTGGGTTTGCAGTCGGCATAGGTGATCATAAATTTTCGGTCAATTTCCTTTCGTATAGTCGTGCCTTTCAAAATTTTTGGCTTCTACGATACAGTCTCCGCGCAATGTTGTCTTCGAGGTCGGAAGTTACGCTGCCGAAGGTAAAGGCTTGGGTCAAAGTCGGCCTTTTGAGCGAAATCGCTTCAGCGCAAGTCGGTCTGTTGCGCGAACGGCGACCAACAAATCGAGTTACGGAGACTCTGTTCGCATGCCCACTGCATTGATCACCGGCGCTTCGAGCGGAATCGGCGAAGAATTTGCCTACGCGCTTTCGCGAGAGCGGATGAGCCTAGTGTTGACCGCGCGACGTCAGGACAGGCTCAAGGCCGTGGCAGAGCGGGCGCAAGCTCTGGGTGCGCTTGAAACTCGAGTGATAGCAGCGGACCTTACGCAGCGCGATGCTTCTCAGCGCCTATTTGCCGAGCTTGCACGAGAAGGGGTTGCTGTTGATCTTCTCGTTAACAACGCTGGCTTCGGCACGCGAGGCCCGTTTAATAAGTCGAACCTTGAGCGAGAGCTTGGGCAAATCGATCTCAATATCGGCGCGCTAGTCGCTCTGACGAGATTGTTCCTTCCGGGCATGGTCGAACGGAGGTCCGGTGTGATAATCAACGTCGCGTCTACCGCCGCCTTCCAGCCGATACCGTACATGGCGGTTTACGCCGCGACCAAGGCCTTTGTGCTCAACTTTTCCTTGGCTCTAGCGGCCGAGCTTCAGGGCACAGGTGTTCACGTAATGGCGCTGTGTCCCGGTCCGACTTTTACTGAATTTCAACAGGTGGCAGGGAGCCGAGACGTTCTCATCCCCAGTTGGGCTTATATGAGCGCGCAAGAAGTCGTGGCCCAGGCGCTGAAGGCGATGAGACAGAAGCGGTGGCTTTACATTAACGGCAGGCTAAATTGCGTGATGGCCCAGCTTACACGACTAGCGCCTCGCCGTCTAGTTGCGCAAATCGTCGCGAACATGTACCGGCCGCGCGACAGCTAGGGCAGAGATTGCCTGCCGGAAGTTACTCGAAAAAGGAACGCCCCAGCTTGCCGCCCTCGGCCGGTCTGCCGTCAATCGCGCAAAAGATGGCGCGCAACGATCACGCGTTGGATCTGGGAGGTCCCCTCGTAGATTTGTAGCAACTTGGCGTCGCGCATCAATTTCTGGACCGGGAATTCGTCCATATAGCCGTAGCCGCCGAAGATCTGCACGGCGTCAGTCGTAATTCTCATACATGCGTCCGCGGCAAAAGCCTTGGCGTAAGACGAAAGCACGTTGCGTGTCTGGCCTTGATCGACCAGCCAAGCAGCCTTGTACGTCAGCAAGCGCATCGCCTCGATCTCAATCGCCATGTCGGCAAGCATAAATTGAATCGCCTGGAAATTGGCGATCGGCTGACCGAAGGCCTGGCGCTGTTTTGCGTATTTCACCGATTCGTCAAGCGCCCGCTGGGCGATACCGGTAGCGATCGCTCCGATCGAAGGACGGCTGCGGTCGAAGGTGATCATAGCGTATTTAAAACCTTCGCCTTCTTCTCCCAGCAAAGCTTCTTTGGGCACCCGGACATCCTCGAACACAATTTCCGCCGTGTCGCCTGCGCGCTGACCAAGCTTGCCGTGCATGCGGCGCCGCTGGATTCCTGGGAGATCCGCGGGAAAGACAAAGGCCGAGATGCCTTTGTGACGAAGCTTCTTGTCAGCAGTGGCAAAAGCCACATACCAGCTCGCCTGCGAGCCATTGGAAATAAAGTGCTTTGTGCCGTTAAGTACGTAGTAGTCGCCTTCTCGCCGATACGTGGTGCTCATTCCGGCGACGTCCGAGCCCGCACCCGGCTCCGTGATCGCGAAAGCAGCGAACGTGAGCTTCTCGACGAGCTGTCCCAGGTAGCGGCGCTTTTGCTCTGCGTTGCCAGCTATTAACAGCGGCAGAGTCGCCAGCTCGTTAGCTGCAATCGCTCCCGCGATTCCGGCGCAGCCGTAATTGAGCTCTTCGCCTATGATGCAGCTGTCGAGCACGCCAAGACCAGGTCCGCCGAGCTCTTTTGGCACCAGCAGATTCATCAAGCCAGCTTCGAAAGCCTTCTCGCATACGTCGCGCGGAAAGGTTGCGTTGATATCGTATTCGCGGGCGCGCGGAATGATTTCCTTTTCCGCAAACCTTCGGGCCAAAGTTTTAAGTTCCCGTTGTTCTTCCGTTAGCTCAAAGTCAATCATAAGCCGATACCTTGCCGCTTATTAAATTTCTTTTTCCTGAAACTCCCTGGGATGCGATGGTAGGCATCCAAGCGTAACTAAAGCTTACGCGTTTTCAGCAACGTTGCCCAACACGCCGCGCCGCAAAATGGTCCTGATAGGTCCAAATTACTCGCAAGATTTTGCTCTCTCAATTTTAATAGGAAATGTGCTCAAAGCCCAATCCAGGTCAAGCCAAAACGGGACGTCGGTAAAACTCTCAGAAGCGACCTCAGCACGGAGGATTTTTGAGTGACGAGAACTATCGCGATGGGTGATCCGCGCTACTTTTCGGTGCGAGGCGGAGCCAACCCTCATACCAGAAACTGGCTGGGACTGAAAAAGCGGGTCAACGCAAAGCTTGCTCGCCAGCAATGGCATCAGCTGGCTCGCGTGTTGCTCGACCATGGCGTCGACGTATTGGTAATTCCCCCGAATCCTAAGCTGACTGGGCTGGTCTACCCAGCTAACGCAGGCTTCTTGTACCCGTTGTCTGCGCGAGATCCAAACAAAAAGACCGCCATCTCCAATCTTGAGAAGCGTTTTTACTTGTCGAACCTCGTGCCCACTCGAGCTGGGGAGCGCGACGTATACCGGAGCTTTATGTCAGGGCTGGGCTACCAGACGCAGGAAATTTGCGCGCGGTTTGAAGGCGAAGCTGACTTTTTCCCCGCTGGTGACTTCATGCTCTTCACCTATGGGCGAATCGAAAAGCAGCGCTTTGTGTTACGTTGGGGACTGCCACCCTGGCGGCGCATCTATGGCTTTCGCTCCTCGCTGGAGGCTTTGAGCGAGTTGTCTGCTATCGCGAAGGACCGCCCCATCCTGCCGCTCGAATTAATCTTAGAAACTCACTACCATGGCGACACCGCGCTGTGCTCGTTCGGCCCACAAAGACGGTTTTTACTCGCCTTTCTCGAAGCTCTAAGCGAAGATTCGCGCCAGCGTCTTAAGGCTGCTTTCGGTGAAAACCTGATCCCCATTTCGAGGCCGGATGGCGAATTGTACGCCGCTAACGCTTTTCCGTTGGAACATGAGGGGCGCTTTTATCTCTTTATGCCGCAAGGCGTAAGTCAGGAACTCCTGGTGCAAATAAGACAACGAGGGGTGGAGCCCGTGTGCGTCAATGTAAGCGAGTTCATGGCCAAAGGAGGCGGCTCGGTAAAGTGCATGATACTAGACCTTGGGCCTTCCGATGAACAGCCGGAGCAGCCAGCGGCTCGCTCGTTTCGCGAAAAGCATCGCTACCTCAATCTATTCGGCTGAGGTAGAAGCGGTAGAGCTGACTGGTGTGGCGCAAGAGATATTCACGTCATTTCGTGCGAGGTGGGTAGAGTTGCTCGCCCGTCTCTTCGTCGACAACTGTAATCGCTTTCACAGGACACGCCCGAGCTGCCGCCAGTATCGTCTCTCTTGGCGCACCTTCTTGGTTGATTACTTCGGACTTTCCGTCGTCTCCGAAAGCGAACACTGTCGGCGCGGTATCAACGCAGTCTCCGCTAGAGATACATCTGTCTTTGTTAACTGTTGTTCTGAGCTTCGCCATAATCTCTTCCAACCTAAACGCGCTCTCATCCACCGAGGATATAGTCATTGTGCAGCGGGAGCAAGGTAACGCTTTTGGGGTTGGAAGTGCCCGTTGAGATTGTCTTGCAAGGTGGTAACTTTTCGGAGTCTAGACGGTCCGGGATTTTATATGCTTTCGCAATCGCCTGACATAATGATTTTTAACTCGATGATTTCTAACTGGCGCGGCTAACGCGTGTCCTGGAACGGGGGCGATTAAACGGTGGCGATTTTAGGCACTGGCATAGACCTAATCGAAGTGGAACGAGTCCGTCGCGCTTTGGAATCGCCTGGCGTGGGGGAGCGTTTACGATTTAGAGTTTTCACCGAGCGAGAAGTGCGATATTGCGAATCGCGCGGCGTGGCCCGCTTTCAGAGCTACGCTGCACGTTTTGCAGCCAAGGAGGCCGCGATGAAAGCGCTCGGTACTGGATGGGGACGGCAGGCTGGCTGGCGAGATTTCGAAATCGTTCGCGAGGCAGGTAAGCCGCCGCAAATCGTTTTGTCAGGTAAAGCGGCTGCGCTTGCAAGACAGCGAAACATCAAGACGATGCACCTGAGCATCTCGCACACGGTATCCTATGCTATCGCTTACGTAATCGCGGAAGGGTAAAGCCAGCAGCGCTCGGAATCGTTTTAAATTTGCTCAGTCGAAAATCGTTTAAGAGGCACAAGCCGGTCGGGCCCGATAAGCGTTCGGCTAAAGCTGCGTAGACGAGTTTCCCTCTTAGGTCTGCCGTCAGCCCAGCAGAGTTTTACTGAGCTCGTTTCGTAGAAAAGCGAGAAGCTATCAGCTCTTCTTGCTAGCGGCGCTTGCAGGTTTCGCCTTGAGTTGGTCAGGCGTTTTGTTCAGGTCGTCGAAACTGTAGCTTTCGATCTTGAATACGGCTTGAGTGCCGCTCGACGTAGCATAGTAATCGTACGTTGGCGCGGCGGGCGTAGGCGTAGGCGAGGCCGCGCCACTAGTGCTCGCTGCAGCAGTTTGGGACTCAGGCACCTTGCCCAGTTTGACCGATCCAATGGATTTGCCGGCGGTATCGCTCAACGCAAGTTGCATGGCGGGTTGGTCGAGGCCAAAGTCTTTTAAGTTTTGAGCCGGCTCAGCGACGATCGCGTTTCCTTTGAGGTTGCGCAGATTGCTGAGGAACTGAATTACCAAGCCGTTGTCGGCAGGCTCGGACACCCCATTTTCAATTCGCCACTTTCCATCTTTATCCTGTTCAAGCGTAAATTTCTGAGTGCCGTTTTGTATCTCAACCTTGCCCACTTTTGACGGGTCGAAGGCAAGGACGGTCTTGTCGCGAAAGTCGTTGACCTGTTTGTTGATATCTTTGAAGATCCAGTCAGGAACAGTATAGACAGACTCGCTTGACGCCCGTTTTGCGTAATAACCGTTAGTGCCGTTTGTACTAGTCGCTTTGCCGAACTCAAGGGTTTGAGGCGTCTTGTCCTTGGCCACGTAGATCGAGACCGTAAGCTGGGGCTTGTCAAGGCCGTAGTCGGCCAGGTTCTTTGGCGCGTCGCTTACGAAGCGGTCGATTCGACCTCCGGTGAGCGTCCCGACGAAGCTTGCCACTTCGCTCGAGTCGGCCGGATAAGCGCGGGGCGCGACGATTTTCCATTCTCCGTCGTGCTTTTCGAGCTCGATTTTAGGTTGCGACGGTCGCTCGAGTACAATCTTGTTCACCTGGTCGTTAGAGGCGGCGATCAGCGTTCGGTCGCGAAGATCGTCGAGGTTTTTGGTCACCTCGCTAGCAAAAGTAGAAGAGGTTAAAAAAACGGTCGGCTTGTCGGCCGTTTTGATGTAAGTAGAGAAGCCTACTGGAGTACTTTTGCCCACCTCGATCGCTGGTAATTGCTTGTTGTTCTTCAACGTAATCGTGACTACGGCCTTTGGACGGTCAAGGCCGAATGGCGCGAGATCTTTTGCATTCTCCAGGATCGTCTTTCGCACCTCGACATTGGCGATATCGCGCGCCAGCGACGAAGCCGTGGTTTGGTCGGCGTCGACTCGCAGCGGCTTTGTGATCGTCCATTTGCCTTCGCGGTTTAACTCTAGTTCGATTTCGCGGTCGGGATAGCGTAGGTCGATCTTGGCGATATCCTCAGGTTTAACGTGAAGAAGAGGCTTGCCCTCAGAAGAGCTCGGATGGCGGCTTGTGTAGTAGGCGTAGCCACCGATCAAAGCCAGAAGTATCAAGGCGATGACCGTGTTGCGAAACTGCATAGGCCTAGGGATTCAGAAACGAGCGTAAGTGGACTTTAGTTGCGCCGCTTCCACCACACGACGATACCTGTGATCAGGAGCAGCTCTGGGAGGAGCAGTACCGATAGCGCGAACACAATGGCGAACTGGGCCACCGTAAGCCTAAACCGAGAAGCACGAAGGGTGCGCGGACGGATCGAGATCTCATTGACTTGACCCGTTAGCCAGTCAACGCTGTTCATGAAAAAGTCGCGGTTGTAAAAATCGTTGAAGTGCTGGTTGTCCGCGAACTCTGTGCTGCCGCAAACTACCATCCGCGCCTTTCCAGCCTTGTTCGTGCTCGTACCGCCGGCATGATCGAGGTCGGCCTCGACAGCGTCACACACCGTGACAGGCCCCTTGTGGTCTTCAGGTCCAAGCGACGCTTCCTGGCGTTTGAAAATCCCATCCAGGTCGGTCTCGGCCCAAGAGGATTTGCTCGTACGCGCAAGCCACGTCACGTGAAGACCGGGCTTGGTATGGTCTTCTGGTTCCACCGAGCGCGTCATCGGAAAGACCGTTCGTTGAGTAAAGTTTTGAGTGATTGGCTGGGAGGGGTTGTAATCCTGAACGATCGGGCTTAAGCCAAGCGCCGGTCCCGCGAAAAGCCGAATGACCTGGTCGACGATTATGTCGTTGCCCGCCTTAACTCCCCATTGGTCCAACAGTTTGACCAGTCCGCTCTCGTCGATCGGCATGTCTGGCCGGGGAGGCCTTAGAAGCACGAGCAAGTTTCCCCCGCTTTTTAGGTAATTGGAAAGCTCGTCGAGCTCTTGCGGCAGGAGAGCTTTTTCCGGTCCCGCGATCACCATCACGTTGCAATCTTTGGGAACCGTTGGCTCTGTGGCGAGAAGCACCTTCTTTATCTTGTAGGCTTCGCCTTCCAGCGCTTGGCGCACGAAAGCGAAGCCGCCGTTATGCTGGGCGTCGTCGATATCCGCTTCGCCGTGGCCCTCGAGAAAGCAAGCGGTTTTCGTTTCGCCCTGGCTTACCTTGATGATCGCGTTGGTTATCGCGCTTTCGCTCAGGTCGGTTACGTTAGTTCCGATACCCTGATCGCCGCCATACTGAATGTGCGTGGTTCCCATCAGCGTGACCTTAAACCGCTCAGCGAGCTCTGGATGGCGCTCAGGATCGATAATTTCATAGCTCACCAGGGGCGAAGCGTATGCATACCGCTCGTACAAACTTCGAGCTCGCGGATTTACCCCGCCTTCGAAAAACCCGTAAAGCTTCAGTGGTTTTTTAAGGCTTTGAACTACCTTTACCGATTGCGGTGACAGGCTGAATATCCGCTCTTCCGTGAGGTCGAAGCGATACTCGTGTTGAGAGGCGATATAGTTAACGGCAACCAGGATGCCGATCACGGCAGCCGTATAAACCACGGTGTTGGCGCCATGCTTGGCCTTGCGGCTGCCAAACATCGAGGTCAAAGCCCGGCGATTCGCGCTGAGCCAAATTAGAATGCAGCCAACGCCGAATATTAGGTTGAGCGCCGCGAAAAAGACGAAACTCGAGGCGATAAAGTAGTCGATGAGCCCAAAGATTAAGCAGACAAGACCAATTAGTCCGGCTAAAGACGCACTTCGCTCCATAGCTTAATCGACTCAGGGACGCCGTGTTTCAGCGCCAGCGCACTGACTCGGCCGAACGCTGGGTGAGAAACAACGCTATCGCGATCAGACTTAAAAAATACACGATGTCTTGGGTGCTTATCACCCCTCTGGCCATCTGAGAGAAGTGTTCTGGCAAAGACAGATAACGCAGAAGCCCCGCAAACTCCACCTCTCCGGCCTCCGCAGGCCAAGAGATAACGTAAAGGAGCAGTAAGGCTCCAAAACAGCTGATGGCGGCGATGATTTGGTTACTTGTAAGTGAGCTGGTAAATAAACCCACGGACACAAAGCATAATGCTACGAAAGCCAGGCCGAGATATCCCGAGACCATGACCGGGACTTCTGGATTGCCAAAAATAACGAGGATTAACGGAAAAATTCCCGCGAGCAACACCATCAGCAGTACGAATAGGGCCGCAGCCAAAAACTTGCCCGCGACCAGCTCTCCAATTCTTATCGGAGAGGTAAGCAAAAGCTCGTAAGTCCCCGTGCGCTTTTCCTCGGCAAACGTCCGCATCGTTATTGCGGGAACCAGGATAACTAGCACCACCGCTAGATTATGAAGCAACGGCTCGATCACGGCCTGGTTGAGGTTGAGACTCTCCATGCCGGAGGTGCTGCGCAAAGCGGCGTACATTTCGAGCACGAGCTCGAACCTTCGCAGCAGAGCGAAGAAAAACCATCCGCCAAGCAGCAAAAACACCGTCATTACTACATAAGCAACAGGTTGTACGAAGTACGCCTGAAGTTCGCGTCCAGCTATAGTGAGCGTGTTTCTCATCGCTGCTTCACAGAGATCCCGATGTACTGCGCCCTGCCTCCACTTCCTCCAATTCGGCTTCTGCCAGCAGCCCGCCAGTGCTCTCCTTAGCGATTGCCCTTAGAAAGACGTCCTCGAGAGAACCTTCCTTCGAAATCTCATCGAGCCGCTTCTCGAGCACGACCCGACCGTCATTAATAATCACGACCTTCTGACAGATTTGGGAGACCTCAGGAAGGATGTGCGTTGAGAGCACGACGGTACGCTCTTTGGCAAGTTCACGTATGAGTTTGCGAATCTCTATAATCTGACGCGGGTCAAGACCGATCGTCGGCTCGTCCAAGATCATCACCGAAGGATTGTGAATGATAGCTGCAGCGAGTCCTACGCGTTGTTTGTATCCCTTGGACAGCTGCCCACAGATCCTGTACCTCACGTCTTCGAGCCCACACCGGCTGATCGCTAGCTCGACGGCCTCATCAAGCGACTGTCGCTGAACACCCTTGAGCTTAGCGACAAAGCGCAAATAGCCCTCGACCCGCATGTCATAGTAAACTGGCGGATTTTCGGGAAGGTAGCCGATTCTGCGTCGAGCCTCGAGCGAGTTGGTCAGGATATCTAGCCCGTCGATCAGCACCGTGCCGGACGTAGCGGGCATAAAGCCCGTAAGAATACGCATCGTGGTCGTTTTGCCGGCTCCGTTCGGGCCCAAAAAGCCGAGAATCTCGCCGGACTCGGCGGTAAATGAGACATCCTTGATGGCGAGAAAGTCACCGTAAGATTTTGTAAGGCCTTTTACCTCGATCATAGTGATTTTCGAAGCGGTCGACCCGCTGCCAATAGGCTCGTCATGACCGGAGCAAACTGGCGGTGCGGGGAAAAAATCAGCTTACGGCAGTTTTCACTACTAGCGAGCGATCCATTACGCAGTCAATATTGGGCTCTCTCCCTCCCTCTCGAACTCCAGTGTTTGCGCTCCAAAACGCGCGTAAGCTTTTTCGGTTTTTTCCTCACAAATTAAAGCCCCCTTAGGACTTATCCGTGAAAGCCCGCTAGCAACGACGGGCGTAACAAGACGGACTCCTTAGTGTCCGCCTTTGCTAGCTTGGCGAAAACAGACGACCTAGATATCGCGGCGACATCTGCACAGGCAATACGCAGTTGGTTTAGAAGCGCTCAATGATCGTGGCGATTCCCATTCCGCCGCCGATACACATCGTGACAAGTCCCGTGGCCTTGTCGCGACGCTCCATCTCGTCCAGCAGCGTACCGAGCAGCATCGCACCGGTTGCTCCCAGGGGGTGACCCAAGGCGATCGCGCCTCCGTTTACATTGACCCGCTCGGGGTCGATCTCGAGGTCGCGCATCACTTTAAGCGGCACGGCCGCGAAAGCTTCATTAATCTCGAACAGGTCGATGTCGTTTATCGTCATTCCTGCTCGCTTTAGGCATCGCCTTGTGGCTTCGACAGGTCCGGTCAGCATTATCACGGGCTCGGAGCCGCAGGTTGCCATCGCTCGCACCCGTGCTCGTGGTTTAAGTCCTCGCGCCCGTGCCCACTGTGGCGAGGCTAGTAACAGCGCCCCAGCGCCGTCGACGATTCCGCTCGAGTTGCCCGCAGTGTGTACGTGGCGAATTTCGCGCAGCTGCGGATAACGCTTGAGCGCAGCTTGGTCAAAAGTCAGGTCGCCTAGCAAGTAAGTGCTCGCTCCAATATTGGCAAAAGCGGGCTCGAGCTTGGCCAATCCTTCCAAAGTCGTATAAGGTCGGGGATGTTCGTCGCGGTCCAGAAGAACCTTGCCATCTTTTCCTCTAACTGGAATTAGGCTTTTGGCAAAACGACCCTCCTCGACCGCGCGCTTGCACTTCATCTGACTCTCATACGCAAACCGGTCGCAGTCTTCGCGGCTAAAGCCTTCCAAGGTTGCGATTAGGTCAGCGCTGATTCCCTGTGGCACCAAAGGATGAAGCTTGAGAAGGTCGGGATTTTCCCCTGCCACGCCACCGCCGTCACTAAACAGCGGGCAGCGCGACATGCTTTCGACCCCGCCCGCAATCACCGCGTCCTGTTGGCCAGACATGATGCCCATCGCAGCGAAGTTAACCGCCTGCTGCCCTGAGCCGCAGAACCGGTTGAGCGTAACCCCGCTGGGTTCAATCGGCCATCCCGCGCACAGGACCGCCATGCGGGCGATACATGCGCCTTGTTCGCCAACCTGCGAGACACACCCGCACACCACGTCGTCGATCTCGTCAGGCTCAAAAGCGTTGCGACTGCGAAGCGCGTTCAGGCATTGAGCGAAAAGTTCCTGCGGATGAACGTCCGAAAGCGCGCCTTTACCTTTTTTACCGATGCCACGAGGAGTTCGAACTGCGTCGATTATCCAAGCTTCACCCATCTTTATACGCCCCTTTGCCTTTGGTTAAGCGGCACCTACCGGTGTGCACATTCTGCCTTGGCCGCCTTACGACGATAAACTTCGTTTTCTTTAGTCAGTACTTCAAATCAAAATTTATAATCAGCACTTCAAGTTTATCAGCCTACTTGGTGCATTGCGACTCGTCGCGTGAAAATAGCTTTACAGTTTGCTACCGTCTTGAATCTTGTTCGCCCCAGATGCAAGCGGTCCCGGGGCCGAGCGCCTGCAGCCTACGGCCCCGATTTGCGAGGACTGCAAGGTTTTTATCCGCCTCCGATCGCTGGCATAAAGTGAACTTCGCTTTCGGGGCCGACCGTTTCGAGTAAACCGGCGGGAGCCAGCTCCCCGTCCACCCATACCGCGATCGAAGGCCTGAGATCGTTGCCGTCTAAAAGGTAGTTCTTTACGCCTGGAAACCGATGCTCCAGTTCTTCGATCAATTCGCGGACGGTTTTGCCCGGAATTTTAACCAACTCTTGTCCGCCGCATAATTGTCGCATCTGCGTGGGAATATGCACGTTTGCCATGGTTTTGAAGCCCGAGCTCTCTAGCTCGTCGACATCTCCGGGGACAGTTGTGAAGCAAATGCCTTGCCCGCTCCCGGGATCGTTACGTTGCTTCGATTACCCGTGTTGTGCTCGGCCGAGCCCCGAGCGAGTCGACTCCTTCTGCGCAATCGCTTTCCACAGGCGGGCCGGCGACATCGGTAGTTCGGTCATCCGCACGCCGACGGCGCGGTAGACAGCGTTGGCGATCGCCGCTGGAGGGGGCACGATCGATACTTCGCCAACTCCGCGTACGCCCAGCGGATGGCCGGGATTTGGTACCTCCACAATTATGGTTTCGATCATCGGTAGGTCCGGACAAGTGGGCATTCGGTAGTCGAGCAGCGTTGAGTTCATTAAGTGACCGTCGCTGTCGTATATGTACTCCTCGTTCAAGGCCCAGCCGATCCCCTGCGCGGTGCCGCCCTGCATTTGTCCTTCCACGTATGCGGGGTGAATCGCTCGGCCGGCGTCTTGCGCCACCGTACAGCGCAGAATCTGGACGCGCCCCGTTTCAGGGTCCACTTCGACGTCGATACAACACGTGGCAAACGATGGTCCAACTCCGCGCGCGTTGACGGTTGCGCGGCCCGTGACCGGCCCGCCAAGGCGAGGCAGCCGTTTGGCCAACTCGCTTACGGAGAGCGGCGTTGCATTGTTGGTTTTGCAGTAAAACTTTCCGTCCCGAAACTCAACCTCCTCGACTTTGCATTCCCAAAGCTTGGCTGCTCGCTCCTTGAGCTGTGCAAGTGCATCTTCGGCAGCCCTAAAAACCGCCATCCCTGTGGCGAAGGTAACTCGACTGCCCCCGGTAACGTCCGTATGTCCTATCGAGTCAGTGTCGGTAACGACGGGACGAACGTCTTCGACGTTAAGTCCGAGAACCTCGGCGGCGATCATCGCGCACGCCGCGCGCGTGCCGCCGATATCAGGCGAACCGGTGACCACACTTGCCGTGCCGTCGAGATGGATGTTTACGACCGCGGCGGATTGCATCCCAGCATTGAACCAAAAGCCAGAGGCCACGCCTCGCCCGCGGTTTGGGCCTTCGAGATTCGAGCGATAGTGCTCGCTTGCCTTTATTGCCTCGCACGTCTCGATAAAGCCGATCCGCCGATAAGGCGGGCCAGCGGGATGGGGCGTGCCTTCGCGAGCGCCGTTGAGGATGCGTATGTCGAGCGGATCGATGCCGCATAGCTCGGCAAGTTCGTCAATCACGGTTTCGGCGGCAAAAGCGGCGTTGGTCGCGCCTGGCGCACGGTAAGCGGCGGTTTTGGGCTTGTTGACCACTACGTCGTAGCCGTCGATTTGCACGTTGGGGATCGCGTACGGCGCAAGCACGGTCATCGTGGCTGCTCCGACTGGGGAGCCCGGGAAAGCCCCTGCTTCGTAAGCCATCCATATCTTCGCCGCCGTAATCTTGCCCTCTTTAGTGCAGCCCATCTTGACTCTGATGAGCGAACCGGACGTAGGGCCGGTTGCGCGCAGCACTTCGCTGCGCGTCATCACCATCTTCACCGGTTGCCCCGTCTTCATCGCCAACAGTAAGGCCAGCGGTTCAAGGTAGACGGTGGTTTTGCCGCCAAACCCGCCGCCGATCTCCGCTGGGACCACTTTGATACTGCCGACGGGCAAGCCCAGCACGGCCGCGCTCATCCCGCGTACCTCGAACGGCCCCTGGGTGGAGCAGTATATCGTCGCCTTGCCGTCGGCGTTGTATATCGCCAGGGCATTGTGCGGCTCGATGTATCCCTGATGGACCATCGAGGTGCGAAACTCTCGCTCGACGATAAAATGCGCTTCGCGGAATCCGGCTTCGACGTCGCCCCGTGTCAGCACCACATGCTTGGCGACGTTCGTCGGCACGTCCCCCAGTTCCTCGTTGCGTAGATCGGGATGGAGAATCGGAGCTCCCTCGGCCATCGCCTGCTCGACGCTTAGCACTGGAGGCAAAACTTCGTAATCCACCTCGATAAGTTCAAGCGCCTGTTCGGCGATGTGGGGGCTTATGGCCGCTACTGCAGCCACGGCGTGGCCGTAATAGAGCACCTTGTCGCGGGCGAGTATGTTCTGGCCGAGGTAGCGCGGGTTTACGGTCATCTCGCCAAGCGGCACGGTCTTGTTCTCACCTTCGGGCAAGTCTTTGCCGGTCACGACGGCCTTTACGCCTGGGAGCGCCAGCGCTCGAGAGAAGTCGATTGACTTTATGCGAGCGTGAGCGTGGGGGCTGCGCAAAACCTTACCGTGCAACATGCCGGCTACGTAGTAGTCGGCACCGTACTTCGCGCGGCCCGTTACCTTTTCGACGCCATCGTGTCGGATCGGGCGAGTTCCGATTACCCGAAAGGAGCTTTCAGTCGTATGGCTACCCATAAGCTTCTCTCTCCCGCATCTCCTTTGCCGCATCCATCACTGCGCGAACGATTTTGTCGTAACCCGTACAGCGGCACAAATTGCCGGCCAGAGCGTAACGGACTTCGCTCTCGCTCGGGTTCAAATTGTGGTCCAAAAGCGCCTTCGCGGCGATAAGAAAACCTGGCGTGCAAATACCGCACTGTAAAGCTGCGTGCTCCAAAAACTTGCGTTGCAAAACGCTAAGCTCATTACCATGCGCCAGCCCTTCGACAGTTTGTATCTGCGCGCCCTGAGCCTCTACGCCCAAAACAAGGCATGAGCAAACAACGCGGCCATCGAACAGCACGCTGCACGCCCCGCAATCTCCAGTAAGACATCCCTCTTTGGTGCCCGTAAGATTAAGGACATCGCGAAGCACCTCGAGAAGGCTTTGCCGTGGTTCGCACAGAAACTCCACCGGTTCGCCATTAAGCGTTGTCTGAACCGCAACTTTTCTCATCGGCATATAATCAATTTTAAGTCTAAAGTATTAGCAGCTCGATTTAGTGGGTTAGCTAGAACTAAGCTAACTCTGGTTTGCCTGGGCGCGCTTTGCGGCGGCGAGCAAGCTTCGACGCGTCAGAACCGCGACCAGGTGGCGGCGAAATTCGCGCGTACCGCGAACGTCGTCGATTGGTGAGGCCGCCTGCGCGGCAAGCTCGGCAGCGTGCGAAACCACGCCTTCGTTGAGCGTTCTTCCCCTGAGATAAGCCATCGCCTCGCTTGCGACGATCTGCGTCGGTCCGACCGCTCCCAAAACAATTCTTGCCTCGACGCAGCGCTGTCCTTCCATTTTTACGAATACCCCGACGCCTGCCACGGCAATATCCATTTCGTTGCGCGGGACGAATCGAAGGTATGCGTCGGCGCCACCTCTTTGCGGAGGCGGAATCACAAACTCGGTAATAACCTCGTCTGCGTTAAGAATCGTTCGACCCGGAGCGGTGACGAAGCCCTCGACCGGAACCTCGCGCTGGCCCTGGACGCTTCGCAAAACGGCCTTGGCCCCCAAAGCGATCAGAGCAGGCACGGTGTCAGCGGCTGGCGAAGCGTTGGCCAAGTTGCCTCCTAACGAAGCGCGGTTTCGAATCTGGACAGAGCCGATAAGGTTTGCTGCCTCAGCCAGGCCCGGGTAATAGCGTCTAACCGCAGGATCGGCAGAGACATCGGCGCAGGGTACGGCGGCGCCTATTCTGAGCCCTTTTGCGGGATCGAACTCGAACAGTCTTGTTTCGGGCGCGGTTTTAACGTCGAGCAGATAGCTCGGCCGTCGCACTCCGGAGCGCATCTGAACCAGTATGTCGGTGCCGCCACAAAACGGGCGAGCCTTCTCCCGGTGCTGCGCCAGAAACTGTACGATTTCCTCGACACTAGAGGGTGCCACGTAGGTAAACTCGTGCAATTGTTACCTCCCGCCAGGAAATTCGACCGCTCATTGTTTGCTTCATGCGTTAAACCCGTAGTGTGCGGCAAGCAATGCTGCCGCGCTGCGGGCCAAAACCGGCGGTTGTTTGCCGAGCAAAGCAAAACGCTCATCGCGTGTCAGGCCGCGCAGGTAACGTCCGTAGAGCTGCTCGACGACGGTTGCGGTCTTCCAGTGGGCCCAGGCGATATAGTAGGGCAACGATGATATGTCTCGGCCGGTTTTTTCCGCGTACCGTCGCGCCAGTTGCTCGCGAGAAAGAAAGCCGGGCATCGTCGTGTGAGCATGACCTTCGGAGAGCGCCAAAAGCTCGGGGTCATCGCCAGCCTCTCGCCAGTAACCGAGGGCGATTCCGAGGTCCACCATCGGATCGCCCAGCGTGCACATCTCCCAGTCGAGCACTGCATTGACTTTGCTGACATCGTTAAAATCGAACATCACGTTATGTAAGAAGAAGTCGTTGTGTAGCAGCGACGGAGGCTGAGGCGCTGGCATATTCGCCAGGAACCACTCGCCGAGCTTGTTCATGAGGGCGAGCTCGCGCGTTTTGGCGCGCTCCCACCGCATCATCCATCCATTTATCTGTCGTTCGAGAAAGCCTTGCGGTTTCCCAAGCGTGCCAAGGCCGATTGCTTGATAGTCCACATTGTGCAGGGCGGCGAGCGCGTCGATGAAGGCCTCGCTCAGGCGCCGCAAATTTTCAGCCGAAGTATCGAGCTCGGCGGGCACCGGTTGACGCATCCGCAATACGAAGCCCTTGCGCCGCTCCATAATAAAGAATGGCGCGCCGATTACGCTCGGGTCTTCGCATAACAAGACGGCTCGAGGCGCCGGCGAATACGCCTGCCAAAGGACCGAAAGCACGCGATACTCTCGAATAACGTCATGTCCACCAGGCGGCAAGGGCCCAGGTGGAGGTCGTCTCATAACCCATTCCGAGTCGCCGAAGCGCAAGAGATAAGTCAAGTTGGAATGGCCACCGCGGAACTGCTTAACCTCCATCGGCCCGTGCGCGCTAGCGATCTTGCCCTCGAGGTAGGCGCGAAGCTTTTCGCGGTCGAAGTCTGCTTCGCTGCCAACTTCGGCGACCTCATCTTCCGCCATGAGCTCGTTTGTTTGCTCCGATAATGTCATCGTTCCTTAGCTCTGCGGCATTTAAGTAAGTTTTCAATATGTATCGCTTAAGCCTGACTGGTGTGCCCGCAGCCGACCAAGGGCTCTGCCCAATGAAGCCTCGGAAGCGGGCGGTCGACTCCACTAGCCGTCACGGATTACGGTCGCGCTTGGCGGGCTTTTCACTTCCATTTGGCGAGCTCGCGCCTGGCGATCGTCATCCGATGGACCTCGTCAGGGCCGTCAGCTAGACGAAGCCCGCGCAACTCGCGCCAGAAAAAGGCAAGCGGAGTGTCATCGCTCATTCCAAGAGCGCCGTGCACTTGGATCGCGCGGTCGAGCACACGCATCACGGTATTGGCTGCCAGTACCTTAATCATCGAGATTTCCTGGCGCGCTTCCTTTTTCCCCACGGTGTCCATTTTCCACGCGGCGTACATAACCATCAGGCGCGAAGCGTCGATCTCGATGCGCGAATCCGCGATCCACTCCTGGACATTGCTTTTGTCGGCCAAGTAACTGCCGTGGGTCCATCGCGTATTTGCCCGTTTGCACATTAGCTCAAGGGCGCGCTCGGCGGCACCGATCATCCTCATGCAGTGATGGATTCGTCCTGGCCCTAGCCGCGCCTGAGCGATGGCAAAGCCGTCGCCTTCCTTGCCCAAGAGATTGGTTACTGGCACTCGGCAATTTTCGTAGAGTATTTCGCAGTGCCCTCCTCCGTGAACGGCTCCCATAACCGGCACCGCGCGCACGATTTTCACGCCGGGAGTGTCCAGAGGCACGATAATTTGACTGGCTCGCCGATGGGGTTCGGCGTCGGGGTTAGTTACCGCCATCACGATCGCGAAGGCGGCGCCCAGCGCGCCGCTGGTGAACCATTTGTGCCCATTGATCACGTAATAATCGCCGTCGCGCACAGCTCTGGTTCGTAGCAGGGTGGGATCGGACCCTGCCGTTTCGGGTTCGGTCATCGAAAAGCAGCTTCTTATTTCACCCTCTAACGCCGGCTTAAGCCACCGCTCTTTTTGTTCCGGTGTGCCGAACTCGGCCAGAATTTCCATGTTGCCCGTATCGGGCGCATTGCAGTTAAAGACGCGCGCACCGATTGGGCTTCGGCCCATAAGTTCGCATATCGGGGCATATTCCCAGTTTTTGAGGCCCTTTCCGTACCTCGGGTCGGGCATAAACAGGTTCCACAACCCCTGAGCTTTGGCTTTTTTCCTGAGCTCGACCACGATAGGAGGATCGGCACCGGGCTTTTCCAACGAGCGCTCTTGTTCCCGAGCGACCGACTCGGCTGGGTACACGTACTCATCCATGAAAGCGGCAACTTTTGCCCGCAGTTCTTCTGCTCTTGGCGAAAGCGTAAAGTCCATCTCGTATTAGCTCCCCCGTTAGCTAGAGCTCGATACGTAAGCCAATTTTCGGTGATAAGCTTACATGGTCCAATCAGAAAGCGGAATAAACGCGTGGCCTGAAAAATGGTGGTCAACGGCCCTTTCGACTTTTGCGCGGCTTAGAGTTTGTCACCATTGTGCGCAATTGTCCGCGCAAGCGACGCCAGCAGCACTATGCGCTCATTCTATGTCGGAAACCGCGCGTCGCTCATCGGTCCTGACAAGAGTGCTCAATCCGTCAGCAGATCTGATATGAAGGTCGCGCTGCGGGAAGGGAATTTCAATGCCTTCCTTTCTGAAAGCGTCAAAAATCGCAAATCGCAGCTCGCTCTCGGCCTTACGCCGTTCCACAGCTTTGAGGTTTACCCAAACCAAAAGTTCGAAATTAAGGCTACTGTCGCCAAAACCGACGAACCACACCTCCGGAGGTGGGAATTGTTCGACGTGGGCAGCCTCGGCTGCCGCCTTAAGAAGTGCGTTCCTGACCGCTTGAGGATCGCAGCCGTATCCCGCGCTAGCTGCGACGTGTAGTCGGACGTACGGGGTCGAGCGTGTCCAGTTGATGAGTTCGCGCTCTATGAGCCGAGCGTTGGGCACCAAGTACTCGACGTCGTCCCAGGTCCGAAGGCGCGTAGCGCGAATCCCGACTTCTTGAACCATTCCGAGCGTTTCTCCGGTGCTGATCCAGTCTCCCCTGCGCAAGGCACGGCTAAAAATCAGTATTAGCCCGCTCACCACGTTTTGGGCTAACGATTGAAGCCCGAAACCGATTCCTATGCCCAAGGCGCCGGCGAACAGTCGCAGCGTGCCGAAGCCTAGGCCTACTGTTTCGCACGCCTCGACGATGCCGATGGTTACCATTACGTACACAATCACGGTGTTTACTGCGTAGGAAACGCCAGGATCGATGTTGAGAGCAGGATAAACGCGGTACTCTAGGTAGGTGCGGATCAGGCGCGCACATAAGAAGAAGCCAAGTACGATCGTCACCGCCTCGACTACAGTCAACAAAGAGACCGTTTGGTTCCCCAGTGTAAACCACGGGCGCAAGGCAAAACGCATAAGCGGATCGCTCAGCCCTAGCATCGACAGGCCAAAAGCCAGCAAGGCGATCAGTGCGGCGTATTCCAAAAGTTGCTCCAATGCGCGATAGAAACTTATCGCCTCCTGGTTCGGCTGGGCGCGTCCGAGCAGAAGATTGTGAAGCGTGACGTGGAGGAAGTAATGCACCAGGATCGCTGTTAAGAAAAGCCCAGCAAGGGCCCACGTCCTAAGCCATAGAAAGTGCGCCAGTTCCCTGTAGCCGGCCCACTGCAGCAGCGCCGTACCGAGAGTGAAAGCGTATACCCCAAAGTAAAGCTGTTCGATAGCAGCAACGAATTTGCGGTAGGCGGCGCTTGGAATATCCGGAACGAGCGCGATAACTATGCGGCGGTGAGCGAAAAAGTATGCCAAAAAAACGATTACCGAAAGCTCGAATAACGAGCGCCATAAGGCAATCGAGTCGGAAGAGGCGCCAAGCTCGACGGCCGTGTCTAGAGCGACCGAAAGGACAACCACGTATAGCAAGAGCCGGCGCGCCACGACGAATACAAACGCAGTGTACTTACTAGGAGCCTTGAGTAGAAAACGCTTGATTATTTGCTTGATGATTTCGTTTCCGACCGCGTAAAGCAGCCATGCGAAAAGCGCCCGCTCGGTCACAATAAAGAAGGGCACCCGATACCTGGTAAGCGTTATAAGGGATAGCCACCCCCACCAAGCTAAGAAAGGCAATGCACCTGCGCTTACGACGCTAAGTAACGCGGCGTACCAGTCTCGAACCGGCGCGGGCCATTGAACGTTCGGCAGAGCGAAAAATTGCTCGATCAGAGTTTTAAGCCGATTTCGCTTGATTAACCCGTAGACGAGGCCAGAGGCTAAAATGGCCAGTAAAGTGTACTCCTTCGGGCCGAACACCCGTACTTGTGCCAGAACCAGCGTCCAGATTGTGCCTAGCTGCTGTGGGAAAGAAATGATGATGGCTTTGAGCTGCTTCAGGGTGGCCAGACCTAAGCTTAACGGTTTTTGCGCGGGTAGCGAGTAACCGCCGTTCGTCGAACTTGCGTCGAAGGCACTTCCCGTAGCCACAGCGTAAGTAAGCAGTCCAACCTTCTGGCCGATTTTAAATCCGTATCCGTAAAGCGCAGAGATGCACTCTGATAGCTCCATCGAACGCATTGTCTCTCGTCCCTGCCTAAAGAGATGCTACCATGAGAAAACTCGCTTGCAGTTTTGATCGCGCCGGCAAAACTCGCCGCAGATAACTACCCGGTGTTTGGGGTGATCGATTGTGGCTGGGTGTTTCGAATCTTCGCACGCGACAATTTCCGTTTTCGAATCGCCCTGGGGTGATGTACCTCGGCGCCTTTTGATACTTAGAAAAAAGCACCTATCGAGCCTGGTTTGAGAGTCGAGCCGCAGTTCCCCGGAACATCGGTGTTCACGCGGCGAGCGGCTCGTTCCGGCAATCTAGAGAAAGCGGTTGGTTTTGGGAGCTTAAGCCTCCAATGGTGCTTTTTTAGCCGCTGGGTCGGCTCGTTTGTATGCGGGCTTCTAGGCGGCAGTTAGTCTTGCTTGAGATAACTCAGTTGCGGCGGGTCGTAAGCAAATTCCTCCTTAAGTGCTTCGTAGCTTTCGAGGTCGTCGACGGTTCGGAAAAATCCGTTAAATGTATAACCGTAAATTGCTTCTCCCCTTGCAACCAATGGGGCGAGCAGATGGCTGACCAATCCAAAGGCTTCCCTTTGCGGAGCGTACCTGATAAGCCCCGACTCGCACAGGCTCAAACCACAAAACATTCGCGGCAACAGCTCTTCGCGTGCTTCTCCGTTTCCCGCACGGGCGTCGGACTCGGTGCCCGGTTGAGCCGAAACATCCTCACACCGAAACTCGCGGCTTTCGGCTAAAACGGCCTCCCTTGTAAGCAAGTGTATTCGACGCACCCTTCCCTGCCGGTCGACCTCGATTCGGCTGTACCTTCGGTTCGCGGGCTCTTCGGTCAGGGCTAAAGTTGCGAGCGCGCGGTTGCGACGATGGAAGTCGACCATCGCTCGAAGATCGAAATCGAGGATAGAGTCGGAGTTGACGACCCAGAAAGTTTCGCCAGCAAAAAAGTCTTTCAGGGCCACTAGCGGGCCACCGGTGTTAAGTAATTTGGGTTCCGGCGCGTAGGTTATCTTGATTCCAAAGGCCGTTCCGTCGCCAAGCGCAGCTCGGATCGCCTCGCCCATGTAATGGAGGTTAATTACCACCTCCGTAACCCCAGCCTGTCGCAGCATCATCAAGGCATAGTGAATCAGTGGCCGGCCCCCGACTAAAAGTAGAGGTTTAGGCTTTTCCAGGGTTAAGGGGCGAAGCCGCTCTCCCATGCCGGCGGCAAGCACTAGCGCTTTCCTGACTCTTAAGTTGTCCCTATCGTTTACCCGCACAAGGCCGTCCGTAAGCAAGGGAAGTCGTCGCTACAGTCGAGCATGCGGCGCGCCTGAGATACCGAAAACGGCAAATACTTCGCATAGCGGGTTTTGCCGACCTTAATTAGGCGAGCAAAGCGTCCGATGGCCTTGAGTGCGTGCTGGAGTACCGCGAGTCGGTATTGTTCGAGGAAGCTTGCAGGCTCGACCGACTCAAACGCGCCTAGGGAGAGCTCTTTGGCGCGCCGTTTGGCGCGATTCAGATAGTATGCCAGCAAATCGGCTTCTAGAAGCGGATCCACAACTTCACAGGTATCCCTTGTCGTAAGCATCACCGCCAAATCCTGGACCGGCGGCGCTAGCAAGGCGTCCTGAAAGTCCAAGATTCGGATTTTGCCATCTTCTTGAACGAAGAGATTGTAGCCGTGATAGTCACGATGCGAGAATACGCGTTCAAGACCTCCCAATTGAGTTGCGAGCTGCGCAGTCTCCGAGCGAAGTTTCGACGGGTCAGCGTCAAGCTTTAGCGCGCTCATTCCGTAGTCGATAAATTCCTGCATTTCGTACGCAAACAATCGCTCGTCATACGCCACCGAAAACGCAAAGCAGCGCGAATCCCGCCGCTTTGTGCCATCGACGTGAAAGCGCACCAGCTCGTCGATAGCTTTGCGGAACAGTTCAGGCGCTCGTTCAGGTTTCTCCCGCGCGGCATCGAGTAAAGACAGCTCGCCTACGTCTTCGACCAACACGAGTCGGCTCTCTTCAATCGCCTCGCGATCGACCGGCCCATGTCTTGCCGGAGCAGGCTTCAGTTGCTTGGCGTAGTATACTTCCGGTACCGCGACCCCGATTTCGCGTAAAAATCGGTTGACGTTGAGATAGAGAGCTTCGGGTAAGGGTTCAGGCAAAAGCTTGAGCGCCCTGGCGTACGCAGGTAGGTCATGGACTCCAAGATAAGCCACCACAGCCGAAGCAGGTGCTCGCCCCTGCTCATCCACAATCCGCACGCGCCAGTAACGTCGCTCCGAGGCGTCCGGCTGAAGCTCCTCTATAAGGCCGACGTGCGCGCCCGGCCAAAGAAGAGCAACAACGTTCGCAACCCAGTCATGAATCGTCGAAGGCACCCCCTCTAACACATTCGGGCATTGTAGCGAGCCAGCGGCTAAGTTGCACGCCCGAATCTGCGCTTCAGGAGATCACGAAACCAGTTCCGCCTTTTGGCTACCGTTTCGTTCGTTTTCGGTGAAGCGAGCTCGACCTTGAGCGGTCTGCGAGGTGCTTTTAGCACGATTAAAGCCTTAAGGCGGCAAGTCCCCAGACCAAAGCTCTGCGTCGGTATCGCAGTCAGGTTTTTTCGGTTAAATTAAACTACAGAGCGGAAAATGTTGCCTTGAAGGGGTGTGGTGATGACAACGTGGTTTCCGGTAGCGCTCATGACAGCCTTCGCGGCGCTGGTCGTCGGTCTGATGGTGACGATTAACGCTATTGTTGGGCCGCGAAGCAGAGATCCGGTAAAAGGCGAGGCCTTTGAATGCGGAAACCCGCCAAGCGGTAGCGCTTGGAGGCGCTTTTCAGTGCATTTTTACCTTACGGCCATTTTATTTCTAGTTTTCGATGTCGAGGTTGTGTTTCTTTATCCTTGGGCAGTTACGATTCGCCAACTTGGTGCCACCGGCCTTGTGGAAGCAGGGATTTTCATTGTGTTGATGCTCGCAGGGCTCATCTACGCGCTGCGTCGCGGCATGCTGGATTGGAGTTAGAGAGCCTGCGTTGTCAGGCTATGGCGCCTGAGTACGTTGGTAGGTCAGGTTGTTCCAGGTCATCAGTAGTGGGAGGCGATTTGACACGAGCGTGATCGAGTACTTGAAACAGCATTACGGCTCCGAGTTGCTCGCAGCTGAAGTTAAAGTGGGCGACAACGTTGTGGTCGTCGACCGCGAACGGGCAGTTACGTTGTTTCGGAAATGGCGCGACGATCCAAATCTCAAGCTTGACTTTCTCACTGATATAACCGCCGTTGATTGGCTCAATCGAAAGCCGCGTTTTGAGGTCGTTTATCACTTGTACTCCTTTCCTTTGAAGCATCGGCTACGGGTCAAGGTGCCAGTTGAAGAAAGCGACCCGTGGGTTTACAGTTTAACTCCCTTGTGGAAAGCCGCGGACTGGCTGGAGCGCGAATGTTACGACATGTTCGGCATACGCTTCGAGGGCCATCCGGATTTGCGGCGTATCCTGATGTACGATTCCTTCGTTGGCCACCCATTGCGCAAGGATTATCCGGTTACGAAACGCCAGCCAATTGTCGAAGAAACCGACCCGATAGTAAGGCCTCTTTCGCATTCGCGTAACCGGCCGTCACGAGGCTAAGCTTCGAAAAAAGGCGTGCCAACGGTTCTGGCAACGCGTTTAAAGCTGCGATTCGCCTTGCGACAAAACAAGCAAGTTTAACAATTCGGTCAGAGGGCTAGTTTAAGTATGGCTTTACCGAAGCGATGGACCCAGAAAACCGAGCTCGAGGATACGGCTGAAGAGATCATGGAGCTTCAGATGGGTCCGTCCCATCCGGCGACCCATGGCACGATCAAATTCAACTTGAAACTCGACGGGGAAAGGATCGTCGATTGCGACGTCGAGATCGGCTACCTCCATCGAGCGTTCGAGAAGATGTGTGAGCAGGGCACCTGGACCCAGGTGTTCCCGTATACGGACAGGCTCAATTACGCCTCGCCCGTAATCAATAACGTCGCCTTTGCGCTTGCGGTGGAAAAGCTGCTTGGGATCGAGTGTCCGGAGCGCGCAAAATACGCCCGCGTGATTATGAGCGAAGTGTCGCGCATCTGCGACCATCTGACATGCCTCGGGATGGCAGCGGTAGAAGTCGGGGCACAGACCGTGGGCTTCTACGCCATTGAAGCGCGCGAATTTCTTTACGATCTTATCGAGGCTGTGACAGGTGCGCGCGTTACCGTGACTTGGTGTAGGCTGGGAGGAATAGCGCGTGATTTGCCCGAAGACTTTTCCGATCGCCTGATCCCAGCCTTCAAGCATCTGGACGCTATCCTTAAGGATTGCGACAAACTTTTGTCGCGCAATCGCGTCTTTCGCGACCGCATGGTAGGCGTCGGAAAAATCTCCGTCCAGGATGCGCTTTCTTACAGCCTTACCGGACCACTGCTTCGTGCGTGCGGCGTACCTTACGATGTCCGCAAGGCTCATCCCTATCTTATATACGATCGCCTGGAGTTCGACGTTCCGGTGGGAAGCGAGGGAGATAACTTCGACCGCTTTATGGTCCGATTTGCGGAGATCCGCGAGTCGATGAAGATCGTCGAGCAAGCTGTGCGCGAGCTTCCGCAAGGGCCGATAATAGTCGATGACCCGCGAATTGCCCTTCCACCCAAGGAGCGCGTGTACGGCTCTATCGAAGGGTTAATGAATCACTTCAAGTTGATTATGGAGGGCGTCAAAGTTCCGCCCGGTGAGACATATCATGCGGTGGAAGGTGCCAACGGCGAGCTCGGATTCTATATCGTCAGCGACGGCAGCGGAAGACCTTACCGAGTGCGCGTCCGTCCCCCGTGTTTCTTTGGAATGGCGGCGCTGGGCCAAATGCTGATTGGTCACATGATCCCCGATATCATAACCACCTTCGGCATGATCAACATGATTGGGGGTGAATGCGACCGGTAAACCTGCGCAGCTTCTGGATAGCGCCTTTCGTTGCGGCCAATTCCTTGCTCTTGGCTGTGGCAGAGAAGGGTCGGCTGCCTTGAGAAGATATTGGAGAGCGGGCGAACGCGTCGCCCCCCAAGGGCGGCCTTGCGTTCGCCGAAGATGGCGAGCCTCGTAGATAAGTTGACGGTAAAGAAATATTAATGCGCGGAATTATGGGCTCGCTAGTACAAGACTAACCTCGCATGGCTAGCAAGACGCTCGATACTTCTTCTCCTCCGAATGGTTGAAGAGGCAAAGCCTAAATCGGACTGTTTCGAAGTTAAACGTCGGCCTCGAGTACTGGTGCTGTTGCTTGGCTCCATCGGCGACGTCGTCCGGGCTTTGCCCCTTCTGGGTCGGATCAGACGGGCGATGCCCGATGCTTTTATTGCCTGGGCGGTGGAGCCGAAATCAAGGGATATTCTTGAAGGCCATCCATGGCTCGACGGCCTGATTGTCTACGAGCGGGACAGAGCGCCGTGGTCGTTTATCGCCTTTTTATGGAGGATCCGGCGTGAGCGCTTCGACCTGGTGCTCGATTTGCAGCGTCATCTCAAAAGCGGTTTGGTTAGCTTTGCGTCGGGAGCTCCCGAGCGTTTGGGTTTCGCCCCCGAAAACACAAAGGAGTTCAACCATCTCTTTTCGACTCGCTATATTGAGCCGCAGCCGGAGATGCGCCTTAAACTGTTGCAGTATCAAGCGTTTGGCGACTCGTTGGGGCTTGCGCCGGCCCCGATAGAGTTCGGAATCGAGCCTTCGGTTGCTGAACGGGAAGCGGCCGACAAACTTTTAGAGAGCGCCCCAGAGCCTAGGCTCGGAATCATTTTAGGGTCCTCGTGGCCGAGCCGAGTCTACTTCGCCGACGCGATCGCGCAGGTGGCACGCGAGCTTGCACAGCCTTGTGATGGGTTGCCAGGTTTGTTCCCTGTGCTGCTGGGCGGGCGAGCGGAAGCTGAGCTGGCGCGAGAAGTGCTCGATGCCGCCGACGGTCTGCCGATGCTTAATTTGGTGGGCAAGACGAGTCTTCGGCTTTTGGCAACGGTTTTTACCCGGTGCGCGGTCGCTTTCGGCCCTGACAGTGGTCCGATGCATATTGCCGCGGCGGTGGGCTGCCCGATCGTTTCGCTATGGGGAGCGACTGCACCCGAACGCTCAGCGCCGTGGGGATTCGCCGATTTGGCGGTGCGCGGCGCAATCCCGTGCCATCCATGCTACCTGCGCCGATGTCCGATCGGCCGCGAATGTATGCGACGGATAGAGCCTGGCCAGATCGTGCAGATGATTCGGCGCGTGCTCGAGCAAAAATTTTCGCGCAAGCAGTTATAAGCGTGCTTCCAGCGAGAACCAGCTTGGAATTTGAGGCATCTAGCGTTATCGAGCATTCGGGTTGGCTCTTTAGCGTTGCGCGCGAGCTGTTAGGCGGCGACCGCGTCGAACTCGAAAAGTTAGCTCAAGCCGTCCTGAGCGCGGACCAGGGAACGGGTGGGCACCTGGTACGTCGCTCGCGACACGCGGTCACCTACCTCTTGCCTGCTCAACTTTGCGGTCAGGCCGACCGAGGAGATGTGTTCGTCAAGTTTTACCGTCCGATGACAGGCACCTTTAACGCCTTGTTCGGTGCAAGCAATGGTAGGGCGCACAGAGTGCTCCGGATAACTCAGGAACTTGCTCGCCATGGTTTTGCTACGCCGGTCCCTTTGCTTGTCGGATGGGAGCCTTCCTCTGGGCGCAGCTTGCTGGCTGCAGAACGCGCCCACGGCGAGCTCTTGCCCAAGGCATTGCAGCAACTGAGCCGAGCGACACAGTTTGCGCTGCGCGATGCGGCTTACGGCGTAAGCTTGGAGCGCAAACGAGCGCTGTTGAAAGCGCTCGGTGCCGAGGTGGCTCGGCTTCACCTTGCTGGATTCATTCACGGCGACCTTACTCCCTACAACGTGCTCGTCGCGCAGCAAGGCGCCGTGCGTTTTGTCTTCTTGGATCATGACCGGACAGTTAAGGCTCGGTTTTGGCGCAGGCGCCGCCAGTTGCGAAATCTTGTGCAACTTGGATGGCGCGAGTTCGAGTACGTGAGCAGAACCGACCGGATGCGCTTTTTTAAGGCATACTGCGCGGTGCTCGGCTTGCGAGCAGAAAAACGGGTACTACGTCGGGTCAACGCGATGATTCTGGCCCGTCGGCGCAAGGAGACCCGTTTCGCAAAGCTCGTTTGAGAGTTGCAAGAACTTGCAAAGCACGGAACGAGTACTTGGACTTTTGCGGCAGAAGAAGTAGAGAGCGCCTAAGGCTTAGCCGCTTTTTCGACTTCGCGGTTTAGGGAAGGATTTTTGATGGGCGCTGGCGTGTCGAATTCGCGACTTTCCGTTGCTGCTCTGGATCCTGAGCTGGCGTTCGCGGGTGGTGAGACTCAGGTGCTTGGCTTGGCGCTCGCGCTGCGCGACATGGGCCATGACGTTACCCTTCTTTGCGATCCGCGCGGCGCGTTGTGGCAACGCGCTCGGACTGCCCGCCTGTTTTGTCTGCCCTTATCGATACGCAACTCAATTGATTTGAGCGCGGGACTTAAACTGCGCACCTATGTAAAGGAGCGGCGATGGCAGGTCGTTCACTTTCACACGGCGCGTGCCCATTCCCTTGCCCCTTTTGTGCGTGACTTAGGATGTGCGAGCATCGTTACTCGACGGACGGACAAGGTGCCGAATCGGCTATTCGCGCCGTGGCTGTTCAATAGGTGCGTGGATCGGGTTGTGGCGATCTCCGAAGCGGTGGCCCAGGCGTTGGTCAATGCCGGGGTCGATCGTGCAAGAATTCAGGTCATTCACAGCGGCGTCGATTGCACGCGCTTTTCGCCGCCCTCAGAAGACCAGCGCCAGCGAGCACGCCAGAGCTTTGCATTAGAGGAATCCGAGCTAGCAGTGGGCGCAGTCGGAGCGCTCGAGGCCCGCAAAGGCCATTCTTTTTTGCTCCAGGCGCTTGCTGAGCTTAAGCAAAACGGGCTAACACCAAAATGTTTTATTGCGGGCGCCGGCAGTCTGCGCAATGGGCTTGCCGCAATGACAGCCGATATGGGCCTTACTTCGCAGGTGCAATTGTTGGATCGCTTAGACGACGTGCGTCCCCTGCTTCAGGCGCTCGATATTTTCGTGATGCCTTCGCTGAGAGAAGGTTTAGGCGTTTCGTTGTTAGAAGCGATGGCGTGTGGGCTTGCGGTCGTCGGCAGCGACGTGGGTGGAATCAGCGAAGTGATCGAGAACGAACAAAACGGTCTTCTCGTGCCGGCTGCGAATGCGAAAGCTCTCGCGCAAGCGATCGATCGCCTCGCCGCCGCACCTGAGTTGCGCAAGACCTTGGGTGACGCGGCTCGCCGTAGGGTCGTCGAACGTTTCAGCCTCGATGCAACGGTTGCGCGGACGCTTGGCGTGTACAGGTCTTGCCTGGAGAACCGGTGATGAGAAGCATGACCGGGTTTGGGCGGGCCGAGCTCGAGGGTCGCGGAGTGCGCGTCAGCGCGGAAGTCCGCTCCTGGAACCAGCGTTTTCTGGAGGTAAGACTGCTGCTTCCGCGCGGTTGGGCGGCGTGGGAAACAGAGTTGCGAAAACTTGTCCAACGCTACGTGAATCGCGGCCGTGTCGAGGTTTCGATTCGTCTCGAGCACATTAAGCCCAAACCTTTCCGCCTAATAGTGAACCTTGAGTTGGCGCGCCGCTACGTCGACGAAATACGTAAGCTTGCGCGCCTGCTCAAGCTGAACGGCTCGATTAGCGCGGAGTCGCTTTTGCGACTTCCAGAAATTTTCGTGGTCGAAGAGGAGGCGAGTGATAGGCACGCGCAGCTAAACCTTGGCTACAGGGTGCTTAAAAAGGCGCTTTTGGCCCTGGACCGTGAACGCAAGCGTGAAGGCAGAAGCCTTGAACGCGACTTCGCGCAAAGAATTGTGCGCCTGAGGAGCGCGGCGCTAGAGGCCAAACGCCTGGCAGCAAGAGCGCAAAAGGCATCGGCCGAGAATTTCAAAAATAGGCTCCGCGCGCTGATGGATGATGCTTCCGTGGACCAAAAACGGCTATTCGAAGAAGCGGCAAGTTTGGCCCAGCGCGGCGATGTCAGCGAGGAAATAGTCAGGCTAATCGAGCATCTCAGGGCGCTGAGCGATCTAGTCCGGCGCAACGCGCCAGTTGGCAAGGAAATCGATTTTATCCTGCAAGAGCTTAACCGAGAGGCCAATACAATAGGCGCCAAATCCCAAGACATCAGCTTGTCTCGATTAGTTATTCAGATGAAGGGCGAGATCGAAAAAATGCGCGAGCAGGTGCAAAACGTGGAATAAAAAACGCTTGTCTAACCGGGGGCTAGTTGCGATTTTGCCGTGCAAAGCCTCCGAACCGAAACGTCCTTGCGTGTGTGGATCGCCACACGTGGCTCTTAAGGTGTGCAAGGACATTGGCGAGGAAAAGGTTCGACTTCTTTCACGCTTGCGCTGCAACGTTATTCGGTTCGGTCTCTGGCGTCGCGTGGGAAGCTGGCCTCGACGTTTAATGACGACGGTTTAATAGTTGCGTCTGAGGCGAGTTTGGCAACAGGACAAAGCTTAAGTGTCGATCGAAAGTTCTGATCAAGCGGAGGTAAAGCCTGGATGGTATCGTTTTGTCGCCTCAACTATCGCTTTGCTAGTTGGAGCGGTATTGTCTGGGTGTGCCAACCAGGAACCCGTACCGTCGCTTTTGCCGTCGTGCGGTACGCTCGAGCGCGGCCAGCATATAAATGAGGCTTGCCTCAAGGAGGCAAGACGCGCTCTTGCCGACCCGACTGCTAGCGAGCTCGATCAATGGCGCGCAAAGGCCGCGTTGGATTGTCCGGTAAAGGGTGTTATTCCGCTTAGCAACGACGACATATCCTTCGAATGTATTTATGACCTTCAGAAGGTAGGCGAATTGGGGCCGCGTCCGTGGTGGTTGCGACCGCTGGTACCGGTGCTCGACGGAATCAATTGGGCCTTAAATAAAATTTTTCGCGCCATCTCTCCGCTTTTGACGGCCAAGCAAGGACCGGGTTAAAAGGACAAAATCGCGTGAAATCGTTTTAGCGCTGTCCTTAGAAGAGAGAAGGACTCTAAAAAGTTTTAGGACCCATAAAGCGCCTGGAAGCTAAAAGCGGATCCTTGGCCTGAGGCTGGAGCTTTTACGGATGTTGGCTGTTAGCAAGAGTTGCGAGCAATAATTGATCGATTACTGCGTTCGCAAGGGGCATAAGGTCCGGACGGTGACCTGAGAGACTCGTCGAGGACACGGATGCCTCTTTCGTGCGCTCCTACGCTCGGTTAGGCTTATAGGTGGAAGTTTTGTTTATGAGGCCTCGCCGTGGTATACTTTTCGTACTTTCCGCACCGTCTGGAGCGGGCAAAACCACGCTTGCACGGGAGGCGGTGAACAAGATTCCCGCGCTCGAACTCTCGATATCGCTCACGACGCGTGCTCCGCGCAAAGGGGAAGTCGACGGTGTGGACTACTATTTCGTGAGCGAGGCCGAATTTAAACAACGGCTGGCCAGGGGAGAGCTAGCCGAGCATGCCAACGTGTTCGGCGCCTGGTACGGGACCCTGCGTTTGCCCCTTGAGCGGGCGATCGCGGAGGGCCGCGACATGCTGCTCGACATCGACGTTCAGGGCGCGCGTCAGATAAGCGCGCTGTACGGTCCTGACGTGGTGCGTATCTTCGTCATTCCGCCCACGTTCGCCGACCTCGAGATACGGCTTCGCCAGCGCGCCACCGAAGACGAGGTCCGCATTCAGGAGCGGCTTGCGAGGGCGCGGGCAGAATATCAGGCCTACCCCGAGTACGACTATCTAATTATCAATTCCGAACGTACTGAAGCCGTAAAGAAGCTCTGGGCGGTAGCGGTGGCGGAGCGGCTCAAGGTCAGTAGGCTTAGCAGAGATTTCGCGCCGTGGAATTAGCCGAGCTGCCATACGAACCCGAACTGAACGATTTGTTGGCTCGGGTGCGGGAATACAATCCCCAGGCCGACGAGGCTTTGATAAGACGCGCTTACGAATACGCCGCTCGGCTTCATCGGGGGCAAATTCGCCGCTCTGGGGAGCCGTTTGTCACCCATCCATTGAACGTCGCTAAAATCATCGCGCGCCTCAAGCTCGACGTGCCTTCGATCGTGACCGGATTGCTTCACGACGTGGTCGAGGATACGCCGGCCTCTTTGGAAGAGGTCGAAAAGCTGTTCGGTTCGGAGGTCGCGCAGCTCGTCGACGGGGTTACCAAGGTCTCGCGGATGACCTTCCAGAACAGGGCGGAGAAGCAAGCCGAAAACTTTCGCAAGATGATCATTGCGATGGCTCGGGATATCCGAGTCGTGCTTGTGAAGTTTGCTGACCGCCTGCACAATATGCGAACCCTGGAGCATCTTCCGCCTGAAAGGCAGCGTGAGATCGCGCGCGAGACCTTGGAGATTTACGCTCCTTTGGCCCATCGCCTGGGGATCTACTGGATCAAGTCGGAACTTGAAGACGCGGCCTTCCGTTACCTAAATCCCGAACGTTACGCGGAGATAGAGCGGCTTGTTGCTCAGACCAAAACTGCTCGCGAAGAGTACGTGCAAGCCGTAATTGCGGTAATCAAGCAGAGGCTCGAGGAGGCTGGGCTCAAGGCGGAGGTGACCGGCCGGCTCAAGAACTTCTACTCGATCAGCCGCAAAATGGAAGAGGAGGATTTGCCGTTTGACCAGATTTACGACCTGGTCGCTTTCCGAATAATCGTCGAATCGCTCAGAGAGTGTTACGAGGCTCTTGGCGTAATTCACGCGAGCTGGAAGCCGGTACCAGGCCGGTTTAAAGACTACATCGCGCTGCCGAAACCCAATAACTATCAATCGCTTCACACAACGGTCATTGGCCCGCGCGGGCAAAAAATGGAGGTCCAGATTCGCAGCCGCGAGATGCATCGCGTGGCCGAAGAAGGAATTGCGGCCCACTGGAGCTATAAGGAGGGTAAGTTCGAGGGGCTGCGCGAAAGCGAGCGTTTTGCGTGGCTTCGTCGGATAATCGAATGGCAACAGAACTTGAGCGATCCCCACGAATTCCTTGCCAATTTGAAGGATGATCTCTTTGCCGAAGAGGTTTTCGTCTTTAGCCCAAAAGGCGACGTATTCGACTTTCCGCGCGGTGCCACGGTTATCGATTTCGCCTATCGAATTCACTCAGAGATCGGAAACCATCTAGCTGGAGCGCGCGTCAACGGCAGGATCGCCCCGTTGCGTTACCAGCTCAAGTCCGGGGACGTCGTCGAAATCATCACGTCGGAGCGTCAAAAACCCAGCAAGGACTGGCTTGCCCATGTCGTCACAGCGCGCGCCAAGAGTCGGATACGAGCCTATTTGCGAGCGCAGCAGGCCGAGCGGTCGCGTGAACTTGGTTCCGCCCTTTTGGAACAGGAATTGGCTCCCTTGGGTTATACCACGGCTCAGCTGATTAAGAGCGGACGGCTCGAGGAAGCCGCCAAAGAGCTTTCGTACAAGAATGCTCAGGCGCTACTTGCGGCCGTGGGTTATGGATTGCTCACTCCAGCGCAGGTTGTGGCGAAGTTGCTCACAGCTGAGGAACTGAAGCGCCTGCGCGCGGAGAAAGGCGACGGCGCAAGTGCGCAGACCAGTGGCGACGGTATCGGGCCTGGCAAGGACGGGAGGCGAACCGCCGCGGAGCGGCCAAGCAAAAGCGGGGTTCTCGTTTCGGGGTTCTCCGACGTTTTGGTGCGCTTTGCAGGATGTTGTAATCCGCTGCCCGGCGAGCCAATTTGCGGTTTTATCACTCGTGGAAGGGGCGTTACTATTCATCTAATCGATTGTCCTGTTGTCCCACGCAACGATCCGTTGCGGCGCGTCCCGGTTGTCTGGCAGGACGGTGCAAGCGTGACGCGCACCGTGCGTCTGGACGTGATGTCGGTCGACCGCCCGGGACTTTTAGCCGCAATGTCCAAGGCGATCGCTTCGGTGGGGGTCAACATAACCGGCGCACAGGTGAGGACGTCTGGGGACGAAGGACGGGCATATTCGCGTTTCGAAATAGTCGTCAGTGACGCTCGCCAGCTCAACGCTGTGTTGCGTGCCCTAGGCGAGGTGGAGGGCGTCCTTAAAATCGTGCGCGTAGACCAGCACAGGCCATCCCACCCGCAGTGAATGTTTGATAATAGTTTCGAGTCAAAAGAAGGCTTTAGCCTGATTCGCCGTATTTTAAAGAAATAGGGATTGGGTGTGAGCAAGCCTAAAAGAAAAGCGATCGAGAGCAGCTTCGCGCCAGCAGCTATCGGCCCGTATTCGCAAGCCATAATGCACGACGAGTGGCTTTTTTGCTCCGGCCAGATTGGACTTGACCGCCAAAGCGGCAAACTTGTGGAGGGTGGCGTAGAAGCTCAGACCAGACGAGCGCTCGACAATCTACGGGCGGTGCTTGCGCAGGCGGGTATGACTTTCAGAGACGTCGTGAAAACGACAATCTTTCTGGCTGATATGGCGGATTTCGCGGTGGTCAATCGCGTTTACGCGGAGCACTTCGTCCCACCATATCCGGCGCGCTCGACAGTGCAAGTGGCAGCTTTGCCGCGCGGAGCGCTGGTGGAAATCGAGGCTATCGCGATAAAGCGCCAAGAAGGCGATTCATAGCGCAAAAGCCGAGTCAGCGTTTCTCATGCAAACCGAGACAACACAACGCTTCGTCATCGAAAATTTTTTCCAGCGGATCCAATTTGCGCACTGAGCGGAGCAGCCGACGACGGTTGCGTTCTTGGAGGCGCGAGCTAAGTGGTGATTGGGTAAACCTGGCACGGTCGAGGTCGAGAACCAGCACTCTGCACTCGCGTCCGCGATTTGTCACGAAAAAGTTATGCAAAGTAAGGTCGCGATGGTAGAGGCCGGCACGCTGAAGTTCGTCTAGAGCATGGCGAACCTGCTTGAAAATGGCCAGGAGCTCGCTACGTGGCCGGGCTTTTTGAACGAATTCCCAAAGCGTGCAGCCGCTCTCTTTGCGCGTCAAGTAATACCCTCGATAGATGCCTGGAGCGAGCCACTCAACTATGGCTCCGACCGGCTCGGCAACCGGCAGGCTGCGACTAAAGGCCTTGGTTGCGACCGCCAATTCGACGAACTGACGTGGCCGAAAACCCAAATAGATATCCTGAACCATCGGCGAAACCCATCCGCCGCGCCGACCGCGACGGACCACTAGCTCCGGAATACCGTCCAGCTTGACGTAGGCGATACTTTGGCGATTGCCTTTCCATCGCGTTTCGTCGCCCACCAACTGTCTGAGGATGTCCAGAACGGACGCACTTCGAGCGCTAAGCTCAGCTTTCAAATACAGGTCGGTGGCACCGATTATCTGGCGGTCGAAATGGCTTTGCAGGTATCTGTGCAAGCTTCCGTTCAACGCTGTACGTCGCCCGGCTTAGGCAATGTTATAGTTTTGCCGAGTGTCGGAGCCTTCTTGCAGCTCGACCTTGTCGTTAAGCGAAACGGCGGCAACGATCAGCGCCGTTAAAACCATCAAGGATGAAAGCAAGTGCCCTCCATAGAAGAGCAGCGCACGATTCAACCGATCGCCACCAGTAAAATTTAGGAGAACCGACAAAGATACGAGCATCCACACTACGGTTCGCGCCGGTCGCTTCAACGATGCGGCTTGTCCGAGAAGCGCGACGAGCGCCATGTAGGGGACCAAGAGCGCGACAAAGTAGTGCTTCCAGGCTATGGCGCTCAATGAAGGAATCAGAGCGAAAAGCCCGCCCACAGCGAGTCGATGCTGTGGCGATGGAGCGCCCTCGTTCCAGGTGTGGCGCAACCAGAGCAACAGCCCTATAACGCTTATCGCGAAGTAAAAATACCCAGCCCAGCGCGCTACTGGTTCGAGCGTTTCCTTAAAGACGCCCTCGGCACTTAAGATACGAAATACCACCGCAGACACCGACTGATTAATCGTCGTTTGGCGATAGCTCGAACCCATTGACGCGACCGCGTGCGCGTACCCCAGATTCAGAGCGACTGCGCGATCTACCCCAGTGAACGGTATCGGTAAAGCCAGCAAAAGCGCAACGAAGACAAAGGTGTAGACCAACGCTACGTACTTTCGGGTTGCAAGCAGGTAAAGGAGCGCACCAAGCGCCAGAGGCTTGGTCATCAGGGCGAAACCGGCTAACGCGCCCGCAGTCTTCCATGCTCCGTTTTGCGCCATGACTATGCTCCAGACCACTAGTGCAAGAACGATTATATCGAGCTGACCATGCTCGACGTTGTTGTTAATGAAACGCACGCAAAACAGTGTCGGCCATAAAATTAGCGCGGCAGTGATTTGCTTTTCGGCACCGAAGAGCATTCTGTAGCTAGCGCAAATGAAGGCTATCAAGGCAAGCCCGTTAGGAATAAAAAAAACGAACTGGGCGGCCGGGCGAGGAAGCAGCGCGAGCGGCGCGAACAGCATCCCAAATACTGGAGCATACAGAAACTTGCTTCCGTCAGAGCTGGGATACAAGTCGGCACCAGCAAGAAAACGCTTGCCGGCACGGTAGTAAATAGCAAAGTCGCCTTGGTAACGTAGGGCTGACGCGATCGCCAAGCCGACAAGGTATAAGGCCACGATTCCCCAAGCCAGCCATCTGCGCGTGCTATCCGTAGATGTCCAGGATACAAGCTGTTTCATCGTCTGTGATTGCGAGCCAAAAGTTCCTGTGCAGCCGCGGCAACCGTTTGCACCTCGAGCCGATAGGCGCATGCGAAATGACCCAAGGGACAGCGGGTTCCGCCGTGCCTAGCGCATGGTCGGCACGCAAGGTCTTCTACTTGGGCGATTCGAAACGGCTGAAGGATTGGGCCGAATCCGAAATTCGGATGGGTAGCAAGAAAGATCGCTACCGTGGGAATTCGATAAGCTCCGGCGATATGTACGGGGGCGCTGTCATTGCAAATCAGAAGGTCTAGCCGTTGTATAACCGCGCACAGAGTTTGTAGGTCGGTCTTGCCCACAAGATCGATAGTTGGCCCATCCCACTGGTGCGCAACTTGCGCGGCGATCTCGCGCTCGGTTTCGTCACCCAATATCACGGCCGTAAACTCGACTGAACGGCGCAGGTGGCTTAAGACTTGCCCGAATCGCTCCGGCGGCCACCTTTTGGTTGCCCATGCCGAGCCGGGCGCCACACCGACTAGTGCCCCTCGGGCGCCGGAAAGGATCGCGCTTGCTTCCCGCGACGCCTTCTCCGGCACGCATAAGCGCATATCGGGTTTCGAGACCGAGATTCCCAGCGGTTCCAAAAGGCTAAGGTTGCGTTCAAGCTGATGGCATCCGCGCGACGGGGTCACCAAATCCGTGAAAAGACGCAAAAAAGGGCTCGTGTTAAATCCGATTCGTCGCGGAATTCCGCTCAAAGCAAGCATCAGCGAAGTGCGGTGTGACCGATGGGGCGAAATCGCTGCCGCGAAGCAGTAGGAACGAAGTTCTCTGGCGGTATTGAGCATTCCGAGAAGCCCCCTTCTAGAGCCGCGCTTGTCATCGACTAGCACCTGGGCGATTAGACTGTCTTCCTCGATTAACGGCTTATGTTCCGGTCTTACCAGGGCGTAAACTTCGTAACCGGCTGAAAAAAGCGGCTCAAACAGCGCTGTGGCCAGAATTACATCGCCCAAAAAGCCGGTTTGAAGTACCAGAATCCGAGCTTTTTTGCGCAACGTTGAGGCGGTACAGGCCTGGGGGCTTCGGCTTGCGATAATCGTATGGTTGGCTTCGACCACGGTTAGGAATGCGATCTGGCGGCTGACGGACGCGAAGTTGGCTGTTTATTTAAGCGGCAAAGCCTCGTCGATAAGCATGATTGGTATGTCGTCCTTTATCGGATAAACAAGGCGGCATGCGTTGCATATTAGACCATCACCCTTTTCGGCAAGCGTAAGGTCTCCCTTGCATTTGGGGCACGCAAGAATCTCGAGCAACTCTTGGCTTATAGCCATGGCGAAACCTCCGCTCAGCGCAGATCTTCGACTAGTTCGGGCTTCGGTGCGCGTCGCTCCCATTCGAGATCCGTTCAAAGATAATTCTCATAAGCTCCTCTTCGTGCTCCCCCATCTCGATACCGACGCGCACGGCGCGCAGCGAATCGCGGGCGAATGGGAAGTTTTCGAGCTTGACCAGATCCTTTTCCGTCGTCACGACGAAATCGGCGCCGCGGGCGGCACGGGAAATATTTTGCCAGTCGCCCCAGGTGTATGCGTGATGGTCAGGGTACTCGAGCGTGTCGACGATGCGCGCCTCGAGCGAGCGCAGCGTGTTATAGAAAGATTGCGGATGCGCGATACCGCTGACCGCGACCACTCGACGTTCGGCGACAGTCTCCAGGGGCAATTCATGCCATGTGCCAGCGCGCGGAACGATGATCGCTTTGGGGCGCAGCGCAGCGTATAAAAGCGGCAGATTGTCAAGCGCGGCGCAAAGCTTTTCTGGCGGTCGCGCGCCGGTGTCACCCCGCTCCATCCAAATCACGGCGCTCGCGCGTCTAAGCGCGCTAAGTCTCTCGCGCATCGGTCCTGCCGGCAGTAACCATCCGTTTCCAAACGCTTGCTCGGCATTTACCAGGACCAGATTGACGTCTCGCGCCACTGCCAGATGCTGAAATGCGTCGTCGAGCACCACGGCGTCCAAATCGAACCGTCGCTCCAGAAGCTGGATCGCGTCGTACCTGCGTCGAGCCACTATTACCGGGCCTGCTGAATACGACTTGGCTATCATTACAGCCTCATCGCCAACCTCTTTCGGCCCGGCCATTACCCTGCCCTCTTCAGCCACGATCCGGGGCGCCGATCGATTGGCGGAACGGTAGCCACGTGCAATGATGCCGGTCCTGAGCCGATGGTTGGTAAGCAGATTCGCTAAATAAATCGTAAACGGCGTCTTACCATTCCCGCCTACGGTCAGATTGCCCACGCTTAATACCTTTAGGCGTAAGGCCCGCTTTTGAATCGGTAGCGTACGCCACCATAGTGCCCGCAGCGCAGTTGCAACGAAATAAATTGCGGAGGCAGGCACCAGTGGGCACCAGACAAGCCGTTCGTACCACGCAGCTTTTTCGTACCAGAGGCGCGTAATAAGCGGCGCGCGAGAACTTCGCCCGAGCTGTAGCATTTTCACCCGAGATTAGACAGGCGGGACAGTGCTTGCAAGCTCCTCTGCGTCGCACCACGCATGCTTTGTAGGGTCTTGCGAGCTTTATCTCCCAGCTGCTGCCTTAAGTCTTCGTTCTGGAGAAGCAAGCGCGAGACCTTCACGATTTCGTCGGCATCCCGGACGACGTAACCTGCGCCTTGTTCGATCAGCGCCTGAGCCAAGGGATGCTGACTTTCATGAAACGGTCCGAACATCACCGGCACCGCGGCCGCGGCCGGCTCCGCCAGGCTTTGCCCGCCACGTCCAGGAAAAAGACTTCCGCCTACAAACGCAAGCGTGGACCATTTGTAGAGGCTGCGCAACTCGCCCATGGTATCTAGTATCAAGACTGGCGCCTGCTTGAAGTCAGGGCACGTGTCGAGCGTACTTGCCCGAACGAACTCGAGGCCCGCTCGGCGCACCGCAGTGGCGACATCTTTCGTGCGCCGCAAATGGCGAGGCGCCAGCACCAAAACAAGATTCGTAACTTCGTAGCGCAAGCGCTTATAGGCTTCTAGCACCACCTGCTCTTCGCCCGGTGCGGTCGACCCCGCGACAAGTACTCTTTTTCCTCGAACAAATTCACTCAAGGCGGGTCGAAGGTTATCCGACGGCTGATCGGCTTGGAGATCGTACTTTGGATTCCCCACCACCTCTATTTTGGCCTCGGGCATGCCCAGCAGCGCATAACGTTGCGCGTCTTGCTCGCTTTGAGCCAGCAACAGGTCGACACACGAGAGCATTTGACCGACAAGCGACCTGATCAAGCGATACCGAGAGAGCGAACGTGAGCTCATTCGAGCATTGATAAGTGCGATCTGGGCATCGATGCGGCGCGCTTGTAAAACATAATTCGGCCATAGTTCGGTTTCGGTCAGCAGCACAACCCTTGGCGCGCTCCGTCGCAGGAAACGACGCACGCAGGAGGCGCAGTCCAAGGGAGCTAGGCTTACGACTCGTGCTTGAGGAATTCTTTGTCGCGCGGCACTGCAGCCGCTTTCAGTCATAGAAGTGACAAACAACAACTTTCTGCGCGAATCGCCAACTATGCCCCGTGCTATTGGATACGCGCCTTCCACCTCGCCAACCGATGCCGCATGGAGCCAGATGCTGACTTTCTTCTGCTCTGCAGAACTCAGCGGTTCGACACATCCGAAGCGCTGAAGCAGCTTTTCACGCTGGAGACTTGTTGAAGCGAACGCCGCTGGAAACAGGGCAAGCCACCACAGAGCGTCATAAACAAGCTTAAAGCCGTTCAGGCGAAAAAAGTGCTCTCTACTTAGCACTCCGACGCGAACTTACCTGGCTACAGCCAGACCGTTAGTGGTTTCGTCTCCGGCCTGGATGGAGTACAGTTTTTGGTACTCGCCGCCGTACGCTAGCAGTTCTTCATGGGTGCCCTCTTCGACGATTCGGCCCTTCACCATCACGGCGATTCGGTGTGCCAGGCGGACGGTGGACAGGCGATGAGCGATAAGCAAAGTGGTTCGGTTTTTGACCAGGCGCTCGAGCGCCTCCTGAACAATTCGTTCTGCTTCGTAGTCGAGGTTAGATGTTGCTTCGTCGAGAATAAGTATCGGCGCGTCCTTAAGCAGTGCCCGCGCGATCGCTATCCTTTGGCGCTCGCCGCCGGACAATCGCACGCCGAGCTCGCCCACCACCGTGTCGTAGCCTTGAGGCAGTCGCATGATAAAGTCGTGAGCATTGGCAAGCTTTGCCGCAGCGATGATTTGCTCCTCGGTTTTGTCCGGGCTGCCGTAAGCGATATTGTTTCGGATGGTGTCGTTAAAAAGAAAGGTGTGCTGGGTGACAAGACCTATTTCGGCGCGAAGCGATTTTAGAGAATAGCGGCGGATGTCGATACCGTCGATAAGAATCGCCCCTTTGTGAACATCGTAAAAACGCATTATAAGGTCTGCCGTGGTAGACTTGCCGCCACCGCTCATTCCAACCAAAGCTACGACTTCTCCGGGTTCGATTTTCAAGTTCAGGTCTCGCACCGCCCAATGCGAATCGTATCTAAAACTCACATTGCGAAGTTCGATCCGATGTGGGCGGCGTTCCAAAGGAATCGCGTCTGGTAGATCGGGCACATCGGTTTGTTGATCCATAATCTCAAAAACGCGCTCTGCAGCTCCTAAAGCCTGCTGAATCGTATTGTTGGTCCTGGTAAGGCGCTTGAACGGGCGATACACCAGCAGCATCGCGGCGAAAAACGCGCCGAACGCCCCAGGCGTGCGCTCGTGCTTCAACACCGAGGCGGTACCGTACCACAGCACCAGGACCACGCCCAAAGCGCCAAGTACTTCGATTAAGGGCGCGGTCAACGCCCTGATCGTGGCCACCTTCATGCTGATACGGAAGAGCCGTTGCAGCTCCCGAGCGAAGCGGCTCCGCTCGTATTCTTCCATGCCGAACGCTTTGACGATTCGGTTGCCCTGGATCGTTTCCTGAAGCAACGAAGACAGCCCGCCAAGTTGACGCTGAGCGTTACGCGCCATCTTGCGCATCCGCTTGGAAAACCGCATCACGGGCAGCACCGCAACTGGAAACGCGACAAAAGCGACCAGGGCAAGTTGCCAGTCTATGGCGAATGCGGCAGCGGTCAGGGAGATGAGGGAAATCGTGTCGCCGACCAGCGAAAATAGACTTGTCGTGGCGGCGCTTGCCACGATTCCTACGTCGCTGATCATGCGGGAGAGCAGCGTGGCGGTTGGCGTACGATTAAAAAACGAAAGCGGCAAATACTGCAAGCGGTCGTTGAGCTCGCAGCGCATGTCAAGCACCGCACGCTCGCCAATATAAGCCGTAAGATAGCTTGCAAAGAAGCTTGCCACAGCGCGAACGATAAAAACGCCCAGAAGCTCCAGTGACAGTATCCGTACTGCGGAGAGATCCTTGAGTGTTGAAATTTGGTTGATGAAACTCCGGGCCAAAAACGGGATCGTGCCGTTGCTTGCGCTCAGCACGAGCATCGCCACAACCGCCAGCACAATGTGCGGGTAAAGATAACGGCGCACGTAGCGTACTAAGCGCCAGAAAACGGGTTTAGTCAACTTAGTCATGATGTCGTCGCCATCGCCAAAGCCATCTGCGCTACTCGGCGCGCCGCGCCCGGCGCACCCAACATCTGCCGTACTTCCTTGAGTGCCGAGGATATCTGCGCTCGCTTTTCGGGCTGCAGTAGATCCTGTGCCAGTCTCACCAAATTGACGCTTTTCACCCTATCTTGGAGTAACTCGGGTACGACCCTGCGGCGCAACAGAATGTTAGGCATCCCAATGAAGCTTACTCCGCGTACCATCAAGCGCAACACGTAATAGGTGAGCCTTGACATTTTGTACACGATAACCATCGGACAGCCCAGTAAAGCCGCTTCCAAAGTTGCTGTGCCCGAGGCTACGAACGCAAGCTCGCTGGCGGCCAGCACGTCGTAGGCCCCCTCCTCTACTACCGGCACGTCGCTTAAATCAACCCTGCTTTGTTTTTGAAGCTGATACCGAGTAAGCGTTGGCGCAAGAATCAGGCAAAAGCGCAACCCATAAGTTCGCTGTAAGGCGCGAGCAGCTTCAAGCATCGGCTCCAGTAAGTATTGGACTTCTCGGCCTCTGCTTCCGGGCAAAAGCGCCAAAAGCCTGCTATCCGGAGCAAGACCGAGTTTGGCGAGCGTTTGCTCGCGACTAAGCGTAGGCTTTACGCGGTCCAAGAGCGGATGGCCTACGAATTCTACGGAGGCGCCGGTTTTGGCAAATATCTCCACCTCGAAAGGAAAGACAACCGCGATTCGGTCGCTCGTTTTGGCGAGCGTGTAGGCTCGCTTGGGCCGCCATGCCCACACCTGCGGCGCGATGTAGTACAGGACCGGAACGCCGCGACGCTTGGCAACCTTTGCAAGCCGCATGTTGAAGTCCGGAAAGTCGATTAACACGAGCAGCGATGGCGGGTCGGTATTGATTAACTGGCGCAACGTAAGAAATGCCCTGACGTTGCGGGTAAGCCGGCCGGCAAGCTCGCCAAAGCCGACGGCAGTGATGTCCTCGGCGCGAAAAAGCGCTTTTACACCGGCTGCCCGCATGTGTTTTCCCGCAATCCCGACGAGCTCGCAGTTCGGCTCGAGCACGCGTAGCTCGCGGGCGACCTCCGCTCCGTGTAGGTCGCCCGAGGCTTCGCCAGCCACAATCATGATTCGGCGGCTTTTTGCGTTAGTGGTCACGCAAAGCTCGCTCAACTCTACTGGCGGCGGGGTTCTGCCTGAGCTTTACTTGTGGCGAAAGCCTGTGACGCGGCTTCGATCGAGTTGGTGATAAGCTCACACAATTCGACCACGCGAAGACCGTCGCGCGCGCTTACTGCGGGCGGTGTGCCACAGCGCACGCTCTGGACAAAATGACTTACCTCTTCGCCCAGCGGGTCGCCGTCGTCGAGCTCAATACGTTCGGTGGTAATCGTCGGAAGCGAACCTGAAGGAGATGGCTGTTTGCGATAGACCTGGATAGTGCGCGTCTCGTAGTTGGTGGAGATGTAGGCGTCGGCCTGAAAGAAGCGAATTTTTCGCTCTCGCCGCGCGGCTACCCGACTTGCGTTAAGGTTTGCCACAAGGCCGTTGGCAAAGCTTATTCGAGCGTTGGCCACGTCCACTAGATCGGTCAGAACCGCCACGCCCAAGGCTTCGACTCTAAGTACTTCGGCTTGGCTGATACTCAAGATAAGGTCAAGGTCGTGGCTCATCAGATCTAGTACGACATCGACATCCGTGCCGCGCTCGGTAAAGGGAGATAGTCGATGGGACTCGACAAATCGGGGTGAATGTAAAAGTTCCCGCAGGTAGCGTACCGCTGGGTTGAAACGCTCAAGGTAACCCACTTGCAGTACTTTGTTTGTTTGAGCTGCTATCTCTACTAGTTTTCGCGCCTGCATGGCATTTGCAGCCATCGGCTTTTCCAGCAGCACGTGAACGCCTGCGCAAAGCATCTGGGCCGCTATTTCGTAGTGCGAAGAGGAGGGCGTGGCAACGGTAGCGACGTCAACCTTTCCCAAAACTTCGTGGTAGTCTGCCAGCGCCTGCGCACCATAGCGGGAAGCGACCATGCGCGCCCGCTCGATGTCGATATCTACAACAAATGCGAGCTTAACGCCTTCGGTTTGCGCATACTTCTCCGCATGTAGGCATCCGAGTTTGCCCGCGCCGATAACCGCAGCTTTGAGCTCAGACATGGCCGACTACAGATATTTGGTACTGCTCTGCTAGCTCGAGCGTGCGCGCGAGCTCAAGAATCAACGCTTTTTCCGCTTCGACAGCCAGAACCGATGCCTCGATTTGGTGCAGAAGCTCGATCGTGGTTGGTCCGATGGCGGGGCGGTCAAACCGCATGTCTTGGCTGGGTTTAGCCACTTTGACCATTACCAGGCCGCGCCCGGCAAGCTTCGCAGCACGGCGCATTGTTTCGTCCGTTCCCTCGATAGCCTCCACTGCCGCGACTACACCTTGCCGAACGGCCACGACCTGGCCGACGTCAAAGGTACCCAAGGCTCGTGCCACGGCGAAGCCGAGACGAATATCTTCAAGTGCGTATGATGGAGGCTCGGGGCCGGCTATCAGCCCAGGCTTTGCGACGGGCAAACCGAACCGTTCAACCGGATCGATTACCGTAATTCCTTCCGATTCGAGCTCTGCGGCAACTCCCCGCAACACAGCGTCGTCGCTCAGTTTGCCCACCTGCGCCAGCATTTGAAGGGCCCGCGAATCGGGCCTAAAAGACGTAATCAGACGCTGGCGAGATATTCCTCCAGCCATCGCGGCGATCTCAATGCCCGCAAGCTTGAAGACATCGATGAGAGTCTCAAGAGCGCCGACGTCGATCCAAGTTATCGCGTCGCAAAGCTGTTCCAACTGGGGCGAAGTTTCACCGCGGTGGGCAACTGCTATTACTTTAAAGCCGCGTGCTTTGGCAGCCTGGGCCACTTCGAGCGGAAAAGTCCCATTTCCGGCGATGAGGCCAAAGCTAGTCACGAGCGCGTCCGACCACTCCTCTTTTTGAGCTTAAGATGAAGTTGATTAGCCTTTGCACCTCTGGAACATGACCATCCTGTTCGACTATCTGTTTGATAGCGTCGGCTCTCTTCAGATCGGAGTAAAACAACAGTCGAATGGCTCGCCGAAGCGCTTGGATTGTTTCGCGACTAAAGCCGCGGCGCTCGAGCCCGACTTCATTGAGGCCGACAAGGCGAGCACGCTCTTCGCCAGCCACAAGCGAATATGGCGGTACGTCTTGGGCGACCTTCGCGCCAGCTGCAAGGGCGGCATGGGCGCCGATGCGCGTGAACTGGTGCACTCCGCACAACCCCATCGTAACTGCCCACTCCTCGACCACGCAGTGGCCGGCAAGATTGGTCAAATTGGCCAGAATAACGTGATCGCCGATGATACAGTCGTGGGCGATGTGCACGTAGTTCATGACAAGCACGTGGTTGCCGATCCGGGTCACCATCCCGCCGCCCTCAGTGCCTCGGTGGATGGTCGTGAATTCCCGAATCAGATTGTCGTCGCCGATCTCCAAGCGCGACGGCTCGCCTCGATATTTTAGGTCCTGCGGCGCTGCTCCGAGCGAGGCAAACTGGAAAATTTTGTTGCGCGCTCCGATGATGGTGTGGCCCTCGATAACCGCATGGGCCCCCACCTCGGTATCTGGACCTATGATGACGTTTGGGCCTATGAGCGCTCCTGGCCCGATAGTTGCTGTGGGGTCGATTTCGGCACGCGGGTCAACTACCGCAAGCGGATGAATTCTACCGATATGACTTCTCCTTACCTACAGAATTGTTTGGACCCTAATTCAGTAAGCGTTGATTTTGCCAGATAAGCTAATTACCGCGCGACTTCTTGAAACTTAGTACTCAACTTTTCGAACTGACGCTTGACAAAACTCGGCGCTCGAACACCCACCCGGAGACCGGCGCGGACTGCTTGAAGCGTAAACCGAAGAAACGACCGCTCATCCAAGTAGAGGCTTTGCCGACGCGATTTTGCCTCAACATCGTAAACTGTGTTTAAGGTCGCTGGCTACTTGGAGATGGTCGAGCGCGGCTGGGAGCTTCGCGACGTGCTTGAGCGAGTCGTGCTGCCGTAGTTCTGCCCGGTTTTTTTAGCCGTGCCGTCGGTGCGCTCGTTGTACTCGCGAATAACCTGGTCGGTAATGTCGATGCCTGGCGCTCCGAAAAGAATCGTGCTCTTCTCCATCACGAGCGTGTAGCCTTCGCGCCGACCGATATCACCGACGACGTTGGTCAAGTCGCGCACAATCTTGCTGGTGATGATGCTGTCTTCGTGTTGAAGATCTTGTTTACTATCGTTGTACGCACGCTCGAAGTCTCGCAGCTTGCGATTGTAATCTTCTTCCAGGCTGCGGCGTTCTTCCGGCTTCATCAGCAGCCCCTTGGTTTCCAATTCGTCTTTCAGTGCTTTTACTTCTTCTTGCTGCTTTTGCAGCTTACGTTCAAGCTTCTGAACCTTGGCGCGAAATTCGTCCCTCGCCCTTTTGCCAGCATCGCACTCGTTAAGTGCCCGTTGTATGTCGACATACGCCACTTTAATTTCGGCACCTAGCGCGCTCCCAGCCAGGGCTAGAATCAGTGGTACGCCAATAAAAACCGATCGTTTGATAAACATTCCCCACATTCTTCGAACCGTACCTTAAACGAAGGTTACGATCTTTTTCCAGCCTGTCTGCGCCAGCAAATCTTTTTACTATACTGAATACAGTCCGCAGCCGATCTACTCAACATCTCGACAACCGCTCTCACTTCTTTTCCTACTGTGCGGCCAAACTCACGCTCGTCTACAAAGGAGAGCCGCCACCGAAGACGAAATTGTCGATGACGTAGCCAGGTTTGGGATTAATGGGAATCGCGTATTCGAGCCGGATCGGACCGAACGGAGAACGCCAGCGGATGCCGAGTCCCCAGGCTGCGGCGAGGCTCGGAAGCGTGATTGATTGCTGCAGCAAATATGCGTTGCCAGCATCAAGAAATACGACGCCGCGCAGCCCAAAGGATTCAAGAATGGGAAAAGTTATTTCGGTACTGAGCAGGAGCTCCTTGCTGCCGCCTATTTGGCTATAGCCAATCGGTTGGCCATGTTGGTTGAATATGGCGATGTTCGGTCCTAAACTGAAGAATTCGTAGCCGCGAACGGAATCGATTCCACCGGGAAAGAACCGTTCGTACAAAGGCAGGTTCCCTCCGGGCGCAGGCTGCAGGCTTGTGCCGATCCCATAATCTACCCCTACTGAATAGACCCACTGCCCGAACCATGAGCTGTCGATAACTGGATAAAACCACCGGCTATGAACCAAGCCTTTGATGAAGTACGCGTTACCGCCAAGGCCGGCTATCTCGATACTCGCATTTTGCGAAGAACCGCGACGCGGATCCGCCGGGTTATCGACCGTCATTCGCTGCAAGGTAGGAATAATTTCAGACACCCAAGCGTAGCCGTGGTAGCGAGTTATTGCCGCTGGTTCGTAAGGGCCGATGTCGGTGATGCCCATCTGTTGGATTTTGTACCCCATCCCAACGCTTACCGAGTTCAGCGCAAGCGGGCCGAACTGGCTCAAGCCAAGCTCGGACAGAGGGTAAAGCGTATGGAAGCCCAGACCCTCGGCTACTTGAGTGAAACCGAACATAAAATACTCGGTGTCGAACAGGTCGACCGAAAAAACAAGCGGCATGTCCAGCCAGTAAGGGTCGGTAAAGTTTAGGTCTAGATTGCGGAAGAGGAAGCCGAAAAGCGCGTTAAATGAGGCAGAGTTGCCCGTGCCGAATAAGTTTCGCTCGCCGATCGACGCGGTGCCAAATGCTCCGTCAACTGTGTCGACACCTCCACCGATAGAGAAGGTTCCGGTCTGAGCCTCTTTGACTTGTACGTTGAGGTCAACTTGGTCAGGATCCCGCCCGGGCGCAGTGGTGATTTGTGTCTGGGAAAAAAGACCCAGCCTGTCCAACCGTTCTTTCGAAGCCCTTATCTTAGCCGCCGAATACGGTTCCTGCTCTTGAATCGCCAACTGCCGACGAATGACGTAGTCGCGGGTGCGCGTGTTGCCGGTGATCGAAATTCGATCGACTAAAATTTTGTCGCCGGGCGTCACGTGAAAAACAACGTTTATCCGATGGGTCAAAGGATCGACCTGCGTCCTAGGATCGACATTGGCAAATGCATAACCCCGGTCCGTATAAAAGTCGGAGAGGGTCAAGACGTCGTGCTGCAGCTTGACGCCTTGAAACGGCTCGCCCGGCTTGAGTGTAAGCCGCTTGCGAAGTTCTTGTACAGGCACCTTTAGGTCTCCTTCGAACGTTATCGACCCTACACGGTAGGCCTCTCCCTCGTTGATTCTGAATGTGACGATAAGTTCGTTTCCCTTGCGCGTAACCGTAGGGTCAAAGACCTGCGCGTTTAGGTAGCCGTGTTGGTAATAGAACGTCTTTAGCCGGTCTACGTCGCTTGCGAGAGTCTTGCGGTCGAGCACACCCGTGTTGAAAAGAAAACTGAGGATGTTGTGGGGCCTTGTCTCGATGATTGACTGGAGCTGCTTTGCCTTGAACGCGTGATTGCCCACAAAGCGAACCTTGCCGATTCGCACCAGCGGCCCCTCTTGAATTTCGATAACTACGATAGCTTGGTTGTCAGGTTGCGGTATGATGCGATAGCCGACCCGAACGTCTAGATAGCCTTTCTCCCGGTAAATCGCGTCAAGGCCTTTTACCGTTTCGACCATGTGAATTGGGTCCAGGATCGAGCGCGGTTGAATTTTGACCGCTGACCGCACTTTGTCGTCGGTGGGTTTAAACACCTTCATCCCCTCGAATTTCACTTCCGAGACAAGCGGTCTCTCCTCGACGTCGAAGATGAGGGTTGCCTGGTTGCCGTGGCGCTCTACATGGGCGTCGACCTTTTTGAAAAAGCCCATGCGATAGATGGCCTTGATATCGCGGCTTACGGTCGCTTTGTCCAGCGGTTCGCCGACTTTCGAACTGATTTGAATGCGGATAGCGTCCTCTTCGACCCGTTGGTTTCCTCGAATACGGATCTCGGAGATGATCGGAGCCGATACCTGAGCCCACGTTTCAAGAACAAAGCTGAAAAGGAAAAGAAGTATTAGGCTGATACCGTATCCGTACCATCCGTACCTGCTCAGCTTACGGAGTGCTCCGCCTAAACCAATCACCCCATCCAACCTATGCACTCGTTGGTCTCTTAAAGCATCGGCTGTATTGGTACGATTTCGCTTTGTTGCGTTTCGCGATCCAAGCCTGTCCTGACGTAACAGAATCCCTTGCCCAGCGGGTGGTTTGCTAACCGGACGCCCGAACTTGCAAAGCAGTGGTGCGATTTGCGAACGAAAAAGGGGTCAGTGCGACCTTACCAGCTTAAATTAGCTTTCTTGCCAAAGGCGGCCGTCTTTGAGGCGTAAGACCCGTCTCATCTGCCGCGCTAAGCGTTCGTTATGGGTCGCCACCACCATCGTTATACCCAGCTCCGTGTTTAGCCTTACCAGGAGGTTCGTTACCTCTTCGGCGGTGTGAGCATCAAGATTTCCAGTTGGTTCGTCCGCAAGTACCAGCTTGGGACGCATTACGATCGCCCGGGCGATAGCCACCAGTTGCTGTTCACCTCCTGACAGTTCCGCAGGGCGACGGTGTGCCTTGTTTGATAAACCGACCGACTTCAAAGCCTCGATCGCGAGCTGACGCGCTCTGCTTTCCCCTAAACGCGCTATTCGCGCGGGCATCGCCACGTTCTCAAGTGCGGTAAAGTCGGCTAACAGATAGTGGAATTGAAACACAAACCCAAGTTGGCGATTGCGAAACTCTGCCAGCGCCCGCGGCCCCAGTGCAAATAGGTCCTGCCCCTCAAACACCACCTTGCCTTTTGTTGGTTTCTCCAGACTGCCTAGGATGTGAAGCAGCGTCGATTTGCCGACGCCCGAATGACCCACTACGGCCACCCTTTCGCCGCTGACAACCGAAAGCTCTAGATCTTTAAGTACGGTAATAAGCCGACCACCGTCGTCGAATGTCTTCTCGAGCTCGATCGCACACAGTAATGGCTTGCCTGCCCCTGCCTCATCCGTAGGGCTTGTGCAGGTTGTAGGTTTGAGCGGGGCTGATGCGAACTCACTCATAACGGATTATTTCGACCGGCATAAGCGACCGGGCTTGAAGGGCTGGATAGAGTGCAGCTGCGATACAAAGCACCAGCGCGGAGATAGCCACCACAATAAAATTGATCGGTTCGAGCTCAACGGGCACAACGCTTACGATGAAGCTTTGCGCAGGCAATCGAATTAGGTGGTAGCGGTCGATCAGTAGGGAAGCAACAAATCCGGCGCCCACTCCTATAACGCTGCCCACCGTACCCATGATCCCGCCTTGCAAGAGGAAAATAGCAACAACCGAACTCGTTTTAGCTCCCATCGCGCGCAAAATGGCTATTTCCTTGCGTCGCTCTATTACAACCATCGTCAGAGTCGCGACTATGTTGAAGGCAGCTACCAACACGATCAAGAGCAACACCAAAAAATAAGCAGTTTTTTCTAGCTTCAAGGCGGTGAATAGGCTTTGGTCGGTGTGCGTCCAGTCTTCGACTGAAAAGTTCGCCCCTGCAAGCGCGCTGATTCGCTGCGCTAGCACGGGCGCCTCGAACAAATCGTTAAGCTGAACCTGCAACCCCTTTTCTAACTGCGCCTCGCCGTCAAAAAGCAGGCGCGCGTCCTTGAGACTCATAAAGACCAGAACGGCATCGTACTCGTCTAGTCCGGAATGGAACAAGCCAGTGACGGCGTAGCGCTTAAGCCGCGGCATCATTCCACCGGCCTGAAGACTAGCTGGCGAAATTAGCGTCACAGGGTCGCCCAAATGTAAGCCCAGCTCCGATGCTAAGCCATCGCCCATTATCACCCCATCGAGCGCAACCTTCCGCTCTTCGTTTCCTTTTCCCTCCGCCACCGAAAAAGGCATCCCCAAGCTCTCCAGGCTGCCTTCAACCAGCGCACGTCTTAACTCATCAAGCGTCGGATTTTTTCCCCGTTGTACTCCGCGAGCGAGCCCTCCCGACATATACCCAGGTACGTTTTGAGCTCCAATCGAGGCTACCATCACCTGCGAGCTCACATAAGGCGCTACCCCTTTGACTCCCGGAAGTTGCGCTATTCGGCTCGCTAATTTATCGAGTTCTTCCTCCGAGCCCGCATTTTGCTGAATCAATATATGCGGATTGAAGGCGAGCAGGCGGCGACGCAGATCGTGTTCGAAACCGCTCATCACGGACAAGACCGTCGAGAGTGCAAAGGTACCAATCACCACTCCACCCAATGAAATAAGGGCAATAATAGACACGAAACGCTCTTTTCGGCGGGCTCGAAGATACCGCAGCGCAATCGTAAATTCGATCACGCTGATAATATTCGCCTACCGCCGCCGGCGGCGCAATCATATTTGTCTTGCGCGATCCGAGCGCACCACTTATAGCTAGTAACGTCTGGGTCGCATTTGCTCGATTCGCAGGCAGGAGGAGGTACGATGCAAAGGCGATTAAGCCTGGCAGTGACTTTGGGGACCGTGGCATGCGCGTTGTCTTGGCCTTGTATGCTTTATGCGCAACAGCAGTTTTTGCCTGCTCGAGGGTTGCCGGCCGGACGGAGCCTAAGCAGCAGCCAAAGTAATTCCTCTGACGGGGTCTCGAGCAACGCGACTCAAAGAAGTGGCGGTCAAAGCACCAGCTCTCAAGAGATGCTTACGATGAACTTTCAGGACGTCGACATCGGCGTCCTGGCGAAGTTCATCAGCGAAATCACCGGCAAAAACATCGTGCTGGACGAGAGCGTGCGCGGCAAGGTCAGTATTATTTCGCCAACCAAAGTAACGCCCACGCAAGCTTATCATATCTTCCAGTCCGTGTTGCAGCTTAAAGGTTTTACCACGGTCGAAGCTGGTCCAGTCGTCAAGATCGTACCCTTGCGGGCGGCTCGCGAGTCGGCCGCAGTTAGCCAAGCGCCGATGCCCGGGGTGAGCCAAGGCGATACGTATGTAACCAGGCTCGTTAGGCTTCGCCATGTCGATGCAGCTGCGCTGCTCGGCGTGATTCAGCCTTTGGTCTCGCATGAGGGCCTTGTCGCTGCCTTCCCACAAACCAATACCCTGATTCTCACTGATAACGCCTGGAACATCGACCGTCTGTTAAAAGTTATCGGCAGTCTCGACGTCCAAGGGCAGCATCAACAGCTCGAGGTTATTCCTCTTAAGTTGGCTTACGCGACCGACCTGGCACCCGAAATTGAGAAGATAATGGGAGAGAAGGATTCCAAGAATTCGGCCGCGACGTACGTTCGTCCGATGCCTGGGATGGCGGCTGCTTCAGCCGTCGGCCCCTCGCAGGCTTTTAAAATAATTCCAGACGAGCGAACGAATTCGCTTATTGTGATGGCCGGGCCTTTACAGATGGAGGAGATCAAGAACATTATCGCCAAACTGGACGTTCACGCGCCGTCAGCCACTTCGCGCATTCATGTTTACCACCTGAAATATGCCAGTGCCCTTCAGATGCTGGATGTGATTAATGGGCTACTTGGCGGAAATGCACCGAGTCAACCCGCTCCGCAAACCGGACGAGGCGCTTTGGGTCGCATGGGGGGGATGGGAATGGCCTCGGCTGGAACAATGGGATCGATGGGAGGTCTTGGGGGATCGTTCGGTGGCTCGATGGGTGGTATGGGCATGTCAGGCATGGGTATGGGACTGAGCATGGGTTTTGCGGGGGGAATGGGAGGGCTCAGCGGTGGCGGAGCTAGCGCAGGCGTGGCTACTACCCAGACGCCCACTGATAGCAAGCACAAGGGGTTGGGCGATTTCGAAAGCCAAGTGCGAGTAACCGCAGATCCCGCAACCAACTCGCTGGTAATCACCGCTGGTCCGCAAGATTACGAAACGCTCAGGAACGTGATTGAACAGCTTGACGTTCCGCGCCGCCAGGTGTTTGTGCAAGCGGTCGTAGCGGAGGTAAGCACCAATTTGCAGACTAATCTGGGCGTGAGTTGGCAGAATTTCGCAGGGGCCGGCGGGTCGTTCAGCGTTGGTCAGCTCAATTTTGGCCAACTAGCGCAGACGCTTGCCAACCCCGCTGGCACTAACGGCCTGGCGATGGGGCTCGTTTCAGGTGCTAACTGTAGCGTGCCCGCCAGTGCTTTGGGCAACCTCGCCGGTATGGCTATGGGACTTAGTGGAGCCATGTTAGGAGGTCTTGGCACACTGGGCGGGTTGGCTGGTTACAGCCCCTATGGCGCTTATGGTGGCTATTCACCATACGGTTACGGTTACGGCTACGGGTATGGCGGCTACGGCGTCTATCCAGGTTATGGATATGGAGCTTACGGAGGGTACTATCCGCCGTACGCGGGCACCACTAATGGCATGATTCCAATGCCGTGTGACGTGGCCTTGATTACCGCGCTCGAACAGGATTCCCACTCAAACGTGCTTTCGGCTCCAACTCTGCTTACGGCGGATAACGAGGAGGCTCAAATCGTCGTCGGTCAAAACCTTCCGTTTTTGTCTTCGGCAATGGCGAATGCTGGACTTCCAGGCGCAATTTTCAACGGCGTGGACCGTCAAAACGTCGGTATCATGCTTGACATCGTGCCTCAGATAACTGACGGCGGCTTCGTCAAGCTCGATCTCTATGAAGAGGTTTCTGCCGTGGTTTCTGGTACCGAAAATAACGTCCTCGGCCCCACAACCACCATCCGCTCGGCATCGACAAGCGTGGTCGTCGAAAACCACCATACCGCGGTGATAGGCGGCTTGCTCTCTGACCAAAAGGATACCACCAAGGTCGGCGTGCCCGTTCTTTCTAACATTCCCGGCCTCGGTGCCCTATTCTCTCAGAGTTCGAAAAGCCGCCAGAAAACGAACTTACTTGTGTTCATCACTCCTCATATCGTGCTCAACGGTAAAGACCTGCAGGCGCTTGCGCTCAACGAGCGTCGAAAGTTTATCGAGGCGCTGAGCAAGGGCGAAGCCAAGAACATGCCGCGAACGCAGATGCAAGTGCTTTCGCAACCGGGCTTTGCTCAGCCTATGTCCCCCGCTCAAGAGCTTCAGAGCTCTCAAACTCTGAAGGGGGTTGAGACGCTTCCGCCGGTACCGGCACCTTTAGCGGGACAGCCTCCGTCGCAATCCAGTGGGCCTGCTACTTCGCCCTTGGGGGCTTCCCCTGCGCCGACGCAGCCCAGCAACACTTGGGTCGTGCCCTCGGCTCGGTAGTGGACACGTGCGATTTCGAAGCCCTTGAGAGGGTTACTTAAAGATTGCAGGACGATTGGCTGCGACTCGTTGCGGGGCAATCCTCTGTGTAGCTCGTTCTCGGTCACCTTACCGTAAGAAAGCGCGACGCCTTAGTTTGACTTGCTTGAGAAGACCCGTTCAAAGCATTAAACGTGCGGGTCGGGATTTGCCGTCCCCTTAAATGGCAGTTGCGCGTAGCGTTTTGTAACCATGCCCAGACAGGTGTTCGGTCCCCGAGCTTGGGCGGAGTTCCTGCCACTAGCGGCCGCCTACCACGCGCTCAGGCGCTTGCCGCTCGATACGGCGATTAGGTTAGGGGCGACTTTGGGGGCGCTTGCTGCAAGCCTGGATCGGATTAACCGGCCGGTTGCTTTGCGGAACCTTGAGATCGCATTTCCGGAGTCTGATTTCCAGTATCGACTCAAAATTTTTCGTTCGAGTTACCGCAACTGGGGCAGAGTCGCTGCCGAATGGTGTCATATCGAGGATTTCAACGCCCATAACATCCGCCAATTTGTAAGCATCGAAGGCTTCGAAAACCTTTTGCGCGCCAAGGAGATTTCCCGATCTTCTGGAATCGTGCTCGTAAGCGGTCACTTTGGTAATTTTGAACTTCTTCAAGTTGCAGCCGCCTTGTACGGGTTTCCGGTCACGCTTATCCATCGTCCTTTGCGCAACCCAATAATCGACCGAATGGTTAACCGCGCCCGGCTTCGCTATGGCAATAGGTCATTGCCGCGACGGGGAGCGGGCCTGTCTGCTCTACGCTTGCTAAAGCAGGGCGGTCTTGTGGGAGTCGCGGCCGATCTCGACGTCCGCCGCGGCGTGTTCGTCAATTTTTTTTCGCTGCCTGCTTCCACTACGGAGTCGCCGGCGCGATTGGCGTTAGCCAGCGGGGCGCCTTTGTTGCCCGTTTTTATTGTCCGGGAAGCCCGCCACGCTAAACATCGAATCGTTATCTTTCCCGCGATTCCGGTTGTCACTAACGGTGGGTCCGGCAAGGACACCGTAGTACGGGAAGCCACTCAGCGCTTTACGAGTGTTTTCGAGGAGATGATACGGCGTTACCCTGACCACTGGAATTGGATCCACCGCCGGTGGAAAACGCGCCCCAATGGCGAGGCGCGATTCTACTAAGGCGGGTCATCTCGGGTCGAAATCTCACCCAGGATCGCTGATTTCGTTTCAACTTCCCCAACCTTTTGGTGTATCGCTCAAAATACGGTTGCGTTCGCGGCTTAGTTGGCGGATCATTGTCGATGAATGGCGGCTAAAACTAGCTTCGTCCGATGGAAACATTGGAAAACTTGTCGACTCACACAATAAGGGAGCTTACGCAGGTCGGACGTTACGCGGTCGGCGTCAAATGGGGGGACGGTCATGAAAGCATCTATCCGTTGGACACGCTGCGCCGCCACTGCCCCTGTCTTGGATGCAGAAATGGTATTCAGGGCGAACTTCCGGAGGATTGCCGACGGCTTCAGCAGCTCGTTCGCCTAGGAGACGTGAGTGTCTTTCTCGCTTGGTGCGATGGCCACGAAACCATTTACAGAAACGAGCAGCTTCGTAGCCTTTGTCGCTGTGCCTATTGCGCTGGCGAACCGGAGCGCCCGATAACTGGGGGATAGGTTTTACAAACTTCGGTTACCACCGATATTGCGGCGCTTTTTCGCGCCATCCTGTTTACGCCTTAACTTTAACCCGCTGCAAGCGGGAGGACGGACTTCTAAGCTAAAAGTCCCTTGCGCTGTTTCGCAGGGGCTCGAGCTGAAGCGGATCGTATGTGCGCAAAGCTCCGAGGTTAAAAAATTGAACAGAGCGCGAAGCGGATTAGATGTAGTCTGGACCGTAGACTGCGGGCAGAGGCAAGCTCTTTTTGCTTCGAGTGGGGTATCCAAAAAGATGCACCGCAAAGCATCAATGGCTTAAGACTAAGACTAGGTAAGACTTTTCTTTTCGAGGCCGGCTAGACTCTTGCGCCTTCGGCCTCCATGCTTGTTCTGACCAGATATGTCGCCAAAGCCGTGCAATTTGAGCTATAAAGTAATGGTACGAGCGGACCGTCCGGTCAGTAGGTCCTCTACGGCCCGATTTGGGTAGGGTTGCAGATGCCTAAAGATGCCTTCGGGCGCGAAATCGATTATTTACGCATTTCAGTTATAGACGCGTGCAATTTGCGATGCGTCTATTGCATGCCGATAAACGCCTACTTCGCGCCCCTGCGTAGTTTGCTTACGCCTGCCGAGATAGAACAGGTCGTCCGAGTTGCTGTAAGCCTTGGATTTCGCAAGTTTCGCATAACAGGAGGCGAGCCAACGCTAAGATCTGACCTGCTTGAGATAGTCAGCCGGATGGCGAGCGTTGAGGGCGTGGGTGATTTGGCGATGACCACCAACGCGATCGCTTTGCCGAAACTTGCTGTGAAGCTAAAGCAGGCGGGCCTCAAACGAGTTAACGTACATCTGGATAGTCTGAATCCCGAAACTGTGCGCCAGCAGATGAGATGGGGAAACCTGGAAGAAATATGGGAAGGGATACTGGCGGCCGAAGAAGCGGGTCTAGTTCCAATTAAGCTCAATTCGGTCGTAACAGCCGGCTTCAATGAAAATGACGTGGTCGAGCTCGCCCGTCTCACTCTTGAGCGTGACTGGCACGTTCGATTTATCGAGCTGATGCCGCTCGGTACGGGGGAATGTGCCAGATTGTCTATTCAACGTTACGTATCGAATATCGAGACGCGCCGGCGGATCGAACAGGTGTTTGGGCCATTGATCGAGCTCGAGCAGACCAATCCCGCCGACGAATCTCGCAACTACAAGATCCCTGGAGCTAAAGGTGTTATCGGCTTTATCAGCCCTGTAAGCCAACCGTATTGCGGCAATTGCAATCGGATGCGCCTGACGGCCGACGGTAAGTTCCACTTGTGCTTGCTTAACGACGATGAGCTTGACGTTAAAGCTGCGCTTCGTAATGGTGGCGGGCCCGAAAAAATAGCCGAAATCCTGCTCAAGGCCGTAGCAATAAAACCTACTGGACACCGATTGCTTCAGGGTCGTTCCACCACTGAGCGTCTAATGCATCAGCTAGGCGGATAGCCCGACGCTGGGCTGCTTTCCCATAAAGCTCAATCGGGGAGTAACTGAATCGCGTCAGAGTAACGAGCAGTTTGCGCAGCGTTTGTTTTGGGGCGGTGCGCTCGGATCGCGTCTCGGTCGTCACCAGAGCCGATTCGGTGGATCGAAAAGCCCCAGCCTCGAAGCTGTGCCGGTCTTGCTTTGCCGCCCCTTTTGACCGCTCTGTAGTGGCGTAAACGGCCGAGCCTGTTTGGCGACGAGCTTACTGCACGCCGGGAAGCGAAAGCACGCTCTTTCTCGGCACGTATTGAGGCGCTGCGGGCGGGGGAATATCGTCCTGCGCCCGAACGTTCTGCTCTTGGGAGCTCATCCGAGAGACGTCTGAGAAGGTGGATGGGTAAGACGGCGAAGTCCCCGCCTCAGATTCAATTGGTCGGTTCTCCCGCATAGTGCGGGACGAAGAGGGTGAAGGCGACGACGGAGAAACAGGTGCTGATGACAGAACGGTAGCCTTTGGAAGCTGCTTCCCGGGCGAAGCTTCTGCGGTGACGGGAGCAGGCGAGTTCACAATGGCTGGTGCCACTCTTATGCGCTGAAAGAAGCGCCAAAAGCTGTTTCTGGTGGGAATGTAAGCGGTGCCTATATCGACCGGATCAAGCTTGACTGTAATCCCGCTTTTGAGCACTGTGCCGTCGCGTTCGCGCAAATTGTAATTTCCTGGAGGGACGTCCAATGAAAAAGAACCGTCACTTGCGGTTTCGACAAGGTAGAGAACTCCTGTGACCTTGTTCTCCAAGTTTATTTGATAATGCGCGGCAGGCTGTCCGTCTGCGCTAGCAATGTTTCCACGTACAACGGTACCCGAGGCGACTCGGTTCCCGGCCAAAATCAGCGCAGCAAGTGCGAAGAGAAACACTTTCATCTTGCCGCACCAAACCGATGGCAACGGTCGGCGTCGGTTCCCAGCGATTGAACGAGAGAGCTGCACACAAGCCAGGAGTAAAGTTTCCATTCTCCTAACCGCGAAGTCGACTACTACGGAAGCCAACAGTTGTGAAATGACTTCTCTGCCTGGCGCGCCCCAAAAGACATGAATCTCTCTTCTAAAAGCTTTGCTAAGTTCCCAAAAGAGGGCGATACTTTAAGCCGGTAATTTAGAAAGGTTGACCATCTATTGCCGACCGAATTCTATGGTCGCTTGCGCGTCCAGGGACAAGCTTGACGCTGGCTTTTACGCGATACCTGTTCCAGTTAGGCCTACTCGCGCCTTTTGCGCCGATTAGGCCTTTTTCTTCACCCTTCCAGAACGGATACACCGCGTGCACACCATTATCCTTCTTGCCCCACCTCCTACTGCTACCCGAACTCTCTGCAAGTTTGGATGCCATCGCCGCTTGGTACGGTTATTGGCGTGGCTTACGTTATGTCCGACCGAGCTATGCTTGCCGCAGATTTCACAGGCTCTCATTCAAGTTTCATCCCCTTCAGTTATAGTATGTCGCCTTTCAAAATAGCTAATCGACCATCACGTTCAAAGCGCGCGGCAAACCGAAATTTTTTGGGTTTTAAGGTTGAGGCCTCTGCTTATGACTAATGAGTTCGCGCGTCCCCGCTCCATCAAAGCTGATTTCATGCTGATGACGCAGTGCTTTAGGCCGTATATGCTTTTCGTTAAAAATGCGTTTAAAAAAGTTCTAATTGTAAGCTGGGCAGAGCTTTTCGCCGGTAGATTTGTGATATTTGCTTGCCATTGAACCTTGAACATTTGTTCGCGTTCTCAGGTGACAGAGGGCGCCTTTTCTAAGGTGTGACGGTTGGCTCCTTTCTGAGAGGATTACGAACCTTGGAGCACGACGAAGGAATCGTCCACGTCCTGGACGAGCAGGTAGCAAGCCAGATAGCTGCCGGCGAAGTCGTAGAACGGCCAGCGTCTGTAGTCAAGGAATTAATCGAAAACGCTCTCGACGCTGGTGCCAAGCGGATAACGATCGATATTGCCGGCGGAGGGCGGGAACTTGTCCGGGTCAGCGACGACGGCTGTGGCATGAGCCCACGGGATGCCGAGATGTGCTTACGTCGTCATGCAACTTCTAAAATCAGGACCATAAAAGACCTCGACAACATAAGCACATTCGGTTTTCGAGGCGAAGCGCTAGCCTCGATTGCCAGCGTGTCGCGCCTCGAGCTTCGCACCCGCCGACCACAGGACGAGTTCGGTTTTGTAGTTAGGGCTGTAGGCGGTGAAGGCGTGGAGGCGGCGCAGTGCGCGATGGCGCCTGGCACGCAGGTCGAAGCCCGTGATCTCTTCTTCAATACGCCTGCCCGGCTTAAGTTCCTCAAGAGCGCCATTGCGGAGCATGCAGCTATTACCGACTGCGTCGAGCGTCTTGCCCTTTGTCGTCCCGACGTTTCCTTCCGTCTCAATAACAACCAGCGTGAACGTCTAGACTTCCCGCGAGCAAGCTCGCTCCTTGAACGAATTCGTCAGGTTTTCGGCGACAAGTTCGCAAACGAGCTTGTCTCCTTTAAATTTGCCGCAGAGCGGCTGCTGGTGCGGGGTTTTGCTTCGCGTCCCACGCTGTCTTTCGCCAGCAGCAGGATGATGTTCGTTTTCGTCAACGGTCGCCCGGTGCGAGATAAACTCCTTTCGCGGGCAGTGGTTCAGGCTTACGCGGGACTTTTGCCGCGGGATAGGTTTCCAGCGGTAGCCTTATTTGTCGACCTCCCGGCTCACGAGGTTGACGTCAACGTCCATCCGATGAAACTCGAGGTGCGCTTCCGTTATCCTGGCGCTATATTCGAGGCCTCGTATCGCGCTTTGCGCGACGCGTTGGCTGGGCAAGAGGCGGCTACGGACGGTGATGACTTGGACGTAACACACCTTGGGCCGCTAGTCTGTTCCGCTGAAACTGAAGTTCGCGGCTCGGCCTCAGACAAGGCCGAAGGTACGAGCTCGGGCGCTCAGTTGCTCAGCGCACCCCCCTCCCAGCCCGGGTTGCGGCTTGTCGTCGACCGCAGCCCCGGTCAAGTTAGCGCTCCGCAGAGAGCATCGGTGAGCAGCAGTTACGCGTTCTCGCCAGCGCTTTTAAATATGCCCAATAGGACGGAGGCCATTGATCAGCCTTCGGTTCCGACAAGCTTTTCTTTCGCTGAGCTTCGTCTTTTGGGCCAACTCCTGGCAAGCTATATAGTGCTTGAGGGCCACGACGGCTTGTTACTGGTCGACCAGCATGCGGCCCATGAACGTATTACTTACGAAAAACTGCGCGCTGAGTTTAAGTCCGGGGGAATAAAAATTCAGCCTCGGCTCGTACCGTATCCACTTGAGGTTAGCGGCGAACTTGCGCTCGAGGTAACTAGCGCGGTTTCTGCTTTTCGCACTCTAGGATTCGACCTCGAGGCTTTCGGCGGGCGCACCGTAGTGCTGAGAGGTTCACCTGCCCTGTTCGGCCCCGAGGAGGGAGTGCGACTTTTTAGGGACTTGCTCGATAGCGTGGGCAGTGATGGCTTTGCCGTTGACAATCTTGCGGCTTGTGAAGCTAAGCTTAAGCTTTTGGCCTGTCATGGCTCGATACGTGCGGGTAAAACGTTGAGCCAAGAGGAAATGGCAGCTCTGCTGAGGGAGCTAGATCAGACACCTTTTAACACTAATTGTCCTCATGGGCGGCCAGTCTTTGTGCGGTTTGGCCTAAATCAGATCGAGCGTTTGTTTCGACGGTGAACATCGCAGAGCGCGCGCGTGTTGTTTTTGTTGTAGGACCGACCGGGGTTGGGAAAACGAGCCTGGCAATCGAGCTTGCGCGCAGGCTCGGCGCCGAAATAATAAACTGCGACTCGCGTCAAGTGTATATCGGCATGGACATCGGAACGGCCAAACCAACGGCCGCTCAGCGTGCTTGTGTGCCGCATCATTTGCTCGACGTGCGAGAGCCGAGCGAGCCTCTCGACGCGGCTTCGTTTGCAGCCTTGGCCGACTCGACGATTGCCGATATTCACGCCCGAAGGCGTCGCGCTCTTGTGGTCGGTGGGAGCGGGCTTTATTTTCGCGCTCTGCGCTGGGGAATTTTCCCGGGCCCGCGGGCAAGCGAGGAGCTCCGTACGCATTTGCGCAAGAGAGCTGCGCGAGAGGGTTACCATAGCCTTTACGAGGAATTGCGCGCGATCGATCCTGACACCGCCTTGCGCCTTGCGCCGCGGGATCTAAAACGGGTAATCCGCGCACTCGAGGTGTTTTATCTGACAGGAGTTCCGTTGAGCGTGCACCATGCGCGCCACCGTCCGCTTCGCCCTCGGTACGAAAGTCTCGTTATTGGCCTTACGACGGAGCGCGAAAAGCTTTATCGAGCGCTTGATGCGCGCTTTGATCAGATGCTAGCCGCCGGGCTGGTCGAGGAAGTTCAAGCGCTGCTGGCCAAGGGGTATGATGCTCAGAGTCCGGCGCTTACCGCGATCGGTTATAAGCAGTTGGCCGCCTATCTGCGAGGTGAGGTTACGCTCGAGGAGGCGGCAAGGCTTGCCAAGCGCGATACGCGACGGTTCGCCAAACGGCAGTTGACTTGGTTTCGGGCCGAGCCTGGTATTCTGTGGATGAGCGCCGAGCAGGCGTACCGGCAAGCTGGCGAGCTGCTCGAGCACTTTTTCGCGGGAAGGTGGCCGACGCCAGACGCAAGTGTTGTAAACGTGCACAGCAACGTTTAAAACCTTTGCGGCACGGTTTAGCAACGGAAGATGGGACCTCTGAATTCAGATCTGAACCGATGGCATTAGACAAGAAAAACAACAAGAACCATAAGCACGCGCGCAGTGGTTCTGAAAGTGCGGACTCAGCGGCTCAAATTTCTCGACCGAGCGCGATCGATCGAGTGAAGCTCGCGCGCGATCCTCGTCGGCCCCAGACGCTCGACTATATTGAGAGATTTATCGATGACTTCTTTGAGATTCACGGCGATAGGCGGTTTGGTGATGACCCGGCGATCGTAGCTGGAATCGGTCGGTTTCGCGGCCGTCCGGTAGCCTTGGTGGGTCATCAAAGAGGCCATTCAACCGCTGAGCGCATTAAGCGTAACTTCGGACGGCCAAATCCGGAAGGCTACCGCAAAGCGGCGCGTATTTACGAGCTTGCCGAACGGTTTTCGCTGCCGCTTATCACTTTCCTAGATACACAAGGCGCTGAACCAGGAGTGGGGGCCGAGGAGCGTGGCCAGGCTGAGGCTATTGCCCGAAATTTGGAGTTGATGGCCAGGCTTACGGTGCCCAGTATCGCCTGCGTAATAGGAGAAGGCGGATCGGGGGGAGCTTTGGCCTTGGGTGTGGCTAACGTGGTCTTGATGCAAGAAAACGCGTGTTACTCGGTCATAACGCCGGAGGGATGCGCTGCTATTCTGTGGCGCGAGGCAACACCGGACAAAGTTGCCGAGGCGGCTGAAGCACTCAAGCTTTCTGCGCATGACCTGCTTAAGCTCGGCGTAATCGACGAAATCGTTGAGGAGCCAGCCGGCGGAGCCCATCGCGATTACGAGGGCGCTGCTTACAAGCTCGCCGACGCGATCGAGCGCCATCTGGTTAAACTCGCCCTTCTATCGCCCGCGGCCTTGCGTCGCCATCGCGAGCGCAAGTTTGCCGCCATGGGAAAAAAATTTTTAGTTACGAAAAACGTTGCAAAAGTATCGGTTTTCAACTAATCGCTTCGCGCTATGGGTGTCGCCGGAAAAACGCGAATTAAAGAAACCAGCATCGAGCAGCTTCGGCGCAAGATCGACGAGATCAACTTGAAGCTGCTTCGTCTAATCTCACAGCGAGCGAGCCTTGCGCAAGCGGTTGGCGAACTTAAACGTTTGAACGGAGAGGCGATCTATCAGCCGGGCCGGGAAGAAGATGTGCTTGAAGCGATGGTCGAAAACAACCCTGGTCCTTTGAGCAACGACCAGGTCAGGCACATCTTTGTCGAGATAATCTCAGCCTGCCGCTCGTTGGAGCGCAGGCTGCGCGTGGCCTATCTTGGTCCTCCCCATACATACTCACATCAGGCGGCCCTCAGTAGATTTGGTTCGAGCGCCGAGTTTGTGGCAGAAAGCTCGATCGCCGACGTATTTCGTGCGCTCGAGGCCGGTCGAGCAGACTTTGGCGTAGTTCCCGTCGAGAACTCGAGCGAGGGGTCGGTCGGGCTTACGCTGGACCTTTTGATCGATACTCCGCTTACAATCGTCGGCGAGATTCTGTTGCCCATACGGCATGCTTTGCTGTCGCTTGATGGGGATCCAGCGAAGGTGCGCAAAATCGTGTCCCATCAGCAGTCGCTTGCGCAGTGTCGTAACTTTCTTGCGGCTAACTTCAGACACTGCGAACAAGAGGCCGTCGCTTCGAACGCGCTTGCAGCCCAGCGCGCAGCGAGTGATCCAAGTTGCGCTGCGATCGCCGCCAAAGCTGCGGCCGAGGCGTACGGACTAAAGGTTATAGCCGACGGCATCCAGGACTCGCCCAGCAACACGACCCGCTTTTTAATCATCGGCACCGAACCTCCGGGACGAGCCAAGCGTGAGAAAACGTCGATCCTTTTTTCGGTCGCCGACCGAGTGGGCGCGCTGAGCGAAGCTCTGGGCGTCTTTGCGCGTAATTCAATCAATCTTTCAAAAATCGAGTCTCGCCCGCTTCGCGGCCAACCTTGGCAATACCTGTTTTTTGTCGACGTCGCGGGTCATCGCGACGATCCCAGACTCAAGCGCACGCTAGCGGAGCTTCAGACCAAGGTCCTGCTCTTGAAAGTCCTAGGCTCGTATCCTGAAGCTGCGCCGACGAGACGGACAAGTGGAAGGGAGAAAACCCTTGGTAAAAGCCGAAGAACTGGTCTTGCCTAGCGTGGCAGCCTTGGCTCCTTACGAGCCGGGCAAGCCGGTAGAAGAAGTCGAGCGCGAGCTGGGGATTAAGAATGTCGTCAAGCTCGCCTCGAACGAAAACCCCGTGGGCCCCTCCCCGCTCGCCATCAAGGCGATCCAGAACGCGCTTCACGAGCTGAATCGTTATCCTGACGGTGACAGCTACTACTTGCGTCAGCGTCTAGCACAGCATCACAACGTCAGCCCGCAACGCATTTTTCTGGGCGATGGTTCGTGCGAAATTTTGAATTTGCTCGCGCAGCTTTTTCTGCGCCCGGGGCTTAATGCGGTGATAAGCGCGCACTCGTTCGTGATCTACAGCCTGGCGATAGCTGCTGCGGGTGCGCAAGCGAAGGTCGTGCCGCTTCGCAATTTCACGCTGGACCTTGACGCGATGGCGGATGCGATCGACGAAAGCACGCGCCTTGTGTTTCTTGGAAATCCCAATAATCCTACCGGCACGATCTATAAGCGCGACGCCTGGGAGCGCTTTCTCGCACGCGTTCCCCCGCGGACCGTGATCGTGGCCGACGAGGCGTACTTTGAGTTCGTTCGCGACCCAGACTATCCAGATTCGCTGCGCTACCATGACGGCGAAAGACTTTTGGTCACGTTGCGCACGTTTTCGAAAATCTTCGGCCTGGCCGGCTTGCGTATCGGCTACGCGGTGGCGCGCGAAGACATCGTCGGAATGCTCAATCACATCCGCCAACCGTTCAATGTCTCGACTCTCGCACAGGTCGCGGTGCTCGCCGCGATGGACGACCATGAGCACGTGCGCAAAACCCTAGAGGTAAACGCTCGGGGAGTTGCTTATCTGGAGCGCGAGTTTCGCCGCTTGGGACTAGATTTCGTGCCAACTCAGGCTAATTTTTTCCTGGTCGATGTCGGCGACGGACGTGCCGTGTTCGAAAAGCTGTTGAGATTAGGGGTAATCGTCCGGCCAATGAACTCCTACGGCCTGCCGCGGCACGTGCGAATAAGCGTGGGTCTCGAAGAGGAGAACCACAGGTTAATCGAGGCTCTGGAGACGGTGCTGAAGGCTTCATAGCCGATGGCGCGGCTGGCGTGCACGGCCTCGGTCTAGGCGCTTTTGGCAAGTTATCAAGCTGGGTAATCGTCACCCTTACGCGTGCTGACGGGTCTGCGGACGTTCATGTTGTTCGAGCGGGCAACTATTTGCGGCGTCGGTCTAATCGGGGGTTCGCTCGCTGGGGCCTTACGCAACCTTGAGCTTGCCCGCGAGGTCGTCGGGTTTGACCGCAGTTTGAGCCATTTGAGGTTCGCGCTGAAGAAAGGCCTCATCGACAAGGCCACACGCTCCTGCAAAGAGGCCGCCAGGCGTGCTGATATCGTCGTTTTGGCCACCCCGGTTTTGGCGATGCCGTCGGTGCTGAGCTCTTTGGTCGAGCACCTTCCGCAGGGAGCGGTGGTGACTGACGTGGGCAGCGTGAAGGCTTGGGTGGTGCGCGCGTTAGAACCAGTGGTGCAGCCCCGCCTATCATTCGTCCCAGCCCATCCATTGGCTGGTAAGGAAATTTTCGGTCCCCAGGGTGCCGAACCCAAGCTTTTTCAGGGGGCGCGCGTGGTCATCACGCCTTGTGCTTCCAGCCACGAGCCTGCCCTTGCCTTGGTAGAGACGATGTGGCGCAGAATAGGTGCGAAAGTCGAGCGGATGAAGCCGGAAAGTCACGACGAGCTACTCGCCCGTGCAAGCCATCTGCCGCAGCTGGTCGCAAGCGCCTTGGCGCTCAGCGTAGGCAGACGCACCATCGATGGCAGACGCGCCATGACTTACGGTGCCGGCGGTCTGCGGGACACGACGCGACTTGCGCTTTCGGAGTCCACCATGTGGCGGGACATATGTCTTGCGAACCAAAAGGCGATATTGGCGGCACTGGACGAGTACCAGGAAGCGCTGCGCGAATTCCGCCTGACCATCGAGCGAAGCGACGAAGGGCGACTCGAAAAGCTTTTCGAGGAGAGCCGAAAACTTAGGAGCCTTTTGAAATGACTAGCGAAGGCGAGGCACACGCAAAACGGCGCCCAGTGGTGACGATCGACGGGCCGGTGGCAGCCGGAAAATCAACCGTGGCGCGAGAGCTGGCCCGTGCGCTCGGCTTCGACTATGTGAGTACTGGGGCGATGTACCGCGCGCTTGCGCTAGCAATTCGCCAGGCAGGTTTGGAGGATATTGGCGGGCAGGAATTCGCAAGGCGCCTTGACCGTTTACTCGCGACGGTGGAAATCGCCGTGTCGGGCGGTCACGTTACGCTCAACGGGCGAATAGTCGACTCCCAGCTCAGCGAGCCTGGGATTGACGAGCTCGCCTCCCGCTTGTCAGTTCTTGCCCCGGTGCGCGAAAAAATGCGTGCCTTGCAGCGCGAGATGGCGTTGCGGGGAGGCGTCGTAATGGAAGGACGCGATATCGGCACGGTCGTGTTTCCGGAGGCAGAGTTTAAGTTTTATCTTGATGCGGCGCCCAGGGTCAGGGCTCAAAGAAGGTTTGCGCAGTTGATCGCTTCGGGCGTCAAGACTACCCTAGAAGAGGTGCTACAGCGGCTCACCGAGCGCGATGAGCGCGATTCAACTCGCGAGCTTGCTCCCCTTAAGCCCGCAAGGGATGCAGTGGTGATCGATTCGAGCGCGTTGACGGTCGAGGCCGTTGTCGACAGGATGTTAGCGCTAATAAAAAGTAAAAATTTTCGCGGGTCTTGAAACTTGCGATACCGGCTGTAAGGATTCGAGTTAGCCCAATTTCTCTTTGAAGGTCCCACTAAATGGAGAAAGGTTTGTCCAGCGAAGTCCGCGGACAGGACGATGAGTTTCGCTCGCTGTTGGAAAGCAGCCTGAGCGCGCCGCGCATCGGCGATGTTCTTACTGGTCGCGTCATTCAGATTACTCGCGACCGCGTCGTGGTCGATATAGGTTACAAGTGCGAAGGACAAGCCCCTTTGTCGGAATTTCTCGACCTGGAGGGCAATGTCACCGTCAACGAGGGCGATGAGGTCGATGTCTATTTTGAAGGAATTGACGCCGAAAGCGGCACCGTCTTGCTCTCCCGCGCCAAGGCCGAAAAGCTACGGATCTGGCGCGAGCTTGAGCGCGCTTATCTGACCGAAACTCCGGTCGAAGGCGTGGTGCTGAGCCGCGTCAAAGGGGGGCTTAAAGTTGACATCGGCGTTCAGGCTTTCTTGCCCGGCTCCCACGTCGATATCCGGCCAACGCGCAATCTCGACCGTTATGTCGGTCAGCACGGGCGTTTTCAAATCCTTAAGTTCAATCGCGCTCGGGGCAACGTCGTAGTGTCGCGCCGCAAGGTGCTCGAGCGCGAACTTTCGATGCTCAAGGAGCAGACGCTTAAGGTTTTAGAGGAAGGGGTTATCTTCGAGGGCACGGTTAAGAATATCACTGACTACGGTGCCTTCGTTGATCTGGGGGGAATCGACGGACTGCTCCACGTGACCGACATGTCATGGGGAAGAATACAGCATCCCTCCGAGATGCTCAAAGTTGGCGACAAGGTCAAAGTTGTCGTCCTCAAGTACGACCCCGAGCGCGAACGTGTATCGCTCGGGATGAAGCAGCTTACGCCTGACCCGTGGAGCCACGTGGCTGAGACCTATCCCGTCGGGTCAAGAGTCAAAGGCAAGGTGGTAAGTATCGCCGACTACGGAGCTTTTGTCGAACTGGAAAAGGGCGTCGAAGGACTTATCCACGTCTCGGAAATGAGTTGGACCAAGCGCACCGTGCATCCGTCGAAGGTCGTCAGCGTCGGTGACGAAGTCGAGGTCCAGGTGTTGGACGTGGATGTAGCCAATCGGCGGATCTCGCTCGGGCTCAAACAGGTCGAGCCGAATCCCTGGGAGCGGCTCGCCGCAACCCATCCAGTTGGTTCACGCGTCAAAGGCAAGGTCAAGTCGATCACCGATTTCGGCATCTTCGTCGAGATCGAGCCCGGCATCGACGGCTTGGTCCACATTTCAGATATGTCGTGGACCAAGAAGATCAAGCATCCCTCGGAGCTCTACAAAAAGGGCGACCAAGTTGAGGCGGTTGTGCTGGGAATCGACGTTGCCAATGAGCGAGTGAGCCTTGGTATTAAGCAGCTCACCCCTGACCCATGGGAGACCGTCGCAGAGCGCTACCCGCTCAACTCTAAGGTCAAGGGTACGGTAAGCTCGGTCGCCGACTTCGGCGTATTTGTCGCTCTCGAAGAGGGCATCGAAGGTTTGATCCATGTCTCCCAGCTCGCCGTGGGACGCGTGGATAAACCTTCCTCGCTCTTCAAAGTCGGGGATGAGGTGGAGGCAATGGTCATCCAGCTCGACCCGAAAGAGCGCCGACTCGGTCTGTCGATTAAGGCGCTCAAGCAGCACGAAGAGCGTGAGGAGATGCGCGCATATTTGAGGCGCGAGCATCAAGGCGCGCGCTTCTCGCTGGAGGACATCTTGAACGAGGAGCTGCGTCTTGACCGGGGCGAGAGCGGGAAAAAAAGCTCGCGGGCTGGCAAAGCGGACCAATAGTGCTCGAAAAGCTGTGGCCTTAAGCGCGAATAGGAGCGGTTATAAGCTATGACTAAAAGCGCCCTTGTTGATGAGCTGCTGGCAAGACGGGCGCAGCTCTCTCGGCGCCAGGCTGAGCTTGTCGTGGATACGATTTTCGAGACGTTGAGCAAGGCGTTGGCCGCTGGCAGACGCGTCGAGATCCGCGGCTTTGGTGTGTTCGGCGTCAAGGAGCGCGGCCCGCGTCAAGGGCGTAATCCGAAGACCGGTGAGCTCGTGCATATCGCGGCGCGACGCGTCCCGTTCTTCCGGGCAGGAGAAGAGCTGCGGATGGAGGTCAACGGCCGGCTGAAACGTGGCGGTGTCGAAACCTGAGCAAACCCATCCGGGACTTAAGACTTTATGGGCGCCGTGGCGTGCTGCCTACGTCGCCTCCCACCGAAACAAAAAGCAGAGTTGTATCTTTTGCTTAGGACGCCTTAATGCGCGCCAGAGACGGCAGCGCCTGGTTCTCTATCAAGACGTTCATGCGGTCGCGATGCTCAATCGTTACCCGTATAATGCTGGACATGTGATGGTCGCGCCGCGCTCTCACGTTGGGTCGCTCGATCTGCTGGATGTCGAACAAGGCGTAGCGTTGACGAAGCTGCTCAGCGCGACGATCGGAATCCTTCGTCGAGCCTTCAAGCCGGCCGGCTTTAACTTGGGTGCGAACGTCGGTCGCGTCGCGGGAGCAGGCTTCGCCGATCACTTTCATTGGCACGTTGTGCCGCGCTGGCAGGGCGACACCAACTTTATGCCGGTGCTAGCAAGTACAAAAGTGATCTCCCAGCACTTGGAAGCCAGTTTTGAACTTCTAAGTCCCTTTTTCGAAAAAGTTCACGAAGAGATGGTGCAAGCTTGATGAGTGCCTGGCCAGAGCCCAAGGAAGTCGACTCCCGAGGATTGCTTAGCATACGAACTTTGGGAGAACTCAAACGTAAAGGGTACCAGACCAAGCCCGTACGAATCGAAATGCGCGACAATTTGCTCCGCATGTTGCGCGCTCGCGAAACTGTCCTGCCTGGAATCATCGGCTACGATGATACGGTTTTGCGCGAGATCGAAAACGGTATTTTGGCCGGCCATCACATGATCTTTCTTGGGCAGCGCGGCCAGGGCAAGTCGCGCGTCATGAGGCTTATGGTGCGCCTGCTCGACGAGTACGTCCCGGTCGTTAAGGGATGCGAAATCAACGACGATCCGTACGCGCCGGTATGCGCCAGATGTCGCCGACTGCTCGCGGAAAGGGGTGATGAGCTCGAGATTGATTGGCTTGGGCGAGACCAGCGGTACTCAGAAAAGCTCGCCACTCCTGACGTATCGATTGCCGACCTGATTGGTGAAATCGATCCCGTGAAGGTGGCTGAGGGACGTTACTTGGCCGACGAAGAGACGATTCACTATGGCCTCATTCCGCGAACCAATCGCGGCATCTTTGCAATCAACGAGCTGCCCGACCTGGTCGAAAAGGTGCAGGTGGGGCTCTTCAACTTGATGGAAGAGCGCGACATTCAGATAAAGGGTTACAAGATTCGCATGCCCTTGGACGTGGTATTCGTTGCCAGCGCGAATCCCGAGGACTATACCTCGCGCGGAAGGATCATAACCCCGCTGAAAGATCGCTTCGACGCGCAAATTCGCACCCATTACCCGCGGACGTTGGCGGACGAGATCGCGATAATGGAACAAGAGGCGACGCGCTTGGCGCGTCGGGACGTGCCTGTTGTCGTGCCCCAGTTTATCAAGGAGATTCTCGCTCAGCTAACATTTGAGGCGCGTGCCTCGAGCGAGATAAATCAGATGTCTGGCGTCTCGGTCCGCATCAGTATCAACAACTACGAGTCGGTGATCGCTAACGCCGAAAGGCGCGCCGCGAGGCTAAACGAGAGCGAAATCGTGCCGCGAATTTCGGACCTCGACGCGGTCTACGCCTCCACGGCTGGGAAACTTGAGTTGGAGTATGGCGTTGACAGCGGGAGCGAGAGGGAATTGATCGAGCGCTTGCTCAATCGAGCGGTGCTAAAAATCTTCGACCGATACTTCAAAGTTGAGAATTTGCGGTCCGTGGTACAGCATTTTGAACAGGGATGGGGCGTTGACGTCTCGGACGAGGCACCCGCGGTCAGTTACCTGAAACCCTTTCAGGAAATCAAGGGGCTTAAAGAGGCGGTAGCCACGCTCAAGCCAGGCGAGAGTCCTGGGTTAATCGCCGCGGCGGTCGAATTCGTGCTCGAAGGCCTACATCAGCACAAAAAACTAAGTAAGGAGCGCCTAAACGGCCACTTGACTTATCGAGCGTAAGGTCGAGCGCTTTTAAGGTGGCGCATGCTTGTTCGTTACACGCGCTGGGATCCTTCAAGGCAGCAGCGGTTAGACGTTGAGAAGATTTTCGAGCGCCTTGCCGATCAGCTTTACCAAAGTGGCAGCGTCAATCAGGCTCTCGACGTCATAGTTCGCCAAGGCTTTGAGTTGGACGACGGTCGGCGCGTAACTGGGACGGAGGAATTGCTCAAGCAGTTGCGTCGGCAAATTCGCCAGCGCCAGCGCGAGTTCAACTTGCGCGATTCGTTACGAGAAGTTAGCGAGCAGCTTAAAAGCGTTTTGGAGAAGGAATATCGCGCGCTTGGAGGTAAACATCGCCAGCTAGCCCATAAAGGCGGCACTGGCTTCGAGCGTTTGTCACCCAAGCTCTCCGAGGCCATTCGGCAGCTAAGGGATCATCAGTTCGAGAGCAGCGAAGCCGGCGAAGAATTTGAACGCTTGCTCGACGAGTACGAAAACATTCGCGACCTGGAGCGTTTTCGCGAGCGCTTTGACCGCCTTTTTCAGGGACCGAAAAGTCTGGGGTACCGTGAAGCGGTTCAAGTGATGCGCGAGATGCAACGCTTGGAGCGCCTTGAAAACGAGCTTAGCGCTGGCAACTTTGATGCGGTCTCCAAGGACGACTTGCTCGAATTGTTAGGTGCCCAAGCTGCCCAGGATTTCGAAAACCTTCGCGAGCTTTCGGCAGAGCTTGCTGAGGCGGGCTACGTGGTCGAGAAAGGCAGTGTTTTGCAGTTAAGCCCCAAAGGCGTGCGCCGCATCGGCGAACTGGCCTTGCGCGACATCTATCAAAAGCTTCTCAAAGACCGACCTGGTGCCCATGTGATTGATCGGCGCGGTATCGCCGAGGTTCACCTTCACCAGGGACGCCCTTATACCTTCGGCGACCCTCTCAACCTTGACCTTGCCTCTACGTTCAAGCAAGCCTTGAGTAGGCGAGCCGAGCTGCCGGTCAAACTTGAGCCCAGCGACTTCTGGATTTTCGAGAGCGATTACGCCACGACCTCTGCCACCGTGTTATGCTTGGATATGTCGTGGTCGATGAGCTGGGAGGGCAGGTTTGCGGCCGCCAAAAAGGTAGCGATAGCGTTAGAAGCGCTCATCCGCACACGCTACCCGCGCGATTTTTTTTCCTTGGTGGGCTTTTTCACGCGAGCGGTAGAACTTAAATCTCAAGATTTGCCCGAAGCCTCTTGGAACATGGGCGACCCATTCACCAACTTGCAGCATGCGCTGCATCTTGCTGCCTCGATTTTGAGCCGCCATCCCGCCAAAAACCGCCAAATCGTCGTAGTCACCGACGGGCAGCCGACCGCTTACTTCCGAGGTGACCGGCTGTTCTGTGAATGGCCGCTGTCGTTCGGCGGCATCAGCGTGCGTGCCGCTCAGGAAACACTAGCCGAAGTCGAGCGAGTCACCCGGAAAGGCATCACGATTAATACTTTTATGCTCGACGACTCTCCCAACCTGCGAAGCTTCGTCGATCAAATCGCAAGGATTAACCGTGGCCGAGCTTTCTACACCAGGCCAGACAGGCTCGGCGAGTATATAATCGTCGATTACGTCGACAAAAAGCGTAGGCGCTAGCCGCGCTTTATGTGGGCGACGACCACCGCATTCGTGGGCGCGAGTCTCGTCCTTTCCACCGTCCAAGCCCACTGTCGAGTCCATTTCGTCTAAACCCGTTCGTTGACGCAGTAAAGCTTATCGGCCACGAGCAAAAAGCTTCGCCGACTGCGCGTACACCACAGTGCGAACGATAGCCTGGTAATTAGTTACAGGCTGCATTTGCCCGTTGGGGATTTTGCCCCGGTCGTCCGCAAACTGGCTTAGAAATGGAACGCTGCCTTTAACCGCTCCAACTGGCGCCACAGTTCCTGTGGAACGGTTTTGCCTAATCGGCGGAGCAGCTTTTCGTGCTCCTCGATCTCTTCTTTCCAGTCGGACGGATCGATGGAAACTGCCTGCTTGAAGTTTTCCGGCCCGATGTCGAGGTCGTCGAGCCTGAGCGCCCCGTCAGCAGGAACGAATCCGACCGGAGTTTCAGAGGCTTTTGCGGTACCGTTTATGCGGCTAATGATCCATTCGAGCACTCGCATGTTTTCGCCGTATCCCGGCCACAGGAAAGAGCCGTCGGGAGCTTTGCGGAACCAATTTACCATGAATACTTTTGGCGGATGTTTCATTCGCTTGCCCATGGCCAACCAGTGCGCGAAGTAATCTCCCATGTTGTAGCCGCAAAACGGCAGCATCGCCATCGGGTCTCGCCGTATCACGCCGACCGCTCCGGTGGCGGCGGCCGTAGTTTCTGAGCCCATCGTGGCGCCAAGGTACACGCCGTGCTCCCAGTCGAAGGCCTCGAGCACAAGTGGCACGGTGGTAGCGCGGCGGCCTCCGAAAAGGATAGCTGATATAGGCACGCCTTCGGGATCGTCGGCCTTTGGCGAAAGGACTGGGTTGTTATACATAGGCGTGGTGAAGCGACTGTTAGGATGAGCGGCCTTGCCGGAGGATGTGCGTTTCCAAGGACGCCCCTGCCAATCCAGCGTGCCTTCTGGTGCGTCTTGGCCGATACCTTCCCACCAGACGTCTCCATCGGGCGTTAGAGCCACGTTGGTAAAGAGCGTATCTCGCTCGAGCATCTTCATCGCGTTGGGGTTTGAGCGCCAACTGGTGCCCGGAGCAACACCAAAGTAGCCGGACTCGGGGTTTATGGCCCAGAGTCTGCCGTCGGCTCCAACGCGCATCCACGCGATATCCTCGCCAACTGTGCGAACCTTCCAACCTTTAAAGGTGGGCGGAGGTGTTAGCATCGCCAAATTGGTTTTCCCGCAGGCGCTGGGAAAGGCTCCAGCGATGTACGTAACCTGGCCGTCGGGGCTTTCGACGCCCACGATCAGCATGTGTTCGGCCATCCAACTCTCGCGTCTGGCAAGGTAGCTAGCGATTCTTAGAGCGAAACATTTCTTGCTGAGTAACGCGTTTCCGCCGTAGTCGCTCCCGACGGACCATACGGTGTTGTCTTGCGGAAAATGGCAAATCAACCGGCGCTGAGGGTCACAATCCAAGGTGCAATGGAGACCCCGGTTAAAGTCGGCGGAGTTCCCCAATGCTTCCAGTGCAACCGCTCCCATACGGGTCATGATTCGCATGCTGAGCACCACGTAAAGGCTGTCGGTCACTTCGACGCCGACTCTGGCAAGCGGCGAACCTACCGGGCCCATCAAGTACGGCACTACATACATCGTCCGCCCCGCCATCGAGCCCTCAAGCCACTTAGAAAGCTTTGCGTAGGTCTGGGCCGGATCCGCCCAGTTATTGGTGGGACCTGCTTCCTGCTTGGTCGGTGTGCAAATGTAAGTGGCTCCTTCTGTACGAGCGACATCGTTGGGATGGGAGCGATGGAGATAACAGCCTGGTCGTTTTTTGTGATTCAGGGGAATGAGAACTTGTGATGAGACGGCTTGGGCTAGCAAACGACGATTTTCCTCTTCGGAACCATCACACCATACAATTTGGGCGGGGCGCGTAAGGCGCGCAACGTCAGCGACCCATTCCTTGAGAGCTTTGTTCTCCACGACCGCCGCTTGTCTACTAAGACTTGCCGTCATCGTAAACCTCCCCCTGTGCCGAAAATGCGAATAAAAACTATCCCTGCCCTTTCTTGCATGACAAGTCGTTATGAAGGGGCACTCGTTGCAGGCTCGACCAAAATGTTCAGTCTACGAACTCGGGGTCCTCGCCGAGGACGTCGCTGAGCCGACCCGAATGTTTCTCAGCTTTCGGTCTAAGACCTCGCATTCGCAGCCCGGGCTTGCCCCATGCGTTGACTGTTTAAGTCTAATGCGCTAGCCGACTCCTTGAGCGAGATGTGCCCTTTGATAGGAACAGCAGCGCCTCTATTGGCCCAAAAACGGAGCAAACATGCTCCTGCCTGCAGTCACCGATGCCCGGTATACAATTTGTATTCAATTTTAGCACCAAAAAGGCTAAGGCGAATAGAGAAGCAGCAAACCTAACTGTGCTGGTTGGACGGCCACTTATAGCAGTTCAACGAAACGCAACTGGGTTTTATCGCGCCCGTGTTGGGCGGTTTCTCGGCACAGCTCGGGCGCTGTGTACCGCCTAGGCTCTTGGGCAGCCCCTGATTATAAGCTCCCCATTTACTTAGGGCATTCCTTGGTCATAAAGCTCGCGGCGAGCTTAAAGAATTACGTTTTCGCTCCATTGAGCTCGCTCAAATCAGTTGTTGACGAGAAGGCGAAGTTAAGTTTTTCCGGATTCGTGCCAACGGAATCCGATTCACCGACGGTGCGAGCTTTTTAGCAAAAACCTTTGGGAGAGATAGTAGTCGATTTCACGGCTGGGCCAACAAGGTCCCTAGCCAAGATTTTGTCATTTATCTCTTGAGTGCCATGGTAGAAGTTCCTCCGAAACGCAATGTAGCGCAGGGGTAACCGAGGGGCTTGACTTTCGGGCGTTGACCTTGCGCGCAGCTCGAAGACACTTACGTGTGGCTCAAGGGGCAAAGGGCCTATAGAAAAACTCGTTTTCGACTGTGCCAGCCGAGGCTATTAGTATAATACCAGGGCAAAAAGAGCGCTCTTCGATAGAAGAAGGCCAACCTTGTGAGCGTGCAGCGTCCGGACAAGAAAGGATAAGAAGTTGTTTCACGACATTGTGCCAGAACCTAATGAGACGGTAGAGCTTCGAATGGAGGATGGCGCGACCATCCGAATTCGGCGACACGGCAACCCGAACGGTCCTCGCCTGGCGTTGAGCCACGGCAACGGATTGGCTATCGACGGGTACGTAACTTTTTGGAAGTTGTTTTGCGACCGCTACGATGTTTTGCTGTTCGACATCCGCAACCATGGCCAAAATCCGTATCATGGTCCTGACGGCCATAACTGGTCGCGTTTTGTAAGCGACGCCGAGGCGATATACGAGGGAATTTGCTCCCGCTGGGGCAGAAAGCCTACAGCCGGAATATTTCATTCCCTTTCCGCCGTGATAGCTATTGGCCAAGCCGTCGAGGTCGGACCGAGATGGGATCTTATGGTCTTGTTTGATCCGCCGTTGCCGCCGCCTAAGGGTCATTCGCTTTACGTGCCCTACGTAGAGGAACAGGAAGAGCTATCGCGCCGAAGCGTAAGGAGAATCGAGCGGTTTAAGGATCCTCTTGAGTTAGCAGAAAGGCTTCGACGCAATCCACGGTTTAGTCGGTGGCGGCCTGAGGCTTACGAAGCGGTTGCGCGGGCGACGTTGCGGCCAACATCTGATGGCGACTACGAACTTTGTTGTCCCCGCGAGCTCGAGGCCAGAATCTACGCGACAAGCCCAACTCTCGGGCTTTGGGAAAAAATTCCAAAGCTTTCGGTACCAGTCAAATTGGTGTGCGCAGATCTGGCGACTCGAGATGAGAGTATCGTTTGTCTACTGGGTCGCGCCTTGCACGAAGAGTTCGGTATTGGCTACGAGATGGTTACGGGAGCTGGCCACTTCTTACAACTTGAACAGCCTGAGCGCTGTGCGCAAGCGGTCGAACGTTTCTTGAAGGAAATGTCTTTTGGAAACGGTCCTGATGGCAGCGCTGCAGAAAACGCTTAAGTGGCCTGCAGCTATTTTGTTTGTTCAAACTTCCTTGAGGAGCGGGTAAGGTTATCGATTTACTGCGAACGAAAGGGTTTTCACGTAGTGAAGTTCATCGTGACCGCGTCTGGGCTCTGTTCTCGAAAGCTGCGCAACCAATGTGTGAGGATCGCTAGCCCGTTAGTCTTAGCGAAGCTAACACTTTTAACCTCGCGTATGAATTCAAAGCTGAGTCGTTTTTTGACCATGCTGGCACGAGCGGCGCGTGGAGTAGTTGTTTGCGTGCTGGCGGTTAGCTCAGTCGGTTTTGTTGCTGATCCGCTTCGGGCGCAGACTTACAGTCTTAGGCGCACGCCGATCGTCGCTGCGGTGGAAAGAACCGCTCCTGCCGTGGTCAACATATCGACCGAACGAACCATCACGGTGACGCCTTTCATTTTCGAAGACCCTTTTTTCCGCCAATTTTTCGAGCAATTTGCCGACCCGCGGGCCTTTCGTCCCCATCAAGAAAAGCAAACCTCTCTCGGCTCGGGTTTTGTCGTTTCGCCGACGGGTCTTGTCCTGACCAACCGCCACGTGATTCAGCGCCTGGCTACTATCAGGGTCCAGCTGGCCAGCGGACGGACATTCCCCGGTCGGCTGGTCGCGTATTCAGGGACCACCGATCTCGCCCTGATACGGGTTCAGACTACTCAACCTCTTCCTTGTGCCACGATTGGGCGGTCGGACGACCTGATGATCGGCGAGACGGCCATAGCGATAGGCAATCCCTTCGGGCTTTCTCACACGGTAACCGTAGGAGTGATTAGCGCCCTTCATCGCGCGCTCCACGAGGCTGGGTATGAAGACTTGATCCAGACCGATGCGGCGATAAACCCAGGCAATTCCGGAGGCCCTCTGCTCAATATCCTGGGAGAAGTGGTCGGCATCAATACAGCTATTTATGCGGAGGGCCAAGGGATCGGCTTTGCTATACCAATTGACCTCGGTCGGAAATTTATTAACCGCTTCGTGGAGGAAGAACAGCGCACCATGCCACAGGCGACTCCTATAGAGCTTTGCGCGGGGCTCTAGGCGGGCCGACGATTCGCAGGTTTTTAAAATGAGCGATCTTACCGAGTTGAGCTTAACCGATGCGGCGCGGCGATTAAGGCAACGAAGCCTGACGGCCTGGGAACTTGCGCGCGCCTGCCTCAATCAAATCGGCGCGTTGGATAAAGAGATTAATGCTTGGGAGACAATTTGTGAGGAGCAGGCACTTGAGGCAGCGGCCGAGTGTGATGCCGATGCCGCCAAGGGTTTGTATCGAGGTCCTCTTCATGGCATACCCGTGGGCGTAAAGGATGTCTTTCTTACTGCAGGAGTGCGTACGAGCGCAGGTTCATCGGTGTATGCTGACTTCGTCCCCGAAAAAGACGCGACCGTCGTGCAAAGACTTAAGTCGGCGGGAGCTATTATCCTCGGCAAGACCATCACAACCGAATTAGCCTACCTTGACCCGGCAAAGACGAGAAATCCCTGGAATTTGGAACATACGCCCGGTGGCTCGAGCTCAGGCTCGGCGGCAGCCGTCGCCGCGCGGATGTGTTTTGCTGCGTTGGGAACGCAAACCCTCGGCTCTACCATAAGACCAGCGGCGTACTGCGGCATTGTAGGCCTTAAGCCTACGTACGGTAGGATTAGCCGCTACGGGATGATTCCTTTGGCGCAAGGTCTTGACCACGTAGGCATCTTCGCTCGCACTGTCGCTGATGCGGCTTTGATTTTGGAGGTCTTGGCCGGCCCTGATCCGAACGACCCGAGTTGCTCTGCGATGCCTGTGCCGGCGTACACAGGAGAGCTCGTCAGAGTCGAACGAATTAAAATAGGGCTACTGAAAGACCCATTCGTAGACCGCGCTGATGGTGACGTTAAAGCCTTTGTTTTAGACGCGGTCGACCGCTTTGCCAAAGCAGGGGCACAAATAAAAATACTCAAGCCTCCAGCTTCGCTCGATGAAGTACCTCACGCCCTAAGTGTAAAGCTTGCTTTCGAAGCAGCGCTCAGTGGGCGCGAAATCTTGCAGAAGCATCGCGCTCGCTTGGGACCGAACATTCGAGAGCTTCTCGAAAGAGGTACCGTGATCTCGTCTGAGGAGTATCAGCGGAGCGAAGAGGTTCGCGTTAGCTTCAAACAGGAAATTAACGAACTTTTTTCTCAAGCCGATTGTCTGTTGTTGCCTGCAACCCCCACGACTGCACCGCGCGGCCTTAAGTCGACTGGCGACCCGGCTTTTATCGCACCCTGGACTTTCGCGGGATTGCCCCAAATTACGATTCCGGTTGGGCTTGGCCGCAACGGACTCCCAGTCGGCGTTCAATTGATCGCTTCCGAGTTCGAGGAGGCCAAATTAATTGGCTGCGCCCGGTGGTGCGAGTCGGTAATCGACTTTACGCACAAGCCTAGACTTGGCAAGAGCTAGCTAACGGATCCATTTTCGATTTGTGCGATGCTCCTTGGTGATACCGATTTAGGCGAAAAGAAGAAGTGGTCCGGATGTGACGAAGATGTTGCGATGCTTCAGCTGCCCTACTCGCTTGCATCAGCTAGGCTTAAGCGCTTTTTCACGACTCGTTTTTTGGGCGTAAGCAGCTGCTTGCCTAATGTTTTAGCGGGACCGGTTCGCAAAACGCGGTAGATGCGTCTGCAATTAGCTAAATGAGAAAAATCCGGGGTAAGCTGGCAGGTCAGGACGTCGCCTAGGCATTTGCCCATTCAACGTGCAATCCTTCTTTGCAGAGCACTTCGAAAACCCTTTGAGGCTCGCCGAGATCGCTCCACTCGACGCCATGAATCGGCAGCACAGCCAGACGGTGGGGCAACTTGGCGAGGACGTGCGAGGAGAAGTCTAAGGTGTTTAGATGGCTGTATATTTCAGCGATTGCTTCCTTTTCACCGAAAGTGCCCAGTAACGGCTCTATCTTGGCGAACGCCTGGTAGAGATAAGGTGTGGCTTCGCTAGTCAACTCGAGAAGGGTTGACACGCGCCCAACCATAACGAAGCTATTCCACAAAAATCCGGCTTCCCAAAACTGTCGCGCAAGCTGTGCCGGCGGTTTTTCCCAGAACTTTTTTACCGAGAACAACCTGATCTCTGGGGTTTGGTACACCTGAACGCCCGGCTCGATCCAGCCGTAGCCGGCTTCCGGCTGCTTAGGGGCAATACCGAGAAGCGTAACAAACTCGCTCTTGTATTTTGCCATCTCGAAGGCTTTATCCACGTAATGGTTGAAAAGAAAGTCGTTCTTTACGTAGTGGTCAGACGGCAAGATCGCAACCAGCGCCTGTGGTGCCATTCTTGCCAAGCGCATCAGGGCGTACACGATCGCAGGCGAGGTCCCGCGGTTTATCGGCTGAACGACTAAATGGCTCTGGGGTGTGTTGGCAAAAAGCGGCATGTAAAAGGGCTCATGGGCAAGACTAAGAACTGTCATTATTCTGTCGTCAGAGACCAGTGAAACAGCTCGTTGACGCGTTTGCTCAAATAAAGTAGTCCGGCCTAAGATAGGGCAAAATTGTTTTGGCACCTCTTGACCAGTGATCTTTCGCGTCAAAGAGCGAAGTCTCGAGCCTTCTCCGCCCGCTAAGATTATAGCCCATCTTTTCTCTCGCTCAGTCGTTGCGTCGCTCACCTAATCATCTCCATCGATTCGTTTGCTCTACCTCCTGACGCAAGCAATAGTCTTGCCAAACATTTTAGCCGTGCATCCAGAAGTCGCCTAACTCGAAAAAGTTGAGGACCTATAAAAACCGACCGCGAATTTTGAATCAGTGACTTCGAAAAAGAAAATTCGATTCTCGGTCGTGCTCGGCCTTGTCGTGAAAGGCGCTATCCGCAGATTTGACAACCTTTTTCTCCATCTTGGTTCTCGCGGTGCCTGCGTCTCAAATTTTCTCAGGGCAATTTCGACGAGCTCGTTTTTGCTGTGCTTTTGGGATTGAATTCGCTTTTTCACCGAAGTTATCGCTTTTAAACCTAGGCGATACATGCTCGGTCTATAGCATTTGCTGATTTGAGAGCGAGGATGCGATTGTAAGCTGCCAATTGTCTTAGACGCGCCGAGAACGTTCGGTTTGCAATGTTATCGAGCTCGCTCGTGAAAGGCCCTTCCTGGTGTTAGTGGGGAGAAACACTTGCTGTTCGGCATAAAACTGCGGTGTTCAAGCTTTAATTCAACGCGTTAAAATGTAGTGAAAACGTGAGCTTTGGCTTTGCTCGACCTGGGGCCCGAAATTGTAATTTGGAGGGCGAGAGAGCTTTATGAAAGTGTCGGAAGTGATGACGCGTAACGTCGTGTGTTGTCGGGAAACTGACTCGGCGTGCGTCGCGGCTCTAATAATGTGGGATAACGACTGCGGGGTCGTGCCTGTGGTCAATGCGGACCTGAAAGTGGTGGGGATGATCACCGACCGGGATGTTTGTATGGCTGCGTATACGCAGGGCGGGCCTCTCGATCGTATTACGGTGGCGAGCGCGATGGCGCGTGCTCCCGTATCTGTAGCTCCCCATGACGATGTCGCCGAGGCTCACAGGCTCATGCGGCTGCATCAGGTCCATCGCCTTCCAGTAACCGACAGCGAAGGCGGACTTGTGGGTCTTGTTTCGCTGTGCGATTTAGTTCGCGTGGCTAATGGGGACGAAGCTCTGCTTGCGGAAGTGGGAAGAACTCTTGGCGCCATTTCGCGACCGCGGCTTGAGACTCAGGCTGGAAGCGGGTTCGAATCCGTCAAGTTCGAAACGCGTAGTGGCTTTAGCGGCTCTACCCAGATCGACCAAGCGAGCGAGAGCACCATCGGAGCTGAAGAAAGCAGACGTTCGCCCTCCTTGACTTCTTCGGCGGCGGTCGAAAAGCACGTAACTGTCGTTGGGATGGAAGAACCGGCTGCGAGTGTAGCGGAAACCGAAGCGGTGCAAAGTGAGAAGCAAGAGGTAGCCGCTCAGCAGGGCCAAGAACCACCCGGTACTCGTCGTACCCCTCGCAAGCGTAGTCCGCGGCGACGTCAATAAAGCGATCTATTGCCTGCGCCGCTTTGCCCGCGCGTTGCGATGCACGGGTTCGAGGACGGATGCTGACGTGGTACAAGCAGGGGCTGGGGGGCTTAAGACGCAAGCAGCGCGGTGACGGCATGCGTCGTATTCAAGTTGTGGGGAATCCGTTCCCGCGGCTAAAAGACTAGGTTGCTAAACGGTCTATTTCTCGAATCGCATGATACCGACCTTTATCGCCACCGGAGCGAGACAACGTCGAGGCGGACGCCGACATAGATAGTGAATTTCGCTGTTGGCGGCACTAAGTTTATGCAGCTTTAACGTTGGAGCCCGCTTTACAGTGGGTTTAGCTTCGTCGATCTGGGGTGAAGTACCTCCATTCGAGGCGACACTCAGAACATTTGAGCGCTCCGTACACGTTGTAATACGAGGCGTAACCGGTACTGGTATCCGACTTCGCGATTGTCATTTCGTCGTGAAAATGCGCATGGTTGCGGCATAGCCCTCTTCCGCAAGCGGCGCAAACGCCGCGCGCCTCTTCATCGCACATCCAACATCTCATAACTAGCCACCTCTAAGTTTCTGATACGAATGTTCTCAGCATATCGGGCAGACACCGCCACAATCGAGGCGTGGGGATTACGCTATTTGAACCTCGGATACGACGCTTCCAGCTCTCGAGCTTCTCGGCAACGAATCGAGATGTCTGTCGCGAGCGCCGCGGCGTCGCCCCATTGTCTAAAAGTTTTCCAATCGCCCGATTGTTCGAAAGCGTAAGCTGCTCTCAACGTGCGCTCGAGCTACGCTACAACGACGTAACTATTGGTCGGACGACGGAGCGTGCGAGGTGTCGTAGAGTTTGCCGAACAGAACCCAGCGTTCGCCGTTAAAGCGCGCAAGCTGCATCTGTTTGATTGGATAAAAATCGTTCGGGCTTGTGTTGATCGTTATCCCAGGCAGCAGCATCGGAAGCTTGAGCCCCTTGATGTTTGCCGCTTGCCTCATAACGTTGACCCGCGACAGATCGTTTCCACATCGTTCGAGCACGTAAGCGAGCGTCTGCCCGACGCTGTATCCCCATACGTTGTATTGGTCTACGGTGCTGCCGGAGGGGTAATAGCGGTGCATGAACGATAGCCATTCTTTATAGCCCGGGTCGTCATGCCACCGCGGGTCGCTCGGGTCCTTTACAAACTGGATGCTTATTATGCCCTTGGCGGCCTCCAATCCCGCCGGCTTGAAGGTCGAACCTAGCGAAGCGGCCAGGCTATCGAGGAAGTGCAACGGATGCCAGTCGATGGCGTAGGCTTTTTTTATCGCCTGCGCTGCGAACTTCGGTGTGGTCACATCCAAGAACACGTTGGCGCCAGCTTGTTTCAAACGCACTATCTGGGAGTCGATCGTGGCATCCGTGACTTCATAGGTGAGTTCGAGAACGATGAGCTTTTGACCGTCGGGGCCGAGGCCCTGCTTGAATCCGGCGAGGTGGTCCTTGCCGAAATCATCGTTCTGGTAAAGAATTCCGATTCTTGCGTTGGGTACGTTCTCGCGGATATACCGCGCGTATATCTCGGCTTCGCTACGGTAGGTTGGCATCCATCCCATAGTCCACGGATGGCCCTTGGGGTCGCCCCACTTGCTTGCGCCTGAGATGAGGAATAACTGAGGTATGTGGCGATCGTTGAGATACTTCCAGACAGCGGTACTGGTTGGCGTGCCAGCGGATGCGGCTATGAACAAAACCTTGTCGCGCTCCACCAGTCGACGCGTCATTTCCACGGTTCTGGGAGGGCTGTAACCGTCATCGTAGCTGATAAAGTTTACTTTTCGTCCGTTGATTCCGCCACGATCGTTCACCATCTCAAAATAAGCAGCCAACGCTCGAAAGATGGTGCCGGTGGCCGAAGCGGGTCCGCTGTATGGCGCTGTGTTGCCGATCTTTATTTCGGTGGCGGTGACGCCAGGATCGGCTGAAAAGGCGGAACCAAGCAAGAATGCGCATGCGAGGGCCTGCGTGCAAACCAGCTGTAGGATGCGACAGACGGCTTTGCTGCGACGCCGACGGCGATCATTTTCGAGGGCAGTTCCGAACGCTGGTTTGCTCAACACCGAGAAGCCGCACTTTTGACCGTCGGGGAAGCGAGAAATTGCTACCACTTTCTAAAGTATCCCCCAAAAGATTGTGAGACTACGCCTGTTTGCGCAAAAGGTTGTCGACAAGCCGGATGCACGGTTCTAAGTCTGTATTGTCCACCAGAGCGTGCGCCATCCGTACCGGGTCGCCGAAAAAGAACCGCTCGTATAACAACTGTCTGCCGGCAAAGGCACTCCCGGCTACGTCCCACGCAAGCCGGTAAAGCGCCACGCGCTCTTTGGCGGAAATCTCGGCTGCGGCGAGGTAGCGTTCGATGTCTGGGGCGATAGGGCTAGAAAAATCGCGCTCGCTCGGAGTGGCGATCATGCTGCTCGAGCTGTTGAGTTGGAGAATTTCGACCATCCGAGGATAGAGGCGCGGAAAAAGGTTGCGTCCGACGTCTATTGGTGCCCGTGCAGGAACGAAAATTCCCCACTTATTGAGCGAAGCGTCAGCTTCGGCGGCTCTCAAGCACGCGCGCATGACTTCCGTCGTCATGATCATTTCGGCCAGCCGCTCGCGCACGTGGGGCAAGCTCATCGCGTCGCTAACCTGCGCGATCTTTGCGGCAAGACCTAGCATAAATTCGCTCTTCACCACGTTTTTGACTGCTACCTGGTGCATCATATGCACCACCGCTTGGGTCTCAGCATAGAGCACATTGCATCGCTCCACGTCGCCGCAGACGAACACTCTTTCCCATGGGACTAGCACGTCGTCGAAAACGGCAATGCAATCCATTTCGTCGAAGCGCGCGGCGATCGGATGGTCGAAGCGGCTGGCCATCGATTCGAGCGGGTCGCGACAGATGAAGCGCAAGCCTGGCGCATTGCATGGAACAGCGAAAGCGAGCGCGAAAGGCTTAGCCGAAGGTTCGTTCTTGAGGACTGTGGACGGGAATACCTGCAGTTCTTCGGAAAACGGCGCCAGAGTGGCCAGCACGCGACATCCCCGGACGATGATACCCTCGCGCGTCTGTTCAACCAGCCGCAGTGCAACTTCGGCGTCGCTCTGCCCTGCCCATCCGGCCGCGCGGCTTCGGCGCGGATTGACGAGCGTATGCGTGGCGCACCAATCGCGCCGGCGCGCCTCGCGATAGTACTCGACGATATTGTCTCCAAACCGTGCGCCCGCCGCCGCGAAAAATTCGCGCGCTGCGGCCATGGCGGCAAGCGTGCTGTTGAGATAGTCCGGAGTCCGCCCCATCATCCCGCAGCTGTATTCCGCCCACCGGCGCATCATACGACCACGTCTGGCCACGTCTTCAGGGCTTTTTGGCTGGATGAACGAAAGGCCGACTCGCTCACCGTCCTCTGTCTCGTAGGTCATCTCATCCGGAAAGGCGAGCTGCATGTCGTAAAGTGCTGCCACCGAGCGCGCGCAAGCGGCCAGGGCTGGATGGGTTGTCGGGTCCGCAACGCGCTGACCCCCGAGCCAGATTTCGGCACCGAGCGACCTTATAGAGTTTAGATAATCACTGCCCGACCGCGCCCCCATCAGATAACCTCCTTTAACGACGACAAGCGTTGCTTGATCAACTCGGCGGCGCCTTCAGGCGCCATGTACGGCGGACGAGCTGGCCCCATTTCGATCCCTGTGACGACCGAGGCGGTAACTTTTGTGGTTCCGAGATGGCCGAGCGCTTCCTCCCCGCCTCGGGGAAAGCACCGGTTGAGGCGGCGCTGAATCTCCTGCGCGCGGGCGATTTCGCCATTCCGAAAAGCCTTAATGAGTGCAACCGCCGCGGGAACAGCGAAGATGTTGATGAATCCGCCCGCCGCGCCCAGCATCAGTCCTGCCAACAAGGCGCGAAAAGTGTTGTAGATACTGATTCGGCCGCCAATCTCATCATAAAGCGCCTCGAGGTGTTGTAGGTCGGTCAACACCTCTTTCATCGCGATGACGTTAGGTATGCTGGCAAGCCGAGCCGCAAACTTAGGCGTAATCGTGAATTTGCTTAAGGCGGGATTATGGTAAATCACGACCGGCAGCTCGACCGCCTCAGCCACCATCCTAAAATGGCGTTCGACCTCGAGCTCGCCGCATCTCCAGTAGTACGGTGGAATGACTTGCTGAGCGTCGTATCCCATGCGCGCGGCGATTCGGGCGTAGTGGATAGTTTCTAACGTCGTGGCTCCGGAAGTCATCGCTACTGTGGAAGTTCCTGGCTTGCGGCGGGCTTCTTCGAGTGTAATCTCCATGACTCGCACGCGCTCCGATTCGGTCAGGTGGAGGAACTCGCCGATACTCGGGGCAGCGACAAGGCCGTCGGCGCCGTTATCTAACGCCCATCGTATCTCTTCTCTTAATGCTTGTTCATTAAGTTGGTAGTCGCTGGTGAACGGTGTCACCAGCATCGCGATTATTCCTTTTGCCAGTGCCACAACGCTTCTCCCGTCTACGTAGTGTTGCAGTCGCCCTAGTCAGTTGGCTCGAAGAAAAAGATCGCCTGCCCTGTGCCAAGGGCGGACTCATAGCGTCCAAACTGTTCGCCCCGCCATTTCCATTGTCTTGCCCCCATCGCTCCGGCCATTATGAGGTAATGGGAAAAGCGCCCCTCTGGCGAACACCTGGCGCGGTAATCCTCAGCGGCGTCCAGCACGAGGTCGTGGCGACCTTCCTTGAACCATTCTATAAGCTTTTCGTCATACAGCCGGTTGCCGATCGACGATATATCTTCCGGCGAGGCCGAGGCGTGCTCGAGGGCATGATCGTAGTCCCAGAAGCGGTGGGAGAGACCGCCTGCGGCCACTAAAACTACACGCCGCGACGAGCTTCGTATCGCCTCTGCAAGGGCTTGTCCAAAGGCAATGTCGTTGGCTACGGAGGCGGTCTGACACACTCCCATCGACAGTACCCGCCTGCGTCGGTCGCGATTAAAGTAGTGCATCACGTTAAGCGTGGGGTAATGCAAAGGGAGATGGGGATACGAGGCGGCGATTACCCTGAGCCCTCTCTGTCGACCGACTCTCTCGACCATCTGGGCAAGTTCGGCGTCGCCCCAGTAGTCGTACGAAAGCTCGTGGATCATCTGCGGCAGCTCGTCCGAGGTGTACACGCCGGAAAGCCTCTCGTTCGCATTGAGGATATACTCCAGCGTGGTGAACCAATGGGTGTCGATCAAGACAAACGTGTCGAACGTCAGCGGCTGCAGCCGCTGACGAGCAAGTTCTTCCATCGCTTCGTAAAAAGTGGTGACATTTTTCCCCATATAGGCGCGCCGCGCTTCCGGATCGGTGATCATCAAACGCGGCACGTGCGTGGTGAATACGGCGGCGACAATCTCACCCATCTTCGCAATGTCCCCCTGAACTTTATTGCTGCTCCTCGTAAGTAAGGCATACGAGCTTCGGTTCGGTCCAAAATTCAAGGCTGTAGCGGCCGCCTTGACGCCCGAGCCCGCTTTCGCGGGCACCGCCGAAAGGCGTGCGCAGGTCGCGCAGAAAAAAGCTGTTCACCCAGACCATCCCGGTCTTAAGCTTAGCTGCCACGCGCAGAGCACGCCCCAAATCGCGGGTCCAGAGATACGCTGCAAGGCCGTAGCGGCCAATGTTCGCAAGCTGTATCGCGTGCGCTTCGTCCTCGAAGCGCTCGACCGTCAGCACGGGACCAAAGATCTCTTCGCGCACGGCAGGATCGTTGTCCGAGACCCGGTCTAGAATGGTTGGCAAATAATAAAAGCCATGGCGCATCGTCTCGGGTGGAGCGCCGCCCGTGAGCAACTCGGCGCCGGCTGCGAGCGCCTGTTTTACGAAGCTGTCCACGCGCTCACGGTGAGCGGCTGAAATAAGCGGGCCGAAATCGGTTTTTGGATCCAAAGGATCGCCGATTCTAAGTTTTTGTACCTCGTTGAGCAAAAGAGGAAGGAAATCGTCAGCTACGCGTCTGTCGATCAGAAGTCTCGAGCCAGCGACACACGATTGCCCCTGACTACGGAAGATCGAGCGCGCCACTCCAGCCGCAGCGCTCTTGAGGTCTGCGTCCGCAAACACCAAGTTGGGAGACTTGCCACCCAGTTCCAAGGAGACGCGTTTTAAGGTGGCGGAAGCTGCGGCTATCACCTTGCGCCCGGTTGCCACGCCGCCGGTAAACGCAATCCCGTCCACCCCTGGATGCGCTACCAAGGCGGCGCCTGTTTGCGCCAAGCCGGGCACGATATTGAGCGCGCCTTCGGGAAGGCCGGCTTCGGTCGCGATTTCTCCGAGCGCGATGCAACTTAGCGGCGCAAGCTCAGAGGGCTTGAGCACGCACGTATTGCCGGCGGCAAGACACGGTCCAAGGTTCCAGGTAGCGAGCATCAAGGGCGAATTCCAAGGAATTATGATCGCGCCGACGCCGAGCGGGGCGCGCGCCGTGAGGTTTACAAGTTTCAAATCTTTGCCGAGAAACTTGGCTTCGCTGGCGCACGCTTCCTGGGTCCACGTTTCGATGGCGCTGGCGAAGAAGCGCAAATTTCGCGCCGCTCGAGCGATATCGTGATTTACGCATTCAGATACCGGCTTGCCAACGTCGCGGGCTTCAAGCGTCCCCAGTTCCCTGGCTCGCCGCTCGAGTGCGTCGGCCATTCGGTTGAGTACTCGCGCGCGATCGGCGGCGCTCATTCGTGGCCATGGACCCTCGTCAGCCGCTTTTCTAGCTGCCGCTACGGCGCGGTCGATATCTTCCTCACTGCTGTTGGCAACGCTTGCAAGTTCGACTTCGGTGGCTGGCTCGATGTCAGCAAAGTAATCGCCCCGGGCGGGCTCACAATAACGGCCAGCAATAAAGAGGTTTGTGTGCATCGCCTGTCCCCTCAAAAAGACCTCTTTGTCTGCTTTCAGCGCCAGCGCAGCGCGCGAATTTAAAAGTAATATGGCTTTGTGCGCGCCCTTAAGCTTCGAATGCAGTTAAGCTAGCCCAATAATCTCGTGAATAGACTGGCTCTCCTCGCACTTTAAGACCTCATGAGCTTCATATCGAAAGGCTCCTTCTACGACAGCGTGGAGTTGCCTCCCGCACGGTATTTCGCGCGGGTTAAGGTTCGTCAAATGTTTTTTGGTTTTTCTACCTTCCCTTGAGGCCACTCAAAGAGCGCGTTGCGTTAAGTGCATCTCCTTTTGAGCTAATTTTCGCCTCTCACAAGTTTACCTAATTTGCAATGTTTGGGATATCGTCGAAAAAGGGGCCGCCTTGGTCAGCTAAAGCCTATAGCTTTCGTCTTGCAGCGGGTGGGCTGACAGCGATTGCCGAATCTTTTCGCGCAAAGTGGCCGAAGGAAGCTTTTCTTGCTTGACGGCCCCGCGGTTGAGCACGTAAGACTTTCTATGATTCACGCGGCGATAGGCGCGCTGACCATCGGGAAAAGCTATATGGCAGGAGAATTTACTGCTCAGAGGATGCGCGAGCTCGCAAGGCAGTGCTCGAACTGGGGCAGATGGGGCCCGGAGGACGAGCTCGGAACCGTAAACTACATAACGCCTGAGAAGATTCGCGAGGCCACCCAGCTCGTGCGCGATGGCAAAGTGATTTCCTTGGCGATTCCTTTCGACAGCGATGGGCCCCAGGGCGGTGCCGGTCTACCATTCAGCCAGCATCAGCGGTTTAACCCCATCCATCTAATGAGTCGGACGGGCGCAGACGCCATGGTTGGTGCCCAGGCGCATCGCCGACTTCACAGCGCCGACGACGTCATTATCATGCCATTGCAGGCGGCTACGCAGTGGGATTCGCTAGCGCACGTTTTTTTCGAAGGCAAGATGTACAACGGCTACGACGCCGCTTTGGTGAGCGGCTTCGGTGCCAAAAAGAACAGTATTACCAACCTCAAGGACAAAGTGGTAAGTCGGGGTGTCTTGCTCGATATTGCCGCGTACAAGGGCAAGAAATGGCTCGACCCGGGCGAGGCTATCTATCCGGAAGACCTTGACGGGTGTGCAAAACAAGAGGGCATCAAGGTAGGCACTGGAGACGTAGTGCTCATACGCACCGGTCAAATAGCTCAAGTGCGAGCGCGCGGAAGCTGGGGAGACTACGCCGGGGGCAGCGCTCCTGGTTTGAGCATGCTGACCGCACCCTGGTTTTTCGAAAAACAGGTGGCGGCGATGGCTACCGATACGTGGAGCACCGAGGTTCTTCCTAGCGAGGGACCAGAGATATTCCTGCCGCTCCATATAATTTGTCTGGTTCATATGGGGCTGCTGATCGGCGAAATTTTTGACCTTGAGGAGCTTGCTCAAGACTGTGCGCGCGACGGGCGTTACGAATTTATGTTCGTCGCGCCGCCGTTGCCGATTACGGGCGCGGTTGCGTCGCCTATAAATCCGCAGGCAATAAAGTAAGTCGTTGTTTGCGATCTTTTGTCGCGTTCAGCGGAAAATCCCGCTGTTCGGAGGCGCTTCGGACTGCGCTTTTTTCAGCAGTGGTAGGTTTTTGCTGAAAGTTTTTAACGTAGCCTCGCTGCGTGAAGCCTTTCGATTCGCAAGATCTGTCGTGGCTTGCGAACTTTTCAGCTCCTTAGAAAGCCGCTCACTTTCTTACAGAACTCTTCGGGCTTTTCGTACGGCAGCATGTGCCCTGCCTCAGGGATTATCTCTACCGAAGCGTTGCGGATACACGTTTGAAATGCTCGCGCGTATGCGGGCGGAACCAACCGGTCGGACTCTCCCCAAAGCAGCATGGTCGGCGTTTTGATTCGGTAGGCGCGCTTTTTCAGGCCACGGTCGGGAATCGGCCATAAGAACTTACTAGCCATTGCTAGACGCTTTGAGCGCTCTATGTACATCGCCGTTAACGCTTCGGTATCGTCGGGCGTACTCATGAGCAGTCTTGCAGTTGGCGAATTAGGGTCGTAGAAAAGCATCGCTGGGAGCTCCCGCACGTCGGCGGAGAAAAAGTCCGGTATTGGATGCTCGTCAAGCCAGAGCCCAGCGCTTGCTATAAGCACCAGGCGTTTTACGCGATTAGGACTGAAGGCTGCAAGTTCAGCAGCGAGCATTCCACCCATTGAATGGCCGACTAGATGGGCCGAACCTATCCCAAGCTCGTCCATCAGCTCGTGGTAGAACAGCACCGCGTCAAAAACGTCCTCGATTAGTTCGCCTCCGGTCGACTCGCCATAGCCAGGGAGATGGGGCGCGATGACGTGGAAGTCGCGGCCCAGAAGGTCAAGAAAAACTTCCGCGCCAAGCAGACCTCCGGCTCCGTGGAGGAACATCAGCCAGTTGTCACCCGAACCAGTTTCGTGGATTTCAACCGAATGTCTGCCCGAGGAAAGTTTAAGTACTGTTTTCATTTCGAGGCCTCGTTTGCTCGGGGTGTTGCCTTGTTTTCGTCTGCCATCAGGTTTGACGGATCGGCATAGGTGCTCCCTGGCACGGCCATTTCATCTGCCGGTAAGCGTTTCGGCCACCATCTGTCCTCGTATCCAGGCCACATATCGCGCAGGTGTGGCATCACCTCGCGGGCGAACATTTCGGTGCTCTTGCGGACCAGCTCGGGCGGCATCGAGCCTATCTGAAACAGCAGCATTAAATGGCCGCATCTAAGGCTCTTTATGGCTTCGCGCAGACCGTCGCGCACGGTTCGTGGCGAGCCGGCTATGATGTAGCCCTGCTCGACGAAGTCTTTCCACGTAAGACCTTCCCGCAACCACCTTCCCTGTTTGTTTATTTGTCCAACTAAGCTGGCTCGAATCGAGGCTGGGCTACGATAACCTGGGGCGTCTACGAATCCGATATGTACGTGGAGGCAGCGGTTGTAGAAGTAGTCCATGTGAGCCGCGTAATCGCGCTCGGCCTGGTTATCGGTTTCAGCCACGGCCACCACCTGTGCGAATCCTAAGCTGTAAGGATTGAAGTCTCGTCCCCAGCGCGCCATTGCTTCCCAATAGCCGTCGGCGACTTTTTTGGCGGCCTTGTAGCCGAAGTAAGAAAGAAAAGAATACTGATAACCATGCTCGGCGCAAAAATCCCAGGTTTCAACCGAGCCGCCGCCGGGAACCCAAATGGGGGGATGGGGCTGTTGAAGCGGTCGCGGCCATAAGTTTACATACCGGAGCTTGGTGAATCGGCCATTGAAGGCAAAAGGCTTCGGCTCCGTCCAGGCGCGCACGATAAGGTCGTGAGCCTCGCGGTACTTTTCTCTAAGCGTGGCGGGCACTTCGCCGTAGCAGAAGACGGTGTCCATCGAGGTGCCGAGCGGAAAACCGGCGACAAGCCGTCCTCCGCTCAAAACGTCGAGCATCGCGAACTCCTCGGCCACCCGAATGGGAGGGTTGTAAAGCGCAATGGAATTGCCGAGCACGACGAGATTTGCGTTTTTGGTGCGCCGCGCCAACGCGCCAGCCATTATGTTCGGCGAGGGCATCAAACCGTAGCCGTTTTGATGGTGTTCGTTGACGCCAAGCCCGTCGAAGCCCATCTTGTCTGCAAATTCGAGTTCGTCCAGGTACTCGTTATAGAGCTTGTGCCCAACTCTCGGGTCGTAAAGGTCCCTGGGTATGTCGACCCATACGCTGCGGTACTTGCGCTTGAAATCATCGGGCAGAAACCGATACGGCATCAAGTGAAACCACGTAAACTTCATAAAGCAACGCCCTTTGTTATCGTTTTCGTAAGGTTAATCAGTCTCATCCAATGCCTCGAATAGCTCTGGGCCGGAAGCTAATTCTCGCGGCGACTACAGTGGTCCGCGCCATGCGTCGGGCTTGCGTTGTGTAGGTATCGAGCCAAAAAACTTTCACATTTAAATCCCTAGCGCGACTGCCGTAAGGATAGGTTTATGTAGTCAAGCGCAGCTCTAATTACAAAGAACACACCCAGCACTACTACACAAAACGCTCCAATTTTTACCGAAACCGCGGGAATAATCGGTATCAGGATTGCTCCATATATGATTTGGCCCAGTCCTACCAGAAATAAGATGACTATCGAATAGAAGAGAAAGCTATTGTCAGGCTGCACGTAACCCTCCAGACTTCTAAAGTGCTGCCCTACTTTCTTTTAGTGCACCCAGGGCTTTTCATATATCGCCGCCTGGACGAACTCAACTGTGACGCCTTTCATTCCCTTGGCAATAGCGGCTTTCCCCGAGTCGTCGGCAATGCGCCGCACTTAACCCCACCAGTGGCCTGGGTCAAAGTATAACCGCTCCGCTTAAAAAAGCAAAACATCCTGCTCAGCCTTGCGGCTTTTTATGATGTAAACGTAAGTCAGTAGAGGGCGAAGACTGTTTTAGCGAATTATGCCGTGGGGGAGGTTCGAAACCTTGCTTGCTGCTCAACGCTTGGGATACGTTTGTGGAGTGCGTCTTAATTTCTTAAAAGGGGGTATTGTATTTAACCATGGCTCATTACCACGACAGCGAAGATCTCAGGCATATCGAGGAGTTGAAGAAGCTTGCTCCCGAGGAGTTTCAGGGCTTTGTCGAGCTCGACAAAATTGTCGGCCGGGACGGGGGCAAAATTCCCCGTAAATACCGAGAGCTGATCGCTCTTGCGGTAGCTCACACAACGCAATGTCCTTATTGCCTTGAGGTGCACACCAAGAACGCCAAGAAGGCTGGCGCAACACGCGAAGAGATTGCCGAAACTGCTCTTATCGCGGCGGCGCTTCGAGCCGGTGCAGCGGTTACCCACGGTCTTTTAGCTCTGCGCCTGTACGACCGCGCGTAGTTCAGGTCTGGAAAGAAGCCTTATACACGATTACGGTTTGACATTGGAGGCAAGGGGCAACTCGCCTCTTGCCTCGGCGTCGGACCGTATTGATTATTCTTGGTTGGTAACGCCCAATCGCGATCGGGCTCGCTTTTCGCGCGCCTCACGTTGAAAGTCCGCCTGTCAACTTATTCAAGAAGGAATCTCTGTTATGGGCCAAGGTAGAGTCATCAGGCTTATCGCTATGGAAGGCGGCACAGTCACGATGAAAGAGTCTCACTTGATGGTCGGCGGGAGCGAGCGGCAACGAGTCTTACCAATCCCGATGTTTCTGATCGAGCATCCCGATGGCCTGGTGCTGTTCGATACGGGATGTAATCCTAAGGTTGCAGTCGATCCTGTGGCTTGCTGGGGGAAGATAGCGAGCTATCTAGGGGTCAGGATGAGCCCTGAGCAAGCTGTTGATGAACAGATTAAACTGCATGGGTACAAACCTCAGGACGTAAAGTATGTCGTCGTATCGCATCTCCATCTGGACCACTCGGGCGGGCTTGCCCTTTTTCCGCAGGCGAAATTTTTCATAATGAAGGGCGAACTTAATTACGCTTATTGGCCCGATCGCTCGGCGCGCGCCTCATTCAAGCTGGAGGATCTTTTGCCGACGCGTCGCTTCGACTGGGTCGAGCTTTCAGATGATACGGACCTTCTGGGCGACGGTAGCTTGGTCATGATCAAGACGCCAGGTCACACCCCTGGTCACGCGTCGCTGCTTATCAGGTTTGCACATAGGCATCCCTTGTTGATTACTGGCGACGCTGCACATATTAGGGCGCAGCTCGAAAGCTTTGCGCCGATGCCGGCCGATTTCGATCAACGCCTGGCCATTGCTTCGCTCAAGCGAATAAAGGAAGTCAGCGAGCGCGAGGGAGCACAAGTCTGGGTGATGCACGACCCCGATGATTGGGCAGAGTTGCCTCATGTAATTGCTTGAGCGCCGGCGTTTTCGAACGAGCCTTCAGGTGTCTTAAAAATTTCGCTGTTCGAAGCTACCCGGCACAGGGTTGCCGCAACCAGCTTTTACAGTGCTGACGTGGAGCTTGGGCTCGGGAAGCAAAGCTCAGCATTTGCGAAGAAGCTGGTCGCTGTTCAATTATACTGTCGGCGAGTTAGGGTTGAGCCTTTCGCATAGCAGGATATAATAAAACGCACAGACTTGGAGCGCTGGGCCATGAACGAGATAGTCAGGAAACTTGAGCAAGAACAACTGCGCAAGGATTATCCGGCCTTTCGTGTGGGCGATACTGTCCGCGTCGAGGTCAAGGTTGTCGAGGGAGAGAAGGAACGGACCCAGACGTTTACAGGCACCGTGATAAGGATCAATCGAGCGCACAACCGGACTCGCTTCACCGTGCGCAAGGTTTCTTACGGCGTAGGCGTAGAGCGCGTCTTCCCGCTCCATTCGCCCTACATTCAGCGCATAGAGGTCGTAAGTCGAGGAAAAGTAAGGCGGGCGCGCCTTTACTACTTACGAAAGCTTTCAGGTAAGGCGGCGCGAATTCAAACCACCGTCTAAGGAGGGTTGGTGCCTAGGGCGAGAGGCCGATTTTTTCAACCTGCTTTTGCGCCTCGTTAAGTATTTCGGGGGTCGCCAGCGTCAGGAACGACGTGCAGTTCCCCTTCTACCCGAGCGCCCTCACAAACCGTCAAATATTTCGCCTCTAGTTGACCGCTGAAGCGCGCCAAAGGGCCGATCATCACTTGGTGCGCTCCGCTGACGTTTCCTCTCACTTCGCCCAGGACAACGAGTCTAGGCGCGCTAATCCGCCCTTCTACGTAGCCAGCTGAGTCGACCACGATAAGATCCACTGAGGTTACCTCGCCCCGGAAGTGCCCTTCGATACGAACGGCCTCGCTGAACGACAGTCGACCCGACACACTTACGTCCCGGCCGACGGCTAGCCGTGTTCTCTGATTCAGAAGCGATGATAGCTGGTTGCCCAAAGCTTGGTGTACATGCGGCGGGTAAGAAGGATCAGCTTTAGCGCTCGAGATGTTTTTTCGTTCACCTATATTTGAGTTTCTCGAAGACATGCCCACATCGCCCGACGCTTACGGCACAGGAAACACGTGACATGCCACAGCGTGATCGGTTGTCCCACTTTCTAACGTTGGCTCCACATTTTTGCAAATTTCGATCGCGTACGGACACCGGGGATGAAATCTGCATCCCGAAGGCGGACTTAGCGGGCTAGGCATCTCGCCCGTAAGTCTTATGCGCTCAGTCTTTTTCTCGGCGCCGATCGATGGAACAGCCGAAAACAGTGCTCGGGTGTATGGATGGCGCGGATTGCGGTAAATTTCCTCCCTTTCGGCGATTTCTACGATTTTACCCAAATACATTATAGCAACGCGTCGACTTACGTGCTCGACCACGCGAAGGTCGTGGGCAATGAATAGGTAAGTTAGCCCTAGCTGTTGTTGAAGGTCTTGCAGCAAGTTGATTATTTGGGCTTGGATCGAGACGTCGAGCGCCGACACCGGTTCGTCGAGGACGATAAATCGCGGCTCGACGGCCAAGGCTCGCGCGATACCGATTCGTTGGCGCTGGCCGCCCGAAAACTCGTGGGGATAGCGCTTTAGCGCTTCCGCCCCCAGGCCGACCATCTCGAGCAATTGGACGATTCGGTCGCGCTTTTCGCGTCCCCGCCTGAGTTTGTGAATCTCGATACCCTCGCCTACTATCGCTTCGACTCGCATGCGCGGGTTCAAGGATGAGTAAGGATCCTGAAAAACGAGTTGCATTTCGCGGCGCAACTGACGCATGGCTCGCCGGTTGAGCTTGCTCAGAGCACGACCGTCAAAAAACACTTCGCCAGCGGTCGGCTTGATTAGGCCGAGAATCAGCCGCCCAAGCGTAGACTTGCCCGAGCCCGATTCGCCTACCAGTCCCAGCGTCTCGCCCGCTCTGATCTCGAGATCCACTCCGTCGACGGCCTTGACCGTAAGTTTACGTCCGAAAAGCGTGCGAGTTCTGCCGGCCGGAAATTCCTTGCGCAGCCCTTCGGTTTTGACCAATGGGGCACTGACTTGTGAAGCTAGCTCGTTCACCTTTTCGTCAGACCCGGATACAGGCGACATAGTGATTAGGCGCTTTAGCTTCAAGGGCAGGAGTGACTTGGGCGCACCGGTCGATCGCGATCGGGCATCGCGGATGGAATCTGCACCCAGGTGGCGGATTGAGCAGGCTGGGCACAGTGCCAGGAATCGCTCGCAAGCGCCCACCGACCGGGGTCTTCAGACCTGGTATCGAGTCAAGTAGCGCCAGGGTGTAAGGATTTAGCGGTCTGCGAAAGAGTTCGGCGGCTGGTGCGCTTTCCATCACGCGCGCGGCATAAAGAATTGTCACGTCATCAGCGTACTCGGCCACGATTCCCAGGTCGTGTGTCACGAGGATCACCGACAACCCCAGTTGCTCCTTAAGTTCGCTGATTAAATCTAGTATTTGCGCTTGAATCGTTACGTCCAAGGCGGTGGTTGGCTCGTCGGCGATGAGCAAGCTTGGGTTGCACGAAAGCGCCATCGCGATCATGACCCGCTGGCGCATTCCGCCTGATAACTGGTGAGGGTAATCTTTGACTCTACGTTCGGGATCAGCGATCTTTACCAGCCGCAGCATTTCGATCGCCCGTTCGAAAGCCTCTTTACGACTTACTCGCTGATGGAGCCGGATCGCTTCGGCGATCTGACTGCCCACGGTAAACACCGGATTGAGCGAAGTCATCGGCTCCTGAAAAACCATCGCGATCTTCGCGCCACGCAGACGGCGCATCTCACGCTCGCTCAGCGTGAGCAAGTCGGTGCCTTCAAACCAGATGTGACCGCCGACGATTCGCGCTTGCGGGGGCAAAAGTCTCATGATCGACAATGCCGTCGCAGTCTTCCCTGAGCCTGACTCGCCCACGATACACATCATTTTGCCCTGGCCCACTTCGAAGCTTACGCCGTCGACTGCCCGGATTTCGCCCTCTTCGGTGAAGAACGAGGTGCGCAGGTCGCACACCTTCAACAAGACTTTGGAAGGCTGCTGAGCGGGGGACAATTGTTCCTGGTTTTGGTTGCTTCTCAACGGTTCAAAAGCGCGTCGTTTGAATTTGGCTGTGCGCGACAGCGACGGTTGGGTCTGCGTGGAATTCGCGCGTCGTTGTAACCGGGAAAGTAAACATGTGGGCTGAACGGCTAACTTGCGAGATTTTCAATATCCCGTTCCAGCATCACTTTGTTCGTGGCCGGTGACACCGACAATGCGAAGGTCGACTCAGGGAATACCCGGTTCACTACCGCTTGCTTGTAGTAAAACTCGACGAGCGTTCCAGTTTTGGGAAACTGCGCTGTGATTCTGTGGGCTATGAGAATGCCGCCGACATCCCGGTAATCGTCATAATTGACCTGGTAGCGCAGCTTGCCATCGACTTCTCGACTCCTAATCAACAAGAGTTTCGAGTCGGTAAACCCTAGCTCAAGACTGGAACTGTCGTAAGACGGCAAGCCTACCATCATCAAGCTGCCCTCCCGTCGAATGTAACTTGGTTTGGCCCAGCTCAAGTCCTGACGCGGAGGTAAGCCCATCAGCAGGTCAACTGCTTCATATGGCTCGAGCCTTACGTGAACAAATCTGTCAAGTGTGTCGGCGTTGGGTTTACCGACCAAAAGGAGGTTCTTCGAGGGCTCGAAGACTTGAGCCTCTTTACCGTTGCTGACGACGATGAGCCCGACGCCCAGAGCGTAGTAGGCCTCGATGCGCAACCGGTCGGGCCGTCGCAGCGTAATTTCCTCGCGAGCTTTAAAACGTTTCCCATTCTGGCTGTAGGCCATCAACGCTTCGCTTTGCAGTGAAGAGAGGATCTGCGCTTTATTGCTCAGATTATCGAGCAGCGTTTTAGCAAGCTCTTTGTCCGAGACCTTGGCGCTTACTGGAGGATTCGAAGTAAGGGGGCGTTGGTAGGAACATCCGGCCCAAGTCGAAGTTAGAAAGGCGAGGCTTGCAAGCCATAGCCAGGACAGGTTTGAACCGACCTTTGGGGTCGCTTTATTGAGACGCCCGGCCGGAGTCACGCAAGCTTGCCAACTTTTCCTTAAGGCGGCGCACTTGAGCCTGTTCGGTGGCTTTACGTAGCGCCTTTTGGTACAGGAGCGCCGCTTTCTTGAACTCGCCCACCTTGCGGTACGCGTCGGCCAAGTGCTCGGTTATCGTCGGGTCGTCATCGGTGAGATCGACAGCCTTCTGCAGTTCCTTTACGGCTTTTTGATATTCGCCCTTTTGGTAGTAGACCCATCCCAGGCTATCAATATAGAACCCGTCATGAGGTTCAATCTTAAGCGCTCTGCGGATCAGCGCTTCCGCCTCATCCAGGTTTGTTCCCATCTCGGCGTACGTGTAGCCGAGGTAATTGAGCGCCTGAGCGTTATTCGGGTTTAGCGCAATCGTGCGGCGCATCTCCTCCATACTATGCTCTTTGTCGTTAGCCTCGTCATAGAGCGCGCCGAGCGTAAAGTGGAATTTGTCGTTGTTCGGTTCAAGCGCGATCATCTGCTTGAGCACCGCGATAGCGTCCGGGTAATCCTTCTTTTCACGATACAAGCCGGCCAAGAAGCCCATCAATTCGGTGTTGTTAGGCCGCTTCTTGAGCGCCTGCTTAATCGCCTCGATCGCTTTGTCGAACTCCTTGCGCTTGTCGTAGAGGTAAGCGAGTTGGACCCGCGAATCGACGTAAGTTTCGGAATTTTCTGGAATCGCCTCGAACTGTTGGATCGCCTTCTCGGGCTCGTTAAGCTCGCTGTAAACCGCCCCCAGGTAGTATCTGACTCGCCAGTTATTGGGCGAAGCGCCGAGAACGAGGTTGAACTCGGTTGCTGCGCGTCCGAGCTCTCCCCGCTCGAAGTACAAAAGGCCGATCTTGATACGCGTATCTTCGGGGTTGGTCTCCAGCATTTCCGAGCGCTCAAATTCTTTCAGAGCCTCGTCGAACTGCTTTTGTCCGGCCAGCAGTTCGGCAAGCCGTTTGTGAACAAAGTCGTTGTTAGGGTTTACGCGCAAAATCCGTCGGTAGTACTCGATAGCTTCCTGCGGTTTGTGCTGAAGCTCCTTTAGCACCGCATAGTCGAGCATCACGAGCTCGGACTGCGGGTTTAGCGCCAAAGCGCGCTTGTAGTAGCGCTCCGCAGCGGAGTAGTCTTTTGCCGCTGCCATCACGCGGCCGCAATAGTAGTAACCCAAGAAGGAATGGGGGTCGATTTCTATCAGCTGCCGAAAGGTGTTAAGCGCCTGGGTGTAGTTTCCCTGTTTGGCGTACAAGGCGCCTAGGTAAAGGTGAGCCTCTTGGTTGTCCGGTTCCTGTTGCAGGACTATCTCGTACTGTTCCTTAGCGTATTGGTCTTCGCCCAGAGCAGAGGCGATGCCTGCGGCCAGCAGCCGGGTTTCGATTTGGTAGGGATTAAGCTCGAGCGACCTTTTTGCCTGCTCGAGCGCGGGTCTCAGCTGGCCGTCGCGCACGTAGAGAGTTGCCAGGCGGCTTCGTAACATCGCGTTGTACGGGTCTGCCTTGACCGCCTGAATATAGAACTGTAATGCCTGGCTGCGGTCGCCTTCGTCGCTTGCTACCTGCGCCTTTAAAAACGAGCCCATCGCCTGCGCTTCGGGCGGCATCTTCACCTTCGGCAGGCCACTAAATGGGCGGTCTTCTTGTGGTTTGGGAAGTGACGACGTAGACGGAGCGGCTGGCTTCCGCGTCGTTGTAGCGCAAGCTGCAAGGATTAACGATGCGGCCGCCAGCACTCCCACACCACGATGACTAAGTAACATCATTTATGCGCTGACGAGCCTCACCACTTGCTGTTTACCGTTTACCATAGCTTTGCCGGTCTTGACCGTCAACGCGGCATGTTTAATGTATCCTGTAGCCGAATATTCAGGTCGTGCGTCTCAAGCGCCCTTGGCCGCATTCTTCGTAGAGGAGCATACCACCGTCTGCGCACAGAGGTTTATAGGCTAGGTTGGGGTTTTATCGTCCGCTAATCACTGGTCGAAAAGCGCGGCCCTCGCGCGACGGTCACGGCAAGCAAGCCGTGCTCAGCCTTCCGGCAGCTGCTGCTGTCATGTACTTGGTCGTGAGCGGTGGGCCTTACGGTTTGGAGGAGGCTATCGGTGCCGCCGGTCCGGTTGTTGCGCTTGTCCTGTGCCTAGTTCTCCCTTTCGTACTAAGTTTGCCCGTCGCCCTGATGGCCGCAGAGCTTACCGCATTAATCCCGTTAGAGGGAGGCTTTTACTTTTGGGTCAAAGAGGCTTTTGGCCCCTTTGCTGGCTTCGTCGAAGCCTACCTAACGATACTTTACACTGCCGTCGACATGACCATCTACCCCGTGCTATTCGCAGCCTACTTGTCATTTCTTGTGCCGATGGCGAGTTGGGCCAGACTGGTCCTGGAACTCGCCGTTATTTGGGTTGCGGGACTTCTGAACCTTGGGGGCGTTCGGCTTGCCGGTCGTGCGGCGCTCATTTTGGCCGGCCTTGCGGTGGGGCCTTTTTTAGGTCTGCTGTTGACCGCAGCTTGGCGTGCTAATCTGTTGCCGAGGTTTTTTGTATCGACCTCGACACTCACCTCGCAGTCTCGATTGGCAGCTTTGGCGGCCGCGCTGACCGTCATTACATGGAACTTCTGCGGCTGGGAGAATTTAAGCGTCGCAGCGGGCGAACTAGAAAATCCCCGCCGTAATTACCTGCGCGCGGTTTTAATCGTGATCCCGCTTGTATCTTTGAGCTACTTGCTTGCGATCGCTTTAAGCATGGCTCAACCCGACGCTCATCTGACCTGGACTCTGGGTTCTTTTGTCGAACTCGGCAGGCAGGTGGGCGGCCGACTTGGGGGCGTTGCGATTGCGTTGGGAGGCGCCGTAAGCGCGCTCGCGGTGTTCGAGGCTTCGTTGCTGTGGAGCTCGCGCCTGCCTTTCGTTTTAGCTGCGGAGGGCTACTTGCCAGCTCCCCTCGCCGCGCTCTGGAGGTTTACGCAGACCCCGGGTCGGGCGATCGTCCTGTCTTGCATCGCTTTTTCCCTTCTTCTGCCGTTAGGCTTTCTGAACTTGGTGGCTCTGGATGTGATGTTTTATATGGCTGCCCTCGCCCTTGAGATGGCGGCTTTGGTGCGGCTTCGACGGCTTAGGCCTTTGCGCGACGGATTATTCACGATCGGTGGCGGCAAAGCCGCTCTTTACTTTACGGTTGGTGCTCCGCTTGTGGTTTGGCTGGTAAGTTTGGCGCTCGAGCTTGGCGGACAATCTAGTCGGCTGAACGTAATGGTTGCCGGAGCGCTTGTCGCGGCGGCAGTGCCAATCTACTGGTTTTGCAAGCATCGATACGGCGGCCCGGCTAAGGTTGAAAATTGAGTAGCCTTCGACGCCCCAGCTGATGGTCTTGCGCGAACTTTGGCTTGTTGAGTGGCCAAGGTAGTTTTGCGCCCTCACAGCGTTTGCGGTACTAGTGGAGCGTCAAAATTGATGCAAGGTGGAGACGGTTTGCGCTCTGGTTTTTGCCTACGTTGCCGGATGGCACCTGGCTAGAGGGATTATTCAAGAGCGCCCAGGCGAACACTCGATAGGCGTGCTCCTGCCGCCGTAGGTTCGTAAGCATACCGAACCAACCTACCAAGCTTAGACGTGACACAGTGCGTTTTTTGTGATGTTTAGGTACGGCCGAGCAGTGTTTAGCAGTATGGCCGAGAACACGGTCTGATAAACTGCCGCGAGTTAAGCGTGTTCTGACGAACTCGGTTTAGATTAAAGCGAAATCTCAAGGGGATCAAAAAGGGGTTTTGGATGGATGCGCTGACGGTCGATCGGTTCCAGTTTGCCTTCACCATAATGTTCCATTACCTGTTTCCCCAGTTGACGATGGGTCTTGCGCTTTTGATCCTCGTCGTCAAGACAATCGCGTTGTTTCGCGGCGACGAGCATTACCATCACGTAGCTCGTTTCTGGGCAAGAATTTTCGGCATCAACTTCGCGATGGGGGTCGTGACGGGCATTCCGATGGAGTTTCAATTCGGTACTAATTGGGCGCAGTTCTCCGAGGCTGCTGGAGGAGTGATCGGTCAGACGCTCGCGATGGAGGGCGTATTCTCCTTCTTTCTCGAATCCGCCTTTTTAGGTGCGTTCCTTTTCGGGGAAAAGCGATTGAGTCCTCGGCTTCATTGGCTTTGCGCCTTTCTGGTTTTTCTCGGCTCCTGGACGTCCGGATATTTTATAATTGCGACCAACGCCTGGATGCAGCATCCGGTTGGCTACACGCTTAATTCCAGCGGCCAGGCTTCGCTTGTCAGTCTTTGGGCGCTCCTCAGCAATCCATGGCTCATATGGCAGTATTTGCACACGATGACGGCTGCGGTGCTCACGGCAAGCGCTGTGATGGCTGCGCTGGGCGCTTTTTACCTTCTCACAAAGCGCCATCAAAGGTATGCCCAGACCTTCTGCCGAATCGGCGTCATTAGTGGCCTCGTCGCTTCGGTTGCGCTGATTTACCCAACCGGAGACGCGTCGGGGCGCAACGTAGCGAATTATCAGCCGGTAACGCTGGCGGCGATGGAAGGGCTTTTCCAGACGCAGGCCGGAGCGCCGATAGTGCTGATCGGACAGCCCGACGTCGAGCAGCGCCGGTTAGATAACCCAATCGAGGTTCCCAGAGCGTTGAGCTTTCTAACCTACCGGCGCTGGAAAGCGGAAGTCAAGGGTTTAAGCGCGTTTCCGGAATCGTTATGGCCCGACAATATTCCGTTGCTGTACTACAGCTACCATATCATGGTGGGTTTGGGGACGATTTTCGTCGCGGTCTTCTTGGTGGCAGGCTATCTTCTTTGGCGAAAACGCCTTTACACCTATCCACCAATACTGTGGGCGCTTATGCTCCAATTCCCGTTCCCGTACATTGCAACCACAGCTGGCTGGATGACGGCCGAGCTAGGACGCCAACCTTGGTTGGTATACGGAATTATGCGCACAAGCGAAGGGCGGTCGATAACCGTTTCGGCCGGAAACGCACTGTTCACCTTGATCGGATTTGCGGGCATGTATGCGGTACTGTCCGTTCTGTTTTTGTTTTTGATCTACCTTGAAATTCAGCGCGGACCGGAAGAAGGGCTACAGGGCGACGTCCAAGATGATTGAAGGTTGAGCGCCTGGGTCAAGGAGGTTGGCAATGCATACCTTATGGTTTTGCCTGTTGACCCTTATGATTATCGTCTACGCGATCCTGGACGGCTTCGATTTCGGCGCTGGAATTTCGCTTCTAATCGTCGCCCACACGCAACAGGAACGACGAATGGTTTTGCGGACAATAGGTCCTTTTTGGGACGGTAACGAAGTATGGCTAATCGCTGGTGGAGGCGTGTTGTTCTTTGCATTCCCGAAACTTTACGCCGCAAGCTTTGGCGGCCTTTACTTGCCGCTGATGATGGTGTTGTGGCTCTTGATCTTGCGTGGTATCGCGATCGAGTTTCGCAACCACGTCAATAGCCTCGTGTGGTTTCCTTTCTGGGACGCCGTCTTTGCGGGAGCGAGCGCCCTGCTTGCGGTCCTGTTCGGCGCGGCCGTGGGCAATGTGATTCGTGGCGTCCCGTTGACGAATTCGGAGGCGATTACACTCCCGCTTTGGACCGACTTCGGTGTTCGCGGCTCGGTCGGAATTTTCGATTGGTTTACGTTGGCGGTTGGCGTTGCGAGCTTTTTAGCTTTGGCGATGCACGGCGCGCTGTGGGTTTCGCTGAAAACCGAGGGCGAGCTTTCGACGAGGGCTGCTCGTTTTGCAAACCGAATTTGGTGGCTGGTACTGGCAAGCGCGGTAGTCGTCGGTGCACTCGTGCCGTTTGTTCAACCGCACGTAGCCGAGCGCTTTAACCAGGTCCCGTGGGGCTTTGCGTTTCCAGCGCTGGCGCTGCTAGGACTGTGCGGCGCCAAGCTGTGGAGCCGTGCTCCAGGTAACCTCAAAGCGTTCCTTTCCTCCAGCCTGTATGTCGGCTTTATGCTTGCCAGCGCTGCCTTCGGCCTTTATCCTTACGTCTTTCCTTCCAACGTCGACCCGGCGCTCGGCCTTACAATCTACAACAGTGCCACGTCCGCCTATGGCCTTCGCCTGGGGCTTATGTGGTTCATTCCCGGGATGGTTCTCGTAGCAGCCTATTTCACCTTCGTGTATTCGCATTTTCGCGGCAAGGTAGCGATCGACGGTGAAGGCTATTGAGATCTTTGGGCAAAAGGTGCAAGTTTGCACGCAGGGTTGCCGCGACTTGAAGCAAACTCGCAAACCAGCGCCGCAAACCGAAGCTTTGTTAACAGCGTGATATGCGGTCAAAGACGTTTGTCACTCTTGAGCTGGCGAAAAAGTAAAACGAAGCCGGGTCGGGCGAGGGACTTGCGTCTCGGAGTTAGCTGCTAGATACGTGTGAGGACACGGCGCGCGCCCGCTCAGCTGTGAAAATTTTCACCTCGAGCATCCAAAGCTTTTAGGACAGCTTCGCCAACAAGTTCTTGAGGTCGTCGGCGTGTTCCTCTTCTGCCTTGAGAATTTCCTCCATAAGCTTCCTGGTTGTGGGATCATCGTTGCCGAGCCATCGGATTATCTCCGAGTAGGACTCGATCGCGATCCTTTCGGCAACCAGATCTTCTCTAATCATAGAGGTCAGGTCTGTTCCCTCGACGTACTCCGAATGGCTTCGCGCGGCAAGCCCTTCCGGATTAAAGTTAGGCGCGCCGTTGAGTTGGGTGATTCGTTGAGCAACCCAATCGGCGTGTTGCTGCTCTTCGTTGGCGTGCTGAAGAAACTCCTCTTTGACCGATTCGGCGTGGATTCCCGAGGCCATGAAGTAATGCCTTTTGTACCTAAGCACGCATACGAGTTCGGTTGCGAGGACCTCGTTGAGAACTTTTACCACTTGCTCCGGATTCGCTCGGTAGCTTTCGGTGACCGCACCGGCTTCCATGTGCTTGCGTGCGCGCTCCCTTATTTTCTGAATGTCTGAAATAAACTCGCCCATAACCTTTCTCCCGCCCAGTGGCTCCCTAACCTTGCTGTGCCGTGGGCTTGCTCAACTATAACCCTAAGTGTCTTCTTTTTCTACAACGTCGTTCGATCGGTATATATGGTGGAGCTTTTTCGCCGATAGTTGTGTAAGGCAGAGTTGTAGAGAAAGTAAAAGCGACGCGCTCTCCTCTGGTTAGAAACGAAAAGGCGCCACCTGGTGGGACGCGTGAAGTAAGTCGCGATAGTCGCTTAAGCGATTGGTTTGAGCAAAGCCAAGGTTTTTGTGCAAAAGGCGCGGCACGAGGGCTGCGGCCAGTTTAAGGCGTCGTGCGAATGGGCGTGTGCCGGTCCGAGCTCGGTCGGGATCATCGAATGCCCTCTCGACAGCCCGCTGCGTCTGTGCCGCTTCGAAATTCTGAGCTTTTACCGCAACGGAAAGCGGCTTTCTCGATACCTCGTTGAGCTTGCCGGCGGCCTCGAGCGCTTTCTCGCCGCCGAACTGATAGGCGATCTCCCCCCACAAACTGTGAACCGTGATGTCGCCATGAGTGGCAAAAATGGGGACGCCGGCGTTGGAGGCGTCGACGGCGACGACCGTCACCTTCTTCGGTCGGCCGGCGGCAGGAAGAAGGTCGGTCCCCAGAGCGAGATCGCCGATGTTCCTGGCGAGATGCCACAGCGCCATCAGCGCGTGGGTCTTACCGCCGCCGAAGCCGGTGCTGAGGCGTATGGTGGCCCCACCTCTGTTGGCGTCTGCTAATCGGCCAAAGACGGCTTGAGTGAGGAGACGGATCTGCTCAGCCGGGTGCGTGTTTTCAAAGAAGATGCGGGCGTCGCTATAAACTTTTGGCGCCCTGCCGGCGATAAGGTGGCCGAAGTCCGCCGCGAAAATCTCGTCTTGGAGATCGCCTTCGAGAACCTCTGCGCGTGGCTTGCAGCCTCCTAAAACCCCCATCGTGTCGCCGCACACTTGATTTGCGGGATTTTCGCTTAAGCCCATCTAGGATAGCGTTATGGCGCTAAGCGGTCAAGGCAGCGCAGTCGCCATCAAAAACGCGACTGGTGGCTGGGAAAAGCGGCCAGATCGCGAAAACAATCGAGGCAGGATCAGTAGAGGTAGGGAAAAAGCTTGAAGCGAACTTGTGCCTGGTAGGACTGGTAGGCGGGGTCGTTTTGCAACAGTCTCTCTTCTAACGCGATACGCCAGATGACAAACGGCACCGTGGCGAGCGCGAGTAACACGTTAATCAGACGGAACGACAGAAGTACTCGACCCGTCGTAAGGATGAGCCATCCGGAATAGACCGGATGTCTAACCCACCTGAATGGCCCCTGAGTGACGATCCCACGGTTCGCGGGCAAAATCCCGAACGCTCGCCCCATCCAAATACGCGCACTTTGCGAAAGCACAACACCCAGGAGTTCGAGCGCCGCGCCTAAGGAGTAAAGTGGTGCAGGAGCCTTGGCGTCGAACTTCATCATCAGCGGCAGTGCAAGCATCCCTAAATACGCGATTATCGAAGCAAGAGACGGCTGGGTCTCGATTGGCGGCGTTCTTAGCAGCGAAAATATCCCCATCGGCACTGCTCCAACCAGAAACACATCGCTGGCGAGCTGGCTCTCGAAGTAGCTGCGATTCGACCAAAGGTAACTGAAAAACAGCAATGACAGAAAAAGGTTGGCAGCTGCCAATCGGTAGGAAGCTCCAAGGCGAACGATTTGCCCGCCCACAAGATTAAAGCGCGCACCCGAAGCCATCGTTTTGATGTCCGAAGCAAAGCTAATGCCGAATCGTCGACGCTTGCATGTGGAGTTCACATCGCACAAAGTGTGTGAATTTGAAGCACTGTACTGTCAAAACAAAGTGCATCGCTGGACACCCGGCTTCGGACTTAGCAGCCGACGTCGCGCCCTGAAGCCCGTTTGTTGCGCCGATAACGAAGGGCGGATTTTGAGCAGTGGTGGCCTGTTGTCGCACTTTTCGCTAAAGCGCTGCCTTCGACAAAGTCTCTAAGCGCAGGTAAATTGTCACTCCATACTGGTCATCTGCTTGCCTGCGTTGTAAAAACAACTTGAGCTAGTCTATGCAAGGCAAAAGCGGCAAGCCACTGGTCAAGAGTGATTAGCTGTGGGACCACGGAGATGGACAAGCAAGGGAATGAGCAAACACTAAATGACGGCTCGGCTAAGCCCGCGATTTACCGAGCGCGTTCGATCGTTACGATGACCCAGACGCCTGCGGAAGCATTCGCCGTCGTTGGGGAGCAAATTGTAGCCGTCGGAAAGGTCGACGATCTGCGCACGCGATTTCCCGAAGCGGAGCTCGTGGATTTCGGCGACGCAACGGTGGTTCCAGGTTTCAACGACGCGCATATGCACCTTGGGATGACCGCCGAGGATCTGCTCCACGTCGACCTTTCATACGAAAGCGTGAGCTCGTTGGCCCAGCTCAAAGCCAAGCTTCGCGAGGAGGCCTTGCGAAGGCCGCCGGGCACTTGGATTCGAGGTACACGCTATGACGACGCCAAGATGGCCGAGGGACGAGTTTTAACCCGCTGGGACCTAGATGAGGTTTCTCGAGAGCATCCGATCCTTGTGATTCACGTGGCTGGCCATTGGGCAGTCGTGAATACCAAGGCGCTAGAAATGGGCGGTATCACGGAGAACACGGCTGCGCCACCGGGTGGCAGGTTCGGCAAGGATGCCAGCGGACGGCTTAACGGTATCTTGTACGAGCAGGCGTTGTTCGACTTTGCCTATCCGGCAGCCTCCAAAACGGGGCGCACTGTAGCTCCTGCGAGCACGTTCGAAGAACGGCTTGGTGGGCTTGCGCGCGCGGTCGAGATGTTCCACGCAGCTGGACTGACTTCGGTTACTGACGCTCTGGTCGGGCCGCAGGAACTCGCGCTGTTTCAAGAAGGAGCAAGACGCGGCATCCTAACTTTGCGCGTAAATATGTTGATTACGCACGAGTATTACGATCATCTGCGTCGCTTGGGTCTGCGCAGCGGCTTCGGCGACAGGCGTCTACGTATCGGCGGCGTGAAAACTTTCGTCGACGGCGCAATTGGGGGCAGGACGTGTTTGTTGGAGCAACCCTTCGAAGGTACGAGCGATGATTACGGAATTCAAACTATCTCCGACGCTGACCTGCGCGATATCGTGAATATGGTACATCAAGACGGCTCGCGCCTGTGCGTGCATGCCAACGGTGACCGCGCCATTTCCTTGCTGCTCGGGCACCTCGAGCGCGCCGCTTTGTCGCATCCCAAGCCGTATCTGAAGCATCGGATCGAACACTGTTCCATCATTAACGAGTCGATTCTCGAGCGAATGAAGCGGCTGGACGCGATAGCCGTGCCGTTCGGCAGCTACGTACACTATCACGGCAGCAAGCTCATCGATTGGTACGGCGAGCACCGGGTCCGCCGCATGTTCGCCCATCGCTCGTTCTTCGAGGCAAGGATCGCAGTAGCTGGTTCATCCGACTATCCATGTGGTCCCTATCAGCCGTTGCTTGCGATGCAGAGCTGCGTGACGCGGCGCGGATGGGACGGCGCCAAAGTAGGCGACAACCAGCGTATCACACCACAACAGGCATTGGCGTTGTACACCGTCAATGCTGCCTATGCTTCTGGGGAACATGAGGTTAAAGGGCGACTTGCGCCCGGTTTTCTCGCCGACTTTGTCGTGCTGTCGGAAAATCCGCTCGTCGCTGAGCCTGATCGCTTAGGCTCGATCAAGGTGCTAGCTACCTACGTCGGCGGCAAGCGCGTGTGGGGTAAGTCGTGGTAAGTGCTTTGGCTCGAATTGCGCTCGGATAGGATTAATCAGAGCAGCGGCTTACGCCTGGTATGCTCGAGGCGTGCGGTCAGTATTGAATTAACGGGTCGAAGCGACTTCTGGTGGTTGCAAGCCGCTATGCGGTGATAATTCGACTGCGCGGACTCATGTGTTGATTTGATTTGTTTGTTATAAGTGTGCGATAGTTGGCACGCAATTCTAGGCCTGTGTCGTTCAGCGAGGAGTTCTAAATAAATTTAAGGGGGACACGTTCCTTAAGCGCTGGTTGAGGCGCCTGATTGCAGGGAGGTCTGTCTAAGGTGAGCGGAGAGTACGAGAGTTCGCTTAGCCACTATTGGATGCCGTTTACGGCCAACCGCCAGTTCAAAGCGGCGCCGCGCCTTTTGGTGAGCGCGCAAGGGATGTACTACAAGGACGCAGCCGGCAACGATATACTCGATGCAACTTCCGGCCTTTGGTGCGTCAACGCCGGTCATTGCCGCAAGGAAATCGCGCAGGCGATCGCGCAGGAGGCTGCGCGTCTCGACTACGCCCCGAGCTTTCAAATATCTCATCCCGGTCCGTTTGAGTTCGCAAGCGAGCTTGTAAAACACACGCCTCACGGCCTGGACCGCGTATTTTTCACTAACTCAGGCTCCGAAGCCGTGGACACGGCGCTCAAGATCGCCCTGGCGTATCATCGCGCTCGCGGCGAAGGACACCGTACGAGGTTTATCGGGGAGGAAAAAGCCTATCACGGGGTCGGTTTCGGCGGAATCTCGGTCGGCGGTATCGGCAAAAACCGTTCCCAGTTCGGTGCTTGGATTCCTGCCGACCATCTGCCTACCACGCTTAACTACGAACACAACGCTTTTTCCAGAGGCGAGCCTGGATGGGGCGCGCATCTGGCGGACAATCTCGAAAGCATTCTCGCCTTACACGATCCTTCCACCATCGCGGGCGTAATCGTCGAGCCGGTCAACGGCTCGGCCGGCGTTATCGTCCATCCCAAAGGGTACTTGCGGCGGTTGCGCGAGATTTGCGACCGACACGGTTTGTTGCTGATCTTTGACGAAGTGATCACGGGCTTTGGTCGTCTTGGTGCTCCTTTTGCGGGGCAGTTTTTCAATGTCACGCCTGACTTGATGACGTGCGCTAAAGCTATCACCAACGCGGCTGTGCCGATGGGGGCGGTGTTCGCCAAAACGTCCATCTATGAGACGATTACTAGCGGCCCAGATCACCAGATCGAGTTTTTTCACGGCTACACTTTTTCGGGCCATCCTCTGGCCTGTGCCGCCGGAAGAGCCGCGCTCGAAATATACTTGCGTGAAGGGCTCTTCCATCGTGCCGCCGAAATCGGCGAGTACTTCGAAGACGCCGTGCACAGCCTGCGCGACATTTCGATCGTCAGGGATATCAGAAACTTGGGCCTGATGGCCGGCATAGAGCTCCATCCAAGGGGCGACGAAGTCGGGCGGCGCGGCTATGACGCTCTGGTGGGATGCTTTGAACGAGGGGTCTTGATTCGCGTTACTGGCGATACGATTGCGCTCTCGCCTCCGCTGATTGTGGAAAAACACCATATAGACAAAATCGTAGACATCGTGCGGCAGGTTCTTCGCGACATCAAGTAGTCGCTTCGATTTTGCTAGGCCGGGTAACGCGCCGGTTCTGTATCCGTGCGCTTAAAGTCAGTTGCTTTCCCAGCTTTTAGCGCCCTAAAAAGTGCGGGGACCGCTTCTGGAGGAAAGCGCTTATACCTTCGCGATAATCAGCGGTCGTCGCTGCGACCGCTTGCGCTTTGGCTTCCAGCTCCAGTATGGCATCGAATCCCAAACGCTCCTTTTCAATCTGACGCACGATTCGCTTCGATTCGCGAAACGCCACGGTCGGTCCTTTCGCTACTGCGGCGGCGAGCGCCCGAAGTTCGTCGAGCAGCACCGAGTTCTTTACGCTGCGGTTGACAAGGCCCCACTGAGCGGCCTCTTCTCCGCTAAGGAAGCGGCCGCTATAAATAAGCTCCAGGGCCCGATGGGACCCGAGGCGCTCAACGAAGAAGGCATGCCCGCCGGAATCCAAAACGGCGCCGATCCGAGCGAAGGGCGAACCAATCTTGGCGTCGTCAGCTACGTACACCACGTCGCATGCCAAAGCCAGTCCAAGGCCGACTCCCAAACAAGCTCCCTGGACCGCAGCGAAAGTGGGAGCAGGAAATTCAGCCACGCGCTCGATGAGCGGGTTAAATACGTCGTGGAGAATCGCGTACGCGTCCTCGTTCTCGACATCTGCTTCGGCCAAGTCCCGACCTGCGCAAAAGGACCGCCCTTCACCACGTATTATCAAGGCTCGCACATTCGCGTCCTGGGCCTTGTCTAAACAGGCGAGGAGCTTTTGCGCCATGGCATTGGTAATCGCGTTCATCTTTTCCGGCCGGTTGAGTACGATCTCGGCCAAAGCGCCATCGAAATTAAGCTCAACGGTCATGTTTCTCGTCTCCCAGCGTTTCGAGAGCCTCCTACCTCCAGAGCCGCCTTGCTCCCCCGCGAAAGCCAGTCTCGTTCGCTTCACTTGCAGAGGCAGATGCGTTTGTTAAGCGGGCCTCTTTTCGCGCGGTACCAGGCCCTGCCTGGTACCGCGCCCTTTAGAACACGGGAATGATATCTTCGGCTGTGATGTCGCCTACTTCTACACCTTTGATGTCGAGCTCTGGGATAGCTGGGAATTGTATGCCCCAGCGTTCTACTATTCTTGAAACACGAGCCATCGCCAACTTCCAATTTTCGGCTTGCTCTTCGTAGGTCAGGCATCCAAGGCCCGCTTCGCGCGCGATGTCCAGCAGCACCCTGTGATTCGGCATGAAATAAGGCGGCAGCTGCCAAAACTCGTCGGGAGGCTCCCACAGCACCATCGACAGAAAAACAAAGCCTGCTCGCAATTGCTTGGTGACGAACTGCTTGTCTTCCTGGGTGAGCCGAGGCGATTCCTTTTCGAGAAGGGTGATGCAAATTTGGAGATGGCGCGCCTCGTCTCGCCCAATTTTGGTGAAAATCTCCCTGAAGACCGGATTTGTCGTCTTGCGAGCCATTCCATGAAACAGGCTCGAAGAAGCTACCTCGCCCATCATGAAGGAGGTGAAAAGTATCGAGAGAGGATAGCGCTCGATAGCGCGGCAGAAGCCCTTCCAGTAACGCGCGCCGTTGTGGTAAAGCCAGCTGATGTTGTTGTGGGCGGCTTTTTCGAGTACGGTTGTCGGCGTGAAGTTCAAGGGGCCACCTGGAACGAGACGCTGAATCACCCTCTGGCAGCATTCTTCATGATGCGCCTCGTCGCGGGTGATCGAGAAAAAACATTTCCGTACCGGGTCTTCCTGATGGGTTTCGAAAGCGCGTATCATCGCGCGCGCGAAAACAGGAGGCCCCGACGAGTCGAAATTGGAAAGCACCGCCCACCAGTACATGATCGCGACTCGCTCGTCGCGGCTCCACTGTTCGGGATTAAGCTGGTCCCATGCGATAAGGGACGGATTGAACCCCTCGCGCTTGGCGCGCTCGTAGATCTCCGCGAGCTTCGGCGTCTCGACCCGCCATTCGATAGGAAAAATATTCGGCATCGCGATCTCGGGCGGCTGCTCAAAACCGTTTTCTGGAATGTCTATCTTTCGCATAGTTGTGACTTCCCCTTCGTCATTGTGCTCTGCTTCGAGTTTCATTACGAGCTAACCGCAAAGGTCGTAAGCCCCAACTAGAGGCGACAAACTTGCTTACGGCGCACGATTAACGAGCGAGATTATTTCGCGCCAGAAGTCTACGTTTGCTGCTGTTGCTTGCGACGTCGCTCCTCCATTTCGCGCAATTCTCGCCTGCGAATTTTGCCCGTTACAGTCATCGGCAAGCTATCGACGAACTCGATTTCCCGCGGATAAGCATGTGCCGCAAGGCGTTTCTTTACATGTTGCTGAATTTCCTGGGCGATCTCACCGGAAGGCGAAAATCCTGGGAGCAGCTTGACAAAAGCCTTGATTGCTTCGCCTCGCTCTGGGTCGGGAACTCCAATGACTGCGCAGGTGGCTACCGCTTTGTGCTCCATTATTTTTGCTTCGACCTCGGCTGGGCCAACTCTCATGCCGGAGGTCTTGATGATGTCGTCGGTGCGTCCTTGAAAGTAGACGTATCCGCGGTCGTCGATGTATCCCAAATCGCCCGTGCGACACCACTGTCCGGCGAATTTTTCCTCTGCCGCCGAAGGATTTTGCCAGTAAGTTTTCATCACGATGGGGCTATCGCGCCGGATCGCGATCTCGCCGCTTTGTCCCTCGCCGAGCGGCTTCCCCTCCGGGTCGAGGATAGCTACTTCGTGGCCAGGAAACGGTTTTCCCAACGCCTCGGGGTTGGGTTGTTCAAGCGCGGAGCAATCCCCCACAAAGATCATCGCCTCCGTCTGTCCGTAAAGTTGATTGAAATCGGCCCTTAATTTTTCTCTAACCCAGTAGTTGAGCTCGGGGCTTACTGGCTCCGCGCCGCTCGACACACACCGCACGCGCAGTCGAGCGTATTTCTCACGGGGATTCGTTACTTCTCGCAGCGCTTTCAGCGCTGTGGGCGCAAGAAAGCTCACCGTTACGCCGTAGCGCTCCATCAGGTTGAGGGCACGCTCGGGGTCGAATCGGGCGTTGCTGCGGAACACTACGGCTGGAACCCCGTATGGCCAAAGGGCGAGCAAACTCAACGACAGACCGCCCACCCAGGCCCAGTCGGAGGGACTGTAAAAGATATCGTTTTCGCGGAAAAAGTTGGCGGAATAGTCCGCGCCGTTATGGCCGGCCACGAAACGAGCAACGTGCAGAACGCCCTTCGGGTCGCCGGTTGTGCCCGAAGTGTACATAAGCAAAATAGGATCCTCCGCGGAGGTGGGCCCCATTGTAAACTGAGGCGAGGCCGCGCGGAGAAGCTCGTCAAAGCTTGTCGGGCCTCGGTGGTTTCCCACGACCACTATCTGTGGTGCATCTCTGCCCATACGCCGAAGCTCGTCAAGTTTCTCTAAGTCTTGAGCTTCGACGGCGATCACGCGCGCCCGGGCGTGTTCGACTCGGTATTTAATTCCGTCCGGCCCGAACAAACGCGAAATCGGAAGCGCGATCGCTCCGAGACGATAAATAGCCATATGGAGAATCGCTGTTTCAGGCCGCGCTGGCAAATTCAGCGCCACGACATCCCCATGTTCCACGCCGAGACCTCGCAAGGCATTGGCCATGCGATTGCTCGCCTCTATAATCTGCCCGAACGTGTACGTCGCCTTTGCCCCACCCTCTTCCTCGTAGTACAAAGCGGGTTTGTGTGGGGTTTTCGCGTGCCGGTCAAGGCAATCTCTAGCAACGTTGTAATCCTCAGGAATTTGCCAGCGATGGCGTAGGCGAGCCTCGGCAAAACTTTTTGCCCCCCGAACTGTTTGCTCTTTTAAGCCAGTCATTAGTCCCCCAAGGCTTCGAACGCTCGGCTTCGAATAGCGAACTCCAACCGAAAGCCCACTTCGGCGTGCGAGCCTGAGAGCTGCTATACAGGTCAGCTTCTCGGTCAGACGAAGCCTGCCATCAATCAATCTTAGCGTCGCGGCGCAGCTAAGTGTCAACTAGGGGCCCAATCAAGTCACATACTGGCGTCACAAGCCACGTGATACACTAAAACAATTCAACTAAAGATGTTGGGAGCTCCCTTATGACGAAAGTCAGGCCTGGTGCGTCCTATCCCTTGGGTGCGGTTTGAGACGGAAGTGGAGTCAATTTCGCACTCGCGGTCGAGAGCGAATGGGTCGAAAAGGTCGAGCTGTGTTTGTTCGGGGGTCACGACGGCAATAAGGAATTGGAGCGGATTAGATTGACCGAAGTGACCGACTTGGTTTGGCATGTGTACGTTCCGGGTATCATGCCGGGTCAGCGTTACGGATATCGAGTGTATGGGCCTTATGAGCCTGACAAGGGCCTACGCTTTAATCCCGCAAAAGTGCTGCTTGACCCTTACGCTAAAGCTATCGACCGCACGGTAGCATGGGATGATACCCTGCTCGCGTATCAAGTAGGTCACCCTGAAGCGGATCTTAGCAAGGACGAGCGCGACAACGCCAAAGCCATACCTAAAAGCGTTGTAGTCGATGAAAATTTTGACTGGGGAGAAGATCGACTCTTAAAGATCCCCTTGCACGAGACCGTTATCTACGAACTTCACGTCAAGGGCTTTACCAAGCTTCACCCGGAAATACCCGGGCCATTGCGGGGCACATATGCTGGTTTTGGGCATCCGGTGACGATTAACTACCTTAGAGACCTCGGCGTTACGTCGGTCGAACTGATGCCTGTTCATCACTTTGTGGCTGACCGACATCTGGTAGAGCGCGGGCTTACCAACTACTGGGGTTACAACTCAATAGGATATTTTGCGCCCGACGTCCGGTACTCGAGCTCTGGTGGTCTTGGACAGCAGGTAACCGAGTTCAAGAACATGGTGAAAGCTCTTCACTCGGCCGGCTTGGAGGTAATACTCGACGTCGTCTATAACCACACCGCCGAAGGAAATCATCTAGGTCCCACGTTGAGTTTTCGGGGAATCGACAACCCCCTCTACTACCGATTGGCGGCCGATAACCCGCGCTACTACGTGGACTACACGGGATGCGGCAATACCTTGAACATGAGAAGCCCGCGAGCTTTGCAACTGATTATGGACAGCTTGCGTTATTGGGTATTGCAGATGCACGTTGACGGGTTCCGCTTCGATTTGGCCTCCGCGTTAGCGCGTGAACTGCATGAAGTCGACCGGTTGGGAGCGTTTTTCGACATAATTCACCAGGACCCCGTTTTGTCCCAGGTCAAGCTGATCGCCGAGCCATGGGATCTGGGCGAAGGTGGCTACCAGGTCGGAAATTTCCCCCCGCAATGGTCGGAGTGGAACGGCAAGTATCGGGATACGGTGCGAGACTACTGGCGCGGGGCCGAGGCTACGCTGGCTGAGTTCGCCACACGGTTTACCGGCAGCTCGGATTTGTACAAATCCAACCGCCGCTCTCCTGTCGCAAGCCTAAACTTCATCACCGCGCATGATGGTTTTACGCTGCACGACCTGGTTTCCTACAATGACAAGCATAACGAGGCGAATTTGGAAGACAATAAAGATGGGACCGATGACAACCGCTCGTGGAACTGCGGCGTCGAGGGACCTACCGACGATCCTGAAATTAACCAGCTGCGCCAGCGCCAAAAGCGAAATTTCTTGATAACGCTTTTCCTTTCCCAAGGAGTCCCGATGCTACTGGCGGGCGACGAGCTCGGCCGCACCCAACAAGGCAACAACAACGCGTACTGCCAGGACAACGAAATTAGTTGGCTCAATTGGGACAAAGTCGACAAAGAGCTTTTGAGCTTCACCCAAAGGCTAATTCACTTCAGGAGGGAGCATCCAGTGTTCCGCCGACGGCGGTGGTTCGTGGGGCGAGCGATCAGAGGCAAAGGCGTTAGCGATATTGGTTGGTTTAAGCCCGACGGCGAGGAGATGTCCGAAGAAGACTGGACCAGCGGCTTCGCCAAATGCCTTGGCGTTTATTTGAACGGCCAAGAGATCCCGAGCCCTGACCCGATGGGGAATCGAGTCGTAGATCAAAGCTTTTACATTCTATTCAATGCGCACCACGAGGCGGTAAACTTCACATTGCCTACCCGCCAGTGGGGAAACACCTGGAAAGTCGTACTCGACAGCGCCGTAGGCTGGGTAGACAGCGACGAAAAGACGTTGCGTTCGGGTCAGAGTTTACGGGTTGAAGCGCGCTCTGTAACGGTGTTGCAACGTGTCGATTGAGCCGGTCGCAACTTGCCGCGTTCAGTTGTCGGGCCAAGTAGGCTTTGCCCCGCTCGCTGCGCTCGCTCCGTACCTGAAGGACCTGGGCATCAGCCACGTCTATCTGTCACCAATTTTGCAAGCCGTTCCGGGCAGCGAGCACGGCTACGACGTAGTCGATCCGACTCGAGTGAGCGCGGAACTGGGAGGCGACAGCGGTTACGAAACGCTCTGTCGCGCGCTTCAGGCGCTCAAGATGGGCCAGATTATCGACGTCGTGCCAAATCACATGGCGACGGCGTATCCGTACAATCGGTGGTGGTCAGAAGTGCTCGAACTTGGCGCCGAAAGTCCCCACGCCTGTGTTTTCGACATAGACTGGGAATTTTCCGAACCGCGGCTTAAGAAAAGGATCCTTCTGCCGGTTTTGAACAAGCGTTACTTCCAGGCACTCGAAGGCGGCGAAGTTGCCATTCGGCGGCGCGGCGGCGCGTTCGAGGTCGCGTGCGACGACTGTCGTTTACCTTTGGCGCCACATTCGGTAACCCGTCTGCTGCATGCGGCGGCCGAACGAGCAAATTGCCTCAAGTTGGCGCTGTTTGCAAACGCTTTCGAATTTTTGGCCCGGCGGGCAAAACAAGTTGCTCCCGGGGACGACCAGTTAGTTTCTAAACTCTGTTTTTTGCGCGACCTGGTCGCTCGCTGTCTTGAAGAGGAACCTCGAGCTGCCGACGCCCTGGATGCGCTTATCACCGAAATCAACACCGATCCCGCCAAGCTTGACGCGTTTTTAGAGGAACAACATTACTGCGTCGCTTTCTGGCGCCGGGCTTTGAGCGAGCTGAACTATAGAAGATTTTTCGCGGTCAATTCGCTTGTCGGCTTACGAGTCGAAGACGAAAGGGTATTCGCCGAGACTCATGCCCTACCTTTGCGTTTGCTGAGCGAGCAGAAGGTGGATGGTTTGCGAATCGATCATATCGACGGTTTGCGTAGACCAAGAGAGTATCTGGAGCGAATTGCGCGACAGGCGCCGCAAGCTTGGCTGCTAGTCGAAAAAATTCTAGCCACAGGCGAACGAATTCCCAAAGAATGGCCGGTTTCGGGAACGACCGGCTACGATTTTTTAAATCTGGTAGGCGGACTTTTTATTGAACCAGAAGGTGCCAGAGAAATAGCGGACTTCTACCGGGAGTTCACCGGTGATAGGGCAGAATTCGCTGAAGTTGCTCGATCCAAGAAGCGCCTGATTCTTCAGGAACTTTTGGCCCCTGACGTTTCTCGGTTGACGGAAAGGCTTCTGCGTATTTGTGAATGTCGGCCGGAGTACCGCGATTTTACTCGCCTAGAGCTAAAGGAGGCGTTGTGCGAGGTGATGGTTTGTTTGCCCGTCTACCGTACGTACATCGAACCTTCTCGGAAATATGTCAGACCGGTGGATCGGGCCATACTGGAGTCCACGATTAGCGCGGCGGCTCGGGCACGACGAGACCTAGACGGTGGGCTTTTCGATCTTTTGAAAAAACTTTTCCTTTTGGAAATCGACGGTACTCTTGAAGGCGATTTTGTGGAACGATTCCAGCAGTTGCCGCCAGCCGTGATGGCAAAAGGCATCGAGGACACGGCTTTCTATTGTTACAACCCACTGTTGGTTTTAAACGAGGTTGGAGCTGACCCGGCGCGCTGTGGAGTAACGCTGGACGAGTTTCATGAAGCAATGATCGAGGCGCAGAAGTCTTCGCCTTTGGCGCTGCTTTCGACCTCGACTCATGACACTAAACGGAGCGAAGATGTAAGGGCCCGACTTTGCGTTCTATCGGAGATTCCTGAGCGATGGCGCTGCGCGGTGACGCGATGGGCCGAGCTTAACCGAGCGAGCTGGCCGGGCGAACCAGATCGGCACGCCGAATACGTGTTCTATCAGACGATGGTTGGCGTATGGCCTATCGAGCCAGAGCGCATCCGCGCTTTCATGATCAAGGCCGTCCGAGAAGCTCGACTTCATACTTCATGGGAAAATCCATGCTCTTCCTACGAGAGCGAGTTGACGAGCTTTTTGAGCGCATGTCTGAATAACGGCAGCTTCATTGATTCTCTGCAAGAGTTTATCGCTTTGATCCAACATCCTGGACGCGTTAACTCTTTGGCTCAAACCTTAATCAAAATCACTGCGCCTGGAATTCCAGATTTTTACCAAGGCACCGAGCTCTGGAATTTTAGTCTAGTCGATCCGGACAATCGCCGGCCGGTCGACTTCAAGCTAAGACAACGTCTTCTTAGCGAACTGACGACTCTGTCGATCGACGAGATTAACGAACGGGCAGACGAAGGATTGCCTAAGCTGTGGCTAATCAAAAAAGGCCTGGGTCTCCGCCGTAGCAATCCTTCATGGTTCGCTCCGTCCTCTACTTACCGCCCAATCTTTGCGCAAGGACAGTTTGCTTCTCACCTGGTCGCCTTTGCTCGCGGTGAACACGTGGTAGCGGTGGTGCCAAGACTTAGCTTGAAGCTTCAAGGAGACTGGGCCGACACGACGATTAGACTGCCCGGCAGAAGATGGTGCAACGTTCTGACAGGTGAAATATTGGATCAGGAGATTGTTACACCTTCGCAGTTATTCAAACGGTTTCCGGTGAGTCTTTTGGCGAGATTGTAGTGCGGGACGCTCGCGGATGAATACGTTTAGAGTTTGGGCGCCAAAGGTTGCCGAGGTCGAACTGGCACTCAACGGGTCTAGATATTCTATGAACCCCAGAGACAATGGCTGGTGGGAGCTTAGAGTCCAATCAGCCAAGCCTGGAGATTGTTACGCGTTTTATGTGAACGGTGAGGGTCCGTTTCCTGATCCTCGTTCTCCATCTCAGCCGTTCGGCGTGCACGGCCCGTCGCAATTGATCGACCATTCAGCTTTTAGCTGGACGGACGAGAAGTGGAATCAGCCGCCACTTGCTTCGGCGATCATTTACGAGCTTCATGTGGGAACCTTCACTCCCGGCGGCACTTTCGAGGCGGCGATCGAGCGGTTGGATTATCTCAAGGATCTCGGCGTTACGCACCTCGAGCTAATGCCGGTTGGGGAATTTATCGGCGACCGTAACTGGGGCTACGACGGTGTAGATATTTACGCTCCGCATCATGCTTATGGCGGGCCGCAGGGTCTTAAACGACTCGTAAACGCCTGCCATGAGCGAGCGCTCGCCGTTTTGTTGGACGTGGTCTACAACCACGTAGGCCCGCATGGCAACTATCTCGAAAAGTTCGGGCCTTATTTCACAGACCGTTACTCGGTACCGTGGGGCAAGGCCTTGAATTTTGACGGTCCGTTCAGCGACGAAGTACGACGGTTTTTCATCGATAACGCGCTGATGTGGCTGCGGGATTATCACTTCGACGGACTGCGACTGGATGCGGTGCACGCGATCTTCGACAGCTCGGCGACCCACTTTTTGGAGGAGCTCAGCGCAGAAGTCGAAAGGCTTAGCGCGGCTTTGGGCCGCCATCTAATTCTTATCGCAGAAAGCGATTTGAACGATCCGCACGTTGTCACGCGTCCAGAGGTCGGGGGCTACGGAATTCACGCGCAATGGAACGACGATTTCCACCACGCTCTTCACGCTGTCATCACGGGCGAACGCAGCGGTTACTACGCCGATTTCGGCTCCCTCGCGTGCATTGCGAAGGCTCTGACGGAGGGTTTCGTATACGACGGTACTTACTCATTTTACCGCAAGCGACGCCACGGACGCCCCATCGGCAGCGTGCCGGGCTATCGCTTAGTGGGCTATTTCCAAAACCACGACCAGGTCGGGAACCGTGCCAATGGCGAGCGCGCGTCCGCGCTGGCTAGCATTCGGCGGCTAAAGATTGCCGCTGCTCTTGTCGCTACTGCGCCGTTCGTGCCGATGCTTTTTCAGGGCGAGGAATGGGGGGCGACAACGCCTTTTCTTTTCTTCACCGACCATCGCGACCCGGTCTTGGCGCAAGGCGTGCGCAGCGGACGCGCGCGGGAGTTCGCCGCTTTTGGATGGAAGGAGGAGGAGGAAATTCCCGACCCGCAAGCCGAAACCACCTTCCTTCGCTCAAAATTAGATTGGAGCGAGTTGACTGTGGGATGGCATGCGGAACTTCTCGCTTGGTGGAAAGCGCTGATTCGCTTGCGCAAAAACACGCCGGCGCTTTTAGATGGACGAGCGGACAAGGTGCGGGCAGTCTTTGACGAAGAGGGCCAGTGGATGCTGATCGAGCGCGAACCAGTAAGTGTCGCGGTAAACCTCTCCCCCGAGACTCGCCGCGTGCAATTAGCTTCGGGCGACGAATATCAACTCATTCTGGCTTCGAATAAAGCAGTCGAAACAACGCCGGGCGCAGTCAAGCTTCCCAGCGATTCGGTGGCAATTTTGTCAAGGGCCTAAAGCCGAACGAGCCGTTCGGACTATTACTTTTTGCTGAGCGCTTCGAGTTGAGCTCTAAGTAGAGCTTTGGTCTCTTCGCTTTGTGCGATCTCTGCAATCTCGCGAGCGTTTTCCTGGCTAAGCGCCTGGATTCGCTCGAGCGCCCGTCTCTGAAAAGCTTTTTTGGTATGCGCGTATGCAAGCGAACCATACGCTGCAAGCTTTTTGGCAAGCTCGACGCATCGCGCCTCGAGCTCCTGCGGATTGACTATATCGTCCACAATGCCAAGTGCGCGTGCGGCTTCGACATCATAAAGCTTCGCTTCGAGCAGCACGCGGCGCGCATTCGGTATACCTAGAGCGAGGCAAACGATTTCGAAAGCACCGATGGGGAAGCCCAGACCGATTGCGACCTCATTGAGGCCTATTTTGTGGCTGCCAGCGCAGGTTATTCGAAAATCGCAAGCCAGCGCTATTACCGCGCCTCCGGCGATGGCATGACCATTGACCATCGCCACGGTTGGTTTGGGTAACGTCCACAGCGCGAACACTCCGTCGGCGCGTGCACTTCCAAGCCTGCCTAAAGGAGTACCGTCGCCGGCCAGCTCCTTTAAATCCAATCCCCCAGAGAAAAAACGGCCATTGCCGGTCACTATCAGTGCCCGCACGCTGGCATCGTCAGCCGCGGCCATGCATTGCTCGTAAAGTTGATGGCTAAGGTCTCTGTTGATCGCGTTCGCGGGCGGCCGATTCAATACCAGCATCCGCACGCCTTGGCCCAAATCACGTGCCTCGACAACCATTGTTACCTCACCCCCGTCTTGTTTTTGAAATTTTCCATACACTCTTCCTAGGGTCATCAAATAGTGCCTTGCGCAACTTGCGGCGGTTTACTCGGTTTTCTCGTCGCAACGCCCATTCGAAGGCCGAGCCCGTATGCTCTATAGATTGTTGGCCTTGCTGATTGTGTTTGTTCCATAAACAGCTCATTCAGCCGTCCGCGTCAAGTAAATTTACTCCGCTAAACTGAACTTGAGCGTTGAGAACCTCGCTTGACCAAATTTCTCGACAATCGCGGAGTTTTCTCGACCGCTACGGCGACGTTTCAATCGCTACCGAGTCGAAACCTCAAAAGGTACCTAACGCTTCGACTTTATGGCTTCCACTGGACAAGTTATGCCTTATCGAGGAAGATCGATGCCCACCTGGTCAGGGGTTCTTGAGTCGAGATTTGCTTGCTGCTTTGGAGTGATCGTTTTTGCAGGGAGCGTTTGATGGTTTGTAGTCGAGCCTTAAGCGTAGTGATGGGCGTTGCTATTTGTCTTTTGCTTGGGTCACGGGAAACTCTTGGCGGCGAATCTGAAAGGATGGCCGGGGTTGTTTCCGCAAAGTCTGGAAACGTCGCTGGAAATAAAACGCAAACCAAGCGGTTGAGCGAATTCTTCGGCGAAAGCACTCTCTTGATCGCCGGGGGCGACATCGGAGGCAACGTACTCCATCTTGTTCCGAACGCCCTTTTTGTAAGTTCGACCAACGCCGCTCAGATCTTTTTGATGAGCGAAGGTCGCTTCGTGCCAACCACCGGGATGCTCCATCAAGGGCGAGAGATGGCGAGCGCAACCGTGCTGCTCGACGGCAGGGTGCTAATAGCTGGGGGGCTGCAATGCACAAACGGTATTCTTGGCTCGTCGTGCAAGGCGCTCGATACAGCAGAATTGTTCGACCCGAAGACAGGGCGTTTTTCTGTCGCAGGCAGAAAAAGTGGGGGAAGGATGGTCACGGCCAGGGCGGGCCATTCAGCGACCCTTATCACGGGATGTGCTTGTCCGGCCGACGGCAAAGTCCTTCTGGCGGGAGGGAGCAGCGGCAAATTATCGACCTCGCTGACCGGTATTACATCCTCTGTGCCCTCTGCTACGGCGGAGTTATATGATCCGCAACAAGACAGGTTTGTCGCTATCGCGGCGCGTATGAACGTTGCGCGACAAGGCCATGTGGCGGTGCGTCTCGCCAATGGCCGTGTCTTGTTGGCCGGAGGCGATGACAAGGGATTTTTTGTTCATTCACTCAGTAGCGCGGAGATCTTCGACCCAGTTAAAATGGCTTTTTCGCTCACGGGTTCTATGAACGTGCCGCGTGAACTTGCGCGGGCCACAGTGCTAGCCCCCGAAATAGTCACAGGTCCCCTCAGTGGCAACGTGTTGATCACCGGAGGCTTGGTTGCGCGACGGCGTTTAGATGGTTGGACCGAAAGTTCAGCTGAGCTGTACGATCCGGAAAGCGGACGATTTCGGCCGGTAGCCGGACGGATGAGTTCACCACGGATTTACCATTCCGCCACCTTGTTTCGAAGCGGACCACTAGCGGGAGCGGTGCTAGTTTCGGGTGGACTCGAGCTACGGGGGGACGGCACGGCCCGTGGCGTGCGTCAACGCAGTGTAGCTACAGCCGATATTTTTACTCCTTCGCTTAGCGACACGGGCGGCTTTAAAGCCACTGGCAGCTTGAACGAGGCTCGCTCTGGCCATGCGTTCTTACTGCTCACCGGCGGGCCTGACGACGGCGAAGTACTGGTGGCCGGCGGAGAGAACTGCGACGGCAAAAACCCTTCCTTTTGTTATGTGGCGGGTTCGCCCGAGGACAGAGAGGCACGCAATCCAGCGGTGGCGGCGGAATTGTACGACCCTACGACTGGGGAGTGGAGCCCGCTGAAAGCGAACATGCCGGTGCCCGTGTGCGGGGGCGCTTATGGCGCGATACAACAATAGCGCAAAGCTGTCCGGCGCAAGGAACGGTCATATAAGGCGCTTTGGCAGAGCGTTGCCGAAAGGCGTGGCAATTGGACCTCGGCACCGCAATCAGCTAAAATTCCCGTCGTTTTGCGATTGAGCGGCTAACGAACTCTTTTCAGCGGCTAGCGCTGGTAATACGCTAAAGCTCGGGTGGCTATCCAATGGAAACCAAAACTAAAGGTTCGGTCGATTCGGACTTTGTGCGTGCGGCGCAAGCTTTGGTCGACTCCTCCTATTCGATAGCGCTTACTGGAGCGGGAATGTCGGTTGAAAGTGGGATTCCGCCATTTAGAGGACCTGGAGGGCTTTGGACCAAACGCGGCGAGCCGCCGATGAACGCCTTCCAGCTCTTTTTGGCGGATCCAAAACGCGCGTGGGAGGAACGACTCAGGCAATTCAACGAAGACGAGCTATATACCTCTTTGCGCGCCGCTCAGCCTAACGCCGGCCACTACGCTTTGGTCGAGCTTGAACGGCTTGGGGTTATTCGGTGCGTGATCACGCAGAATGTCGACGATCTGCATCGAATGGCCGGACAGAAGTCGCTGGTCGAAATTCACGGTAACTACAAGTTGCTGAGATGTCTTGAATGTGTTTCGCGCTTTCCGTTCGAGCAATTTGACCTTAACGAGTTGCCTCCGCGATGTCCGAATTGCGGCGGGTTGGTCAAGAGCGATACGGTGTCGTTCGGCGAGCCGATCCCGCCGGACGTGCTGGCACAGTGCGAGCGGGAGGCTGCGCAAGCTGACTTAGTGCTTCTGGTGGGGACTTCGGCTAGCGTGTATCCGGCAGCCGGTTTCGCCCTAGAAGTTAAACGGCGCGGAGGTCAGCTAATAGAGGTCAACCTTTACGATTCCGAGATAACGGCGCTCTGCGATATTTGTCTTCGTGGCCCCTCCGGGGAAGCCTTACCGCGTCTTGCGCAATGCGTAGCACAGGTACGCATGCGTCGGGCGTTATAGCCAGCGGCATTTCGCTGATGGGTCGATGCGGTAGTTGATCACGTTGTTCGAAGCGTGCTACGAGACATTATCGGTTAGCAAAAGCTCTGAGAGTATTCGAGCTTCGAGGCGGCGTACCCAAGTGGCCAAGGGGGAGGTCTGCAAAACCTCTATTCGTCGGTTCGATTCCGACCGCCGCCTATCACAAAAACTCAAGAAAATGCTTGTGGCACAAGGAGTTTAGCGGTTTTGGTGGGTTAGCACGACGACGGACGTAACCGGTAAAAGCACGGCGAAAGCGGCACAAGAACTGCCACCCAAGCGCCACCCAGAGAATGAGCATAAGAGGTTTTTAACGCCAAAGCAGTTGGCTGATTTGCTCGAGGTATCGACCGGATACGCTAGAAGAATGGCGAGCGGCACAGAAGACGGGAGCACGGAATAAAGAACAAGGCCTTGTGTTCATCAAAGTGGGGCGAGCTGTTCGGTATCCGGTAAAAGAAGTTGAACGCTGGCTGCGCCAGCGAGCTTCACGTCAGCTAGGTCCACGTGAATCGCTGCTGGGGATTATATCTGTCGATGCGCTTATGCGCCGGTAGGCTTGGTATCCGCCACAGGCTGCTTGCGATGCACTGGGGCGAGGCTTCTGCTCGTGCAAGCAGGGCTGTAGTGGCAGCCTCTGCATCAACACACAGCTGCTCACAAGCTTGGCTCACGAATGGGGCGGCATCTGGGGAAATAACGGGCTTGTACTCATAACGCTTGGCCTTCTTGTACATATCCACGGTTAACTCATCCTCGCCACTAAGCCTGAACGGCGTCGACCGTGACAACGATTGTGGTGTTCCTTCCTATCGTTTTTATATTACGGCGTTGCGCGGCTACTGTTTATCCCCATAGCCCGAGCCATCGTTACTCACTGGTGGCGAGCTTTCCCCTTTTGCGCGCCGTAGCTTCGCTTTTGTGCCTCAAGTATTTGAAGGCAGGACGGCGATGCGAGCCATCCCGAACTTGGCATCGGTGCGTATCGCTCGCAAGCCGCTTCGATGTCGGTCATGAGGGGCCTCTGCGAGGCCAGGGAGACGCGGTTAGTTAACTTGGTTCATTGCGGCGAGCACCACGCAGTCGCGCTCAAGCTCGGTTTCTTCTTCGGCTGTCTTCACTAGCGCGCGGCTGGCCAGGTCGAGCGCAGTCACCTCCGGTTTGGGACGTTCGACCGCGACCGGCTTTACCACCTCACCGAGCGGCTCTTGAGCTTTGATGAGGGGTCCGTCTCGCAGTTGCGCACAGGAATTTAATTCAAGGGTCGCGGTTCACGATAGTTACGCTGACCTTCCAATTCGACACTCCAAGCTCGTCGAGCTTGTGTGTGACGGCCATGACAGCTCCGCGGCCAAAAAATCACTTCCCCACAATTAGCACCTTTTTCATAGGTCATCGTGCTTGCGAAGCTAACTTTGGCTGTCATCAGCGATTCGTTCATTAAATCGGTGTGTCGGGCGATCGCTAAAAAGTCGAGCAAGTTAAGTCTGACGACTTGCAAATCGTAGCAATTAGCGTAGTCTGGCGTAGTCTCGGCAAGTGCGGTGACTATGTGTTTGCGCGCCTTGAGTGGCGGAATGTTTGTAGATTTTTCTGGCTCCAGAAGGGTAACTCCCGATAACGACCTGGTGTACTTTTCGTCGCCCAATTGATAGGCCGTGCCATGACCTTAATTGGCTGGTTTGCTGCAAGATCAAGAAGCGGTGCGTCCGCTTGACTGTGAGCTCCCCAGGGAGGCTTTAACTGGAGCAAATTTTCTTGACGCGTAGATGATGCGGTGCTAGATTCACGTCCTGCTCGGTGCTCGGGAAGCCGGTGCAAATCCGGCGCTACCCCGCAACTGTGAGGGAACCTTAAGGGCGATAACGCAACTGGGTGACCGGGAACGTTGGCCTCCAGAAGAGTCCTTAGCCAGGGGACCAGCTCAGTAGACTTTCCGGACTGGTCTCTTTGTGGGGAAGAGGCGTCGGCGTATTGAGGGTGCCCGCCCTCGCAAGCTTGTTGCGCGACCGGCCGAGCTTTGAATTTCGCTTTCTCCGCGCTCAGAACTTATCTTGGGCAAGAGGCGCGATGGACCGATTTACGTATTCGTCAAAGACAAGTCTCTCCTGGTATATCCTGCGGCTAGCTGAAGTAGCGCCGAACCTTTCTAATTCGACTACTGCGGCGCTGCTTGCGCTGGGTGGGGTGAACATAGTGGCCTGGCTTGGGCTTTTGGCCTTGGCGTCGCTAGGCGGATCGGCAATCTTTGGTGCCGGCGTCTTGGCATATTTTCTTGGACTTAAGCATGGCTTTGACGCGGATCACATAGCAGCTATCGATAACGTAACTCGCAAGCTTCGCCAGGACGGCAGGCGACCCACCTTAGCCGGCTTTTTCTTCGCGCTCGGCCACTCAAGTGTCGTCGTGCTGCTTTCGCTGTGCGCGCTTGTGGCCGCACGCTCCAGTTCTGGCGTTCGGTCGTGGTTCGGATCGGGCGTTCATAGCTCCCTTGGAGCGTTTTGGTCCGCCACATTTCTTACCTTTATTGGCTTTGCCAACGTCGGTATCGTTCGCAATTTATGGCGCAGTTTGCGGAGGTCTAATTGCCATTCGCCGCGGGACGTAACGAGTGAAGCTGTTGACGCGATGCTCGATCAGCAGCGCGTAGGAGGAAGACCGTTTCGCTTCGTGTACGCCTGGGTGGATACAAACTGGAAGATGTATCCGGTGGGGCTTTTGTTTGGTCTCAGCTTTGATACCGCGAGCGAAGTTGCCGTTATCGGTCTCTCAACTGCAGCTGCTTTGCAGGGCGGTCTTCCGCTTTGGGGAATAATGGTGTTTCCGTTGATGTTCACGGCCGGTATGAGCCTGGTCGACACCCTGGACGGCATCCTGTTGATGAGCATCTACGACTGGGTTTTTGCCGACCCCTGGCGAAAGCTACGCTTCAATCTTTTGCTTACCGGTTTATCGGCTGGCCTGGCGCTTTTCATTGCAGCCGGCGAATGGCTGAGACTTTTGGCTCTTGCCGTTGACTTAAGAGGCGGATTCGCTCAGGGGCTGCAAAGCTTAAGTTCTGCCCACGCGGGCATTGGAGCCACTCTAGTTATTGTTGGGGCGTGGTTTTTTAGCCGTCAGCGCTATCTTAAGGCGCTGCGGCACGGGCGCGCTCTTACGCGTCGGGTTATAATCGGGCTTACGACCGCAATTGTCACTCTGATTACGCGCCAGCCTGCCTTTGGGGACGGTGAACCCCAAAATGTGTTTACTCTTCGGGGCCAGGTTACCGACGCGCTTAAACGGCCGGTGTCGGGCGTCGACCTGGAGCTAAGGCGCGCTGACCAAAAGCTCGTAGCTCGGACCGAAAGCAACGACCGCGGCGAATTCGAATTTGAAGGAGTGCCGGCTGGGACATTCGCTGTGATTGGCGTCAAAGCCGGCTTCAAGCCCGCAATTGCTATCGCCACGTTAGACCCGTCAAAGCCGTCGCGTCCAATCACGTTAACGCTTGAATCCGAGCAGCCGTTAAGCGTGCCGGTCAAGGCCTCTCGCTTGCCTTCCCAAATTAGGCTCTCTTCAAGCGGGGCGAGCCAATACACCTTGACCCAACGCGATATTGATGAACTTCCCGCCGGCGAGAATACCACGATGACCGGAGTGTTGACCCAGATGCCTGGTGTTGCGCGCGACCTCGACGGCCAGTTTCACGTGCGCGGTGAGCATGCTGACTTTCAATGGAGGATCAATGGTTTGATGCTGCCGCTCGACGTAACTACCGAGCCAGGCTTTGGGCAATTTCTCAACTCGAGGTTCATTCGTAGCGTAAGTCTGCTGGACGGAATCTTACCCGCTCAGTACGGGTACCGCGATTCTGCCGTGATCGATATCCGTACCAAAGACGGATGCGAACAACCTCTGGGTATCTTCACAGTTTATGGAGGGATGCGTCAGACCGCGGAGCCTAGCTTCGAGTGGGGCGGATGCAAGGGCAAGCTCAGCTACTTTGTGACCGGCTTCTATGAGTACTCGGCGCTCGGCCTGGATTCTGCCACTCCGGGCCCGATGCCGATTCACGATTATACCAACCAGGGGCAGGGGTTCGGATACTTTACCTACGAGCTGAGCCCGAGCGCC
>Ga0209061_1000116_pt1 | contig 272723 bp, 276 predicted proteins | sample Coa_R1_10_FD_187157 | JGI IMG/M metagenome (GOLD analysis project Ga0209061, IMG submission 187157) | Surface soil microbial communities from Centralia Pennsylvania, which are recovering from an underground coalmine fire - Coalmine... | ecosystem: Environmental > Terrestrial > Soil >... | reverse complement strand
GACAAACAGGTTAGGATGTGATGCTACTTGTGCACGTGCTTGTGGCATTGCTCCTGGCAAGCCAAAGACAACCGTGCTGGTAAGTAGTATTGATAGTAGTGTTAGACTAGTTACTTTTCGTAGTGTGTTGTTGTACATAGTTATTGTAATTTTTGCAAGAATTATTATATATAAGCATAATGGACGATTTGTTCACTTTTTGAGTGAAGATCATTTTATTTTGCATTCATGAGATGGAAATATGAATAATTCGTAAAGTGGTAATGCAAAATTTACAATTTGGTCCATTTTTGAGCGATCCTTGCAATATATTTCCGCCCTTTTCGGCATTTGGTTTCATATTTTTCCACCTTATCAGGGTTTTCCAGTTGCTTTCTAGGATATCATTACTGGCGCTCGCGCATCAGTGTTGCCATTGAGAACAGTATGATCGCAGTCACGCAGAGTATGGCGCCAAGGAGGAAGAGGATGATTGCTGCCATGAGCGACCCAAGAAAGATGACCTGCTTGTTAAGATACTCGTCAAGGAACTGGTATCCGATTATCGAGCCAATTATCACAAGTGCGATTCCTGGAAACCCGTAGAACGGTATCGGGTGCTTGACCGAGATGAACTTGAGCGTGTTCATCAGTACCGCTACGCCGTGCGGTACTGCATTCTGCGTCGATGTGTCCCCGCCGTACGATATGGTAATAGGAACCTCTGCAAGCGATAGTCCCTTGTTTGATATCTTCATCAGGATTTCAGTCGATACTGCCATCCCGGTCTCGGTCGGGTGGATGGACCTGATTGCATCCTTTGAATAGGCGCGAAAACCCGACTGGGCGTCTGACACCTTAAACCCCGCGCCAAAGTTTGCAGCAGAGGTTATGATCTTTATTCCCTGCCTCCGGTATCCCGGCGTGCTTGAGCTCTTGTCAAGGAACCTCGAGCCTATCACCACGTCCACCCCGTTTTCCTGCAGGGTGGATACAAGCAGCGGGATCTGGTCCGGGTCGTGCTGCCCGTCTCCGTCTATTGTTATCATAACGTCAGCGTTCTCCTCCCTTGCCCTGTCAAACAATGTGATTATCGAGGCGCCATACCCCTCGTTCTTCTTGTGCGATATCACCTCGGCCCCGCCCTCTTTTGCCGCCCTCGCGGTGCCGTCGGTAGAGCCGTCGTCGCACACTATGACCTTGTCTGCGTGTGCAAGGGACCGCCTGACCATATCAGTAATTGACTTTTCCTCGTTGTATGCCGGGATGCAGACTAGCTTCATGGTTTAAACAAACTCTCCACCCACTCGGCTAATTTAGCTTGCGGTTTCCAGCCAAGAAGGTTTGCGGCAAGAGAAATGTCGGCCTGGCTTGCCCTTACGTTCCCTTCGGGCTCTGGCGCAAACACCGGGCTGAGGTCCTTGCCGGAATATTTTATGAACATGTTTGCAAGGTCAAGGATGCTGGTTGCCACGCCGGACCCTATGTTGATAATTTGCGAGCCCGTGTCCTTCTGCATGGCAAGCACTGTTGCCCTGATAACATCATTTACAGAGACAAAGTCCCTTACCTGCATGCCGTCCCCCTCTATTACGGGCGGCTTGCCTTCAAGGACGCTCTTGTAAAATCTTGAAATGACGCCAAGCGATGACCCTTCGGGGTGCTCGCCGTACACGTTAAAGTACCTCAACCCCACGATGTCGATATCTTTTTGGTATTTCCTTGCCAGAAGCTCGGCCTCGGCCTTTGTTGCGCCATAGGGGTTTGCGGGCCTTGGTTTGGCAGTTTCAGGCGTCGGGATTTCATCCGCGTTTCCGTAGACCCCTGCGGAGGACGCAAAGACAACCTTTGTGCCGGATTTTACCGCGGCCTCTAACACGTTCCTTGTACCCTCGACATTGACGTCATGGTATTCCTGCTTCCTTGTATAGGAATCGGCAACGGACGTGAGCGCGGCGTGGTGGAATATTCCGTCCTTTCCTGAAAATATATCCTGGAATTCCTCGGGATTTCGTATGTCGGCCCTGTGGAGCGTGATGCCGTACTTTGCCTCGGCAAGGTTTGAGAGGTTCCCGGAACTGAGGTTGTCAATTACATCCACTACGTTATTTGTCATGACAAGGATTCTTGCCAGGTGGCCTCCGATGTATCCTGCACCGCCTGTTATGACATACTTCATTCAAAGGTATCAATTTTGGGCGCAGATTAAAGAGCTATGCCTGCGAAACGGATTCGATTACGCGGCCTATATCCCACGGGCCGCACTGCTTTTTGGATATCGTTATCTTTCCAAGCTCCTGCAGGTGCCTTGCTATATGAGCGGCAAAGGGGAGCGCGCCTGTTGCGCCGGGCGAGTTGTAGTTTAGAATGTGGGTGGAGCTTGGCCCGTCCCTGATTATGGCGTCTGGCACGAACGCCCCCGAGCTGTCAATTACAGAGGCCCTCACGCCAGCCGTACCCCTTGTGTGGAACCTTGAGGGGTCTATCCTTGGGAGGAACTCCTTGACGCGGTTTATCATCACGGTCTTTGACACCGACGAGAGGAACTCGCCTGCCGCAAGGGAGAGGAACTGCGGGTCAAATAGCATCTTTGCTGCGCCGGACGAGAGCATCTCGGCCAGCTTTGCTGGGAACTCCCTGGCGTTCTCGGCAAAGGTATACCCGTAAGGGCTGAAGACTGGCACCGCGTTTGGGCCAACCTCGCACCTTCCGTCGTGCCGCACTATCCAGTGGGGGTCAAGGAACGGATACTCGGAATATCTCGGTACTGAATATACTGAAACTCTTGTGAGGTTGCTGTAGATCTCGTCAGCCTGCCAGTACTCGCCGCGAAAGTGAATGTCGGTAAGGTCTTTTGCTATTCCCATCATGTGGGAAATGTCAATTGACATGCCGCCTGCTGCATTTATGACATAGCCAGTCTCTACCGTGCCTGAGCTTGTCCTGATATGGACGCGGTCCTGGCTTACATCGATGTCCAGTGCCGCAGTATCGAGGAGAAGGCTTGCGCCGCTTGATTCTGCGTCTGCCATCAGGGATTTTGTAAGCAGGCCATAGTCTACCGACGCGTCCTTGGTGCATAAAATAGCGTGCTCGCACTTTACCTCTGGCTCTAGTTTTGATACCTCTTTTCCGTCAAGGAACTTCATCTCGCCCTTTTCAAGTCCGTTCTGCTCGCCCCACGACATGTATTTCTCAAGCCTCTTTGTGCCGGCCTCGTCAAGCGAGACCTCAAGTACCCCGTCCCTCTTGAATGGCAGTCCCTTCTGCCTTGCAAAGGTCTCCCACATCTCAAATCCTAGTGCTGCTGCCCTCGCAAATAGTCTCTTTTTTTGCGGGTCGTACAGGAACGGCGCGTGCACCTTTCCGGTGTTTCTCCTGCTTGTGTGGTATGCCACCTCCGGGGCCTGCTCCAATACCAGAACCTTCTTTTCTGTTGCCTGCGACAGTATGTATGCAAGCGAGGTGCCAAGTATTCCCGCGCCGATTATTGTAATGTCTGACTTCAACTAGGAGATATCACATTCTGGCGGGAAATAAACCCAAGTCTAGTCCCTGTGCCCGCCCGGGTGGCCGTGGCCCAGCCTCAGCGATACGTTATGGTGGCTTGATGACATATCATTTAGGATTCGGTCAAGCCCCTGCCTGTTCTTCTCGGGAGTGATTGGTCCTTGGTTGTCCTGCGTTGTAAAGTTTTTCCAAGTCTGGTTCAGTGTTTTCCCCAAGGCATGCCCCCTTGCCTTGACTTGGTCTGCACCGTCGCACTCTTTTTCACCCTTGTGATTTCCCTTGCCGTCCGCATGGGGGGCGCACTTTGGCCCGTGGTCGTCATGGTGCGAGTCGTCATTGCGCGTACCGTTTGAAAATCCATAAGACATTGTTTTGTTTGAAAAGTCAAAAGACATGGTGCCGTTGGAGTATCCCGACCAGAAATCGCCTGGCGTGCCCTTTGCCCACCAGTTATAGTCGTCGTCTGAGAATGCCTGTGGCGGTATGATCGCGCATGCAAGCACTGCGGCTGCAACAAGGGCTAATGCCTTCATTGCTAGTTGGTTTACGATGAATATGTATTAAGGCTCTAGAGGAATTTCCACGCAACCCTTAAATCAATTTGCGGCAAGTTTTTGGTTTTTGCCAAGTGTTTTATCCGTCCTTGAAGCAGGAGCACTTTTTTGCCCTGTGGTTGGTACACCCAATCAGCTTGTGGTCCCTGCACCCGCAGATGATGCATTTCTTTTCCATGATATCAATCCCTGCCAAATACCCTTAAAGTCTTTGGGGATTACATAGTAAGACTAATCTTTGTGCTGCCCTGAATCATATACCGTTGAAGGCAGCCCTTGCGGTGATACCGCTCGTCCTTGTAGGCCTTGTCTTGAGCCACGCATATGGAGCGTTTGATTCCGACGGGACCTACTACTGCAACTCGTCAAACCTCCCCCTTGAGGAGACCATCTACAAGTCTTCGGTATCAAAGGTTGACACGAGGGTCCAGTCGTACCTTTCGGACAACCCAAGCGCCACGGACCAGGAGATCCACAGTTATATGATATCAAACCCCGACGCGTCAGAACCCTATTCCATAATGGAGCAGTCAAAGGCCTGCCTCGAATCCAACGGCATCAGCCCCGATTCTGTCGCGTCCCCAAGCTCGCTTCTTTTACAGGTCTTTGCGGCGCCAGAGTTTGGCGTCCTCTCAAGCCTTGTGTTTGGGATGACCCTTGCAAGCGTCGTACTGCTTCAGAACAGGATAAACAGGACTGGCCTTATCCGGGCCTAGGACTGGGCTGCGGTTGCCCAGCCGCGCGCTACAAGCTTTGCCATCACATCAGGCGTAACGCATGCGGGCCTCGAGTCGAACTTGTTTAGTGCAAGCTGGTATCCTGACGGGCACTTGACATCGGCAGGCGCCGTTCCCGATGCTACCTGCTTTGCAGGAGACGGGAGTGCCGGGGGCGACGCTGGGATTTGGGTAGCCGGTACTTTTACGGTATTGTTCTGGGGCATAAATGGCGGATGCTGGGTAATCGAGGTATTTGGAGCCTTGGTAGCATTGGTCAGGGGCTGCACCGTTCCAACTGTACTGTTCATCACGGGTGACATGGTTGCATTATTCTGCGGGACTTTTGCCTGGACTGTACCGTTTGTCGTCTTTATCGCAGTAACGTTTGCCCCTATCTTCATCTGTGTTGTAGAGGCGGCAACCGTTCCGTTTGTCTTGGCGGTAGCGTTTGTAGCTGTGGTGCCAGTGGTAACAGTTGTGTTGCCCTGCGGTGCATAGACCTCGCCTGGTGCGCAGACATGGTTCCCGCATATCTTCTGGCAAGGATAAGATGCGCTGCACGGGTTCTGGGCCGAGGCGTCGGTAGCATAGCCAAGCGTTCCCACTGCAAGAACTAGTGATATTATGACAGGGTTTAGTTTCACGGATCTCTGGTACCGGCAGCGATAAGATAAAGCTTCGGTTACTTTGTTCTTGGTTCCTTCCGGTACCGCCCAATGTTTGCCTTCGCGAAACTTGGAATGCCTCAGTGTCCTGACCTAAGCTGCCTTGCGTACAGGCCAAGCCCTGCCTCAAAGGCAAGGGGCTTTTCCTTGAGTATCTTGCATGCCTTGGAGGTGTCAAGTGACGAATCGCGCGGCCTTGGCGCCGCCCAGTTTTTCATGTCTGACATTTTGGCCCGGGTTACAAGCTTCCTGTCAAGGCCCAGTTTTTCTGAAAGCATCCTTGCCATGTCATACCTTGATACCCTCGTCCTGCCTGCAAGGTGTATCGTTCCCGCAATCTGCCTTGTGCCAATCTCGGCAAGCATCCTTGACAGGTTTGGGAGATATGTCGGGGTAAGGTACTGGTCTGCAAGTGCGGGATATTTCTTTCCCGAACCAAGGCTTGATGCCACCTGGGAGAGAAAGTTTGTCCTTTCAGGGTGGCTCCCATATATCACGGACGTCCTTGCGATGCACCATTTCGATGAGACCTCCTGCACTGCCTTTTCGCCCTCTAGTTTTGTCCTGCCGTAATGGTTGACGGGTCCTGGCGTGTCCGACTCTATTTTCATTCCCTTTTTTCCGTCAAACACCTGGTCGGTCGATATGTATACAAGAAATGACTTGATCTTGGCAGCCTGCCGGGCTAGAGTCTCGGTTGCCTTGACGTTTATCATTGATGCAAGGTCCTGTTCCCTTTCGCATGCGTCCGCGTCGGTGATTGCCGCGCAGTGGAATATCACATCAGGCCTTGTCTTGGATATCGTCGCCTCTATCTGATCGGGCCTTGAGAGGTCCATCGGGGTCGGGATCCCATAGTCGGGCCTTGTCCTGTGGTAGCACGAGTACACCTGGCACGACTCTGAGAGGTCGCGCGCAAGCTGCCTTCCAAGGAGCCCTGCCGAGCCCGTCACTAGGAACTTCATGGTATGGTAGTATCATAGCGCGAAACTGTCTTAATTCAGTATCGCATACCCTGGCACTTTTCTCATTTTTACATAACATTCTTACAGTTTCGATATAAGAAAAGAGCGTCCATATACAATATGGCGTGCCGCGCCGGATGGTGGGCTGTACTAATTCTTGTATTGCTTGGCTCGTGTTATGTTTTTCGGCCTGCCGCAGGGGCCGAGGCCTCTACAGGTATCGCAATACCCCTTTATGTCGACCCCCCCTCGCCTGCGTGGGATGCCGTAGTACTTGACAGGACGGAGCATCCCGATGTGCCAATGATAGTAGTCATAAATCCCGACGACGGCCCCGCACCCTACAACCCAAACTATGTCCCTGCAGTAAGGCAGCTCCAGTCACTTGGTATTATGGTCTTGGGATACGTCAGGACTGGTTACGGTACGATTCCCTATTCCAACATGACATCTGAGATGTCAGAGTATCATACCTGGTACGGGGTGAACGGAACCTTCCTTGACGAGATGTCATACTGGCCCGGAAACGAGACGCTATACAGCGACCTTTCCAACTATTCAAGGTCGCTTGGGCTTGGATATACGATGGGAAACCCTGGGATCGACACACTGCCAAGCTATATCGGCACCGTAAACAACATCGTGATATACGAGAACACAAGCCTGCCCGCGGTCTCAAGGCTTGCCGGGTGGCACACGGAATACCCAAAGGACGACTTTACCATGGTTGCGATAAACGTGACCTCGCTCAACTCGTCATATATTGGCAAGATATCAAACTATGTCAAGTACATCTATGTCACAAACTATACCCTGCCAAACCCTTACCTTTCATTATCGCCGTTCCTCTCAAACATGTCGTCATACATCCCGCCGGGGGCCAGCCTTGGAATCATATCACAGGACAGGTCCGGCAGGCTCATAGGAAACCTTCCGGTCGATATCTATTATGACGGAAGCATCCTGCGGCAGGGCGATACACCCGACACGTTTTCGCTAAACGGGGGCCAGCAGTATCTCGTCACGGTACCGGAATCGTTCAAGGGGTATGTGTTTGACCACTGGCAGGACAACTACTCGTATCTTCCCTCAAGGGATGTCACCATGTCGTCTGACACCAATCTTGTTGCCATATACCGGGCGGTGCTCTGTGCGCCCCCATCCTCCGGAAACTGGAACGTGACCGAGTCCTGCATCCTAGGCGGGAACTCTACCGCTCCGGGAAACGTCACGGTGGGAAACGACTCGCTGATAACCATACCCTCTGGCATGAGGTTTGGCATTGATTTTAGCAGGTTTCACCTTCTTGTAAGGTCGGGCTCCGGGGTTTTGATAGAGTATGGCGGTGCGATTAACTAGTGTCAGTACTGCCAGTTCAACCCCGCCTGTGGGATTCCTTTAACCTGTTCAGAAAGTCTTCTTTTGCCGGGAGTTTTAAAAGGGAATCTCTATGCGTTTATGGTTGTCAGTATCGGAAACCTACTCTTATCCACCTTTGAGTTTTTAGACTCTTCGAGGTAGAGGTGTATGGCTTGCCTTATGTTTTTTTTAGCCGCCCTTACCGTTTTGCCCTGGCTTGCAATACCCAGCTCTTGGCAGTATGATACGTAGGCTACCTCTCCCTTGGTGATTACAATGGTAAACCTTGTCAAGCAGGCATAATTATTTCTCTTATTTTATAATGCTTTTCCTGTTTTGTTACATCTGTCATTTTTATCGCATTGCATGATGGCTGATGGTATCACGGTATCACCTAGAGTTCTTGCCTGCGTTGCCATGTCCTGTATCATGGCTGTCGTTGGGATTTCCGCGGGGAGATGTGCCGCTGTCTGACCTGTCCTCCCGGTCGGAGAACTTGTGGATCTCGATGTGGCCCTTGACCGTGCCCGAGTTGTGGTACACGACATATCCTGTGCTGTTTGTTACCGTAATGGCAAAGGTGTCGTGCTCTCCTGACTTGTCGGGGTCTGAAATGGTTGCGACAAACCCGTAATCCTGCCCGTGTCTTTCATGCCTGTCATGCCTGTCATAGGATGTGGTGCCTGCCATGGTTGCATTTGATACCGACTGGCCTACTGCAAGGAACGATACCCTGCTGCTGTGCAGGTCAAGCTTCACGTACCTGTCATGATACTCGAATGTTCCGCGGATTGGGTCTTTCTTGGCAAGGTCTGATGATACCTCAAAGCCAAAGTTCGTGCCCTTGCCGATGTTTCCGCCGCCTGAGACCCTGCCGTCAGTAGGGCTGGCGACACCGCCTGGGTCGGATATGGTTCCCTGCGCAGGGTTGCTGTCATACGGGCCGTTGTCGGATATGGTAAATGTCATGTTGTTCCCGTTGATGGCGACAGGTACCGGGACCCAGGCCCCGCCTACAAGTTTAAAGTACTGGGACTGCGGGTGCAGCGGGACGGGTGATGATACCGTTATCGTGTCAGAGGTTGCCGGCGCAAATCCCGTGACATTCCACGAAAAGAACCCAAGCGGGTAGGAGCCTGGGGGCGGCGGTGTTGCAAGGGCCTGGCCCGTCACGGGTTCAAGTGCCGTAAATCCCCCGCTGCCTGATGAGAAGGTCACCTGCCCTGTGCCGGACGGGCCCGGTATGGTAACTGTCGGCGCCGCATAGGTGATATGTACTGTAGATACCGTCACAAGCCCTGCCGAGTCTGTTGCGTTGACCTCTATGGTATGTGGTCCTAGCGGGAGCGCGTCCGTGGCAAACGACCAGTTTAGTGCAGGTGCCTGGGTGATTCCTGGTATCATAGAGACCGGGCCGTTGTCAATCTTGTACGATATACTGGAGACTGCCACGATGTCGCTTGCATTTCCAGAGACTGGTATCGTCGGCGTCCTTACAAATGCGTTTTCCTGCGGCGATATAATGGAGATCTTGGGAGGAATCTTGTTGATTATCATGATTTCAAATGTGCCCGTGGCCTTGTTGTTGTGGGCATCGGTAGCCGTGCATGCTACCGTGTCATTGCCAAACGCAAACATGCTTCCAGAGGGCGGGGCGCACACTGGGGTGACGGGCCCGTCGACCAGGTCTGTCGCGTTTGCCGTAAAGTTAACTATGGCTCCCGACGGCCCTGTTGCCTGGGCAGATATCAGGACCGGCAGCGAGAGCACGGGCGGCGTGGTATCTGTAATGGTAACTGACTGGTATGCATATGCGGTATTTCCTGCAAGGTCTGTTGCGTTATACTGGATTATCGTGGTACCTACAGGGTAGGTCGAGGTTGCGTTGCTTTCCACCGTAACCTGGCCGTCTACTGCGTCGGTGGCGTTTGCTATACCTGGCGATGCCATGGTAAGCGGCCCTGTTGCCTCCTTGGTGATATTTGCAGGCACTGAAATGACAGGCGGAGTCGTGTCAATCGGGATGTATATCGTGTGTACAGCCTCGACGTTTCCCGCGTTGTCAGTAGAGTTGAAAGTCAGGGTGTGGTTTCCGTCGGCCGTGACTGCAAACGGGGCAGAATATGTCGTCTGGGCACCGCCGTCAAGCGAATATGTGGTCGCCTTGACGCCAGAGCCTCCTGCATTGTCAGACGATGATAGCGTTACCGTGACAGGAGAAACGTACCAGCCGTTAGTCCCTGCCGTGCCTGAAAGCGAGGAGGTAGTTGTTGGAGGCGTGGTGTCCTGCGTGAATACAGTGCACTCTTTTTCCTGCAGGGCATCCCAGCAGGTCGATATCTGCTGGCCTGCTGAACCGTCCAGGTTTTGTACGGTATACTCGCTTGAGATCTTGCCGTAGTTGAGGCTTAGGCGCTCGGTCGGGACGTCTCCTGAGGAGGATGCGGCCATGGAATACGAGGTTATCACGACGTTGGTGAGCGTGATATGGTTGTACGTGAAATACTGCGCGTTTGCAAGTTTGACAAGGTAAATGTCTACTGTTTGGTATGTCTTTCCGACAAGCACGTCGTTTACAAGCTGGGTGGACGATAGATCGATGTTCTTCCCTATGGAGATGTCACTTGGTGACGGGTTACCTGCGCGGAGGCCTATCGCCGTCAGCGAAACAGGCCTGTCGGTGCCAAACTGCATGCTTGTCAGCGGTATGTCTTTTTGGAATGACGGGTTTGTGACAGGCCCTGTTACGCCGTCAACTTTCGTGAAGATCTCGGCGTGGGCGTCGCATGTCACAAGAGGCACGAGTGCTGCTGCCGCCAATGCAATCACGAGTGCGGCCTTTAGCAACATTTCTCACCTTGGAACTGGGACGATTTCATATCAGACAAGCTGGGGTCACCTTTGCACCAAGCCAGCCCTTATGCCAGGGTGTTTTTGGTTAGGTCCCATCCAACCTGCATTGGTGAGCCAAGGGTGCCGTCGAGGTTTGAAGGCCAGTACTCGAATATTATCTTGGTAAACGCTATGTTTATGCTCTCGATTGGAACCTCCGACCCGGAGGCATAAGACACTGAATATCCGGTTACAACTGCATTTGAAAGCTGGTACTCGGCATAGGTCTGCTCGGTTGTGGTTCCTGTCCTTGTAAGGTCGATTGTTACCGTCTGCGGTAACCCTGCAAACGCCTCCTGCATGAGCGGTACGGACGACTTGTCCATCATCTTTGTTATGGTGATATCGCTAATTGAGGGAACGCCATACTCCCTAGTGCCACTTACTACGGTAGTGGGTTTTGTAATTCCAAACTGGTAGCTTCCTATGCTTATCCAGCCGCTATGTGTCGACGATAGCGAGTCTCCCTGAATGGTGCCATACTTCATGTACATGGACGTGGCTGCGTACGAGTTTGAAACGCCGACTGCCGCAATCCCAAGGACTACTGCCAGAATTATGATATACTTCATCTGTTCTGTTGGAAAAACTGTTCTAGATGAATATTACGTAATCTGACTGCATGTTCTGGATAGGGCTACTTTGGGGGTTCTTTTGCGTGCCTTTTGCCTTACCTGCATGGCATGGACGGGGGATCCATCACTACCACCTTTCTGCCTATGGAATAGTCCTTGCCGCACCTTGGGCATGCAAAGTTGTTCCACCCTATCTGGTGCAGGATGACTTCCTCGTCGGCGTGGTTTGCGCACGTTAGCTTGTGTTCCATCAGAAATTGGCTTGGGATATTTGCTTAAAAGAGTCGCGTAGAAATCGTACTATTGGTACCGTACGTGCGTTCTGGCATGCCAGGCTGCGGCAGACCGTGCCACATTACTTTAGGTATCCAAGGGCTGCCAGTTTTGCAAGTATGACATCAAGGCATTCCTGGGGGGTCTGGTTCTCGGTATCAAGCGTTATCTCCGGGTGCAGTGGCTCCTCGTAAGGCGACTGGACTCCCGTCATGTTATTTATCTCGCCTGCCTTTGCCTTTCTGTACAGGCCCTTTGGGTCGCGCCTCATGCAGGTATCAACGGATGCCTTGGTGTAAACCTCGACAAAGTTTGGAATTTCTCTTCTTGCCAGATCCCTTGTCTCGCGGTATGGCGAGATAAGGGGTATGATGGTAGTGATACCGTTTTTGACGAGAAGCTTTGCAATCTCTATGACCCGCCTGTTGTGCTCCTTTCGGTCCTCGGGCGAGAACCCCAAGTCCTTTGATACTGTCTTTCTAATCTCGTCCCCGTCAAGTATTATGACCGGGATGTTTTTCGTCCTGAGGCTTTCCTTCAGCATGGTTGCCATCGTTGTCTTGCCTGATGCGGGAAGCCCCGTGATCCATGCCGCAAATGCTTGCATGTTTTTGTTAAATTACAGCCTTATTTGAGATCTTTCACCGAGAAGGAACTGGTGCTTCTTTGGGTGCGTGTGGTCCTCTATTTCCGACTGGTGCGCGATGATGCTGTCAACCAGGTGGATCTTGGCGTCTATCTTTGCCCCCTCCATGATTATCGAGTTTTCGATATCGCATTTCTTTATGGTGACGCCGTTTCCAACGCTTACGTATGGCCCAAGCCTTACTGCAGGCCCTATGACGCAGTTCTCACCGATTATGGCAGGACCTGTGACGAAGGAATCTCGGGATATGGTGGTGTTTTTTCCTATGATGATGTTGCCCCTTACTTCGGCACCGTTGTTTATCACAAACTGCTGTGGTGTCCCTATGGAATCAAGGACTAGCTGGTTTGCGTGGAGAATGTCCTCAGGAGTCCCCGTGTCCTTCCACCAGCCAGTGACGGTGTCATATTCGATTATGTTTCCGGATTCCATTAGTAACTGCAGTGCTTCTGTTATCTCAAGCTCGCCCCTCCACGAAGGCTTTAGCTTGTCGATTATGTCGAAAATCTTTGGCGTAAGGAAATAGACACCTATTACGGCAAGGTTTGAGGGCGGAATCTTTGGCTTTTCCATTATCTTTTTTATTTTCTTTCCGTCAAGCTCGGCAATCCCAAATCTGGATGGGTCGTCCACCTCGCATAAAAGTATCATGGCGTCTGCATTGGAGCTTTGGAATTTCTTGGTGTAATCGACCAGGCCCGTCCTGAGTATGTTGTCACCAAGATACACCACGAACCTCTCGTTTCCGATAAAGTCCTTGCATAGCCTGATAGCGTGCGATATTCCCTTTGGCTTGTCCTGATGGATGTATGTTATATGTACTCCAAACTTGGAACCGTCGCCATAAAACTCCCTTACCTTCTCAGGGTAGACGTCACCAATTATTACTGCAATGTCTGTGACTCCCGCTTCCCTAAAGTCTTCCAATGCATATTGCGACATGGGCTTGTTTGCAATTGGAAGCAGCTGTTTTGGACCGGCGTGTGTAAGCGGCCTGAGCCTCGTTCCGTGCCCGCCGTGAAGTATGATTCCTTTCATGATATCACAGAACCGTGTTTTTTATCACTATAGAGTCTATTGTCTTTTTTGATTCGAGGAGGTGCTTGTACCACTCGACCGTCCTTGTCTTGAGCGAGTCGGTAAGTGTTCCCTTCTTGAGGTGTTCGTAGATCTCCTTTGCACCGTCCTCTACGGTATATTTCGTCTTGTAGCCTATCGTATCTTTTATCTTGTTGAAGGATATTTTGTATGATCTTGTGTCGGGATCGCCGTACCACTTTTTCTTGAACGGTATCCTGATAGCGTGTGCCACCTCTTTTGCCAATGGCAGGATCTGGTAGTTCTGGTTATTTGATCCCACGTTGAACAATTCCCCGTTGATCTTTTCCTTTGGACTCTGTATGACCTTGATGTAGGCTTCAGCCACGTCCTTTACATGGATAAACGGCCGCCACTGCGTTCCGTCCCGCATTATTGGGATCTGCCTGTTCTTGAAAAATCCAAGGACCATTCCGTTTACCGCCAGGTCAAACCTCATCCTGGGCGAGTATCCAAATACCGTTGCAAACCTTAGCATTGTTACCGTGAACTTGTCCGATGCAAGTTTCTTCGCTGCTATCTCAGCAAGCCTATTTGCCTTGGCATATGTTGTCAGAGGGTTGATTGGGGATTTTTCGTCAAGCTGGCCCTCCCTGAACCCGTAAATGCTGCAGCTTGATGCTAGGATGTATCGTTTTACTCCCTCTTCTTTTGATAGTTTGGCGACTCTGGCCCTTCCCTTGTAGTTTATGTCCAACGTCTTTTGTGGGTCAAGATCTCCTGCCGGATCGTTTGATAGTGCGGCAAGATCCATTACAACATCCACATTTCTCAGGATTTTTGGTTCAAACCATCTGGTGTCTCCCTGAATTAGCGTAAGATTGGGATTTTTAGAAACTGAAGACAGTGTTTCTTTGCCAAAAAAGAACCTGTCTAGAACTTTTACTTTGTAGCCTTCTTGGAGTAATCTTGGAACAAGTATTGAACCAATATATCCTCCTCCACCTGTAACTAGGACTTGCACAAATTGTGGGATCTTGAATTATTATTTAACTCTAGTGCGGAGATCCTTATTTGTAAACAAAATTGTTGTCTGCATTTTTCAAAGTTGGAAGATCCAAGTCTTTTTTTATCATAATAGGCTTGTCAAGTGACCATTTAACGCCAACCTCAGGATCGTTCCAAAGAATTCCTCGTTCGTGTTCAGGCGAATATTCATCATCTACCTTGTAAACAACATCAGCTTCATTGCTTAGTACTAGAAAACCATGTGCAAATCCCTTTGGAAGATACAGCATGTTATGATTTTTTTCAGACAATATTTCACCCACCCATTTTCCATATGTGGGGGATCCTTTGCGCACATCCACTGCCACATCAAATATTTCTCCCTTTACTGCCATCACCAGTTTTCCTTGCGCTTTTGGTTCTTTTTGATAATGCAGGCCTCGCAAGACTCCCTTGACGGAATGTGAACAATTGTCCTGAACAAATCTAGTATAAATCCCATTTTGGCTAAAAACCGATTCTCTGAAGCTTTCCATAAAAAAACCCCTTTCATCAGCGAACGCTTTTGGCTCAACAAGGATCACATCTTGAATATTCAGCCTCTTGAATGTAAATGGCATAGATGAGGTCTACAGGTGTAGGTTAAAATACTTTCCAGATTATTTGGTAAAAATTGTAAAATTTTAAAACCCAAATTGATACAAGCTAATCACACTTCGGCAGAAGATGAGGTCCTTCATTTTCCACTTGGCTTTTCATAACGTCTAGTGCCTTGTCAGTCGTAAACAGTTGCAAGCCAAATTCCTTGATTGCTTTAGTGCTATCAAGGCACGAATATTGGGGCCTTTTGGCCTTTTGAACAAACGAGGACGAATTTGCCTCTGAGATAGAATTAGAATCATACCCAAATTTTCTAGCTAGTTTTACTGCAAATTCATACCTACTTTCGCATGTAAGACCTGAAATATGATAAAGTCCGGATTTGCTGCTTTTTCCGATTTTCAAGCAAGCATCAGCCAACGAATCTGCCAAAGTTGCAGAGGCGAATTGGTCTGTTACGATTTTTAAGGGCTCTTTTTTATTTAATTTCGTTAGGAGCCACATTGCGAAGTTCATTGGCTTTCCAGAGCTTGATACGGTACCTGCCAATTCTAGAGGGGTCCACCCATACACCACGCTGGGCCTGACCACTACATGCCTAGAACCCGAGAGAATTACTTCTCCTTGTAATTTAGATTCCCCGTAAAAACTTAGAGGGGCAGCTTTGTCTGATTCCGTGTAAGGTGTCTTCTTTTTGCCGTCAAAAACATAGTCGGTCGAGATGTGAACTAACTTCGAGCCATATTTTTCCGAATTCTCATATAGATATCTTACCACATTTGCATTCACAGCCGATGCCTGTTCATGATTTTCTTCACAAAAATCCACGTTGTGCAACGCGGTTGTATTGATTACCACATCTGGTTTGATCTCAGAGAATACCTTGGTTACGTCCTCTTTTTTTGTCAAGTCCAATTGGAAAACAGAACAATTTTCGATTTTCGCGTGCCTGACATTGTAACTTCCATAGATTTCATACTGCGAATTGGCTGTCTTTGCAATTTTATATCCTGTTAGTCCGCTTACTCCTAGAATTAGCAATTTCTTCTTCAAGATCTTATTAAGGAATACCGCCCATTTTAAAATGATTGGGAAGCACCCGTTGTACTTGGCAATAAAGACACAATACGGTTTGAGACAAGATTGTTAAATTAAATACTTTCCACAATCTTACGCAAATCTATCGTTTCTATTACTTCATGACTTGTGCCATTAATCACAGAAATAGAATCGTCAGCTTCGTTTGCCACAAATATTTTATTCAGTCTCTCATCAACCCCCACACCCAAGGGAAAATTTCCAACCGCTATGGTATCTATTATCATATTGGTATTTCCATCTATTATTGATACTGTGTTTGAACCTGAATTGCAGACGTAAAGACGATTTGTCTCTGGATCATAAGATATGCCAAATGGGCTTTTTTGCACCGCTATGTTTTGTAAAATTCGATCTGACAACCCATTGATTACTGTTACATAGTTTGAATCCCTGTTTACTATGTATATTAGATTATTTTTTTCGTTTATTGTAACGGAGCATGGAAATTTTCCCACTGGAATTTTATTGATTATCAAATCATCTTTTATGACAATTGTCTGGTCATTGTCTGACAGGGTCACGTATAGTTTCTTGGTGGAGGTATTGAAACACATCCCCTGGGGCTGCCCACTTGTCAAAATCGAATTTACTATTTTGCGAGTCTTAATATCAATAACAGAAACAGATCGTGAATCACGGTTTGCTACATAGAGTCTGTTCAAGGAATTATCAATGGCAATTCCTCTAGGTCTTTCCTCTACTAATACGGTGGTGATTATTTCTTGTAAATTTGTGTCGATGATGGTGAGGCAATCAGCATCACGATTTACCACATAAAGGAATTTTCCAGTTTGATCAACGATTAATTCTCTAGGTGAAGCAGCAACAGGGATATTTTTTATTATTGTTTCATTTTTGGTGTCAAGAATTGAGATTATATCGGCAGATAGGTTTGCCAAGTACGCCTTGTTTGTATTTGAATTGACAAAGAACGAGTGAGGTCCACAATGTCGCTCAAGAAGAACAACTTGGCCATCTTTTGTAAGCATCTTCTTTTCTATGACCCTGTAAAATGCGTTTACAACCTCGTGCGGCTTTCCTATCGTGTTTAGTTTACCATTGCTTAAAAGAATTGCCCTGTCACAAAGTTTGGTTATTTGTGATAAGTTATGAGTTACAAAGACTATTGTTTTCCCCTGATTCTTAAATGATGAAAATGTCTTGAAACATTTTTCTTGGAATGCCACATCTCCAACTGATAGTACCTCATCAACTATCAATATTTCGGGATTTGTCTGAATCGCTGTTGAGAAGGCAAGACGTGCATACATGCCAGATGAAAAGTTTTTCAGTTTTGTATCGGCGAATTTTTCTAGCTCTGCATATTCCAGAATGCTAGGAATTTTGGATTTGATCTCTTTTTTAGTAAAGCCCAGAAAGATGCCATACTGAATGATATTTTCTGTGGCGTTAAGTTCTGATTGAAATCCTGCGCCCAGTTCCAAAAAAGGAGCTATTGACCCATCTGTTTCTATACTGCCACTGCTAGGTTTGATTATCCTTGTGAGGATTCGGAGTAGTGTGGTCTTACCTTCACCATTTCTTCCTATTATGCCTAACATCTCACCTTTTTTCACGGAAAATGAAACGTTATCCAGTACCTTGAGCTCCTCATAATTCTTATTTCGCGCAAAAACCCCGACTATATGCTCATAAAGTGTTGTCTTGCGTTCGTGATAAATTTTAAATGATTTCGATAAATTATGCACCTCTATTGCATTATTTTTGTCCATTACAGTACCTCTATTGTTTTTGATTCGAACTTTCTGAAAACAGCATATCCGAAAAATAAGATTATGAATGACAAGACAACCGTATAGGTCAACTCATTTGCAGTTGGCAAAGTTCCATAAAGCATCGTATTATGTGCAATATCTATGATTCCTGTAACCGGGTTTAGGTAAAGAATTTTTTTTATCGCCTCGTTATGATATACGTCTAGGCTAAAGATGATGGGAATTGTGAAAAAGCCTGCCTGCAGTATAACATTCCAAATGTATTGAAGATCTCTGAAATACACGTTTCCTACCGAAAGCGAAAACGAAATGCCCAAGCTTAGGGCAAACAATAGAACAAGCAATAATGGGAGGAAGGCTATAGTATACGGGGGAATAAAATGAAAAAATATCATAAATACCGCAAAAGCACCAAATTCAAATATCATCATAATAAATGTGGTAATGCAAGTAGCAATAGGCAATACCTCCCTTGGAAAATAAATTTGGGAAACTACACCCCTTCTTGAGATAATGGCATTAAGACTGTTGCTTGTAGAACGACTAAACATATTCCACATGATTAGTCCCAATAACAGATAGAGCGGATAGTTTACAATATTGGATTTTAAGATATTTGTAAAAACCAAATATAGCACTCCCAGCATCAGAAGGGGCTCCAAAAAAGACCACATAAATCCCAGGAATGAATTTTTGTACCTTAGCTTCAAGTCAGAAATGGCAATCGAAAAGATCAATGATCTGTATTGCAATAGTGGGAAATAACTTGAAATCTTCCTATCTTTCAAGTTTGACTCCCTTTTGAAATTTTACACGCCGCATAGTTCACCATTAAGTTCAGTATGGAATATGAGAAATTTTTATTTGCTTGTGTGGTATATTTTTGCATTCTTTCATTTTCCTTCACATAGCAAAAGAATGTATACTTTTGTAGTTTAAATAAGAAAGAACATGGTTAGGAGCACACCCATAGAGGGCAAGAAAGCGAGGGAGCCGGTCGATTCAAAAAGAAAACTGTTTCTCGTCGTAACAGGAATGCACAGAAGCGGTACGTCCTTCCTTGCCAGAGCGTTCAATCTTTGCGGCGTAAACTTGGGAAATCCGGAAGACCTGCATTCTGATCAATGGAGGCCAGAGTTAGATAACATTAGAGGACATTGGGAAAATAAGGAAATTTTGAAATTGACGGAGGAAACCCTTTCTCAGAACGGGGGAAGTTGGGACAACATCCCAGAAAACATCGTCATCAGCGAGGAATTATCAAAAAAGATAGAGATTTTTATCAGAACATTAATGAATTACCCGTCTTTTGCCGTAGGGTTCAAGGATCCTAGAATAATTACTTGCCTTGAGGCCTGGCAAAAGTTGTTGCCAGAGAATTTTATACTGGTAGGGATTTTCAGGCATCCGCTAAAAGTTGCAGAATCGCTTAGAATGCGAAATAACTTTGGGTATGAAAAATCTCTCGATTTGTGGTGTAAGTATAATGAGAGATTACTATCGTTGGTTGAAAAATATAATGGATTCTTATTAGATTTTGATTGGCCGAAGGATAAATTATTCTCTGAGTTTAATGTCATATGTAAAAAAATCGGCATACCCTCGATTGATCTTTCACAGTGGTACGATAAAGAACTGTTACACAGCAATATATCTTTCAATTCTGAACACAAACTTGGCAGTAAATTAAATTCGATCTATTCCAATCTTCAAAAAAAATCATCAGAAAACAAATTTGTAAATGTCAAACCGATAACTTTTGGCAAAACTGATTTAGAGGACGTCATCAAGAATTTGCTACTATTAAATGAAAGGCAGGGCGAATATTTTAGAAAACTTAATGATAGAAACTTGAAAACCATAGAAAATCTTACCAGTAGACTACCCGAAGATCCTCTTGGAATACTGCTTTCTTTGTATTCAAAAAGGCATGACTTGCAAGAACACTATCCTGAAGTTCTCAAGGGCGATTATGTTAAATTAGTGGAATGGGCATATAACGTTTGTAATAAGACAATACTGCATGATGACTCTTATGACATTTTGGCCAAGCACGCCGATTCCTATCTTCATATTATAAGTACAAAGAATTTTCTTGAAGATAATAATTTAGCTTCAGACAAGATTAAACTTTCTGCAAATAAAATTTCGAAAAATCCCAACCCATTATACGTTTTAACTTCCCTTTACAGCCTTCGAGAAGACCTTAGGACTCGATTTCCGGAGGTCCGGGAGGGGAAATATGAGGGATTGATCGAATGGGCAACAGGAGTCTCAAATGAACTTATTCCAGATTCAGATGCAAATCTTTTGAAGCCATATTCTTTATGGTACAAAAACGAAACTGACAAGCGATCAGATTTGGCTAGGCTCAAAGAGAACATAGAACTGTTAAAGAAACAAAGTGAGGAAATTTCTCAATTCCATACAAGGAAGATAGAAGAGCTGCAAGGGCTTAGGAATGACGATGCAAGGAAGATAGAAGAGCTGCAAGGGCTTAGGAATGACGATGCAAGGAAGATAGAAGAGCTGCAAGGGCTTAGGAATGACGATGCAAGGAAGATAGAAGAGCTGCAAGGGCTTAGGAATGACGATGCAAGGAAGATAGAAGAGCTGCAAGGGCTTAGGAATGACGATGCAAGGAAGATTAAAGAATTAAAAGTAAAAAATCAAGACATCGAGGAACAGATCCTATCTCTAAACGTTGAGCTCATAAATATCAAAAGCAGTGCGATTTATCGCCTAACAAAAAAAATAGCAGGCTCGTTAGACAGTGTTCTACCACCAAATACCTCTAGAGGGAGGTTTCTGAAAAAAATCACAGAGGATCTCCGTGATAAGGACGTCATAGGGTCAAGCCATGTCATAAGAAATCATTTAAACCAAAAATCACAGATTCCAGAATACCTAAAAGAGTCCGAAAATGCAACTTTTTACGAACAAATTTACAAGGATCTAGATCATAAACCCAGAATTAGTATCGTAATGCCAACTTTTAACACCGATATTGATGTCCTAGGTAAGACAATAGATTCTGTAAAAGGACAATATTACCCTGACTGGGAACTGTGCATTTGTGACGACGGCTCTAGCAAATTAGAAACAAAGGAATTGATTAAAACGAGAATGGCAGAAGACTCCAGGATAAAGGTAATTTTTTCGGAGAGTAACGAGGGAATTTCGAAAGCTAGCAACAAGGCACTCAAACTTACTAGTGGAGAATACATTGTACTGCTAGATCATGATGACGAACTTTCAAAAAATGCCTTGATGGAAATTGTCAAATTAATAAATGTAAAAAGAGATGCGGATTTTATTTATTCTGATGAAGACAAAATTGATGCCAATGACGTACATGGGGAACCTTTCTTCAAGCCTGATTGGTCTCCAGATTTGTTTTTATCTTTCAATTATCCAATTCATGTTTCAGTTTTCAGATCTAGTATTCTAAAGGAAATTGGAGGATTTAGATCCGAATTTGATGGAAGTCAAGATTACGATCTCATTCTCAGATTTACTGAAAAAGCCAGAAAGATAGAACACATACCAAAGGTTTTATACAGTTGGAGGAAGATCCCCGGGTCTACTTCTCTCAGCAAACTAGAAAAAAATTATCCCCACGAAGCAGGGAAAAAGGCTTTGGTGGATGCGCTAAAGCGAAGAAAAATTGATGCAGTTGTAGAAGACGGAGTAGATGCCGGTAGATACAGGGTAAGATACAAAATTAAAGGAAAGCCCCTAGTAAGCATTATCATCCCAACAAGAAATTTGCATAATTTAAAAACCATAGTTGAAAGTGTCCTAAAAAAAAGTACCTACAGAAATTTTGAAATTATTGTTCTGGACAACTCAAAAACATGTGAAATAAGAGCCTTCTGTGAGGAACATGGCGAAATAAAACGATTAGATATTTCTAATTGGAAATTTAACTTTTCCAAATTCAACAATTATGGAGTTCTCAATAGCAAAGGAGAACACATTCTATTTCTTAATGATGATACGGAGGTAATCACCCCAGACTGGATTGAGTGCCTTCTTGAACATGCTCAACGTGACGAGGTAGGAATCGTTGGCTCCAAATTATTGTACAAGGATAATTTCGTACAACATGCTGGCACCATAATAGGTATGGGGGGATATGCAGGGAATTATGGAGGAATGAAAAATGACAATCCGGGTTATTTTTGGTATCCTCAGGTGATTCGTAACTGCAGTGCTGTCACAGCCGCCTGTATGATTATGAAGAGAATCGCCTTTGACAATGTTGGAGGATTTGATGAAGAAATGGCACAGTCATGGCAAGATGTGGACCTATGTTTAAAAGTGATCAAATATGGAAAATCTGTCATTTTCACACCATATTCACTTCTTTACCATTATGAAGGTACAACCAGAGGCAAAGTCGATACAACTGAGGAGGAGGAAAAGGCAAAAAAATTGTTCAGACAAAAAAATTTTTCCTATATAAAAGCAGGAGATCCATTTTATAATCCTAATTTATCGACCATTAACGCATTTTATTATGAAATGCGATTTGATGATCCGATGAAACTTTTGAAATACATGTACAGTAGAAGAGATTTACAAAATGCATTCCCAGACGACGACAAAAATGGTTACAAGAAACTAATAGATTGGGCTGTCACATATGGGATCACCATAGATAGTTTTGGCAGCATGATATCTCCACAATACGATTATCTTTATCATCGTTGTTCAGAAGAAGTAAAACCCATTGCGAAGAGGCTAGAATTATTTCGTCATAGTAAACAATTAAAAAATAACTTTCCCGAAGTTTTTGATGGAAAATTTGAGGCATATCTAAAATTCGCAGAAAGTAATATAAAATAAATTAGATTATACTTGTTGTCAAAATTTTATTAGTTGTACAAATACTAAGAAGTTATAAATTTTCTGTCTATGTTTAATAGATTAATTGATGCAGATTTTAGATATAGTTGATAGTGAATAGAACCGATCACCATGTACTAAACGTACAGAGACATTATGACACCCGTTAGCTAAATCATGAATCCATATCACACCCTGCCAGCCAGAATAGTCTGTAGTTCCATATCCATAGGCTTTAGCTACATCAGGCCTATACAAGCCGTAAAAGAATTTACCTTCAACTTTGTTATCAACAAATGCATATATTGAATTTATGGGAAGTTTTTTGTCGTCAAGAAAGGCCCAACCATCCACCATAATCGAATCTGATTGTCTAGTAAAATTAAATATTTGTGCAGAACTCGTCAAATTCGACCCTATATGATCTACATATCCCTTGCCTTCCAAATCCCCGGTCATATTTTTCCAGTTTTTATTTTCCAATAATGGATCTTGAGGGATGATGGTTGGACTTTTTGTTTTAAATGGACCCAGATCAAGAGCCTGAAGTTTCTTTGCTTGAACAGCCAAAAAATTCGGATTATCTAAAAGAAATGGGCATTCATAGTTCGAATTAGAATTCATTAAGCATTGCAAACCTTCTGAGCGTTGATAGTATGAAATTGAACCCATATACCACCCTAAAGAATATGATGGCACCAAGCTTAGGATTACCATGATAATAAAAATCGAATATATAGATATCAGGATCGATTTTCTGGTCTTCCCAATGGTTTTACGATATAAGTATAGGAATACAAAAGTGATCATGACTAAAGCTGAAATTTGTGAAAAAGATGACATTAGAAGGTAACGAGGCGAAGTAGAATCTGCTAGACCCAATCTGCCTAGCTCTGTTATTACTGCCGACAACACACCAATAAAACCAAAAAGGATCCATACCACTAATCTACCTAATTTTACTTTTTTTAATTTTAGATAAATTGGACCGAATACTATCCAAGCTATGATAAATATTCCAACTATTATTCGTAAACGATCATCGGAAAAGCTCAAGCCATTTGTAAGATAAGTTATAACATAAGAAATTCCGTTTATTGTAAAGAGTGTCGAAACCTGTATTCCCTTATGGGTTGAAAAATTATAATTTGTGAAAAAAATAGATATGACAATTGCCATACTAATCACCCATGTTACCAAAGGAAATTTTCTTGTGTTTTTAAAAAATATTAAACCGATCATGCCTACTGGCCAGATCAACAGTCCATTAAATTCAGAGAATGATGCTACAATGCCAGATATTATTGCTGGAATTATAGCAAACGTAGATTGATTTGTTTTATTAAGAAAATAAATACATAGAATAATCGCGATGGCAGTTAAACACCAAGCTGTTGATGCAATACCCCATAACAGAAATTCATATCCAGCAGTATTAAATTGAAAGGCTGCAATGGCTATTACCAGCCATGTTAGTGTCGAGTCGGTTTTCCTAAGCAGCCGATAGAACAAAATGACAGCGATGACAAGTAAAGCCCAACCAAAATACATTAAATGTATAGTGTTCCAGGAAAACAAGAGTATGTCAATTGCTAAAATCAAGCATGGGAAAAATGGTCTATGTTCATTATGTTGGAGGAAATGTGGATTATTCCAGAATGGACCTCCAGTATCAACGGTTTTTGCGAAGTCAGCAAATGACCATTCATCCCAAAAAGGAACATCCACACCATAAAAGTGAATGAAATACAAGGTATGAAAAGCGATTAAAGAAACCGCAGTGAAAATGATTATAGATTTTGTTTTACGAGTCAGCACATTAGAACAAAAATAAGATTTTAAGGTCAATTTACTTCGAAGTTTTCCGTCTTTACTATATACTTTATTATATCCATCACAAATTATAATTTTGAATCGAAATTACTCCAAAAACAATTTCCTTTATCATTCCTGCCTATAAAGAAGAAAAGTTTATCGAAGGAACGATATCGAAGTTTATTTCACTTTGTAAGAGCAATAAGTTTGGTTATGAGATAATACTGGTGATAGATGATGCGCCTAATGATAGAACTTTAGAAATCTCTCAAGCGTATGCAAAAATACATAAAGAGATCAGGGTTATTTCTAATAAAACAAAGATTGGTGTGGGAAATGCAATAAAGGAGGGAATTGAAAAAGCTGAAAACGAAGTCATCATAATAACTGTCGCTGGAAAACATGCCGACCCTAATGATTTAGTGAAAATGGCTGAAAAAATGAATGAAGGTTACGATATGGTGTTCGGCGACAGATTTTCTAATGGATTAAGATTGCCAGGCTATCAATTGAAAAAATTAATTGCAAACCGCTTATGCAATTTGGCAATAAGCGTATTGTTCGGAATTAAAGCTAGAGATATCACCAGTGGAGTAAAAGCGTACAAAGCGGAAATTTTAAAAAAAATGGAGATTAATTCCAAAGGTTTTGAAATATTTGTGGAAATGCCCGTGAAGGCATATATCATGGGGAACAAAAATTTTGCAGTTATAGAGTTAGCACACAAGGGAAGAGATGCAGAAACTTCTCACTTTAATCTAGTCAATGAGTGGCCTAAATATCTCAGAACCGTTATGAAGTGTTTTATCTACAAGTTAAAATACAATCGAACAGATTCATTGAAAGCGTCAAATGTAAAGATGCTGAGTAGACATTAATACTTCCTCTTTCAATTTTGACATATGACTCTCGATTTACTTTTGGAGCGTGTGAGAGAAAGAAAAGTGAATGTAGGAATTATAGGATTGGGCCGTGTTGGACTACCATTATCAACGGTTTTTGCAACAAAAGGATTGAAAGTCTTTGGGTTTGACACCAATAAAGAAAGATTAGAATTAATTAGAAATGCAAAATGTCCTTTTCATGATCCGCCAATACAGGAAACTCTTGAAAAGGCTATGTCATTAGGGTCTCTAAAGGTTGAGGAAAAAATTTCTAAAATTCATGAAGTTTTGGATGTAATTATTTTAACCGTTGGCACACCAAATACTTCTGATAACACTGTAGATTATTCTCAGCTTTATAGCGCTCTAGATGAGATAGCAGAAACAAATCTAAAAAATAAGATGATTATTCTCAGGTCAACTATGCCGCCTCGCACCACGGAGGATATTGTCATACCATTTTTAGAAAACAAATCTCAGTTAAAGGCAGGAATAGATTTTGCATTGGCTATGTGTCCAGAAAGGATTCTAGAGGGCCACGCAATTAGAGAAATTCACGAATTGCCTGAGATCATAGGAGGCATAAACGAAACTAGCAATAGAATTGCAGCTGAGCTTTTTCTATTGATAAATCCAAAAAAAGAAATGCTGTACATATCACCAGCTGGTGCCGAACTTGCCAAGCTTTTTGCCAATATTTACAGGTACATCAGCTTCGCATTATCAAATGAGTTTGCAATCTGGGCGGAAATTTATGGTTTGGACGCTGCCGAATTGATAAGAATCTCCAATTACAATTATTCCCGATGTAACATACCAATCCCAGGATTTGTCGGAGGACCATGCCTTAGCAAGGATGGAACGTTTCTTGATAACAATACAACCTTCGCAAGCATAGTATCCACTGCCTGGAAACTGAACGAGTCAGTGCCCAAGCATATCGTGAACAATATTAAAGAATTGATCGGTGGAATATTTAATAAAAAAATTGCCGTATTAGGATTATCCTTCAAAGCAGGGAGCGATGATATTAGACAATCCCCTTCCGTGAAATTAGTAGAACTGTTAAAATCATACCATGCTAATGTTCGGGTTCACGATCCTCATGTAAAATATACTTTAACATCTTCTGAAGCTTTGGACGCTGCCGAAATAGTGATCATAGCAACAAATCATAAAGAATTCAGAGATCTAATTCCTGAAATAACAAGAAGTGGCTGTAAATTGGTTTATGACGTTTGGAGCATGTTCAAAGATGACGATTTCCCTGGAATTAGATATGCAAGATTCGGTCGAGGTTTTAAGCCACTTACCTTCCAGCCACCCACTACAAAATTACAATAAGCACATCATTATTATCTGGTCATCAAAACTCGATATAGGGAAGCCCATTGATAAAAAGCAAGACCTTACTAGTCGTGATTCTCATAATGGTTTTCTACATAGCAATAGTACTTTATTCAGATATCCATAAAATTTCTTTGGAATTTTTGAAAATAAAGGTGGAATATATTATACCCATCCTCGCGTTAGAACTTTTGGCGTTTATAGTCAGGGGAATACGTCAAAGAGTTTTTCTTGCAAAACTTGGGATTAAGGTTTCAATGATTCAAAGCTGCAAAATTTTCATGGCCGGGTATTCAATGATAGCCACACCTGGAGGTTCCGGAGAAATAATAAAGTCACATTTTCTGAAACAAAATCACGGGACATCATTTTCAAAAACTATTCCGCTCGTTTTTATAGAAAGGTTTCATGATTTGCTAGCCGCCACCACAATCATAGCTATTACCTTGTTCTTATCATATCATTGGGAAGGCATGGCAATAACTGTACTTTCATCATCTCTTCTAGTATTAATTTACATTTTTTTAAGGAACATGAAGTTAATGTCAAAGATTCAAATTAAGTTGTCGACAGTAAAGATTCTAAGAAAATTCATCCCCACGTCGGAATTCAATGAAGGATTGAACTCCCTAGTCACACCTAAAATTACGTTGTTTGGGTGGTTGATCAGTTTTCCTTCTTGGTTTATTGAAGCTATATCAGCATATTTTGCATTTTTATCATTCGGCATTAATCTAAATTTTATCGATACCACTCAATTTACTTTTTCATCTACACTATTTGGGGCGTTATCATTGCTGCCAGGAGGAATCGGGGTAACAGAGGGCAGTCTTATTGGACTAATTATTTCAAAAGGGGTACAATTTGCTACGGCTTCAGCACTGGTTTTATTCATCAGACTAACGAGTATCTGGTTTGCAACAGCATTAGGTTTTGTATCTGCCCATTACCTTCTAAACCAAAAAAATTCACCGACAGAAAGCTGAATTTTTAGATCTGAGCACATCATTTTTTATTTTTGTCTTAAATAATTTCTACATCAGGTAAAGGAATTATGAATTTTCCTCTGTATCCATCCTTCCTTATTTTTGGAATTATGCTGTCTTTAAGATGCCAAGACAATAACAGTGCATAGTCTGGTTGGTCCTGAACTAACCTTTCATCTTCTACTACCGGAATGTGTGTCCCAGGCGTTAACTTTCCTATCTTGAGATTACTTTTCTCTGTAACATATTCCAGATCTTGAGGCCCTATTTCACAATAATTTAGAATTGTGCTCGAGCGTGCGGGTGCACTAATTCCAACAATTCTTTTACCCTGAGATTTTAATTCCTTCAGTAAAGATCGCAGGTCTTGTTTGTTTTTTTCTACCCTCCGTGCAAAGTTTTGCAATGTTTCTAATGATGCGATTTTTGAATCCTTTTCATCCTTTAAGATTCGGTGTACAGAATCAGATATTGCCATCTTACCTTTATGACTTGCATAAACCCTGATAGATCCTCCTTGTGCTGAGATTCGTTCGGCATCAAAAACTTCCATTTCATACTTTTCAAATAACCGAATTAATTGTGTTAAAGTATAATATCTAAGATGCTCATGATAAATTGTATCATATTCCAATTTTTCTATAATATCTTTGAGATATTGTGATTCGGAAACATATGCACCGTCATCCTTTAGTAATAATTTAATCCCTTTCATCATTGAATCTAACCTATCAACATGCGCGAAAACATTAGCGGCAGTTATTATTTTAGCTTGCCCTGATTCACGCAGAATTTTTTTTGCCGTGTCTTCGTTGAAAAATTCATTTATTGTGTGGATTCCTTTTTCAATTGCAATTTTAGCAACATTTGACGGTTCCACACCTAGTACTTTTACATCGTGTTTCACAAACCCTTCTAATAATGTTCCATCATTTGAGGCAATATCAATAGCCAAATCCCTAGTGGTCAAGCCAAATCTCTTAACTAAAAGATCCGTAAAGGATCGCAGATGTTCTTTAAAAGCAGTACTAACGCCAGATGTGTAAACATATTCCTTGAACATAAGGTTAGGATCAATCGCCTCACCTAATTGAACTAGCCCACAAGAATTACAAAAAAACACTTGTAAAGAAAATTTTTTTTGCTCTGTTCCTTTACCGTTTGCATTTACAAAATTTAGTGGTGGGGGATGATATCCTAGATCTAGAAACTTTATCATTTCATTACTAGAACAGATTTGGCAATTCATGATAAGACAATTCTAAAGATCAACGTTATAAACATATAGAAAAATTCACAGACATCTTGTCAAAAACAAAATCTGATTGTTATTAGATTTGTTGGGTTATAGCTACTGCATAAATTGTGTTATACAATTAATAAGGATCTGAAACAGTCAATCATTTTTTATTGACTTTTTGAACGCCATAAACTCCTTCATTACATGAACTTTATTTCGCTTTCTTATTGGGATAGCAGGAATCCCACCATAATAAGTCCAAGGTTTCAGAATGGTATTTGGCTTGACTAGACTTAAAGCTCCAATAGTAGCTCCTTCAGAAATGGTCACATTAGGCATTATTATGGAATTGGCTCCAATTCCGGTAAAATCCTCCATTTTCACATTACCTGTAATCGATTTATCTTTGAACTTTTTAGGAATAAGGGTAATTACATCATTAATGAAATCATCAGATGAGCACCAAACTTTTACTCCAGCAGATATTCCGCTAAAATTCCCGACTTGAAATGTATATTCCTCTCCACCTCCAACGGTAAGATGCGTTGAAATGTGAACATGTTTACCAACTACAAATCCTGTTGAAACATAAGCAAAGTCATCTATTATTGAATTGTCTCCAATCGAGCATAATTCTGGATGTCGTATCCTTACAGTTTTTCCTATCAGGGAATTTTTCCCTAGGTATTTGAGCTTGTTTATGTCAAAAAAAATATTGCTATCCAGGGTTTTTCAAATTACAGAGTTACTTTTAAACATTATAGATCCTCTGAATCACATAAGGAAAGATCCTAATAGATTTGTAAATATTTTTTATTTAGGATTTTTTTCATAAACAGATTTGTACCAATCAAATGTTTTTTTCAATCCTTCTACTAGTAACACTTGCGGTTTATAATTTAATTTTGACCTTAATTTTTCAATAGATGGACATCTTCTGGAAATTGATCCCTCCGGTGCATTCTCAATTTCTTTTTTTGGAAAGTATTGTGTTACTTGAAACATCTTATCTGCCAGATCGTTTATAGATATTTCTTCAAGATCATTTCCTACATGAAATATTTCTATTGAATTATCTGATTTTTCCATGATGGACCTTATAGCGTGAACTGCGTCATCAACATAACAAAATGCTCTTGTTTGATGCCCTCCATAGATTTTAAATGGATTTTCATTTCGTAGAATCCTGGAACAAAATTCTGGTATTACATGCTCATATCCCATCCTAGGACCGTAAATATTATGAAATCTCACAATTTTTGCACGGAGTTGGAATTTTTTTGCGTAATTTACAAATAATAATTCTCCCGCTATCTTGCTACCACCATAAGAGAATCTGGGATTAAAAATATCCTCAATACAAAGCGGTATATCTTCCGGTGTGGGGATTTTTTCTTTGTATCGTGAAATCGTTCCAGCATATGCTTCAGATGAAGATGAGAACATGACATTTTTGCATTTTGTTTTTGTCACCCATTCCAAAAAATTTAGAGTTGTCAGAATATTTATTCTCATTAACTTCTCCGGCATTTCATAAAAATATTTGGTACCATTTACTGCAGCTAAATGATACGCGAAGTCAAAATTAGAATCTAAAGTTTCGTATTCTGCGTAATTTGTTAAATCGATTTTTTTGAAACTTACATTTTTTAGCTTTAAAAGATTATTTAGATCCTCATCAAATTTACCTCTAGAAAGATCATCGGCGATAGTAACAATATTGTCAAAGTTTGACAAGTATTTAGATAGATGAAATCCAATAAAACCAGCTCCGCCAGTAATGAGGATATTAGCCAATTAATTTACTGGCATACAATCCATTAATATTTCATCTGATAAATTTTTATTTCATTTTTGAAACCTTGCAAAAATATGATAGGAAGAATAAATAGTCCAATAACAATTATTTCGTCAATGCAGGTGGTGGTTTATTTTTCTACAGATATTCTCGGTCTGTCGGATCGTTACTTCTGCATGAGAAGGTAAATACAATCCAAGAGAACTAATCTCTTCAGAAACAGGAAATTTTTCTTTCGTTTTGTAAGGATTATGTACACTCAAAGGCTTTGAAAATTCCCTAGTAACTATTTTATTTCTTAACAAGTGAGTTACAAGATTATTACGATTTTTTACAAGGATATCAAAGTACCATATTTGATTTTCAGGTCTATTTGATGGAATAATCAAATTGGTATTAGTATTCAATAATTCATTGTAACTTTTAAAAATTTTTTTCATATAATCAAGCCTAAATTTTAATTTAGAAAATTGACTATTACCTAAAGCTGCCTGAATATCTGTGAATTTGAAATTGTAACCGACGATTTTATAATCGTCCTGTTTCATCCTGCGTCCTTGATCTTTCATTAATACAATTTTATCGTATGTTTCGAAATCGTCAGTAGTAATAATGCCTCCTTGACCAGTTGTGATAATTTTGGTCGGTGCTAGTGAAAATGCAGCTACATCACCAATGGATCCTAGTGATTTTCCCTTATATTTAGAACCCAGGCCTTGAGAGGCATCCTCGATAAGCTTTATACCTAATTTATTACAGATTTCTTTTAATTCATCTAATTCTGTTGTTCTACCATTCAAATGGACCGGAATTATTGCCTTTGTTCTTTTTGTGATTTTCTTTCTAATTGAAGATAAAGATATGGTAAAGTCGTCTGCGTTAATTTCTGCAATAATCGGTTTTGCACCCAGCAATTTTACTGCTGTCGCCGTAGCGACAAAGGTCATATTCGGTACTATCACTTCATCACCCGGTTTTATTCCTGAACCTGCCAACGCGAGAAATATCGCAGCTGTACCACTCGTTGTGGCAACAGCGTATTTCGTGCCTACAAATTTTCTGTAATTTTCTTGGAATTTCTTGGTTTCCTCTCCTTCCGATATCCAGCCACTTCGTATTACTTTAGCGACAGCTTTTTCATCCTTCTCGTCGAAAATTGGTTTATGTTGAAGAATCATGCCGGGGTTTAACTTTTTGTTTGCCACTAGATATTCCGTCTTAGAGCTTACATAATTACTTTGTCGATAAATAAAAGCCAGTCCGAGGACAAATGTTGGGTGAGAGTAAAAAATTATTCATTATACATCCTATTCTTGACAAATTCTATGGAATTTATGGGGGTTGGATCTTTTTTATTCAAAACAGCATAGTATATGGTCGCATAATCCATGAGATAAATAAGACAAATTAGTTTTGAAAGAATATTTCCATCGATAGAGTGAATTTCTTTGAAATCAATTTGGTTAATTTTAAAATATGTTTTTATAATTCTCCAAAGTTTTTTTGTCTTGGAATAATCATTTTTTCCCTGAATCAAAATGGGTCTAACGTTTGATTTGGTTTCCCATGAAACAATACTGTTATGGCATGCTTCAATTACATCTTCAGCTGCAGCATGTATCTTACAGTTTTCTTGCAATGAATTTTTAAACCTCACCGCTGCGGCTTGCAAGCCAGCAGGGTAGTAAATAATCGGAATTCCCGATAGCCATTTTGCCAAATCTAATGATGGGTTGTGAGTCAAATTTGAATATGATATTTGTTTTCTTGTTTTTTCAAGGAATGATATAGATTCGTTAATATCATTTTTCTTGAGTGGTACCAATGGCTCTAAGACCTTTAATATCGAGTAAAGATAGATCGGAAAGGAGGCCCGTGGGGAATTCAGCAAAGGCACTTTCCTATATTCAATTTTGTTTTTCAGGCAGTAAGCTTCCATTTTTCCACCAGAAGAAAATGCCAGAGTTTTCGATCCTAGTTTCTTTGCTTCTTTGAGGACCGTAAGTGTTTCAAGGGTATTTCCAGATACGCTTGACGCTACTACGAGGGTGCGAGAGTTGGCAGTTTTCGGCAAATGATATCCTTTAACTACACATAGGTGCATGTTAGTTTTTGAAAATATGGCAGAAAGAACATCACCCAGTGCACCTGAACCACCCATTCCCACAAAAATAATGTGATTAATTCCCTTGAAATCTACTGCGTCATATTTCATGTCATAAAATTTCCTCGCAAGTTCCGGCCATTTGTCATAAACTTTGTACATTCCATTTCTGTCGTATGTTTCAAACTCACGATAAGTCAACATAATGTAATTTTCAAAGGATGGTTCTAATATAATGATTTATCAGGCTTATTCGTAACGCAGTAGAATAATTAACCATAGAATTGTTTTGTGAGTCTAGAAACCTGTAAGTCGTTTCTTGAAAAATCGAAGTAATTCTATCATTAATCGTTTGATACCATATTTCTTTCTAATTTTATTTGAAACTTCAACATATTTCCCTAAGCGTCTATAACCCTTCCGTTCTGATTCACTTACTAGACGAATATCACTTAATACTAAATTTTCTTTTCCTGCTTTCACTTCGAACGGTTTTATTCTAGATAGACCTTCATCATAACAAGGGTCACCCTTCATAATCAAATCACGCCATCGATTTATGAAATACCGAATTTCTTCGTTATCTTCTACATATGATCTGCTAGCTGTACCTTGATGATATAACTGAGCATGTGGAGTATAGATTATGAGATAACCTTTCTCTCGTAATCTCAAACATAAATCAACATCATTAAAAGAGTAGGCTAACTTTTCGTCAAACCCGCCAACTTCTTCAAAGAGATTCTTTTTTATCATCAGACATGCTCCGGTAACAGCACTACACTCTCGCTCGGTTTGAACAAGCCCTTTGTATCCTGATTCGTTTCGTGACAATCCCTCAAAGGCATGTGATGTAATACCACCAATACCAATTAGGACACCTGCATGCTGGATTGTATTGTTGGGATAAAATAGAAGAGCACCAACGGCACCAACCGTAGGTTTTTCTGAGTGTTCAAGCATTTTTTCGATCCAATTTGGGGATATTACCTGCGTATCATCATTAAGGAAGATAACATGATTTCCTCTTGCGTACTTTACAGCATAGTTGTTTATCGTCGCAAAGTTGAATGGTTTATTATAAATAAGTATTTTATGTTTTAAACCACTAAGATATTTTCTTGTTTCTTCCTTCTTACTATTATCAACTACGATTATCTCATAATTTTTGTAAGATGACTTCGTTTCTATACTTTCTATGCATGGTCTTAATAATTTGATCTCCCCCTTGGTTGGAATAATTATGGTAACATAGGATTTATTTGGATTTTGAGATCGAGCAGTCATTTTAATGACTCTTGTCCTTTATTTGAATAACTCCCTTATCATTAAGTTCAAAGACAATTAAGTTCATCATGATCCCTATATTATTCGATGACATTTGGAGATTGTTCCCCATCGATCTCATATGTATAATAAATTGATGTGTTGTTAAATTAAAGAGATATCATATGACCTCTCTAATTAGTAAACGTATTATCTGTTAGCAATATTTTTTACCAATTAGCAATTTCCAATACAAATATCATTTGGTGAAACAATATTTCCCGTAAGACGTACATTTCCTGCAACATCCAGTGCTTGTTGAGGTACAGTGGTACCTATACCTACCTTGCCTGCACCACTATTGAGAATTACGTTATTCCCAAGCGGGTTGATTTGTAGAGGAACTGCGCCATAACTTTGCATCCAACTATAACCATTTTGGTAACCTAGAATTATGCCGGGACCTGCACTAGGATTTCCTATTCCGAGCGTACCAATATTTCCAAAAGTTCCCGGGGAGGATGATGAACCGATGACATGAAGGGTATAGCTTGGGTTGGTGGTCCCGATGCCGACATTACCTGCACCACTATTGAGAATTACGTTATTCCCAAGCGGGTTGATTTGTAGAGGAACTGCGCCATAACTTTGCATCCAACTATAACCATTTTGGTAACCTAGAATTATGCCGGGACCTGCACTAGGATTTCCTATTCCGAGCGTACCAATATTTCCAAAAGTTCCCGGGGAGGATGATGAACCGATGACATGAAGGGTATAGCTTGGGTTGGTGGTCCCGATGCCGACATTGCCCGAACTTGCAACGGTCAATCCCGTGGAGCTCTGCCCAGGGACTTGATAAGGATACGTATTGATGGTTACAGTATCTGCAATCACAGTTGTTATTGTTACACTACCTAAAACAATTAAAGGAATCAAATACGGTGCGGATAATTTCATAGTGGTAAATTGTTGTGTTTAAAGTAATAACCTTTACTCAGTAAAACTGATTTAAAGTCATTTTGTCATGTTCATTGATTCAAGTTTCAAACAAGATAGGTCAAAAATTGTTCTAGTCAAATTTCCAATGGTAATAGTAGTTGTCTGGCAGTTTTCTGTTTGCTTGTAGACAGTAACTGCGGCATCCGTTAAACCCTTGTTGTATCCATTCTGATAGGCGATTGCCATTTCCTGCTGCCTAGACTCTATTATTTTTTCATACATCACATATTGTGCTATCCCAAATAGGCCTATTGATAGGATAATAATCGTCATTTTTGCTTTGCTCATGTTCATCTTGATAAACCAGATTAGTTAATTGCTCCCCCGGCCTTTATCAAAATCCCCCCTCCCAATTTCACAAGTAGGTGATAATGGATGAGGTCTATATTCAATTTCAAACCATTTGGTATGGTCAATACTACGCCCGATTGTACTATCACATTCCCAGGTGCGGCCACACTTGATGACAAAGTGCAGCTTGAAGCAAGGGTCCAATCCCCAGACGCGGGCGGGGTGCATGGCGAATCCGTAATTGTAACGTTAGAGGGCGAGCTATTCGTTATTCCGTCATTTACGACCAGCTGGAACACCAACCCTGTAGAAACGGATACCGATGGAGTCGTAAAGTTTGGATGAACAGTATTTGCATTGGAAATAGTGACAGACGAGCCCGAGGTCTGGGTCCACGAATATGTTAACGAATCCCCATCCGGATCGGAGCTTGCGCTACCATTAAGGGTAACAACCGTACCGGGAGCCACAGTCTGCGCACTACCAGCATTTGCCACAGGGGCAGAGTTCACCTCCATGGAACCGATAAAGGTCGACCATGGAGAACCTAAATGATACTCTCCACCAACCCATATGACATGCCCGTTAGACGGATCAGTCATGGCAGAAAAATAGTCGCCATATCTTGAACTGGTATCAGATGAAGAGCCTGCCTTCAATGTAAGCGGCGACTCGAAAGTGTTTGCAGAATTATATGTGGGCTGGCCTGTCACGGCAAGGCCCGGATATACGGAGGAAGACGACATGCCAAATATCACACCCAGGTTCCCGGAACTGTCAAAGGATACCGCCGGATAAAAGTAATAGTATCCTGATGCGCCAATATCATGGTCCTGAAGTACCGTAGGACCTGTAGTGTCAACCTCAATCAGCCGCAGGCAGGACCTCTGTACTGTATCCCCAGAGGGAACGCATCCGTCGTTAAACGAGGCCCACATCTTTCCCTGATACCAGACTGCATCAAGCATCCTGCCGTCCCCGGTATCTACGGTATCTGTGGTCCCAGGCTCCACCCCCTGCGGGGGCGTGCTCGTACCCTGTATCGCAAGGTCCACCTCCTGTAACGTGGGACTTGATGCCGTGCCGGTAATCGTATAATACTTCATTTTATTCACCGAGCCGCCTGTATCCACCGATGCAAGGTATACCGTGGATGTGGAGGAGAGCGGCCTTGCAGGAACCATCTCAAACCTTGTGGCATTTGGCAGCGAGTCGGTAAGGCCTGTCAGGGCAGACCCCGACGTCATCTGGGACTTTGATATCACCCAGTACTCCTCTCCCGAATACGAGTATCCCCCTCCAGATAACCCGCAGTGGTTGGTATAGTCGTCGGCTATAATCACAAACTTGTCCGAGCTCATGCCTATCTTTGGCTGGTCTGGACATCCTGCAAATGTAACATTGTAAATGTTCCATGTGGATGTCGGGTCGCTTGAAGACGAGGCCCCAAAGTATACCGCGTCTGTGCTGATGTCCATCACTGAAGAGAACCACCTTCCGCTAAGCTGGTCGTATATTACACGCGGGTCTGAAAGCGAGTTGTTTGTCGGTATCCCAAAGAACGAATAAAGCGAGAACGACGATACCGCCGTGCCTGACTTGGACCAGATCTCCCCCTCCAAGTTTACCATCTCAAATACATCAGTAGGCCCGACGGAGACTGCAACGTCGGGCGGCGCATACCCGCCTGATGCCACCTGCCCAAGCCCGTCAAACCCTCCAGACTGGACCTTGAGGGCGCTAGAGCCCGTGTTAATCAGCGGGGCCTGGCTTTTGGTATACACCTTTGCCGACTGGAGCGTGGTTGAGAGCGCCTTGAGGGCCGTATGCACGGAATGGTTCCTGGTATGGTATGGTATCATGGTAAGGTTCCCGCTTGGCGATATCTTGGCAAGGCCCAAGGGGATCACCTTTTCCGGGTGGACTTGGAGCGATGTCTGGTTTGTGGAAGCCGACGCGTGGATTGGAACTGCGGTCACAAGCAATACCGCCGCAACTGCAGGAATTGCCAAAATCATGCCGTAGATGTAGTTAATCCCTTGTTCCCCTTGGGTTGGAGATATGATCCGCCTTTTAATGATTTTTCATGATTTAGACATGATGCATTTCTTGGCGTAATCCCTGAACCAAAACGGGGCTAGGTCGGGCTCATTTTCTACTCTTTATTTTGCTGCAATAGGCTTGTGCAGGCTCTTTCCTTTCGATTCTGCGATCTTTTCAGAGATATGATCCACGTTCTTCCTGATGCTCTTTACTATGGGGCTGTCCATGTTTATGGGATACAGTTTTGCGTTTGCTATCTTCCTGTTTACTTTTACCATGCCAAAATCCACTAGGTTGTCAAAGTACTTGTAAAAGGTGGTCTTGCTCATGCCCAATTCCTCGATTATCTCCTTCTGGGTAAAATCATTTCTTGGAAAGTCCATCAGATAAATTATGATTCTCATTTGTGGTGAGTTTCCATACGCACGTAGCAGTAGAGACCTAGCCTCTGGCATGTCAAGATCTTGGCATAAAAAGTATTTAAATTATGACTTCAAAAGGTATCATAAGTATACCAGCATTGAAGTCAGTCTTTACAGATGAGCAGCTAAGAGCACAGATTCTTCAGTACCGGTGGAATCAAGGAAGCTGGTCTGAAATCTACACTAATCTCGACAAGATGATAAGAAGGCTAAGCAACGTAGTAAAGAACAATGGTAAAAACACAATGAAAAAAGTCGAAGACCTTGTCAAGTGGAATTGGGTTTTGCCACGTAAACATTGGGATACAGTCTCCTTAAACCCAGTTTACAAAAACCAGATCAAGGAATACATTGATAGGAATCTGTGGAAAATATAGAGGCAAAGCCTTTGTTTCTAGTTGCCAGCTTTAAGCCCTCAAGAGGAAGAAAATCAATCCTGTTGTTGCCGTTTTAATGATCCAATCTTGGCAAGAAGCTTTGCGTATCTCTTTGATAGATATTCCTTCCTTTCCTGTACTGACAGGTAATGTGTTAGCTCCATTGCGTCATCGAGATATTTCTTTAGAACAGCATCGATCTTGGAATCGTTACGCTCAATCGATGTCTTGACATTTTCTAAATTGCCTTTTTCGTATTCGCCCTTTGGACCTATTAGCAGTGATTTTTTTTCATATAGGAAATAGAGGAACTCCTTGCCATGGATCTTCTTTATGTTTAATCCCACAAACTCACCTTGTTTTATTCGCTGTTTAACTTCTGGAAGATAAGTTTTTATATCTTGCTTGTTAACCTCTAGACGATAACATTTGATTTCCCTGCAAGATTCAAAAAATGTGAACTGCCTCAGGCATGATAAAGTTTCGAAAGGAGAAGCACATTGACCGAAACCTCAAGGACTAGGCTTGGTGAGCTTTTTGCCATATTATCAAGAAAAGGAGCCCTTGCCATCCTGGAGATTGCGTCAGGCGGGACAACGCTACAGGCATGCAGCAGGGCCGCAGGCATTTCAGACAGGCAGGCAAGGAGCAGGCTTGCAGACCTTGAACGGGCGGGCCTTGTGGAAAAGGCAGGCAGGATATACCGAAAGACACGGTATGGCAGGATCCTTTGCAGCAGGTACATACCCCGGCTCAAGGATGCCTTTATGAGAGGCAGGGATGGCAATGGTCAAACCTCATGAGCCAAACCATTACGACATACTGGGCGTTGCCCGCGATGTCTCAGTAGAGGAGATCAAGAGCCGGTACAAGGCGCTTGTACTAAAGCTCCATCCCGACAGGGAGAGGTCACATATCGCAAAGGCGGCAATTGTACAGATAAACAATGCCTATGAGACCCTTTCGGATCCAAGGAAACGCCGGGCCTATGACACCTTCCTCAGGGTCCAGTCCGACGAGAGAATCCAGATGGAAAAAGAGCGTGCAATATTTTTAGCACATTATTTTGGAATGGTCCTGAGCAAGAGGACGATGAAGATACTCCTTGCTGCCGTTGTAATCTCATTTGTGGCAGGCATCGAGGTAGAAACCCTGCCCGCAGACGGAAAGGTGATATCGCAAGGGTTTTTGCAGGACAAGCGGCATTATTTCGGGGCAATGGGGTCTGACCTCCTCGTCTCCCTGCCGCTGTGCGTACCCCTCTTTGGCATGGCCTGGGGCGCGGTTGCCTCGTTCACGTCGGGAGTATCAGACCAGACGCTTGTAGTGGGGGCGCTTGCTCACCCGTCATGGGTTTCATGGAATGCGCTGCAGTATGTGTTGTTTGCCACGGCGGTAAAGATGCTCGTGTACTACGTTGGAATCTGCCGGAGCCTGACGCTTGTATACCTCATCAAGAACAGGTGGTTTTCAAAACTTAACGTGCTGTTTACCAAGGGGGACATTCTTGCCGTGGCATTGCTGTCCCTTGCCGCGGGCTATCTTGAGCACGCGGCTGCCAACTCGGGTTGAGCATGCCATGCTTGAGAAAACGAGTTGAACTTCCGAGATGAAACTAAAGGATGTGAATTCCTGTGAAGTACAAATCCTACAGAAATTAGTAAAATTAAAGGTCCACAATACCAACTGTAAGCATGCCATGTTCTTTCTTGACTATCCCATAAAGGAGGTGATGATTTGAAGGAGGGGTTTTAATATTTTTAGAAAATTATTACGTTTTCTCCTTGTTTTTCGATGTTTTCTTTTTATCTTGAATTTGTGATGATTATTTAAAAAGTGGTTGAATACACCTACAAGCATTGGTGAAAGAAGTGCAACTGTTAGTTCCTGATGATAGGCACTCGCTACCCCGATACCTGATATCAATGATGATGTCATGATAAGTAAGATGGTTAACTTCATGGTTACTCGATCGTTTTTTTAGTTTATAACTTGCCTGCAACTTTTGACTATGGTCAAATTTGATTTCTGGGTTGGATTTACCAGAATTCGATAAATAGAAGATTGTTCTATAATTCTCATGCGTAGACAAATTCCATCTGAAGATCCTTACCTAGAATACAAAATTATGGACCAGCTTTCAAAGGGAATATACTACTACAAAACAATAGCGGATAGGATAGGAGCACATCCGACCACAGTAAATTCTTCACTCTCAAAACTGAAATACCAGGGGATTGTACAAAAGAAAAGATCTAATCAAGGTGTATTAGAGAATATTTCTGGTTCTAAAAGATTTGGACTTTACGAGATGACCAAAAACGGGATAGCATTTTTTAACTTCTTGAATGATCATAGGAATTTAAACATTCAATTGCATCTTCTGGACCGGGATTCACTTGAAACCCTACCCAACGAATTGCAAGACTGGTTTGAAAATTCAAGAAGGCTCATACGTGAAACGACACCTTTTCAAGAAGGATCGTTAGAGGCAGGCTTTCAACACCAAACCATTTTACATCCTTTAGTATTGAAATCTATTCCAAATTACCAAGATGTATTGAAAATCAACCAACATTCTCATCATACAAGCTCTGAGGAATTATCTAAATTAATGAATGAAGTCGATATCGGGTTTCTGAATCTTAGTACGGCATCAGAATTGGTAAAATCCGAAAAACAAAAACTTTACCAATTAGTAGTGTTTGGGTGGGTTGATGCGCCCATTATAATATCGTCTATAGGTAAACTCGGTGAGCATGATATTTTCTATCTAAAAAATACAAAAAGTCGCAAAGGCACAGCTGAAGAGAATGCGAGAGGAAAAAAGATAGCGCCGATAGAGGCACCAGAAGACCTACATAAAGGCCATATAACCGGAGACTATGGTACAATAATTACCCAACCGCCTTTCAATCCGTTTCTGAAAGAACTTGGAAAAAATATCACTAGGACTGCATCAAGCAAACACCAAATCACCTTTCTTGTCTGTAACAAGAATGCTTTGCAGAAAAGAAAATTCGCCCACATTTACAACTCATTACCACAAATTAAGGACAATCTAACGAAACTCCCACATCAGTATAAATTTGTAAAAGATTATTTGAACAGTATTTTTTTAAAGGATTTTGAAGAATTTCGGATGACTGACCCCTATAGGAAATTCCAAGAGCTCTCTAGCAAATTTCAAGATTATAATAAAAAATTGGGGAAAGGAGTTTTGTAGCTACTCCGGCGAGCTTACTGTCAATTTGTTGTAAAGTTTTTTCACAAAACGTCGAATTCAAACCCTTTGTGAAGAGAGATACTAGTGATTTATGCTGCATGCCTGCTCTCACACACCAACATGACTCGCGAGTATTTTACAACGGATTAAGCTGTGAGTGATTTCTCTGCCCGGATCAAAGTCGATAAAATTGCAGGCTACAATTTCAAATTCATCAAAATATCCCGAATCTTACCAAATTGCGGTAAAGGGGAACATGATGTTATGAAATCCGGCCCAAAAATCGCTGCTTGATTTCATTTATTTATCAAGGCAGGATACTGTTTTTTATCCACATACAGCACGAATGGAATAGCAAGGCTGCAGGTCTTGCCGATAACCTCAGAGCACAGGGATCATCATGGTAAAAACCCTTGTAACGACCACCGCAGATCTCCCAGTATCTCCTCTATAGCGGGCAGCGGCTCCCTGCTTAGCCTTGCCAGACCACTCTTCAGGTGTGGTCTCAGTGTCTCTGCTATGCCATCGGGGAAAAACTGGGCTATATCCACAAAGTCGACTCCCTTTGCCTTGCACTTTTCATAAAATGCCTGCCTTGCCTTTCGCAAATCAAACTTTTTCTCCTTGAGAAGCCTCCAGAGGTCATAGTAATCCCTTATGTAACCCCGTTCTATGACAGCCCTTCCCTTCTCGCCGACTACCGTCTCGAGTGCATAGGTCATGACTGCAAATTCTGGATAATCAAACTCTGCAGGAACGTTGGGTACACTCCTTGTTCCTGTCTCACCCACAAACTTCTCCCTGCTCACCTCTATCTTTACCATCCCGCTTCCTACTGGTCCTGTGTATCCCATCTTGTACTGCAGATACCCCTTGTTTGTGTAGGGATTCTCCCTGCGTCTCAAGGTTATCCTTCCCGTTTCCCCAAGTACTGCCGCGACCTCCTCGTCAAAAGTTTTTATCGCATCATCAAAATTCAGGCTGCCAAGAACCGTAAAGTCCAGATCCTCCGAAACCCTCCAATAGGATGGAAAGTAAATTTTTGAAAGCGATGTCCCGCCCTTGAAAGCCAGACTTTTAGCAACACTTGTTTTGGAGATGCCGTAAAGTATCCAGCCCAGCATGTAGTGCTTTTCCACCACGTCCAGGCTGAGATTCCACTGCCTTGCAAGGCTTCGAAGGACCTGTGCGGCTATCACCCAGTCCACCTGGCCGGATCAAGATCTGCGTTGACTACAAGCTTCCATCTTTCCCTTATGTGCCCCGACCTTGGTCTTGTGGGATCCAGCATCGAGTATCCGCTTTTGAGTCTTACTTGCCCGAGTTCATCTAGGCACTCGTTCCATTTGAACGCCTCTGAAATGTAGCCGAGCCTTTTTAGTACTGCCGAATTGCCAATCATTTTTGCAAATTCTGCCACTTTTTTTGGGTCAAGACTCTTCATTGAAAAGTAGATTGCCTTTGCGACCTCCTCCGTCCCCCCGCAGTGCTCCGGGTGGTCAAGGCAGTCCACCACCGTCTTTTCTGGCGAGGATATCTTCACTGTCCTCCCTTCTATCTCGGTCTCCTCGATGCCAAACATCTTGTGCGGGCGTACAGTCACAAAAACAAAATGCGTATCAAGCAAGGTACGAGAGTTCCTGGGCCTAGGCGTTGCAATGTACACAGACGGCGGGGTCTGCTCGATCATGCCATGGTAGTTGAGGGCGCTCCAGTATCCAATGTAATACGTTTCAGTAAGGAGCGAACCTATGACGAGGCTGTGCAGGGTATAGCTGTCTGCGCCTTTTTCCCCTGCCTCAAGCGGTACCACGGCATAGACACCCCGTCTTATCTTGAGCAGCCATTTCTTGCGCGAGAGATGGTCAAGAAAGTCCTTTGGGTTCTTGACCATTCCTCTTATGTCGTCCGGGGTGAATATCCGCCTGTTCTTGTAACTTAGCTCTGAGATTATCCTAGACTCCCTGTCTGACAGTGTGCGCCTAGGTTTTATTATTGATATTCACTTCACCACGCGATTATTGATGAATCAATATAGGTTTTCTTATTTAAATGGGTATCGCATGGCCATCCAAGCAGAGTTATGGTGGGCCTATCATCACCTTTTTTTGGAGGCGATCCGGAATTTCCCTCCCCCGGTACATTTCAGCATTCTAAGATCTAGGCTCTACAAAGAGATAGTATTTTCCCCTTGCCTCCCCGTTCCTGAGGGTACTTGCTGAAATTGACAGAAAATTGCCGTTGGAAAAAATGGTCGATCCTGCAAAAAGGGGCTCTTGGATTTTTGTAGCCCCGCCCGTTGTTACCATGACCGAATCCACAGGTTTGGGATGTGTGCTTTTGCCAAGGATCCCGTCAGGAAATTGAATCTTGATAATCCGCTCTCCCGGCAGCCCGGGGGAAAAGGTCTCTCCTGTGGCAAGACCCCAGTTATTATCATAGGTTCCTGGATCGTGAACCAAATTATTCTTCATAAGGATGCTTAGTTTCAGGGGAGATTCAGGAGTGGCCGTCTTTGACCCGACTTGGATCTTGTAGCCCGAGACTGGGTAGCCATAGCGCAGGTCAACCCCTAACCTGGATTTCGGCATTAGTATCAGATTGGGCGTATCCCAGTAGTATACGTCGATAAAGCCAGGGCCGTTTGCCTTGATCTCAAAATCAAGCGGTATGCTTCCGGCATAGAAGGTAGACAGTTTTGAATCATAAATTACAAATTCAAAGAGGTTATCCGAGCTCATGCCAGATTACAGGAAACAATAGCATATTCGATTATAAGCACATCCATGTCATTTTTGAGTGCCATGAAATAATTTGAGATAATTTTCGTATTTCCCAAATTAATTCAAGGATGGCGTCTCATTGGATAATTTTTGAGGCCCTGTTGCAGCGCCTAGTTTAACATGGATATGAAATGCCTTTATCCAAAATTGCTGTGCCTCACAAGCCCGAGTTCTTCTGCAAGCTTGGCAGCCTTTTGGGCCTCCACAAGCTTTGCGCTTTGCTCCTGCAAGGAATCCTGCCTGTTAAGCTGGCTTGAGGTAAAGAGGAAATAGTCATGGTCCGTAACCGCCGGCTGTGAAGCCTTCTTTGTGAGGTTGGATACTACGGTTCCCATCAGGTTGCCTGACTTGTCCGACTCGACCATCGAAAGCTTGTCAACTCCCTTGTCATACACCCAGTTGATGTCAACTGTAGTATAGATATCATGCATGGAATGCAGCTTGTTGAGAAGCGTAGGGATGTAATACCCGTCCCTGTCCAGCATGTTCTCAAGGGTGACATAATCCCCATACTGGTCTGTCGGTATCTTCTTTACAGGAACTTTTGCGTTCGGATCGACAATCACTATTGCTCCCCATATAGGAACATCGCCCATCGCAAGCTTGTCATCCCACATCCTCATAATCAGGCTCGAGTCTGGCATGGGCTTTTGCGGGACCATGGTAAAGTTGGCAAGCAGGAAGGTGCCGTTGATAGTAGTCTTGGCAGAGGTCTTTGAGAATATGTTGTTCGGGTCATGGGCAATCTCCCCCCTTGCCCTGTCCCAGCTTATCCAAGTGTCGGCATTCTCGGGTGACGGGTCCCCCTTGAAGTGAAAGTACATCACGACGTCTGAAATGGTGTACGGGCCTCGCTCGTCAAAAATCTTGAACCCAAAGTTGGCAGGAGTCCCGATTTTTAGCACCTGCTGGGGTATTATTGTGGAATAGTTCTGAATATCAAATGACTTGTCGTTTATAGTTATGCCGTTGCCAAACCTGTAGTAATAGTCGTTCCCTATGCTAGGCGCGTCAAACACTCCGGGGTCCTTGCCACCAGCCCCCAACAAACCAAGCACGACCGAGCCCGGCCTGATGAGGCCACCGCCGCCGCCTCCCGGTGCGCTTCCCGAATTGAGGAAGGTGCTTCCCTTGGTACCGTTGTATACCGCATCAACCCTGTCTCCGAACACCGACGGGACTGCGCCAAACGCAGGATTCGGGTTGGGGGTAGCAATCTCGTTTTCAACGTCCTGGTTGTTAAGGTCGGTTATCGTGACAATGTCGCCCCCGTGGACGCTAATCGAGCTGCCGGGAACGGATGAGCCCGTGGTAAAGTGCAGCGTGTTCTCAAAGATTCCGGTATTTTTTCCAGTCTCGGTCAGGTTCATGAATATGCCGTTTACGCTGTCCGTAGTCGAGAATACTTGGATGCCGTAAACGCTCGTGCCGCTGCTGACAATGGTATCGACCGCATTGGGATTGATGTTTGCAGCAGGCTGGTTTACCCCCACCGTCTGCGAGCTTGAGGTGCCGTAAAGCCCCGTTCCGTTTGAAAAGATAACGCTTCCCGTAAAGACACCGGTAGTTCCGCTCTCGTTGAGTGTCAGTGTAATTCCCGCAGGGTCCGAGGTGGAGTTTACAAGCACGGTTATCTGCTGGTTTGCAGGCAAGACCCCCACAAACCTTGAATCGGTAACAGTAAACTGCGGCACGGTCGTGAACGTGTTTATTCCGCCGTCAAAGATGCTGTGGTTTGGCGTGTCCCATGTAATGCTTGTGACTGCAGAGGCCTGTGGGACGGAAGCTGCCACTATGCAGAAAAGCACGGCTGCAAGTGATGCTACAATTGCCCCTGCCCGACGCTCTTCCAACCCCAACATAACAAAGTCCAGTCGCGGCTATTTCTCCTTTGTTTTTTGCACCCCAGATGTTTTGAAAATTTTTCAAGTTAACCCGAGAGTTTTAAGATCTTTTGACAAAATAAAAAATTCAAGAAAAAATTTACAACCCAGTCCAAAGTGATCCAGCAATGCTTAATAGAAAACAAACGGGTTTAACTGAATCATGGGGTTGGGAACAGGTGCCGTCTTGCTTGTGCTTTCTTTCATTGCCGTATTTCTTGTCTTTGGCAGCGCCTTTGCGACGGATGTCCCAGACAGCGCGCCGCTCTCTGCCAAGACGTATGCCGCAACCTCGGTAAGGGTTACCGACTGCACTCCCTATGGCGGGGATCCCAGCCAGGACGGAATATGTGCACACTGGAAGGACGGAACTTATGGCCCGGGGCTTCATGTCAATTTTAACGACAGCTCAATAGGCGGGGTTACTGTCCACTACAGGTACGACATCCCGTGCACTCCGGGAAACACCCTTGCAAACGACCCTACAGGTTATACGGTATGCCCGTCCACAAACCAGAAGGACATCTACCTTGAGCTTGACTGCATGACATACCAGTGCCCCCAGCCGCAGGCAGTATACAATGTGGTAAACGCGTTCTACCAGCATGGCATCCTTTTGCATGTCCAGATGGGCGAGGTGCCATCGACTGGTAGCGGCAATATCGGCGTCCACTATTGCGATGTCAAGAGGGTCACCACCGCCACCACGTTTTCACAGGCCCCATGCCCCAGCACGCAGGGGTATTATGAGAGCTATCCCATACTGAAGCAGAACTTTTTTGGCACTGTTGACGAAAGGTCCGGAAATGCCGCATACTGCCCGCTAAGCGGCCTTCCGCCAGGCTACAGCCCGTCGAATGCAAACTCGTTTAACTGCCTTACCGCCAAGAGGCAGGTCTTCCATTATGCCATGTTTGTAGACTATCAGATATCGGGGGCCGACTCTTCAGGATGGGCCGAGGTGCTTGGAAACGACTTTCTCGTATCACTTGGAGGATTCACAGGCGGGACAGGAAGCCTTGACGAGCAGCAGGGCACCATCATGCACGAGCTTGGCCACAACCTTGGCCTCAGCCACGGCGGCGCAGGCGACCTTAACAACTGCAAGCCAAACTACCTCAGCGTGATGAACTATGTTTACATGTTCAACGAGACTGCGGACTCGTGCAGGCCCCTTGACTATTCCAATACGGCCCTTGCAAGCCTCAACGAGGCATCGCTTTCAGATTCAAACATAGGATCAGACCAGTACCCGCAGGGCTCGTCGTGCCAGGGCGAGAGGAAGATCTTCTGGTCCTCGCCTAGCGGCACCATACTCCAGAGCACCACAGGCGTCACAAACGACTGGGACAACAACGGCCTTGATTCCAACACATATTCCCTTGTAATGAACAACGTGATGCAGTCCTGCTCTGCCTCGACATCGGATGTCACACTCAACGGCTTTAACGACTGGAACTTCCTTGCAAACGGCAACTCTGCCCTCGGGTATCCCGAACCCCTTGACTTTAGGACAAGCACGAACTTTTACCAGACCGTCCTGCCAGAGAGCGGGCTTGATTCCGACGTTTATACCCAGGGAGACAACCATGAGGACTACCCCCTCACGCACATCAACGCTGTGCCCTTGCTGGTTACGCAGCCAGGCACCACATGGGATGGAATGCCTGCGGTAATTGCAGGAATAGTGATAATTGCCGTGATGAGCGGGGTAGGAATCTGGGTGGCCGCAAGACGCAGGTGACTTGGCCCGCCCACATCCTGAAAACCATGCTAGTGCAAGGCTTGGCAGCCTCCTCCTCTTGGCAGTCGTGGTTTCCGGAAGTGCGCCCATGCAGTACCTCGCGCCGCTTGTACCGGACTCTCCCGTGCAGCCGGCATATGCGCAGGTAGGCTCGCATCCCAACCTCTTTGTGTCTGCCGAAAACCCCCAGTATGACAATTACTTTGCAGGCCCGCAGGTCATCCAGGTCGTGGTCTCCGATCCCAGCATCAACAGGCTTGACGAGCATTATGGCGAGCCCGTTGTCACGATAGACGGCAAGAGGCTCCGCATGGCGCAGGCAACTGACGGCAACTGGTACGGATACTTTGCAGACAGGAACCAGGCAATCATTGCAAGCGACACGGCGCCCCTGCAGGGCAAGGGCATGAACTTTGGCGCCCTCTGTGGCAAGGGCATGATAGGAGGCCTTGACTTTACCCAGGCAAAGGGCTTTGCAATGGCGCGCGGCAATTCCTCAGACGGGATGGGCCTTTCGCTGACAGGCACAAAGGTCCCGGTAGGCCCCCTTACCAACACATGCGCCAGCCCCTATCCCGGTACCGGAAAGTTGGCAGAGCACGTGGTAAGGCAGGCCAAGCCTCTGAATACAAACCCTTCAGGATATGGCGCGCCCCAGGGGCTCGTAAATGCCTGGCCTGTCATCCAGCTGTATGATTTTTCTTTGACTTCGGCAGTGGTTGTCGATTACCAGGCGTCTTCGGGGGACCAGACCGTAAGCCTGACCTTTGACAGGATTCCAAGCAGCCTCATAAGCGCATTTTCCGCAAAGAAATCCTACACGAACGGCGACCAGGCCCTCCTTTCCATTGACGATCCCCAGCTGAACATAGACCCTACCGACGCAGACTCTTGGACATGGGGCTCAAGCCCGAAGAACAACACGCTATACTATGAGGCGTTTGACGCCAACGGCGAGAGGGACGCAGACGGCACGGCTGCCATGCAGAACCTTGCAGGAAACCTTACAGACATGATGTTTGGCCACAACGGCCTACTTGTGGTCAACCCCTTCTCGGGGGGCTCACTTGTGCTTGATTTCCAGTCAGACGGCAAGCAGATGCTGAACAATTCCAAATCCGCGCGGGGAGACCCTACAAAAATGAGTACCGAGTCCCTCAGTCCCGGCTCTGAGCCCATCACATTCACGGAGGGCGGGGGCGTGGGCAGCGGGATTTTTGTCAACTGGGGACCGCTCTTGTTATCAGACGTCTCCATTTCGGACACCCTCAACTCCAGGTACAGCCAGGCAGCGTTTTCCTACAACGGTGTGCAGGAAACGATAAACGCAAACCCCGGCCAGTACACCATACTTTTCAGGAGCGGAGGCTATACCCCGCCAAACACCACAAGCGGCATCTCAAGCTACCAGATGGGAACGCTTTCCACGGAGCGGGTCCACCTCCTGGTCCAGTTTTCATCAATACCCTCACAGGCAGAAATAGACAGCCTTGCACGGCAGGGAATCACCCTCACCCAGTACGTGACAGGCAATGCATATATCGCCTCATCAGTCGGCGCCAACGTCGGGGCACTCTCCTATGATCAGGGCATAAGGTGGGTAGGTCCCCTCCCCGTTGCTACCAAGATATCCCCGCTGCTTGGCACCGGCAACCCAAAGAACTTTCCCTCCTGGGCCTTTGCCGTTCCCCCGAACCAGCTTATCAAGTCGATTACAAACCGCGACGTGCTGCTGACGATCCAGTTACAGAGGGATGCAGACGTGGGAGCCTTGGCGCAGGAGATTGCAAATTATGGCGGCACTATCAGGTCAGAAGTCCCCCTAATCCCTGCGATTACGGCGTCCTTCCATCCCACCAACCTTACCACCACGGTATCAAATATCGCCGGCCTTGACGGAGTGCAGTTTGTCGACCTTGTTGACCCTCCCTTTGTCGAACAAAACGACAAGGCGAGGGCCGGGGCCAACATAGACTACCTCCAGCAGCAGGAAAATGCAGGCAATGGCGTAACCGGCCTTCTGGGGGATGGAGTAAACGTCTTCCTTTATGACGGGGGTGTCGTTTACCATCATCCGGATTTTGACAACAGGATATCATACATCGGAGGCTCCTGCAACGAGACCCATGCAACCGAGGTTGCAGGCCTCCTCGGTGGCAGCGGCAAGAACAGCAACTCGCCGGAACTTTGCGACCCTGGAAATCCCGGCCAGTCATACTGCAACGGGTCATACATGGAGTGGGAGGGGATGGCACCGCATGTCAACATTGTCTCGGACGGATACGACAAGCTGGAGTTTTCGCCCGAAAGCAACAGCTGCTACCCGTCATTGTATAACGACGAGAACAACTTTACAAACGACTATGGCAGCATCTATGGCAGGAACATAGACCTTGCCTCCATGTCGATTGCCTCCGATGTCGAGCCAGCCTGCTGTCTTGACAACTATACGCTTTCCTCGCGCGTAATAGACAACATGACCACCGGCATGGTATCAGGGCAGGACCTTCCGATATTTGAGGCGGCGGGAAACTACAACCCCCTCTCGCCGACGGGGTTTGGGACCGTAGACCCTCCCGCTACCGCCAAGAACAGCATAGCGGTCGGGGCACTGAACGCGGCGAACTTTACAGTACTTGACTCTTCCAGCTTTGGGCCAACCCATGACGGGCGGATCAAGCCCGACATTACGGCTCCGGGATGCTTTGTCAACTCGACTGGTAGCACATTCATTTCCACAGACTGGGATGTTGGGGACGGCCGTGCAGACTATGAGAGCGGGTGCGGGACAAGCGAGGCGACTCCCGTGGCCGCAGGGGCTGCCGCCCTCCTGGTTGAAAAGTGGCACGAACTGCACGGAAGGTCTCCCGCACTGCTTCCAGGCACTATCAAGGCAATTTTTGTCCACACCGCGCTTGATGTCGGCAGTCCGGGACCCAGCTACAAGTACGGCTGGGGGGTCCTTGACGCAAAGGCGGCGGTAAAACTAGTAGACGACGATGCGGCCATGCAGCAAGCCCGCCTGATAAATGTGGGAAGCATAGCACAGGGCCAGACGGTTGCCTTTGGCTTTGATTCCAATTCAAGCGAGAATGTCAAGGCAACCCTGGTCTGGGACGACCCTCCCCCGTCACCCCTTGCAAACGAGGCCCTGGTAAACCAGCTGAACCTGACCCTACTCAGTCCGAACGGGACGCGGATACTGCCATATCTCCTCAACCCCGCCGAGCCTGAGGAGGCAGCAACAAGGGGCAATGATACCATAAACAACGTCCTCATGGCAGAGGGCAACGCAAGCGGGGGCCGATGGCAGGCAGTGGTTACAGGCTCCCAAGTTACTGGAGGGACACAGGGCTTTACCTTGATAATATCAAACGACTACAAGCGGCAGGTAGGAATGAGCCTGACGCCCCAGACATATACCGGGACTGGCGCGACAACTGTCAATGCCACAATATGGGATGGCGACAATGGGACACGGCTTGCGGTATCAGGGGGCGTTGCATTTAGCGATGGCGGTGACGGGGGCACGTTTTCTAGTCGGGGCTGCCATTCACAGGACGGCGCCCTTGTCTGCCTTGCCGACTATATGCCCGGGGGACATGGAATGGCATACCTTGCTGCAAACTATACAGGAGACCTGGTTCATTCCAAATTTTTCATGGGAAGCAGTTCTGACAGGATGGAAATAGTTCATAGAACGGCAAACTGCACGGCCGTTACGTCATATAGCCAGCTCGGCGCCCTGCCGCAGCTCCAGGCGCTGGCGGGCACTCCAAACCTGGTATCCAGTTTTCTTTCAGGGGGCGCGGTAAAGATAACGGGCGGTGACGGGCGCACCCAGATTACAAACTATGTTACGTTGCAGGACGCTCCCGACAACTATGGTGCAGCCTTTGACGGCATTACAGGCCAGAACATCACGACTGTAGCGTTTCCCGACAGTTACTGGGGACAGGGTTCAAGCGAAGGCCTTGGCATATTTTTGCAGATTAGCCATACAGGCCAGACCATCAACTCCATGAGGGGCGCGAGTCTCGGACCGGACGGGGTTCTGGTGGGCATCTCAGGCGCGGGCCCTGCCACCGTCCTTGCCAACTCTGCGCCGATTGCAATACCTGATGCTGTTCCGACCGGCGTGTCATCAAAGGCCAGGGACCCCCTAAATGCCAGCACGGACTCGGAACCGGTACCTGCTCCCGTGCTGGAATTTCTCAACAACGACCTCGAGCTTAAAAACGAGGAGGGTGGGTATCTTACGAATTATTACCTCATTCAAACCGTCCCCGACCTCTATACCAACATGTGCGATGGAATTTCGGGCCAGAATGTCACCACCGTTGCTTTTGAGGACAGGTATGGCCAGCAGGGAAACAACGGAAACCCAGACGTCCTGCTCCAATTCTGGCACAGCAGCACCCGCGTCAACTCCCTCCGCGGAATTCAGCTTGGGGGCAACGACATAGACGTGGTGGTTAACGGTGTTGACAACGGCAACCTTGCCAAGGCTGGCGAGATTCCCGTCTGGCCCGGCCAGAAGGGTCAGTGATATACCGTCCCAGATAGGGCCTTTTTTCCAATTAATTGGATATCCGCAGTCTTTGGCCGGTTTTCTGATTCTGTCATTAGGCGAGGCATTCCGGGGATCGTCTTAATATCCTAGTACCGTTCATAGTATGTGTTAGGACATGGGTTGGGATGGGGGTATCGGAGAGTGGGTTTTTCGCCAGATCTAGACCCGGCGCCGTTCAGGTTTATCGATTCAATAAGGGACAAGCAGCACATCTGCCTTTTTTATGAGGAGCCGGAATACGCAAGGCTTATCGAGTTCAGGTTCATACGGAACGGGCTTGCCCTTGACGAGCAGTGCGTGTATGCAACCGACGAGGATTCAGGCTCGGTGGTCATCCGCATGCTCACGTACGGCATCCCCCTGAAATACTTCCAGACAGGGATGCTCAAGGTACACCAAATTCACAGGGTAGAGGGGGACCAGAAGGAGATAATGGACGACTGCAAGCGGAACATCGGCATCCTGCTTTCAAGCCTGAGCATGCCCTTTCGCATAGTGTCAAGGATTGTAGCCGACGTCAGCACAAGGAAGGGAATGTCAGTCGAGATGGAGCTTGAGGAGCTGACCCACTCTGCCTTTGAGGATTTTGGCGGCTCGCTAATCTGTCCCTACGACATCTCCAAGATAGAGCCCACTAGGAAAAAGGAATGGATGGAAAGGTTGCAGAAGAACCACCATGCCGTAATCTATGCGTCCAGGTTTGGCGAAGGGTCGGTCCTTACATGCCAGGAATCTCACAGGTAAGAGTTTCAAATATATCGTTTGCACATACCGGACCGTACGGGACTATTCTAGCGCCTTGAGGAACTTGCGCACATGCTCCTGGCTTGAATACTCCCCCAGCTGGGCACGGATAAGCTCGACCACGTTGCAGTAGGCATCGCCGAATGTCTCAAGGAGGACCTTGCGGAGTGTGTCAGGATTGTGGAAGCAGTCTACAAAGTGGAGCGCGTACTCGCTGTGCAGCTTGTAGTACACCTCCTCGTAGGCGGAATTGCCGTATTCAACCAGCGCCTTTTCAATCGCGTATGACACTATTGCCTCCCTTATGTTGTTCTTTGACGCCATACCTTCGTAACTTCGAACCGCAACTTGATATCACATGCTTAGCTTGGGTGTCAAGTCCTTAGCTTGTACCGCAAGCTCGGGATACATGGCATCGTGCTGGTATGATATCATGTCAGAAATGTTCCAAATTGACAGGGTTGGGTCAAGGGCATACCTGATGATAAACTGCGAGTCGGGCTCGGAGGGGCACGTGCTTGACGAGATAAGCACGTTCCCCGAGATAAAGGAGTGCACCCTCACAATAGGGAGGCACGACATCCTGGCTCTTGTCGAGGCCGAGACCGCGGAGGAGCTGGGTTACATCATTGCGTCAAAGATCCGGCGCATCCCCGAGATCCGCTGCACTACGACGCTTGTCTGCACCAAGGCGGGGCTCTGAGGTTGGTTTACGAGACGACCCAGTGCCAGTCATGCGGGTGTGGCAATGCCCTGGTGGTCCACGAGCCGAAATACCACGGGTTCAGGGGAAGGTGCCCCGACTGCGGCGGGGACTGGCCGGAATCCTAGAACCAAGGCTATCAGGCAGGGAAGCCTTACCACTCGAACCTGTAGGCCTCGTATGCGGCAAGGTCGGATTTTTGCCAGGTTATCTCAGTCCTGCCCCTGAGGGACCTCACCTTTGCGGCAGGCGAGGCATGAGATTTTGAGCCCGTCTCAGGGTCTATCATCAGCACCCTGTTTTTGACCTCCGGGCCCTTGGGCATGGTAAACCTGTACCTTAACCGCTTGCAATCAGAAGATATCTTGTAGAAAAAGTTGCGCTCGGGCTCCTCCCAGTCGTACTGGAGGGTTATCCTCTGGCCCTTCTGGTTTGGCCTAAGCGGCCTTGAGAGCTTTACGATAAACTCCTTGTGGTACGGCTTGTTTACGCTGAGCGATATTATCTCAAGCTCCCTGCCCTCGCCGTCAGTTACCGTGACATTCATGTCTGCAAAGTCGCGCGGCGTGTCGCCGTCAAGGTAGTAGAATATCTGGTCCTTTGGCTCGGGAGATATGTTCTTTATGTCCCATGTCCAAGTGTGGCGCGCCATCATCCTCCTTGGGTCCGTTATGTCTACTCCCAGGTCTATTGATGAAAAGTAGAACGTGCTGCTGTTCTTGAGGTCCTGCTCCGCAGCCCTGCTCTTTTGCACCTTCCCTTTTTTTGGCGCGTTCCTGTTCCCAAACCCGTCGCCGTAAATGTTGTAAATCAGGAGCTGCTCCCCGTGTTTTACCGCATAATCACCGACTGGGTGCATGATTGCCCTGTATTCGGGCGAGAGCCTTCTGATGTCATCTGCAATCCTAGACGAGGCAAAGATCTGCATCGGGCCCCCGAGATCCATCACCCGCCTAGCCGTGATTATTCCAGGGCCCCAGAAGGTCTTGTTTCCATTCAGGTCGTCAATCGAGTATACCGGCCCCGTGTCAATTCCAACCCTGATGAGCAGCTTCTCCCGCGTGGTACGCAGGAGGTTGTAGCGCGAGATCGCCTTCTGGGTCTCGATGGCAAGCCTGAGCGGCTTTTCCGGGCTGTCAGAGAACCCGATCACCATGCCGTCGCCCGTAGTCAGCACAACCGACGAGGCTGGGTTGTGGCGGAAGGTATCGGACTTGCGGATGAGGTCTGTCAATACAAGTATCTTGCGGGCCTGCTCCTTTGTCGATATCGAGGGGCTTGAGCTTCCCACGATATCCGTAAAGAACCAGTGGTACGTGCTGGTAAGCGTGCGGACGTCCTCGATTAGGAACTCGTCGTTCTGCAGCAGCCTCGAAATGTGCGATATAAAATCACTCGGGGCCGCACAAAGAATGTCATATGCGTTTGTCGGAACCACTGCGAGTTTTATCTTGTGCCTCCTCAGCTCCTCAAGAAGCCAGTCCCTGCCCTTGCCCTTCTCCTCTAGCAGGCCCAGCACCTCGGCAATCTTCCTTATCTTGTGACCGGCCCTTGCCTTTAGCAAACAAGGGTAACTGCAATCCCGCTTCTAATAAGTAGATGGTTCTAGAAGATTATTCTATTGCCGGTACGCCGGGGTCCAATCATGAAAGTCTCCAAGGCTGGCAATAAGGTTGCCACCGCCGCCTCCCCTTGCGGAAAACTCTCTGAAATGTTGATTCATGCAGTCTAATGGACATGGTACCATATTACAGCAGCTTGCGCTTTGAGCTTAGCCCTATCACTGCAAGCTAATGTTCGGTGCGCGCCTTTGTACCGTGTATACGGGATAGCTGAACTTTAGACCAAGGCCGTATGAGCCGAGCACGCCAAAGGTATAACACCTGAGCGCCTTGACTAATTGAAACAGGTCCCCGCCGATTACAAACCCGTTTGGGGGAGCCGCCCCGTTAATCTTTGTGCACAGGTTTACGGTCGGCCCAAAGAGGTCCTCTCCCCCCCGGGTGGGGGATTTTGTGACGATGCCATAGTCTGCCGAGATCCGATAGTCCGTCCGCGGAAGGGACCTCTCTGTCATGATGCAGTTCAGCGTGTCATGAGAGTCTACCATCGCAAGGCTGCACTCTAGCACGTCAAGGAAAGAGTCCCTGTCTGAGGCATAGTCTGTCCTTGGAAAATAGTACAGCAGGCTGTCGCCTATGTTTTTTATGACCTTTGCCCCAAACTCCTCCACTATTGTAGTCATGGCATTAAGGAAGATACCATAGTACTCGCCCATCTTGCTGCTTGGAATCCGGGCAGTATTGACGGTAGAGTTGGCTACGTCGACAAGCCCGACGCAGTAGTTTTTTGACATGCCCCCAAGGAGGTCTGCGCGCTTTAGGTTCTCCCTTACCAGAGTGGCAAGCTCCTCTCTCCTGAGATATGCGGAAGGTCCTCTGCGCCCCATCATTGGTATCTTCATCACATGGAGTCATAACCGCAACTTAGCTTGTACTGCAACCGGTTAGCTCCTGATGCAAATCCACCTCATAAGGCATGGAATAATCTTTAGATTGATGGCATGTGTTAGAGAGGCCGTGAGGGAGGGGTTGGGATCTGCAGCGGCAGAGTTCTTGGAGCTTGCAAGCGAGCAGAGGCTTGAGATCCTCTCACGGCTCTACGGCCAGAACCAGAAGGTCTCCGTAGTGGCAAAGGAGCTGGACGCAACCGTGCCAGAGGTGTTCAGGAACTTTGAGAGGCTTGCAAGGGCAGGCCTGATATCAAAGGACTCGGACGGGTCATATTCCATAAGCACCGCCGGCAGGCTCCTTTACGGCCAGGTGACGCTTGTCAGGTTCCTTTCCGAGAACAAGGCCTACCTCAAGGGCCACGGCTTTGCAGACATCTCGGACAAGTTCCTCCAAAGGGCGGGAGCCTTGGAATCCGGAAGGCACGTGAAGGGGTTTGTCAAGGTCCTTGAAAAGTGGAGGGAGATTTACGACTCGGCCGACAAGTACATCTGCAACGTGCTCTTTGAGGTTCCCTATACCACTGATTTCATCGAGCCCATAGTAAGGAAGGTAAAGGGCGGGGTGAAGCTTCGTTCCGTGTTCTCAAGCTCCGCAATCATCCCTAACGACAGGAGGGAGATCCTTGAAAAGCACGGCTTCAAAAAGATGATAGAGGAGGGAAAGGTGGAGCGCAGGATGAAGGACGGCATCAGGACTGTTGCGGTACTAAACGAGAACGAGGCCTGCATCATGTTTCCAAAACTTGACGGCAGCCCAGACATCAGCGAGGGGTTTTACTCGGACGACCCAAGGTTCCACGAGTGGTGCCTTGACTATTTCACACACTGCTGGGACGGGGCTGGGCCTTTTCTTGAGACCAAGCTGAAGAACACCTGAATTTAGAAAGATTCTAGAACGGTGTGTTTTTAGAAGGTACATGAACATCCTCCTGCTATCCCAGTTCTTCTCCACCACCAGGGGAGGCGGGGAGTACATCTTCAGCCTTATTGCAAAAAAACTTGCAGAAAACGGCCACAGGGTTTTTGTCATAACAAACAGGATTTCAGGGGAGGAGTACAGGGAGCACAAAAACATCAGCGTGGTTTTCGTAAAACCCACACTGGAATACAAGGGCGGCCTGCCCCCCGGTTTTACAGACAACCTACGCTATTCCATCAATGCCATCAGGGCGGGCCTTGGCATTATAAAAAAGGAAAAGATTGACATCATACACTCGAACAACTTTGCCCCCGCCCTTGCAGGCTCGGTCCTGTCATCCCTTACCGGAAGGCCGCATGTTACCGCAATCCACGACATATTCTCGCTGTGCGGAAAAAACTACTGGAAGGAATGGGGCAGGCAGAGCGACATATCAAGGATGAATGTCCTTCTTGCGCCGTTTTTTGAGAAACTAATGATAAAACTTCGTCATGACTGCATCCATACTGTAAGCGAGGCCACAAGGGACGACCTGATAAAATTCGGGGCAAAAAAGCCGATTCACGTAATTTACAACTCCATCGAGCCGACTACGATTTCCGACGTGAAACCCAGCCCCTTGCAATTCGCATATGTGGGAAGGCTCGTCTTTTACAAGAATCTCGAGGTTGCGATAAAGGCGGTAGACATCGCAAGGAAGACCGAGCCTGGGATCAGGCTTGTGATAATAGGCAGCGGCCCCCACAAACAAACACTGGAAGGGCTTGTCCAAAGCCTCAACCTATCTGAAAACATAGAATTTCTTGGCTATGTTTCCACGGAGGACAAGGCAAAAACAATTGCCGGTTCTGCGGCATTACTGTTTCCTAGCCTGTGCGAGGGCTTTGGCCTCGTAATACTAGAGGCATACGAACAAAAAAGGCCCGTCCTGGTTTCAGATGTAAGGCCAATGTCTGAAATTGTTATTGGTGGAACTACGGGCTATGTGCTTGATCCCCGTGACGAAAGTGTGTGGGCAAAGGCATTGCTTGAGGTAATGAAAAACCAAGACAATGCAAAAAGTATCGGCCAGAACGGGTACAGGATATTGGCTGAAAAATACAGCCAAGAATCCATGTATCAAAAGATTATGAGAATGTACGATGAGGTTTTGTGAGAGGCCGTCGGCAGCGGGTCAAAGATCGTCGCTTTTGATGGTTTTTACGTATTTTCTTGCCGATTTTGCCAATTGCAGGTCATCAGTTACAAGAACAAGACCCGATCTTTCCGCTACTGCAAGGTAAGACGCGTCGTAAATTGTAAGACCTTCCTTTGTGGAAAGGTCATACACGTGTTTTTCGAGTCCCTTGATGTTATTCGTCTGCATTCGCGATAGCAAGGTCAATATGGAATCAAGCAAGAGACGTGATTGTTCGCGTGTAAGTTTGTTTTCCCGATAGGAGAGTTTCCATATGGCGTTTGAGACCTCGTAGAGGGTCAGATCCAGCACGTGTTGATCATCAAGGATTTTTATCGATCTTGATTCCTTGTTTCGTAAAAGATTCAGCAGGGCGCTAGCGTCAAAGAGGCTATCTTTCATTTCTCGAGGATCTTACGGCTCTTACAATCTCCCTCTTGCTCACGTTTTTTTGCAGCACGCGACCTATATTACCGAGGTCTTCTGACAGGTTCCTTGCCTCCCTTCTTTTTACTTCCTCCTCGATTGCCTTTCTTACTACCTGACTTATGTTGATATGGTGTTCCCTTGCTTTTTTTCTCAGCTCGTCCGGTATCTTTGCAGAAACAACCGTGGTCATGGTATTACTTTCTTGGTATTACCTTATAAGGATTATCCGTTCTGTCCAGTTCAGCGGACACGGGCAAACTCTAAGCCATAATGCAAGCACTGCAAAACGTCAGATCTAGATTAAAATGGGTGGGCTGTCCACCTCATGCAACTACAATGTCCCAGCGCTTGAAAAAAGAAATTCCCTTTATAGTCAAGACCTCGCTTCTTTTCTGCGCCCTTTCTGCCGCGTTCTCCGTTGCAGGCATTCTCCTTCCGGAAAAGGCTGCGCTCCACAACCCCGTCGGGGGCCTCAACCTGCACGAGATTGGCGGCCACTTGTTCTGGGGTCTTGTTGCAGGGGCGGCATTCATGTCCGCAAGGTATGCCATAGTGACGGGCTTTTTTGCAGTACTGATTGATTCTGATCACGCCATAGCTCTTTTTCACGTGGATGCCCTTGCAAGGATGTCGCACTCGTTTGCGTTTGGCGCAATTGCAATAGCGGTCCTGATGTCGGTCTTTGGGAAAAGGGACTACAGGCTTGGCGCGGCTGCCTTTGCAGGGCTGCTGTCACACCTGTCATTTGACGCGTTTTCAGGCGGGGATTCAAGCTTCCCGCTTTTTACGCCGTTTTACAACCATGCAATAATGTTCCCAAGCGCGGACTGGGTATACTTTGAGATTGCAGCAGTGGCAGTTGCCGGAGTGGCAAGCCTGATCTATTCAAGGCGTGTCCTTGAGAAAGAAAAGACCGCCAAGGCCTAGGGCTGGGCCTGTAATACCTGTGGATTGTTCCAGAAATCCTCTACGCGGTCTGCGATAACGTCTTTGGGTTTTTGTTGAACTTGTTTACGATGTATTGCACCTTGTCATCGCCCTCCGGCATCGGGTTGGCGCATCTGCCGCATTTTGGCAGGGTGACCACCGCATCGAACTCTATCTCTCCTATGAACCTGTCACATTTTGAGCAGCGCACTGATTTCATGTCATAAATGTTCATATCACCATACAATACGGGACCATTCCTATTAAGGGATCAGCCGGTCATTGTACCAGAAAAACAAAACCGCTAAAGACTAGGTGATATATCATGATACCAATGAGGAAGGCATCCGGCACAAGACAGAAAAGGGTCACAAAAAGGCAGGGAAACGGAACGGCCGCAAAAAAGCGTGCCGCAAAAAACTCCCGCGAGAAAAAAAATGACGATCCAGAGGGGCTTGCCCTTTCAAAAAATGACATACTGGAATTTTGCGACAGGGTCCTCAAAAAGTGGCACCAGGACCCCATGCAGAACGCAAGGAACATACCTGCAATGCTTGCGGTGAGGACAAGCGTCTTCTTCTCCGACGAGGCCTCGCTTTCCGCAATCTGGTCCGAGATAATATCATGGGTCTACCAGATGCTCTACGAGAACGCGCAGGCACAGGCAAGGAAGGAGGGCCTGGAATGGGCAGACGTGTTTTCCAAAATAAAGACCGAGACCTAGCCGTTTTACTTTTAAACCCATTCCTTCAATGAATCTCGATTGGCTGACAAAAAGGCAAACCAGAACAGCAGAAAGCCCGAGGAGAAAAAGCGGGAACCGTTCTCCATCCGCCCGCATCTGCTGTCATGGGCTGTCTTCATTCCTACCGTTACAGTTGTTTTCATCACCCTCATTCCGGCGGTCTTTCCCGCCCTTATCACGAGGGCCACAAGCCCCTTCAATGCCCAGGTCTTCTCACCTGATGTAATCAACCCGTTCGAGCCAGGAGAGCTTGCCATCCCGCTTGTTCTGGTAAACATCGCCGTTCTTGCAATCGGGATTGCCCACTACAAAAAGTCAAGGTGCAAGGCGGTCATGTCCAGGCTGTCATCGTTTGAGATCTCCAAAAAGCAGGCAGTAATCGGCGTTGTGGCAATCTTTGCAATCTTTGCGGCAATAACGGCTGGCACCATGGCGCACGAAGAGACATGGGTCGACTACGCCGCAGTCAAGCAGAGGGTCCTGACATGGGACATGTCGCAGTTTGGCAAGACATTCGAGCCGCATTTCAGGTATTTCTTGCTCTCAGCCTCGCTGCACCTTTTTGGCAACATAAGGGCCGTACCGTTTGCCATAAGCGCAGCCCTTCTGCTGCAGACCTACTTTTTTACCAAAAAAATCACGGGCAAGAGGCTTGCAGGAATCATATCCATGGTACTCTTGCTCCAGAGCGACATCTTTGTGGCGTACAGCACGACTGCAAGCTATGAAAACTCGTGGATGCTCCTGTACCTCTTCTCGCTGTATCTTGTTACCAAGTTCTGGCCCCCCTCGCCCGTGCCATACATCCTTTCCATATTTTCAAAACCCCTGACGCTTGCCTTTTTCCCCATGTCGATTTACTTTGTGGCCCGCTCGTCCCTGCCCAAGAGGTCCAAGATTTACTCCCTTGCCTCCTATGGGGTGGTCGGTGCCATCCTTGCGGCTGCTGCCGCCACATTCCAGTCAAACCTTGTGGGTACAAGCATTGCGTTTGGCGCGTCAGAGTTCTGGCAGGGGTTCTCGGCAATGGCAATGCAGATGAGGTTTGACTATGTCGTGGTGCTATTCCTGCTGCCCCTCACGGTAATGCTCTTTTTTGCCTCAAGGAAGGGCATCATGCATGCCGACTCGGTGATGTTCTTCATACTTGTCACACTGATGACTGCGCCGCTCCTGACCGGTTTTACCCAGCAGACAAACGAGCCCTACAGGTTCGTCTCGCTTACCGTCTTTTTCGCAATAGGGGCAGGCGTGCTCTTTTCGGCCAGGTCTAGGAAGGAGCCGTCCGTACAATCGTCCAGTACGTAGTCATCCTGTCTCCCGGTATGACGGGAAACCCGTCATGGTCTGCTATTACCAAGGTCTTTGGTCCCTCCGCAGTCTTGAGGGATATCAGGTTCAGCGATACAATGGTTGGCGACGGGTGGACGAACGTCTCGTTTACCTGGAGGATCTCAATGTCCCCGGAAGTTGTAGTGACGACAGTCCTCTTGAACTGCCCTATGTTGTCGTCTATAATCTGGTTGAACTGCGACGGGTCGTTTATCCTGACGTTCGATGTCTCAAGGTACGAGACCAGGTTTCCAGACGAGTCCCGGATTACAATCTGGGCATAGATGCCGAGCACCTGCTGCTGTTGCGGCCCGACTGTCTGGGCAAACGACATCCCAATGGAAGAGACGCCAAGAATGGATACCAACATGATGGAAAGCAGGACGCGCATGTTTCTCCCAAACCTGCCTTTCCTAATTAAGGTTCAGAAACAATCCAAATACATTATAAGGGAACGGAATCGAAGTTGGAGCGGAGCCCGGTAGTGTAGCGGTCAAGCATAGGGGCCTTTGGAGCCCTTGACCCCAGTTCGAATCTGGGCCGGGCTACCTACTCATTCACCAAAAAAATTCACGGCGTGGGCGGAGGTAATCTGATGCAGTCTATGCAGTGTATCATCTGCCCTTGGTTTGGAGGGAGGGGCTTGGTGCTGTTCTCCTCTATGACATAGACTGCCCCTGCGTTTGTGGTCCACGTGTTGTCGCCCGGCGAACCCACTACGAGGTATCCGCCAAGGAATGCCGTTGAAGAACCAAAGTAGTTGCCCATTGTTTCTGCGGCAGGCGGCGTGGGCTCGGGGTTTTGTACGGCTCCAAGCATCCTGCCTGAGATGTCATAAAGGTATGCCGAGCCAGAGTCAAATCCCGAAGTATCATCATGGTCCATCCCCACCAGTATCTTGTCAGAGGAGGCCGCAACTGAGACCCCAAAGTCGTTGTTCTGTACTGGTGTGGGGTCTTCGATCGTCATGACATTTGTGCCATTTGTTATATCATATATCCTCACGTTGCCTGACTGGTCAGCCATGTATTCCTCACGCCCGTTTACCATTTTCTTGATATCACCTCCCCTTTCGCCCACAATGAGGTACTTGCCCGTGCCTGCAAGCGAGAAGCCAAACTGGTCCCAGCCCTGGTTTGGCGCCGTCCTGTTATCAGGATCTGGGTTGTAGAACGTCCTGAACAGGCTGCCCGAGTCGGAATCAAAGAGGAAGACAGATCCTGCCTCCGGTGCCCCAAAGCTGCTGTTTGGCGCGCCCACTGCTATCTCGTTTTGTACTGTATTCACGGAAAATCCAAACAGATCATTTTGGTCCGCCTCCGGATCCCGGATTGCCAGGAGTTTCTTGCCGCTTGACCCGTCAAATACATATACCGAGCCGGGGCTTGTCACGTCGCTTTGTCCGGCAGGAGACCCTACGATAACATGGCCGTTTTGCACCGCAAGGGATGAGCCAAACTGCCCGCCTGAACCGGGATCAGGATTTAGAATGGTCCTTGTCAGCTTTCCCTCGCTGTCAAAGAGGTACACCTTTCCCTGCTCGACACCCGAAACTTGTGCAGTCGGTGCGCCAACCACTATAAAATCACCAAGGGATGCAACCGCATACCCGAACTGGTCGCCATCTTTGTCGTCAGGGTCTGCAATTGAAAGAACCATGCTCCCGTTTGTGTCGTAAAGATATACCATGCCTCCCCTAGTGGCGTTGTCGGAAAATGCATTCGGGGCACCGATGACAACGTCTCCTCCCATGGTAGAGACAGAATCGCCAAACAGGTCCTTGACGTGCGGGTCTGGGTTTGTTATCTTGACATAGGATGCCCGGGCAGGCGCCTTGAGGTTTGCATGTCCGTTGCCGATGATTTCAATAATGGAGGTTCCCTCGCTGAACCTCATGGTAAGGTTCCTGGAATATGTTTGGTCCTGCTCGTTATCAGGCCTGGTCTCAGTTCCGTTTACCGTTATGATAAACGGGGCGTCGTGCAGGAACCTGTCCTTGTAGTCAAGAAGGTCCCTTGGCACGTCAAGCGTTACACTGCCTGCAGAGTTGGCCCTGATCACAAGGTCAAGCGATGGCAGAAATTCGTTGTATTTTACGGAACTGACCGTGCCTCCCGAAATCAGGTACTGGACAGTCTGATTATTGACCATAACGTGCGAAAAATCTGGGCGGCTCGTGCTCAGGGCGGGATGCCCCACAAGCAGAGCCACTGATGCCACTAAAACAACAGAAAGAGCGGAAAAGATTGCAAGCCTGCCCTTTGGCACTCGCATACGGTTCATACTTGACTGTAATCGTCCCGTGCCGCCTTAAAAAAATGACGCAACAGTAATCCACATTGCAAATGGTTGCAGTTTGTGCGGGTGCATTCTTTATGGCAGCCGATTTTTTGACTTTAATAAGCTGCCATCTCAGTTCCAATCAAGTTGATACTACAATTTTGCCCTGCGATACAGATTGTGTCGTGACATCTTATTTCAGATGATATTTTCCATATGGGTTCATTTGATTATTTCGGAAAGCATCCTTCTTACCTTGTTGTGGGTTTCCATGTTTATTTTTCCAATGTTTGCCCTTACCAGCTTCTTGCTCACGCTAAATATTCTGTCCACTTTTATGTTGCTGTCTACAATCAACCTTCCTTTCTCAAGGTTCCTTTCCGTGATTAGCACGGAATAATCCCTCGATCGCAAGTTGGTCGTTAACGGTACCACCACAAAATCTTCAAATTTTTTGTTGCACTCATCGTTTGAAAGTACCAAGACGGGCCTGACCTTGGAGGTTTTGAGATCTGAGAATGGAAATGACAATAAGACAATGTCCCTTTGTGAGATCATTTATCTTCACTTAGGTATTGGTTCCATATCTCGTCGTTCTTGTTTAACCACAGTTTCCTAAGAGACATTTCAGACAACGACTCCATATCGACAAATTCGTCTTCGATTCTGCTTGCCAGCTTTTCAGGTTTCTCAAGAATTATTCTTTCGCCTTTTCTTATTAGCAGGATTTCATCTCCCTTTTTTATCCCAATTTCCTTTTGTATGTCAGAGGGAAGAGTGATCTGGCCCTTTGCAGAAACCTTTATCGTTCTGAATTTAATCTGTCCTCGCATTCCCATGCCTAATGTAAGAATTTTCTTACTTATAAGTATAATTTGATCTCCTCAGCCAAGCTACATGTAACGCATCTGCGGGGCCTGGATGTGGGGCATAAAGTGCGGAAGTATTGTTATCCCCACAAGCAGGGGCACGAAAATGAGCAGGACCGGTATTGCGGCAAGGATTGCGCCAAGAAGCAGGCAGCTGCGGGCCTTCCTTGGGTCGTCGTCCCGGATTACAAAGTATGCCACAAGCCCTCCAAGTATGTTGAACACTATGGGCAGTAGGAACCAGAGGCTGCTTCTCCTTCGAACCTGCATGCGATATCTAACGTGAATTTAACATATAAAGCAACTTTACCCCCGGGCATAGGTTTTGCCTAGATCTCAAGCTTTGAGAGGAGCTTTGTCGCTATCACAAACAGGACTGCTGCGCCGGTGACAAGCACCGCCATCTCGTATGCCACGGTGCTGGTGAAGTTTCCAAAGATTCCCGCTCGGACCACATCCACAAGGTAGGTCAGTGGGTTGAGATAGAACGCGGTTGCAAGGACGGGCGGCGCCCCCTGTGCCGGATAAAAGGCCGTGCTGACAAAGGCAAAGAAGAGAAAGACAGTATTGATAATGACGTTGAATCCCTCGCTTGACTTTAATCTGGTTGAGATTATTGACGCAATCGAGCCAAACAGTATGGCGCCGGTGATTGACGCAAACACTACAAGCGGTATTGTGAGCAGGTTAAACTCTACCGACTTGAAAAACAGGGGGTATCCTATTGCCGTAATCAGCCCTGCAGATACAAGCCCGATTATCCCAATGGTATACACGTTTGAAAGGATGTACTGCGCGCGCGTAAAGGGCCCTACAAGTATCTGCTCGAACATCCCGTGCCTCCTGTCGTTCCATATTATTATGCCTGATATCAGAGTCGAGTTCATGATGTTGAACCCTATCATCCCCGACGAAATGAACGCGGGATAGTCTAGGTTCTTTGATCCGAACGGCACGTTGTGGATGAGGGCCGTGTACGCAAAGCCTGCCACGAATATGTATATGACAGGAAAGACCACCTGCCATATCACAAACCCCATGTTGAGTGATATGGTAAGGTTCCTATTTACCAGCCTGATTATTGGATGCACCATGGTTCTCCCCATTTGAGTTGGAATCCTTTACTACCTTGAGGAATATCTCCTCAAGCGAGGTTGGGACGACGCTTAGGTCCTCCACCCCGATGTTGTTTGAGCTTAATACCTGGAGTATCCTGGCAAGGGCGCGCTCCGAGTCTGCGGAATGTATGGTAATCACGGTGCCCTCGTCGTGCGAAATATCATAACTTGCCAGCCCCTCAAGCATGGATGAGATGTCATGCGTCCCGCCCAGGCGTATCTTTATCGTCTTCTCGCGCCCGAACTTGTTCTTGAGCTCGTCGGGCGTATCCACCGCTATAATCCTGCCCCTGTTTATGATGGCAATCTCGTCGCAGAGGTACTCTGCCTCCTCAAGTATGTGCGTGGTAAAGAATATCGTAAGGCCGTCCCTTACCTTGCCCCGTATATAGTCAAGGAGGCCCCTCCTTGCAGACGGGTCAAGCCCCACCGTGGGCTCGTCAAGGAATAGAAGGTCCATGTCGTGCATGAACTCGCGCGCAACCTGGACGCGCCTCCTCTGGCCTATCGATATGTCGTCGTTCTTCTTCTTCCTGATATCCTCAAGGTCAAAGGCTGCCAGAAGCTCCTCGGTCCTCTCCCTCCGGGTCCTTGAATCAACGTCCCACATCATCCCGTATTTCTCAAGCGACCTCTCCACGGTGAGGTTTGGCTCGTAGCTTGGCTGCTGCAGCACCACCCCTATCTTCTTCCTGATTCCAAGAGGGTCCCTTGACGCGTCAATCCCAAGGATGCTCACCCTGCCGCTTGTGGGCGGGATAAGGGTCGTAAGTAGCTTGATGGTAGTGGTCTTGCCGGCCCCGTTTGGCCCGAGAAACCCGAAGATCTTGCCAGGACCTACGGAAAGGTCAATCGAGTCCACGGCCGGGACGTTTCCGTATGATTTTGAAAGCGACCTTGCCTCTACTGAGAGCATTTACAGTCTGTCTTCCTGCCCGCCTATTGTACCTACTGGGCGGGCGTAGAACCGATACATATTCTTGTTAGATCGCTCAGGCGCGGGAATTTTTATTAACACACAGATTCTAACAGTTTTTGATTTGTCCGAATTTGATTCATTGATGAGCAAGTTATTGGAACAGAAGCCCGAACTTTCGCGAAAGGACCTCGAGGAGATGATACAGAGGAAGAAGGAAAAGATAGGGGCAGGCTACCTTACGGACCAGGGAGCGCTCTTTTTGATTGCGTCCGACCTCGGCGTCTCACTGAGCGAGCCGCTCAAGGTGGAGATGTCGCTCAAGGACATTTACGTGGGCGCAAAGGAAATCACGCTTGAAACGCGCATAATGAACGTCTATCCCGCAAGGCAGTACTCGAGGAAGGACGGGACGCAGTTCCTGCTCAGGAACATGACAGTTTATGACGGAAACCAGAGGGCAAAGGTCAAGCTCTGGGACGAAAAGGCAAACCTTCCCGGCATCGAGAACCTCAAGCCAGGCGACCTTGTCAAGATAATCAAGGCCTATGTCAAGTCAGACCTCAAGGGCAACCCGATAATCAACGTGGGTTCAGGCTCCACCGTCGAGCCAAACAACACCGAGTCCAAGATACCGTCCCTTGATGCAATCACCGACGATGTCTCAAACGTCAAGGAGAACCAGCAGAACCTCGTGGTCTCAGGCATCCTTGACGGAAGCATCCGTACCACCGAGTTTACCAACTTCAAGGGCGAGAGGGCAAAGGCCCTCCAGCTGAGGCTCAAGGGAAAGGACGGAGGCATTGTGAGGGCCGTTCTATGGAACAAGGACGAAAATTCCATCCCAAGGGTAGTTTCTGCAGGCGCCAAGGCCCGCCTCATCGGGGTTGGCACCAAGATGGGCCAGATGGGCCTTGAACTGCACGGCGACGAGGGCACGGTCCTGGAGGTGGAGGGCGCAAAGGAGATTGCACCGGTTCTGGCAAGGATACTTTCGGCCACAAAATCAGATTCTGGAAGCAGGCTGCTTGTAGCAGTCCAGCAGGACAAAAAGATTGTAAACATAGTGGACACATCATCGCTAACCTCCGACCTCAATTCAGGCGATGCGGTGGAGATTGTGCCCGCAAAGGTCTACGGAAACACGATCACAATAGAGCATGATTCGCCTGTGAAAAAATCCGACGGGCTTGGCATCCCCACCCTTGCAGAGTCCAGGACAAAGATCCGGGACGTCAAGCCGTCTGACGGCATCTACTGCATAGAGGCAATCATACTCAAGTCGCCGCAAAAGCGCGAGATTCAGACCAAGACAGGCGAGTCGGTCTCGCTTTCCGAGACCTTTGTCGAGGACGACACGGGCCAGATCTGGGTCAAGGGATGGCGCGCCCAGGCAAGGCTGCTTGAGCAGTTCACCCAGGGGGAAATAATCAGCATAACGGGCGTTACCGCAAAGCCGGGCCTTGAGGGAAGGACGGAAGTTTTCCTCACAGCATATTCCGTCATTACAAAGAAAAACTAGGCTCAATCAAAGGAACACCTTGATTAAAAATTGCCCCTAATTTTGGGAATTTATGAATACTGCCGAAAATGACCGGCATTCCCACCCGTAAGAATGGGGCTATAGGTTAAAAGCACTTTTCCGCGCACCTACCATGATTAACAGATGGATGACCTTACGACAACCCATTACATTCTTCTTGCCGCCCACCTCCTAGTGGGCTTTACGCTGGTCTTCTTTGCAGCCAAGGCATTCAAAAAGACAAAGTATCCCCCCATGATACTGCTGGCAGCCGGGTTTACCTTGCTGGTGCTTGGCGAGACCGTCATCGAGTACGGGTTTTCATTCCTTGCAAACGAGGACCTGCAGAGGATAATAGAGGAGGGCTTTGAGATTGCCGGGTTCGTAGTGCTTATCCTGGCAGTGAAGAAAAGCTGAAGAGATGGCAAACGACGACGAGATCATATCGGTTCTGGCTGACGAGTACAGCAGGAAGATACTTTCCATATTGACAAAGAAGGAGATGACTGCGCAGCAGATGTCAGATGCGCTTGGCATCCCCACGTCCACCACATACAGGAAGATAAAAAGCCTCGAGGCCCTGGAACTTGTAAAGAAGACCAAGATAATACGCACGCTTGAGGGCCTTGACGAGTCTTACTACATGAGCATGGTCTCAGGAATCGATGTAAAGTTCAAGGACGGCGAGATTTTCTGCAAGCTTGAAAAAGTTGCAATGGATAAAAAAATTCAGAGGCTCTGGGAAAAGTTTTCAGACAGGCCCTAGTTTGATACTTGGATCTTTTCTTTTCTCCAGTTCCGGATCAGGAGCAGCGATACCACTACAATGCCTCCCTGCGTCACCTTGCAAAGGATGTCAAAAGTCCCTACATCGTCCTGGATTCCCACGACTGGCAGGTTGACGGTCCGGGATACCACGTAGAGGCCTATGAGCGCCACGGATATCAGGCTTGCAATCACGTACGGCGCCCTGGTGTGAAGCCTGTTCTTTATCATCCACAAACCCAGGGGCAGGTAGGACACCGCAGCGGTGGTAAAGAGCATCGTCTGGATCTGGCTCCCCGCGTCGGTTGACTCGTGCATCTGTGAGTATGCGGTAAAGAAGTAGATCCCGCTGTTTGCAAATACAAGCGCAGTTGCAATCAGGATGAACTGCTGTGTAGATTTCTGCATGACATGGGTATTGTGCTTGATATTTAATTGGATACCGGCCGTTCTCATTGGCAGGAATGGCAAACCACTAGTGCATTGAAAAAAAATTACAGGTGGGGCTTAGAGTTCCGGTACCTGGATCCTTGTCCCGTCTTTTTTGTAAAAGTATATCTTTCCGGGCTCCTCGCCTGCTGTCTTTTTGTGCGAACCGTCGCAGTAGGGCTGGTTGGCTGAAAGCCCGCACATGCAGATCCACTTGGACTCGCCCCCGACCTTAACCTCAAGGGGGCCTGTCGCGTCCTTTTTGACGTATCGTGCCATGCCTTGGCTAGCACAAAATGTCTAATAAGATTAATCCCAGAATCCTCGCGTTGTGACGTACTGCCTCTCGGCCTCGTAGATCTGGCGGTACATCTCCTCCTCGCCTACCATGTTCCTGAGAATCCTTGCACCGGTGTCCGCGCCCACGCCGTATCCTGACAGCACCACAAGGGCCGTCTTGCCAAAGTTCTCAAGGAGTGACGAGACCTTCCATGCGCGGTTGAACTTGTGGTTCTCGTCCGCGGTGATCTTCTTGCCTGCTATCTTCTTCTGGACTATCTTTGAGAGGTCGTAATCCGAATAGAACGTGGCGGAGACCTGCCTTGACCTGCAATGCGGGCACGCAAGGATGCCGCCTACCTCGTCTGTCTCCACAACTTTTTCCCATTTGCCGCACCTCATGCAGACAAGCCTGTGCTTTGTCTTTTGCAGCCTGCCCTTTACAAGGTCGAGCACCCCCTTGTCGAGGTTCGCAGGCGAGGAATAGTATTTTGTGGTATGGTCAAGTATGGGCTCGGCAAGCCTTGAAAAAGAGTCCACCTCAAACCACCTGACCGCTATTGCGCCCTCCCTTATCCTTCTGAGCGTGTCCGAGGCGCCCCCCAGGTCGTACTTGTCATGAAATAGTTCGCGGAGCGCCTCCCTTGCAAGGGGCGTGGCCGAATATCTCTCGTAGAGGAACCTTGCCGACTTTCTGTCGTATACAGCCTCCCTTCCGACGATTCCGAACTTTTTTGCGACGCACCATGTCCTCCAGTTCACATTGTGCGTACCTGAAAGCGACGCCTTGACAATAGATTCAAGGTCGTACTCGTCCTTGAGGACCGAGACCACGGCGTCCTCGCCCACCCTGCCGCTTGACGACACCATTATCCGGTACGCGTCCGACCTCGAGTCCACCAGGTATCCGGATTTTGCCGAAAGCATGGCAGAAAGCAGCGTTGAAAGCGTGGCGTTAATCCGGGTGCCAAAGCACGCATGAAGCACTATGGTATTTCGCACTCTCTGCGACTCGACCACCAATGTCTTTTCGTCCGGTATGGCGCTTATCTTCAGGCTCTCAATCAGCGTGTTTGCCAGGCGCTCCTGCTTGGCCTTGGTCCTGAAATTTCCCACCTTGCTTGCTGTGGTATAGTCCACCGGTATGTTCTCCCCCTCCCAGTACGGTACGTTGATGCCTGCTGACTGGACTGGCTCGACGTTTATCCTAAGCGAGCTGTCGTCCACGTTTAGTATGCGCCACTGCGTTCCCTTTAGGACAAAGACGTTTCCGGGGTCGCCGTAATCTCCCACAAACCTCTGGTCGAGGCTGCCTATCACCTTCTTTGATACGGTATCAAAGACCCTGAACTTTAGTATGTCAGGTATGGTGGAGAGGTTCTCGAAATAATACCTAAACGAACGGCCCCTTTTCTTGAACGCCATCTCCTCCTTGTCAAAGAACACGATGTTGCCGTTCTGCAGCACTTCAAGCACTGCGGCAAGGTCCTCAAGCGTTGTCTTGCGGAAGGAATAGGCCTGGTTTATCATCTTCAGCGCAAAATCGACTGGAACGGTCCCAAACTGCATCGTCATCCCGACAAGGTGGTGGGCAAGGACATCAAGGGCTCCGTCGTGGACAACCTGGTCCTCAATTGACTTTTCCCTCACCCTCTCAAGTATTGCGCGCGCCTCAAACTCGTCGTCTGCGTTGTTTGTTACAATCAGCCCCTTTGCCGACGAGCCCCTGCTGTGCTTGGACCTTCCGATCCTCTGCACCAGCTTTGACACCTGCCTTGGCGAGCCGTAATGGATGACAAGCTCCACAGAGCCAATGTCAAGGCCGAGCTCAAGAGACGATGTGCACACGACGATTCCTGGCCTGCCCGCCCTAAGCGTCTCCTCAGTCTCCTCCCTTACCTGCTGGGAAAGCGACCCGTGGTGCATCTCTATTGGGATGCCAGACCTCTCCTTTAGCAGCGATGCCAGGTACTCTGACTCGCCCCTAGTGTTTGTAAAGAGCAGCACGGGCGAGTCCGGGTGGTTCTTTGACACATAGTCTGACACGTGGTCTACGATATCCGTTATGGTGCCGTCGATATACTTGACCTCGACGTCATACTTTCTAATGGAGTGGTCCTCGATTATCCTGCACTTGCGCCTTGTGCCCACCACGAACTTGGCGGCTTCGGCCGTGTTGCCTACCGTGGCAGAAAGTCCCACCCTTGTCACGGAAAACTTGGTGTTTGCCTGCAGCCTTTCCAGGCTTAGCGAGAGCTGGGCCCCGCGCTCGTTTCCAAGCAGCTCGTGGACCTCGTCGATTACAATCCACTCTAGCTCGTCAAGGGCAGAGAGCATGGCAGGCTGGGTGAGCAGAATTATCAAGGTCTCGGGCGTCGTTATCAGTATGTCCGGGGGTTCGGCAGCAATCTTCTTCCTTATCGACTGGGACGTGTCGCCGTGCCTTATCTGGATTGAGAGCCCGTCGTTCTCGGCGTACTTGATTATCCTCCTGAACACGTCACGGTTTAGCGCGCGCAGCGGCGTGATGTATAGCGCCTTAATCTTGCCTTGCTTTTTTGAGCGCGAGATCCTGTCAAATATCGGAATAACCGCGGTTTCAGTCTTTCCAGATCCCGTCGGCGCTATGACAAGAGAATCAATCTTCTGGTAGATGACCGGGACTGCCTTTTTCTGTATCTCGGTCAGGTGCTCAAAACCAAGTTTTGAAAACTTGTTCTCTAGATCAAGTGGCAGTAGTGGATGACTCTGATTCCTTGGGTTCTCTTGTTCTAGATCGCTCGTATACCATTGCACCAACTATGCCGGCTCCAAAAAGGATTACAGTGATAATCGGTATCTGATCAAAAATTCCTGCCATGTGGTGGGTTTGGGCAAAGGGCATTAAATAGATTTAGCTTGGCGCGGCAAGCCCCTCAGGCGTTATCTCAAACAAGGCCTCCTTTCTTTGCCCGAACGCCGGCATGACCTGTGCCGCAAACCTGCTCCCGATCTTTGAGAGCCGGATCTTCCTGTGGGTGAAAATAGAGATGGACCTGTCAAGGTTTTCCCTCTCCTGCTCCCCCGTGCCCCTGACGCCGTTTGTTACCACTGCAGGAATACGGTTCTTGACGCAGACAAGGCTCAGCGAGTGCATGTAGTCCATGAACTTGACGTGCTTTTCAAGCGAGCTTGACTCTTTTGCATACTCGAAAGAGAAGAGGTCCGTTATGCTGTCTATTACCACGAGGGAGGGCAGCATCTCCCCTATCCTTGCAAGGCCCGATATCTGCTCTGCCGTGTTTGTTATCCTTGCTACCGTGATGTTATCAAGTAGTTCCGGGCCGTGGCCTCCTGCCCGCATCATCTGCAGCAGCCTCTCGGGACGGAATGTGCCGGTGGTATCCTGGTAAATTATTTTTTCCATGGCAGCATTTGCGCAAATCTGCATTGCAAGCTGTGTCTTGCCGCTGCCTGCCGGCCCGAAGATGTCGTATATCTGGCCTCCCGCAATTCCTCCTCCAAGGAGCTCGTCAAGTCGTGCAAGACCGGTAGATATCAAATCAATATGTTAGAAAATACGAGAAATTAAATGGTTTTAGATGCGGTATGGCTGGATTTCGTTCTTTTATCACATCCATTCCCGATATAACAGAACCCTTTTATTTCCGTCAACAAGCACTGGTGACAAGTGAATTAATGATTGTCACAAGCAGCTCCTAAGCGACCTCTGACAACTCTTCAAAAGGGTGTAAACAAAAAGGTGATAGTCAGACTGAAAAGCGACATCGAATACAAGGGAAAGATGAACAACGTTGATTCTTACATGAATCTGATTATGACTGACGCCGAGGAGATAAGCAATGGCAAGACCGTTGCAAATTATGGCAGGGTTATAGTAAGAGGAAATAACGTTCTATTTATCAAGCTAGAAAACGAGCTGTAATGACCCAGACATTGGATGAAATGAGCAGAAGTTTTCTTTTTACCTCAGAATCGGTCACCGAGGGACATCCCGACAAGGTATGCGACCAGATATCAGATGCAATACTTGACGAGTTCCTAAGGCAGGACCCCGACTCGAGGGTTGCAGTAGAGACCATGACGACCACCGGCATAGTTGTGGTGGCAGGCGAGGTCACGTCAAAGGCAAGGTTTGACATCCAGGACGTGGTCAGAAGGACCATCAAGGAAATTGGTTATGACAACCCGCAGTATGGTTTTGATTCGGACTCGTGCAGCGTCCTAGTATCGCTTCATGCCCAGAGCCCCGACATCTCAATGGGCGTCTCTGCAAACGAGAGCAAGGAGCAGGGGGCCGGGGACCAGGGCCTGATGTTTGGCTATGCAAGCAACGAGACCGCGGAGCTCATGCCCATGCCGATACTTTTGGCTCACAAGCTTACGCGCAGGCTTGCCGAGGCAAGGAAGAAGAAGGAGATTCCCTGGGCAAGGCCGGACGGCAAGTCGCAGGTAACAGTAGAGTACGAGGACGGCAAGCCAAAAAGGATAGAGACCATAGTGCTTTCGACGCAGCACTCGCCTGAGATTAGCAACGACCAGATAAAGAAGGAGCTTGTCGAGAAGATAATCAAGCCGGTCTGCGGCAGCCTCTGGAACGACAAGATAAAGATCCATGTCAACCCGACTGGGCGGTTTGTAATAGGCGGCCCGCCCGGGGATGCAGGCCTTACTGGGCGCAAAATTATTGTTGACACGTATGGCGGCATGGGAAGGCATGGAGGCGGCGCGTTTTCAGGAAAGGACCCCTCAAAGGTAGACAGGTCGGCGTGCTACATGTGCAGGTACATCGCAAAGAACATCGTGGCTGCAGGCCTTGCAGAAAGGTGCGAGGTGCAGGTGGCATACGCAATAGGCGTTGCTGAGCCGGTATCGCTGATGGTCAGCACCTTTGGCACTTCCAAGATCCCCGAGGAGCAGATAGAGAGCCTGGTCAGGAAGAACTTTGACATGAGGCCGGCTGCAATCATATCGCAGCTCAAGCTCAAGAGGCCCATCTACAAGATGACTGCGGCATACGGACACTTTGGAAGGAACGAGGAAAACTTCACCTGGGAAAAGACCGACAAGGCCGACATCCTACGCAAGTCTGCAGGCCTTTAGCATATCATCATATCCTGTGAACTCTATTTTTGACATTCTTGCCAGCCTGCGGTGGTCCCCAAGGTAGTCCCCTACAAGGATGCTAAGGTCGTCCACCCCAAACGGCGGCTTGGCTGAGACAAGTGCCTCGTGGTACGCCTTTTCAAAGTCAGCGTGCCTGATTTTTGACCTACCCACCAGATCCCCCACAAGCTTGGCGTATGTTACTGTCCTTGGACCCACAAGGTCTACTATCTTCCTTGAGAATTTTTTTTCATGGATTGCCGCAGAGACTATCCTTGCGGCATCCAAAACATGGATTGGCTGGAGGCGGTACCTGCCCGAGCCAGGAATCGTGACAGAACCCCTTGCGGCCTGCTGCAAAAGCACCTTTGAGAGCGGATCGCCCCCTCCCATGATATATGAGGGCCGGAATATTGTATAGTCAAGACCCGAGGAGATTATCTCCTGCTCGGCCCTGAACTTTGATATGAAATAGCCAAGGGTGGACCTCCTGTCGGCCCCAAGGCCGCTAAAGTATATCACCTTGCGGATGCCCGACCTCTTGCAGAGCGATATGGCGGCTCTTGTCAGCGCGACGTTTACGGATTCGTAGTCCTCCTCTGCAGTCTGCCTGCCCGTGCCGATAAAGTGCAGGAATGCAGACGACCCCACGACTGCTCTTTCGAGTCCCTTGCCGGCAAGGTTCCTTGTTATTACGTGCCTCCCAAACTTGGGCCACTTTGCCCTTGAAAGGGCAATGATTTCGTACCCGCCATCCTCGAGAAACTTGCCGATGTTCCGCCCTACGAACCCGCTTGCCCCCGAGATTGTAACCTTGATCACAGTAAACCGCAGGCAGGGCGACAAATTAATTTTGATGTTGCGACAATGTCTAGGTGCTTGAAGCCTGCTGACTGCTACCGGGTCCTTGGCGTGCAAAAGGGGGCATCCCAGAAGGAGATAAAAAATGCATACAGGCAGCTCTCGCTGAAATACCACCCCGACAGGAACTCGACGCAACAGGACGGGGAGAGGTTCAAGCAGATAACCGAGGCCTACCAGATACTGCGCCGCGAGGAAAAGTCCCAGGCCAAGGCGTCAGATACGGACGTCGAGGCCAAGTATGCGCAGTTCTGGAAAAAATACGAGGGCAGCACCATGAATGACAACTTTAACTTTGGGCCGAACTTTGCAGGGTTCAAGAACCCCTTTGGCGCAAGCACCCAGGAGGAGTACAGCCACTTTAGGGAAAAGGAGGCCTCGTTCAAGGGCACCCACCTGATTCTTTACGGCGGCCTTGGCGCAATCGCCCTCTGGATAATACTTGCCGGGATCCTGAAATAATCATATAGCATTAATAGATATCAAAATAATTTCACGTATGGAATCTGACAGGCCCAGGGGAAAGATGAGGACCGGATACACCACCGGGACATCGGCAACAGCTGGCGCAAAGGCGGGAGTGCTTGCAATCCTCAGGCAGGAAAAGTTGGATTCCGTCGACGTAATGCTTCCAAAAAAGTCGACAATCAGAATTAGCATAGCCCGGTGCGAGTTTGACAAGAACACGGCAACATGCACCGTCATAAAGGACGGCGGCGATGACCCGGACGTCACCCACGGGGCCGAGATCCAGACCACCGTATCCCTTACCGAAAAAATCGGCATGATAGAGATAGACGGGGGCGAGGGGGTTGGCAGGGTGACAAAGCCGGGGCTTGGCCTGGAGGTGGGAGCCGCTGCGATAAACCCAACCCCGAAGAAGATGATTGCCGAGAATCTCACCGAGGCAGCCCATGACATCCTAAAGAAGAACGGCATCAAGGTGCTCATCACGGTGCCAAAGGGAAGGGAGATTGCCCCAAAGACTGACAACCCGCGCCTTGGAATACTTGGAGGCATCTCGATTCTTGGGACAAGCGGCATCGTAGTCCCGTACTCTACCGCATCCTTTGCGGCATCAATCCGCCAGAGCATAGACGTCACCATAGCGATGGGAAACGACACCGTGGTCCTCACAACCGGCGGCAGGAGCGAGGATTTTGCAAGGAAGATAATCGACCTGCCGGACCACTGCTTTGTCCAGATGGGCGACTTTTCAGGCTATACCGTCCAGCAGTGTGCAAAGAAGGGAATCAGAAAGGCCTACGTGGCAGGATTCATAGGCAAGCTGACAAAGATGGGGATGGGCGTCAAGCAGACCCACGTCAAGGGCTCCAAGGTGGACATGGAGTTTCTTGCAGGCCTTGCTAGGAGTTGCGGCGCGTCAGACGACGTGCTATCTCAGATAAAAAAGGCAAACACGGCAAGGCACGTATCCGAGATTGTCTCAGGCAAGGGCTTTGAGAGGAAGTACTTTGACTTGATATGCGCCGAGGTATACGGCCAGCTCCGAAAGCACTCCGAGGAAAAGTTTGCGATCGACGTAATCATGTTTGATTTTGACGGCAATGTGGTCGGAAGGCATCCAAAGAAAGAGTAACAGATATGTTCCAATCCAAGAGATGACCCCTTGTTGGATAAACTAGCCATCATAGCTATTACAAAGAACGGCATTGACATTGCAAAAAGGATCAGGGCCAAGTTCCCGTCCTCCCAGGTCTTTGCCCCCTCCAAGCTCTCAACTGGAGATTCCTCAGTCACATGGTTTGAAGAGCCCACGACGGCAAAGGTAGGAGACCTCTTCAAGAGCCACGAGGCGCTTGTCTGCATATTCTCGCTTGGTGCCGTCATACGCCTTGTCGCACCCCACATGAGGGACAAAAAGACAGACCCCGCGGTTGTGGTAATCGACGATACGGCCAAGTTTGTAATCAGCACGCTCTCGGGCCACCTTGGCGGTGCAAACCAGCTATCAGAGGAGATCGCAGGGATCATCGGCGCAACTCCCATCATCACGACTGCCGCGGACGTTAACAAGACAATCGCGGTGGATTTGGTAGGGAGGGAGTTTGGCTGGCAGATTGACGACGACTCGACGGTGACCAAGGTTTCCGCATTCATGGTAAACGAGGAAAAGATAGGTGTTTTTCAGGACGCGGGCGAGAGGGACTGGTGGCTCCCCAAGAGGGAACTGCCAAAGAACGTCCACGTCTACTCCGATATAGAAGACATGATAAATTCAGACTGCAAGGGGTTCCTCATCATATCGGACAGGGCAGTCAAGGACGGCTCCGTGCTTGGCCGCGCCGTGATTTACAGGCCAAAGACGCTTGTTGTCGGTGTGGGACTCCACTGGGACACCGCGCGGGACACCATCAGGGAGGGCCTCGAGTTCTGCCTCTCAAGGTTCGGCCTCAGCCCCAAGTCGGTAGCAAGATTTGCCTCAATCAAGAAGGAGGCGCAGGTTGCAGGGCTGCGTGAGCTTGCAGAAGAGATGAAGGTTCCCGTAGATTATTACGAGAAGCAGGAGCTTGCAAACATAACGATACCAAACCCGTCGGAGGTAGTCCAAACGTTTGAGGGTACACCAAGCGTGTCGGAAGCTGCCGCCATCAAGAGTTCCGGCGGGACGCTGGTCGTTGAAAAGCAGAAATTCCCCCCAAATCTTACCATCGCGATAGCGAGGATGACAAAATGAGGCGCGGGCTGCTGCTTATCGACAGGGGGAGCCACGAGGACGACGTCAGGCACGAGCTCCAGTACATCTGCGACAAGGCAAGGCAGAAGGGCAGGTACGACGTCTCCGGATACTGTTTTCTCGAGGTGGTACCCCCCTACATCGAGGAGGGAATAATGAAGTGCCTTTCAGAGGGGATAGATTCCCTTACCATAGTTCCCTATTTCCTTTATCCCGGAAGGAAGGTCAAGGCTGCAGTGGACACGGCTTCCAAGTTCCAGCCAAGGACGCGGGTAAGGCTCTCGATCTCAAAGCCCATGAACATGCATGCATCCCTCATAACGCTTGTAGACGAGAAAATCCAGGGAACCCTTGCAACGAACGGCGTCTCATCCCAGAAAAAGAATGTTGACGTGCTGGTCATCGGTCACGGCAGCAAGGACCCGGACGCAAGGTCTGCCCTCAAGTATGTCGCAGACGGCCTTGCCCCACTCTACAGGAATGTCAACTATTGCTTCCTTGAGATCGAAGAACCCAACATAAAGCAGGGGATAGACACCTGCGCGGGGAACAGCCCCGACTGCCTTGTCGTGGTCCCATACTTCCTCCACAAGGGAGCCCATGTCAAGCGCGACATACACGAGGACCTTGGTCCCGCAATCAAGGCGTCTGGCATCGGGAACGTCTTGATATCTGAGCACCTCGGTACCGACGAGAGGATGATAGACCTGGTCCTTGAGAGGGCGATGGAGGCGGAGAAGTGATCACCCCAAAGGGACAGTCAATAGAGGACAAGAGCATGGAGATTATCGACGCCGAGATAGGGTCCCACCCCTACAGCAGTGACGAGTGGACAATAGTAAAGCGCGTAATCCATTCCACTGCAGATTTTGACTTTGCAAGGGCAAACAAGATTGTCTTCCATAAGGACGCAATAGAGAGCGCGATAGGCGCGCTCAAGAACGGGTGCAGCATAACAGTCGACGTCAATGGTGTGGCAGGCCTCCTAAACAAGGACAACATGGCAAGGTTTGGAAACAATGTAATCTGCAGCATCTCGGACGCAAAGGTCGTCGAGGAGGCAAAGAAGCTCAACAAGACGCGGGCCCAGACTGCCATGCGCCTTGGCGCAAAGGAAATAGACGGCGGGGTAGTGGCAATTGGAAATGCGCCAACCGCGCTTGAGGAGGTCATCCAGATGGCAGAAGAAGGCGTCGCAAGGCCGGCACTAGTCATAGGGATTCCCGTCGGGTTTGTGTGCGCGGCCGAGTCAAAGGAGAGGCTGAGGTCTGCGGATATACCGTACATCACAAACATCGGCAGGAAGGGCGGAAGCCCGTGTGCGTCGGCAATACTGAACGCCATCTACATCATCCTCAAGCAGAGGCTATCTTCTTGAGGTCCTGACGCAGGTCTCGACGAAATTTTTCGCAACCCTTGGCACCGCAAAGTGCATGTGCATGTATGACGCAAGGGCGTTCTGCTGCAGCAGCCCGTCCCTTTTCCCGTCAATTCCGACCCCAATCTCCATCCCGTATGCAAACCTCGAGTCCTTGGACACAGATTCAAGCTCGGAAAAGTGGAACTCGTGCCCGTGCACCGCGGCGCCCGCCCCCGAGACGGGACACGGACGTACAATGTCCACCTTGGTGTAATTCAGCTTGAGCCTCTTCTGCATCACGGTATCGGCGTCAAAAAGCCCCGCCATCCGAAACTTTTTCTTCCCGTACCGTATCGACCGTGTCAGGTACATAAGGCCCCCGCACTCGGCGTAGACTGGGGTGCCGTCCTCCGCCCGTTCCCTTATTGTATCCTTCATGGTACCGTTCCTTTCAAGGGCCTCTCCCTTTACCTCAGGAAAGCCCCCGCCTATGTAGAGCCCGTCGCACAACGGCAGCTTCCTGTCATGAATCGGGCTGAAAAACTCAAGTGTCGCCCCCTCCCTGCGGAGGGAGTCAATGTTTTCTTTGTAGTAAAAGTTGAAGGACTCGTCAAGCGCCACCGCAATCTTTGTCCTGGGTTTTTTCTTGGCAGGTGCAGGCACGCCCGCAAGGGCGGGCGCCCCGCGCGAGATCTCAAGTATTCTTCCAATGTCAATGTGGTCCGAGCATGCCTTTGCAATCGACCTTATCTTCTTTTCAAGGGATTTTACCTCGCCTACCGGAATCAGCCCCAGATGCCTTGACTTGAGTTCCTGCGAGGTGTCCCGCGGGATTGCACCCACCACCGGGATGCCAAGCCCAGAAAGGGCCTTCCTGCAGAGGTCCTCGTGCCTCTTGCTGCCAATCTTGTTGAGTATGATACCTGCAATCCTAGAGTTCCTCTGGAACCTGGCAAACCCTAGTGCGGTTGCCGCGACCGACCGTGCCGCCTTGCTTGCATCAAGCACCAGAACCACCGGGGACCCCACTATCTGTGATACGTGGTATGTGCTTGCAAAGTTAGAGTCGCCTGCAAACCCGTCATAGTATCCCATCACCCCCTCTATTACGGAGATGTCGGCTCCGGAATTTTGCACAAAATCCCTCATCACGCCGCTCCTGCCCATCAGCCATGCGTCAAGGTTCCTTGCCTGCCTTCCTGATACCGCGGAAAGATATGTGGGGTCGATAAAGTCCGGGCCCACCTTGAAGGGCTGGACCGAATATCCCCTCCTTTTCAAGCCATAAATGATTGCAGAGGTTATGGTGGTCTTGCCCACCCCGCTGCTTGTGCCCGCAAGCGTTATCCTTGGAATCTTCAGTCTTACATGCCCCCTTGGAATCACATGCCTTCCTTCTGCGGGCCGCCCCTGATGAGGCCGAAGAGCTGCCGGATGGCAAGCTTGGGGTGGCTTGTTGCAAGTTTTACCATGTTTGCAAGCCCAAACTCGGCCTTGACAAAGTCAAGGAACTCCTCCGCTGAAAGGTCGTCAATTATCGATATCTCCTGGTCCCATTCCTTGTCAGAAAGGCCCAGCCACCTGTACTGCACCTTTATGGCTGAGGCGATCTTTGATCCCACCGCCTTTTTCACCGCGTCCTCGTAGGGTTTCAAGCCCTCCCTTGAGGTGTTGCCCTTTGCTACTGCCGCAGCGGCAACCTCGCCTGCCTTCCTTCCAAACTCTATGGCATACCTGATTCCCTCAAGCACAAGGGGGTTTGCCTGCCCTGCCGAGTCGCCCACAAGTATTATGTTGTCCCCTGCGGTTGCCTGGCGGAGCCCCTCGTTTGGGATTAGCCCGTAGTGGAACTCGACCGGCACGATCCTGCCAAGGTCGCCAAGGGGCCGGGGCTTTTTTGCGACAAGTTCAAGAAGGCGCTGCGTTGCGTCCGCCTGGGACTCGGGCTTGCCCACCCCCACGCCAATCCTTACCCTGTTCTTGCCAAGGGGAAATATCCACGCATATCCCGCAGGCGAGTATTCCTGGCCCACCATCAGATACCATGTGTCCGGGTCTACCCTGTCGACATAGGCCTCAAACTCCGCACCGGCTCCAAACCTCTTCCACTGCGGCGCAAGTCCCGTCGCCTTGCCTATGACTGAATAAAACCCGCTTGCGTCGATTACAACCTTTGAGCGAAACTCTGCCTCCTCCTTGAGCGAGGTGGCCCGGACGCCTGCAAGCCTCGCGCCCTCGATGACGGGCTCAGTAACGCTTGTGCGGAGAAAAATGTCTGCGCCGGCACCTGCCGCCTCGTATGCAAGGAACTGGTAGGTCCGCCTCACGTCAAGCACCGCCACCTCGGGCTCCCTGCTCCTCTTCATTATGGTATTGTTAGGCGAGTAGAACGCATAGTTTTGGATTGGGTTGTAGAGCTCCTCCGGTATTCCAAAAGACCTGGCCTCCTTTATCCACGTGACGCCGCTAGTCCTTACGTTGAGCCCTATTGCCTCCTCGCGCTCTAGCACCGCCACGCGTGCTCCGCTTTTTGCGGCGCGCCAGCCTGCAGAAAGTCCCGCAGGCCCGCCTCCCACCACAACGATGTCATAATCATAAGTTTTTGTCAATACACCATACCGCGCCCCGTTTAGGATAATAACCGTTCTTTCCCCGTCTGCCGCAAAGCGTCAGATTTTTACTTGGAGCTATCGGAGATGCACCTCATGGGAAAGGACGGGCTTGTCATAGTTTATACCGGAAAGGGCAAGGGCAAGACCACCGCAGCCCTTGGGATGGCGCTCCGGGCAGTGGGCTACGACTACAAGGTTTGCATGATCCAGTTCATCAAGGGCTCTTGGCACTACGGCGAGATGACCTCATCGAAGAGGCTCGAGCCGGAGTTTGAGCTTACCGCGGTCGGAAAGGGATTTGTCGGAATAATGGATGACAAGAGCCCTATTGAGGACCACAGGAAGATTGCAGCCGAGGCCCTTGCAATCGCGCGCCAAAAGATAGGCTCGCAAAAGTACAACATCGTCATCCTTGATGAAATCAACTACGCGGTAAACCTCGGCTTGGTCCCAGCAGATGATGTAATAGGCCTCATCAAGTCCAAGCCCCCCGCTGTAACTCTGGTACTTACCGGCAACCATGCCAGCGAAAGCATAATGGAGCTTGCCGACCTTGTAACGGAGATGAGGGAGGTCAAGCACCCCTTCAAGTCGGGCATCAAGGCAAAGAAGGGAATAGACTTCTAGTCCCCAAAGTTTTCCCAAAAACAAGCTCGGCGGTAAAACTTGCCAAAAATACATCAACAACATTAAATTATGTGCCAAGGGCTTGGAAACCATGTCTACCGCAATGCAGGAATTTCCAGAGGTCGGAGAGATAGTGGTTGCGACCGTGACTAGGATCATGGACCAAGGGGCATATGTGACCCTTGACGAGTACAACAACATCCAGGGGTTCCTGCACATCTCAGAGATTGCGACTGGCTGGATTAGGAACGTCGAAAAGTTTCTCAAGCCTGGCGAGAAGAAGGTCCTCCTTGTCAAGCGTGTGGATCCAAGAAGGTCAGAGATTGACCTTTCCCTCAAGCAGATCTCGTCAGACCAGAAAAAGAAAAAGCTCCTGGAGATAAAGCGCAAGGAAAAGGAGGCCGCACTCATCGAGAACCTCAAGGCCAAGTCCGGCCTCTCAAAGGCCGAGGCCGAGAAGGTCGAAGCCGTACTGGTAAACAAGTTTGATTCCGTTTATGACGCATTCAGCGAGGTTGCAGCAAAGGGCGTTTCCGTCCTTGACGGCCTTAGCATCCCCGAAAAGGGCGTATCAGCCATTGCCGAGTTGAGCTCAAAGATGCAGATACCCCACGTAGAGATAAGGGGCGTCCTTGAGCTTACAAGCACCAAGCCCGACGGCATGGAAATAATCAAGCGCTCCCTTACCTCCGCGATGGACAACAAGAAGGTCACCGTCTCCATAACATACATGGGTGCGCCAAGGTACCGCCTTGCAATCTCGGCCCAGAACTTCAAGGATGCCGAGAAGGAGCTCAAGCCCATACTTGCGTCAATCGAGCAGTCGATTCACAAGAGCAGCGGCACGTTCAAGTTCACAAGGGAAGAGTCCAAGAAGACCCGCGAGGGATAGGCATGAAGTTCCAGATGCGCAAGTGCACAAACTGCAAGAGGTACACCCTGAAGGAGGAGTGCCCCAAGTGCGGCGCACCAACTGCGTCGGTCCATCCCGGAAAATATTCCCCGGACGACAAGTACGCAAGGTACCGGATCTCGGACAGGTACAAATAATTCCTATTTCGCGTTTGCCGTTACCGATATTATCCTGGCATCGTCCGGATTGAGAGGCTGGTCCTGCGAGTTTGTGGGCAGCGATGCAATCTTGTCCACCACATCCTGGCCTGAAACCACCTGGCCAAACAGCGTGTACTTGCCGTTGAGGAAAGACGCGTCCCCTACCGTAATGAAGAACTGGGAGCTGCCGCTGTTGACGTCCTGCCCACGCGCCATGCCTACCGTATACTTGGTAAAGTTGAGGTTGCTAAACTCCGGCGGAATGGTGTATCCCGCATCGCCCATTCCCCACGTGTCAGGCGATCCGCTCTTGGTGTTCGGGTCGCCTCCCTGGATTACAAATCCCGGCACTATCCTGTGGAAGAGCGTCCCGTTGTAGAACCCTGAGTTTGCAAGCTTCTCAAAGTTTGCAACTGTCTTTGGAGCAACGTCGTTGAACAGCTTGAGGGTAATGTCGCCGTACTTTGTAGTAATTACTGCCGTGTCACCAGTGGTGGTGGACGAGCTGTTGGCCTGGGTCACCGCAGGTGCCGGGGGCGTAGGAGGTACTATGGTACTTGCCTGCGCCGAGGTGGCATTTGTAGAGGTTCCAGGCACATAGTTCGGGTTTATCTTGTATATCAGAACGCCTGAGAACACTCCCGTGTCGGTCCTGTTCAGGCTTGACGACTCGTATGCAAGCTGGAGCGGGCCCGTGCCGTTCATCGGGTATTTCATGTCCTTTGCATAGATTCCGGTATATCCGTCCTGGTATGTCTGGGACTCTTGGTGGGTAGTAGGGTCATAGTATGTTATTGTGGCAAACGGGAACATGTGCCCAAGGAGCGTGTTCTGCCAGAAATAGTCAGTCGGAGTGAACTGGTCCGACTGGAGGAACTTGGACGAGTCCTCGCCCGCAATCTTGATGAACCACTGCTTCTTGCTCTCGTCTCCACCTCCGCCAAGGATGTAGAGGTCCTGGCCGTTTGAGCTGAACTTCTGGCCCACCACATAAACTAGGATATAGTCTGCATGCATGTCTCGGAGGGTCTTCCACGCGTCGTCGGGGGACTCGAGGAACATCTTTGCTATTCCCGCAATCTTTGCCGTGTCAATTGTCGCATTGTCCACAAAGGTAGTCCTGTCACCAAGGGTCTGTATCCAGTACCCATAGTCCCACCACGAGGCGATGACGGAGTTTGGCGGGGTGTTGTTCTTGAGCCAGTCCATCGCGTCAGGCCAGTCAGATGTGGAAATTGCAAAGTTGGAGCCGCCGTTGAGGATTGTGGGCGGGGCCTTGACCATCGAGATCCAGTTTGCCTCGGCCGGGAAAACTGTTGGTACGGTAAGAAGCATTACAATAACTGCGACATATGCAATCTTTGACGGCCTTCCAAGGAATGCCACGTGCTTTTTTGGAGGGTTTCCCTTCTTCTTCTGGTTCTCCTTTGAGACCTCCGGCACCTGGGGCCTGTCCTCCCTCTTTAGGACCTCGGCAGTGAGGGCCGAGAGGCCTATTGACGCAAGAACGATTACCGAGCTTGCCGTGAGAAGCTCAAGCCTTGAGAAGGTCGACCCCGCATATGCCCCGACAATCCCCAGGATCAGCGCAAATACAGTCATGTCGTTTTTGATGTTGAACCTGGACGCGCCGTTGCCGTTTGCCTTCCTGAAAGTCAGCCATATTCCTATTCCCGCAAAAAGCATCAGGGTTGAAAAGTACGTAAAGTTCTGGGCAAGCGTGGGGGTCGCGTGCTCTGCCACCGAGTCGACAAGCGGGTCCTCCGAGGTAAGGAACGGGTCCATCGCGTTCATGTAACGGAACGACGGGTTGTGGAGTGCGCCCGATGCAAAGATTGCAAGGCCGCCTACAATGCATGCCGCAAGGACCAGCAGGCCGTTGCGCACCTTTACCTCCTCCCTGCTGAACTTTTGCACAAGGATTATCGCAACCATGAGCAGGGCGGGGCCTATCATTGCAAAGCCCCTCTCTCCAAAGACAAACCCCGGTCCGGGCCTTGCAAACACTCCGCCCGAGATCGCCATGGTCACGGCCACAAAGAGCGGGATTGCCCAGAGGAGGAACTTGTGGTCCTTTCTCAAAAAGGGCAGCGCGATAAAGAATATTCCAAGCGGTATGATGAAAAACTCGACGCCTCCCCACGAGGCAAAGCCTATTGAGAGAAACGCTGCCCCGCCTATCACCTTTGCCGCCGCTATCTTCCTGTTCTCGGTCTTGATTCCGCTCAGGAAGAGGTAGACGCCCAGCAGCCCGTAAAAGAGGCCAAGCGGCTCGGACTTGAACCAGCCTATGGTGCCCCTCACTATTACAGGCGGGGATATAGCAAAGAAGAGCGAGGCAAAGAGTCCTGCAGTGGTGCCGCCTATAACCCTCACAAGGGCAAAGACGATAACGGCAGTCATCGAGCCAAAAACCACGGGGAACAATATGGTGAAATCATAAAGGCTCATCCCCCCTCCGAATATCTTGAAGAGGATGGCGTCGGTAAAGTGGAGCGGGACCTGGGCCGTGGCAAAGACGTCCCTTCCCTCCGGGTACCAGCTCATTGTGTCGTGCCAGTGCACGTAGGCGTTGATACCGTTGTCAAGGAGGTACTCGGTGGCCCTGTAGTTAAAGTAGGGATCAAACTCGTTTAGCTGGTATCCATAGTCCGCAGCCTGCGACCTTACCATCGCGGAAATGGAAAATGACGCAATAAGGATGCCGATTACGAGAAGGTGGCGGAGGTTAAAGTTTCGGCTTCCTACCGCAAAGAGCTTTCTGTCCGAGATCAACCTACGCTTGATGAAATTCCCTCGGCTTAATATCCTTTGGCGCTAGGCCTCAGGAGAGGGTATGTGTACCTCGCACTGGGTTGCCAGGCGCTTGAACTCCTCTGCGTCCTTGACCGAGCCTACAATCGATCCAAAGTGCATCGGTATTGCAACCTTTGGCCTTATTGCCTCTACGGCCTCGGTCGCCTCTTTTGCGTTCATTACATATGTACCGCTTACTGGGACTAGCAGGACATCCGGCTGCAGGCCCTTCATCTCCGGCACATGATCCGAGTCGCCGGTATGGTAAATGGTTGTGCCCGAGATGTCAATGAGAAAGCCTATCTTCCCGTCCTCCTTTGGGTGGAAGGGCCTTCCGGTGTCTGGGTTTATCTTGGTAATGTTGTATGCAGGTATTGCCTTTAGCTTGATTCCCATGACTGTCTTTTCCTCGCCCGGGCGCAGTGCTATCTTTTCCTTGCATGAAATCCCGCCAAGCTTTGGGATGCACTCGCTTGCAGCAACCAAAGTCGTCTTGCCCGAGGCCACCTTTTTGAGGTCTTCGGGGCTCATGTGGTCAAAGTGCTCGTGCGATATCAGTACAAGGTCGGCATCAATCTTCTTTGATATCCTGTACGGGTCGGTGACTATCGTGATATCCTTTTGGAGGACGAACGAGTCGTGGCCAAGCCACCTTATCTTTATTCCCTTGTATTCAAACATGTTTTTTTTCCGCCACTACAAGAGTTAAGTCTTGCTCGGCTCAAGTACAATTCTGTCGCTTGAAAGCGAGATGACCGACCCGCCGTTCTCCTTTATCTTTTTCTTGAGATCCATGTCTATTGTCGCCACAAACCCGCCCGACTTTTTTACGTGCAGTGCAAGGGCTTCGTCCACGTTGGGCCCTGAAATTTTTATCCTGCCAAGGTTCCGCGATATTTCAAGGGCCGCAAGGGCTGAACTTTTTTTTTACCGCTTCCCGCAGCAACCCTCTCAAGTTCCGAAATGACCATGTCTGGCACCACGAACTCGAGATCGCCTATCTCGGTCCCAAGCGAGGAGATGTTCTTGATATTCCGCGAGGCAAGGGCAATGAGGAAGCTAGTGTCGCAGACTATCCTAGCCAGCCGCCACACCCGCCCCGATAAGGCGCCACCTTTCGGCAATCCTCCTTGATATTGCAACCTTGCTGTTCTCAAAGAGGCAGACAGGCCTCTTGAACTGGATCTCAACCGTCTTGCCGCGGACGCTTGTCACTTTCGAGAGCAGCGGCGCCGTGCCGATGCTCAGCCTCAGCGACTCGCCCATCTGGATGGGCAGTACCTTCATCTCGTCGCCCGACCCTACTGCCGTGTCAAACAGGCTGACCTCCATCTTGGCGCTGTACGAGTTTTCAGGAAGCGTCCCTGGCTTGCCTATTATCGAGCCGATAAGCGAGTCGCTCCGGGTCATGGACGGGTCAAGCTTGGTCCCGATTGCAACAAGGCCGCCTGGCTTGACCTCCTCGACTATTCCTGCGCCGGTACCAAGTGACGATATCGTGGTGGTTATGGACTCGTACTTGCCGCTCTTTTCGTTTGCAAGGCCCGGCTTGATCTCTATCTCGTCGCCCACCTTGAAGGTGCCCTGCGTGAGGCTTCCGCCAATCACGCCCCCCCTCATGTCCTTAATCCTGGTGCCGGGCTTGTTTACGTCAAATGATCTTAAAACGTGCATTACGGTGCTCCCCGTCTTTTCGCGCTCGGGCGTGGGGATGGTGGACTCGATTGCGCCGATGAGGGCGTCTATGTTCAGCTTTGACTGCGCCGAAATGGGTATTATCGGGGCCTTGGCGGCAGTCGTGCCCTTGACAAACTTGACAATGTCGGCATGGTTTGCCAACGCGTCCTCGTACGATACCAAGTCAACCTTGTTCTGTACTATGACAATCTGCTTTATCCCAAGCGTCTGCAGTGCAAGTAGGTGCTCCTTTGTCTGGGGCTGCGGAACCTTTTCGTTTGCCGCAACAACGAGCATCGCGCCGTCAATTAGCGCCGAGCCTGAGAGCATGTTTGCCATCAGGGACTCGTGGCCCGGGCTGTCAACAAACGAAACTACCCGCGAGAGCTCGCTTTCCTTGCCGCAGTTGTTGCATGTTGGTGTAACGGAATATCCAAGTGGCTCCTCGCATGTCTTGCACTTGTAAAATGCAGCGTCGGCATAGCCTACGCGGATTGTAATGCCACGCTTGAGCTCCTCGCTGTGGGCGCTCGTCCAGACTCCCGTCAGGGCCTGTATCAGCGTGGTCTTGCCGTGGTCTACGTGGCCTGACGTGCCTATGTTGACGCATGGCTGGTAACCGTATTTCTTTGTGTACCATTCAGGAAGTGTTTCTTTCCAGTGCACTGTCAACAGCTAAAATCGCGGCCTAAATAACTCATGCCTTTTTCGGTTTCTCGGCGGCGTCTTTTTTCTCGCCTTCTTCCTTTGGCTTTTCCTCCACCTTGAGCTCGGTGTCAATCGAGCAGTTGATCTGGTAGACCTCCTCTGTCACTGTGCTTCCGCGTATCAGCTTGCGGATCCTCTGGCCCGACTCGGCATTTCGAAGGCCGACGCCTGGTGATAGCAGGATGTACTTGCGCGCGCCGCCGTGTATGTCGGGCCTCAGTGGCACGCCGGACTTGTCGCTGCCTCCGGTAATCTTCAGCTTGCCTGCCTCGCCGACAAGTGCTGCATCAATCTCGGACCCAACCTGCAGTCCAAGGAACGGGCTTGCGTCCTTCTCCTTGACCTCCTTTGATATGGTCCTTCCCTTCTTGTCCGATATGTTCAGCTTGAATGTAGCCAAGTAGTGAAAAACCTTGTTTCACTATTAATAATCCTTGTGCGGCTCTACCCACTACAATGGGTGTGCGACACACCAAAGATACTGTTTAAAATTTCCAAGCCCCATTGATATCCTGTTGAAGGAAGAGGTAAAGTGCCCAAGGTGTGAGAAGGTAATGGTATCCATGCAGGCATGCCACCTGATATGCACGAATTGCGGGGCTCACCTTGACTGCTCTGACAAGGGAAACTTCTGGTAGCCCTAGAATCCGCCTGGTCGGTCAAACTGGAAGCTGTCCACCATCGAGCCGACCCTTGCCTTCATGATATCAAGATAGTCGTCGTACTTGGCCGTAAACCCGCAGTGGGGGCAACTGACCGTGGTTACCTCGTCATCAAGCACTGCCACCTTGTCGCACTCGGGGCATTTTGCATCCATGATATAACATGGCGCCCGAGCTACATTATCCTTGCGGAAGAAATCCCCTAGTTCACCGTAAACAATGCCGAGTGGGTGTTGGTCCCGTCGGTTGCGGTTATGGTGTGCTGTCCCTGGGATGCAGCAAGCGGCACCTGGAAGGTTGCGCTAAAGCCCCCTGCCGAGCTTGAAGTCACTATTGGCGGCGTTGTCACAACAGACGAGCCGTCAAACGTGATACTGATTGTAGAGTTTGGCGCAAATGAGGTTCCCGTCACCGTCACCAGTGTCCCGGCGGAGCCGCTTGCAGGCGAGGCCTGGACTGCCGTGTCCCTGAACACGGCGGTAAGCGTTGTGTTGGATGTTATGGAGACCTGCCTTGGATCCGATGCCGAGCCATTGTCCTGCCAGTGGTCAAAGACATAGGTCGCATAGTTTCCCACCGCGACGGAATACTGCGCGCCGGTGTCAAGCATGAAAGATGCAGGGGTCCACCCGGTACCAACGGTCTGCCCCGTGGAGTTTGCAAGTACCGTATACATGCCGTTTAGCGCACTCCCCGTGTCAAGCACCGAATCTACAGTAAGCTGGTACTGCGACGCAAGCGTTGTGGCAGAGGCCGTGTTTGTAGGCGAGCTTGTAGCCCCGCCATAGACTGCCGAAACCCTGTACGTATATGCCGTATCAGGCACAAGCCCCTTGTCCGAGTATGAGGTGGCAGTCGAGTTGGTGTCGCCAACCAGGGTGCTCCAGGAGGCGCTGCTTCCTGCCATCCTCTCAATCTTGTATCCAGTAAGGACAGAGGTGCTGTTTTGGGGCGCTGTCCAGTTCAGGTTTATCTGCGACTGGGATGCCGTTGTGGCAGTAAGGTTAGTCGGCGGCGGAAGCTCGTTTGTCGTGGCAACAGTATATCCTACCGAGGATCCGCCCACTGAGTAGGTGTCTCCTCCCCAGATGTCTACAGGCCCTGAGGTTGAGGCCATTGCATCGCCCTTGGAGTCGTATACTATGACATATGCGTGCATTGGCATCTGCTGGTTCTCCGTGTAAAGGGTCGCCCTTCCGGACTTGTCCACAGGTGCCGATGCCACCACGCTGCCGCTGCCCGATGATGTCGGCTGGACGATGCGCACCATTGCGGCACTTGGCGGCGCGTTGGCAACCGTGACGTTGCCGCCTGCCGTTTCATAATAGTTCTGGAATGTCCCGTTAAGGAGCTGGCCCGCATAGTTTGACTGCGGCTCCATGAACGTGATGAACTGGCTTGACATGTTCAGGTTGAGGGACCTGCTCTCATAGACCGGCACGTTGTTCATTAGCAACTTGAGGTAGTTTGTGCCGTTTGTGATTATGGTACAGTCAACTGTAAGAGGCTGGTTTGGAGACATCCCGGTCCACCAGAGCGACTTGAAGGTCGTGGCCCCGTACGGGCTTCCGTTTGCCGCAACGAGCGCCCACTGGGTGCCGGTGGTCGTGGTAACGGAGGTGCACGTGACATAGTTGACATCCATCGTGCCGTTCTGCACGTACATGCCGTTCTCAAGGTAGTTGTTGCTTGACGGAATGGTCTCAACCGGCGCGGTCACCTTTACGTGGTATAGCGTTGCAGAGGTAATCGGGGTCTGCGCAAAGTATCCTGCATATGTCCCGTTGGCAGGACCTTGGGCCCCTATGTGCAATCCCTGCGGGTCCCTCCACAGGGCATATGGCGCGTTCTCGCCCGGCGCGTCTCCCCCGTATATCCACCACCCTTGGCTTGACTGGAGCTGCGCCTTGGTGGCAGTCTCGTTTGTAAACGAGTCATATGCCACAAGCCCCGAACCTGCCCTGCTGACTGTATAGTTTGTGCTTGAGGGGATCGGGACTACCTGTGGAACTGTCACATTCTGGCTTGGCAGCCCGGGCCCGGTAGTAGGAATGATCCCTGCCGGTATCGGCGAAGGGCTTGGCAGCGTGATACCTCCTGTGGACGGAATCTGGGCGTATGCATGGCCTGCAAAGATACCTGATGAAACCAGCGCAAGTGCAAGAATTATAGTTGTAACGGCATTACTTTCCCTAGATTTTTGTCCCGACATTTTCGAAGAGGCATGTTTTTCGATACATATACCAGTTACCCACGATTTTATCAGAATATTCTTACTGTAGCATCTACGGAGGAATTTTCTGCCAACCCCAAGCCGGACCGGTGACCCGTAGGAGAGCCCTTGGAACCCACCCGGATTTATCCGGGGGTGTCCCCAAGGCGGCCATTTCCAGGCTTGTTGCCGTTTCCAAAGCCATTGTTATGCGGTATCAGTCCACTGTCTGACATGGCATCGCGATCTGAAAACTGGTGAATCTCAATGTGCCCCTTTACGGTACCAACGTTTTGGTATACGACATAACCCGTGCTATTGGCTACGGTTACCGAGAACGTGTCGTGATCTCCTGTCTTGTCAGGATCAGTGATTGTAGAGATGAAAGTATAGTCTGTGCCGTGCTTGTCGTTCCTGTCATGCCTGTCATAGCCCGTGGTACCCACAATTGTCGCCTGGGAAGCCGTTGGATCGACCGAGAGGAAGGATATCGCGTTGCTGTGCATGTCCAGTTTTACGTACCTGTCATGATACTCAAAGCTCCCCTTGATCGTTTTTCCCTTGCCAAGTTCGGATGTCACCTCAAAACCAAAGTTTGTTCCAAGCCCTATGTTGCCGCCGCCTGTTACCCTGCCATCAGTGGGCTCTGCAATTGCACCGGGATCAGATATTACGCCCGTCGCCGGGTTGCCGTCATAAGGACCGTTGTCTGATATGTCAAAAGTCATGGTGTTGCCGGATACGGAAACCGGAACCGCGACCCACGCGTTTCCTATGAGCTTAAAATATTGGGACTGGTGGTGCAGCAAGGCAGGCGAGGTCACAGTTATGGTTACCGATTTTGCCGGCTCAAATCCAGCAACATCCCATGAGAAGAACCCTAGGGGATATCGCCCCGGCGGAGGAGATGCAGCTAGGCTTGACTTTTGTATGGATTCAAGGCTTGTAAATCCCCCCCTGTTTGTATCAAATGTTATCTCTCCGGTTCCTGTCGGAGCAGGTATAGAGTCGGAGGGCGCCGCATAGGTGATGTAGGCTGAGGATACTGCCACAAGCCCCGCCGAGTCGGTTGCATTGACCTCAATCATGTGGCTTCCAGGGGAAAGAGCATTGGTGTCAAATGACCAGCCTACACTTGGACCGGGCGTTATTCCAGAAATTGTGTATGGAATTCCCGAGTCAACCTTCCAGGATATCTTGGAGACTGATACAATGTCAGAGGCGGTGCCCGAGACTGGAACCGTTGCCGTGCTCACTATGGCAGTGTCATGAGGGGACGAAATGGAAACCAGGGGAGGAATCTTGTTCTGTACGTCGACATCAAAGGTTCCTGAGGCCTTGTTGCCATGCGCATCCGTTGCGGTGCATGCGACGGTTGTGTTCCCGTATGCAAATGTACTGCCAGATGCGGGGTTGCATGTCGGGATTACCGGGCCATCAACTAGGTCAGTGGCGTTTGCCTTGTACGATACGGACGCCCCCGACGGCCCTGTTGCCTGCACAATAACCTGCGTTGGCAGCCGGAGTGCCGGTGGCGTCGTGTCAGTTATGGTCACCTTCTGGTATGCCGTCGCGGTGTTTCCCGCGAGGTCTGTCGCAGAATACTGGATAATGGTGGTGCCGACCAGGTAGGAGGAGGTTGCGTTGTTTGTGACAGTGACGGGGCCGTCTACTGCGTCAGATGCTGTGGCGGTGCCAAGACTTGCAGTGGTCCGGGGACCGGCAGCTTCCTGCGTAACGTCGGGCGGGACGGCAATAACTGGCGGCGTTGAATCTATTGCAATGTAAATGAGGTGCGACAATTCCACATTTCCAGCATTGTCAGTGGAGTTGAAGGCAAGGGTGTGGTTGGCGTTGCCTGTTACTGAAAAAGGAGCGGCATAGGCCGTCTGGGGACCGCCGTCAAGAGAATACGATGTCGATCTTACTCCAGAGCCTCCCGGGTTGTCCGCTGCTGATAGTGTAACCTGGACCGGAGACACATACCACCCGTTATCTCCCTGCGTTCCAGACAGCGATACGGTCGTAGTTGGTGGAATGGAATCACAAAGGGTGATTACCGCATTTCCCTTGAAAATTCCAGAGTTTGTGAGCATGCCTCCGCAGATGTCATTTATCACATCCTGGTTGTTGACTACCCCGCTGTTAGTCACGTTGCCCAGATTATCAATCACGCCATAGTTGTTTAATGAGCCAAAAATCCTCACCAGTCCCGAAAAAGACTCGCCCCCGTTTGCGATGGCCATTGCGCTTGGGGCGTCATTTGTAAAATTACCATAGTTATTTAGCACGCCGCCATCCCGTAAATCGAACTGGTTTGTAACATGCCCTGACTTTGCATTTGTCACTGCCGCATTGGAGTTTATCGACATGACCCCCAAGCCAAGCATATCAAGTGTCCCAGTATTGTTAAAAGATCCGCCGTCTACGGAAAAGTCCGGCAGCTGGTCCTGTGAAAATGAAATGCTGATGGACCCTGGATTTGTGAATGTTCCCTGTGTCTCGATATTGGCAGATGTGATATTCATCGAGCCATAGTTAGAGAAGGCGGCAGAATTTTGTATGCATGAAGGGGAGGAGCTACAGTCAATTTTTCCCGAATTGTCAAAGGATCCGGAATTTACAATTTCGCCGGTCCCGTCAATTGAGCCACCGGCAAAGTTTTTCGCCCCGCCGCCCGAATTTATCTCCAAGTAACCGGGATGGTAGAAGCCTAGCCCGTTGTGCATCTGCCCGTGGTTGTCAAACATGCCTCCGCCATAGACCGTATAGATGCCCGTATTGGTTAGTTCGTTGTAGTTTGTCAGCGTCCCTGCCCCATTTAACGTCCCGTTATTGGTAAACGACCCCGTGCTGGAAATTGCCAGGGTAGTGCTGGAAGGGATCTCAAGGGTATTTCCCGAGCGAAGTTCAATGTTTCCATTTATCGCACATGTGTTAGAATTCCACGAGCCACCCAGTGGTGACTGGCATGACTGCTGGTCCAGGAACCTGGAAGTTAGCAGTATGGAATTGGAAGGCGAGGAGCCTCCTCCCTGGGAGTTTGATGACAGCGCGTAGATCTCATAAAAGCCCGGCAGGAGGCCCGGGGTGGGGCTGACGGACCAGTTCCCCTGCGAATCGGTGGTGGTGCTTGCCACGGATGTTCCGTTTGCAAAAATGGCAATGGATTCAGGCATTCCTCCGTTGGATGTAAGATTGGACCTCCCCGAGATTGCCAATGATCCAGTCAAGTCCACACCGGACTGCGTAGTTATCACGGGAGGACAAAGGACGGTATAGTCTACTGGGTTTCCAGATACCGCATTTCCGGTAAAGCTCGAACCGCACGATTCATCCTTTATGGCGCCCGAATTGTCGATTGTTCCCAGGTTTGAAATCGCGCCACTGTTGTATACTATCCAGTTTATCGGGATGGTCAGCACGGTCCCTCCCTCTATCGCCACTGCAGAGGTTGCGGGTACGTTACAAGCGTCGATAAAGCCTAGGTCAGAGGTGCCTTCCAACGGGTAGCTTGTGCAGGTTGAGTTGTCAAGGGTTATGTCAAACGCTCCCTCATTTATGATTGAGCCAGATGGCGAGATTGTTCCAGAATCGCTTAGCGTGGACCCGGCACTGTTTGTAATCGTGCCCCTGTTTGATATTATGTTGTAGTTTCCGATGCTGCCGCCGTTCTGGTTTACAATGGAGCCTCCGCCATTTACATAAATGGCGCCGTCGTTGTTCAGGCTACCATAGTTTGTGATGGACCCAGTTCCGGTGACATTTAGCGTTACCCCGGATCCTATCTGAAAGGAATTGCCTGACTGTATGGTAGACTGGCCTGTAACTGTACAGGTATTCGTACCAGGGTCCCAGCTTCCTCCCAGAATCGCTGCGCACACGCCCGAGTCTAAAGCATGGCCAACCGTGACTGTTATGACGTTTGATGGTGGCGAATCAATGCGGGATGCCCCATACCCATTTGAGTTTGTTGTTGCAAGTGCATACAGGTTATAGATTCCCTGCGAGAGGGGCACGGTCACAGACCATGCGCCGCTCGAATTTGTCACGGCGCTGGCAAGAGGGGCAGAGCACAGGTAACAGCCATCTGAAACAAAGATTGTAAGGGGTGACCCCCCGTTCGATGCAAGGTTTGAGGTTCCGCCCAGGGTAACAGAGTTGGCCGATATGACTATTCCTGACTGGGGGAAGGTAATCAATGGCGCACATGGGCTGTACTGGATTGAGCCCGGCGTGGGCGGATTGCCGCTGATTGCTCCCGCACATTTGTCAAGTATCGAGTTGTTGAAACCTGTTATGGAGCCGCTGTTAGAAATGGTGCCATCGTTAATCATCAAACCAGACTGAGAGTTGATTATGGTGATGTCGATTGAACCTTGGTTGCTGACTGTCGCATCGTTGGTAAATATTCCTGTTGTCTGGATGACACCTCCCTGACCATTCAAAATGGTGCCGTTGTTTGATAGGGAACCCTGGCTGTTAATGGTGCCTAGGTTATCCAGATTTCCCCCGTTTTCAAGAACCATGCCGGGGTTGATTGCCAGTAGCGTGCCAGTTCCCACGGTTAGCTTTGACTGCGGGTCAATTGTGACATTGCCCGACACCTGCACCGTGCCAGCCCCGCTGAGCGAAATTGTCGCATCCCTAAAGCCTGTCAGATATATCGTGCCGCCGGGGGCCTGATAGCTGCCAGGATAGAAAGTAAGGCTTGAGTTTGTGGTTATCTCGCCCGAGTTGGTGACTGCGGGACTGTTAAAGTCGAACTTGCTCTTTATGCTGGTAACATATCCCCCATCCAGGGTGTTGACCTGGCCGCCAGAGTCAATGTTCAGGGTTGTTCCGTCCACAACAAATTTTCCGCCATTGATGACCTCCACCTGTCCCCCCTGCTGGACTTCGCCTAGTGCGCCATTGCCGCCGGTGTACCAAGAGGCAGCCCCATCCAAGGTGATAATGCCCTGGTTAACCTCGACCTTGCCGCCGGAGCCTACGGCCATTCCAGAGTCTGGAGTTAATTGCATGCCCCCCTCTACTATGAGATTTCCGTATACGTTAAGGCCGGTGCCTTGAACATAAAGCGATCCACCGGGGGCGATGAGCAGGGTCACGCCAGACGGCAGGTTAATCTGCGCTACGGAGAGCGTGAGCGAGGAGGACACAATGCATTGGCCATTGCTCCATGTGGTTTGAAGTATGTTTTCGCAATATGACTGATCCAATGTGTAGGCCGAGTCAGCATGAGCAGGACTGGCAGATCCTAGAGAGAGAACCATTACAATTAGGAATGAAATTGCGGGGATGACAACCTTGGATGCCGTTATTTTCGCGCGGCTGTGCCCATTAGAACTACGGTCGAGGCGTTTTAGGTCCCGTTGGTTTGCGGCATTTATTTTTTGATGACGCAACATCTGGTTAACATTCTAGAAATTTCTTCTATAAAAAGAAATCATTATAGAATCAAGTTTCATCTTGGAACCAGAGATCGGCTCCGAGCCTTGGACTCGTTTGCAATATTTTGCAATTGGTTTTTCATCCATCCAAACAATTCTAAATTAAAACTCGCACATCTTGAAAATGTGGCACGTGGAAATTCCCAGGTCACACAAGGATATGCGGGAGCTCCTTCCAAGCAGACCCGGGCTCTACCAGGTCTTCTTCTCAAGGAAGAGTTGTAGAGCGATTCGGGCAATGGCACCAAGGGTCATCGCAAGCCAAGGAAGACGAAATCCTCTGGCATCTGCCCCTTGGCGGATAGACGGAAGACCTGCACTGGCAGGTTCCAGACTGCTGTGACTCCCGGGTTTGTTGTGCTGATGGCCGGGCGTCGCCTCCAGGGCCATGCGCGCAGCATGCTAGAACATGGACGGATAATACCCCTGATGAGGATTCTGGCACTGATGGCAACACGGAGGATCAACCTATATAATGAAACAAGGAGGGAGTTTTTAGGCGGAGTTAGTCTAGCCCGGCATGACGTCAGCTTCCCAAGCTGAAGGCCGCGGGTTCAATTCCCGCACTCCGCACTCTGATTTACACCAGGACACAAGTGCTGTCATCACCGCATCGTCTAACGTGTGCAATATTCAATCTATACCACATGGATGTAGCGTGGTAACAGTGCCTATAGAAGGAAACCACACCAGGTTTTTAGATTTCATTGACGTAATATCATCACATGATAGACGTTGACGAGCTCCTAAAAGTGCTCGACGGCCTGATAGTCTCGATAACATCCGGCAACCGTGACAGGTCCAAAGGATTCGGGCTTGTCGGGATTGACTACTCACTAAAAGTCAACACGCTTGATTCCCTTGCAGATTCACAGCCAGCCGGCAAGATACGGGTCGGGCAGGAAAAAGAGCCCCTCGTTGACGTCATAGAAACTGAGGACACTATCCGAATAATCGTCGAACTTCCAGGCATCAGAAAAGAGGACGTAAGATATAGCGTGAATAACGAGTTCCTCGATATCGAGATATTCAAGGACTGTACATACAGAAAGCAGATACCCTGCAGCGTAGAGCCAGAGAGAATCTCGGTGAAATCAAACACGGTCAACAACTCTGTCTTGGAGATAGTGTTTGCAAAAAATACCAAGGGACCACACGTATAATTTCTGGGCTCAGAAAGTAATCCCGTTCTCACAGCATAATCATCCAAGCAACCTTTCAAAGTCTTCCATAGTCATGCCAGCACCACTTACAATTCTACCCAGTGTGCCTCTCTTCAACTCGGCGTGCAACGGGATAGTGATTTTGATAGTCTTATCGTCTTGAATTTTTTCCAGTCTAACATGGCTACCTTTTTGCCTTATTACCCTAAAGCCAGCCTTGCTTAGTGCTTTTATGGCATCTTTGCCAGAGACAACGGGCAGCCTTGGCAATCAAATTGCCACCTCAACAATCTCTTTTCCTTCAGCCTTATCTGTATATTCCAAGTATAGTTCTACAGCTTCACGTATATTGTCAAGAGCCTCTTTTTTCGAATCCCCCTCACTTATACATCCGGGAAGGGACGGCACGTAAGCTGTATATCCACCCTCCTCTGCCCTTTCTAATACCACTTTTATCTTCATCCATTTTGATTAGGCCGATGTAAGTTATTAATGGTACGCTTCATGTCTATTTGCAAGAGCCTGAAAAATATGGCAGGTTCCTCTTTTAATGGCAATAGGCCAAGAAACATCATCGCCTCGGGATGTTGATTGCCGCCTTGCTATCCAACAATTGTCCGAGATAGACATTCAACCTCATGATGTTTTTTCCACATAAGCATCGGGTTCAATTCCGCACTCCGCACTCCGCACTCCGATTTACACCACGACACAAGTGCCGTCCTCACCGCATTGCCTCAGGGCCGTCAATCTCTGCCATAAACTGACTTGTGGTCACATACTCGCAGCAATACGATCGTATTGTCTTGGGTATTGCATGGTGCTGCCGTAAAAGGCAAATTCAAAAAGATTCTGCGTGTATTTGCGTATGAGCTTGGAAGGGGAGATAGGATAATCAGGGTGTTTGCAAGACACAGGCCTTCTCACAACAAACTAGCACATCTTCACATACAAATCGGGATAAGTTCCCGCGAAATACTCGGGATAAGCCCTCAGAATCCAGGAAGGATCCTGCGCCCATAGGATGAAAGCATTACAAGGGCGGCAAGTGCAGAAATGGAAAGCACGGCTGCAGGGCCTGCTGGAAACTCGGGTGCCGAGGCCTGCCGCGGGGACAAGAACGACACCACCGAGACGTTGTTTGAACTGTGGTTTGTCACGAACACCTCGCCCCTGGCAGGATCGTAGGCGGCGCTTGAAGGCCCGTCGCCCACAGCCTCCTTTGAGACCACCGCGTTGCTGCTGTCGGAGATTACTGATATATTGTCCGAGCCATAGTTTGCAACTGCCACAGTCCCGCTGGCAGGATCATATGCCGCCGCGTCCGGGTCATTTCCAACCGTTATCGTTGCAACCACCGAGTTTGTACTGTCGGAAATGACAGAGACCGTGTTGTCGCCGCTGTTTGTCACAAACATCTCGCCCCTGCCCGAATCGTATGCTATTCCATTTGGCCCGTTGCCCACCTTTATCGTAGCAACCACCGCGTTTGAGCCGTCAGAGATGACCGAGACCGTGCCGTCGCCCATGTTTGTAACAAATATCTCGCCCTTGCCCGGGTCGTACGCAACCGCATACGGCGTGTTCCCCGTGCCTATTGTTGCAACGACCGAGTTTGAGCCGTCAGAAATAACCGAGAGGTTGTTTGAGACCCCGTTTGCGACAAATATCTCCCCCTTGGCAGAATCGTATGCCACATCAAAGGGCTCGCTCCCTACGCCGATCGTACCTACCACGGTTCCCGTCCTGTCAAATATCACAGAGACGTTGTTTGAAAGGTTGTTTGTCACAAATATCTCCCCCTTGGCAGAATCGTATGCCGCGCCCATGGAATGGACGCCCACGTCCACAGTCCCTATGATCTTGTCGGTGCCGTCTGAAATTACGGAGACCATCCCTGGAACGGAATTGACCACATACATCTCGCCCTGGCCAGAGTCGTATGCTATGCCGTCAGGGCCGCTGAGGACGTTTATTGCCGCGCCTGGCGTGAGCGCGCTTGCATCATGAAATGATACCACAAGGATGCCAAGCAATAACATGGAAAAGAAAACGCCTGTTCTTGCATCCACGCGGGTTATTCGTGTACGATAATATTTAAAATCGGCAAAGGCTCTCAGGGCAGGCCCACCCCGGCCCCGACTTGCAAAGACATCCCATGCCACGAAGAATATCAGCTGCTTGATGGTTTTGATTTTCAGGAAATGAAAATGATGAAACCTTTGGGCCCCAACCCGGTTTGCCTGCGCGGCCTTTCCTCATGGTGCGGGCCTGACAGGGCCTGCGGTCCATGTTGGGTTGCGGATCCCGATGTGCTGCTCGATCTTCATGTCGGCCTTTTCAACCGGCAGAAACAGCTTTGTGGTGACAAGGCCCGACACTCCGTGCAGTACGGGATTCTGCCCATCCAAGGACTGCGCTATATGTCCCGCAAGGTATGTCTGGCCAGGAACAAGCAACGCGAGGCCTATGATAGTCCCAAGTGCAAGCAGCGCAGGTGCGCCAATCCCGCGCCGAATCTCAGCCCCGTCCCCGGATTTTGGGCCCGTAAAATTGCGATGCAACAGCCCTACTTGGGCAGGGCAAATTATAAGACGTGTGAAAATTTGTTCTGTCTTGGAGATTCGTAACTTTAATCCATGTTTGTTATCATGTAGGACCTAGGGCGGAAGGATTTGCATATCGTACTGGCATAATGCAGGACCTGATTCCATGCAAAAGCGCTAGGGCCCCAGGGCATAGACTGCGCTTACGCTGACTGAGACCTGCTGCTGCCCCGGCAGTATGGGGATGGTGCCCCCCGAGCTGCCCGCCGAGGATGCAGCTAGCGGCCCATAGTAAAACCCGCCGTTATACACCGACATGCTCCTGAGGCCTGTCACCTTCAAGCCAAGGTCGGATGCAGCCTGGTCTGCCTTGCTCCTCGCGTCGGCTATTGCCTGGGAAGTCAGCGGGCCGAGGCTTGATTGGACCTTGTCGTTTGATATTGCAAAGTAAAAGTAGACGCTTGTGGCCCCGTTCTTCACTGCAGTGTCTATCCACGAGGAGACCGAGCCGATATCAGTGCTTGTAACCATTATTGTATTTGATACGGAATATGCCGTGAGGTTGCCAGGGCCGTACGTGCCTGGCACGCTCTGGTATATCGGGTTGATGCTAAAGTAGGACGTGTGGATCTCCCCCGCCGGGACGCCCGCAGACTCGAGCGCGTTTATGACACCCTGCGTCCTGATGCCGTTCTCCTCAAGGGCTGCCGAGGCGGTCTTGTTTACCGTGTTCACCCCAAGCGAGAGGGTCACCTCGTCGGAGGTTATGGAGGTGGTTGCACTGCCGCTTATGGTTACGAGCGTCTCGTTGCCAGACGATACCACCTGCGGAACAGGCAGGGGGGACGCACCCTGGTACTGGGGCTCCGCGATGGCGGGGTTGGTAGGACCCTGGGAATGAACCAACTGGGCCCACGCGTTTTGGTGTGGTCCTACCGCACCCGATACCGCGATGACCGCGAGCACGACTCCAATGCTCGAAAGCTTTGGCACACTGCGCATTCCCCCTTGTTTACGTCCCGACAAAGTTAAGCCTTGTTCAAATTGGATACAGATTCCCGTCACTGTACAATGATATCGAACAACTGGCAGGAGTTCGGAACCGTACAAATGAAACATAACAGTCCTTTGGCAGTATAATCAATACAAAATTTCTGTCCTGCTTTTACCGTGGAATCGTCATGGCATAGCGCGGCATCCATGATATGTAGTGGACCTAAATTTTTGCAAACATATCTTTTGTCCGCAATCTTCTTATCCAAAGATGCCGATGATATACCGAGTCAGCAGACTCAAACCCAGAAAACACGAACGAATACGCGCAATGCACGCCATCGACATGGCACCACACGAAAAGTAATGCAACCTACATAACAAGAAAATTTTCCCCCCATGGCACCCCAAGCCCACACCACTAGTCCCCCCACCCTTCCAAGATGAACTAAAAACACGGTACAGCCGCACAGAATTTTCCTGCAGAACAGCAATCCATGAAAAACCCCCATAGCAAAACGCCATGACAGGCTACAACAACAAGATGCCATGATATACCATCATAACAAGATGCCATGATATACCATCATAACAAGATGCCATGATATACCATCATAACAAGATGCCATGAAAGCCGCAGAAACAAAATGCAGTTACAAACTCCCTGGAAAATTTTCCATGACATCAATACCGAAGATGGACCAAAGGCAACATACCGACTGGTACCGCCGGGCCAAAAACTGCAAAGATGCCTTTAGGACCTCCCCATATTATTTACTCCCCCCTATAGCTTTTTTTTCAAAAATTTTTTTTAGACAGTCTAACCCTGCAGGGCCGTCCAGGTACTTCCTGCCCAGATGCACCCCCCAAGCTGCAGGCATTACTACAGGGATGTCATTACTACAAGTATCATTTCTACAGTGATGTCATTTCTGCAGGGATATCATTACTTGAGGCATATCATACTACAAGTATCATTTCTGCAGGGATGTCATTTCTGCAGGGATATCATTACTTGAGGCATATCATACTACAAGTATCATTTCTGCAGGGATGTCATTCCGGCATTTCCAAGCTAGCCCTTCCTTAGGATCCCAAGTATCTCCCCGGTCTCGGCCTCTGACATCTTTGGCCTGTCGCGGAACATGCTATGAACGGGCCCCGCGCCGTCCCCGGGTTTCCGTGGTATCACATGCACGTGCACGTGGGGCACCTCCTGGCCTGCCTCCCTCCCGTTGTGCACAGCCACCAGGACCGAGGGCCCAAGCCTTTCGGCCCTTGCCGATACCACCCTTACCGCCTCAAAGAGGTCCGAGGCCTCGCCTGCAGGCATCCCCTGTATCTTTGCATAATGCCTCCTTGGCACCACAAGCGTGTGCCCCCTTGCAAGCGGGAACGCGTCAAGGAACGCAACCGAGTCTGCAGTCTCGTAGACCCTCCCCGACGGCACCTCCCCGGATACAATCCTGCAGAATATGCAGTCCAATTACATGACTCGGGCCCTGCGCGTTAAAAATTTTATTCAAGTTCAGATATCGCCTGGGATATGGCATCCCTGTCCGGCGCGTCGGGCATCCCAGCAAGGTACCTCCCAAGGTCCTCGCGCGCGCCCGCCCTGTTGCCAAGCTCCATCCTTGCAATGCCCCTGTTCTTAAAGACAGGTACGAACCTCGAGGGGTTTATCTCGATTGCCATGGTATAGTATTTTTCAGCAGAATTGTAGTCCTTCTGCTTGATATAGTAGTTGCCAAGGCCCCTGTACGCAAGGTAGCACCTTGGGTTTGCCTGAATGGCCCTGTTGTAGTACTGCGCAGCCTCGGGCCTGTTCATGTCGTTGAGCATCCCGGCATAGAGGCACGACGCGGTAGAGTTTGACGGGTCAGTCCCAAGGGCCTCCGCAAGCCCAGACAGCGCCTCGTCGTTTTTTCCCTGGAGCCTCTTCTTCTCTGATTCAAAGCACCTTCTGTTTGACCGTGCCTTTTCGTCGCGCGGCACCCTTGCCTCGGCCATGATATCAGGCGGGGCAATCACAATTGCAAGCCTGTCGTCCTCCTGCCACTGCAGGTCAAAGGTGTCCTCGGGTATCGCGCCTATCTTGTCCGGTTCGGGGATGTAGTGCAGTACTGCGCGCTCATCCTCGTCATACCCTATGACAAGCGAGGCGTGCTGGACCACGTCCCGCAGGCCCGGAAGTATGACTATGACAGGTATGCCCGACGCCACAAGCCTCCTCAGTTCCCTTACCGACAGGTTGAGTATGGCGCACGCAAGGCCGTGCCTTTCCGCAAGCTCGACGCCCTCGACAAGTATCGAGCCCTTGACGCCGGGGTATTTTTTTGCAATCTCGGCAGCCTCTGCCATCGGGAGGTCCACCCCCCAGTACTTGGCAACTGCGGATACCACAAGCGGCAAACAGATGTTCTCCTCGCTTACCACTGGCACGTCTAGCGGCTGGCCGGACTCCATGTAGTTTTGGAGTCTCATGCAAGATAATTTATGCCAATACGGCGCCCCCGTGCCGCGCGCGATGCCGGCCCGCCCTCACCTGAGCGAGGCAAAGCACGCAAGTACCCTCCTGCCGTCGGGGCTCATCTCGGGGTGGAACTGCGTGCCAAAGACGTTCTTTCCGTCGTACTGGAACGCCTCGTACTCGCACCCGTCGGATACAGCAAGGGTCCGGAACCTTGCGTCAAGCGTTGCCACCTTGTACGAGTGGGACTCGAAGACCGAGACCGTGCCTGAAAGCAGCGGGTTGTCAAGTATGGTCCTTGCGGCTGCAAGACCGTGGCGGGGGAGGGCCATCTTTTTTATCGTGCCGCCAAGGGTTATCGCAAGGATCTCGGCCCCGTAGCAGATTCCAAGGAGGGGCCTGCCGTCTGCAAGGCACCTTTTCACGATCCTGGAGTTTGTCGCGTTCATCGCCGCGTCGTTTTTCCTCCTGCCTGAAAGTATGACCGAGCCTGCCTTGGATACCATGTCGTCAGTCACGGACCCGGACGGGACCATGATGTATTGTATCCCAAGGTCGCCAAGCGAGATTGCTATATAGTCGGTGTAGACCGAGCCGTTGTCTACAACCAGGAGCAACTATCCTACCCCTATTGCGATGTAGTGCAGCTCGGGCACGTTGTTGTTTACTATGATGGTGCCGAGGTTGACCGTGCTGTTCTCCTGCCACATTATGACCCTGTTGTTTGGCTGGACAAATTCCTTTACAAACCCGGCAATCAGGGTCTTGGCGTTGTCGATATCCGACGACTGCTCAAATGTCGTGTTGCCCTCAAGGAAGGTGAGCGGAAGCGAGATGGTAGTCGGCATGACCACGTCAATCTTGTCGTCCTTGAGTATGGTCTTTATCGCGTTTATCCTGGAGGTCTCGTCAAGGGCTAGCGCCGTGGTAACGTTTGACGGCGTCACGCCTGATAGCTTGGCAAGGTACGCGGCAAAGGCCTGCTGGGGCGTGTTTCCAAGGCCCACAAAGTACTCGCCGTCAAAGGCCGCGCCTACCGCCGCTATGGTTCCAAGCTGGGTCACGACCCCCCCGGTGCCTGACGTGTATACCGGGATAAAGTACACGTCGTGGTCCCCGACCCTGTACAGTATGTTGTCGCCGTACCTCGGGCTCTGGAGCAGCGTCTTTAGCTGGCGAAAGTCCGAGTCCTTGTCAAGCGCCTCCTGGACCGACGAGGGCCCGAGGAGCTTGGTGGGCGAGTCAAGCGGCACCTGGTAGAACTGCATCTTCCCAAGGTTTGATATGTCGTTCTGGACCGTCATGAACCCCGCAAGGTTCCTTCCCGCCGAGCCCCGCAGCTCAAGCGAGAGCAGCCCGAGGTACGTTATCTTGTTGAATCCCGGCGGCTTGGCCTCCACATAGTATGTCGAGACTCCGTCCGGTACCTCGTAGAAGTTGTTTGCCTGGATGAAGGTGGACGTGTCGGTGACGTGGTAAATGTTGAACATGTCGACCCTCCAGTTGAAGAGCTCCTCGGGGTAGCGCAGCTGCTTGTCGAGCCACTGCGGCATCGGGATGAACTTGTCCTTGTACTGGGAGTAGAACATGTCGGTGAAAAAGTCGTTTCCTGTCTTGATGAGCGTGACGTTCCCGTTGTAGACGTCTATCAGGGCGTATCCGACAAGCCTCAGGTACGGGTTTGATACAGACCACGGCACGTTCTTTGTGTCAAACCCCACTATGAGCGGCATGAGCCAGTAGGTCTTGTTGCCGTTTACCACGGGCAGCGAGTCTATCTGCGCGCCGTTTGACCAGGTGTACTGGAAGTACGGGTAGAGGAGCTGCATCCTGTCGTGTATGTCCCTGTATCGTATGATATGGATGGGCTCGGTAGGGTACGAGAGGAAGAAGTTAGGCTCGAAGAGCTGCGACATGGGCGGCGCAACGTCAAGGCCCCCGCTGCCGGAATAGGTGGCGTTGTTAAGCTCCGCAGTCTGGGTCCTGCCGGACGGGTATGCGGCCCAGGTGTCGGAGAAGAGCCCGCCCTCGCCGTAGTATATCATCCTCTGCTTGAACAGCTGGCTGCTGTCCACTATGGTGCCGTTGTGGGCGTCAAGCGTGAGAAAGCCGTTGTCAACGTGGGTGTAGACAAAGTGCTGGTTGTACCAGACGTTCTCGGCCGAGACTGAGTTTGGCAGCACGGGCTCCATGGAGACCGTCCAGTAGAGCGTGTTGTTGAACCTCAGTATGTCGTTGTTTGCAAAGTTTACGTACGGGATGAGGCCGATTTCCGGCTTGAGCTTGGCAAGGGCTGCCTCGAGGTCCCAGACCCTCACCTTGTCAAGCACGTCGTTGTTCTGCGCCACATAGCTTGAGATCTGGTCGGGCGGGACTGGCGATATCTTGACGGTGTGCGGGACTACGGATATCTGGTCGAGCTGGCCGAGGTACCTGTTCACCCCTATCTGCTGGGCCTTGTAGGGCCCGAGGTACTCTATCTTCCTTGCGTCGGCAATCGAGTTGTTGACTGCCATTATCGAGCCTGCAATTATTGCTATTATTATTATGGTAAATATCCTGACGTAGACGTCCCGCCTTGACGGGTGGATTATTACCCGCGCCTTGAACCTGTCGATAAAGTAAAAGGCCGCAAGTGCAAAGCCTGCCGCAAAGGTTCCGGCAATCGCGTACTTGGTGTTGTAGTCGATCTGGTCGGTGAAGAACATGTTGAAGGCTGCCCAGATCACCCCCACCGCGATTACGCCCTCGATTGTGGACACATAGTCGAGGAACTTGGGCTTGCCCTTTGAGGCGTCCTGGATGTACGATATTATCACCCTGACGATATTGTGGAGCCCGACGTACAGCACCAGGCGGAGGCCCACCACCGCAAGCAGCGGCGGCACAAGTATTGTCAGGGCCGGAATCATCGGCACGACGGCGTTTGTGGCATAGCTTGGGTCCGAGGGCGGCGAGACAAACGGCAGGGAGAAGATCTTCCAGACGGAACTTGTGTCGAGGCTGTTTCCCTGGAGGATGTATACCATCGCAAAGCCGAAGATCAAGTTGGTAAAGAAGGCGCCAAAGAGCAGCACCTTTGTAATCTGCCATATCACAAAGTTCGGGATTGAGAGCCTGTAGTCCTTGAACGACGGGATGCTTTCGGCCTGGGCGTACGTGCCCTTGCGGAAGAGCGTCACGACGACATGGAGCGAGTACCACGAGATCGAGGAGCGGCTCCTTATGTTGACGCGGATTAGCGCAATCGAGGAGAGGACCAGGGCCGAGACAAGCGAGAAGTAGAGGGGCTTGGTAAAGAGCGTGCCAAACTCCATAAAGTTCATGTAAAGTACGACTGCCTGGTTTGAGCCCATGACAAAAATTACTATGCCTATGATTGCGGCGATCCCTATCTTGATGTACCTGCTGGCGTCACGCGGGGGTGGGCCTGCCTGAGTTGAAGAACTGTACAAAATCACCCATCCTCCATTCGCGTCAAATTAATGTCTTCCCAACTACCGGTGCCCCCGCCTCTATTAATAAGTGAAGGTAGGATTCTCAGACGGCACTAGCTAGGCCCTTGCAGATCAGGTATACCGCCGCGTACTTGGGGATTGACACCCTCTCGCCCGCATAGGGGCCGTACTTTTTGTTCCGCAGCCTCACCGGCACGGGGCAGCATGCGGCAACCTCCACCTTCTCGTCGCCAAGCAGGCAGGCGTCGGTAAACGGGTCAAACGACGCAAGGTCCTGGGCGCGCACCTTTGCAAGGCCGCTCTTTGAGTTTATCGAGCCCTCAAGCCTGAAGATCCTGTGCACGTCCATCGTCACCTTCGGGTCGACCCTTGCGCCGATTGTTTTTTTCAGCCCGTCAAGCCTTGCCTGGAATGCCGCGTACCCCTCGAGGACTACCTGGCGCGATATCTTCTGCGCCCTGCTCCTTGAGCCAAATATCCCGGACGCCACCCTCCCGCGCCAGCCGGGCTCGCCAAGCTCGGGAAGCGACGACTTGGCGGAGTTTTGCCTGCGCATGCCAAAGGCCTCGGGGATTGCGCCGTTGAACATCACATAATCTACAAGGTCGGCCCTCTCGTGGGAGCCTAGCGACTCGTAGGCGGGGCTAGGCACCTTGATGTGAAAGCCCTCGTTGCCTGAAAAGTAGACCTGCACGTCGGCGGGGCTTATGCCGAGGTCCCCGTCCAGTATTGCTGCGAGCTTGGCGACCTCCTTTTTTGACTCGTCGATGCAGTTCCTGCACGCGACCGAGACTGACTCGACCTTCGGGGAGGCGCAGGACGGGCAGGCCGCGTGCCTTCCCTGTGCCGCATTCCCGCATGTACCGCACCTTGATACCGAGTGGGACGGCCTGCAGTCAAGGGCGAGGTCCTTTGCGTCAATGTCAAATATCAGGTCGGCCCCCTTCCAGTCCTTCTCGGCCATCGGCATCGACGGGAACGAGTAGTATGCGTTTGAGCAGTAGACGTCTGACGGCGTCTCCCTCATCAGGAGCAGGTGGAGTTCCTTGATGTCCCGTATTGCAATGTGCCTTGTCATGCCGCCGTTGAACTTTTGGTACCCAAACTCCCGCTCGCCAATCTTTGGCGGGACCGGTATGAGGTCGTGGTGGTTGAAGTAGTACTCCTTGATTGCGTTCTCCACAAGGGCTGCGTCCCGCTCAAGCATTCGGCCTAGGCCTCCTCTTGCCGAACTGGGCGGGGTTTATTACGCCGTCGCACTCGGGGACCGCAAAGCAGAGGTTCTCGCTCCTCAGCTTGTCGCACGAGGGGCAGGAATATTTCGTTCCCCTGCCCGAGGCGCCTGATATGTGCTCAAGCTGGTATCTTGTTATCCTCTCGTTATAGTCCGGCGCGTTCTTGAAGAGCGGCGCTATCTGGTCGGTCGTCTGGCCCCTTGACAGCAGGAAGGTTGCAAGCAGGAACCTGCCCGAGTGGGGGAGGTTCTCGCCCTTTTCGAGCACCTCGATTGCGTGCTTGACGCACGGGGGATAGTCTGACGAGACCACCACCGCGTCTGAAAACCTTGATGCAAGCGAGACTAGATCCCTGACCCTTGCCTGGAAGGCCTCGGGGATCTGCGGGAGCGAGACTGCTTGGATCCTCGAGTTGATGTACTGGCCAAGCTCGGTGCGGATGAGCCTTACTGTCTCGTGCGCGGTGAGGCGGACATGGCCCGAGCCTACCCGCCTGTTTACGAGCTTCCACTCCTTTTCGTGAAAGTGGACCGCCCTCTTGAGGTAGTCCGATACCCTGATGACAAACTCGTCGCTCTCTACTGAGACCTCGACCCCGAAGAGCTCCCGGATTATCTTGAGGGGCAGGTCGAGGCTCTTCTTGCTTGACCAGAGGTCCTGCTGGAGGTACCGCTCGGCGCGGCGCGCCTCGGCAAGCGCAAACCGCCGCGTAAGGGTCTGGACGGACGCCGCCTTGAGAAGTATTACTGCAACGATAAACGAGAGAATTTCCATGTCGGGGTTTTCAAGGCGCGAGTCGGAGCCGTAGATCTGGCCCGAGGAGGCGACGACTATCCTCCCGTATGCCTTGTCGACAAGGGGCGCCCAGTCCGGGTGGCCAAGCTGCTCGAGGTTGAATCCCTTGTCCCTAAGGTAGGCCCCCGCCTCTGCAAGGAAGGGATACTTGGCAAGGTCCATGATGCCGGGCTGTAGCACGCATCCTTTGACAGTCCAGACCATAAAAATCTGATTCTGCGGCGCCCCCCTTGCACATGAGGCTGCGCGGCACGGTTCCAAGCTTCGGATTTAAATTATGCCCGATCGAAGAACCTGCATGCAGGTAGGGATGCATGTCTCCATCTCTGGCTCCATCGACAGGGCCGTCGACAACGCGGTCGCGATGGGCTGCACTGCCTTTCAGATTTTTACGCGCAACCCCAGGGGGTGGGCTGCCAAGCCCCTTGCCGCAGGCGACGTTGCCAACTTTAGGAAGAAGCTCGGTGCGTCCGATATAGACAGGTACGCGACTGTTGCCCACATGCCATACCTTCCCAACCTCTCCTCGCCCGAGGACGACCCGTTTGCAAGGTCGCTGGGCTCGCTCATCGACGAGATAAAGCGCTGCAGCAAGCTTGGCATACCCTATATCGTCGCGCACCTTGGCAGCCACAAGGGCGCGGGGGACAAGAAGGGGATTGAGAAGCTTGTCAAGGCGTTCAACAAGGCGGCCGACGACACCGGCGACGACGTGATGATCCTGCTTGAGAACACGGCAGGCCAGAAGAACAGCGTGGGGTCGGACTTTGGGCAGCTTGCCTCCATTTTCGAGCAGCTCAGGCCTTCCAAGCGGTTCGGGGTCTGCCTTGACACGTGCCATGCCTTTGCGGCAGGGTACGACCTTAGGACCGACAAGGCGGTGCATGACACTCTTGACAAGTTCAACAAGACTGTGGGCTTTGAGAACCTCAAGATTCTCCACCTCAACGACTCCAAGGGGGAGATAGGGTGCAACATAGACAGGCATGAGCACATCGGGCTTGGGCACATAGGCGAGAAGGGCCTTGCAAAGGTCATACACTCGGTCAACTCAAAGGATATTCCGATAATACTTGAAACGCCGATTGACGAGAGGCGGGACGACCTTGGCAACCTTAAAAAAGTTAAGGAACTTGCCGGGTGATATCCATGGTGAACTACGAGCAGGTAATCCAGCTTGCCCTTGAGAGGGGCTTTTACTTTCCAAGCTGCGGCATCTATCCTGACGCCCCGGCGGGGTTCTGGGAGTACGGGCCGTCCGGGGTCAGCCTGAAGAACAAGTTCATAGAACTGTGGCGCAGGGAACTTGTGAGGCGGGACAGGATGTGGGAGATTGACGGGTCCCAGATAATGTCCCAGTCGGTGTTCCTTGCCTCGGGGCACCTCTCCTCGTTTGCAGACCCCGTGGTAAAGTGCCAAAAGTGCGGCTCGATATTCCGGGCCGACAAGATGATTGCGGAGGTGTGCTCGGTCGTAATCCCCGAGTCTGCCGAGCTTGAGGCGTTTGACAGGACCATTGCGGAGAAGAACATCAGGTGCCCCAAGTGCAAGGGGGCGCTTGACGGCGCAAAAAAGTTCAACATGATGTTCCGGGTCGGCATAGGCCCGCAGGACGAGCCTGCGTACCTCAGGCCGGAGACATGCCAGTCGATATTTGTGGATTTTCCAAGGCTTTACAAGACAATGCGCGGCAGGCTACCAATCGGCGTTGCACAGATTGGCAAGTCATTCCGCAACGAGATCTCGCCGCGCCAGTCGCTGCTCAGGCTGAGGGAGTTTTACCAGGCGGAGATTGAGGTATTTTGCAACCCGGGAAGGCTTGACGAGATAGACGGGTTCTCCGAGGTCGAGGGAACCGTACTCAACATCATGGCAGACGACACGATACGCCCGATGACATGCCGGGAGGCGTACGAGCGCAGGACCGTGCCAAACAAGCTTGTCGCTTACTATCTGGGCCTACTTGCCGAGTTTTACAAAAAGACCGGGATTGACACGTCGCGCTCAAGGTTCCGCAAGCTGGGCGAGAAGGAGAAGGCGTTCTATGCGTCTGTCGCGTTTGACTTTGAGGTCGAGACTGCCACGGGATGGCTTGAGCTTGTCGCGTGCAACTACAGGTCCGACTATGACCTTACAAGCCACGGGAAGGTGAGCAAGGAAAAGTTCGAGGTGCTTGACGACAACGCCAAGGTCCTCCCCCATGTCTTTGAGCTCTCGATGGGCATAGACAGGAGCCTTTACACCATACTTGAGCACTCGCTACGCGAGGACAAGGAGAACGAGAGGGTGGTGCTCTCGCTGAAACCGTACCTTGCGCCGGTCCACGTGGGGGTGCTATCGCTTGTAAAGAAGGACGGGCTTGCCGAAAAGACCGAGGAGATATTTTCAAGGATGAGGACAAGGTATGACGCGTTCCTTGACCACTCGGGCGCGATAGGCAGGAGGTACAGGAGGCTTGACGAGGTGGGCGCGCCCTTTGCAGTAACCATAGACCACCAGACGCTCCAGGACGGGACCGTCACGGTAAGGAGCAGGGACTCGATGGCGCAGGAGAGGGTGAGCACTGCAGACCTTGACTCGTACATTTCGCGGTCAGTCGCGTTCCCCTAGGGCTGCCCGGAAGGAAGCGTTACAAGCGTCCTGTTGGACTCGTCATACTTTACCTTGAGGAAGACACCCCCTGCAGCCTGGGCCTGCGGGAGCAGGCCGCTCTGCGATACTAGATCGACTTTCCACTGGCCCAGTATCGGGTCTACCGAGGTTATCGAGAACCTCTCAAGCGCGTCGCCGGGGCCTGAATACCTCACGAGGTAGGCCTCGCCGCCCACGTTGACCGCCTTAAAGTCGCCCCTCTGTCCGTAGGTGGAGTTGGTTACAAGGCACCCGCCTGCTCCGCCGATTACGCATGTGCCGTCGTGGGCCGTGACGGTGTACCTCATCGTGCCGTCGTTCCTAAACGAGGAGTAGAGCACCGCTGCCTGGGCAATTGTGCTGTTGCCCTCGCTTATGGTGCTGATGGCAGTAGCGCTTGAAATGGGCATGGTCTGGACCGACTGGAAGGTGTCAAGGTCTCCAAGGACCGTGCCAAACGACTGGCCGTAGATGTCTGCAACTGCGGACATCTTGTAGTCCGCCACGGCTCCCATGTTTGGCACCTCCCACTCGAGCGTCACAGGCGTTTGTCCGGTACCAAAGAGTTGCGGGGGTGACGTGTAGACAACGCTTCCGTTTGATACAAGCGAGACCGAGCCCCAGACAGGGCCCTGGGACGTATTGTTGAGGTATGCCACGGGGTGCATGCTTGTGCCCTGCGCCCTTGACGGGTTCATGTCCATCTGGAGGTTGCCCTGTACGGGATACGGCGGCACTATCCCCAGCGTGTATGTTTCAGAGTCGGAAGTCTTTTGCGCCGTGTTGTGCACGTCCACCCAGTATGTGGTGGCGGGGGAGGACAGCATCTGCTGCGGTATGGTACCCGTTACGGTATACGTGGTGTTTGCAATCGGGAGGGGCGAGATATTCATTGGTATCATCTCAAACGTGCTCGGGACGTCCCCTGCCCTGACAAACTTCAGCTGGGCCTGGTCTATGGGCGTAGGGCTTGATACTATGGCAGTTACGGTGACAGGCTGCGGGCTTGCAAACTGGTTGCTTCCGTTTGATGTTTCCATGGTGCCATTGCCCGGCTGGAACCTCACGTCAAATATCTGCGGTGCGGACTCGTCCACCGCGGCAGGCTGCGCTCCCGGCGCGTTTCCAAAGTTGACGGTCTCGGCGCATCCAGTTATCTCGATTGTCTGCCCTACGGAGTTTACGTTGTTGCCCGCGGCCTGGAGTGCCACCACCTCAAATGACTGCTCCCTTGGGTTTATCGGGGCCTCGTACACTATCCTCTGGATGGTCGAGTTGGCGTTCTCTGCGGCATAAGGCTGGTAGCTCGCAACGGAGGCCTGGACCACTCCCGTAAGCGACGTCCTCAGTATCACGGAGGGGTTGCTGTCGGAATACTCGACAAGCATGGTTACGGTCTGGTTCTGGCACGTGTTGTACGTGACGCTGTCTATCTTCAATACCGGCGCAAGTATGCCTCCAAAGCCCTCGCCTGAGGACGAGGGTCCGCTAGACGAGGACGAGGGTCCCGCCCCTCCCCCGCCGCCTCCGCCAAAGCCTCCGCTCACTGCGGAACTTGGGTCCGGTGCTGGCGCAGGCCCTGCGCCTGATGTGCCTGGCGACCCGAGTGCAAACGAGGAAAAGTGGTGGGCCTGGACTACGACATCACAGGTGGACGGGTTTCCTGCAGTAGGCGCAGCCGAGATTACGCTTACCGTGTTTGTGGTCCAGCTTGCAGTCGACGGGTCATATAGGTAGATGTCGGAGACCGGGCACCCGTTCGAGTCGGTCTGGATTCCCGAGTTTGTGCCAGGCTTTGGCAGCTGGAGTGTCAGGTGCGGCGGGCTTGCAAAGTTTGCAGGGTTGGACCAGTCAAATCCCTTGTGGGGGCTTGTCACCTCCCACTGGTAGGTGACGTTTACGTAGAGCACTGCCTTGTCCTTGATGCCGCTGGCAGAGAGCGGCGGCAGTGTGCTTGGAACCGTATTGTCGACCTTTACTACAAACCAGTCCGATGTCGCGTTGCCTGTGGCGGCAGTCGGGCTTGAGGTGATGTCAAGCTGCTTGAGGCCGCCGGTGTTTGGAATTACGGCCGGGTTGACCGGCATTATCATCTGCTGGCCTGGCACTATCCTGTCAAGGGGCGGCGTTGTCACCGTCTGGGTGGGCACGTTGAGGTTTGCAGACTGGGCCACTATGCTTGGGATGACAGAGACCACATCAGGTGTCTTTGGCACGGAATAAACCGGGACTCCGAGCGCGCTGATTATGGATGACGGGTCCTGCCCGGGCCCAAAGTTTGTGTCAAGCTGGACCGTTGCCTGCTGCGACACTGCCTTGGCTACTGCCGTGGCGTTTGAGGCCCCGGCTGATATTATCGGCGGCAGCTGCGGCACTGACGTGATCGGCGTTACGGGCTGGGTGCCGTTGTGGAGGTGCGCCCCAAAGGACGAGATCCAAGTGTTGAGCACCGTGTCGTTGAGGTTTGGTGCGGACGTTATCACCGTTGGCGGGAGCATGCTGAGGTTTGTGGAGACCGGCGTCACCCTGAACAGCGCTATGCCGTTGGGATTGGTGGGAGAGACCGTGAATATGGTATAGTTGCCAAGCACGTTGTATCCTGGCGGGATGGTGGTGATAGTTATGTTGTACGGGCCGAACGGGACAAGTGTAACCACCGACCTTCCGTTGTTGATGCCGTCTGCGTCGTTGGCGCCGCCGTCTACGACCGATAGAGGCGTGTTGGAGCCGTCAGGGCTTGGAGATATCGAGTAGGTGGCGTCAGGAACGAGGTTGCCGTTCTGGTCCCTTGCCTCTATCCTGATACCGCCCTTGAGGGTTTCGGCGTCTGCGCTTGATACGGTTTCAGACAGGGTCTCGGTGGTCAGGTGGCCCCTGGTTGCTGCGTCAGAGATTCCGAGTGCTTCCGATATTACCTGGATGGCGCTGTGGGTGCCGTTTACTGCATCGGACTGGCTGAGCGACTCGGATAATGTCTGTGTCGCGTTGAGTATCATGGATGCCGAATCGGAGGAGGAGAATGACTCGGAAAGGGTCTGGACCGGGAGGCCGTGGGCCCGCGATACTGCGTCGGCAGAAGAGAGGGATTCAGATAATGTCTGCGGCGGGATGGTGTGCGTCCTGTTTGCCGACTCTGTGGCAGAGAGTGTCTCAGAAATGGTCTGGACTGCAAGGTATGTTGTTGATGCCGCGTCGCTTGATGAGACTGTCTCCGATATCACCAGTGGCGGGATTACCCTGCTTCGCGATACCTGGTCGGCTGAGGAGAGGGACTCGTTGAGAAGCTGCGGCGGGATGGTGTGCGTCCTGTTTACTGCGTCTGTTGCGGCCAGTGTCTCAGAGAGCGTTTGTACTGGGAGGCCGTGGGCTCGGGATACCGCATCAGTTGAGGAGAGCGATTCTGATACCGTCTGTGTGGCGTTGAGTATTCTTGAGGCGGAATCGGAAGATGAGAGCAACTCTGGGATGGTCTGGATGGCAAGGTGTACTGCAGAAGCAGAGTCAGTTGCGGAGATGGATTCGGAAAGGGTCTGGACCGGGAGGCCGTGGGTCCTTGATACTGCGTCGGTTGCGGAGAGCGATTCTTGGAGGGTTTGCGTGGCGTTGAGGGTTCTCGCTATGGCATCAGTAGACGAAAGCGATTCCGGAATTGGCTGTATGGCTAGGTGTACTGCAGAGGCTGCGTCGGTAGTCGATAGGGACTCGGTGAGCACCTCGGCTGGCAGAGTGTGCGTTCTTGATAACCCGTCAGTTGCGGAGAGCGTTTCAATCAGTGTCTGCGGCGGGATGGTGTGCGTCCTGTTTACTGCGTCTGTTGCGGCCAGTGTCTCAGAGAGCGTTTGTACTGGGAGGCCGTGGGCTCGGGATACCGCATCAGTTGAGGAGAGCGATTCTGATACCGTCTGTGTGGCGTTGAGTATTCTTGAGGCGGAATCGGAAGATGAGAGCAACTCTGGGATGGTCTGGATGGCAAGGTGTACTGCAGAAGCAGAGTCAGTTGCGGAGATGGATTCGGAAAGGGTCTGGACCGGGAGGCCGTGGGTCCTTGATACTGCGTCGGTTGCGGAGAGCGATTCTTGGAGGGTTTGCGTGGCGTTGAGGGTTCTCGCTATGGCATCAGTAGACGAAAGCGATTCCGGAATTGGCTGTATGGCTAGGTGTACTGCAGAGGCTGCGTCGGTAGTCGATAGGGACTCGGTGAGCACCTCGGCTGGCAGAGTGTGCGTTCTTGATAACCCGTCAGTTGCGGAGAGCGTTTCAATCAGTGTCTGCGGCGGGATGGTGTGCGTCCTGTTTACTGCGTCCGTTGCGGAGAGCGACTCGGAAAGCATCTGATTGACTAGGTGAACTGTCGAGGCGGTGTCTGTTGCCGAGAGGGATTCCCCAAGTGTCTGCGGTGGTATGATGTGGGTCTTGTTTACTGCGTCCGTTGCGGAGAGCGACTCGGTGAGTACCTGCGGCGGGATTACGTGCGTCGTAGACAGGCCTTCTGTTGACGACATTGACTCGGTGAGTACCTGCGGCGGGATTACGTGCGTCGTAGACAGGCCTTCTGTTGACGACATTGACTCGGTAATTACTTTTGTAGTTGACACACCCGCCCTTGGTACCGCAATAGCAACCCAGGACCACTTGGCACCGCTCGTTGTCCAAGAGTATCCCATGGAGCTGGTTGGCGGGTTCTGGTAGCTGGATGCTCCCGTTAGCGAGGCGCTTGTAGAAAGTGGCGTAGACCCAAGCCTTTCATTATTTGATGCCGTCGGTGCAACTGCCGACCCGTCGCCGCCGTTTATCGCAAAGGAATCAATGTTGTAGTTGGCAGAACCGCTCTGCGTTATGGCCTGGCTCATGCTAGTACCCGTGGAGCCGCTCGTTGATGCATACGCAGTCGGGTTTATGGTCTGGCTTACGCCGTCAAGGACGTACAGGCTTGCAACGTACTGGGCCGTGCCGGAGCTTGTGTTTACCGTTACCGTGCCGCCGGTTGCAGCCGTTGGATTCTTGCAGTACCAGATTTCTGCGTCTATTGTGTTTGTCCTTACCGCAGACTGGGTGAAGGTGCACCCGCCCCCGGACCATGTCGGAGAGTTGATTCCGGTGCTCACTGTGCCGCTGCTGAGGGCTATACTGAGGACAAGCTCGTTGTTTGTAGCATATGACGGCACCGTAACGCCGCTTAATGTAAACGAGTTGCTCGAAACCGTTCCGGAGGCTGAGATCACCGGGTTCTGAATGGAGATGGTAGGAGGCGAGGTTACCATGCCGTCCGTGGAAGAGAGTGTTTCCTGAGCCGTCTGGGTACTGCTGTAGATCCTAGATAAGGCATCGGTTGAGGTCATCGTCTCAGGTAGCGTTCTTACATAGGTTGCGTTGAGCTTTATTGCGTCGGAGCTTGTGAGGGTTTCGGTCAGCTTCTCCGTTACTCCATAATTTGCAGTTACTGTTTCGGCCGCATTTGGCATTGTGAATGATGTTGGGTTTGCCGAGGTGCAAGTACCGGTGGTACATGTGGACTTTACCCAGGTTTCCGAAATGCTAGGAGAGGTGATCCAGATAAAGTGTACCGCGGTATTAGAGGCCACACTTCCTACTCCTGACCCCAAGCTGCTCTTTTTTACCTGAGTCTGCCCTGCTCCTCCCGATAGTTTGGGGGTACAATTAGCTGTACAAAAATCTGCAACGACTGTGGTTGTAGCAATGCTGGAGTCACTCGATATCATCGGAGCTTTGAAAGTTATTGTATTCCCTGGCCCCGCCGGATCAACCGCAACAAACCAAGATCTCGCCTCGTTAAAAACTTGACCTGACCCATATGTTATCTGCACTGGTCCTAACGAGTAGAGTTGGGGGTACTGCAGCGGCACGGAATAAGTGTATTGTACCAAAGTATTGTCTCCCACAAGCCCTCTGTTCCATGTCAACATCTTGGTGTCCCCCACTGTTTGGACTTTGGCATCGGTTGTTACGTTGAAGACAGACGGCACGGATTCCTGGATTGTTACGTTACCAGCTCCTTCGAGGGATGTGATGTTTATCCTTACTGTATAGAGGTTAGGGTCGTCAATAGGGTCAATCTTAGAATCTGCAGTCCTGATAATGTCAAATGCATACGAATTCTGCACCAAGAACGAGGTGTTGAAGGTAGCTACTCCGGACGGGTTCTGGGCAGTTATCCCTACGGTATAGTTCCCCTCAGGACCGGTCTGATACTGGGCATCATAGAGTCCACACTGCAATTCCGGCGTAATTCCGTTGCCTGACGAGAGGCTGGCAACCCCGTTTGGACCTTTGATATCCATTGATATGTTCGCGTTGCATACGGAATGTCCTCCGTTGTCCAATACCGCTATGGTAAAGTTTGCAGTCTCGCCAGGCCTGTAGATGCTCTTCTGGGTGTTTGCCGAGACCAGGCCCCATGTGAACTGGTCCTGGATGGTATACGTCTTGCCGTCCCTTTCCAGTTTAATCACAACCCTGTAGAGGCCGGGCTTGCCATACCTGTGAGACCCCAGCTTGATGTCAAACTTGCCGTCCCGAAGCTTCTGGAAGGTGGACTTGAGGGGGACCACGCTGCCGTCGGGGCCGATAACGCTGATTGTTATCTTGCCATTGTGCCCCTTCCAGCCTCCCGTTTGCATTTCTCCCGGCGAGTCCGCAAGGGGCCTCTTGAACTTCTTGAGGTCAGAGGATGCAAAGTACTGGAACTTGAGCTCGGGGTTCTCGGTAATGAGATAGCTGTCCTTCGTGTTTGCGACGGAGGTGGTAACTGGTATGGCAGTGTCGTTGGTGCTGTTTGCAAGGGTCGAGTTTGCAAGCGTACTATTAAGGACGGAAGTGGCGTTTGAGAACCCAAAGGCTATCCCCTGGGTGGAGTTGGCAAGCGTACCATTCTGTATAGGGGTGGAGTTGGCAAGCGTACCATTCTGCATAGGGGTGGAGTTGGCAAGCGTACCATTCTGTATAGTGGAATTGGATGGAGCCTTTACAGGCAACGGGCTAGGCAGCTGGACGGGAGCCGTGGAGTTTTCGGAAAGCGGGTTGCTCTGGTATAGATAGGCAATCTGGGAGGGGCTTAAGAGCGACCCGTAGAGGTTTACGCCCTCAATTGATCCCGAGAAGAGGTTGCTTGGGGTCCCCCTGTCTCCCATGTAGGCTCCTATGAGCACGTCGGCCTTGGAGGAAAGGTCGTTGACGGTCTTTGTCGTGAGCTGCCCGTTTAGCGCAATCGTGGGAACGCCGCTAAGCTGCCCGGTCGCCTCCTGCCTGCCGTTGACATAGAGCGTTATGGTGGTGCCGTTGAACGTAGAGGCAAGGTGCGTCCAGTCCTGCGGTATGGTGCTGTTGGATGTGATCGTGTTCCACCTTATACCGTCAAACACGGAGAAGAAGGCGGTCTTGGCAGGCGGCATGTTATTGTTGATTCCAAGTATGAAGGTGTCTCCCTTGCTTATCACGGTAAACTGGGAAGAGCCCTGGCTGTAATCGGGGTTGACCCATGCAGATAGCGTGAGGTCCGAGAGGTTTGCAGTAGAATTGACGTTCTGTTTGAGGTAGCCGTTCCCGTCAAGCTCAAGCGAGGTGGTACCGGATGAGTTGCCGACCTGCGCGTCCCCGACCGATGTAGAGCTGATGTTGGCGTTTGAAAACTTCCACGAGCTAATAAGCCCTGGCAAATTGCTTGACGAGTTTGTCGAGTTTCCTTCCCGCGTGGAGTTGGAGAACTTGTTGAATGAAAGGTTGCTTGTAGCGTTTGAGAATCCTGTGACCGACAGGGTCGAGTTGGAATTTGCGGTGGCGTTTGAGAACTTGTCGAACGAAAGGTTGTTGCCCTGGGTACCGTTTGAAAACTCGCTGAATCCAAGCTTCGACGAGTTGCCAGACGTGTCGTTGGCACGGTTGCCTGTGTTGTTCTGCTCCCCTCCCCTGTCCGCATACGCTGCAGAAATGAATCTTGGATAAAATGAAAACGGCGTTGCAAAGGCCGACGAGGCTATTATCACAATAAAGAATACGGACAAGATTTTGCGGGGATTTGAAATTCTGAATTTTTCATTTTCAGATTTTGCCAAGATGAATCCCGAAAGGGGAATTAGGATCAGAAAGACTAGCGGATCTTTTGGATCTATGGTGTCATGCGCAACCTGCCATGCCAATTTTTCTACCGCGTATGTCTCCGTAATTATTTTCGAGCCTGAAGGCAACGCTCCCGAAATGATTGCGCCGTAATTTCCAACATGACTGGCATGAAATGATCCCTCCAATTCGTTTTCAAGGCCTGACACAACATTAGCCAGATCTTGTCCTGGATTTTTTAACAGGGTCGATGGAGTGACAGTCTCCTGATGATTCCATTCGGAAATATTTGATGCCTCCTTTCCGTGTACCTTTATCCTGGTAAGATCAGATATCCTATCAAGTGTTGCCTGGAACTCGGAGGTTCTTTTTACAACCGAGAACATGCCGTTGCTGTTGTTGCCTAGTTTTATCGACATGCTTTCAGACAGATTTACCTGAATCTGGGTGGACGACTTTACAAGCTGGGAGGCCTGGTTCTGACCCGGTGGTTGGTTAGATTCTGCCACTCCAACATTTTCAGAAAGGTTGACGGTGATGGATTTTTTGGCAGGTGACTGGGTGTGGATGACCACGGCATCACCAGCCTTGAGTGGCACCTGCGGTAAATACGGTACACCTGTCACCGACTCGGCGTTTGCAATGCTCAGCGAGGTCGTCATTGCCAGTACAAGAAGTATGGCAACGGACGGCTTCCAGAGTCCCCTGTTTGTCATTATATATACGGTCGTTCGGACAATCTTAAGACGAATGGAAATAGGACGGCCCTTGCCGATCCGAATTGGCAGATTGCCACCTAGGCGGTGCCATTCTGGAATGGGCCTTTTTTGAGATTTTGTCCCGTACCGGCTCTCCAAATACCCCGGCCAAGTTTTTCACCATGCCAAGAAATCTTTCACGATCCGGAATTCCCCCCAGGTAACGGGCAGGTTCTCTCAAAATAATCCGGTTCCAGCAGCCTTCAAAACTTTATCCCGTACAATCACTTGAAAATATTCGTAACTGGCTATTAGCCAGAAAACTTGTTCAAATTATTTTCTGTCTTGGTGGTGGTCCCTTTCATCAGGGTTCCCTACATGCCATCCATCGTGCGGGGGTGGCAGGTTCGAGTTTTCCACCTCTACGTCCCCCTGGGTCACAGGTCCCGGATTGGAGTAGGTCTGCGTTCCCGACTTGTTGAAGACTTCTATCTGGAAGACGTCAGGCAGGGGGCTCTTGTCAGCCCTGTCCTGCACCGTCACTGAAAATGTAAAGCCTCCTGTCCCGTTCACCTTTGCTTGGCCCGTGAAGGTTGCCGATCCGTCCGTGTTGGCAGAAAGGGTCAGTATCGTGGTGCTCTGCAGATCAATCTTTGCAGACTGGTCGTGGTACTGCAGTCTTCCCTCCAAGTTGCCGTTCCTGTCCCGGACAGATTGTACGTCAAATTCAAAAGTCTTGCCCTTTCCTACAGACCCGTGGCCATGGGTCGACGCAACATGATAGTCGATATGGTTTGACGACCCAAGCGGGAACCCGTAGTCGAGATTGACTACCGAGTCCTTCTCCACGTGAATATCAGATGCAATGAATGCGCCGACTGCCGTAGCGCCCTGGTCAAGGTGGATTTCCTTCAGCGAATAGACGTTTGCATATATGATTGATGATCTTCCAATATGCACTTGCTGTCCCACATAGAACAAAATCTTGGATGCATCAATGTTCGAAGTGCCCGAGTTTATTGAAACTCCCTTTCCTCCCTCCATCGCATCCCCGACGTGGATTGTAGTGGGGCCGTCAAATACCAGTGATGCGTTGTTGCCAATTGTCAGCGAGTCAAGCGTGTAGTTGCCGCCTGCAAACTCAAGTGTCGCCCGTGCTCCCACCTTCACGTTTCCATAGGTCAGGGGTCCTGCCGGCAATGCCATTGTACCGGAGCTGTGCACGGATACGTCCTTTGCGCCGCTGACGTGCGTTGCAGGGAAGAATGCAGGCAGTGAGACATAGAACGAGGAGGTCTTGTTTGGTGCTTCCATCGAGGTTCCCTCGTTGTGCAGGGTCCTAAAGTAGAAGGCCTGGTAAACCGTTGCGTTTTCCTCAATGTGCACGTTTGTGCCTACAATTCCAGAGTTTGGAAGCCTCGAGTTTTCCTCGATGTGGATCTCGCCGTTTACCGGCTCCTCTCCCACATTTCCGCAGTTCACCTTGCCCGAATCCTCAAGGTGAACTCCCCGTATTCCGAACATTACGTAGCTTCCAATCATTCGTATATTTTCAGGACTTGGTGTCTGGCTGCACGATTCAAGTTGTACTACAGGCGTTACTGCCGATGCAGGCGGTGATGAAAGCGGTGACGTTCCGCCGGAGTTTGTCGCAACTATCTCGTAATAGTAGGTCGTTGACGACGCAAGTCCGGTATCGACAAACGTGGTGGTAGCGGAAGTTCCAGCCCTGAGGTTGAATGGTCCTGAGGGGCTGGTGGAGCGGTATATGGTATATGACGTTGCGTTTGCAGAGGCCGTCCATGTCACCGTAATCGAGTTTGCAGATGTGGCGTTGGCCGTCACGGATGCGGGCGAGGCAGGTGGAAGCGGAAGGGTTGTAGCCGATGCCGGGGGTGTCGATAATGCAGATGTGCCGCCTGCGTCCGATGCGGTAATCTCATAATAGTACGTGGTGGCAGGCACAAGCCCGGTATCGTTGAATGCAGGCGATGCCGAGGTTCCAACCTGCGTTGTGAATGGGCCTGAGGCTGTGGAAGCGCGGTATACGGTATATGACGTTGCGTTTACGGACGCAGTCCAGGATACGGCAATTGATGTTGACGACTTGGTGGTTGCGGTCACCGAGGCTGGCGCGGCAGGCGGGGGAGGCGGGGCGGTCAGGGTGGTGGCAGATGCCGGCGGTGATGAAAGTGCGGAGGATCCTCCGGGGTTTGTTGCGGCAACCTCGTAATAGTAGGTGGTCGATTGCGCAAGGCCCGTGTTGTTAAAGGTTGTAGCGGATGAAGTTCCTGCCTCCACGTTGAACGGCCCCGAGGGGCTGGTGGAGCGGTATATTACATATGACGTTGCCCCCGGTGCCGCGGCCCACGTCACCGTAATCGAGGTAGTCGACGTGGCATTTGCGCTCACCGATGTCGGCGTGGAAGGCGGAAGCGGGAAGGTGGTTGCGTTAACAGGCGGCGTTGAAGGAGGCGACGTTCCGCCGGTGTTTGTAGCAGTTATTTCATAATAGTACGTGGTGGCAGGCACAAGCCCGGTATCGTTGAATGCAGGCGATGCCGAGGTTCCAACCTGCGTTGTGAATGGGCCTGAGGCTGTGGAAGCGCGGAAAATGGCATATGACACTGCGCGTGCCGAGGCAGACCATGATACAGTAATTGAAGTTGATGATGTGGTGGTCGCAGTTACGGATACCGGCGTTGGCGGCGGAAGAGGCGGTGTAGTTGCTGATGCAGGGGGTATCGAGAGCCCCGATGATCCGCCCGGCCCGTTTGCGGAAACCTCGTAGTAGTATGTGGTGGCAGGTGATACCGCAGTATCGTTAAGTGTGGTGGATGTCGTAGTGCCTGCAAGGATGTTAAAGAGTGCGGATGCGCTCAGTGCGCGGTAAACCTTGTACACGTTTGCCCCAACTGATGCCGCCCATGAAACGGTAATTGATGTAGGCGAGGTTGCAGTAGCTGTCACGGAGATTGGCGCAACCGGCGGCATGGGCACCACGGGGGTTGCCTCGTTTGAAAATCCCGACTGGCCCGACGGGCTTGTCGCGCTCACCTCGTAATAGGTCTTGGTGTTGGGAGGGTTGTCGGTAAATGTTGTTGCGGAGGTGGTCCCTGCAATCGTGCTGAACGGCCCTCCTGCCGATGGCGAGCTGTATATGGTATATGACGTTGCCCCGGCTGACGCATTCCATGTGAGAATGACATTCTGCGGAGGCGAGAGGGTAGCGACGAGGTTTGTTGGAGCAGGCGGCGGGCTTCCTCCCGGTGCAAAGTTGTAAACCGAAATGTTGTTGAAGTTGGTATCCGTCACGTACACGTTTCCTGACGAGTCAAGGGCAACATCGGCGGGGGCGTTAAACTGTCCCGGGCTGAAACTTGGCGACGCGGTAAAGGACCCAAAGACCGTGATGAAGGTGCCGTTGCCATAGAATTTCTCGACCCTGCCGTTTGTAAGGTCCGTCACAAGGATCTTGCCCGCAGGGTCCACTGCAACTCCCTGCGGGTTGGAAAACTGTCCTGTTCCCACGCCCGGGCTGCCAAAGCTTAGGACATAGCTTCCCGCGCTGTTAAACTCTACAATGCGATAATTAGGGGGGTCGCTCACGTAGATATTTCCAGTGGAAGGATCCACTGCAACATCTGCCGGCTGGAAATGCTTTGTACCGGTCGAGGTCGTAAACGACGTCAGAAAGTTGCCAGTCCCGTCAAACTTGTCTATCCTGCCGTTGCCGCTGTCACCGACGTAGACATTTCCTGACGAATCAACCGCAATCCCTACCGGATATGATATGTTTCCCGAGCCAAAGGTCCTGACAAAGTTTCCGCTGCTGTCAAACTGTACGACCCTGCCGTTGTTGTTGTCTGTCACATAAAACCCAGACGATGTGACTGCGACATCCTGAGGGCTGCTAAACGAGTCCCCGCTGTTAAAGCTGGAAATTATGGTCGCGTTAGTCCCGCCCGGGTTGAAGATTACCACCCTGTTGTCCCCAGTGTCCGCCACTATGACATTTCCATTCGGATCCACCGCTAGGCCCTGGGGCACGTTAAGGGTTTCCGGGCTTGGCGCGACAAGCGAGCCATCAATGTCCCTTACATAGGTATACGTGTCTGCAAACGCCGGGGAAAACTGATACGCCGCGATAAACAGGAGCCCGAGAAGAACCAGTGCAGGGATGTATAGTCTCAAGTCTAAGCTACGCCCAGCCATCAGTGCCATCGGTGGTACGTTTCAAAAAAATCCTATTAATGTAGATTGTAAAATAATTATACAAAGTACTTCTGTAACCTTCTTCTGTAACCATTGACCTACCAGCAAAAATTGCGCGTGTCCAAGTTATAGGTCTACTCTTCTCCAAATTTGGACAACGATTTAACTTGTGGACGAACCTGCATGAATATGGAGTGGATTATACCGGACGATCCAAGCAAAATCCGGGACAAGGCAAGCATCATGAAGACATGGCGCACAGGCTGGCGTCAGATCGCCCCAGTTGCAGATGGCACTGGCATTGGCAAAATTCAAAGGCTTGGCAGTTCGGTTTGGCGCAATCAATATTTCAGAATCTCATAAAGACCCTGCAGTTCCCAAGCCTCATTGCTACAAGGAATGACACCATAGATACCAGGACAAGGGCAGGCCAAGGAAATTCCGGAAGGGATTCATCAGGGGATACAAGGTCGCCCCATGATGTCGGGGAGGGTATGCCAAGGATGCTGCCCGGGGCTGCGTCCTTTGGATACGTGTAGAACTTGCCGTTTGCAGAATCATAGGCCTCCATGTAAAATCCGTAATGGTCAAGCCTCCCAATGGAGCCAATTGGAATCCTAAACTCGTAACTTGAGTGCGGCACGGCACTGTACCTGTCGTTCGAGTCAGATACCCCTCCTATTGCAATGGTCCCGTTCGGCATGGCTATCCTCTGGAAGTTGCCGTCAAGTCCAAAGGGCGAGCCCCCCTGCATGGCAGACCCCTCGGCCCTGCCAAGAGTACCTGTAAAGCAATAGTCGTTGGAGTTTGGGACCAAAGGCCTGACCTTGTTTATGTCAAAGCATATAGTCGCAAAGTCTGACCCCTTCTGGTAGTCCGTGCCCGTGATGTCGTCTATCATGACATACACAAAGTTTCCCTCGTGCGCACTGCGCAGGGCAATCTGTGTGCCGTCGTCATACGAAAACATGTTGAGGCTTGACTGCTTCCACTCCTCCGTGAAGGACCACTTGCCGTCAAAGACGGCATACTGCATGTGTGCCGAGAGTGTTATCATGATTGGCTCGTCAGCATATGCGCATGATGTCCCAAGCACTAGGACGGTGGCAATTAGGGCCATGTATCTGACTTGCAAAACTTTAAGCGCCGTGAAAAATTACAACCAAACCGATTTTAAACTTTGGTTGGGGCGCAGACAGGTTTATAGTCCATGTCTCTCCCTGCTGGGTTGTGAAAAAGTCTACCGCCATAGGAATAATTGCTGCAGTGGCAATAGCGGCAGTAGCAGCGCTCTACATTTCACAGACAAGGGAAAGCACCCCGGTCCCTGCACTGCAGAACTCCACGTCTACTGCCTTGCAAGGAAATGCAAGTATCATCGCACCGCCGGTGCACAATGCCACGGGAAGGCACCTTAGCGTGACAATACAGGAACAGGTAGGAATCAAGTCGAAATAGGCAAGTTCCAAAATGGAACATTACCAGCCCTAGTAATTGCCACAATATCTAATAATGACAGGTCGATCATATGAGCAATGAATCATCTAAAAACCGTGGGACTGTTAGGCATCGTAGCCATAGCAGTCGGCATGGTCGGGATTAACGAGGTCAGCGCAAACCCTCTAGGGGTAGCCGACAACGCCAAATCCAATTCAGGTGAAAAGTCGACGTTTCTTGGCCACATCATCGTGACCGTAAGAGACCCAGAAGGCCACATCAAGGCATACAGGCAGACCGACAACATAGTAACTGCGATAGGCCACAACTGTGCCGCAAACCTGCTCTTCGGAACAGCATTTGCAAACTGCACAGGACCGGCAGCATTCCAGTATATTGCCCTCACCAACGCCACATTCACTCCAGCTGCTGGCGACACCTCGATTACAAACGAGCAGTCCAACGGCGGAATGCAGCGACAGGCGGGGACCATCTCTGCTGCCCAGGTAGCAACAAGTGGTACTAATGCCGCAATCGCACAGATTGCAAAGACATTCACATACACTGGGACGAACTCCAGAACCGTATCAGGTTCAGGACTGTTTGACGCCTCTAGTGCAGGTAACATGTTTGCAGACCACACCTTCAGCACTGTCACCCTGAACACAAACGACCAACTGACAGTCCAATGGCAAATAACACTTAGTTAGTGGTTGCAGTTTTTGCAATGCGGCCATTAACTATGTGGATTTTCCACCCCGATTTTCCCAAATTCTACTTTTGAATTATTTTTCTTACGCACCAGCCCTGCCTTGAAACAAGCCAAACCTATAATCCAAGGGACTGCAGACAACGACATGTGAGCGCCGCCCTTGGGAAGCTAAACAAGAGGATAGTTGCCTGCAGGAAATGCCCGAGGCTTGCAACGTACATCCGCAAGGTGGCCCGGGAAAAGGCTCCAAGGTACAGGGACCAAAAGTACTGGGGAAGGCCGTTGACAGGGTTTGGAGATCTGGGCGCAAGGGTCCTGATAGTGGGCCTTGCTCCTGCCGCACACGGGGGCAACAGGACCGGCAGGATGTTTACCGGAGACTGCTCGGGAGACTGGCTTGCCAAGGCGTTGTACGAGAACGGTTTTGCAAACAAGCCAACGAGCGTAAGCGCAGACGACGGCCTTGAGCTGAAAGGCGCCTACGTTACCGCGTCGGTGAGGTGCGCCCCGCCCCAGAACAAGCCCGCAAGGGACGAGTTTGAAAACTGCTTTCCGTATATCGTAGAGGAACTTGCAATACTAAAGGACGTAAGCGTGATAGTTTGCCTGGGCAGGATAGCCTATGACACCTGCTGCAAGCTGCTGTCCATAAGAGGAATCGGGTTTGCCCACGGCAAGTCGTTCAGGCATGGAAACCTGACCGTGATATGCTCGTACCACCCAAGCAGGCAGAACACCCAGACCGGGCGCCTCAAGTGGCACCAGTGGTCATCCATATTTGCAAAGGCGCAAAGAGCGCTTGACAAGGCGTAAGGCCCGGCCCTACAGGCCTTGCGGTTTAGTATAAAAAGAGACGTTCTCGCCAGTTCTCCCCATCCGAGCTTCCCCTACTCGTATGTTGATTGTGACGATACGCCGGAGGGTGATGGAACTGATGGGAATCTGTCGCCAATCTGCTGTTCTGCAACTGCTGATGCCTCCTGAAGTATCTTCTCGGTCTCCTCGTTTGATACGTCCGAGTCCACGTTGAAGTCTCCTCCTGCAAGAGAGTCCATCATCAGGCCGTTGAGTGTCTGGGTCATTGCGTTCAGCTCGGAATCCGCCTCTGGCATGAACCTTCCGAGGGATGATTTGAGTCCCTTCATGGTTGACATTGCTGGAGCGATTGCTACCATTGCGTCTCCTAGGTCGTGTATTGTCGTCAGGCGCAATTGTACTTGCTCTAGTGCCATTCGTGCGTTTCCTAGCATCTTTGTGACCTTTCGTATCTCAGCAAGCTCGTTTGACAGAACCCTGCTGGTGCTTGCATCGTGCTGCTGCATTGCGGCTACGATTCGCTTGAAAAGCTGTTCATCTCTTTGTCTCAGCTTTGTCAGCATAGCGTCCATCTTCGATATCTGACCCTGTAACTTGTTCACAGCGCCCTCAATCCTTGGCTTGAGTGCTCCCTGTGGTTTTACAGTTTCACGTAGTTTTTCGGTTATACCTACAGACTCAGGACGAGTCCAGGTCTTATCGAAGCCGGTCATGAGGGCTAGTTTTAAAGTTAGTTCTTAATTGCCGGTGTATATTATCGTCAACTCTAGGCTAAATTTAGCTAACAAAAATAAATCGCCCCATCCCCACCGGGTTGTGGCAAAAATCGCAGTCTTTGACTCCGGCCTGGGATCCCTTTCCGTAATTTGGCCCATCCAGAAGAGGTTCAGGTCGGACATGGTCTACTTTGCAGACCAGGCTTCCTACCCATATGGCACCAAGTCTCCCCGGGAGCTCCGAAAAATAATCGCCTCTACAATTGACATGCTGGAGGACCGGTTCGGCCCGGATCTCATAGTGGTAGCCTCCAACACCCCTTCGTTACTGCTTGAACCGGACAAGGGCAGGAAAGTTTTGGGCGTGTATCCTCCACTTGAAGAGGCATCAAAACGGAGCAGGACAAGGAAGATTGCGGTACTTGCAACAAGGTCGGTCATCAAAAGCCCCAGGCTTTCCGCCTACATCAGGAGGCATGCACCACCCGCCACCAAGGTTTTCAGGGTGGATGCCACGCCGCTTGTAGACCTGGTAGAGTCTGGCAGGTTCATCACGGAAAAGAAATCCAGCATAAAAAAGATAGTAAAAATTTTGCATCCGGTATTCTCCAAGGGCGTGGACGTTGCTACACTTTCGAGCACGCACCTTCCCTTCCTCCTTCCGCTGCTCAGGAAATCATTTCCCGCCGTGACGTTCCTTGACCCCGCAGACTCGGTTGCAGCCAGGGTCGCGGGTCTTTTGAAAAAGCAGGAACGGCGAAACAGGATCCGGATTTATGCGTCGGGGGATGCAAAGGCCTTTGAGAAAAAACTCCAAAGGGTCGGGATCAGGCGCAGGGTGTCACTTTTGTGATATCGCCTTTGCCTTCCTGTACCCGTGGCTGAAGGTCTTGTCGTAAAGCCTCGAGTATTCGTACTGCTTTGGGTTAACAATGTCCCCGATTATGATGATTGCAGTCTTGGTGATCTTCTCGTCCCGGATTTTTTTTGCAATGTCCCCAAGCGTCCCGGTAACAATCTTCTCGTCGGTCCAGCTTGCACGGTATACCGCGGCAGCAGGCGTGGACTTGGGATAGCCCCCCTCTATTGCCTGCTTGACAATGTCTGATACCAGGTGAACGCTGAGGTAGAATATCATCGTGGCCTTGTGCTTTGCAAGCTCGGAAATCTTTTCCCGTTTTGGGACCTTTGTCCTTGACTCGGCCCTTGTCACTATGATTGTCTGAGTCACGCCAGGCAGCGTAAGCTCGCACCCAAGCGCCGCAGCCGACGCAAGAAACGAGGTTATGCCCGGCACCACCTCGTACTCTATGCCTTCCTTCTTGAGGTTGTCAGTCTGCTCCCTGATCGCGCCGTAAATTGACGGGTCGCCGTCATGAAGCCTTACCACAAGCTTTCCCGCAAGTGCCCCGTCCCGCAGGACTTCGAAGATCTCCTCGCGTACAAGCTTTGCAGCGTCATAGAGCTTTGCCTTCTTGCACATCTTGACAATCGCGGGCGGAATCAGCGATCCCGAATAGACAACGATATCCGCCTTTTCAATAAGCTTCTTTGCCTTTACCGTGATGAGATCCGGGTCTCCCGGGCCGCAGCCCACAAAGTATACCTTAGCCACGCTTTACCACCATTATCGAAAAGTACTTGCTTGTCAGGGTGTCCTTTGTTACCTCGCCAAGTGTCAGCTTCTTCACAATCTCCTCGTTTGTCCCGACATCCTGGGCTATCGCAAAAAGTGAGCTGTCAGGGAATCCCGCCTCCCTTAGGAGCGATATTACCTGGTCAAAATACCTGCCGTCCTTGAGAAATATCATGGTGTCGCAGTTCTTCGCAGTCTCCTTAACCCTCGAAAGGTCATAGCAAGCAGGAATTACAGCCACCGTCTCATCCCCCTCTGCTATGCTTATTCCCACCTTGGAGGCAAACGCAAACATGGAAACTATGCCAGGCACCACCGTTATCTTGATCTCAGGATACTTTGACCGCAGTTCCCGCTGCAGGTAGATCCATGTGCTGTAAAGCGACGGGTCTCCGACCGTAAGATATACCACGTTCTTCCCGCTCCTCACCTTTTCGGCTATCGTGCGCGCGTTGGCCTGCCAGGTGTTTTCAAGGGTCTCCCTGTCCTTGACCATCGGGAAGACAAGGTTCTCGACATCGGGTTTTTTTGACTTGTCGACAAGCGACGAAATGATAGAGTAGGCGATGCTTTCCTTTCCCTCCTTGGAGGTGGGGCACATGATTACGTCGGCGTTCTGGATTGCCCTTACCGCCTTGACCGTCAGGAGGTCTGGATCGCCCGGGCCGCAGCCCACGCATGTCAGCTCTGCCATTTGAAGAAAAGCTCCACGGCACCTAATTAAAGGTTAGATTTTTGTGCGGAAATTATTGTGACGGGATTTCGAGCAAGCATCATGGTGCCCGTCGATGTCTTGCGGCTTTTTGATATCGTGACTTGGGTGATGTCGACCGATGCGAACTGCAGCCCTTCGATCGTTGAAAGTACGGAGTAAAGGGTCTCGATCAAGATAGTTCCGATCACTATCCTACCTCCCGCCTTCAGCTTGCCCTCGCAGAGTTTCAGAATGTCGGCAGTCTCCCCTCCCGTCCCGCCGACGAAGATGGCGTCGGCCTGTGGGAGATCAGAAATTTTTTCAAGCGCGTTTCCAAGAATGACGTTTACATTCGGTGTGCCGAATTTTTCGAGGTTCTTTTTTGTAAGCTCCACCGCCTTGGGATCAACGTCTATTGCAAAGACCTTGCCAAGCGGCCCAATCTGGTACGCCGCCTCTATAGACACAGACCCGCTTCCGCACCCTATGTCGTATACAATTTGGCCGTCGCACAGCCTTGCCTTGCTTATCTGGATTACCCTTGCCTCCTCCTTTGTGATGGGGACATCCTCTACCCTGTCAAAATATTCGTCAGGGATTCCCGGCGTCTTGTGTTTCCACATCTAACCTGTAGGATTCCGCTTGCTATTTAGTGCTAACTAATGAACTACTAGGGAGCTGATGTCTGCATGGATTATGGTATTGATGAGTATCCAGCTGAAAATGAACATCAGAAAGTAGCTACCATATCCAGTGGTGGCAAGCTTGCGCTTGTCGGAAGGAAGCAGCGGAACGCGGAAGCCCTTTGCAATAACATATGAAACTATGAAGAGTACTATCATTATGCCAAACCCAAGGAACATCCTCTGGGTTACCTCGATGGGGCTTCCAACCATTGCGGCTATGGTTCCGGCAAGTATTCCAAGGCCCACGCGAAGCCAGAAGACCTTGTCAAGTCCCTTCTTTATCTTGGTCTCGTCGTCCTCCGTTACCGGCGGCGGCTGGGTCGGCGGCAAGTCCTTTGCTGGGTCCGCGCCCTGCTCGGGTTTCCTCTCTGGTTCCTTTTTCTTTGGATGACGTGCCAAGCTAAATTTTCAAACTCACTGAGTAACGCCTGTGTAAATATTTACCGTTGGATACAGGCGTGGTTTCCGGAAGACATGCCCCTCCGACCCGCCCGTCCCCCTCATTCTCACGCAATAGCAAAGAGTATAATTTTGGATCTACATCGGAATATCATGACTCTTGCAGGAATCGAGCTTTCCTATCTTGTAAACGATATCGCAGGCAGGACAAGGGACTATTACGTCAGCAACATCTACGGGATTACCCGCAACAGCCTGCTCTTCAAGCTTCACCATCCCGAAAAGCCCGACATTTTGCTGATGTTTTCCACCTTCGGCCTCTGGATAACCAACGTAAAGATAAGCCAGATGGAGGAGAACAGGCTTGTCAAGAGGCTCAGGAGCGACCTCCTGCGCTCCAAGGTACTGGAAGTAAGGCAGGTCGAGGGCGAGAGAATCGCCCAGATAACTTTCGGGGGGTTTGACCAGCAGTTCATACTTATCGGCGAATTTTTCGGGGACGGCAACATCATACTTTGCAACAAGGACATGAAGATCCTCTCCCTGTTCCACTCGATAGACGTAAGGCACAGGAAGCTTGCGGTGGGGCTGAATTATGTGCCCCCGCCATCAGGCGGCCTGAACATTTTCAAGGCTACACTTGCAGACCTCGAGGAGGTGAGGACGACCTCCACCGCGACGGTGAGGTGGGTTGGCAGGACGCTTGGCCTTCCCTCCAAGTATGCCGAGGAGATAATGAGGATCTCAAAAATAGACGGGCAGAGGCTCGGAAATACGCTTTCAAGCGAGGAGGTGACAGCAATTTACCAGGCCGCACGGGACCTCGTGGAAAGGGTGGTAACGGGCAAGCACGACGCCTGCATCGTCAGGGACGACAAGGGCGCGGACGTCTACCCGCTCCCGCTGGGAGATCTCTCCCAGAAGAATGTCGCAAAGGTTTCCGGCTTTATGGAGGGCCTTGACACGCTCTTCTCCGAGAACCTCCTGGACCAGGGAAAGACAACCCGCACGGATTCTGTCAGCCAGAAAATTACGGAGCTTGAGCACAAGCTGGAGGAGCAGAACAAGGCCATACTGCTTGTCAAGCAGAGGTCTGACTCGATTTCAGGCGTTGCCAGGGCCCTGCTTGCCTCGGCATCCACCGGGATAACGTCCATTGAAGACCCGGGGGTCCTTCCGGTGCTGCAGGAACGGGGCTCCCAGCTTGCAAGGGAGGCCGGTGTACCGGTCATCAACATAAACGGCGACAAGATAAAGGTAAACCCCCAGTCGTCCATCCAGGCCATAGCCTCGGTCCTGTTCAACGAGTCAAAAAGGCAGCTCAAGGCAGTGGACACCATAGAGGTCGAGAAGAAGAAGACAGAAAAGAACCTCGACTCCTTCCGGAAGCAGGCAACCATTGCAGAGAACTCCATAGTATTTTCGATTCAGAAGAAGAGGGAGTGGTATGAGAGATACAGGTGGTTTTTCACCTCGGACGGGCTGCTTGCCATCGGCGGACGGGACGCATCCTCAAACTCCTCCGTGATTAGGAAGCACCTCGGCAAGGGAGACAAGGTGTTCCATGCAGAGATAGTTGGCTCGCCGTTTTTCATACTCAAGGAGGGAGGGGACGAGATCGTTTCAAGCGTTTCAGAGGTGGCACAGGCCACGGTCTGCTTTAGCAGGGCGTGGAGGGAGGGGCTGTACGGCCTGAACGCCTACTGGGTGAGGCCCGAACAGGTAAAGATGGCAGCCCCCACAGGCCAGTTCCTTGCAAAGGGTGCGTTCCCCATAGAGGGAACGCGCAACTTCATCCAAGTATCAAGCCTGCAGCTTGGAGTGGGGCTGTACAGGAGGGGCGAGAGCTACTCGATTATGTCTGGCCCCGTGCAGGCAGTCAAGGCGCAGTGCCTCTTTTATGTGGTAATCGAGCCGTCGGGGCTTGATATGACGGAGCTTGCAAAAAAAGTGAGGGTGGAGTTCCTCAAGCTTGCCGAGAACCAGGATATTGTCAAGGCGTTTTCGATAGATGATTTCATCCGGGCGCTCCCGGCAGGCGATAGCCACATCGTGGAATCGGCAGAGGGGATGGGCTCCTGATGACCGCCCACAAGCCGACCTTTGCAGTCGACGCGATGCTTGGCAACCTGGCAAGAAAGCTCCGCCTGCTCGGATACGACACCAGGTACGACTCGAAGGTGGAGGATGCCGAGCTGATAAAGATTGGCGAGAAGCAGAGGCGCATCATAGTAACAAAGGACGAGGCCCTCACAAGGGGCGCGGAAAAGGTCGGCGTTCAGACCGTGCTGATTCGCGGTAATGACGAGGTCGAGCAGATCTACCAGGTTGCGACAAAGGTCGGCCTCTCAAATTTTACAATTGATACCAGTTCCTCAAGGTGCGTGGTCTGCAACGGCAAGATCTCGCCCATTGAAAAGATAAGGATACTTGGCAAGGTCCCAGAGGGCATCTACGAAAGGCAGGAAAAGTTCTGGGTCTGCAGCGATTGCAAGAAGATCTACTGGGAGGGAACGCATTTTGAGAAGCTCCAGGAATTTGCAGAAAAGATAAACCAGAGGCTGAAATGAACCCCTTCTCCGATTCCGACGGAGAGATGCTTGTGAGGACGGCAAGGTCCTGCGTCACCGAGTACCTCAAGACAGGGAGGAGGCCACCTCTTTCAGACGATTTCAGGTCCAGGTTTTCGTTCAACTCCGGGGTCTTTGTGACCATATCAAAGGACGAGAACCTGAGGGGCTGCATCGGTTTTCCCACGCCGGAGAGGAAGCTCTACCAGTCGCTTGCCGACGCTGCCGTTGCCGCAGCAACCGAGGACCCAAGGTTTCCGCCGGTCCTCCATGGGGAGCTTGGCGAGGTTTCCTTTGAGGTAACGCTGCTTACGCCTCCAGAGGTGGTAAGAGTCAGGGATCCTTCCGAGTATCCCTCCATGATAAGGGTTGGAAGGGACGGGCTAATCGTAAGGTGGGAGTACGGCTCCGGTCTGTTGCTGCCCCAGGTTCCTGTCGAGTACGGCTGGAACGAGGAGGAGTTTCTCTCGCATACGTGCCAAAAGGCTGGCGCGCCTCCCGATGCCTGGAGGCTGAAAAGCACGATGATATTGAGGTTCGAGGGAATCGTATTCAAGGAGACAGAGCCTTCGGGCCCCGTTGCCCGTGCAGACCTATAGGATCTTTCCCTCTAGCGCGTCTACCACTATTTTCTGGCCGTCCCGCAGCGACTCGTAGTCCTTTCTTTCTGCCACGACAAGCGGTATGTTGGAAATGGCACATCCGGAGGCTGTTGTGATGTCGGCGTGCAGGCAGACCATCGCAAGCGGCGCGGCCTTGTTGTACATCAGCGAGTATATTGTGTATGCCCCCACGCTGCTTCCCACGCCGTTTGGAAACACGAGGATCTTGTCGCCAAGAAACTTGCCAAAAAGGTCATGCTTTTCGTCCCGCACCCTGCCGGTCTTTTTGTCAATCCCTCCCAGGAAGTTTATCGGGTGCCGGGCGCAGAGGACGGCCCCCTCGGCCCTCCCACGCACTATGACCTTTACGTTCATGCCGTCTCCTCCTCGACAATCTGCTTGAGGCTCTTGAGGCTGACGCCAACCCCGTTGGATGTCCTGAGGTAGTATGCCCCCTTGACGCTGTTTGTAATTACCGAGTCCACGTCCTCCTTGTCTACAAGTGGCGTAAGGCAGGTGCAGCAGTCATAGAGTATCTCGCCGCCTGCCCTTGTAAGCTCCTTTGTGTACCCAAGGTCGCGCATCTGGCCCTGGATGGCGCGCGGGCAGAAGATCATGCAGCGCTTCCGAAAGGACCTGCCCTTGAGCCTAGACGCAAGATCAGAGATTTCCTCAAGCCCAAGCTGCGGGCTGCCAAGGGTGATAATGTCGCCAGACTCGGCCGTGTTCAGTTCGTCCCTGACAGATGCAAGCTCCTTCCTGTCAAAATCAACCTTCTCGCCCTCGCCCTCGCCAAGTGTGAACATGCCGCAGCTTCCAGAGGTCCCCATCCCTGCGCAGAGCGACTTGCAGCTGCGCCTGTCAAGGCCCTTTGAACCGGATATCGCAACGGAGCTGTCGGCCACCTTGCCTGCAAAATATCCCAAGAGCCCGTAGGCAAGCTCGTCTGCAGGCTCGGCCTTCATCCTGATTGTCAGCTTGGGCTTCCTGTTCTCCTCCTCGCGAAGGTCCGAATGGGGCGACTTGCCGGTCAGGGCGCTGGCAAGGGCGCTGAACGCGCTCTCCTTGTTGGTCTTGAGCGAGGAGACAGAGTTTGCGTAAATTGCCGCATTGCTCTCTGCAAAGGAAACCTGAGTCCCGCCCTTTGGCATCTCGAAAATCTCGTAGGGTATGCAGGAAAAGGACGGGATGGCCCCCATCTTTTCATACGATTTTCTGATGCTCTGCTGCTTTTGTATGAATTCCTCGTCAAGGCCAAACCTTGACACGCTGTCAGAATCAAACCCCATGGGGTTTACCGTTGTCTTGATCTTGAATTTGGCGTCCTGGCTTAGGTGCGAGAGGAACTGCTCCCCCGCGTCGCCAATCGTGTTATAGTTTACTCCCGAGAGGTGCGCCCACTCTACTGGAATCAGTTTGTCGGCCCCCGTTGCCTTGCCTATTGCAACAAGGATCCTGTAGGCCATGGCAAGCGTCTCGCCCTGCTTTCCATCAAGTGCAGCCTCCTCCTCCTTTGTTAGCTCCAATGCCGTACCTTTCTTGGAACAGATATAATACTTGTGTGCTGCATATGACATCGTTTGGACAAGATAGCCCAGATTTTGGACGGGATGATAACCACGATGAATACAGTCAAGCCGCCCCGCATGACGGCGCTCAGAGAGCTGCGCGAGGCCGAGAACGGCAGCCCGCTTAGCATACTGATTGGCACGATACTTTCAGCCCGCACAAGGGACGAGAACACGTCGGCAGTTGTAAGGAAATTGTTTGCAAGATACAAGACCGCGCATGATCTTGCGCGGGCAAAGGTCCCAGACGTGGAGAAGATAATCAAGTCGACGGGCTTTTACCGGGTCAAGGCAAGGCGGATAATCGAGGTTGCCTCGATAATAGACTCCAAGTATTCCGGAAAGGTCCCCCAGGACCTTGAGAGGCTCGTCGAGCTGCCGGGGGTGGGCAGGAAGACTGCAAACTGCGTCCTAGTCTATGCTTTTGACAAGCCAGCAATCCCGGTGGACACCCACGTGCACCGGATCTCAAACAGGCTGGGGCTTGTAAAGACCAAGACTCCGGAGGATACGGAGGAGGAGCTCATGAAAAAAATCCCAAGGGAGCACTGGCTAAGGATAAACGACACCTTTGTAATGTACGGCCAGAACATCTGCAAGCCGATATCGCCAATGTGCGGGGTCTGCCAGGTAAGAAAATACTGCGCCTATAACAGGGTTAACGCTTCTTCGTCTTTATCAAAACGCCGATCAAAACGCCGGTAACGCCCACCACTATGAAGGGCATGTAGAATATCGGGTTTGCAGCAGGGTCTCCAGAGACGATGTTTATCGCAACCGAGCCTCCCGAGGTGCTCGGTGGGTCATTTACCGAGTCCAGGCCCGCAACCGCAATGTCCCTTACCGTGAAACCGTTCACGTCAAGGTTGTCCACAAGGACATCCTGGTTTATCGACGCCGACAGTCCACCATTGCTAGAGTGTTGGACCGTGACAATCTGCCCCGGGCTCCACCCGTTGGTCTTGGCCTCGTGAAGGATAAAGTACCCGTCCTCTGGAGTGCTCACGGCCATCCAGAGCCTGTGGTTGGGCGGGGCGCCCATCCCAATCTCTATGAACTTGGCCACCTTTGGGTCCTCGTAAAGCCGAATTATCGCGCTACCGTTGGAATTTGAATAGTTGAGCTTGTTTTCTATGGTAAGCTGCCAGTTGGTGACGTGCTCGTGCGGAAGCTTTATGACAGTTTCATTGTCCCGCACAACGTTGAATGCCCCCCACGGGACCTCGACGCTGTCGTAGTGTTCCGACTTGTTCATCGTTGACTGCTGCGCATAGACCGGCAACAGCGGCGTAACAAGCAAAAGCAAGATGATTGCCCTGCGCATGAACTTGTTGAGTTCTGGGGGTTATAACAACATACGCCTGATTTCTGCATCAAGAGACATGCCGGATGGGCCAGTCCCTCAAGGAACGAAGGGGTTGTCCCAGTTGATGAGGGTCTTGAAAACCTCGGGCCTCATCATGTATTCTGATGGGCTCTGCTTTTGGAGGATCATGTTCCGCAGCTTGGTGCCGCTCAGTTGTTCCTGGAACTCAGGCCCGTGGGGGCAGTTCCGCTCGCTTGCAAAGGAAAGACATTTCCTGCAGTAGAAGAAGGCTGGGTAGAAAATGGGTTCTATCCCTATGTCTGGGTAGTTTTCAAATATTTTTTGCGAGGCAAAGGGATCATAGTATGTGCCGACGCCGGCATGATCCCTCCCTATGATGATGTTCGTGCAGCCAAAGTTCTTCCGCATTATGGAGTGGTGGATGGCCTCTTTTGGACCAGCATATCTCATCTCGGTGTGAAGCGTGGCAAGGTGGCACCTGTTCTGCGGGTAGTAGTTCTTTATCAGGGTCTCATATGCCAATACTATTGCCTCGTCCTTGTAGTCCCCCGACTTTTTCTTCCCTATCAGAGGGTTGACAAAGAGCCCGTCGTGGGTGTTTAGCGAGGCCTTTTGGAGCATCTCGTGTGCAACGTGAGGAACGTTCCTTGTCTGAAAGCCCACTATGGTCTTCCACCCCGCCTTTTCAAAGATCTCCCTCATCTCCCTCGGTGTCTTGCGGTACCTCCGGACAGGGGTCTCCTCCGGCCGCTTGAACAAGTCAATTTTCCCCCCAATAAGGTATTCCTTGAGGGACTTGGTCTTGGCAACTCCCGGGTGCTTCTCGTCAGTTGTACCGTATACTCCCTTGGACGCCTTTTCCTTGTCGAAGGTATAAGCCTCTTCCACGTGGAGTACCGCAAGGGGAGACCCGTTTACCGAAAGGGCGACATCCCTCGAATCCTTCATCTTTGTAGCAGTCTCCTTGTCGACATCAAGTACTATCGGAATCGTCCATGGGAGGTCGTTTGCAAGTCTGCCCCTAGAAACGACGCTCTCAAAATCCTCCCTTGGGAGGAATCCCTCAAGGGGACTGAAAATGCCGTCTGCAATGTTCTCAACATCGTTTGCAAGATCGGCGCTAATCTGTATGGAGAAGAGTCCCTCCGCCCCCCCGTTTGCAATCCTGTTTACCAGTTTACCGCCGTGTGGTTTTGCCGCTCCCATTCCATTCACCAGTTGTTATTTCCCGTGGTCCGCATGGAGCCCGCATTCCTTCTGCGAGTCGTCTTCCCACCACCACCGGCCTGCCCGCAAGGGCTCACCCGGCTTGATTGCGCGGGTGCAAGGCTCACATCCTATGCTTGGATACCCCTTGTCGTGCAACTTGTTGTATGGAACGTCGTTCTTCTTGATGTAGTCCCAGACCTGGTCCCATGTCCACTCGATTATCGGATTTATCTTAAGGATGCCGTTGTGCTGCTGGTCTATCTCCATCTTGTGCGCGACAGATCTTACTTCGGTCTGTTCTGCCCGCAATCCCGTGATCCAGCCGTCCAGTGTCGATAGCATCTTCTTCAGGGGGTGAACCTTCCTGATGCCGCAGCAAAGCTTGCGGTTGCCAACGCTCTGGTAAAAGAGGTTCATCCCGTTCACCCGGACCATCTGCTCCACCTCGGCTGCGTCGGGGAACATCACTTCTATGGTTGCGTTGTACTTGTCCCTTATCTTGTCCATTACGTCGTATGTCTCTTGGTTGAGCCTTCCGGTGTCAAGCGTAAAAATCCTGAACTTGGGGTTGATCTTCATCATCATGTCTATTACGACCACGTCCTCCGCGCCAAAGCTTGACGCCATGGCAACCCTTGGATGGAGGTTTTCTGAGGCCCACTTGAGGACGTCCTGAGGAGTTTTCAGTTGGTCGTTTAACTGCTTTAACTGCTCAGCAGTAATGCTGTGCATGAAAAAAAACATCAATTTTGGTCATATAACGGTTCTGTAGTTTTTCCACCATCTCGGATAATTTCTTACAGCAGGATTGCATCACAGGGTTTGCAGGAACCGCCAAACCTCATTGATTATTAGGTGGACAATTCATCCTAGGGTTATGAGCAAGCATGCCGGGAGCAATGCGGTCGAGAAAACTGTTCTAGTAGTTTTTCCTTCGATCTTTTCACAGAACAAGGTAGGCATCCTTGAGGAAAACATTGCAAAGGTGCTCAAGGCAAAAGGGGAAAGTTTTCCGCGCATCAGGAGGGACGAGAACCTGGTAATAGTAGAGGTCCCAGATCCGGTTCTTGTTTCCGCAACGCTTGTTTCGCTCTTTGGAATAGAAAGGATTGCAATTGCACGGGAAATTGAGAACAAGTTTGCACTTGCGCTTGAAACAATTGCCTCAACAGGTAGGAACCTCCTCCTGAGGGGCGACAGGTTCTACGTCAAGGTCGAGGGCAGGTCGTCTGACTATCTTGCCAAGGATCTGGAGGTAGCAGCAACCGCAAGCCTGATAGAAAAGTCATCCGACCTTGATGTGCATCCAGGGTCAGAGTCAAGCCACACGAGGCTTCTTTACACTTACATCACCAATTCACACGCCTACGTCTGCGCCTTCGTGGACAGGGGGCTTGGCGGAATTCCCTACAACTCGCAGGGAGAGAGGATGGTGTGCTGCATCTATGACGAGCTCTCGGCAGTTTCCTGCCTGCAGGCAATCAAGATGGGATTTGACGTAATAATGGTCACCGTTTACTCCAATGATTCCGACCTGCTCAGGGCATCCAAGATGATAAACAGGATGCTTCTCTCAGTGGTCGGCCCCAAGGTCACCCTTTATTTTTGCAAGGCGCAAAAAATGCAGGACCTCAGGACCAGGATTCTCGTGGGCGCCCAGATAGCAACACTGGTTGCCAAATCAAAGGGGATAAGGCATGTCGGACTGCCCGTCCCGCCCTTTGCGTTTCCGGCAAGATTCATAGAGGAGACAAGCTGCCTTGTTTCCAAGAAGGGCCTTGTGCCATGGCTGCCTCTTGCAGGGATGGACTCGAGCCTGATCGAGAACGCAGGCCAGTTGGGCCTTGAAAAGTTTCTCACGTCCCTTGGGGAGCTGTGCAATACAAAGTTAGGAAAAAAGGCCATCCCGCAAAAGAGTGTCGATTCCCGCGCAGCAGACACTGTAAAAAATCTCAGACAGGTCTCAATTACAATAGGATCGAAGAATTTGTACGACATGATAGACTCTCTGAGAACCAATCATTGAAATTTAAATGGGTAAATTTTAACGGCATCATGAAAAAAATTGGCGGATTCATCAACCCGTGGGGCAACGGCCACTACACAAGGATGATGGCCCTTGATGAAGCCATACGTAAAAACCTGCAGGACGAGCTTGAGATCCACTACTCGAGCTGCGGCGAGATTTATGACAAGCTGCTAAAGAAATTTCCGGCACACACGGAAAACCTTCATGATATTACCATACCGACCCCGATTGACGGCAAGTGCGGACCGAGCGTCACCCTTTCACTGTTCAACTTCCTCCTCCCGGTGGCAGGCAGGCCTCCCCTGGTCTCCGTCATGGCAAGGTACCTTATTGCCGAGGGCAGGCTGTACGACAGCCAGAAGTTTGATCTCGTAATCAATGACGGCGACGTGGGCTCAAATGTAATTGCAGAAAAGCGCAATGTAAAGTCAGTCTTTGTGACAAACCAGTTCAGGACGCGCCTGTGGGCGTCAAGGGCCTTCCTCTATCCCGGCCTGCTCTACATATCGAAGAAGATTGCCAAGGCAACAAGGATAATAGTTGCAGACTCGCCCCCGCCCTACACCATCTGCGAGTACAACCTGAACTTCCCCGACTCCCTGAAGGAAAAGGTAACCTACGTGGGGCACTTTACCAACGGCAAGGAAATCCCGCACGGTCCCAAGACCGAACTTGAAAGGCTTCTTGAGGGGTCCGACGGCTTTGGCTACTGGATGATTACTGGCAACAAGTCCACCAACGATACTACCGCAAAAAAATACAAGACCATCTTTCAGATGCCGGAGATGGAAAACGAGAGAAGGATAGTGTCCCATGCAAAGAACGACCCCACCATAGACAGGGTCACTGGCAGGGACGGCAAAACATACTCCATTGCAGAGGCGCTTGAGAAAAGGGTGGACTGGATCCAGATAGACATAGGATTCCTCTCCGAGCAGGAAAAGAACACGGTGCTTGACACTTGCAAGTATGCAGTGATAAATGGCTCCCACACTGCGATGGGCGAGATACTTGGGGCCAAGGCCAAGCCAATAATCGGCATCCCGGTATATGACGAGCACACAAATCAGATAAAATGGGCAGAGGAGAGAAAGCTCGGAATCCTTGCGACCACTGCCAAGCAGACCGCAAGGGCTGTTGCAAGAATGCATGACGACTACGGCACCTTCCAGGACAGCGTGAAGGAATTTGCCAAGAACTACGAAAGAAACGGCGCCGTCAAGACCGCAAAGATTGTTTCCGAAATGCTTTCCAACTAGAAACAATTATAATTTTTGCAACTCTAGATCAGTTTCTGGTACGCGGCATTTTCGATGGGCGAACTGACCAGCTAGGGATGAAGACATAGACCGCGTACCAGAATTGGCAAAAGCTTTTATGGATAACTCTTGTGATCGCCGTCATTGACCGAGTGCCCCGAGTGTGCAGCCAAGCAAGCCCAAGTAGAGATGAAGTTTGATCCCAACACAAAACACTTCATCTGCAAAAAGTGCGGCCTGTTTGCAACAAGGGAGCAGATAAGCGACATCAAGTACAGGCTCAATAGGAAGGAGAAGACTCGCGAGGACAAGCATGACGAATACCGCGACTGGTGGCAGTCAAGCAAGAAAGAAAAGCAGGGTTAGCTTCAGGGGAGTAAGAGATGAGCAAAGAAATTCCAAAATGGGCGCAGGACGAAATAAAGAATGCCAAGTTTGGCAAGCCCGACGCTGTTACTAGGACTGGATACATCCTTGAGATTTATGACAAGGACATGAGGATAGACGCGCAGGTCTACGAGGCCATGGAGGACGGGAGGAAGATAATCGAGGGCATGAGCCTGCCAAAGAAGGTCAAGCCGGCAGACCTCATGAAGGGGACGGTCTACGAGTTTGCCATAAACTCCTACAAGGCTCCGCTTGGCAAGAAGGTTGTCGAGTTCCTCAAAAAGGAAATGGATATTGACATGAATGCAATTTACCAATTCGAGCTTACGGGCCTTGAGCTGATGGATGTCGATTCCGACTCGGCAGACTCGGGCGAGTCTGAAGAGGAATAGGGCGCGCTAGTTCCTACTGCCCTTTGACCGTCGGAAGATTTCTCCAACTATCGGGTTCACAAGGTATGGCAGGGTCTGCTTGAACCAGATTGCGGCGCGGACTATCTGTGGCGTTACAATCTCAAGCCTTGGCGACGACGCAGCGCGTACCACGGCCCTTGCAACAGTCTCAGGGCTGAGCGCCGCGGTATACCTCGGCATCCTTTCAAACGACCCGTGGCTGAAAAAGTTGGTCCTAACCATTATGGGGCTCACCACCGTTATCCCGACGCCGGTACCCTTGAGCTCATGGTACAGCGATTCTGAAAAGCCAAGCATCGCAAACTTTGATGCGCAGTAGCCCGCCATCGCGGGAATGCCAAAGCTTGCCGCAACGGATGCCACGTTAACTATGTGTCCCGACCCTTGCTCCAGCATTTTTGGCAGGAATGCCTTGGTGGAGTAAACCATCCCGAGGTAGTTGGTCTCCATCTGGGCCTGGACGTCCTCAACCCTTAGGTCTGAGAATTTTCCATAGATTCCAAAGCCTGCATTGTTCACAAGGACGTCTATCCTCCCTAGCTTTTCGAGCACCTCGCCTGCCATCCCGTCCACCTCGCCCCTCTTTGAGACGTCGCAGGGGCACACAAGAACGCGGCCCTTGCAGCCCGAGAGCTCGGATGCCGCCTCCTCAAGTCTGTCCCTGTTTCGCGAGACCAGTACGATGTCGGCGTGGAGCTTGGCAAAACTCCTTGCAGACTCTTTTCCAATGCCGCTTGAGGCACCGGTTATCACTACTGTCTTGCCCGCATAGTCCATTGTTGAAAAACCGGCGTAATGAAATAAAGTGGTTTCTACGGATTGCGGCCTTGCGCGGTTCGCGCCTAAATTGCCTTCTGGTTCTTAATGCTTGGGTAAACCACCCTCATCAAAAAGAGCCAGCTGATGACAAGGCCGACGTGGTAGGTTGCTATCCTCCAAGCAATGATTATGTTCCACTGGAGGCTGCCCTTTGCGGCCTCGTATGTCAGGGTGTTTAGGTGCCCGAGGTACGCCCATACTGCAAACTCTGTCAGCCCCGATCCTCCGATGGTTACCGGAAGGTTTCCCACAGCGTTTGCCGCCATGGTGGCCATGAGCGAGTGGAAGAAGGATATCACATATCCAGCCCCGTTGGCAATAATCATAAACGAAAGCCCGTATAGCGACCAGGTAAAGACCGAGATTATCAATGAAACAACGAATGCCTTCTTTATCTGCTGGTTGTGCCTCGTCTCCCTGCTCATGTCGCAGATTTCCTTCATCCACAGGTTGGTCTTGTCGATGTACTGTACGGCACGCTCCTTTCCAAACCTAGTCGCGATCCTGGATATCCCGCCCGGGACCTGGAAGGTGCGCTTTGAGGAGAGGAAGAACAGCGAGGACCACACGCCCGTAATCGGCAGGCTTACTGCAAGTATCGCAATGCCTACGGCATATGCCCCGTATGTAAACGAGAATGCGGCGGCAGTGATTGCAAAGATGCCGGCTACGAGGACCTCGGTCACAATCTCGACAATGGTGACATACGACGCCTTTCCCACCGGAATGCCCTTCTTGTTGAGCCACATTATCCTGACAAGTTCGCCGCCCACAAAGGATGGCGTGGTCGAGGTTACAAACTCGCTTCCTATTCTTACGGCAATGGTCCTCCAGTTTGCATCTATCGGGCCCAGAAATTTACGGACCAGATAGTTGAACTTGAGTCCCTGCGTGAGCAGCTTCAGCGCCATGGCAATTGCCGCACCAATGAACGGAACCATGCCTACTGCAAGCAGGTTTGCCAAGCTGACGTTGAACGTAAAGGCGATTATCAGGAATGGTATGATGCTTACCGGTATGGCCAGCAGCTTCCAATTCATAGTGTGCCCTATCTATGCAAGTAAATATAAGCCCAGATATTGGTCAGATGCTGGGCTTGGGCCGCTAAATTGATAGTGCCTAACGCTTCAGGAAAAATGGCAGATCTAAAATGAAAGCAATCTTTATTGTTGGAACCGCGGGGTCGGGCAAGTCGCTACTTGCGTCGAAGGTCTTTGACTATTACACCAGGAACGGCCATTTTGTCGGAATGCTTAACCTGGATCCAGGAGTTGAAAACCTTCCCTATACTTGCGACGTGGACGTGAGGGATTACGTAGATATCGTATCGATAATGAAGCAGTATGACTTGGGCCCAAACGGCTCGATGATAATGGCAAACGACCTAATTGCAGCCAAGATTGACCAGCTGCAGCACGACGTGGACGACGTAAACCCAGACTACCTGATAGTGGACACCCCCGGGCAGATCGAGCTTTTTGCATACAGGGCAAGCGGCCCCTTTTTTGTCCAGAGCCTTAACACTGAAGAAAAGGCCTCCATATTCCTCCATGACGGATCCCTAATCACCACCGCCACAAATTTCGTCTCGATAGCGCTTCTTGCAACATCTGTCAGGCTGAGGCTCGGGCTTCCGCAGCTAAACGTGATCACAAAGGCAGACCTCATCCAAGACAAGCTTAAAGACATACTGAAATGGTCAACCAACATGGCAAGCCTCGAGGAGGCGATTGCAAAAGAGTCAGACGGCGAGAGCTACATACTTGCCACCAACCTCCTGAGGAGCCTCAACCAGGGAGGCTTTGCCCAGGGTCTCATCCCGGTCTCAAACGCGACGGGCGAGGGGATGGTAAACCTCTACTCTGCACTCAGCAGGATGCTCAGCTTGGGCGAGGAGATCGAGGACTGATGGTCCAGAGCGTTACAGTCAAGGCTCCGTGCTCCACTGCAAACCTCGGTCCCGGTTTTGATGTCTTTGGCCTTGCCCTTGACGCCTACTATGACAAGGTCAGGCTGCAAAAGGGAGGCAGGGGGATAACAATCCAAACCGCTGACAGGATACCCATGGAGCTTGAAAAAAATTCTGCCGGCCTGGTTGTAAGGGAAATGGCAAAAAAATTCAAAATTAAGACAGGGCTTGTAGTTGAGATTACAAAGGGTGTCCCGACAGGGTTCGGGATGGGAAGCAGCGCGGCATCGGCTGCTGCCGCCGCGGTCGCATTTGACGCCCTATTCAAGCTGAGGCTGGACGGGAACAGCCTGGTGAGGTTCGCAGGGATGGGCGAGGTGGCAAGCGCAGGCTCGGTCCACTATGACAATGTGGCAGCCTCGGTCCTAGGAGGATTTGTAATAGTAAGGACCAATCCGCTTGACGTGATAAAGGCAAGTCCCCCAAAGGGCCTGCTCCTGTGCGTTGCCATACCAAAAATTCCCGTCCCACAGAGGAAGACAGAGGCTTCAAGGAAGGTTCTGCCAAAAACCGTAGGGCTTGCCGACCACGTCAGGAACCTTTCTAATGCCTCTACCCTTGCCGCGGGCTTTATGACCGGGAATGTCCCGCTGATTGGCAGCTCCATAAATGACATAATTGTAGAGCCTGCGCGCAAACACCTCATCCCTGGATTTGACAGCGTAAAGAAGAACGCACTAAGAGCAGGCGCGATGGGGGTGACGATAAGCGGTGCCGGCCCCTCCGTGATCGCCTTTGCATCCGGGGCCACAAGTACCAGCAGGATTTCAGGCGCAATGAGGCGCGGGTTTGCATCGGCTGGGGTTGATTGCACCACAGTAATCTGCAGGCCCAGCGGCGGGGCCTCGGTAGTATAGCTACTTCCTCTTGAGAAAAGAGGCCATTCTTTCCTCGCGCTCCTTTGTTGAAAAGCAAAGGGCCCACGAATAGATCTCAAGCTTCAGCCCCGTTTCAAGGCTGGCATCCATCCCCTTGTTTACAAGCATCTTTGAAATCCCTACCGCAAAGTTGCTGTTTTTTGCAACCTCCCTGGCATAGGACCTTGTCTCCGAGATGAGAGTTTCAGGCGGAAACACTTTGTTGACAAGCCCCATCGAGACTGCCTCCTCCGCCCCAATCCTTCTGCCCGAAAAGATCAGGTCCTTGGCCCTTGCGGGGCCCACTATCCTCAGCAGCCTCTGGGTTCCGCCCCATCCCGGACAAATGCCCAGCGTTACCTCAGGCTGCCCCAGCTGGGCGTTTGCCGAAGCAAACCTGATGTCGCACGAGAGCGCAAGCTCGCACCCGCCCCCGAGGGCATAGCCGTTTATTGCTGCAATGACCGGCTTGCCGATTTTTTCTATCTTGTTGAGCACCTCGTGGCCCCGCAGCGCATACTTTTCCGCGTCGGTCGGCCCTATTTTGCTCATGTACTCGATGTCGGCTCCGGCCGAGAATGCCTTTTTTCCCTCGCCCGTGATTATGATTACTTTGGACGAGTCCTTTTCCAGTTCCTCAAGAACTGTTATGAACTCGTTCATGACGTCAAGGCTCATTGCGTTCAGCTTGTCCTCCCTGTCTATGGTTATCTGGACAACCTCCCCGTCCCGCTCCATCTTGAGATATTTCATGCAGGTGATTACCCTGCCGGCACATTTAACTTTAGACGGGGCTTGCCGGGGACCAAACTCACCCGAGCCCACCGAAGTTTTTTAATCTTGACTGCCATACCAACAACATGCCGCGAGTAATCTACTTTAACATGTCAGCAGATGACACCGAACGGGCAAGGAAGTTCTACGCCGATGTTTTTGGATGGGCCTTTGAAAAGTGGGACGGTCCCATGGAATACTGGCTGATAAAGACCGGTGATGACAAACAGCCTGGCATTAACGGCGGGCTTGCAAAGAGGAGTGCTCTCAACCCCAGCGTGGTAAACCTGATTAGCGTTCCCTCCATTGAGGAATACTCAAAAAAGATCACCGAAATGGGCGGCACCGTAAGCCCTGGAATGCCTATCAAGGGAGTAGGATATTTTGCACACTGCACCGATTCCGAAGGGAACAGGTTTGACATACTCGAGCCCGAGCAGAACGCAAAATAAAGGACCTACGCTGCGGTGAAAAATGCTGCCTGTTGGCGCGTCCCGCGTGCTGAAACCCTGGTTTGTAGCCCTGTTCCAGCCACAGCAGGGGATCCCGAAAGCGAGTTATACGGCGTGCCGTCCAGTGGAGCTGCTTTGAATCCGCTTGGCATACTCCCTGCAGTAGGCTCTGCAATCTGCTGGGGCACCTTCTTTGTCCCGGTAAGAAAGGTCAACGTGGTAAACATCTGGCAGCTGCAGGGCGCGACCGGCATAGGGGTACTGCTTTTTGCAATCCCGGTCGGTTTTTTCTCAGGGTTCCAGATCCTGCCGGCAGGGCTGCTTTCCGGCACAATCTGGGCTGCAGGAAACATCCTTGCTCTCTACTCAGTAAGGCTCATAGGCCTCTCCCGCACCTCGCCATTCCTTGCGGGCTTTAGCGTCTTAGTCTCATTCCTCTGGGGGGTCCTGTACTTTGGCGAGAGGTTTAACCTCATGGCCCTTGCGGTGGCAGGCGTGGGCCTCCTGCTCTTTGGCCTCTTCTTCATATCAAACACCTCCAAGGGTGCGCCCATCAGGAAAAGGGGATATCTTGTTGCAACCGCGTCGGGCCTTGTAGGAGGGTCGTACGTCATCCCGCTCCAGGCTGCACACTCGCTCCAGTCGGGATTTTTCTCCTCAAGCCTTGCAATTTTTGCAGTAGGCATTCCCCTCCTGCTCATCTCAAGAAACTTTGCAAGGAAGGAGATGCTTGCAGGGATGCTCTCGGGCGGCCTCTTCAACGTCGGGAGCCTTGCCGTACTGTTTGCAGTGGGGCTGATTGGGATAACCGTGGCATATCCGATATCGCAGACTGCGACGCTCTTTGCAGTGTCATGGGGAGTGATATACTTTAGGGAAATCGTACACCGCGAGGCAATCCTGAAGGTTGCAGCAGGTGCAGGCCTCATACTGTGCGGTGCCGCGCTTGTCACGGTGGCATAGTCAAGCAATTTATTTGGTCTGGCGCAAGTGCCTTCGAATTGAAGGCTGTAATAGTATTCAGCGGCGGGATGGACTCGGTCTGTACCGCAGCGTACCTGAAGGAAAAATACGACCTTTATGGAATCACGTTCTCATACGGCCAGAAGGCTGGCGAGGAACTCAGGGCGGCGCGGCATTTCTCCAGGATACTAAAACTGCGGGAGCATCGCATAGTAAGCATAGATTTCATGAAATATCTCTATGAAAAGACAAACGCGCTTACAAACCCCAAGATGGCAATCCCGTCCGCCTTTGACTATTCCATAGTTGTGCCCATCCGAAACGCGGTCTTTCTCTCGATTGCCTCGGCATGGGCATTTTCAAAGAAGGCCGAGCTTGTGGCCTATGGCGCCCACCGGGATGACCAGCGCTATCCCGACTGCAGGCCGAAATTCTCCAAGATGCTTGCCGACGCGCTCAATGAGGGTGAGGCCGACGGAATCAGGAAAGGCCTTAGGAAGAGGATAAAGATCTGGAGCCCATTTGTTGCAAACCTTTCGAAGAGCAGCCTGCTGAGGATGGGCCATGAAAGGCTGGGGGACGAGATCTTCAAGACATGGAGCTGCTACTCCAACGCGCGGGTCCACTGCGGAAGGTGCGAGTCGTGCAACAACAGGAAGGTTGCCTTTGCCGATGCGGGCATGGAAGACAAGACGAAGTACAGGTTTCCCTAGCTAAATCTTGAGGGCGGGCCTCTTTAACAATAGCGGCCTTATCACCATGTAGTAAATCGGAAACGGAATTCCCGCAACGCCCCAGAAGATCCAGTTGGTCATGTCCTGCGTGAACCCAAGCTTGTGGAAGTAGTCCATCGAGCTTGCCGCTGCCATCACCCCCACAGCCATAACTATGAAGAATTCTATCGCATACCAGGAAAATGCAGGCCACGAGTCCTTGGGAGCGTGGAAATTGTTATGTACGCCCATACCCGTCGTGAGCCGCACCAGATTATTTAATTTTTGAGGTTTAGACCACGTTTGGGGGAGATCTTCCGCTATAGATCATGCTGAGTACGTCGGCCCTTGCATCCTTCTTGTCGTATATCCCCCTTGATGCAATGGTGGTAACCACTGCGTCGTTTCTGACCCCACGCATCTTCATGCAAAGGTGCTCGCCCTCCGCTATCACAAGCACGCCCTTGACGCCCTCGGAAAGCAGCTCGTCTGCCACGTTCTTTGTTATCCTTTCCTGTATCTGCAGCCTCGCAGAGTACTTCTCCACCAGGCGCACGAGTTTTGAGATGCCAAACACCTTGCCGTTTGGCGCATATGCCACTGTGACCTTCCCAAAGAAGGGCAGCATGTGGTGCTCGCACATGGAATAGAACTGGATGTCCTTTGCTATTACAATGTCCGAGTCCTCCGAGAACTTGACCGAGAGTTCCGACTCGGCATCATATCCCTTGAAAATTTCCTCGTACATGTCGGCTATCCTTGAAGGCGTGTCTACCAGCCCCTCCCTTGTCGGGTCCTCCCCTATCTCGGCTATCAGTTCCCTGATTAGCTTCTTTACCCTCTCCTTGTTCATCAGGGGGCTCCTATGAATTTGTGCAACTGGGGCACGATGCGCACCCCGTCATAATGAGGATAAACTGCGTCATAAAACTCGAGAAGCTTCTTCAAGTCTGGCTCTGCTACACCATACGTAGGCTGTATTATAAATCCTGCAATCTTTGCACCCGATACAATGCCGAAGATCGCCTTGACAAGACCCCTGAACTGTTCAAGTTCGGTCCTCGAACTCACTACTATCTTGATGTACGTCACCTTGCCCGATCCCGCGGCAAGTTCCAGGCACTGCAGCTCGTTTTCCAAAAGTTTGGAATAATGGATCCTGTCTACGTATTCTGATTCAGGTGTTTTGAACTCTATCTTGACATAGTCAATGTACGGTAACACCTGGGAGAATTTTCCAGAATCAAAGCACGACGACTCGAGGTATGTCGGTATCTTTTTTTTCTGGACAAACTTTGCAAGCTCGGAAACCGCCTCGGCCTGGACTAGCGGATCTCCCCCCGTAAAGTTTACCTTGTACGTATTTTTTTCAAGGCTTTTCTCGATGAGCTTCTCCGCCTCGCCAATCTCGTATTCCGTCCCAGACTGCATCGGAAGCGCCTCCTTCGTGTCGCAGTAGAAGCACTTGAAGGGGCATCCCGCTAGCCTGACAAAGAGAGTCTTTGTCCCATAGAGGATCCCCTCGCCTTCCACCGAAGTGAATATTTCAAACAGCCTTACTTTCAAGCACCGGATCTCCTTCCTCCTCAGTATTTATTTAATTGGGTTGCGTGCCGAACAAATTTTACCAAAACGATTTATCTGATTATCAAAGCAAAGCAGTCATTGAGAAATACAGCCTTTATTCTTGTCGTTATCGCACTTTCCATCTTACTCGGGTTCCAGCAGGCCGAGGCGGCTACAATCACCGCCACCCCAAAAACCCAGGCCTTTGGCCCAAATGACTGGATAGTTGTCTACCTCAAGGTCCAGGGATACCACGGCGGTCCGATCTCGTGGATTGCGCACAGGCCTGACAACTCGACGCTTTCGGGCAACCTTACCACGGTCAAGTCAGACGGCACCGCCCTCCAGCAGATCATCCGCACCGCGTTTGACAACATGTTTGGAAACTGGTCCATCACCTACAAGTACGACAATTCCACCCAGAATGCCACCTTTGAGGTAAAACCAATCGTACTCTCCGTCTACACGGACAAGAACCTGTATTACGAGCCCGACGTCATGCACCTTAACATCACGACGTCATACTACGTACCAGTAGCAAACCGAGCCGAGTTTTTCCACCTCAACTTTTATGACCAAAAGGGGAACCTCCTCACTGACATACCCACCATAGACATCAGGGCCTTTGAGCCCAGCGTCATCTACAATTTCCACATGCTCCCGCTTGCAGACTACCACCCGCCAGGCCTTTACAAGATAAGGGTCCAGTACTACAACACGGTAACTGAGGTCCCGTTCCTTGTGGGCAAGTTCTCAGAGTTTTTGCTGCTCGCCTCGCATACTGACAAGAGCACCTACCAGACCGGCGACGTGGTAAACATGGGGATTTCCGTAACCAGGGTTACCCAGTCATCAGGAACGCTAAAGATAACCGATCCCTCGGGCAACTCCACCACCCGCCAGTTCGAAGTCTCCTCAACGCACACGTCCCTGAGCCTCAGCGGGATTGCCACCAAGGCTGGGACCTACAACTATCTGATACAGTACGGCGGGATAACAGGCACCGGTTCTTTCAACGTGGTGCCAAACCAGGCGAGCCTGCCAAAGATACAGTTTGGGATATTTCCCGACAAGATGTACTACAGGCCGGGCGAGATAATTCATGTGAAAGCCCTGGTGTCCCAGTCCGTTGCAAACTCCACCACCATCTGGTCGGTGGACCCAAACGGCGTTGAATATCCAAGAAAGACCCTGCCGTTTGCAGGCCTTGACACCATACTCCCGCACCAGATAGCGGCAAACGCGCCTACCGGACAGTGGGAGCTCTACGTGGACTATGCGGGCCTTGTCCGGAGCGTACGGTTCGTAGTGGTTGGCGCGCCCGTCGACCCAAGCGAGCTGCTAAGCGTCAACCAGTTCACCGCCCCTTCCTTTTACTCGTACTTTGCCAAAGGGCTTGACGAGCCCAGCGGAATCGCGATAGACTCTGACAACGATGTCTACGTCGTGGACTCGGGCAATTCCCTTATCAAGAAATTCGACCCCACAGGCAAGCTCCTCCTTTCATGGGGCGGAATGGGTACTGCGAACGGCAGGTTCATCCACCCAAGCGGCATAGCAGTAGGAAGCAAGTACGTCTTTGTTGCTGATACCGGTAACGCAAGGATCCAGATGTTTGACAAGGACGGCAACTTCATCTACCAGTGGGGAGGATATGGGGATTCCCAGGGAATGTTCCATGTACCGGTCGGCCTTGCGCTTGACAGCGGCGGGTTTTTGTTTGTGGCAGATGCGGACAGGCCGACAATCCAGATTTTCAACTCGCAGGACGTGTATACGGACGAGATCAAGCCTCTCCTCACGCCAGAGGGGAATTTCCCGGCGCTGGACGGGATAGCGTTTGGCCCGGACGGCAGCTTTTACGTCTCCTCGCCGGACGACAGGGTATTGAGGTTCTCAGACATCGGCCACTTTGTGAACTTTTACGGCTCGGCAGGGAGCGAGGACGGGAGGTTGAACGGCCCGACAGCTCTGGCAGTTGACGGCAGCGGAAACCTGTATGTTGCGGACACTGGCAACTACAGGATCCAAAAGTTCGACTCCCGCGGCAACTTCCTTGCAAGCTGGGGTTCGCAGGGAGTCCTGCCGGGGCAGTTTGAGGATCCCTCAGGAATAGCGGTAGACTCTGCAGGAAACGTCTATGTTGCAGACAAGGCCACCAATACGGTACAAAAGTTTTCGGTGCGCGGGGGCACGGTCCCTGCCATACCGGACTGGGTAAGGGAAAGGGCCCTGTGGTGGGCGGAGGGCGCCCTAGACAAGAGCCAGTTTGTCCTTGCGGTAAAATACATGGTGAACCTGGGCCTTGTCAACGTAACGCAATCAAACGCCAGTGCGGGCGTTACAAATGTGCCTCACTGGCTAAGGCATGACGCCAGGTGGTGGGCAGAGGGCCAGATAGATGACAAGACGTTTGCAGAATGCATCGAGGATCTTATCTCAGCCGGGATCCTGAGGCTCTAGGATGCAATCTTTGGAGCCTTTCTAGCAAACAGTCCTGCGATGAAGACAAGCGCTCCAAGAATCCCTATGAGGCTGCCGACAAACTGAATGGTGTCGGAAAGGTCGGTAACTGCAGGTGCAAGAAGCACGGCGAGTATGGCGCCTACCGCCATCATCGGAATTCCAATGCCTGCCGAGATCTGCTTTGATACCATGTGTTGTGCTGGAATTAAAAATGTATATGAATTTTATGGAGTCCCTGTTGTGGTCCTTCGAATTTCCAGAACGGGCTAGCCCCTTCTGTGGTCCTGCCTCTGAATCCATGGGAAGCTGTACCCGTTCCCCTGGTTGTCGTTACCGCGGTAGGCGCTGTTCCCATTTTCCTGGTTGTGCGGGTTCCCGCGGTAGTGTTCCTTCTGGTTGTTAAGATGGTCGCGTTGAGGCGACGTGGTTGTGGCGTTGTTCTGAGCCGGTGGATTTGGCTGCGGAGGCGGTGACTGCGCCGTGCCGTTCTGGGATGCCGGCGGGATCGTAGGCGGCGTTGGAAGAGGCGGTGGCGTCGGGATGGTATTGTTCTGTGGCGGTGCCGGCACGGTTGGCGGAGCCTGGACGGTGCCGTTTTGTGGCGGCGTTGGAAGAGGCGGTGGCGTCGGGATGGTATTGTTCTGTGGCGGTGCCGTCGCGTTTTGGGCAGGCGGTGCTGGCGGAACAGTAGAGTTCTGCGGTGGCGGCGGCAAGGTGCCGTTCTGCTGCGGTGCCTGGTTGTTCAGCGGCGGGACTGGAGGTGCTGGATTGTGGTTCTGGACGGGCGGAATGTTCTGGACAGGCGGAGCAGTAGAGTTCTGCTGTGGCGGCGGCAAGGTGCCGTTCTGCTGCGGTGCCTGGTTGTTCAGCGGCGGGACTGGAGGTGCTGGATTGTGGTTCTGGACGGGCGGAATGTTCTGGACAGGCGGAGCAGTAGAGTTCTGCACAAGGCCCGGTGCCTGCGGCGGCTGGCTTGGGCTGTTTTCATGCTCGGCTGAGAGTTCTGCAGCCTTTTGGGCCAGCTGTTCATGTTGATAAGCTTGAATCATCTTTATGAGTGCGATTGCCTGGTCGACTTTACCCTCCGCGACCAGCTTCTTAAGTTGGGCTACCATCTCCTGCGGGTTTTTGCTCATTGTAATGTTGGAATTGCCTCCCGGGGGCAGGTTGGGGCTTGCTGTCTGTGGCGGGCCTGGCGGCTGGACTGGAGCCGTGGCATTTTGCGCGGCGGGATTCTGTCCCGTACTACCCTGGCCTTGCTGGCCGTTCTGCTGCGCCGGCCCTGTCTGCGTCTGATTCATCTGCTCTATCTGCCTCTCAGTAAAGTCCTTGGCGCGCTCCGAGATCCTGTCCTGCGCAGCCTTGTTCAGCGCATTGTGGGTCGCGGCGATAAAGTCATTTGCGGATGAGACCTGCTTTGACGCGTCGGTAAGGTTGCCCGAGTCAAGGTCCTGGCTTGCCGCCTGGATCATCTGGTCAAATCCAGTAAAGTTTACCGGTACGCTGTTCTGGGCAGCTATTGTCTTGAGGAGTCGTCCGACGTTCTCAAGCCTTACCACCTCTCCCCTCAGGTCCTCGGTCTGGGCCCTCTGCCGGTCTGTCGGGGCGCTGGCCGTGCCAAGCGAGTTAATCTTGTCGTTTGTCTCCTTGAAGAACCTCATTGCAGCAAGGAAGTGCTCCTTGGCGGCGCCCACGTCCTGCTGCGCCGCCGCCTGCGTGAGGGCGTCCGTCTCGTTTGACCCCTGCCCGTAGAGCTGGCTTATGTCGTTAGGTACGCTGCTCATCTGCGAGATTGTTGCGCCTAGGTTGTCCTTTGCCTGGGTTGCGATGTTGACAAGCGTGTCAAGCTGCGGGTCTGCATACGACTTGGCAGGCATTGCCGCAACCAGCGTGACTGCCATTACAATCAAAATCATGTGTGAAATTTTCATGGCCTTTCCTCCTCCACCTTCTGCAGCTTGATGAGGTTCTGCTGGTCGACCTTTTCAATCTCGACAATCCCCTCCCTCTCCAGCCTCTTTACGGCCCGCCAAGTGGTCGTGCGCGGGAGGAGGAACTTTTTGCGGAGCTCGCTCTCAAAGACCCTTCCCCCCTTTTCCGAGATGAATGCAACTATTTCCTTGTCCTCCTGCCTGAGCTCCGGCCTGACCCTGAAAATCTCCTCCTTGTCTGGCGCTACGTAGGAGCTTGGAGGAATCTGCGGCACTGCTGCAACCTTTGCAGCCCTTGTCCTCCTGAGCAAAATGAATGCGGTGGTGCCGGCTGCTGCTGCAGCGCCCGCAATTAGGATCGGTGTGGTGTTGGTATCGGCAGGCTGCTTTGGGGCCGACAGGGCGGACTGTTGCTCCTGGACTGCCAAGTTCTTGGCGTCGTTTGCAAGCGACTCGGCGTCGGAGAACCTTCCCTGGTTGAACGCCGTGTTTGCCTCGTCAAGTTTCGCCAGGGCAAGCGGTGTCTGGATGCTCTCCGAGTTTACAGTGCTGATAAAGTCCTTGGCCTTCTGAATCGCAAGCGTTGCCGTCTGGCTGGTCCCGAGCACTCCGAATATGTAGTTGATGCTTGCAGGCCCGCTAGGAAGGGATACCAGCGGCTGCCCGTCTACAACCTGGAGGTTTGACGGTGCCGTGCTCATCCCCACAATAACGGTATTTGCTGGCAGAAGGACGGAATAATCGATAGGCGAGTTGACCTCGAAGGTCCAGGTCTTGCCGTTCTTTGACACAAGGTCTGGGGTGTCGTAGTCGACCTTTATGGCCGAAGCCCCCAGGGTTTCCACGTCGACGCTGTTGGGGTCCATCTTGCTTGAAAGCAACGAACCGTTCTGGTCCCTAATAACCATGTTCTGGGTGGTATTCCCGTATAGGGAGAGCAGGTAGTCAGGCGACTGCGGGTCCACGTTCCCCTGGTAGAAGACATGGGTGGTTCCGTCGGCATAAATGGTAAATTCCAGCACCTTTGAGGTGCTTAGTGCATACTGGACGCAGAATGACAAGGCAAGTGAAAATAGGCAAACAGCGATCAACGGAGCCTTTAGCATCGCTGTCAGGATATGGGTAATCCTTACAAAAAGCATTGCTTCTGCTGGGTCTTGGTACCCAATTTCCAAGGCTTCTCGCTGGATTACCGGCTCTTTCTGGTACATTCTTCTAGTACCTTAGGTTCAGTCCCTGAACTACACCCTGAAACCTTTGGAATTCCTGAAAGAACCTTATGCCCTTCTCTGTTATCCTAAACAGCCTGTTTCTGTCAGCCTTCATAGATTCTACCAAGCCTGCATCTATCAGCTTCTGGCACTTCTCCAAGACTGCATAGTGGGAAAGGTTTGCCCTTCTTGAGATGGCGGAGACTATAACCCCCTGTACGCCGCCGTCCATGGTTACTCCAAGGATGTCAGCAATGATGCCCATTTCGGACCTGTATTGTTGTTTTGACATGCCCCTTCTATGGAATCGATGGATTATGAGGGACAGCATGGAACCGTGAAGCGGAACGCCTAGCGGAACAGCCGTTTCACACCCCTGAAACGGTCAGAAACGGCCAATTTACGAAGCGGGGGCGGGCCTCCAAAGGGGCGGTTTTGATCAGATTTTATAGGGCATAGGCCTAGGAAAGGTAACAAAGGAGGTGCAACGGTGAGCTTTAACGACTCTGGTTTTGGTGAAAGCCCAAGCCAAGGATACAGTGGAAACAGCGGTTACGGCGGAGGTCGAAGATTTGGAGGCGGAGGTCGAAGATTTGGAGGCGGAGGTCGAAGATTTGACGACAACAGGCCAAAACCAGTAGAAACTGGCAAGGAATACGACGTATCCATTACAGAAATTAGTAGGAAAGGGGACGGTATCGCAAGAGTAGAAGGTTTTGTGATATTTGTCAAAGGCGGGCAAGTAGGCCAGAACGCGAAAGTAAAGATTACGCAGGTAGGCGGACGCTTTGCTACTGCTGACGTAGTAGGCGAAGGAACTCCGCAACCAGCGGCAGAATAGATTCTGGTTGCCCAAAAGGCACCCTCAGATTTCTTACAAACTACTCGTTTTCTTTTTTATCTCTTCTATAATTTTCAGTTTTCTTGAAATATCCATATTAGGTTCCATGGTAACGTATACGGTCTTGCGCTTGGGATAGACCACCACCTGAGTTACCCTCTGGCGCTCGATGTGCACGTAGTCCACAGGACCCAGGCTTTTGTCAAACTGCCGTCGGATCTTCCTTCTTACGGCAACCTGCTTGCAAAAGTGCTCCTCCTCCCTCTGGGACTTGAGCGAGGTCTTGCCTTCCTTCATTATTGCCTCTGATATGTTGCCCTTGAGATCGATGATCGCGGCAAACCTCATCATAGGATCAAGGTCCAGAATATCCTCCACAATGGAAAGAAGGTTATTGCCGTTCTTCCTTTTTTTCAATTAACGAACAACAAAGGCCTGATTCTAAATATATCTTGGTTTGATGCCAAAGATCGCTAATGGCGCCTTAAAAGGGGCATTTTCTGATCCGGTGCGGCCTGAAACTGGGCGTTTCATCTATTAACTTTTTATATATTACACATTACACTAGTCATAAGCAATATGTTTGAAAAATTCCGAAAAAAGAAGGACGAGATTAACCCGGATTCTGATAAAAAAGAACAGGATTTTACAGCTGCATACCAGCCGGCACAGGTAGAGACGGAAAAGGAGGCACCTGTGGTAGAACAGCCAAGGCCAGAACCTCCCAAGGTTGAGCCTCCCAGGGTCGAGCAAAGGCCTCCTCCCGAGCAGGTAAGGATACCCGAACCCTCGCCGCAAAGAACCGCGAGTTCCGGAGAAGAGATAGGGATAAGGGCGCTTATGGACAAGCGCACCAAGCTTGAGGAGGCAATAGACTACGTGGGCCTCATGATAAAGAACCTGAAAGACAAGAGGACTAACCTGGAGAAGAGCATCGAGGACGAGTCAGTTGATATCAAGAACCTGAAGGAGAAGCTTGTGAAGGTTGGCCAGTACATAGACGAGGAGAGGCAGGGCCTCAAGGAGCTTCAGCAGAAAAGGAGCAGTGTCGAGAGGGAGGCTGATGACGTTGCCACGATTGTCAACAACCTACGCGAGAAGATTTTGGGCATAGACAGGGTAGTAAACGAGGAAGGAAGCAGGATAGAGAAATTCAAGGATTCAAGACCAAAGTCTGAATCCTCATTCAGCTAGAAGGTAAACCCTTCCTTTAGGATGCTTTGCAGGTTGTCCCTTATTTCCTCGTCGGAGGACATGGAGTTTAGCTCCCTTATCAGGACCTCGGCCGCAAGGCACTGGTTCTTTGAGAACTGGTAATAGCAGTCCAGCTTCTCTTGGTAGGTCTTCGAGCCGTAGTAGATGGTCCAAAAGTTTTCCGTGGACTGCTGCACGTACACAAGGAACTTGCGTATAACGGCCTCAATCTTTGGGGATGGGTTGTCCTTCATCAGGCCAATCAGGATCTGCTCCAGCTTGCTATCCAAGTTGGACTCGTAGATCAGTTGGTAAATGTCAGAATTTTTTGTCACGGACACTTTACGTGATCGTATCATAAAAGGTTTCATCAACAATTTTCAAGAATTCTTTTGCTAACTTGCAACAACTCGACGGTTTACAGAAAAAGTAGAATTTCAAATAGAAATTAGTCATAATCCTTAAATAATTTGTTAGCGTATTAATTATCCCTGCCAAAGGATATCCTCCCATGGCAGGAACCATGCAGAAACATGTGACACGGCTTGGCAAACCCTGCCGTTGAGGAACCCGACGGAGAGATCCCCCGGGAAACGATGACAATGGTCATCGCCCCTTGGATGCTTGCATCCCACATGGCGTGTGCACCCCACACGCCTGCATGGCCAAGTTTTTTCCAAATTGGGACAAAATAGACAAAACGATGTAAAGTATTCAAATGAATGCCACAATAGGCACCCTGCCCAAACCACCTGAAAGATTGCAGCGCACACAATCACAGAAATGGATGTGGTACATCCTACCGGGCCAGATCACAAACCAGGGCTTGAACATAGTAATCCCTCTGTATGTCATAGCTCTCGGAGGAGGCATAGGACAGGTGGCCCTGATTGTTGCCCTCCAGAATGCCGCGATAGCAATAGGTTCAATCTTCTGGGGGAAGATAATCGACAGGTTTCATTCAAGGCGCTTTATCCTTCTGGTCTCCTTTCTTGCAGTACTGCTATGCAGTGTGGCGATTTATTTTACAAATTCAATTGTAGCGCTTTACGCAATCGCGCCGGCTCTTGGCTTTTTCATTGTGGGCAGAAATCCGGTAACCCAGCTGCTCGTGATGGAGTCGGTTCAGAAAAACATGTGGAGCTGGCTTTTTGCAAGGACCTCCGTCATCAGCACCCTTGGAATGCTGGTCGCTATGGCAGTGGGCACGATAGACAGCGTGTATTTTGACCTAAAGCCGTATTTCCTCATCTGTGCGGCCTCCAGCGGGGCTGCAATGGCGCTCAGCCTCCGGGTCAAGGGAGGGGGCTTCCATCTAGAGCGGAGCAGTGTTGCACATTCGCTCCACGGCCTTTCCTACACCATAAGCCACTACCACTTTGTCTTCCCAAAGGTGCCCGAACTCCACGACTTTAAGCACATAATAACGATCTTCATGGGCAAGATGACAAACGAGATCGGGATCTTCTACATCGCCATCTTCTGCTTCAATCTGGGAAGCAACATGTATTCCACAGCATGGAGTCCCTTTCTGGTCAGCCGTCATTTTTCAAATTCGGCTGTCTTCCTGAACTACATGGTCCAGATGGCGGCAATGCTCCTCATCTTCTTTGTGGCCCCCAGGATAATTTCCAAGATAGGCGAGGAACGCTCGACAGCCGTTGCCTTTGCGCCAAGGATCCTCGCGGTCGTCATCCCGGCCTTAGCCATTCCCATGATGGTGGGAAGCGTTGGTGCCACACTTGCAATGATATCGTCGTGCCTCCTTGTGGTCGGTTTTTCCATCTTTAGCACGTCAAGCTCGATAATTTTCTTCAAGAGCATCCCGCAGGGTTTTGAGGGAAAATACCTCGGGGTAAACAGCGCGGTGACCGGCACAAGCGTCTTTGCAGGATCCCTAATCACTGGCGAGTTCACAAAGGCATTCGGATACTCTGTCCTGTTTCTTTCAGCCGCTGCAATCCTTGCAGTATCCCTTGCCTTGTTTGTGGCGTATTTCCGCTACAGGCTTTCACACAAGACAGGCTAGAGATACCTGGTCGCAGAGGCCTGTCCGCCTGCAGGAGTAGAGGGCAGCTTGTCGTTCACCGCCGCCTCTGCCACCGCAGCAGCCTCTTGTATGATCTTTTCCGATTCCTCGTCCGTCACGCCCGAGTCGATTCCAAAGTCGCCGCTGTGGAAGGTGTCGGTCATCAGCCCGCCGAGCATATCTGTCATTCCTGACAGCTCTCGGTCCGCCTCTGGCATGAACTGAGCCAGCGATGAGCGGAGGCTGTTCATCAGGCCGATTGTCGGCATGATTGTAACAACCGTGTCTCCCAAGTCGTGGAAGGTGCTCAGCCTGAGCTCTATCTGCTCAAGTGCAATCCTAGCATTTCCGAGAAGTTTGGTTACTTTTCTGACTTCGGCTAATTCCTTTGATAAAACCCTGCTAGCAGTCATGTCGTGCGACTGGGTCGCAACAACTATTCTCTTGAATAATTTTTCATCCCTTTGCTTTAATTTTGTAATCATTCCGTCCAGTTTTCCAATCTGGGTCTGGAGCCTCTTTATCGCTTGTTCCATCCTTGGCTTCAGAGGACCTTTCGGCCTTATGGCATCGTTGAATCGTTCTCCAACGCTTGGAGTTTGTGGCTTTTGCCAATTCTTAGCAAATGTTGTCATGGTTACGACTTTAAGAATGCATTTTTAATTTCAGGTGTGAATTGTGGTTCACTGGATGCTAAATTTAGCTAACAAGGTCTTGATTCTGAGACAACAGCTTCTTGGTGGCAGCACAAAAAATCAAAATTTTCGGATAACCTAGATTGGATATATCCTACGTTCAAACCCCCGTTCAAAGGCTATTGCATTACCTGCATTGCAATGTTTCTTTGTGGATGGATTTTCTTTATGTGAACTGCGAGCGCACCTGTTGTTGGCTGCGATTCACAGCAAAGTGGACATTTTTCCATTTTATTTGATGCCTGTCATCCAAAGCTAACGTATTTAAGGTTTTGGTTGAATGGATTTCAAAAACGAAAAAACCGAAAAAAATTCCAAAAAAAATTTTTGCAAAATAAATTTTGTTTTCAACTCATGTCATGACATTTTTTTGGGATGCAACATCTTGCCCACTTTTGATGAGACAAGAAAATTTCAAGGATCAAAGAGGCTTTCGTTGCACGGCTCCAATCTCCGAAACTTGTGACTCGTCTGGTACAGGCTAATTAATGATTTTGAATTAAATCTTAATATTTTTCCAATTCTCACATATTTTCTTCTTATAACTTGCAAAACCTCTGAATTTCACTTATAGTTAAACCTTTTTATTTATGTAAACCGAAATTCTTATAAGATATAACATGACTCGCGAATCTTTCGGTTCTGGCGGACGCTGCCCACGTTGTGGAAAAGGTCCCATGGTAACAGACAGCACCACTGGCGAAATGTTTTGTGGTGGATGCGGCTTTGTAATGACAGAGCGCGTCGAGGAATCTGGACCAGAGTGGAGATCATTTTCAAAGGAAGAACACGAGGACAGGAGCAGGACAGGAACCCCGACATCGCTTGCAATGCACGATATGGGACTGGCTACAATCATAGGTCCCGCAGACAAGGATGCGTCAGGAAAGCCTCTTTCCGCATCAATGAAGAGTACGATTGAAAGGCTTAGGACCTGGGATAGCAGAAGCCAGGTACACGAGCCAGTGGACAGAAACTTCAGACAGGCCTTCAGCGAGCTTGACAGACTGAAGGACAAACTTGCCCTCTCTGACGCCGTAATAGAAAAGACGGCATACATCTACAGAAAGGCGCTTGACAAAGGCCTTGTCAGAGGAAGATCAATTCCAGGACTTGTTGCCGCTGCACTCTATGCTGCATGCAGAGATACAGAAACTCCGAGGACTCTGACGGACGTAGCAAGTGGAATCAACATTAAACGAAAGGACGTAGCCAGATGCTACAGACTTTTGCTGAGGGAGCTTGATCTCAAGATGCCAGTGGTCGACCCGATAAAATGTGTGGCAAGAATTGCAAGCAAGGCAGGACTGAGCGAGAAGACAAAACGAAAGGCGCTACAGATCCTCAAGGATGCGGCCGAGATAGAGATCTCTGCAGGCAAAGACCCGATGGGACTTGCAGCTGCTGCTTTGTACTTGTCCTGTGTCATGAACGGGGAAAACAAGACGCAGAAGGACGTCGCACAGGCGGCCGGAGTGACCGAAGTTACCATACGAAATAGATACAAGGGATTGAAAGAGTCCCTTAAGCTCTAAATTTTTTTAACCCGCAAGACTGACCTGCGCAAAAATTTTACATGGTTTTCATCCCGATTTTAAAATGAAAAAGAGGGCGTGGCCCGGTCGCAAACGTTTAGAGATTACCTCTTGTTTTCCGACCATGCCGGAAATTCATTTCTGGTCTGCGAAGCCACGCTCATAGAGCAGTAGATTTTGCATCTTTCTGCATACTTTCCCATATTAGATAATAGTATTTATGATTTTATATGGAATTTTTCATGTTTTTACTATAATTTATTGAATTTTTTTAAGGATTCGGCTTCCCAATTCAAAATAGAGGATCACGGTACACATTATTTACAATCGTATTTGAACGGTACAAGCAGGCAGTCCACCCCGCACTGCATGCATAACCTCCGCGTGTATTTTTTCAGGACGCATCAGGCAAATCGCAACCGTGGGGACCACCTAGCAGTTGGGAATTTCCCGGTTGACAAAACGAGATTTGATATTTCCGTGCGGGATCATGGCCAGAGCCCCGAGTAAACATAATAACTTTGGAAATACGATCAGAGACAAATGAGCCTTTCAGGCAAGGTGGCGATAATCACAGGGGGCAGCAGGGGGATTGGCAAGTCGACTGCCAAGATCTTTGCAGCAGAGGGGGCCAGCGTGGTAATCACCGCAAAGAACAGCGAACGCCTCCAGTCATCCGCAAGGGAGCTTGGCGTGACAGGGTTTGCAGGAGACATAAGAAAAGGGACGGACGTTGAGACAGTGGTAAGAAAGACTCTCGATAAATTCGGGCGGCTGGACATACTTGTAAACAACGCGGGCATATTTCCCGAGGTAAGCCCCCTGCACGAGACCTCCGAGGAAAAATGGAACGAGGTAATCGACATAAACCTTACAGGCCAGTTTCGCTTCGCCAAGGCTGCCCTGCCCCACATGATGAAGAACGGCGGCGGCATAGTGAACGTCTCTTCGGATGCAGGGCTCAAGTCGTTTGAGAATTTCGAGGCAGATGCCTATTCAGCATCAAAAGCCGCCCTGATACATCTTACAAGAACCTGGGCGGTCGAATACGCCAGATACAAGATCCGGGTCAACTGCGTCTGCCCTGGCATCGTAGAGACTGATATGACAGAGCCCTTCCTGAGAACGGAGGCAGACAGGGCCATGGCCATATCCGAGCACCCGATAGGAAGGATAGGGCTTCCTGAAGACGTGGCACATGCGATACTCTACTTTGTTTCAGAAAGATCCTCGTGGATAACTGGCGCAATCCTGCCCGTAGATGGCGGCATCTCCACGAAGTGAATCACCCATATCAAATTAATAGAACCTTCACTCTAACATCTCTGTGGACCCTAAGAAGAAAAAGTCGCTGAAGGTAATCATCATACTAGGCATAGTTTGGTTTGCCGCAGCCCTGCCGGTGCCGTTTTTGTGGTCAAATCCTGACCCGCAGCACCCAGAACAATACAAGGTCTACCTCGAGATCGCAGGAATAGTTTCCGTTCCCTTTATAGCAATGGGGGTAGCGTGGACGCTCAAGCCCGAGCTTGCAACCAGGGGCTCTAGCTGAGAAACTCTACTGCGCCGTTTCCTTCCGGAGTAATCTTAATCCACCGAGTCCGCCCTATCCTCTCGACGTCAATAAACCTCCATTCGTTAACGAGGGGCTGGATTATGTTCTTGTCAAGGCTTGCAAATCTAGCCTGCTGGAAATTTTCTTCCTTTGCGTTGACCACTATCAGTTTTTTTTCTTCAGCAAGCCTTGCCATCTCCTTCTTCGTTATCCTGCCTCCATTCTGCTTGATTATCCTCAGCGCCTGCACCAGTGCGGGCTTGGGCGTGTGAATCTCGTACGCCGGGAGCTTCACTACCGTCTTTACGCCTGAGGAAAGCTGCTCGCCCCTGACGCTGGAATAGTTTTCAGGCTCGGCATAGTACGGGGTAAGTTTGGTCCTGTTTTGAAACATCATGCAGGCCATCATGCATGCGATTGCCTGGATTTTCGAGCCAGAGGAGCAGTTGACAAAGATGTCGTTTCCCTGCTCGCGCTCCACGATCTCGCGGACCGATTTTAGTATCTTGAAGAGATCAAACCTGTCCGAGTATTCCGCATGGACCTCAACCTTTTCCTTTTTCAGCTGCGTCTTGATCCTTTCCATGTAACCGTGGGCCTTGTCCTTTGCAGGATCCCCATGCATAAGGAGCCACACCCTGTCGGCCTTCATCTGTCTTGCAGGGATTGCAATCCTATCTATCTCAAACCCGACCGGGGCAATGTGCACTCTCAGGTTTACAATGGTACTCATGTTAGTATGTATAGTTTGCATACTAAGATGATGTTATATAATAATTGTGCTTCCGTAGCCTATTGCATGCAGCAAACAAGACAGATTGAACAAAACGAAGTGTTCTATCCAAAGGTCAAGTCAGTCTTTGAGGAACACTAGGCCATCCAATCGGCCCTTTCGAGGTAATCGATGGACCTGACAAGCTCCTCAAGTTTTGAAACCGTTGCATTTACTGCAAGATACTCCTCATACATCATTTTTTCCTCCTCGGGGGAGAGAACCTCCTTTTCCGCGACATCGAAGAAGGCATCCTCCTTCTTCATGTGATCGTCAAGATACACGGCATATGCCTTTAGGAATCTGGCAACGGGCTCCCTTGCGTCCTCGCCCTGCTTCCACTTCTGCAGATGCTTTGAAATGTTGCCTGCTATGCGCCTGCTCAGCTCGTGCTCTATCATGAACGCCCTTATCTCTTCCTTGAGGGTGCCGTAGGCGCCGACGCAGGCAAAGTACGAGTCCTCTTCTCTGGAATAATGTATGGCGTCAAGAAACTCGAACATTATCACTACCATCCTTTCAAGGTCCTCAAACGGTATGTCTTGGCCCGCATAGAGTTTCGTGTAACACTGGACAACAATCTTTTCTAGGCGACGCATCTGCCTGTGATCATTTCTAAGGGCCTCAGTGGCACTCATCTTGCATCCCGCCTGTTATTCCCGAATCGCAAACAGGATTACCTTCCTCGGGTCGTGTTGGACAACGGCAAAATGTGGAACCTCGGCATTTTTAACGTAATGGCCTTCCGGCCCCCCAATCCCCAGCCTTATGAGATAGTTGTTGGTGGAATCTATTACAATCTCCCTGCTCTCAATCATCCTGCCCGCCAGTTTTTCCCTCGCAGGCGTGATTCCTGGATAAAGGTGGTGGATGGTCCCGTCCTGCATTATTGCCTCCTCTTGGTGCTGGTGGCCGCAAAGGATCACATGGTTGCTCACATGTTTTTCCACCTCGTCAAATGCCGACGACGCCCTGTAGTGGTATCCCGCATAGGTAAAAAAGTCAAACTCCTCCGCCGTCAGCCTCTGCCACGATCTTTGGTAAAGCCATGACTCTTCCCGCGCGTTTTGCGGGGTGATCTTTGCAGGGTCAAGCGGCCCGCCGTGGACGCAGAACAGCCCGAATTTCTTGTCGATAAACTCCCGGCTGCCAAAGGTCCCGTCCTGATTTTCCCTGAAAAAGGATATGTCTTCCCGGGTTAGCTTTGCGTGGGCATCAAGGGATTCGGTGGAGCTCGCGCTCACAAGGCGGTTGTACAGGAACCCCTCGTCGTGGTTGCCCATCACGGAATGAAAGGGATAGGTTTCCTGGAGGGCCTTCAGCCTAGAAAGAACCTCCCTTGGGTGGGTCCCCCTTTCCAAGACATCGCCCAGATTGATTATGCGGGAGAACTCCCCATACTTCTTCCTGAAATCAGGGCTAGATGCAACACCAAGTATTGCATCTAGGGCATTAATGTCTGCATGAATGTCAGAAAATACAAGATCCAACAAGAGAAGGTTTGTTTGCTCCTAATTTGTAACTTTTCGTGTCCGCTTTGCCATAAAGATGCTTCCGGCCACTGCCGATGCGGCGCCTGCCGATGCAAGGATGGTTACCGTAGTCCACGAGTTGTTCTTCGGATTTGTATTGGTGTCAGCGGATACTTGTTCTGCCGGCGGAGCCTGCGGCAGTACCGAGTCGGTCTTGTAGGATGTCAGGGGCGTTGGAGTCTGCCCTGATACGGTCTGGGTCGTCCTGGGCTGAGGCTCAGTTGGAGGCGCACTTGTGGCAGGGGCGGTGTTTTGCTGCTCCTGCGGCGGGGCTGCTTGTTCTGCGGCTTTCTGCACTCCCACCTGGATTTGCTGCATTTCGTCCGGGGCCGGTGCGCCCAGCTGGTGCGGCAGCTTGCCTATTGTGGCAAGGGCCTCCCTTATCTCGCCGGCGTTCCATCCCAAGGCAACAAGCTTGTTGTAAAACTCTGACTCGCTTATCTGCCCGTTCTGGTATTCCTCGATAATCGAATTGCCGTTGTCAACCTTCTGGGGCGGAGGCGGTATTGATCCCGGTGTTACTGTAAATTGCACGGTCTTTACAACATAGTTTATCTGTGGTGCATTCTCTTCTGCCCAAGCAAACTTTATCGCATATGTCCCGGCAGGTTGGTCCTTTGTGTTGCAGAGGGAATAGTATCTTTCAAGTGTCTTGCCGTTTACGACGACGTCGCAGGGAGAGTTCTCAAGGCCGTTGAGGTAAACCGAGCCGGGGTTTGAGACGCTAAAGAGTGAGAAGGTTATGGTCCTGTCGGCAGAGTCATGGTTTACTGCATCGTCATGGGTGTAGATTGGAAAGCAGTCCTCTCCCCCACACTGGCTCTGTGGGCTTGTACCAAATGATTCTGAAAATGGCAGGTAGATGTAGAGGTCTGGATACGGATACGTTTCCTTGGATATGTCAGGAATGTTTGAAACGGTGATCGTTATTTGGGTGCCCGGCGGTCCTGACGTTGGCGATATGGCAATGTCGGGCGAGCCCAGGGCAGCAAGGTCAGAGGTAGCATAGGCTCCGTTGAGAACCGGGAGGGCAGCCATTCCTATCATAAAAAAAATTGCGATCCGCCTCAATAACAAAAATTTTCGTTTCATAACTAATAAGAATTAAGCAGGAATCATCAGGAATCTTCAACCTGCTGATTCTCGTTTCTTAGAACAAGGGCATGAAAGGCTGCTCCGGAATAAATAGCCGGAGTCTCCCGGCTTTTGCAGACCGAAGCTACCTGCATCCTCACCCCTACCCAGTGAGGATGTCGGCTTCTTAACCCTCAGGCTCCAGTTTTTGGATAGAATTTCTCGGAATGTCAATGTCCCGGAACGTGTCTGGATTGATAATTTTTGCAAGGATTTCAAGGCCTGCTATCGTCCTTGGCCCCGGCTTGGAAAAATATTCATTGGCGTTTACCGCATAAACCTGCCCTTCCCGGACCGCCCTGAGCTTGGCCCATTTTTTGTCCTCCAAAAGCTTTCCGTACTCCTCGATTGTTCGCTTTACATCAAAGCCGCATGGCATCAGGATTATGATGTCGGGATCGAAAGATTCTATCTCGCCTAGTTCCATCCTCCTTGACTTCTCTCCTGTGGAGGAGAGCCCGTTTATTCCCCCCGCCATCTCCACCATTTGAGGCACCCAGTGGCCTGCCGTGAAAAGAGGGTCAAGCCATTCGATGCAGACGACCTTTGGTAGGGCGCCCTTCCTAGTCTCCTTTATCCTGCATATTCTGGCCTGAAGCCCTGCGACAAATTTCCTTGCTGCATCCTGCCTGCCAACCTTCCTGCCAACCTCGCTTATGTTCTCAAGAATGTCGTCGAGATTCTTCGGATCAAGAACGAGCACATCGGGCTTGGATTCAAGGATGGAAACTGCCCTGTTTACCTCCTTGGTGTGGGGAGAGCACACTTCGCAGATCCCCTGCGCGATTATCAGGTCAGGCTTTGCCTCCCTCAGAACCTTCTCGTCCAGCACATAGATGTCCATGCCACAGTTCATGAGCTCCCCTACCTTTTTGTCGATCTCCTTGGACGACATCCTTCCAGGATCAAACGAGGAGTAGATTACCCTAGGTTTTGATTTTGATTCGGCTGGATAGTTGCATTCATGGGTCACCGCCAGCACCTCATCTCCCGCTCCTAGCTCGTAAAGAATTTCCGTGGCACTAGGAAGAAATGAAACTATGCGGTGTCCCATCTTTACCATGATTTGGATTCGGCTTCTTTAAACATATTTGATGTTTTCAATTCCAGCCCCTCAAAACTTAAGAATAGCCCTCTGCTCGATGAGTCTGTTGGTCAGGTTTACAGTAATTGGGGGCCCTTCATCTGAACAGCTGGCAAGAAGGATAGCGACGAAATTAAAATCAAAATATGTGGGATGCGATCTCAGGGTCTTTCCAGACGGGGAAGGCAAGATAACTCTGCGGTCAAGGCCTGCAGGAAAGATCATCGTGGTCCAGTCAGTCTATCCGCCAGTCGACTCTAACCTCGTGCGCGTCCTCGCCCTAGTTTCACAGGCAAGAAAATATTCCGCCCAGGTCTACGCAGTTATCCCGTACATGGGTTACGCTAGGCAAGACAGAGAGTTTTTGCCAGGCGAGATCGTTACCATGTCCCTTGTAGGAAAGATGCTCAAGGCTGCGGGGGCTACAAGGGTCATCGTGGTGGACATTCACAGCATGATGGCATTAAAGCACTTTCCGATACCCGCAAAAAACGCCACTGCGATTGGGGAGCTTGCAAGGTACTTTGGGAAGCTTTCCCTGCACGACCCTTTGGTGGTATCCCCCGACATGGGAGGCTTGGAACGTGCGAGAAATTTTGCAAGTCTGATGGGCCTGGATTACATTGCACTCAAGAAGCACCGCGACAGAAGGACCGGCGAGGTATCGATAAAATCGCCTGACCACAGCGAAGTGAGGGGAAGGGACCTCATTCTTGTTGATGACATGATATCTACTGGCGGAAGCATAGTAAAGGCTGCAGAACATCTCAAGAGGCAAAAATGTGGCAGGGTTTACGCTTCCTGCACCCATGCTCTTTTGATAGGCGATGCGGAAAAGAGGATAAGAAAGGCCGGGGTCGCAAAGATAGTCTCGACCAACACAATCCCTGGAAGAACGAGCCTCGTAGACGTCTCCTCCGTAATTGTAGAGGCAATTGAAGGCTAGAAAATTTTTTGTACTTTCCGGGGAACATCCCGAGCTTGGACGCGACGAAGTTGCCGCGATAGCAAAGGCTTATGATCCAAGGTCACAATTCGAGTCAGAACATAGGCTGCTCCTAGCCAACACCTCTGCCAGCTTGGAAAAAATTGTCAGAAGGGCCTCCTTTGTCAGGGCTGCAGGGGAGGTTGCGGGGACATTTGAAAGCATTCCTGACGGCAGTTTCCCCATTCCCAGGCCGCATACGTTTGCCTGCAAGGCTGTCAACCTTTCCTCAAATCCCGTTGATACGAGGGCCTTGGAACGCGAAGCGGGAGCCCTTTTTGCAAAAAGGTGGAACTCCAAGGTCGCCCTCTCAAACCCGAACCTTGTACTGTACCTAATCATAACCGACACCGCCAGGTACCTAGGCTACTCCCCACCCATGGCCGTCCCTCCAAGGCCTAACAAGCCATACAAGCACCCTCACGAGCTGTCGTGGAAGCTTGCAAGGTGCATGGTAAACCTTTCAGGCGTTATGGAAGGCCAGACGCTCTGCGATCCCTTCTGCGGAACGGGGACCATACTTCTCGAGGGTGAGTCCATGGGGATAGGGTCCGTGGGAATTGACCTTGACATGCGCATGTGCAGGATCTCTGAAAGGAACATGGCGCGAAACTCTTACGAACCGAGAATAATCAACTCTTCCTTTGATTATGTCAGGAAAATTGAGGAAAGGATTGATGCGGTCGTTACCGATCTTCCCTACGGAACCGCGTCAAGGTCCTCACACCCCCCAAAAAAGCTGCTCCGGGACCTTTTGTTGGTGGTTCCATCAAAGAAGAGGCTCGTCCTAGTTTACAAGAAAGGCCTTGGCATAGAGGACCTTGATTGGTCAAAAAAATATGAAATATTTAGGCATAAAAGCCTCACAAGGGTAGTCGTGGTAAGATGAAAATAGTATTCTTGGGCACCTCCGCTGCGCAGCCTACAGTAGACCGAGGGATGACGTGCATCTGCCTAGTCCTAGACAAGGAGATACTCATGTTTGACGCAGGAGAGGGGGCCCAGATTGCCTTCCAAAAGGCAAGGCTTGGCTGGAACAAAAGGATAAGGATCTTTGTAACACACCTCCATGGAGACCACTGCGTGGGCCTCCTTGGGCTTTTGCAGACAATGTCACTGCAAAACAGGACAGAACCGGTAGACATCTTCGGACCTGCGGGCATCGAGGAGTTTCTTGCGGCAAACCTCAGGATTCTAAACTTCGGGCTCACCTTCCCTGTCAGGATTGTCAGGATAAAGGAGGGGCTTGTCCACGACGATATTGCTTACTCCATCAGCGTGTGTGAGGCTGAACACTCCATTCCTGCATATTCCTACCTGTTTGCCGAAAAAGACAGGCCCGGCAAGTTCTTTCCCGAAAAAGCCAAGAAACTTGGCGTGCCAGAGGGGAAGATGTGGCACGAGCTCCAGCAGGGAAACGAGGTCAAGGTGGGGGACAGGACGGTAAGGCCCTCTGACGTAATGGGAGAGAGGCGGAAGGGCCGGCGGATAGGCATCTCGGGCGATACAAGGCCCACCGCAAAGCTTGAGGAGTTCTTCAAGGGATGCGACTACATGACATTTGACTCGACCTATTCTGACGACCTGCTTGACAAGGCCAAGGAAAACTACCACTCTACCGCCGTCGAGGCTGCAAGGCTCGCAAAAAATGCAGGCGTGTCAAACCTCATCCTTACACACTTTTCTGCACGGTACGAGGATCCGGAGGCGCTCGTAGCGGAGGCAAAGGCCTTACATAACTCGGTAATTGCCGCAAAAGACCTGCTTGAAATTGAGATCAAGTAACATGTTTGGGGCGCTTTCTTCCAAGATGAGGGATGCCGAAAAAATAGTCTTTGTCACGGGTGCCGGAATTTCACAGGAGAGTGGCATATCCACGTTCCGCGGCAAGGACGGCCTGTGGAGAAAGTATGATGCAATGCAGCTAGCAACCATCGACGCGTTTTACGAGAATCCCAAGCTCGTATGGGAATGGTACGAGGAAAGGAGGAAAAACATAATGTCGGCAAAACCAAACGCGGGTCATGATGCGATAGCCAAGATTGAAAAGTTCAGGCCGACAAGGGTCCTCACACAGAACATCGATGGCCTGCACCAGCGCGCAGGCAGCACCCAAGTTTACGAGCTACACGGCAGCATAATCCGGATCAAGTGCACGGTCTGTGATTTCAAGGAGACTGCCACCTCGGGCTTCTCCGATCTTCCCCCCCTCTGCAGGTGCAAGAACATACTGAGACCCGATGTGGTCTGGTTCGGGGAGGCGCTGCCGCAGGATGTCTGGACTGGGGCAATCCAGGAGGCAAGTTCCTGCGACCTGATGGTGGTGGTTGGCACCTCGCTTGCAGTATCACCTGCCAACCTTCTGCCGGTTTATGCCAAGCAGGGAGGGGCATTGCTTGTAGAGGTCAATCCCGAGGAAACCCCGATGTCGAAGGCCATGGATCTTTCGCTCCGCTCGTCTGCCGCAAACGCCCTCCCCCAGATGCTTGAAATCTTCCAATAGCAATTGGAATTTCTTCATGCAGTTTCGTGATGTTTTCATTGAATTCCGATGCAGATGCTAAAAATTTGTTAATCTCTGAATAATTCATATGATAATTATGATATATTGTTAAATACAATGAAAACGTACATTAATCAATGATAAAATACGCAAATTCTGGCGATTGAATTTGCGTGGCTCTGCGAAAAACAGTACATGGTAGAGCGCACAAAGGTGCGCGAGTGGCAGGAGAAAGCTCTTGCCTATACAGAGCCACGCCATCAAAACCCTTCTAAAATTTCTGCCACGAAAAGATGCCGGTATGGAATTATTCTAGTCTAAATGCTCGGGAGCAAGCCAGTCAATGATCTTCTCAATATCCTTTGAATGCAGGATTATCTTTATCGGGCCCATGGGGGATTCCTCGGCCTCGTCGCATATTGCTATCACGTCAACAAAGGCAGCCTGCTTGTTCAGGTAAAACCAAGTCGTATCGTCGCTGGCGTTAAAACGCAGCTGCCTGCGGTAAACCCTGTTGGCCTTGCGCTTGCGTATCGTTTCCTGTATCTTTGAAAGGGACTCAAGGTCCCTTGAGACCGCCTTCATGCTGCCCTCCTTGAACTCGTAGTCTGCATCAAGGATTGCGTTAGAGATGGCAGTCCTGATCTTATCCGGATCCTCCGATGGGGTAACTGCCGCATATGCCTCTATCTTGCAGGAGATTTTGGGGGCCTTCACGTTGTCCAGCCTTTGATGATTTTGTACGCCATCTCAACAAGCTGTTCTATTGTCAGATTGTTGTTGGAAATGGTCTCGTCGGCAAGCGCGATTGACTCGCTCATTCCTACACCCATCTCCCGCGAGTCCCGTTTTGAAAAATCATTCCTGTCCGCTGGCGCATCAGACCTCCCCCTGCCTGTTAGAAATTTGAACCTGGTATCACCCGATGCATGGATTGCAAGCACCTTTACAGTACCTATCTTTTTGAGGACGTCAATCTCTGCAAGCGACCTTACTCCGTCGACCAGCACAACGTCCGACTTGGAATTTAGTATCTTGTCCTTCACAAGTTCTGCCACCGCCCCCGGCCCATTTTTTTCCCGGAGCTCAAGCATCAACCTTCCCAAGTTCTCCCCGGTAGGCTCTATCTCCCTCCTCTTTGCCTCCGCCCTGACGGCATCGCCCATTGTGATCTTGTCAAAACCTCTCGGTATGAGGGCCTCAGCTATTGTCGTCTTGCCAGCACCCGGCATGCCGGTCAGGCAAACTATGAGCTTTGTCACAGTCACAAACCTGAGCTTCCAGTCTATCAATCTACCGGAATTATTATACAAGGCGGGTTCGGAAGCCTTCTGATGCGCACCTTTGTGGCAGTCGAGGTTTCAAATGCAGACACTCTGGATTCCATATCTAGACTGCAATCCGATCTGCAGATCAAGGCAAGCCCAGTAAAAAGACAGAACATGCATTTTACCCTGCTTTTTCTTGGGGAGATAACGGAGGAGGTTGCAGATTCGGTGAAAAAGGCCCTTGCAGACATTGTGTTCAGCCCCATACATGTAAGGTTCACGCACGTTGGCGCGTTCCCAAACCCAAAGTTCCCCCGTGTGGTCTGGATTGGGATTGACGAGGATTCTGCAGGTAGGCTCGTGGCCCTTGCAAAGCAGGTCGAACAAAAACTCCATCCCCTAGGTTTCCAGCCAGACAAGCCCTTCAAGCCACACCTTACAATTTTCAGGATAAAAAACAGGGAGGATTTGTCAGAGAAATTGACAGCATCCAGCAACCGGTCCCTTGGAGGCGACATAATAAGCGAGGTCAAGTTCAAGCAGAGCGTCTTAACTTCAAATGGGCCGGTTTATTCTGACTTGATGGTGGTAAAGGCAAAATGAGCAGGGTCCTTGAGCAGGCAAGGAAAATTTCCATCCCTTCAGCCCGCGAGCAGGAAGAAAAGCGCAAAGTTGCAGAGATGCTCCTGGCAAGGGTGGGAAGTGAGGCTGCAAAGCACCCGGAAGTGGCCTCAGTCGAGCTTGGCGGGTCATATGCAAAGGGGACATGGCTTAGGAGCCAGATGGATTTTGACATCTTCATCAAGATCAAGGCCGAAACCGGCGAGAAGGCGTTTGAGGAGGTGGGCAAGGGAATAGGGTTTGCGTCCATGAAAAAATTCAACCCGCGTGTCAGGTATTCCGAGCACCCCTATGTGGAGGCAGAGGTTGGCGGGACTAAGGTAAACGTAGTCCCCTGCTATGACGTCATGCATGGCCAGTGGAAGAGCGCCGCCGATAGGTCCTCGTTTCACACCAAGTTTATACTAGAAACCTTTGACGATGCCAAGAAAAACGAGGTGAGACTTTTGAAAAAGTTCCTAAAGGGAGTTGGAATTTACGGCGCGGAAATAGCCAAGGAGGGGTTTGGCGGATATGTTGCCGAGGTTCTCATTTACAATTACGGCACCTTCCTTGAAGTCCTACGGGCCGCCTCAAACTTTTCACAGCACCAAGTAATAGGCAGCCCTACCAAGAAATTTGAAACCCCCCTTGTCCTAATAGACCCGATAGACAGCAACAGAAACCTCGGAACGGCCATCTCCGCGCAAAACGTTGCAAAGCTCATCCTTGCGGCAAGGTCTTTTCTGAACAAAGAGTCACTCGGGTTCTTTTCAGGCAGGCCGGCACGCCCAAATGCAAAGAACCTGAAAAACACCCTGGTTGTACGGTTCAACTACAAGTGGCGCAGCCCCGACATAATATGGGGCCAGATCAAGCGCGGAACCACGTCCCTTGCAGGACAACTTGAGCTGGGCGGCTTTGAGGTCATAAGAAAATCCTCGGTGACCGACGAAAAATCCGAGGCGGCAATGATCTTCCTCCTGAAAAGCCCCGCCATCGAAAAGTTCGCGATTAAAAGCGGCCCGGATGTCTACAGAAAGTCAGACTCGGAGAGTTTCGTATCGAAGAACTCTAAAAACACGATGACATGGGTAGGCGAAGACGCCCGAATCTTCTCTATGCAGGACCGCCAGTTTTATGACGCCAAAAAATTCCTCGAGAACCTTTTGAGAAAAAAGCTCCAGCATGCAGGGGTTCCAAGCGGCATAATTCCAGACATCAGGCGCGGCTTCCGCGTGTTTTCAGGAAACGGGCCTGCAAGCAAATCCATTAAAAAGGCTCTGGCAGAAGTTACATCTACTGATGGACTCGTTTTCGGTACCGCCAAGTAGGATGGACAAGGAGCCATATTCCCATATTCTCGGATACCCAAAGGCCACGAAAAAGGAGCTTGCAAGGAGGACCTTGGAGCTCAAGAAGCTTGGAATAAGCCGCATAGTTTTCGGCGGGCCTACAATCCTGAACAACCTGCCCGTGCTGGGCAAGGGATACGTCGGGGTGGTGGTGCTATCAAAGATGGGCAAGAAGGACGTAGCCCTCAAGATACGAAGGATCGATTCCAGCCGCGCGGAGATGGAAACGGAAGCAAAGCTTCTAGGCGAGGCCAACAAAGTAAATGTGGGCCCGAAGCTAATCAAAAGTAGCAAGAATTTCATAGTCATGGAATATCTCGAGGGAAAGAAGATAATCGACTGGGTGAGGGACCTGAAGGGCAGGGGTAGTGCCAAAAAGTTTCGGGAGGTTGCACGCAAGGTCTTGGAGGACTGCTACAGCCTAGACACGGCACACCTGGACCACGGCGAACTAAGCTACATCCACAAGCATGTCATAGTGGGGGGATCTCCGTGCATAATCGATTTTGAGAGCTCAAGCCTGAACAGGAGGACATCAAACGTTACGTCCGCCGCCCAGAGCATCTTCATAGGATCGGCTCTTTCAAGCGCGGTCAAAAAGATCGTAAAGGTTCCAAGCACGGCCCGGATGATCAAGTCCCTGAAAAAATACAAGCACGACCAGTCACGCGAAAACTTTGACCAGGTCCTGCAGGTGCTGGGGTTGGACTAGAATTGAGGATAGAAAACATCAAGACGGACGCGCTTAAAATTTCCCTTGCCATAATTCTGTCGGCGTTTCTAGTCGAGCTTTTCATCGGGATCTTTTCAAACAGCCTCGCCCTGTTAACCGATAGCATCCACGCTATGCTGGACTCGGTGGTTACCGCGATACTGCTTTTGACTGCAAGATGGGCCACAAAGCCCCCTGACAAGGAGCACACCTATGGGCACGGGAAGATAGAAACAATGGGCAGCTTTGTTGGCGGGATCATAATACTTGTCATAGCATGCTTTTTCATCCTTGAGGCAGTCTCAAGGCTCCAGGAGCCAAAGCCGGAGGTACTGCCCGGGCTCATGGCAATCGGGGCGGCACTCTACACAATAGGTACCGATGCGACAAGGGTAGTCATACTGAAAAGGGCAATGAAGAGGGCGGAAAGTTCCTCGCTCCAAATTGACTTTTACCACGCATTCATGGATATGGGTGCAACCTCGGTTGCGCTTGCGGGAATCATCCTTGTCGTCTTCGGATTTTACCAAGGGGACTTTGTGGCAGCCCTGATTCTGGGGATCTTTCTTGCATTTTTGAGCCTCAAGCTGATTTACAGGAACGCGATGGAGCTTACGGACGCAGTACCCGCAAGCATGGTGAGAAACGTGCACGACATAGTCAGTGGGACGGAGGGTGTGATGAAGACCGAGTCCGTCCAGATGAGGAGGTCGGGAAGCGACATCTTCGCCGAGGTCACGATCTCGCTCAAGGGCAACTCCACCTTTGAGGAGGCCCACAGGATAAGTGCCGACGTTGAAAAGAACATCAAGCAGAGCATTGCAAACAGCAAGGTAACCGTCCATTTTGAGCCCAGCTGGAAGGAGGTGCCGATAGACTACTTGGTGCACAACGCTGCCTCAGCGGTAGGAGGCGTGGCGGGAATTCACAACATCAGTCATTCCACTGCAAAGGAAGGGGTGTTCATAAGCCTACACGTAATGGTAGACAGAAACATGTCGCTGGTAGATGCCCACAAGGTCTCCGACGAGATAGAAAGCAGGATTAAAAACTCAGTCGAAAACGTGAACCACATAACCATCCACCTTGAGCCCTATGTTTCCATCCCGCAAAGCGCGCCGGTCGAGGACCTTACAATAGAGGAGCGCGTAACTGCCATCATCAGGGGATACCCAAACGTCAAAAAAATCGGCCGCGTCATCACGTTCCAGCTCCAGGACGTCTTCAAGGTGGACATAGACTGTTCCTTTGACGGAAGCCTCACCATAGAGGAGGTCCACGACATCATCTCAGAAATAGAAAATAAGATTAAAACCGAGATAAAAAATGCCATAGTGACCATACATCCCGAGCCCAATTAATATGGCAATGCATGAAGGCGTGAGGTTTCTCAGGCGAGATCCCGTCATGGCAAGAATAATTGATTCAGTCGGCGATTACACCCTCAAGAAAAGGAACCACCATTTTGCGGTGCTGGTAGAGTCGATAATATCCCAGCAGCTTGCCACCAAGGCCGCAGAGGTCATCTTCCAAAGGTTCAAGTCGTTGTATCCTACATTTCCCGACGCATCCGACATACTTGCAACAAAAAAAACTAAGCTGCGCTCCGCAGGCCTGTCCGGCATGAAGGTGGACTACCTCAAGGACCTGGCAAGGAAGGTGGAGGATGGAAAGGTGAGGCTCGAGAGTCTCTCGAGGATGACCGATGATGAGGTGGTGGCGCACCTCACGCAGGTAAAGGGGATAGGGAGGTGGACTGCGGAAATGTTCATGATCTTCTCATTGAACAGGCCGGACATTTTGCCCGTGCACGACCTCGGCCTGCAGAAGGGCGTCCAGCGAGCCTTTGGACTTGAGGCGCTTCCAAAGCCGAAGCAGGTAGAAGAGATTGGCGCTAGGTGGAGGCCCTACCGCAGCATTGCCACATGGTATCTCTGGAAGAGCCTGCAAAAGTTCGACAAAATCGGATGACTTTATTAGAAAGCGAGGCCATTATTATGCCACGGCGTCTACAGATCCTGAGACAGAAGAGGCCATACGACGAAGACAAGAGTTCTACACTAGCGAGACCGTAGACAATTTCATCAAGAAACACGGCGTTCCGAAAACAAGGGTTGCGATGCAGAACCTGATCTCGCTTGCAAACGGAAAGGCGGAACCGGCCCAGAATCTTGTAGAAATGATGAGCCATGTCTACTTTCAGGTCCATCCCGAGCAGGTAAACATAAGGGACAGGGCAAACGGCAAGATCATCGTATCGATCCGCAAGTAGAAGAACCTGGCAGGCGCTTTTTGATCCCCGTTCACCCCAAATCTGGGCCCGGCAATCCAAATGGATTAAGTAGGCTTTCTTTTTAGCTTGCCTTGTCAGAGAAAAGATGGGCAGTCTCCTAGAATGTTTTCCAGAGGAATTCCGACCGAGGCAGATTCAGGCAGAAATCCTGCAGTCTATAGAGGAGCAGCTCAAATCTGGCTACAAGATAATCGTGCTTTCAGCCCCGACAGGCGTAGGCAAGTCGCTCATCGGGGCCACCCTTGCAAGGCATTTTGGCAAGTCTTTCGTCATCACCGCGTCAAAACAGCTCCAGGACCAGTACTCAAAGGACCTCAAGTTCTTCAGCCCCGTCAAGGGCAAGTCCAATTTCGCCTGCCTCAAGCTGATGGACCACCAGGGGATCCCCTTCGAGGAAACGAAAAAGGCGGTGCAGAGGGGGCTCACGTGCGAGAAGGGCCTTTGCGATGAGACGGTCAAGGTCAAGGGCAAGGAGGTGAAGGAATTCTGCAAGTTCAAGCCCAGGCTTGGGGAGCCCATGACCGGTTCAAAGTACCCCTACTGCCTGTACTATGAGCAGAAGTACCATGCTCTTGCCTCGGACCATTCACTCTGGAATTATGCAGCCTATTTTCAGCTGATGAGGTATGGGCGGAAGGCCTATGCCGAATACATCAACAAGCCAGTTGCAATCTTTGACGAGGCCCACAAGATAGAGGACCAGATAATCCAGTTTATCGGAATCGACATTTACAGCACGCATATGACGGAATGCGGCCTTGACGCCAAGAACTACTCCCTCCGGGACGCAGACATGGTGATGGAGCTGCTTCGCGACCTCTCAGTTTCCTACTCCAGGCAGATAAAGGAACTTACGGAAAGCAGGAAGTTCCAGGTAAACCCGGACTACATGCACCTTGCAAGACTAGAGTCACGCTATGAGAAGATGGCCAACGCAAGGGCAGAGCTTGAGCTTAACAAGGAAAACTTTGTCATAAACGATCCATATCTTGACGATAGGGGAGGGCTGCGGTCCCTCTCTATCAAGCCCCTTGACATATCAAACTACGTCAGGTCATTCTTTGACGTCGAAACCCAGGTCTTCATGTCAGCTACCATCGACAAGGCAAGTTTTTGCGAGAACACCGGCCTTGACCCCTCCAAGGTGGCGTTTGTAGATACGCCAAAATCCCCCTTCCTTCCCGACAAACGCAGGATAAATTTCCTAAACGTCAGGAAGCTCAGCTATTCATCAAGCTGGAACGACGAGCTGGCTGTGATTTCCAAGATTGATTCGATCCTGTCGGAGCACCCAGCCGAGCGCGGCCTCATACTCACCTCCTCTGAAAAGCGCTGCATTGACATTCGCAACAACCTTTCCGAAGCAAACAGGAAGAGGATAAGGATCTGCCACAGCAGGAACGAGAACGGGATGACGCAGGACGAGGTAATTCAGGAGCACGCCACGGACAAGAGCGGGGTTTTGCTGTCATCCTCGCTGTGGGAGGGAGTCGACCTGAAGGACGACCTTTCCCGGTTCCAGATTATCGCAAAGGCACCATATCCCAACCTCAGCGAAAAAAGGACCAAGATCAAGATGCAAAAGTTCCCGCTCTGGTACAAGTCACAGACCCTTGTGAAGCTGTTGCAGGGGTTTGGCAGGTCGATTCGGAGCGAGAGCGACTGGGCAGTGACATACGTACTTGACGAGGCGGCAAACGACCTGCTATACCAGGGCAAGCAGATGATTCCCAAGTCATACTACGATGTGCTGGGCTTCAAGAGCTACGTCGAGTCAGCAAACTGACCCTCGAAGGCCCGTTGTGGAATTGCCAGAAAAAACCTAGTGAGCGATTTCCATCGGACTTGCGAGTTCGTCCAGTGTGAAAACAAACCTCGAACCCTCAAATTCCGTCGTTCCCTCTCGCTCCCAGTTTATCTTGTATGTCTTTGTTGCATGCCCCCCAATTATGGAAATTTCCCTTGGGACTGCCGCATAGAGTTTTTCGACCTTGTCCTTGTCACGCGTCATCAGCAGCGACCTGCGCCTTTTCATGAGGTACTTGATTGCCACGTTCTTGTGCTGGTGGCCCTCAACCTCTATCCTCTCGTTTCCAAGGTCGATGGTAAACTTTCTCTTTCCCATGGCGCCAAATGTACGGTTTTTGCTCAAAAAACGGCTTGACAAATTGGCGTTAGCTTCTGCATTGAAAATAATGACAAAAATATGGTGGGACCGGCCGGAATTGAACCGGCGACCTCTAGCACCCCAGGCTAGCATCATAACCAAGCTAGACTACGGTCCCTCAAGTTGCTGACAAGTATTGAAATTATAAATTGTGGGATCGGGCCCGGTTCGTCACAGCCACTTTTCCAGCCGTTCCTTCTCGAACTTTTCCTTGTCGGCAAAATAGTCAGCCGACGGGGGCCTGAGTTCCGTAATAGGCGACGGGTCGGCATACATGTCAACCCCGATATAACCTGCAATCCGCTTCCCGGTCTCTAGGTAACACCCACCCTTGCCGTCAAAGGTTGCAGCCTCGGCCTCTTTTTTTATCTTGGAGGCGATGTTCCTTGCTACTGCAACCCCCTCGCCCTCGGCAAAAATTCCGGCCTTTGGCACGGCAATCTTTTCTGTTACCATTATCTGGTTCACGTCCCCTATTGCGTAAACGTTGTCAAACTTGGTCTTGCAGCTCCTGTCAACCTCGATGAACTTGCCCGGCTGCGCAAGCCCGCAGTCCACCGCGACAAGCGGCACCTTGTGGGGGGGAACAGAGATCAGGAGATCAAAGTCTGCCTCTCCAGACTCGAACTTGAGCTTGTTTGGCTCTACCGTTACCGTCTTTTGGTTCCCGTGGAACTCGATCCTCTTGGATTTGAGGATTTGAAGTATGTCCTCACTTACCTTGGGCCCCCCTGCGGGGAGGGTGATTGGAGTGGGGCTGTAAAAGTCCATCTGGACAGAATCGCTTGCCCCAGTCTCCTCAAGCACTGACCTGATTATCAGCGCGGCCTCAAAAGGAGCGGGCGGGCACTTGTACGGCAGGCCCGTGATGGCTATTGCTATCTTTCCCGACCTTATCTTGCGGATGGCTTCGCGTACCTTTGGAACGTCGTTAATATCATAAAGCACTAGGCCGTTCTCTTTGAGCCCAGGGATCTGTTCTGGCGCAAGCTCGACACCAAGCGCGATTATCAGGTAGTCATAGTGCAGCCTGCGGTAGCTTGTCCTTACAACTTTGTTTTCTAGATCTATCTTGGTCACGCCCTCGTTGATGAATTCTATGCCCTTTTTTGTGATCGTTTCTAGCGGCCTTTTCGAGGTCTCAAATTCCCTCGAGCCCCCTATCATCCAGAGCTTTACCAGGTCCATCATGAACCAGTCCTTCTTGTCCACGACCGTTATTCTTGTGTCCTGCGTGAGGCTTGCCCTAAGTTCGTTTGCGGCGGCCAGTCCCCCAAAGCCGCCCCCAAGGATTACTATGTTTGCCGGCCTAAAATCAGGACACCTGCCTCATCTTTCTTGGGTCGTGGGCCTGATAGTTATCTCGTTTACGTTCATGTGTGCCGGCGACTCTACGGCAAAAAGTATCGAGTTTGCAATATCCTCTGCCTTGAGGGCCTGCATGTCCTTGACTGACTTGACAAACGCCTCAAGGGACTTGTCGGTAATGGTGTCCGTAAGCTCGGTAGCCACCACCCCAGGCTCAATAGTGGTCACCCTTATGTTGTTGCGGGTCGAGAGTTCCTGCCTGAGCCCCTCGCTAAATGCCCTTACTGCGTACTTGGTAGCGCAGTAAACGCTCCCCGCTGGAAACACGACCCTTCCTGCAATGGAGGATATGTTCACAATATGCCCCGACTTTTGCTGGAGGAGATGCGGTACGGCAGCAGCTGTACAGTACAGCACTCCCTTTATGTTGACGTCGACCATCCTTTCCCATTCGTCAATTTTCAGGTTTTTAACAAAACTAAGCGGCATAAGGCCCGCGTTGTTTATTAGAATGTCAATCCGGTTCCACTTGGCCATTGCGGCCTTTACGAGGTTTTCACAGTCGGCGCGCTTTGTGACATCGCATGTTACGGCAATGCATTCCCCGCCAATCTTCTCAATGTCTTTTTGAAGTTGCTCAAGCCTTTCCTTCCTCCTTGCGCCGGCGGCAACCTTTGCTCCAGCTTTTGCAAGTGCCAATGCAGTTGCGTATCCTATACCGCTGCTTGCGCCAGTTATGACAGCGACCTGTCCCTTTATCATACCAGAATTCATTTTTCAACAGAGCTTTTTGTGTAATTAAGTCTTGTCAATTAATTCCGATAATTCCAGAAACTACCTTTGTTTGTCAACATTGATTTAGGATCATGCGGATCAGAATGCATGGAGCAAGTGGACTGCGCGTACTGCGGGGAAAAGACGAACCTCCCGTTCCAGTGCAACTATTGCAGCGACAAGTTCTGTCCCGACCACAGGCTGCCGGAGGATCACAGGTGCGTCAAACTTCACCAGATAAGGGCAAAGAGATTTGGCGAGACCAAGGTCCAGCGGAGGAAGGGTGTCGGACGGCAGGGTTTCATAAAACGCGTTTTCGGCAAGTTCGGCTAGTAGAGCGCCTTTTGCGGGTTTAGCTTTGATACCTTGGCCTGGTAAAACAACGCGATTGCAAGTGCTATCAATACTCCTGCCGTAAGCCAGTGGGACACCTGCATGACAAGATAGGCAATGCCAAACCCCATGCATGTAAAGGCTTGGGTGAGAAGTTTTGCCCAGTTTGGTATCTTGGCTGCCCTGCTCACCATCTCAATGATAAAAAGCGCCACCACTGGATAGATTATGATTTCAAAATAAAGGGCCAGTCCTACGCCGTTGTGCATTACACATCATGCAAGGTCATGCCCAATTTTTAGTCTTCCCAACTTATCTTGGCTGCCACTTTCTTGGCAATAAGCGCAAGCGCATTCTCAAACGGAAGTGTTGCCACGTCCTCCGCCTCGAAGGGGCCGTAGGTATGGAGGTCCGTCCCCACAATCTGGTCGATCGGCTTGAGGAACCTAACCACGACCGTCCTTGAGCGGTGGTTCCTTGCGACGGTTTCAAGAAGTTTCAGCCTGCCGTTTAGCGTTGCAGAAAGTATGGTGTCCTTCCTCTGCCTAAGCTCGTCCTCGGAATCAAGTATGAACCGTTCCTCGTCTAGCAGGTTTGAATAATCAAGTTCCTCTGCACCTATTGCCTTCTCAATCCTGATTTTTAGGAGGAGCGATGTCATGTTAGTTATCATTGTTACAAGCGAATCTTTGATCTTGGATTCTATGCCGTCATAGTCCTGGCTCTTCAAATTTCCAAGGAACTCCGCTACGTTGTTGTAAAGTTTCGAGTCGAGCTCCTGTACCGAATCATTTTCCACTTCACGAAGCAACAAGGCATACAATGAATTTGCGTCAATCTTTTTTGTTTCCGACATTTACACACCCAACAATACTTAAATCATAGACCTCTTTGTTTTATGATAAAGGTGCAAAATTGCCATATAAAGTGATTGGTGGAGAACCAGTCCCGACATCATATTCTGCCGACGAAGTTTTTGCAAAGATAAAACACGACCAGATCAGGTTCATTGACTTGCAGTTTACCGGCCTGAGGGGGAGGTTCCATCACACCACGATCTCGGCTAACCTCTTCACGCCCCAGCAGATGCAGGACGGCCTTCCAAAGCTTGACGGATCCTCGATAGTAGGGTTCGCCTCAATCCAGGACTCGGACATGGTGCTCAAGCCAGACCCAAACACATACGCGGTAATTCCGTGGATGACAGGCTCCAAGACTGCCAGACTGATTTGTGACGTTTACTGGGGCTGGGGAAAGGGAAGGCTGGATGCAGACCCAAGGGGCATCTCGCAAAAGGCAGAGAAGTATCTGACAACACAGGGGTTTGATTCCAGTTTCTGGGGGCCTGAGGTGGAGTTTTTCGTTTTTGACAGAATCCAGTGGGATGTGCTGACCCCGTACAAGGGACAGTCGTATTCAATCGAGTCAAAGGAGGCCCCATGGAACCAGGAGGGAAAGGGTTACCCTATGGCCCTCAAGAAGGGGTACTACCCCAGTACGCCGGCCGACACCCTGACTGACTACAGGAACGATTGCGTTGAGTGCCTTAACGAATACTTTGGCATCCTGTGCGACAACCACCACCACGAGGTGGCGACAGCCGGCCAGTGTGAGATTGACATACGATATGACACCATGACCAATGCTGCTGACGGCGCGCAGACGTACAAGTATGTGATAAGGAACATCGCTACAAAGTACGACAAGGTAGCCACCATGATGCCAAAGCCGATTTCAATGGATGCAGGCTCGGGGATGCACACCAACGTCAGCCTGTGGAAGGACGGCAAGAACATGTTCTATGACAAGGATGACAAGGAGGAGATAAGCCAGACAGCCCGATACTACTGCGGCGGAATCATGAACCATGCAAGGGCCCTGTCAGCAATCGTAGCTCCCACCACAAACTCGTACCACAGGCTCGTCCCGGGCTACGAGGCGCCGGTATACATAGCATGGAGTGCAAGCAACAGGTCAGCAATCATAAGGATTCCTGCCCACTTTAGGGGAGAAAAATATTCCAAGATAAAGAGGCTCGAGTTCAGGGCACCCGACCCGTCTTCCAACCCCTACCTCGTGTTTGCAGCCGTGCTAGCGGCGGGGCTTGATGGAATCAAGAAGAAGATGGATCCTGGCGACCCGGTAAACGAGGACATTTACAAGATGACCAAGGTTCAGAGGGATGCAAAGGGAATCAAGGATTTGCCGGCAACCCTGGGCGAGGCGCTGGACGAGCTTGAAAGCGACAGAAAGTTCCTCAGCCCGATATTTTCAAATGACACGATAGACAAGATCATCGAGATTGAGAGGGCAGATGATCACGAGATCTCAATCAGGCCCCATCCGCACGAGTTCTACCTTTACTTCGACATCTAGGCTCTGCCTATTGCGGCATAGATAAGGAACGTTGCAAGTGCCATGATTGCAAGCCCGATAATGATGTAGGCTCGCTTGTGCTTCTCGCCGGTGCCTGCCTTGTATAGGGAGACCGCCCCTGCCATCCCGATAAAGAGGATTATTGTCCCCACAATTACTGGATCCCACGCGGTGTGGGTGATAACAGGGTAAAACATGCCGGAGAGCAGTGCAAAGAAGACTATCAGGTAGATGTATTTCGCCCCTGCAAGTATCTTGCTGCCGCTTAGCTGCATAGGACTGTCTATCGAAGCTGCTCAAATAAACTTTCAGGATTTATTCCATGCCCATAGGTGGCATTCCCATTCCGCCCATGCCTCCCATGCCGCCCATTCCTTCCATTCCGCCCATGCCTCCCATGCCGCCCGGCGGTGGTCCGCCCGCGCCCTTTGCCACGGCAATCACGTCATCAATCCTTAGAATCATGGATGCCGCTTCCGTCGCGGATGAAATTATCTGGTTCTTGACTGCAAGCGGTTCAAAGACGTCAGTTGCATGCATGCTTGCCACCTGTCCCTTCATGACATCAATTCCGGTCCATTTGTTTCCCTTGAGTTGTTTTGATCGTAATGAGGCAAGGGTGTCAATTGGGTCCATGCCGGCGTTTTCTGCCAGCGTGATGGGAATTACTTCCAGCGAGTCGGCAAACTTTTCAACCGCAAGCTGTTCGCGGCCTTCCAGGGATTTTGCCCATTCCCGCAGCTTGGTTGCCGCATAGGTTTCTGGTGCGCCCCCGCCTGCCACAATCATCGGATTTTCCATGACATCCTTTACAACCATCAATGCATCATGGACGGACCTCTCTACCTCGTCTACAACCCTTTGGGATCCGCCCCTTACGAGAAGTGTTACCGCCTTTGGATGCTTGCATCCCTCGACAAAGACCCATCTGTCAGTCTCGACCTTCCTTTCCTCGACCAGTTCTGCAGAGCCCAGGTCTTTTTCAAAGAGGTCGTCAAGGTTTGTGATTATTCTTGCGCCAGTGGCCTTGGCAAGCTTTGACATGTCGCTTTCCTTTACGCGTCTTACTGTTAGAATTCCCGCCTTGGCAAGATAGTGCTGCGCCATGTCATCGATGCCCTTTTGGCAGAAAAGGACGTTTGCACCGGACGCGATTACCTTGTCAACCATGTTCTTTATCATCCTGTTCTCCTCGTCCAGGAAGGATTTCATCTGCTGCGGGTTCTGGATGTTTATCTTCGCGTCAAATTCGGTCTTGTCAATCTCAAGTGCGTTATTGATTATTGCAATCTTTGCGCTCTCTATTTTCTTTGGCATCCCGCTGTGGACAACCTCCTTGTCAAGGACTATGCCCTTGGTAAAGATCGAGTCCTTTATCGACCCGCCTGCCTTTTTCTCCACCTTTATGTCGTCGATATCTACAAGGTATCCGTCTTCGGTCTTCTCTGCCACCGTGACAACTGACTTTACTATCATGTCTGCAAGGTTTGCAGAGTCTCGCCTTACCAGCTTTGTCTGCATAGAGGTCCTTGCAATCCTTTCAAGTACATCCTTGTCAGTTGCACTAACCTTGTCCGCTATCTTGGCCAAGAGTTCGCGGGCCTTGTTTGCCGCCTTCCTGTACCCGTCTACTATAATCGTTGGATGCACATCCTGCAGGATGAGAGACTCGGCGTTCTCAAGCAATGCACCGGCTAGCACAACCGCAGAGGTGGTACCGTCGCCTACCTCGTTATCCGTTGCCTTGGAAATCTCTACCAGCATCTTTGCTGCCGGATGCTGGACATCAATCTCCTTCAGGATTGTAGCGCCATCGTTGGTAATTGTAACGTCGCCTAGGGAATCCACGAGCATCTTGTCCATGCCTCTTGGACCTAGGCTTGTATGAACAATCTCGGAAATCAGCTTCGCTGCCGCAATATTGTTTTTCTGGGCATCGCGACCCTTTGTCTGCGTCGCCCCCTCCTTCAGTATGACGACTGGAATTCCGCCGGCCGAGGATTGAATTGACATATTTTGCTGAGTCCGATTTTCCCTTATTATTCTTTATGTAGCCAAGGAAGTGCCAGCCAAAACTTCCACGGAATTATTAACGATATTTTAAATTAGGAAAGCCGGGCGAAAAAGGCATGTCACGTTCCTCACCCCATCAAGATTACAAAGAAGTACTCTCTCTCCTCAAGACCCACAATGAGTGGTTTGCCAACGCCATACCCCTTATTGCCAGCGAGAACATCCCAAGCCCTGCGGTAAGGGAGGCGACTATATCCGACTTTGCCAACAGGTATGCCGAGGGCTGGCCAGGCGAGCGCGTCTACGCCGGATGCGTCTACATAGACAAGGTGGAGTTCAAGTGCATGGACCTTGCCAAGAAGCTCTTCAAGGCAGAGTTCGTTGACGTAAGGCCGATCTCAGGGGTGGTTGCCAACCTTGCAATATACTCAGCCTTCTCAAACCCCGGCGATGTCATGCTTGCCCCGTCCATCCCGTCTGGAGGACACATATCGCACGGTAAAAAGGAGCATGCGGGAACCGCTGGTCTGGTCCACGGACTTGATATCGAGTTCTATCCGTTTGATGCGGAGGAGATGTCAATCGATGTCGACAAGACAAAGCAGAAGGTCCAGGAGCTTGAAAAGGCCGGAAGGATTCCAAAGATAGCGATGTTTGGTGGCTCGGTGTTCCTCTTTCCCCATCCAGTAAAGGAGCTTGCTGATTTCCTCAAGGGATACAATATGTTCATCAACTATGACGGTGCCCATGTCGCCGGCCTTATTGCAGGCGGGCAGTTCCAGGACCCGCTAAGGGAGGGTGCGGATGCAATGACGATGAGCACCCACAAGACGCTCTTTGGACCGCAGGGGGGCATGATCTGCTCGTTTGAAAAATATGGCGAAAGCATCAAAAGGGCAACCTTCCCCGGAATGACCAGCAACCACCACCTCCACCACATGGCAGGCAAGGCAATAGCATTTGCAGAGATGCTGGAGTTTGGCAAAAAATACGCCGCTCAGGTGGTCAAGAATGCAAAGACACTGGCCGAATCGCTAAGCTCTGCAGGCTTTACAGTCCTTGGAGAGAAGCGGGGCTTTACCAAGTCGCACCAGATAGTAGTAAACGTCCTTTCCTTTGGAGACGGCGGAACAATCGAGGCCGACCTTGAAAAAGCGAACATCATAGTAAACAGGCAGATAATCCCCGGAGATATCAAGGCGGGGCGAAACTACTTCCATCCTGGAGGGATGAGGCTGGGCGTCGCCGAGCTTACAAGGCTTGGCATGGGCGGATCCGAGATGAAACAGGTTGCCGAATTCATAAAAAATGTCGTAGTAGACAAGAAAGACAAGAAGAAGGTAGCTGCAGAGGTAAAGAGGTTCAGAAAGAAATACCAGAAGGTGCGCTACTGTTTTGAAAGCAAGATGGGCGGCTACGACTATGTCAAGCTTCGCTAGGCGTAGTCCGTAAGAAGCGCCTGACTGCCGTCTTCCTTGCCGAAGACAAGTTCCAGCTCGTCAAGCAGTGAAAGTACCCGGCCCCTGAGATACGGCTCAATCCTGTACTTGCCCAGCATCCTCCTTGCCAGCTTGAGATATTTCTGGACGGAAGGCCTTGTCATGGTTTGGATGAGCTTGTTCTCGCATTCAAGACACCTGCCTGCCAGAGGCACCCTCCTATAGCTTGCCCCGCAAGAGGTGCACCTAAATGACTGGCCAGAGTACGCCCTAAGGTTTCCCATTATGTCGGGAAGAAGATGCGTGGTCATGACCATGGAGACCACCTCGCTTGGGTCTACTGCGTTGATTATGTCGGCAGTCCTTATCTGCATGTCGAGTTTCTCAAGCACGGATCCTAGGGTGGAATAGGCGCTGCGCGATTTGGAGGTCGTAAGGGTGCTTGTCTGGTGCGTAAAGAAATGATCGTAGAACTGCCTTTCAGTCTCAAGCCTTGATTTTAGGATCTCGACGTCCTTTATCTCGCCAGCCTTGGCCTTTTGGAGGGTTGCTTGGAAGAATGAAAGCGGGTATTTCTTTACGACCTCAAAGTTGTGGGCTTGCCTCTGTACCTCCTGCGGTATGACAATAGGCTGGACAAGAAGCGGGGCATCCATGAGCCCGCCAATCCTGTCCGACAGGAAAAGCCTTGAGAAGTTGAGCAGGCTGTCCATAAGCAACATTATCGAGTCGGCATCTCCGTCCGCGTCCCTCCTCTTTGCAGAGTGCCATACAGCCGTGCCCAGGCAGACCTGGGTGTTGGTGTATCCAATGATCCTTCCAACAATACCGACGGATGTATGGGGTGCAAGCCCGATAATCAGGTGCCCCACAAGATCCGAGGTGCTCTTCACCCCATAGTAGGGGGGATGGGAAAACAGTTTTTCAAGTTCCTTGTCAAGATACTGGCATACGAGTACGAGGCTCTCGCCGCATTCCCTAGGAATAATGACGTCCTGCGTCCTGAGCTCTACCAGCTGGTCGGGGCTCTGGAGCGGCTTGCCGTCCGAGTCATGGGTGTATCCAAGTTCGACGAGTTTTTCAGGGCTGGTACCAATCCATGCTGGCTTGAAGTGAGAGATTGGCGCATTTGTCGCATCAAACCTTATCGTCCCGTCCTTGAACACGTTAAGGTTGAGGCTCTGGCGGATGAGGCCCTTCTCCATCGGTTCCGGCACCCTGTCCTGGTTGATAAGATCCTTTACCCCCTTGAAGGGTTCCTGGGCACGGATTCCAGTCCTTTCCTGGGCTGAGTACAGCAGATCTTTTATCGGGAATGACTTGTATGAGTGGGCCGAGGTTCTGATCTTGCACTTGGGGCAGCGTGGGCCCTCCAGCTCGTCGCGGCATTTCGGGCAGATAAATGTGGTAGAGGTCTTTGTTTTGCACCTAGGACAGACGATGCTTATTGATGGAAGGTTGCAGTTTTTGCACATCCTGTTGTTGATGTTGCAGTAAAAGTTTGGTTGCTTTGCGGCCTTGAGCAGGTCACGCGAGGCGCCTCCCTTTGTTCCCACCGGAAACAGGGTGTGTACCGGAGGCTTCATCTTCCTCAGCGATGCCTTTTCGGGCCTTCCGACCCTGACGCCTATGGCAGTGGAAAATTTGGGCATTATCTTGATGCCCGAAGACTTGGTAATTATCTCAGGAACAGTGAGGTCCCTGTCAAGAAGGACCTCCTTCCTGAAGAGCAGGTTGAAGAAAATTCTCGCCTCGGTCTCCTTTAGCATGATTGCCTCGCCTGCCATCTCGTGCGGAACCCCGAGTTTTTCGAGGATCTCCTTTGCCTCTGGAGGATAGACTATGAGGTCGGATTCGATCTTGGAAGGCACGAGGAGTTTTGTGAGATCCTCAAGCCTCAGCTGGTCCCAGTAGTATAGGTAATGTGGATGAAGGCCGATTCCAAAGTTAAGCGAGATCCTAAATGCATCCTCAAGTTCCGGAACCCGGTCGGCATAGCTTAGGAGCTCCGAGTCGGCAGGCTCGTACCTTGCCACGGCCTCCTTGAGTTCCTCGGCCCAAAACTCCTCGACGTATCCGGTCGGCACAAGCTCGGCGTTGTTCTCAAGAAAGTCCCCGAATGACACAAGGATGTCCCCCAAGTGAAGGATCTTTTCCAAGTGCGGCTTTATCTGGATCCCATGCGCCGTGTCCCTTATCTTTACCACGTTTCCGTTTGCCAGCCTCACGACGGGGGTGTCTATGGAATCCACAAATGCCACGGTAGCCGCCTTGCCCGGGATGTCAAGTTTAATCTGTGTCCCGACTGCGATCACATGATCCAAGATCTCTGCGACTACCGGATGGATGCCGATTGATGCAAAGCCTGTGTTGCATGCCCGGCCGTACCTGAGCCTGAAGCCGCCCAGTTTTTTTGGCATGGAAAGGACCGACCTGCCGGTGATAACCTCCCTCATCCTGTGCGCTGCCGCGTCCTCGTCGCCTGTCTGGATGGCGCCCTTGAGGTCCTTTAGCCAGTCCCAGCCATCAAGTTTGTAGAGGTCTATGAGCTTCAGCAGCTTGCGGGATCGCCCTATCAGGCCGTCGTTTAGGACCCTGAGTGCTCCCCCCCGGACGCGGTTTGTGCTTATTCTGGTCATGTTCCTGTGGCTCACAATCTCCACGGGATCCGTGTCTATCCCGTCAATCTCGACCGCCAGGTTGGAAATTACTGTTACGACATCCTCGTCAGGCACATGGAATTGGAAGTTTCCCACCTCCCGCTCGTATATGCGGAGCTCCTCCACAAACCTACCCGTCTCGTCGTCATAGGAATTTGCCTTGTATTTGTCAAGGCCTGCAATCTTTCGTACATGATCAGCGATAAGCATGGTAGATGCCGCTTCCGTGCCTCCCGCAGAGCGTATGGGGCCTGCAAATGAAACCGAGAGATATTCCGTCCCGTCTGCGTTCTTTTTTATCTTGACCTCGCTTATTCCCTGAAGTGGGGCGATTGTCACTCCCTCCGTGACTATGGCCAAGGCTACGCGTACGGCAAGGTCGAGTTTTTCTTGAAGGCTTGTGTCAGTGCCGGAATACTTGCCCTCGGCTATCTCCTCTGCCAGCTTGAGGGCCGCGAGCTCCTTTGTAGTTGTCTGGATTAGTTTCCGAAGGTTGTCGGTGACGTCTATGTCGTGCATCTTTGAGACGCGATCCGCGAGGTCAAATGCTATCTTGGGTTCCACCATTCCCGACGAGTCCGCAAGGGTCGCCTTGGCGGCTGCCGCCTTCTCGAAAATCTTGAAAACTTCTGCTGATATCTTGTTATAATAATCAAAATAAGATCCGGGCATAGGGACTTCCTTGAGCCTTAGTGCTACATCTTCGGACATGCTAATTCCTTATGGATTCGATGGTTTTTACGATATCGGCTATTGTCTTGAAACTTCCGCCCTTCTCGATGAAGGTTCCGATCACTATGGCGTCCGCCCCCGCCTTGACGATCTCGGCGGCGGTCTCCTTGTTTCTTATCCCTCCACCTACTATGAGGAATCCCTTGAAGAGTTTCCTTACGGCCGCCACCATCTCGGGTGTTACGTTTGATTTCGCCCCAGAACCGGCCTCAAGGTAGACAAACCTCATCCCCAGGAACTGTGCAGAAAGCGCATAAATGGCAGCCAGGCCCGGCTTGTCAAAGGGAATGGTCCTTACGGAGCCGACGTGCCAGACAGTTGTGCCCTCCCCTATTATGATATAGGCGGTGGGAAGGGGTTCAAGGCCGAATTTTAGGACATTTGGTGCGCCTAAGGCTTGGGCTTGTGAGATGAAATATGGATTTTCCGAGTTCAAAAGCGAACTGAACAGAATCGCGTCCGCTCCCGGTACAACTCCCGTAACGTTTCCTGGAAACAGTACGACTGGGATCTTTACGGATCCTTTGATCTTCTTGACTGTTTCTGCCATGGTAATCTGGTCGGTGGCTGATGAACCGCCAACGAGGATAGCAGAGGCCCCATTTTTCTCGGCCTCTCTCGCAAGCGTCGTAGCAGACCCCTCACCGTCATTCTCAGAGTCAATTAATACAAAAAGCAAGGCGCTTTTTTCCTTCCTAGCTGCTTGAAGGTAGCCTTCAACATTTTTCATATGACTGGTAAATAGCTATTCGTTAAAAGTTTAATTGAAAGAGGTAATACAGTTCTGTATAGCTTTGAGTGACCCTTCTAAGGATAATTCAAACAAAATTATCGAACAAATTATAAAAAATTCATTATTTACCAAGCGCCAAATTGAAATTATTTTAAAACGAAGAAGGCTTTCCGACACCCAATTTGACATAAGCAGGGGGGCCTTCTACAGGCAGGTGGGACAGTGTGAAGCCAAGTTCCAAGCCTTGTGCTATTCATGGGTACTCTTGAAGGGCCTGGGAGTACTTCGTGAAGAGGATATTGATGTGATAAATCGCCTTTCTGAACAGATTTCCGTGATAAAAGACAGTGATGTTTTTCCCGAACGTGAGGAACAAGTCGTTTCTGTGATACAACAGCTACTGAATCGTACGTGTAAACTGTGATTTTTTCCCTATTATCACTAAATTCAAAGCCATTTTGTGATGGTCTTTGTTCGTGATTTACACGTAGTGTGTGAAATAATTTTACTCAAAGATGATATATCACGATAGCATATGACAGTTAGTGATGTTAGTGGATATAGACGTAGGAATGATACTGAGTGTGATTGCAGCCTTCGTGATAGGCCTTGCTAGCATCGCAGTCTACAACAAGATCAAGCCCAGGCTTACTTCACAGACTAATGATTTGAAAATTCTGCTTGAAAAGGTACAATATTATGAAAATTTACTGATAGATATGAAAATAAGGCTAGATTCGTTAGAATTAGCAAAGGAATCTGAAGAACCTGTTCAGGCACAAATCCCGAAGCCGAAGGAGCAAAAACAGGAACAAGAAGTAATCATTCAACCCAAGGAAGAAAAGCCAAAGGAAAGGGTTCATAATATGAACTTTGGAAGTGCTACAGACTATGTGTTGCGATTAATCACGGAAAAACCCATGACGTCACGTGACATTCAAGTCACAATAGGAAGGACCCGCGAACACACATCACGCATGATGAAAAAGCTCTTTGAGGAAGGGTTGGTTGAAAGGGACATGCAGTCAAAGCCCTTCACCTACAAAATTACGGAAAAGGGGCTCATTAGGATAGGCAGTCTAAAGACTCCAACTGTCTGACCCAAGATATAGTTCTGTAGGCAATTATATCAACTTCCACCCCCCAGCTCGCTTTTCCCAGGTTTCACATACAGGAATTTGGCAGTATCTCCCCCCAGAAACCGAATTTTTGTTGGGCAAGATCAGCAAAATCAACATAATTCCTTAATTTAATTTAATTATAAAATTTTAAATTATAGAATTAATAATCATGTGTATGACAGGCACGGAGCAGCTCATTAAGATAACAGCGGTTGGCACAATATCCATTCCCAAGGACTTTAGAAGATATCTTGGCCTGCAGAAGGGGGACTATGTGAAGGTAACAGTTGAGGATGACCGCTTGGTGGTCCGGAAGGCTACCATCTCCTAAACCCTATTCTGTTCCCTTTGGGCCAGTTTCAGGACCTGATAGGCCCACTCCTTGCCCTTTTTCTCCCTGCCTATCCTCCCCTTGAGAGCAAACCTAGAGAGATAGGTGGATATCACGCTCAGTTTTACCGGTTCCCCATACTCATCCTCATATTTCTCAAGTATCATATTAGAGGTAAACTTGCCGAGGGGGAAGTACTTGTCTACTATGTTCCATATCTTTGCCCCCACCGAGTCCAGTTGAACCGATTCTTCTGGCTCCTCAATGTTAATCAAATCCATCAACTCGAATATCTTTAACATCTTTTCCCTAGTCACATTGCCCTCTAGGCTAAAGTTGTACTTGGCGCCATCCGTGTCCTCAAGGTCGATTCGTATGCGTTTTCGGGCCATTTGTGATCGATCACGTTAACACCTTAACACTTGAACAGATCATAGAAGATTTGTTAACAAGCGAGTTTGTTAACATTCACTGCCTAGCCTAGGCATGCCAGCCCTACCCACCTTAACACGCCCCCACAAAGACATCCCAGAAGGGGTAAAACCCATGCCTAGAGTGGAAATAAAGGGGTATCCTCGGGATATTAACAGTGTTAAGAGCCAAATTCACGCCTAGAGTGGAAATAAAGGGGTCATTTTTGGACCTTTTCGGTCCCAGGTTCACACCAAGTTCACGAATTGTTAACTTGTACCTAGGAAGACCCACACACCTTTCCTTCCACTCTAGCTTTATTAAAAAAATTTTTTTTAAGAAAATAAAAATAATTAATGATATACTAAATTTGAATTAGTGTTTCTATTCTAATCCGTTTGATTTGGTAGAGTCCATATGTGGACAGAGAAGAAACGATGGTGTGTGGGTTGATGGTAAAAGATCCTATCGATAAATTACTTGATGACGCAACGACCGGCAAGTCCCTATTCAAAAACAGGGAGGTCTTACATTTCACCTACATGCCCGACGTGGTCCTGCATCGGGACGAGGAGCAGAAAAAAGTTACGCAGTCCCTTATTCCTTTGTTGAAAAGGGCACGGCCATCCAACCTGCTGATCTACGGAAAGCCCGGAACGGGCAAGACCTTGGTCGTAAAAAAGGTCCTAAATAAGATTCAGGAAAGGGTAAAGGACGGCTCATTCCCGATACAACTGCTTTATGCTAATGCAAAGGAGGAAACAACCCTTTACGGGCTTTTGGTCAAGTTTGGCCGCCAGTTGGGGCTTACCACCCAAAAGGAGCTTCCAACAACGGGGCTTTCTATCAGCGAGGTCTTCAACAGGCTCATGGATGCTATTGAAAAGAACAACCTAAACACGGTCTTTGTGGTGGACGAGATTGACTACCTTGCAGAACTGGTTTCAAAGACCGGGAAGGATGTTTTCTACTCGTTGACTAGGGCCAATGAGCGGCTCAAGAAGGGCTCACTTACACTCATCGGCATATCAAACGACCTTACCTTCAAGGAGAGGCTGGATCCCCGGGTCCTAAGCAGCCTAAGCGAGGAAGAGATTGTCTTTACCAACTATACAGTAAACCAGATCAAGGAGATTCTTGTTGAAAGGATCAAGGAGGCATTTATCCCGAACGTGCTTGACCCGGCAGCCCTCAACCTGTGTGCAGCCATGTCGGGCCAAGAGCACGGCGATGCAAGGAGGGCAATAGACCTACTACGGGTAGCAGGCGAGATTGCCGAACGGGAGCAGTCGGAGTCGATAAAGGAAGACCACATCCGCCGGGCCTCCCTCAAGATGGAGGAAGACAAGGAAACCACCGCGCTCAACTCCTATCCCCTACACGAAAAACTACTGATACTGGCGGTAATGAAGGCAAACGGCAACACGACAGGCGAGATTTACCAGTCCTACAAGAACCTGTGCAAGACCACTAGGCAGAAGGAGCTTACCCAACGGAGGATCACGCAGATGCTAAGCGAGATAGAAATGACAGGCCTTATCTCAGGAAAGATAATCCACCAGGGAATGCATGGCAGGACGAAGAAGTTTGCCCTGACACTCAATCCGGAAACCGTGAAAAAAGCCTTCAGGGAAGACCTGGCGCTCGAAGACCTTCTATGAGGAGTTCTCGGTAAAGTCCTTGGTAAAGACCTTCATTGTTGCCAGATTTACAATTATGGCAATCCCGGGCGTGGGGGTTATTCCCACGCTTGCCTGGTAGCCTGTCTGGCTCTGCCAGGCACCAGAGTTTACGATCAGGGTTCCCTTGTACATGTCAAGGTCCACCACGTGAACGTGGCCAGAGTGAAAGATGTCGGGAACGTCGTTTATTACCATGAAATCCTCAAGTTCCGGCGCAAGGGGCGTCCTCTTGCCATAGATGGGGCTGAGGTGCCTTGTCCTGAGCAGAGCGCGCATCGCCTTTGCCGGCTGCGCATAGCTGAGCCCGGGGGTTGTTCCTACCACGTCATCAAGGCTCTGGCCGTGGAACATCAGGATCTTAACCCCATTGAGGTCCAAAAACGCGGGGTTTCCGAGCATGAATACATTCTCCCTGTTCCACAGGCTCATGTTGTGCTTTTCTGGGATGGCCGGCTGCGGCAGGGCCCTCCTTCCGGGGTCGTGGTTGCCAGGGATTATGAAGGTCTTGATGTGTTTTGGCACCTTTTCCAGCAGCTGGGCAGCCTTGGCCATCTGCTCGTTAATGTCAGTAAGTAGGAGCTCCTTGTCCTGGTTGGGGAAGATGCCCACCCCATCTACGATGTCGCCGCAGATCAGGAGAAACCTGACCTTTCTTGCGACGGGATCGGGGCTTGAAAGCCACGAGACAAACTCTGTGAACTCCTTTTCCATAAAGTACTTGCTCCCTATGTGGATGTCAGAAATGAGGACCGCATAGGTCTCGGTCTTGGAGCGGTTTGCTATGTGGTCTGGAATGTCTGGAACGATAATCTCCTTAACGAAAAACCCGCCGTTCTTGCCGCTTGCAATGCCTAGCATTACGAACTGGTCCATGAGAAGCGAGTTGGCGGTCTCCTGAAGCTCGGCGTTGAACACCAACACCTCAAGGGATCCCGAGGGGTCGTCTATCACGAGCTTCGTCACATCCCGCTCACTCTTCCTGTCCATGAGGAGGCCCGCAACAAAGACCTCGTCCCCGAGCTTGACCCCGGTCACGTTTGATATCTGGGTCAGCTTCTTTGCCTGTGACCTCTGCATCATTACCCTTAGCAGCTTCGAGTACCTGTCTGAAAAGAGCTTCATAAAACCGTCAATCCCCTCAGCCGAGGTCACTTTACTAGTGGGGTCAAACAGTATGGTATGGGAGGCCTCCGTGCTTTCGTCCACCTCGGACTCTACAAACATCTTAAGGTCGCTCTGGTTGATAAGGAACAGGTTCTGCTTTGCCTTTTCACGTACGATCTGCTTGATTATGCTCTGGAGTTCCTTTACGTCAATCTTCTCAAGTATCTTAAAGGCATCAGGGTGGATCTGGAACCCCTTGCTGAGAGCATAAGTTATTGCAGAGGAAACCTCTTCGTTCACAACCTGTCATTAAATCGCTTTTAATTAAATCTGCTTTAGCTCTCAACCCTCAAATTAACCCTAAAACCAGACGGTGTGTTGGCAAACCGCAGAATCATTATTTTGCTAATTTTTATCGCAGTATTTTCGGCGGCATACTCGGCGGGCAGCGCCAGCACCATCTCAGAGCAGGACTCGAAGAACTTCATCAAGGAATTCCAGCAGGTCGTCGAGGGAATCGACGCAATAGGAATCTTCACCCACAACGTGACGGTTGCCCTGCCAATGTTTGTACCGGGATTTGGCATCGCGTGGGGCTCATTTGCAGCATGGTCTACCGGGCTTGCCTTCCGCGCGCTGGTATCCACCACTCCGGCCCTTGCAAAGCTTCCCCCGCTTTCCATAATCTACCTCTCGCCATTTGGAGTGATGGAACTTATCGCATATTCCATAGGCATGTCGCGAAGCTACCTTCTCATCAGCGCAATCCTGAGGAGAAAGCCCCTGATGCCCTTGCTCAAACCCACCGCCATCGAGGTGGGAATAGCAGTGGGTTTGCTGCTTGCAGGAGCCTTTATCGAATACACCATGATCCAGCATTTTGGCTCATCGCTGGTGCACCCCAAAGCTCACTAGATTCGTTTTTATCTTAACTGTAAATAGGCATGGTGTTGCTGGGCCTAAAAATTCACACCCTGCCGCAGCTTTCAAGGCCGAGGATGGTGGCAGCCCTCCCTGACATGGGCAACGTGGCAGGGATTGGCATGGACTTTCTAGTAAGAAAGCTCAAGGCAAAGTTGTTTGCTGAGATCTACGCCTACTGGCCACCCGCGGTATCGTATAACGAAGGACTGCTAAAGTACGAACAGTCAAGCTACAAGTTCCATTACTCCCCGAAGGAAAACCTTGTGCTTTTCTCTGGAGAGTTCAACCCATCAGACCCCCGCCGGCTTTACGAGCTTTGCTATGAAGTGGTAGGCATGGCAAAGAAACTGAAGGTGAGCACCCTTTATTCAATTGGTGCGGCACTTAGGCAGCCAGCACCTACCGAGCCGAGGTTGTTTGGAGCAACCAGCACCCAAAAAAATTTGGAGCTGCTGAAAAAGGAGAAGCTCAACTTGCTGGCAGGGAAGGGCCAGATTACAGGTTTCAATGGACTTGTGTTAGGGATTGCAAAAGAAAAACAACTTGACAGCATATGCATCTTGTCAGAGATAGACAACCCAAACATCATCCAACCCAAAGCTGCAAAGTTCATACTTGATAAGCTGTTGCACATCCTGCAAATCAAGCCCCTTGACACGGCGGAGCTTGAGGAGGAGGAAAAGAGAAAACAGTTCATGGAGCAGCAGATGAGCTACATGAGCGGGCTTGCCCGGAAAGACAATCAACCCGGAATTGCCTAATTGCGTTACTAAATTATACCCACTGATTAAATACAAGTTTGGGGGTTAGCAAACTAAATGGAATACCGTTTCTTGTCCCTAATCGCGATTGCGGGACTTTTAATTTTGTTATTGCCTTCCCATAATGCATATTCTGATTTTGCGACAAATAGCAAATATCTCATCCAGGCCAGCGGCTTTGTGTCAGGGACACAAAATGTTCTGGACTCTTCATTTGACATACAGCTTACTGCAGGCCAACCCAGTGGTTCGAGCATCCTTTCTACGCTGGATACGGGGCTTGTTAACATCAACGGAGTCAACTATCTCAACACTGGTGGCTGGACCACCACCCTCCTGAGGGATGGCAAGTACCTGCTCCTCCAAGGAAACGCCCAGGATGCACAGGGCAACACGATTCAGCTAAACCTCTTTGGACGACAGATAAGCAGCACCCCAAACGGCCTTGTCTACAGCATTGGGGGAAAGATAACAGGCCCAGAAACCTACAAGGTAATCTATAGTGCAAAGGTGATCTCGGCAGGCGCTACGTCTGTCCCGCAGACACCGCCACCTTCACCCACCTCGCAGAACGAGACTTCCACGAATATCATGAGGATAAGCATAGTTTCCGGAGCCTCAGACCGAAACAACCAGCTATTCTTCTCACCCTCGGTCGCCTCGATTTCCCCCGGTACCACGGTGATATGGACAAACAACGATTCCGTGCCCCACAGGATAATGAGCGGCGTAGCCTCTGCAGTGAGGGGCAATGATTCTCTGCCAATCTTCAATCCAGACGGGATTATCGACAGTGGAATAATTGCCCCGGGCAAGTCGTTCCAGTACACGGTAACCAGCTTCAATTCAAAGACATATCTAAGCGCCGCAGCCTCGCAGTACATGAACCTTCCAGAGGAGCAGACCGCAGGAGACATCACATTTTTTGATCCGAGCTACACCTGGATGGTAGGCGTACTGTCGCCAGCATCTGCCACGATGGCCGCAAAAAGCGTCGAGATAGACATACTGCAGGGCGCGTCCACCGCAACCAACATGCAAAACCAATTCCTCTCACCTGAAACCGTCCAGGTGGCATCCGGCACTACAATTGTATGGGTAAACCATGATTCCGTGCCCCACCGAATCTTGACAGGACAGGCAAGGCAGAGTACTGCACCGACGCGAGGGGCACCGCCTACGGGCAACCTCCCGGCACCAGCGTATATTCCAGACGGAAAGATAGACAGCGGCACAATTGCCCCGGGGCAGAGCTTCCAGTACACGATTACCGGAACCGGCACATTCTCATACTATGACTATTCCAATACGTGGCTCAACGGCAACATCGTAGTCCAATCAGAACTGACACAGAATCCCCCCGTCCAGGTAAGCATCCTGCCCGGAGCCTCGCTTGCGCAGGGATCGGCTTCCCAGCAAAACCAGTACTATACAAACGGGTACTATTCCCCCGACCAGATCTCGATAGTTCCGGGGACCACCGTAATCTGGACAAACAACGACAATGTCGCACACTCGATAATGAGCGGAACCGCTACCTACAGCACGGCAAACCCGTACATCCCAGACGGCAGGCTAAAGAGCGGAATGATTGCGCCTGGGCAGACATATCAGGCCACAATCAACTATACCGGAATCATAAGATTCTACGATCCTTCATATACATGGATGAATGGGCTGATAATTTCAATCCCAAGCTCGCAAACCCACGTTCTAAACAGCGCACCTCCTGCGAACCTAGTCACGCCAATGCTCCATTGAAGGGAGCAATTTTACTTGAAGTTGATGTAGGACTCTAGCTTGGTCTGATCAAAGACCATCACGGAGAGATCGGAGAACTCCCTCCCCTCCAGATCTCTAACTGTTCCAACAAAGTGCGTCTCCTTCTCGGTCGTGAGAAACTCAAAAACATGTACCTTCATCCTCGACGTGTCAAATCCATGGGTCCTGAGGTATGACGCGATCTCGGACTGCATGAAGTGCTTTGAGGGCTGCTTTGGCCACGGGCGGGGAACAAGCACAACGCTAAGCCCGTCGATGAGGGCCTTTTGCAGCTCAAGCTTCTTCTCCTCAATGCTTGTGGAGATATGCATGGTCATGACCCTGCTCTTATCCGTCGGAACCCTTGCCTTGGCAGCGGCTACCTGCGTGGAGCTTATGCCGGGGACTATCTGCACATCACCGAAAATCTCGATTAGCCTGTCCACAACCTCGGATTCGGAGAAATTCACATCGCCTGTAAAGGGCACAACGCATGTCCTATCGCCCAAGGACCTTGAAACCTTCTGGTAAGCGTCCTCTTGGTTCTGCATTGTTATCTCGTGGACCTCCTTTCCCTTGATCAGGTCCTCGATAGTCTTGAGTGTGTACTTGTAGCCTATTACAACGTCGCAGTCAAGGACGATTTCCTTGACAATCTCTGTCACATACTTGGGAGAACCCGGCCCAACACCAACCGCGAAAACCTTTCCCATCAAACCCCCTCTTGGTATGTCCAATATAATTCAAAATTTGCAACCAAGGTTAGCTTTTATTTGCCGGCAGAAAAAGCCCAACATTGGACGCCAGAACGTTAGTCGTACTTTCCATTCTACTTATTGCGGCAGGTTTGATGCAGAATTCGTATGCTGCTGACCAAAACTCCACACTTGACTCGCAGGGCAATTATGCCAATGCAGAACTTGGCATCCACTTTCAGGCCCCAGCCGGATGGGCAGTAGAAGAACCGAAAAAATCGGATCCCGCAGCCCCCGACGTTGCAGTAATTGCACCCTATTCGGGCGGGTTCACCGCCTCCATCTCAATTAGCGTCGAACAGGCAAACGGGACCTCGCTTGGTGATTACGTCAAGAACAAGGAGCAGATGCTTGCAGGAAACCAGTCGGCCGACATATCGTTTCTCTCCCAGCAGGACAGCACCATTGGAGGTCTTGCCGCAAGGACCTTGCTCCTAGAAGAGAACTTTGTCTCCCAGAAAAACGACACTATAATGTTCAACCAGACGGAGGTGCTGGCAAACGGCAAATTCTACACCATCACATACGCAAACGACAAGGCGAATTTCGAGTCAGACATTCCGGAATATAACCAGATGCTAGGCTCCATCAAATTTGAAGGCGGCCAGCCGTCGGTCATTTTTGACTATCTCCCGGCAGCAATAGTAGGGATAGCCCTTGCCGGCGGGGGCCTGATTTACTATCAGGGCAAAAAGCGTAGAGAAAATTCCTAGGCAAACGCGCAGGATCTGATATAAATAACGCCCGGCAGCCACGGCGTGGCCGATTTTGGGGAGAAAGATAAAATAAAGTGCATTGCGGAACTAGGGTATGAAGAAGGAGTACATTGTCGTAAGAATCGAGGGTTCACCCGACGGTGCTCCATATGTCATAGTATCGCTCTCCTCTTCAAAGGACTTTAAGGAGCAGAACAGCCCTCCCATGTCCCCGTTTGGCTCAGGGGTGATGGGATTTACCAACATGGATGACATGATAAAAAGCCTTAACAAAATGATGGCAGGAGGCATGGGTGGATTGGGCGGGGGCATTACCTCCATCAAGCTAGACATGCATGAATACAAGGAACTGAACCTTTCTGTAGGGGACAAGGTATACCTTGAACTGACAAGGGCCGAATCCCTAGGAATTTAGAAGCCTCACCTTACCTGGAAATCTCGCCCCGCAATATCTCGTAGGCCTTCGCAGCGTCTTTTTCATGCAAAACCAAAACTATGTTATCCTGTCCGAAGAAGGCATTGACGAGTTCGATACCATTATTGTGCAGAATTTCAGACACATAAGACGCCACGTCCGGATTGTTTTGGGAATCCGGTATCATGATGCTAATCTTTGCGAGACCCGTCTGGAAGAGGTTCTTGTGCGAGGAAAAAGACTCGAGCAACTTCCTGACGTCGCTAACGTCTTCGGTGAGAAACCTAAAAGAGTTTGTAAGCCTAAAAAATTCGTAGTCGGGATCTATGCGGGTAAAACTATCCATGAGGGACACGGCATCGTCCATTCCCATGTCCTGGGAAGAAAACTTGATGTCCATTATCCCATCCGTGAGGGAAAGCCTGGCATTTTTCAGCACTGGCTCGTTTTGAACGTCCTCCTTTTTCTCAAACGAATCTGCGTATCTCTTTATCGCAACTACAATCGTGTTGAGGTTTACCGGGCTTCCTACCTGCCCTTCCACCTCCTTTTGGAGCTTCACAGCGAGGGCTGTGTAGTTGATAAGATCCATCTTTACGCAGTCGTAAATGGACCTGTTCCTTGTGATTATATCGCGTACCGCGTCTGGTACAGAAACTCCCGATTGGCGCATACAGGATGTTTTACTCCTGTCATCTATATTAGGCTATGTAAGATTATGTCAATTCTCAACATAATCTTTATATTATGTCATACATATTACACTATACAGGTGAATATGACATGAATGAATGGGATGAATTTGACGGACTCTTCCAAAGAATGATGCGACCTTTCAAGGATCTGGACAACGTATGGGACGAAATGAGGAGTTTTGGCAATACGCAAACGTTTGGCCCGTACTATTACGGATATTCCGTTACCGTTGGACCAGATGGCAAACCCGTCGTTAAGGAATACGGCAACCTCCGACAAGGCCTGCTTCCAAACGCTGAGGTCAGGGAACCGCTTGTTGACGTCCTGGTTGACGACAAGGAGAAGGTCCTCAAGGTTGTCGCAGAAATGCCCGGCGTAGAGAAGAACGACATCAAGATAGAGGTAGTAGGACGCACAATCGTGCTGGATGCAGAACGAGGCGAGAAGAAATACTCGACCAAGGTCCCCATCAAGCACAAGGTTGACGAAAACTCCATCAAGGCAACATATGCCAACGGAATCCTCGAAATAAGGTGCAACCTAAGGGAAGATCCGCGACCTCAAGGAAAAAAGGTGGAGGTCGAATAAACCCACCTTATTTTTTATGGTGATTAAATTATGAGTGAAATCTTTCTAAAAATAGCAGAGGCGTCCCAAAGACACGTAGGAAAAGGTATTGCGGTAGTAGATCCTAAGGTGGTCGAAGACCACGGATGGGAGGCTGGCAATGTTTTGGAGCTTGCCGGAAACAGGAAAAGTCACGCTAAGCTCTGGCCCGGATCCGTAGAGGATTATGGTACCGGAATCATAAAGGTGGACGGGATCACAAGGCAGAATATCGGGGCAGGCATCGGCGAGAAGGTATCCGTCAAAAGGGTAGAAGCCGTCGAGGCAGAAAATGTCACGGTCTCGCCTATTGAGAAGCTTAGCTCCGAAGGCCTTCAGGAATATATGCAGGCAAACTACATGGGCCACGTCCTTACCGCTGGAGATACATTGTTAGTAACTACCCATCTTGGCGGCAAAACCCAGCTCGTGGTAACAAACGCTGCACCCGCCGGAAAGCCTCTGATGATAACCTCCCAGACTGAATTCAGCCTTGGCACAATCACAAAGGCAGTAGATAATTCCGTTCCAAAGGTTACATACGACGACCTTGGGGGATTGCGGAATGAAGTACAAAAAATACGGGAGATGGTAGAATTGCCGATGCGTCACCCGGAGCTCTTTGAAAAACTGGGAGTTGAGGCGCCAAAGGGCGTCCTGCTCTACGGCCCTCCTGGAACAGGCAAGACCTTGCTTGCAAAGGCGGTAGCCGGTGAAACCAACTCCAATTTCCTCTCAATCAGTGGCCCTGAAATAATAGGCAAGTTTTACGGTGAAAGCGAGGAAAGGCTGCGCGAATTGTTCAAGCAGGCCGAGGAAAACTCGCCAAGCATAGTTTTCATTGACGAGGTTGACTCGATCGCGCCAAAGCGAGAGGAGGTAACGGGAGAGGTGGAAAAGAGAGTGGTATCACAGCTTCTGACCCTGATGGACGGAATGAAGTCACGTGGCAAGGTGGTCGTGATAGCTGCCACCAACAGACCAGACTCGATTGACCCAGCCCTCAGGAGACCGGGAAGATTCGATAGGGAAATCGAGATAGGAATTCCCGACGAGACCGGCAGGGGGGAAATCCTCGCAATCCACACCCGCGGCATGCCGCTTGACGAGAAGGTGAACCTCCAGCAGGTATCAAAGGTAACGCACGGCTTTGTTGGCGCGGACCTTGAGATTCTTGCCAAGGAAGCCGCCATGAGATCGCTAAGGAGGGTACTGCCGGAAATCGATCTTGAAGCGGAAAAGATCCCTGCAGAGGTCCTGCAAAAAATCATGATAACCGAAAATGACTTCAGGGATGCCCTAAAGGAGGTGCGCCCATCTGCCCTGCGTGAAGTCCTGGTCCAGGTCCCCAACGTTTCATGGGAGGATGTCGGAGGACTGGCCTCCCTAAAGGACGAGCTTCACGAGGCAGTAGAGTGGCCGCTAAAGCACAAGGAGGCATTTGAGCATGCCGACGTCAAGCCGCCAAAGGGCGTCCTGCTGTACGGTCCACCGGGCACAGGAAAGACCCTCATTGCAAAGGCTGTTGCTCACACGACGGAGTCAAACTTTATCAGCATAAAGGGACCCGAGCTGCTCTCCAAATGGGTTGGGGAATCTGAAAAGGGGGTCAGGGAAGTCTTTCGAAAGGCACGCCAGGCCGCTCCCTGTATCATATTTCTCGATGAGATGGATGCCCTTGCACCAAAGCGCGAGTCGGGCGGTTCTGACTCGCACGCCACCGATAGAATTGTGTCGCAACTACTGACTGAGATAGACGGCCTTGAGGAGCTCCACAACGTGCTTGTCATAGGGGCTACGAACAGGGTGGACCTGATAGACGATGCCTTGCTCAGGCCGGGAAGGTTCGACAGGATACTGCAGGTACCGCTTCCAGACGCTCAGGGACGCCAGCACATATTTGAGATACACACAAAAAGGAAACCTCTTTCGTCTGGCATAGACTTTGCACGTCTTGTAGAGATGACTGATGGGTTCAGCGGAGCGGAGATCGAAGGAGTGTGCAACAGGGCGGCGTTGGGCGCCATCAGAAGGTATGTCGACGGGGGCGGAAAATCCGTCAAGTCAATAAAGTTGACCCGGGAGGATTTTGAGAGCGCGATCAGAAAACTCCGACCCGGAAACACCAACCCAAAACAGGCAGTCGCATCATGACTTATATGATAAAATCGAATAATACTGATGACGACTAAAGAAGCTGTTTTATATCAAAAGCTACCCGGCGACAAGGTACGGTGTACGGCATGTGCTAGATACTGCGAGATTGGAAAGGGCCAGATAGGGCTGTGTGGTATAAGGGCGAACAACAACGGAAAGCTTGACCTTCTTGCATACGGAAAGGTGATTACGGGACACGTAGACCCCATTGAGAAAAAGCCCGTCGTTCATTACATGCCTGGTACAAGCATATTTTCAATCGCTACGACGGGCTGTAATTGGCTCTGTCAACCGAAAGGAACCAAAATCTTGATGGCCAATGGCACGAGGAAACCCATTGAAAAAATAAGGAGCGGGGACAAGGTCTGGTCGTATAATGTGGGGGGTAATTTTGAAATTGTTCCAAACGTTGTAACGCATGCCGGCTCGAGATTTGCTGAACTTTTAGAAGTGACTTATGGAAACAGGGGAGAGGGAAAGTTATACCTCACTAGGGAGCACCCTGTATTTACAACCGACGGGTGGAAAACAGCCGAAACGTTGGACCGGGGCGATCAAATCCTTAAGGTTTGGCATCATAATGCCAAAGTCTGGAAGCGGCAAAGTTCGGATCCGGTAAAACAATCTAAATTCTCATGCAAAAACTGTGATAAGATAATCACAGATGGTGACGAATGGAACCGACATCAAGAAGTGTGCTGCTTGAACGGACATGAAATGCCAAAGGAGCTGCATGGCCGCCCCTCGGAATCTCAAAAATCGCTTTTCAATCTCCTTGATAGAATGGGGATAAAACATGAAAAGGATTATCGGATTGAAATAAAGGATCAGCCCGAGGATTCGAGGAGTTTCTACATTGCAGGTGCCGCTATAGTCGAAGCCAAAATAGACATCGAAGTTGAGGAGTGGCGGCACTATGATTCTGAGAAAATCCCGCAGGCAGACAGATTAAGAGACATGACACTGGCCGCAAACGGGTGGAGGACCATACGCATTTCCGACAGACAAGTCTGCAATCATCCTGACGAAGTTGAGGCTCTTATCCTAGATTATATCGCCCCATCAGTTAGAAAAAATAAGAGAACATGGATTAACGTTGAGCAAGTAAAATACACAGGCAAAACTGCCCAAGTTTTTAGTTTTGAATGCATTCCAAACCACAATTATGTCGGCGATGGCATATTGCTGCATAATTGCAAATACTGCCAGAACTATGACATTAGCCAGAGGAGAAAGGTGGAGGGGAGGGATCTCTCTCCACAAGAAGTGGTAGAGCTTGCGACAAGGTCTGGCTCCCAAGGGATAGCCTATACATACAACCAGCCGTCCATATTCATCGAGTTTGCAAGAGACTGCGGAGTTGCGGCAAGGAAGGCTGGGCTGTTCAACGTCTTTGTGTCAAACGGCTACGACACCCCAGAAACGGTAAAGATGATGGGTGAGTTTCTGGACTGCATAACGGTGGACTTTAAGGGAAGCGCCGAGCCTGGGTTTACGCGGCAGTACATCGGAGTACCGGATCCGCAGCCAATATTTGACACCCTCAAGGAGATACGGGACAAGACAAAGATCCATGTCGAGATAACTGATCTCATCGTGCCGCGCGTCGGAGACAGCCTTGAACACGCGTCAAAGCTCTGCAGGTTCATCTACGAAGAGCTTGGCCCCGACATACCCATCCATTTCCTCAGGTTCCATCCAGACTACAAGATGATGGAGTTCGAGCCCACGCCCGTGGAGATGCTGGAAAGACACCACGAGGTGGCAAAAAAGGAAGGCCTGAACTTTGCCTACGTTGGAAACGTCCCCGGGCACAAGCTCGAGCATACCTACTGCCCCGGGTGCGGGAAGGTGGTGGTCAAACGTTTTGGCTTTGACATACAGGGCTGGCATCTGGACGGGCAAAACAACTGCAAGTTCTGCGGATACAGGATCCCAATCACCGGCAAGCTTGCGGAAAACTACAGACAAAACAGATTCCAGTTTGTCGTTTAGACCGCCAAGGCCCGTACGGGAGAACCCGTCGCGCCCTTGAGCTTGAGCGGCATTACTATGAGCCGAAAAGAGGCATCTTTGATTCTGTCGAGGTTGCACAGGTTTTCCAAAACCAAAATGTTGCTTCCAAGCAGCACGTGGTGGGAAGTAAAGGCGGCATCGGTTCCGGGATCAATGCTCGGAGAGTCTATCCCAACAAGCACCGGCCCCATTCTTGCAAGCTGTCTTGCAGCACCGGGCGACAGGCCGGGGTTTCTGGTAAAATAGTCCCTTCTTTTCACGTTTCTTGACCAGCCTGTCTTGAAAATCACGGATGAGTTGGGGGGCAAGGTGCCAACCTCCTCCTTGAAGGCCTGTATGTCCTGCCGGGTTATCTGGCCGCCGGAGCCCTTGCTTGTTTTGCAAAGGAAGGCTTTTGTCATCAGTCTGCTCAGCGGTATCCTGTCTATTTTTAGGCCCTTCTGTACAAAGTGGTACGGCGCGTCAAGATGGGTGCCGGTGTGCGAACTTAGGAAGAGCATCTCAAGGTTGTATCCGTCGGTTTTCCTATCCGCCCAAGAAATGAACTGTGGCCTGGGTGATCCGGGAAAACTGGGAAGCTTGTTTGAAATTTCAAGTGTCAAGTCGACAGGTTTCAACCATGGACCTTTGGATCCTGCCATAAATCAATTTTGACTTGGTAGGCAAAGGCTAAATATTGTGCAACGCGAGTTAACTCATGCCGACCACCTACATCCTGATAAATTCTGATCTGGGATCCGACATGGAGATAATAAAACAGATAAAGGGAATTTTGGACAAAGAGGCCGGTGTAAAGTACGAGGTGCAGGGCGTATACGGCGTCTATGACATCATAATCAAGATCACGGCAGAGACGATGGACCGCCTGCGGGGAATCATTACCAACAAGATTAGGAAGATTGACAAGGTCTACTCGACCCTTACTATGATGGTAATCGAAGAGCAGGAAAGATAGCTAGCCCCTTACCGTCTGGACAACCTTCAAAATCTCGGATTCCGTGTTGTAAAAATGCGGCGAGGCCCTGATTATCTTGGTTGAGTAAATCTCTCTCACCGCAAGTATCATGTTTTCCTTTTCAAGCCTCTTTGCCAGGTGTTCGGGATCCTTGTCCTTTATGGCGAAGGACACTATGCTTGTCCTTTTTGCTGCCTCCTCGGGCCCAAAAAGGGTCACACCGGGCACCTTTGAGAGCTCCTCGCGCATAAGGTTTGCAAGCCTGATGTTGTGTTCCCTAATCTTTCCGATTCCTACCTTGAGAAGCAGGTTCACCGAGGCCTCCAATCCTGCCGCCCCCGCCCAGTTCCGGAAGCCTGCCTGGAACCGTGCAGGCAGGTCCTTGTACACGAGTTTCTTGTCATGAAGCATCGCAGATTCACCGCCCACTTGGAGGGGCTCCACCATCTCCGCCGAGTCCTTCCTGCAGAAAAATATTCCCATACCCATCGGCCCGCACAGCCACTTGGACCCGTTAAATGACATGAAATTGCATCCTATCTTGTTCACGTCCACGTCTTCAAGGCACCCCACAGTCTGGGCTGCATCGACAAAGAAGGGAACGTTGCGCTCGGCAAGATACCTGCCCACTTCCTCAAGTGGGAGGATCGCCCCCGTGTTGAAAAGTGCATGGCTTAGTACAACCAGCCCGGTATTTTCGTCCACCGCCTTCCTTAGATTGTCAAACTCGAAAAAGCCCTTCTCGTCGATGGGCAGTTCCCTCAGCTCAGTCCTTCTGGACATCCTCAGCCAAGGAAAATAGTTTGCGGGGTGTTCATGGTTTGCGCCGCGGGTTATGACGTTTGATCCGGGCTTGAGGCCCATCCCGTTTGCTACAAAATTTATTCCATCAGTCACGCTCTGGGTGAGTATCACCTCCTCAGGCCTGCACTTTATCAGGAGCGAGATGGCCTTTCGCAGGCTGTTGAGGCGCTCCTTGACGTAACTGTCTGACAATTCCGAGTCGGGACCGTGCTCGTTGTACTTTGAAAGGAAATCTCCAATTGCCTTTATGCTCGATCTCGGCATCCTTGAGGTAGAGGCGTTGTTCAGGTAGATCCTGTCATATCCAAACTCGTCTGAAAAATCTAATTTCATTATTATATTACAGCTTGGTAGATACTCTATTGTTTAAAAACCATGGCGGAGGCCCCATAGGACATGCACCGGAACTCGGAGAAATTCTCTCGCAGACCCGGGTCAACTCCATAATTTACTCCGACCCCTTTCTGAAGGCCGGATTCCTATCAAGGCTTGTAGGTGAGACGAAGATGCCGGTCCTGTACGTGGATCTAGACCTTCTGTACAGCGGATATGTTGCGGCAGGCTCGCTTCGGGCCATGCCAAACGTCACGGTCTACCAACCCACCGAAGAAACCATTGCATCGATGGTTGCCGAGGTACTTGGCAAAGCGAGCCTCTCCCAGGCATTGATTGTAGTGGACTCTGTCAACGGGCTTTTCAACATCCTGCATTACAAGAAACAGGCGGGCAAGGTCGTGGCTTCCGTCATAATGCTTCTTGCAGGCCTAACGCGAAAGACAAACTCCCCGGTTGTGATAACCAGCATGGCAAGGTTCAGGAAGCAGGAAGGATGGGTGCTGGCACCCACCGGCAGTAGGTTCATAGAAACAAAAAACAGCAAAAAGATTTTGCTTGAGCAGGGAAAGGACGGTATACTTGTAAGCTTGCTGGACGACTCGGTCAGGTTCTTGCTTCCCGCAAGATCGGTCCCTCTCTAGTCCAGCCTTTTGATGATGTGATACCCAAACTGGGTCTTTACAATGTCTGATATCTGGCCCTTCTCAAGGGCAAAGGCGGCCTTCTCAAACTCCTTCACCATGACGCCCCTTCCAAACAGCCCGAGGTCGCCGCCCCTCTTTTTTGAGACATCTATCGAGTACTGCTGGGCAAGCTTTGAGAAGCTCTCGCCTGCAGCAATCTTTGCCTTGATCTCCAATGCAACACTCTGCTTTTCAACCAAGATGTGGGCGCAGTGGATTTTAGTGACCACGAACGAGAATCTGTTTCCAAATTATAAAAAATTTGGGGCATAAATGGGGGCTCATTCCAAGTTTTTAGAATGAGGAAAAATCTCCTAACGGTGTTATAAAATTCCCAAACGGCGTTATAAGATCGATTTTTTCAGCAAGTTATATTAAGATCTTTTCAAGTAATACTGAACATGCCAGTTGGAATTATTCCAGATATAGGCGAACAAATGTGCATAGGATGTGCACTCTGCGTAGAGATCTGCACATCACTAGGCCCAGACGTATTGAGAGTAAAACCAGTAGAGGGCTGGAAGAGAGGAAAAGCATTTGTATTTTATCCAGAGAGATGCATCTCAGACGGCGCATGCATAGGTGTATGCCCGACAAAGGCAATCTTCTGGATGAGACCAATGGACTTTACTCCAGGACAACCAGTGCCGCTGTACAGGAACTCAGTATTCGTCAAAGGTTGGACCGAACTAGTAGAATAGGTCTAACAAAAACTTCTTTTTCTTATTTTAATTTTCACGCACGCCTAGCTTGATTTCGTTTTCTACTTATATGGAATCGACCCATATTTCCTAGTGAGCAAACCCGGAAACCTCTGGAGGAAGATACACGGAAAGGTTACAAAAAAGCCAACAAACTTCAGCTGGCTCATTAACAACAAGCTTGCAGGAAGCGGGATGCCGACCACCCCGTCTGAGATCGAATGGGTGGAAAAGCAGGGCGTAAAATCAATCGTCACGATGACGGAGGCATCGCTTCCAGAGGAATGGGTTAAGGATGTCAAATACCTTCACGTGCCCACCGAGGATCTTTCCGCGCCCGACATGGACCAGATTGACCTCGCAGTCGAGTTCATCCACGAACGCATTCAAAGCAATGAACCCGTCATGGTTCACTGCGCCGCGGGGATAGGAAGAACCGGCACTATACTTGCATGCTACCTTATCAAGTACCAAAAGGCCTCTGCAAGGGATGCAATAGAAAAAGTCCGAAGAGCAAGGCCGGGTTCCGTCCAGTCCGAGTCTCAGGAAATAGCCATCGGCCTGTACTACAAGCACGTAAACGGGTAGCTATTCCGGAATTGATGTAGTGACAATCTTTCCGTTCTCGAGCTTGATGAAGAGGTACCTGTTGTCCTTGAAAATCAGGGTGATCTCATTCTCCTTCTCAGACTTGTCCTCAACCTCAAGGAGTTCCTGGCCTCTAATGCCGTCAAATTTTGCCATATTTCAGCCCACACCAATCCATTAATAATTATTTTTAATTCGGGCCTGCCATGCGCCAAGAATTTGCCATGGGTTCTGAGGCGATGCTGATTCCACAGCATGCGTTTCTGACCGTGCAAAGGGTGTCCGACCTGCATCTGGCACACCAAACCGCAAGATCCAATCTGATGGACGCAGACGAGCCTCCGGTTTTGAAAATAACCACGAACAGGGCAGCCTCATCTCCTTACTGTGAGAGTCTCTGCCGGTCATGTAGGATCCGGGCCATAAAGCACCATGGCAGTTGGTTGAGTCATGATGAGGGACGGGCATGATGATGCCCTACTTGGTTATCTCTATCTCTATCTCTTTTGAGGATGATCTGGCATCCATTGCCTCGGTATAGTCATGCTTGAACCAGCTGACATAGACCTCTGCTCCTATCTTGTGTTTGCCCGCTCCAAGATCCGATGCCTTGAGGTTCATCTTTTCATCAAAATCGAGCAGTAGTTGCTGGGCCTCAGCCTGGTTCATGGGGATGTGCGGCTCGAAGTTCTTTGATATTTGCACCCATACCTTCTTTTCAGCCATCTGGGTGAGCTTCGGATTTCGAGTCCAGAAGAGTGCTGCCTTTTTGTATGTGTCAAGGGAATCTCCCACCTCGTGCTTCCTCAGTCCCCCTGAGAAGAGCTTTACGCCATACTTCAGCTTGAAGACATTGTCATGCTTGTTGTATGCCTTCTCCCAATTTTTCTCATTAAATGCCTCACGTAGTTCCCCAGTGACGGAAAACTTGACGTTGATGGTAATGTTGTCATCTATGCCGAACTTGTCAGCAGGTTTTTCCAACTGAATTTCGCCTATTGCGTTCTTTTCGCTAGTCAACTGTTCTAATGATTTATATCCTCAATAAGTATTTTTTTGACTTGCAGATGGACGTTCAGGTCAAAAAGTCTTCCTCAAAAGAAGTTCTCCTAGATATCCGAAAATCCGATATAAGCACGCTTTACATCGTCCAGCACGAGTTGCTAAAAGACCCTGCCGTAGAGTTTGCGGGCGTTATTCTCAAACACCCGCTAACCAAGGAATTTGCAATGCGTGTAAACACGTCCAAGGGCAACCCAATCAAGGAAATCGAAAAGGCCACCAAGGCTGCGATCGAGTATTCCGACGAACTCAAAAAGGCAATCAATTCTAAAATCAAGGGTGTTTAAATGAAATTTTGCCCCAAGTGTGAAGCTAGGCTGAAGCTAGCTGATTCCGAGTCCGAGTTTCTTTGCCCAAAATGCGGCTACAGTGAAAAGGGTTCCAAGGCGACAAAGGAGGTCAAGGTGGAGGGGGCTTCTACCATCAACGTGCTTGACGAGGAGGAGAAAAAGGAAGCACTTCCAGTCATTAAGATCGATTGTGAAAAGTGCGGAAACAACGAGGCGGTCTGGTGGATGCTCCAGACTCGGAGTGCTGATGAACCGACAACCCAGTTTTACCGCTGCGTAAAATGCAGCTACACATGGCGCAACTATGCATAGGTATTTTTCAGATCCATTTCAACTGCATAACCTTTAACTTGAACGTGCTAGACATGTGAATAAGTTTGGTATTTTCTGCAAAATCAGCAGGCTCCGACGAATGGAAGGCCGTAATTTCTGCAATCTCCACACTAGTTGAGGAGGCAACATTTGAGGCAACCGGGGAGGGGATTGCATTCAGGGGGATGGACCCGTCCCATGTGGCACTTATCGACATAGCATGGCCAAATTCCGCCTTTGAAAAATACGTATGTGACGAGGATGTCAAGTTCGGTGTAAGGATTGACGAGTTTGCAAAGCTGATCAAGCGGGCAGAGAAGAAAGACAACATAGAGATCAGCATTTCGGAGGAAAAACTTCTCCTTGTCACGATTGGCAAGAACAAAAAATACAAGATGAGGCTGATAGAGAGTTCTGCGACTGACACCCCCCTGCCAAAGATAACATACAATGCAAGAGTGGCAGTTACCTCGACAGAATTTGACAAAATTCTTGGAGACATTCAGGTTGTTTCAGAATACCTATCGATTACCGCAAACCCTTCCAAGGCAGAATTTTCTGGCAGGGGTGATTCGGGAGAGGCCGTCATAACCCTCGAGAAAGGGATGCCCGAGATGCCCGAGATTGAGGTCAAGGAAGAAAGTACGGCGACCTACAGCCTAGAGTACCTCAATAGCATCGTAAAGGCGGTAGGGGCGGTTGCAGGTACGGTAGTGTGCGAGTACTCGACCAAGATGCCACTGAGGCTAGAGTTCAAGGTTGCCAACATAGGCAGGATTCATTTCTACCTGGCACCAAGGGTAGAGAGCTAGGCGGCAGGCTTTTGCTGTCCGGTAGGAACGGCCTTGTTGATGTAGACATACGCAAGTATGATTGAAAGGATCGAGATAACTCCGCTTATGACACCCATCTTTTCATAGAGCACCACCCACCCCACTCCGACTGACAGCATTATGGCTGACCATGTCAGGTGGTATCCATAGTCGTGCGGACCGGCGCGCATTTTCTTACCTATGCCGACCACAGTGGCATAGATTGAAACCGGGATGAGGAAGACAGGCACGGCAAGGACAAAAGGCAGAAGGTGTAGCTGCAATAAGGCGGATATGCCAATGGCATCAAGAATTGTTACAGTTGCAGCAGCAGTGCCTCCAGAAATCTTCCGGGTCTGTATGGTACTCAACGGGCATTAATGGTACCTTCATCGATATAAACGTCGTTGGTGAAACCCGGCACAAAGGAACGGGCGGCTGCCCAGCCCCTGCCCGGCAAAGCCTAAAGGTAGAAAAGCAGAATGGCCGTCCTATCTGGCATGGGGAAGCAAGGCGCTGCCGCACATGATATTGCCCTCGTTTTCAGGCAATACCTGAAATATGCAAACTATGTGACATCGGATATTTCCTACAAATCAGCCGCCTCAAAGCTCGATCCAATTGAATTTTCGGCGGACGATGTCATGGATTTTGCAAAAGCAGTAAATGGAAATTTCTCAGAGTCGGCAAATTACTGGACAAGGGGAATCTTCATCTCTGCTGCGATAAACAAAGTGATAAAAAAGGATGAAACGGTAACGCTCGAGCTATCCGGGGCCGAAGTTGTTGATTGCATCGGGTATGGGTTGGGCCGGGGAACCATAAAGGTGGTGGGCGATGTCGGGGATTATGTCGGCGAGTACATGTCGGGAGGAGAGATAGCCGTGATGGGAAATGCCGGGAACTATGTGGGATATGCCATGTCAGGGGGAAAAATTTCGGTCGCAGGAAACGCTGCAGAACACGTCGGCACCTACATGTCAGGGGGCGCCATCCATATAGGAGGAAGCCTGGCCTCCATAGCCAGCTCCTGCAAGGGGATGGTCTATGGCAAATCCTCCAGCAGTAAAAGCATTTAAAGTCATTAACGTCAGGTATACTGATTTGAAGTTAGTCCTAAAGTTTGGCGGAACCTCGATTGTTTCAGCTCCAAACATCAGAAACGTCGCCAACATGATCAAGTCGTTGTCAAAGGAACACAAGATAATCCCAGTCTTTTCCGCGATAAGCGGGGTAACCGATGATCTCATCAGGATAACAAATTACATCAGGGACAGGAACGGAGAGGCGGCAAACTCTCTTGCAAAAAAGATTGTCAAGACACACATGGAAATTTCCAACCAGTGCATCAAAAACCCCAAGGTCCGAAAGGAACTGGTAGGCAAGATGAGGTCAGACCTTGGCGAGTTCGAGGAACTGCTTCACGGAATGCTCCTAATAGGGGAGGTGACGCCAAGATCCTCGGACTATCTCATATCTTTTGGCGAAAGGCTGTCCATCAACCTTGTCGCCTTTGCGCTAAACGACATCGGGATAAGGGCGGTGCCGCTGACTGGCAAGGACATTGGAATTGTCACCGACGCAAACTTTGGCGAGGCAAAGCCGCTAATGGACACCACGAGGCTCCACGTTTCCCACAAAATCGAGGCACTTGCCCAGAAAAAGACCATGCCAGTGATAGGGGGATTTGCCGGCGCGGACCAGCACGGAAACATTACAACGTTTGGAAGGGGAGGCTCTGATTATACTGCCACGATAATAGCTTCAAGCATCAAGGCCGACGAGGTGTGGTTAATGAGCGATGTGGACGGGTTGATGACAACAGACCCAAAGATTGTAAAAAACGCCAAGCTGATCAAGGAGGTCTCCTACGTCGAGGCCATGGAAATGGCGCTTTTTGGGGCAAAACAGATCCATCCCAGAGCCCTCGAGCCCTTGGTTGCAAAAAAAATTCCGCTCAGGATACGAAACACGTTCAACCTCAAGAACCCGGGAACGATTGTGACTGCCGATCCCTCGCCTGACACGCAAAAGACTGTCAAGTGCGTGAGTGTGATTAGGCACACAGGACTCATCGACGTGAGGGGGGGAAGCATGGTTGGTGCGCCGGGCACTGCGGCCACAATATTTTCAACCCTTGCCAAGGCCGGGGTGAACGTCATGATGATCTCCCAGAGTCCTTCGGAGTCTAGCATCTCAATCATAGTAAAAAAGAATGACATGGACAAGGCCGTTAACGCCCTTGAGATGAACCTCCTTGGAAAGATAATAAAAAAAGTGGACGTTACCGTGGATGTCTCAATAATAGCCCTCATCGGTTCCGGCATGCGCGGGATTGTAGGCATTGCATCCAAGGTGTTTGCCGCCGTGGGAAAGAGGGGAATCAACGTGATCATGATCGCCCAGGGCTCTTCGGAGCTGAACATCGCCTTTGTTGTTAAGGATTCGGAATGCAACGCTGCGGTACAGGCACTACACGATGAATTCGAACTTGCAAAAGGCGGCTAGAAATTTCACTAAAAGGTATTTATGCCAACCCAATACTTTTAGTATATGAACCGATTCCTGGTTGCGGGAATTATCGCGGCTCTTATTGGCATTATATTTTCAATACCCCTGCTTTCAGATCATCCTGCCAGCGCGGGGACAGTAAAAAAAATCCAGTTTACGCAGACCTTTACGTCGTCCGAAGACCCCGGGCTTGGCCTCAGCAATGAGCAGCTTGCGATGGTGCTTGCACCAAACAATGGCACCATATATGACGGCACGCTAACCTATACCGCAAGCGCACCAGTACAGATAGTGGTCTTCCACAGGATAGATAAGAGTGATTCAAGGGGCCAGCCAGCATGGACCGTAGACAACAGCGCAATTTATGCCGAGACCATCCTTGACGCAGGCTCCAGTGGGGGCACCCTTAACTTTGCCGGATCAGCCGTGGGCATCCGCTCCATAAATTCGTCGCAGTTTACCGCAACCGCAAGCGTCGACGGGTGGATAAGGGGCGTTACCCCGGTATTTCAAAATAACACGCAGCTTGTCCCCGTGAATAGCATAAAGATATCGCGGGCCCAAGTCCCGGTTACCATTCCCCTCCATGAAGGCTTTTACGACGGCAGCATGGTATACTATGTCATAACGGATTCAAGCAGCAGCGACTATGCGGGACAGGTTTCAAGCAAGCAGGGATGGACCGTACAGACTGCGCCACTCCTTGCACAGTCGCCGCAAAAACTGCTTACCAAGGCCTATGTCTTTACAAACGGCGTCTTCGGCCAGGGGACGGAGGGATTCCAAGACGATGTCTTCTCCGCCAGCCCAGCCAGCCAGAGCTATACGCCGATCACACTAGTGGTTCATGCCAAGTGGAACGTTGGAAGGACCGCGCAGGTCTTGAACTCTACAAGGGACATTCTTGCGGCAAATGCAACGGGCAAGGTAACACTTACACAGACTGGCACCATCCTGAACATGCCGCAGGTTGTCTGGCCGGGCGGTCAGATGCCAGTGAGGGCAAGCCCGGACCTGTCCGACCAGAACGCATACCTCGGCGGGCAGATCCTTGACATCGACAATGTCACCCACAAGTATGTCACCTTTGTTGCACACAGGGGCTGGGGTCCTGATGGGAAGACGCTGTATTACATAGTTACAAGCGGTACGCCCGAGGGTCCTGCCAAGATGATGGGGCTGATGAACACTCCAGCACTGGCGAGGCTTTCTGCAGTGGCCAGGGATCTTTTCCACTTTTCAAACGGGGTGGTAGGAGGGGGACCCTTTGGCTTCCAAGAGGGCATCTCGGGCGCCCAGCCTGGGGATGCTTCCTACTCGCCCATCTGCAAGGTCTCTATGGTCACATGGAGGCCCAACGCTACGGCGGCAGTACTGGAAAATACTGGCGACATCTCCTATGAAAAATCTAAGGGAGACATAGACGTAGGGCCGGCACTCGTTTACAACAACAGCTTCATTGTTGACTGTCCCGTGATTGAAATTCCGAAAAGCAATTCATGAAAACGGATAAATTGACTCCGGAAAGCTCCTTTTAATCATGACTGGAAAGCTGTTCATTGTCGGGGTGGGGCCGGGGCACCATGACCACATGACTTTCCGGGCAAAGCAGGTAATAGAAGAGAGTGACACTATTGTTGGTTATGAAACCTATGTTAACTTGGTTGAAGATCTCATAGGCGGAAAGGAAGTCCACCGTTATGCAATGACCCAAGAGGTCGAGCGGGCGCACCAATGCATTGAGCTTGCCAAGGCGGGCAAGATAGTCTCCCTAGTATCAAGCGGAGATCCAGGAATTTACGGCATGGCAGGACTCATTTACGAAATCCTAGCCGAGGAGGGCTGGGATAGAAAGGACGGCCTGTACGTCGAGATAGTACCGGGAGTCTCCTCGCTCAACTCATGTGCTGCACTTGTGGGCTCGCCGTTAATGACGGACTTTGCGGTTGTCAGCATGAGCGACCTGCTTGTCCCATGGGAAATCATAACAAAAAGGGTCGAGGCTGCAGCCCAGGGAGACTTTGTGATAGTAATATACAATCCGGCAAGCAAGAAAAGAATCCACCAGTTGCAAGACACGCGCAAAATCCTACTGAAATATCGCACTCCAAGCACCCCCGTAGCTATAGTCAAGGGGGCATTCAGGGAATCACAGGAGGTGGTGCTCACAGACCTTGAGAACATGGAAAACCACCAGGACAAGATGGGAATGATAACAACCGTGATAGTTGGCAACTCATCTACCTACAATTACAGGGACATGATGATCAACCCGCGCGGATACACGTCCAAGTACAATATAGCGGAACCACAGAAAAGCAGAAACTCATGAGACCTATCAGGGTGGGCCTTACCCTGCCGCAGGGATGGCTTGACGAGTTTCCAAGAGCCAAGCCAAGCGAGCAGTTCCTTTTTTCAAAAGATGTAGCTCTCGAGGCAGAGAGGCTTGGATACGAGGCAGGATACGTCTACGATCACTTTATTCCATATTATGGGAACAACGAAAACGGTCCCTTTTTTGAGGCATACACGCTCCTTTCTGCAGTGGCATCGGTTACCACGAGGCTCAGGATAGGCCAGGTGGTTACCTGCAACTCCTTCAGGCACCCATCGCTCCTTGCCAAGATAACCTCGACCCTCGACGCCATTAGCAACGGAAGGCTGGAGTTCGGCATTGGTGCGGGGTGGTTCGAGGAGGAATACGTCTCCTACGGGTACAGGTTTGACAACGCCCGCACCAGGATAGAGCAGCTTGACGAGTCCCTTGCAATTATCAGGAAAATGTGGAAGGACGAAAAATCAACCTTCAAAGGAAAGCACTATTCCGTAGAAAATGCCATTTGCAGCCCCAAGCCTGTCCAGCTTCCCCACCCGCCCATAATGGTAGGCGGTGCCGGAAGCAGGCTCATGGAAGTCGTGGCAAGGCATGCAACTAGGTACAACCACCCATTTGGGACGCCTGAGGTGCTCGAAGAAAAAATTTCAATGCTGAAAACAAAATGCAAGGACGCGGGCCGGGATCACGGGGAGATAGAAAATTCCGTGCTTCTCCGTGTCTTGGTGGGCAAGGACGGGGACGAGGTCAAGGAGATAGTCTCGGGGCTCAAGAAGAAAAACGAGTCAATAACAGACTTTGTACTCCGCTCAAGCGACAGCATAGCAATGGGGACCCCCGACGAGGTATCCGAATACCTGGGGCGCTACGAGAGAATCGGGATCACGTACTTCATAGTGAACTTTGTCGGCCTGTCAAGGTCGCTTGACATGCTTTCCACATTTGCGGCAAAAGTGATTCCGAAGATCAGGCAGTGCCGCTGATGGCGTCGCGCAGGTCGTCTGACAAGACAAGCTTCTCCCTGACGGGCCTTACTATTTCGGAAACATATCTTGCCGCCGCAGCCTTGAGGTCCATTGGGTGCAGCTTCCTTGAGGCAAAATCGCCCTCCAGCTGCTTGTAGCTGGAGTAGCTGACATTGCCGCCAAACTTCTCCGGCCTTTCAATCCTGACCTCGTTGACCTGATGGAAAACAACATACCTGAAAATCTCAAGGACGGGGTTTTTCTCCACGACGCCCTCGGGGCACCAGGCCTTCTTGAACTTGGCGGCTATCTCATCGTCAGTGTCATGAACGAAAATACCTGAAGAAGACTTGGACTTGCTCATCTTGCTTGATATCATGTGTGAATCTGAATCTGAGGCGGCTTCAGGCTCGGCAAGGCCTGCAAGAATGTGATGGTGTACCGCCACCGGCACCTTCCACCGCATCTTGGGAAAGATCTCCCGGACAAGCATGTGTATCTTCCTCTGGTCCATGCCAGCATGCACGATGTCAAGATCCATGGAATGGATGTCTACCGCCTGCATCGGAGGGTAGAAAAGCTGCCCAAGCTCTATCTTGTCCTTGTCCGCAGTCCTTCCCATTATGGTAAGGGAGCGCATGGTCCTGTCAAGCGACATGTTCTTTGCAAATTTTATGAGGTCCATCCAGTACTCCTTGCGAGACTCGTAAAGCTCCGAGCCCTCGACGAGATTGACCTCGGGGCAGACCAGCTTGAAGGCATCCTCGTAGTACTTTGATACCATCCGAATCTTTTCCCAGTCGCCGCCCAGCTTGTTGTTGATGTAGGTGTGCCAGTCTGCCAGAAAGACGTGGCATTTGACCCCCGCCTTGATAAAGTCGTTTATCTTGTAACCGGTGAGTATGAGGGACCCCAGGTGTAAAAATCCTGAAATTTCAAGCCCGATGTAATGCCTGGGATGCGAGTTGGTCTTGAAAAGGTTCTCGAGCTCCTCGGAAGTGACAACCTCCTCTGTGGGATCCCTTGTGACAAGGCTGATTTTCTCTGTTATGTCCACTGCAAGTCAAGTCTTTTGCGTGAACCTATAAAGTTACGGTCAGAGCTCGTCCGCTTTCTTTCTGGGCCTCGTGCTGAGGTACAATGCGTGCGAGCTGATGACAAACGCTGCAAGGAACATCTTTGTCGCAAAGTTCAGGTTCCAAGGCCTTGTCGGATCGGGATAGGCAATTGTCAGCGAATCAATGTCGGGAACCTTTCCATTTACAATGCCTGCCGTAATTTGCGCGTCAAGTACGACAAAGTTGTAAATCACCTCGTAGAGGGTTATTGCTGCGAGGCTTGCCATCATCAGCTGTACCAGGGTGATTTGCCACGACGGCACCTGGACCGTCCTCTTCCAGCCAATCCTTGTGACGCAGTACCAGCCGATTATCGAAGAGAAGAAAAGCCACGAGGTAAGCTTTGCAAAGTGGGCCGTGGGAAACTCGGTTTTTTCAAGTATCTCGCCCATGACATAGGTGCCATTCTTCATCCACTGCTCGGTCATCCCGTAAATTCCATAGACGGTGATTGAGAGCATTATGAATCCGCAGATATAGAAGATGTATAGGAATATCTTGTATCCGGACTCGTCCTTGTTGAGGTGCACCTTCATCAAATTAGAACGATCCCATCTGAAATATAAAAATTGGTTTCGATCTTATTCATGAAGTTTAATTATGGTGTGAAATTTGGTAGTGTATATTGAAAATTCCCATTAATGTCCCTGCAATAGGGCGGGAAGAGGTGGAAGAAGTTCGGTCCGTATTGCTTGAGAAATCACTTACCACGGCGGCAAATGCCGGAGGCAGGCGCGTCCAAGAGTTTGAAAGGCTGCTCGCGTCTTATACTGGGTCAAAGTATGCTATCGCGGTCAACTCTGGCACCGCGGCGCTGCAGGCAGCTCTTTACGCACTTGACATAAAAAGCGGGGACGAGGTCCTAATTCCATCCTTTACGTTTGTTGCCACCGCCAACGCCGTCGTGTCGGTGGGCGCCAAGCCGGTCTTCGTGGACATTCTCTCAAGCAACTATACCATGAGCCCCGACGACCTGAGAAAAAAAATAACGAGGAAATCGCGCGCAATAATCCCCGTTCACCTCTATGGCAACTTTTCATTCATGAAAGAAATCTCCGAGATTGCAAGGAGGCACAACCTGGACATAATCGAGGATGCCGCCCAGTCGCTTGGGACATCCTACAGGAAAAGGCAGTCCGGGACCTTCTCCAGGCTTGGATGCTTTAGCATGTATGCAGCAAAGGTCGTTACAGCAGGGGAGGGAGGGGCAATTGTCACTGATGAGAAGGGCCTCATGGAAAGGCTCCGCAAGATTAGGAACCACGGGATGCTTCACGGATATGATACGCGCATGCTTGGCCTCAACCTGAGGCTGCCCGAATTGTCGGCAGCCGTTGCGAAGGTCCAGATGAAAAAACTGCCAATGCTCCTGAAGAAAAGGGAAAGAAATGCCAAGGTGCTCAACGACCTGCTGCACGATCTAAACATCATCCTTCCTACCGAGAGGGCAGGAGTAAAGGTAAACTGGTATCTTTATACGATTTCCACCAAGAACCGGGACAGGGTTGCAAAGCAACTCAATGACAAGGGAATCGGTGCCATGGCATACTATGCCATTCCAGCTCACAAGACTCCCTTTTACAGCAGCAATTCTAGGCTGCCGATAACCGACTGGGCCGCCTCCACAGTGCTCAGCCTTCCAGTGCATCCCCTCGTTACCGAGGACAACCTGCACTATATCTCAAGGGCGCTCCACCAAGCGCTTGCAAGATGAACCTCTTAGGGGAAATTGCAGGCGAGGTATGCAAGATCCTCCTCCCAATAGAAGAGAGGGTTTACCATGGAAACCCAGATTCGGGCATTGCGGTCTGCACCCTTTCCAGCATGGGGCTCCTTGAGGACATTGCCAACTCTCCCCTCATGTCAAGGATCAATGTAGCAGGAAGGCTGCTTTCCGAAAACAGGGGCATAGACACACTTGTCAGAAACGCACTTTCAAACGGCAGGATTCGCGTGATTCTTGTTTGCGGCAGGGACGTGGCGGGGCACAGGGCGGGGCACTCACTTCTCTGTCTGCACCGAAACGGCATTGATGCACATGGGAGAATACTGGGATCGCAGAGCCCCGATCCGGTCCTAGACCTTACGCCAGGCGAGGTTTCCCGGTTCCAATCAGAAGTTGAGCTGATAGACAGGATTGGAATGACTGAGATCCCAAGGGTCGCGCATGAGATCGAGGCGGCTCAATAGCCGTCAATCTGCCGCTGCTTGTTTATCTGGTGCTTCTTCCGGTATTCCCTTAGTATGTCGTCTGGTGTCATGTTAAGCTCAAGCGATGCCTGGACCACAAAGTGCCAGATGTCGATAAGCTCCTCCCTTGCGGCGGCCTCGTCAAACTCCGCGGGTTTTTTCCACCACTTCCAGTTTGTAGTCCTCTGAAGCTCCACCGCCTCATGGATGATGGCCGTGCAAAGCGAGGATATTTTCCCCTGCGTGTCCTTGGGGTATCTCTCAAGGTTCATCATCCTTTCAAGGCTCTTTTGCAGACCAAAAATGGCGTCAAGCCTGTCTTCCATGCAGTCTTTTTTCCACTGACATCTATAACCTTTCTTTCAGAACTTGACCATCTTTTTGTAACGCCTGAATCTCTCCAGTATTTGTGACCTCTTAAGGTTCACAAGCCCTGCCATGCCGTATCTTTCCACTGCAAATGATCCCATGACATTGCCGTAAATTGCGGCCTCCCTTATCGCAGAGAGTTTCGTGCTGTTCCTGCTGGCAAGGTATCCTACCATGCCGCCGGCAAACGAGTCACCGGCCCCAGTCGGGTCGACTATGTTTTCAAGCGAAAATGCAGGCGAAGGGAAGACAACGTCGTCATAAAACAGGAGGGATCCGTGCTCTCCCTTCTTGATGATGACAAACCGCGTCCCCCAGCCCATTATCTTCTTTGCAGCCTTGATCAGGTTGTGGGTCTTGGTCAGCAGCCTTGCCTCCTCGTCGTTTATGACAACCGAGTCCACAACCCCCATCATCTTTATGACATCGCTCCTCTTGGTTGAGATCCAGAAATCTATGGTGTCACACATCGAAAACTTTACCCTGTCAAACTCGCCGATTATCTTCGTGTTCTGGGCAGGGTCGTTGTTTGCAAGGTACACAAACTCCGACTTGCGGTACTGCTCCGGGACTATTGGCTTGAAACCCCCAAGTACGTTGAGCTCTGTCTTGTTGGTCTTCCTGGAGCTCAGGGTGCTGTCATAGCTCCCGTCGTACCGAAAAGTCCTGCCGCTTGCGTGTACGACGCCCCTTGTATTGACAAACCTCTCGAGTATTGCCTGGTATTTCTTTGGAAAGTCATGCCCGATCACTGCAATGAGGCCGGGTCTTTCAAAAAAGCTGGCAGAGACTGCCGCATAGGTGGCCGCACCGCCCAGCGCATTCCTTAGTGTCCTAGAGGGAGTCCTGATGGTGTCAAGCGCAACGGAGCCAAAGACTGTCAGCATATCCTGCTGATTCTATGCGCCGTCTATAAATTCCCTAGCTTCGTCCTGTGTCGGGTAATACGTGAATGGTACACTTACCGTCGTAAACAGGATGTTGTACTGGCTAGTACCTGTCAGCTTGAGGCTTGGCAGGTCCGTGTTCTTGTTGTACTTGTCAAGCACCGCATTGTCCGCAAGGAACGGGGTCTGCGAAACAGACTTTCCCATTGCAGGGATTACCGACGGGGGTAGCACTCCGGTGCCAAGCTTTTCTCCGTTTGCAGAAACATCAAAGTTGGTCTTACCCACGTTTAGGAACAGGAGCGAGGGGTTGTTGAACTGGAGCTGCAGGTCATACAGCGTTCCTTGGTCCGTCCTCTGGACCACCTTGCTCTGGATGATAGAAACGTGAAGATGTGAAACCGACATGTATTGGACAAACCCGAATATCCCGACTGCCGCAACTATGATGCTTACAACTGCAATTTTTGTCCTTTTTTCCATGACCGAGATGATAAAATTTCCTTTTATCACAAGGAGGAAAAAAAAGCCAAATAACTTGTGTAAACTTTTTGATCTGTTTTTTAAGCTACTTAGAGCTAGCAGGATAAATCAAAAAGGAAGGATTGAAGCTTACAAATGGCAAGAATAAGGGTTAGGTACGGGCAAAACGAGATTGAGATAGAATCCAAGGACTTTTACATAGACAACCAGACCGCTGATGAGATTATAAACAGCCTCTCGGCTCACGTGCGAGACGGCAGCCAGGACACGGTCCACTATGACTATTCATATGGGCAGCCTGGCCAGCCAGGCGGGGTGCTCCACATGCTCAACGACGCCGAGATCCACGAACCGGAATTTGTCAAGCCTGCCTTCCTTGAGAAGGGCCAGATAAGGGGCAAGATTAGGACGCTTATCGAAGATGCCTTTTTTGACCAGCCGCGGACCGTCTCCGAGGTGGTTTCCCAGCTGCACGAGTACGGGTGGACCGCCGTCCCGCTTGACGTTTCAAAGGTCCTGACCGACATGTCCTTTACCAACGAACTCCAGAAAGACATGAGAGAAAAACGCAGCTACTACTCGATGGCAAAGATGGTAGAGCTCAACTAGCACCGTAGCCGCACTTGGCGCAGGAGGAAAAGACATCCCCCTCAAGGTGATCAAAATGCGCATTGCACTTTAGGCAAGTGTGGTGCATGTCAAAATATCCGTCACTTTCAACCTCTCCCACGCGCTTTGTTTCAAGTTCTGTACTGCCGCATCTTATGCAGTGGCACCCGCATTGCATGGAATCCGATACGGCCGCGCCAATAATAATCTAGATGAAATTCAGCCTGCTTGTAAACCTCAGTGCTACCACAGCAGATATCGCGATTGCTAGCGGCACAAAGAGCGGGAATTCCGGAATTGCAGTCGTGCCGGTTATTTGCAGCGTCCCGTTCTGGTCCGGCATCATCCCTATCCAAGCATACGTGTCATTCTCGTGAAAATCGGTGGTAAGTAGGGGCTTTGCATCTATCCTTCCCTCGTACGGGCCCCAGAGCAGGGCCTTTGGCATCACCACCGTGACAAGCGAGCCAGGCTTGTCAATATCAAAGGCATACGCCTTTGATGCCTGGTCAAATGCCGGCGGCCCCACGTTTGCAAGGGTCCTTATTCCAATGTTGAAGGTCTGGTTCTGCCACTGCACTGTCTGAACTGTTTGGGGCTCGTTGATGATATAGGCAAGGTGCACCCCGTTTCCCACCTGCCTTATGCCGTTGCCTGCAAGGTAAACGGGCCTTCCCGCATCCTTTGTGTCCGACAAAGTCCAGATCACGTCAACCCCCTTTGGAAAGAAAAAGTCGGTATACTGGGCGTCTGCCGGCGTGTAGTAATCCCACTCCCATATGCCGTTCCTGTTTGAGACCGCGTGCTGTAGGTCGTACTGGATGACGGTAAAGTTACGCTGGGTTGGCAGCAGGAGGATCGATACGGGGTTTTGGTTGATGGTTGAGTACTGCACTGTCTTGCCTGACTCGTCGGAGACTGAAAGGTTGGTTAGGTTCCCCTGCACCAAGTCGACATGGACTGCACTCGAGGCGTTTCCCGCTACCAGATGGACAACATGGGCCGTGCCGTTTTCATCGATTGAAACCCGCAGGCCCTCCTGGGGGGCAGCACCCATAGATATCTGGCCGAACGCCGGGCCTGCCGAGAAAACGACCAGTGCGGCTGCAACGGCTATCAGGATTTTGAGCATCGTCTACTCCGAAATGGACACGCGGAGTATCTTGGCCTCTTGGTTTGGGCAGTCGTTCCTGTCCCGAGGCAGGTTTACTATCTTGTCGGCAACATCCATGCCGCTTTTAACCTCGCCAAATACGGTGTACTGCCTGTCAAGGAAGGTACTGTCAGTAGTAACTATGAAAAACTGTGAACCTGCGCTGTTTGGGTCTGCTGCACGCGCCATTGAGACTATCCCCCTCAGGTGGGACCTTGGGTTGAACTCCGCCTTGATCGTGTATCCTGGGCCTCCGGTGCCCCATTTTGACTTGTCCTGATTCTTGGTGTTGGGATCCCCGCCTTGTATCATGAATCCTGGTATCACCCTGTGGAAGAGTGTGCCGTCGTAAAAGTTACTTTTCGCAAGCTTGGCAAAGTTGCGGACCGTCTCGGGGGCAAGGTTTGGCAATAACTCAAAGACAATGCTTCCAAAGTTAGTTTCTACGGTAGCCTGCGCCACCTTTGACACCTCGCCATTTTATCATAAGAACCTTTCTACAAATTGTACTTTTTCAGTGAGGCAATCCTCTTGGTTATTCTATTTTAACCTGTCAAGTCAGATAAAAACATTGTAGTTTAAACGCAGCCGGGCTTGAAAAAATCTGGAAACTTTTGAAAATTATGATACAAACATACGATTCCGATACCTTGTCAAAAACCGAAACCAATTTTGCGGCGGACAGTTTTGCTACCAAAAACATAGTAACAGTCTTATATAGAAGATCTGAAAAATAAAAAACGTGAATCGTACTACCCAGAGCACAAACATCAAACAAGCAATCAACAACCTGCTTGACAAGGGATTGACAGACAAGCAAGACATCTACACAAAAGTTGTGGAGGAGCTTGGAGTCCCAAGGCCTACGGTAAGGCGGGTTGCAAGAGATCTTAGAAATGAACTTTTACAGAAGATTAAGATTTTGCAGTCTGAGGTTCCAGAACTGGAAGGCAGCTCAAAGACTACGGAAAGCAGCGACTAGCAAAACTCTTCTATTTTTATAATTCGGGATTTTCCCAATTGAAAATTTCCATTACTATTATATTCCACCACCCTAAGGATAATTTTATGGCACGGCAATATGACATACCCACTATAGTCACAACCTGTCTTGCTATAGCAATGACCATATGCTACATTATAGTGCCTGACAACGGCAAGACCATATTTCTGGTCTTTACGGGCATTTCATGGTTTATTGTGGCGGTATGCTGGCTGGCCCTAAAAAGCACCCAGTACATGCACAATCTTGAGGGTCACGCAACCCATGGCCATGATGAAAAAAAAAAGCTAGCTAATTACGGTCAGAGGCAGCACACCGTACAACTTACCTCGAACCAGATAAACGAAGCCAAGGCGGAGCTTAGCGCCGACTTGGAGTCATTGCAGAGCACGCTCAAGAACAAGGACGCCGAGATCGATAACCTAAAGGCCGAGATTAAGAGCCTTCAGACCCTTGTTGAGATTGAGAAGCTGAGGTCGGAACTGGCAAACCTAAAGGCGCTTGCAGCAAAGGAAAAGGCCAAGAAATAGGGCCTTATCCGCAGTGGGGGCACCCGTGTCTTCCATGGTTTTCTTTGCAGGACGGACAGCTAATTGCGCCTCCGTAGTGACAGTCGCACCTGCAGCCGTCGTTTAGCTCCTTTTCTGGCATCATTCCGAGTGAGAATTATGCGTCAACTTAATATTTAACGATATGAAATGTTGGGGCGTGAAGCATCTTACCTTGTCAGTCATGGCAATTGCCGCGCTCCTGATTCCTACGCTTGCATTACCGGCCTCGCACGCACAGGTTCCGTCAAACCTTGTACCCGAAGACCAGGTGTCGGTTCAAAAATCTGTCATCACAATGAACATCCCGCCGAATCCCGCCCTGCCGTTTGGCTGCGTATGGGGGACGGTGCAGAATGCTGCTCCGGGATACCCTGTTGACATTGAGATCTACAAGAACAACAAGCCGGTCTACTTTGCGCAAACCGGAGTCGCTCCGGACGGATCGTACCAGAAATACTTCCGCGTTGCAAATACTGTAAACGGTCACGAGACCAATATCTTTGAAGGCGGATATACCGTAGAAATTTTCAAGTACGTTGTAAACTCGACCGCTGGAACCAAGGTATAGGAAAAAGTAAAAGGGTAGCCCCGGAGGGTTTGTCTTTTTCAGAAAAGTGAAAACGACATAAAATGCGGCAAGCTCCGCAAAGGCTAAGATCCATTCTTACCAATAGGAATGGGAACCAACCTCTTATAGAGTAATAAAAATAGTATTTCATGAATAAGAAGATTGCAGTCGGTGCAGGCATTGTAGTAGTTGCAATTGCGGTAGCGATTGTTGGGATCAAGTCAACCATGGGTGACAAGGCAATGGGGTTGCCAGGCGAAGAGAGCACGGAAAACGCGCTTCATCTTCAAGAATCCAACCAATCCTCGTCAGCAGGTGCAACCGGAGAGTCTGGGGAATCCGGCTCTTCAGAATCGGGCGAATCCGGTCCATAGTCTACTGACTAGGCTATATTTTTGCAAATTTTTTCCCTTGCCTTGTGCTTGGCCTGTACCAGTATATGTAAGGATGGGCTCGGAGGGCTTTGGACTCACATGCTGATAGGAAACCCTCCCAATTTTTTATTTCCAGCATATACTTGCAGTTCTCTACTGTTTTTTTGTAAGCATGCTATAGTCTCGTAAAAAAACTATAGTTTTTGTGGACCGCGTCCTAATCCGAAAATCAGACTTTGCACAAGCCCAATACAATTCTGCTGCTTCTGCAGTTGATTCCCTTCTATACCAACCCGATAACTTCGATTTCTCAGAAAAACTGTAAGAAGGTAATATACGCCAGTTTTTTAAATTTTGGAGACTAAAACTATGGTATACTTTGAAGACCCCCATCCTTTCCGTCTTGCCAAACAATCAGGCAATACATCAAAGATTGAAATTCGTACACTTTTTGATAATTGGAATGGCACTAATTTTGCTCCTTTTTGGAAACAGCAACACTCAAGCTCAGACACCTCCAGACAATACAAGCACCCCACTTGTACAATCCCAATCCGGCGTCCCAAATCAGGAGATAAAATGCAAAGCAGGATTTCAATTGCTAGTCAGATCGGAAGGCTCCATGCCTGCATGTCTTAGGCCTGATACCGCTCAGAAACTGATAGAGAGGGGATGGGGGCATGCGCCAACTGTAAGGAAACAGGAAAATCCAAAAGACCTCTTTGCTGCAGTTGCCGTAGATCCTGTCACGAGCCGAGTCTATGCTGCAGACTATCTTGGCAGGTCATTGTATGTGCTTGATGCTTCCACAAACAGGACTTTGGATGTGATTCCAATAAACGGCAACCCCTGGGATGTTGCAGTCAACCAAGTAACAGGCAAGGTCTATGTTGTAAACAGGAACTCACCTGATGCAGTAGTGGTAATAAACGGTTCAACAGACAGGATGATTGGAGTCATCAAGATCACAGATATGGGTGCGCATACTCCTCAGGTAACATATAATCCAATTCGGATCCAGCCAAGATTTTACAAGATAGAGCCACTTGAGGTTGCGGTAAACCCAAGTACCAACAAGGTCTATGTAAGCGACTGGAATTATCCCGACGGCGGTATCACAGTAATTGACGGCAGGACGGACAGGGTAGTCAAGACAATCTTGGGCCTCGGCGGAAGCTCCTACGGGATAGGGGTAAATCCCATCACAAACAGAGTCTATATCGACGAGTTTCAGGATGACCACCACCATGTCCCATACTATGTCACCGTAATTGACGGCTCAACTGACAGCATCATGGCCAACGTGACAATCGGCAGGACAGGCCCTGGGGGCATATCTACAATTCCGGATTCGTTGCGAATAGTTCCACTTGCGGTAAACCCTGCATCAAACACGATTTATGCTGTGTGTGGCGGGTGCAGATGGCCCGGGCAGGACCACAACTCGGACTGGATATCCATCATAAACGGTACCACCAACGAGGTGATTGGCAACTATACTGTCTCTCCAAAGTCCATTGCTGTCAATACAGAAGAAAACAAGGTATACGTGGGTGTAGCAGGCTACGTCGACTTTTCAAGGAATCTTGTAGTCTCAGGATCACATGACATCGATGTACTTGATGGCAAGACAAACAGGAAGGTTGGCGAGCTGAGATCAGACACTGTTATCTTCTCTCTTGCAGTCAACCCAAAGACGGACACTATCTATGTCACAAACGAGTATCCCAAAAGTTCGATTGAGATGCTCTCTGGTACCCTGAACTAGTCAGAGATATTGTGATTGAATGTAACGATTTGGTATCGAAAAACCAGAACAAAGATACGTCATTTTTTTAAAGAGAAAAAAGAGAACAAAAAATTGGGGCATCAAAAAGGCTATGCGCACAGGCACTTTCTTCTGTACAAGATCTCAACAATATTAATAACTCATGTACTTGCATTATTACTAGATGGAATCACAACAGCTTGACACCTATCGTAAAGTAAGGGTTGATCCCAAGATCGAAGTAAAAATGATAGGTGCGTTGCGCAAAAGCGGCCAACAATTCAGAGCAGTCTCAAGGACAGAATACTATATCTCACAAAAACAATGCGATCTGCTCTCAAAGTTAAATATCCAGTACACAAAATTGTAGGAGTTGTCAAAACCCCTTCTAGAAAATAAAGTAAAGCTCCACTACAAGCTGCCAACAAATTACAATAACGGCGATCCAATACCCGATCAAGCCATCGTAGATGTGAAAAACTTCTTCATTGATAAATATGAAGGACTAAGTGTTGACAGCCCTTCTGAAGGATATTGGAGGGAGGACGGCTTTGTTTATCAAGACACAAATCTTGAATTTTCTATCTTCATACCAAAGACCAAGTTTGAAAGACAGGTAAAAAGAGAGATCCCAAAGCATATTGAAAAATTCAGGCGAGATTTCAGGCAGCTTGCCATACTTTGCTATTATCACGATGTGGTATCTACCTGAACGGAAAATTTCCTCAAAAACAAAAAATGATTATAAATACAGAACAAAGATACGCCATTTTTTTAAAGAGAAAAAATTCATTGTATGGCAAATTATGAGAAAGACACATCATCTTGTATTGATAACGATCCTAGTAACGGTAATTACTTTTCTTACAAGCCAAACTACAGAATGCAAAATATTTTGCCAAGCTAATGCTTCACAGCCAGTATTTCTTCAAATCGACAAGACTGTCTACCTCAAGGGAGATATCATACTCGTTTACGGTTCAATAGGAAATTACAGCCTAGGCTCTAACGTTACTGCCAAAATATTTGACAGCAAAGGAAATCCCATACTGACCCAAGTCACAAAACCAAGACAGGACCTGACCTTTCTTTTGCGCATACCTATCAACAATACAGACTGGAAGACGGGCGGTCCTTACGACCTAAGGGTTCAGTATGGCACCTGCTGTTACATTGGTGACGCCACATTCACGTTTTATGCAGGCCTCCTTCCTCCGTTAAAGCAAGAAGAGGCAGGAATGGCTTTTTGGAACATCCAATGCAATTCCGGCCTTGTTATGATAATGAAGCAAGAAGATGGATCTGTTGCATGCGTAAAACCGGCCAGCCTGCAGAGGTTAGTTTCCCTAAATTGGGGCTATGATCCTTCTGAGAAATTAACTGTCTATGGACTCAAGAGTGCTTACCATGTGGGGCAGGAAATAGATTTCAAATTCAGAGTCAATGGATTTGGATATGGATGTGATCAGCCAACTATCACAGTCAGAGATTCTTATCAGAAGATCGTATGGAAGAGTTCCCAATATGCAACGGGATGTGCAATAGGGATAGGCACAGGGCACATGGAAGATGAGGCGTTTCTTGGACGAGAATCACATCTGGGATATGACTGGAATAATTATGGGCCGTTGATAATTAACCAGACGGGAACATATTACATCAATATTTCTTGGCTTGATGGAAACATTACAAAGGAAATTTCTGTTGTACCGTGATTTTTGAACCCAGAACAAACATACGTCAATTTTTTAACCTAAATTTGCACATATTAGGACAAGTATGAAGGTTCGGATCCTTTCTATGGCTTTACTTGCAATTTTGGTAGTTGTCATCACCATTTTTTACCAACCAGTCTTGGCACTCCAAACAATCACGGTTTCTACCGATAATCGATGGTACCATTATGGCGACCGATACACAATCTCAGGCAAAGTCAGCCCAGTTGTACCAAACAAATCGGTATCAATCCAGATTGAGGCACCTGACAATCCGAATCTGGCAACTTTATCAGTTATTCCAGGCCAAGATGGGAGTTATTCCTACCCCATGCACATAGGCAACAAAAATATTCCGATTGGAACGTTTACGATAATTGCCACTTATTTGGGAGCCAAGAATCAGACCACATTTAGCTATGAAGGTACTCCATGCATTCAACCAAGCATGACTTGGTACAACGCGATTTCCTACCCGGCAAGTAACCCTAGGATAGTTGACACGTTTGGTAATGCGATCAATGGAACAGTCAAAGTGGGCCAGCAGATACAAATTATTACTCCTTTGGCAAACGGTCTCAACTGTGTCCAACCGTTTGCATACATAGTACAGATCCAGAATCAGAATGATGTAACGGTATGGCTCTCCTGGATTACTGGCACCATGATTGCAGGCCAATCACTCAACCCTACACAATCATGGATTCCGGCTGCCCCCGGGGCATATACTGCCCAGATCTTTGTATGGCAGAGCATTGACAACCCAAATTCATTGGCTCCAACCCTGAGCGTACCGATAAATGTAGTACCAAAATCAAATTCTGAATAATTGTCATGCGCCTATGCAAGATAGAGTCTGGATCACTTTTTATGGTTCGATTACCTGTCTAATTGACAAAGCGGGGAGTAGATAGAACTGTATACCATGTACATCGATGAATCGGGAGTTCAAAGCTTTAATGATACAAGTAAATACTATATGCTGTGTGGTATCATAGTCCATAACGACAAGATAAAAGCAATGAAACGAAGTGTTTTTGATTACAAACAAACTTATTTCATAAATAATTACACTGACGCAGAGATCCATACTCATAATATTTGCAAATCAAAGGATGAATTTGCCAGCTTACGGATGCATGAGAAAAATAACCTACTCGATCAGCTCTATCGCATGATTTCAGGCCTACCAGTCAAAATTATCACGGTGGTCATTGACAAGGAGATGCTAAAACAAAAGCATCCGAATTGGAAAATATTCAAGACTGCTTGGATCATCCTAGTTACAAGATTTAACCAATACCTAGAATCGATAAATTTTCTTGAAGAAAAGGGGTTAATCAAAATGGATAGGGTAACGGTAGAAGAGCGCCAAGAACTAGGCAAAATAATCAAGGGGATGCGTCAAAACAAGGAAAAATGGCAAAGAATCGACAACATCGTTGGTGAGCCCATGTTTGCAACCTCACATGGAACAGAAGGTATCCAAGTCGCCGATGCTGTAGCATATTGCACAATAAAATATCTTGCAAAAAATGCTCATTTTAACCAGTACTGGAAGATACTTGAAAAATTATTCCATACCAAGGATGAGAAAATTGTGGGCTATGGCCTAATCGTATTCCCGCCTGATAATAATGAAAAGGACGAAGGCACACGACCGTGATCCCACCATCGTATACCCTCTAAGATGCGAATTCGCACCTCTTAATACTGTAATAGACTCCTTATTATTTCGATCTTTTGGTTCACAGTATTTTACCACGGTTCAAACTCAATTGACAGATCTGGAAGGAGGCAGATAATCGGATTCCGGTCGGTAAGTGAGAGCGGGCTCGGAGGGCTTCGATCCCTCGACCTGTAACTTAGGAGGCTACCGCGCTGTCCATGTTTCGCGTCGATAACGACTCTGCGCCACGAGCCCAGAAAAAATCAAACTTGGTAACAATTTAAGCCTAATCAAAGTTCGAAAGTATCATTTCCTGAATCTGTTCCCAGTTGGAGTCCTTGGCGTTGTTCCACCTCTCATAGTATATGACGTCCTTGAGGGGGAGCCTGTTGAGCCACCCTGCCGACTCTAGGTCGGGCTTTTCGGCAAAGTTGGTGACATGTCCGAGGCACAGGTATGCCACTGGAACTACATGCTCCGGTATTCCTAGTACCCTCTTCAGATCGTTATTAGAAAGGATGCTCACCCAGCCTACGCCGACGCCTTCGGCTCTTGCGGCAAGCCAGAGGTTCTGAATCGCGCAGCAGACGCTGTAAAGGCCTGTTTCAGGTATGCTTGACCTACCTATGACAAACGGCCCGAACTTGGAGGGGTCGTATGTCACGCACAGGTTCAGGGCCGAGTCCAGGATTCCTTCAAGCCGCAGAGAAAGATACTTTGACCTCTTTGGATCCTCGACAAGGGCAGAAGATCTAGACCTTTCTCTCTCGAAGGACTCCTTGACCTCCCTCCTTGCCTGCTTGTCCTTTATCAGAATAAAGTTCCATGGCTGCGAAAATCCCACCGATGGGGCGTGGTGTGCGGCATTTAGAATCCTTGAAAGAACCATGTCATCTATGGGTTCGGCGGTAAAGTGTGACCTTACGTCGCGCCTTGAGAATACTGCCTTGTAAAAGCCGTCCTTCTCCTGAGGCGAAAAATCACCGTTCATACGATCCTCATTTCGATTCATTGCATATTACTCTTGTTTTCATTGCCGAGCAATCCGCGGAACATCTTTTCTAAAACGTTAATAACATGCCGAACAAGGTCGTATTCTATCGGGCCGATCGTCTAGTTGGTTAGGATACCGCCCTGACACGGCGGTGGTCGAGAGTTCGAATCTCTCTCGGCCCATTTTCTCTGTCTTTACGGGTCACGTTGCGGTTGAACTTACAGGCATTTTGGACATCGTTGCGGTCTGAACTCCCTATGATTTGAATTCTTTTTTTTCAGTATACCCTTCGATTTTTAGGGGTGTTACAAATGGGAACCATCATCCTTGGCAAAGAGGGACTGTTAGTCTCACTACATTTGTGAGCTGAATTTAGACCCAGAATTTCAGTAGACTAAAATTTGTTTGAGAATGAAATTGGACTCTGGAATAATCTTACGATGGGAATCTACGCCAGTTTTAATTATTATTTTCATTCCACTTTCTGTGTGTGTGGCATAGGAGCAGTCTGCCCAAACCAGTTTGATGTAAATTGGTTAACACAGAACCGTTGGGCTGGTTGGGCTATTGTGGTAGGAGTCTCAGGCATGGTTGCGGTAATTTTGAAACGCCTTAAAGATTGATATGAACAGGAAAGCTCTGAACGCCATAACAATAGGATTACTTTCGATAGGCGTAGGAAGCGGCCTGCTGATTCTTTACAACTTTATTGAAAACCCTCACCTTATACCAAAATCACAGGCAGTAGACGTTTTTTGGAGGGCATTTAACTGCACGGGACAGTCTGAAAGGCATGGAACTGTAATAGTCGATTTAATCCACATCGTAAATAGCACAAGAAGCTACCACGTAGACGAAAATACCATGCAAGATTATGCATTAGCATCCGAGTATGTCAAAAATGGATTCAAAGATAATCAATACGTATGGAAAGTCCGGGGGGATTGTGATATGACTAGTGGGGTCAGGGCAGATGTTCATTATGTGGATGCTAAAACTGGTCAACTTTTGGGTTGATGAGATGAAAACTTTACTTGCAATAATTGCGGTTCTGGTAATCTTGTCTGTCATTACAACCCGAGACTCATTTGCGCAACAAACTTACTCTGGATCTACAGGCGGGAACGTTACAAAAATTGTGGTATCCAACCTTGCAATGGACAAGCAAGTAGATCCAGAGCGCCATCTACATTTTCAATTCAAAATTACTGATAGTTTTGGAAATGTGGTTCCTGATGCGGGTGCAGAAGCAAGCTTGGATTATCAGTCATGCGTTATAGGGAGAAATGGGCTCCCGATCCAAATCAGCCATGCGCCAGATTACGCCACAAATGGGATCATGGATGGAGACATTACGATATTGACCGACGTCCTACCGGGAAATTATACCATGTACATATTTGCTCTAGGACCACAAGATTCATCCTACAAGGGGCAGACAATTCAGGTTCAGTTCCAATACCTTGATGACTCGTCAGTAAAACTCTCCAACTGGGACGTTTATCAGTATGATGATCTTGCCCACCCAATACAGGCAAGACATTCCAGCCTTGACATTGACGGGTATAAAGTAAACATGGATTCGGATAACAGGATATGCAACTGGAGTTTCATTCCGTCTGAGAGGAAGCTGGACCTTGATGTCTCCGCAACTGAATGGCATCATTTCATGAACGTCGCGATTCCAAAAGGTCTTCTTGATGGACACTTTACTGTACGGCTTTTGGGTGGATATGACATACCATTCACGCTAACTAGGGCAGGAAATTATTCTACTCTGTCTATGAAGTACGTGAGTTGCAATCTAGATATGTATCATACCTGCAATCTTGACATTCTTGGGACTTCAATAGGGCAGTCACTGGCACCTGCCACGTCGATTACGTCACAAACACCGAAGAATGAGACTGGAGATGCGAATCCATATGATAAAACACGATTGCTGATATACTGCTCAAGACAGCTTGGCATATCAAGCGACAATGAAACTGCAATTAATATGGCTGAAAATTCCGACCAGTTCCGGTCTAAAGTCCAAGGCTATTCCTACAAGTTTAACAGTATTGCCAACATGCTCAATGGATGCAGCCTCACAACGGTAAACGTCGTGTTCACCCTTACTGACAGCAACGGTAAATTTGTGAAAAATCTAGTAATTACTGAAGACCCATCCCTGACCAGAATATTGAGTATCAGTGAACAACAAGGGGCACAGTATGAAGGAAATCCGGGCGGCCCAATGAAAAGTTCAAACAACTCGACGGGATTTGTACCCCTTTCTCTTGGTGGGTCAACCTCCAATTCGCAAACTTCGCAGACTTCATTTATTGTACTAGGTATAGTAGGTGCAGGTTTGGCAGCAGGACTGTGTATTTTTATTTGGAGGAGAAAATGAAAACTTCACCTGACCTAATAATTTCACTTTTCCTTATCATGCTTGCATTAGATGCAAATGGTTTACAACACTTTGCATACGCCGATTATCCCCCTCCAATACAACAGGCAAAGCACGGTGTTCCTTTGGACCAGATAAAATGCAACCAAGGGTTTGTCAATATCTTCAAGAAGGCTGGTGGGTCGCCTGCCTGCACAAAACTAGAAACAGCGTTAAAGTTGGTTAATCGCAATTGGGGACTGATGGGGATGCAAACTGCTTGGCTTGCATATAAAATGGTGGGAAATAATATTCCGCCTTGGTCAAATGCAACCATACCTTATTTCCATAATAATCAGGGATCCTGCACCTTGGGAACAGCAGTTACCCTGTATCTCAAAGATAAGGAGGTGAATTATTTTGCTGCAAGATTTAACCAATATGGCGGTCCAAATGGTTATTTTGAAACCGATCTGACCTTACTTGCGCCTCAGAATGAAACCTCGGAATTGACAACCTTGGGCTTCGCCATCATTAAACCCCCCTTTACGGTAAATAACAACGACTATTTCGGTCAAATTTTACCTTGTGTGAACCCGTGAGAAACTACAATTGTCCGGCCGAGCTGTCAGGCTGGATATTGAAATAGTTTAACCACATCCTTGCCGGTTTAATCCTCTGTCTTTGATTTCCTTTCTCGACCATTTTCTCTGTCTTTACGGGTCACGTTGTGACTCGTACAGCCAGTCTTTATGGGCAGCTTCCTGCCCAACATGGGCCTCCTAATAATTCCGACAACTTCTCCTTGTATTACTTTTGACTAGAATCAATGTAAAGGCCACATCCTGTCCTATCGTGCCATTAATTCCACGAATCCTTCACTTATATGTGCATGAAAATTCGAGCATACATGTTAAAAGAAATAATTGCAAAGATAATGTCTTGCTCTTGTAACAAAAAAGCATCGGATGACATTGACGCAGTGAAAAAAGCCGAAGAATCCAAAAAATAGAAATTGAGATTCTGCTCCACTTTTCCCCTAACGAGCCCATGCAAATGGCTTGTCCGAGTTATTTGCCAAGCTCCTTCATTTTTGCTTCAAGAGTGGATAGCCTTCTCTGCGTAACGTCCATCGTACGCTTTAAAACATCAACCTCATCCCGGTTCTGCCCGGCCATCTCGTTTATGCTGTCAAACAGGACTTTGGCCTCTGTCGTCATTCCGTTGTCATTCTTATCTATGCGGGCTGCAAGGTGCCTGTAACCCTCTTCCAACTTTTCCAGCCTATTCAAAGTCTCTTCCATTCTTGCATTTACTCCATTAACTTCGTCATGAATTGCGCTCAATTCTTCCTCAATTTTGTCCAAGGAAGGCGCAAGAAACCTCCCTATTCCAGAAACCTTCTTGTCCATGATTTAGCCATGTGCGCAGTTCCTAGTTAAAGAGTGCTAAATGCCCATCGCAATTGCAGTCTCTGCTGATCTGCTTTGGGGCATAGTTTTCCTTCTTGAACGAAATGCCAAACTAGGTAGCCGGCCCTATGGGCCCTTCCATGTCCTAGACTCTCTGACTGCGCCGCTCGGAGCCCCGCGTGCAAGTCTTTCTTTGGCCTCTCTTCCCATTTCTTTTTATCTTGATACATCCTATGAGGGGCGTGGTAAAATTTACCCCAAAAGAGGTCAAGTTCCTAAGGGAAAACGAGGGCTGCAGGGTTGCCACAAGCTCCGGCAACGTCCCGCATATTGCCCCGGTGACCTACTACTTTGAGGACGGGTGCTTTTATTTTGCGACAGATTATGACACAAAAAAATATTCAAACCTGAAGAAGAACAAAAAAATCGCGATATCTGTGGACGTTTACAGCCCAGGCAAGCACAAGGCAGTCGTGGTCCAGGGAACGGCCAGCTTTATCGAGAAGGGCAGCGAGTTCCGGCGACTCTATGAAATTTTTTACAAAAACTATGCATGGGTTAGGGCCATGCCTTGGAAGGAAGGCGAGGCACCATTCGTAAAAATCGTACCGGCAAGCAAGTCTAGCTGGGGAATCGGCTAGCCGAAGGTAGAGTCGAAGCTCTTGGTGATGAAGGTAAGAGTCGATTCTATCGTAACCTGGCCCTTTGCCTCGAATTTGATGGGATCTCCCTTGAGTATAGAGTTGTAAATATTGGAAATGTTTGGCGTCTCAACAAGGTCGAACTTGTCCGTAACCGTCATGTTGCCGCCCGGGAAGAGCGCAGGCCTGCCCGCCATGGGTATGTCCTCCACGCTGTAGTGACCCTGTCCAATATCCTGCCCGTTTGCATAAAGATCATAGTCTATTGTGGAGATGGTCGAGGTAACGCCGGTGGGGTTGTTTAGGAGATAGTCCACCTCTAGGTCCGCTCGGTTGTTTATCTTGTCAACATCTAGAACTTTGACGTTCTGGAGATCAATGGTAACCTCCTGCAGCTGCGGCTGGTAAGAGTTTGCATATAGGTAGAAAAAGAGCATTAGACCTCCAAGACCTACAAAGGCTGCAACCAGCGCCGCCTTCCCTTTGCTAACCAATCTATTGCTAACGGTGTCTCTTGATTTAAAAAACCTTTAGACATCTTGCACCCCAAAAATCATGACAATAGATATTACGAGTTGTCTGCGGTATAGAGGCATGCCACTCGCTGATGCGCTTGTCATGTGGGCGCATCTTGTAGCCGCCTCCATATGGGTCGGCGGGTCAATTTTCATAGGTATCGTCCTTGCCCCCCTGCTCAAGACCATGTCAGATACAGTTGAGGGCAGGCTGTCAATCATGATAAGGGTAGGCAGAAAATTCAACAAGATTGCTGTTCCGTCACTCATCGTCCTCATGGCAAGCGGGATCTACAATTCTAGCAACCTTATCCAGCACCCGTCGCTGATTCTTTCCACGACATATGGGCAGATCCTCGTAATCAAGGTGGCACTGGTAATAGTCCTGCTCGTAACTTTTGGCGTGCACGTCAGGCTCATCAGGACCGAGGTGGAAAAGAAAATAGAGTCAGGGCAGTTTTCGGAGGAACTCGTGCAGAAGATCCGCCTGAAAATAATTGCCCTTGGCAGGATAACCGTCATTGTATCTGTCGCGATACTTCTGATGGCCGCACTATTGCACTCGGGCGTCTGATCTTCCCTCTATCCTTACTTCAAACCCGTCCCCCACCCTCCCGATGCCGTACCTGCAGCCGGTAATCTCCGATGCTACAAAGAGGTTCGTTTCCAAGTGCTTTGTAATCTTGTTCACCCTGAAAACGGATGTTTGGGGCACGACCGATAGGGGAGTGACCAGCATGTCCGAAAGGAACGGGTCCACGCCGGGACCGGACTCGAGGAACCTCGAAGCAACTGCCTTGCCCATTCCCTGGGTATTTTTTTGGTATATGATGTCTGAGCCAATTACCGAGGTCTCGTCGTGCGAGAGTATGACCATCGAGCATCCCTTGTCAAGGGCGGGTTCCTCCCTTGTTGAGACCTCGACCTCAAACCCCTTTTCCTCGAGGGCTGCCCTTGCATCGCCCACCTCCCGGCGTATCATGTCCCCTGAAATGCCGTGGAAGGAACAGTACATTTTTGCAGACTTGGTGGCTCGGTTGGTAAACGATACGGCCCTTGGGTTGCCGCAAGGCAGAATCTCGGCATCTACAAGGCCTCCGCCCCTAGGATAATAACCGCGCTTCCTTACGTCAAAGCGAAACTCTATTCCGATCGCAGAAAATGCCCTTCCCATCACAAATTTAGTGTAGTCTGACGTGGGACTCCATGGCACGTCGGTTCCTCCAGTGATTGAAATTTTCAGCCTCCTTCCTATGAGCGAGATGGCTGGCACCAGGACCTGCATGACTAGAGGGATGCTGCCTGCGGTCCCTATATCTTCCCGCAGTTCCAGGTCTGCCCCCTTTGACGGCGAAAACTTTAGGCATGTGGAATTGACACGGAGTCCCTCCACCTCCGCCCTGCAGGCCTTTGCAAGGATGCTTATTCCAGCCATGTGCTGGGGTCTCAGGCCCGGAACTTTGCGGCTCTTTCTTATGTTGTCAACCTCGATTGCCCTTCCCGTTATCGCTGCAAGGGTGACTGCACTGCGGACTATCTGCCCTCCGCCCTCGCCATAAGAGCCGTCTATTTTCACTGGTTCCATACGGAATTTGGCTTGGTATCGAATCTAATTAATTATGTCCTAATGGACTGGGGCCTGACTAGCAGAACCTGGTTATTACCCGCGCAATTTTCGTTGCCAATGATATTGGACCCATGGATTTGGTTGCGGTAACTACAACAAGGTAATTTCCAAAGGGAAAAGTAAACGTGGAGGCATTCCCATGTGAAAAATGGTACTGTATTGGGCCGTAAAGGTCATCGAACTCGTCCCCTAGGGATATCTCCAGCAGGCAAGGCCGATTATTGCCCGCGCCGGTCCTGTTCCCCGTTGCTCTTTGGGAGGGAAATTTTTCGAGTACCACGCCTGACTTGGTAATTATCTCTACCTCTTGGATGCTGGTGTTGCACCCGAGCACGGCCTTGCACAATCTGCTAAGATTCAAGGAACTTGTCGTGGAGCGCACGATTTCAGTGCATTACGGACGTCTAAAAAGGTGATCGTGGCTGGAGTAGGATTAGAGTAGCAAAAGCCCTTGTTTTCAGGCAGCTCCTCACGGTCCATGATTATACCAAAAAACTAAGATGACCATCTGGAACATTGAGGTAACTGGGGAGTTAGGTCTACTGCTCACGTATGGACAGAGTGATCACAGTAGACCCTGCCAATCTTTAGTTTCAAAATTATCTAAGGCTATGCTATGGTTTTTTGTATACTTCATAGTCCTATGTAACCGCTATAAGACGAACGCGTTCTATACGGTCAAGCCTTTTCACGAACGAAGCCCTTTATCAGATATGACCACCGAGGCTCTTGAACCCCTGCAATCTCTTGAGATCCTGTGCGAACAGGTATCGGCCATAGATGACCGCATAGAGGTGGTAGCGGTCTTGAACCGAAAAGGTCGTGTAGTCGAGATGATCGCACGTGATGATGGAGTAATTAAAGATCTGACACCGCATAAACGGGAGATGCTATTCATGGAGTTTGTGCTGCTTGCTTCTATGAACAAGGAATACGATGAAGAGTTCGGTTCCGTAAAGTGCCTGAACATCCAGAGGGAGAAGGTCTCGGCCTTCTCATTCCAAGTTTTTGATAACCTCTTGGTTGTGGTGGCAAGACCAGTGTTTGATCCCATGGCAATGCAACAAAGAATAGGCGAGGCAATCTTCAACCAGTTCAACAGATAATGCAAAAGGGAGCGTTATGGCAACTTTTCCCTCCCATTTCAAATAAAAGCTACCCTGCTAACCAGATGAGACCGGTAAGGTTTCCTCGAAATAAATGCAGGTCATACCACACAAATAAGCAATCCAACGAGTCCCCAACAAAATTTATGACACGTGGACAAGATCAAATGAAATTTACACATGCCAATCCCCTAAATGCCACCATGTAGTGTATGAAATCAAAAATAAAGGAGGGGGGGAGTTATGAAACCGTGGGGCAAACGCCGCCCGCTGGATTCACTATGGTGCCATTCATCGGATCCAAGCAAACCTTCGGCGTGCTTCCATGGTTACCAAAGTCAAACATGTCGTCAAGCGAACCTGCAAGGCTGTCAAATGACTTTTGTCCTAGCGTGTTCGGTATTCCACCGGTGCCCCAATTCTCCTCGATGAATTTCAGGGGAGAGGTCAGGTCAGTCGCCTTGTGCGATATGTAATCTGACTTTGCATATGGCGAAACCACTAGGAGTGGTTGTCGCGGACCATGGCCGCATCTGTCGTCTGCACCGCCAAGTCCAGCAGGGTGACCTCCACATGTTGGTGCAAAGTCATTTACTGGATCGTTTGAGTGGTTTACAATCGGCGGCATGACATGGTCGTACCAGCCATCCGAGTCGTCGTATAGGATGACCTCGGCAGTGCTTGGCCAATATTTGCTGTTCTCCAGAGTGTTTGTGACGTTGGCTATGAACACCTGCTCATCGAGCGGGTCGGAGTTGCTTGGATGAGCATCCTCAGCACGTGGTGCCTTCAGGAAGGTAACTGCTGGCAGGTTTCCGGTCTTTACGGCAGTCCAAAAGGCACTGAGATCGTACTGGTGGTTTGCTTGGTCGGTTTTTCCAATCATGGAATCAGACATTGGGGGCAGGTGGTGTGGATTTGCAGTGGACGCATAGTACTGGAAAGGCTCATGATGAGCGCTGTAGGCTGTAACAAGCGCATTGTCAGTCGCCATTCTCGGTGTCTTTTCTCCGCATACAGCCTTGTGAGCCGGGTTTCCATCCCATGGCGTTGTTGGCGTAAATCCGCCTTGGAACCAGCCCCATGTAATGCCCTTCGCGTTGAGCACATTCCCGATGTTTTCTCCACTCATTGCAATGGTTGGCGAGGCTGAAGAAGAACAGTCATCGTAGGCGCCATCGGCATCAGAGATGGCCGATCCTCCGCCCACTGCATCCTCGGTAGCACCAAAGGTCTGTCCTGAGATCAGGTTCAGAGCTCCAGGCGTGGAGGGTCCAAACATTGTGTCATACGAGTTGTCGCTCATGGCAAAGTTCTGGGCAATGTTCCAGAGTCCTGTAACGGTGCTGCCATCATAGTAGCCCATTGTCAGGTTGCCATTATTCCCCGGCAGGCAGTTAACTACACCGTTGTCAACCTCGCCGTTTCCAGTCTCCTGCACAAATTTGTCTAGCAAACCGCCGTCGTAAGCCCTCTGTTCTGCTAGGTAGTCGTGATCTTCATCGCAGGTTATCGCCTGCTTCTTGGTCAGAAGGAACGGCAGTGCCAAGTTTGGATTGTTTTTGAGGAGATTTGGGTGTTCGAGAAAGTTGTTTGACATAGGTGTGTTGTGCTTTGCGGTGAAATTTGCAACTGCATGGGGATATGTACCAAAGTAGTGGTCATAGGAAATGTTTTCCTGGAATATCACGACCACATGCTTGATGGGTGTCTTGGTATCCATGCTGGGGTCTTGTCCCAGAGCCCACGCTGAGCTGCTCAGGACAAGAGATGTCATTAGAAGTCCAATGATAGTTGTTGTCAGAATTCTTGTCATCAATAAAAAAATTACCATTCATGAATTTGTTGATTCTGCAAATAGATCTCATGGTGTTACTCCCCACATGGCAGCACCCGAAAAATTTCCTATTCCTATGTATGACACTTATCATATTTCAAAAATATGGACCCAACATTATCAATATGGGAAAACTTTAGGTGAAATGAAATAGGTGATCACACGGGTCTACTGTGATCACTCTGTCCATATGTGAGCAGTAGACCTACTCCCCGCATATGTCTATAGATCATTTTTAATTGACCATGTAGAAAAAATTCACTTTCCTGAAGTATGCAAGATAGTGTACCGTAATTTGATATCGATTGGAACATGAAACCGTTGGCGGTCTACCCTAGGAGACTTTGGTCTGGAACACTTGCAAATAGAGAGGTAGACCGCGGCTTTGGTACGCGGGGTTTCTATCTAAAATTTTACTATGGTTTTTTGGTAAGGTACGGGATCAAGTAAAATATTACGTGAACAATATGGGACTAGATACCGCCGGAATCCCAAAAGATGCATTTTAACAAACAATTTCAGCCATAGGCATGGATTATCCTAATGACCCTTTGTGCGGTTTTATCTATGTCTATGTCAGGCTGGGCAGCAACAAGAAGAATCTTACCCCCAAGGGGAAAGCTCATCATGACTGCCTTTTCTCTCCGGGAGGCCGAGTATAGGACTGGTCCAAGACTATAATCAAAATCACTTCTGAGGGAGGCACGCAGGACTACGTCCATGTACATCTTTCTGCGATCCGCGTCGTCCTCATCTGGCAAAACCTCATGCTTGAGGCCTCCGGCAACCAGGTTTCCCATATGATCTATAAGGCCTGCAAAGATGATGTCAGGAATTTTGAGCAGCCTTACGCACTTTAGATCATACAGGGAAAGTTCCTGATTCCGTTCCATCGAATAAGGTAACGGTACACTATTGATAAGCATTGAATCAGTATTTTATGGTCCCTATGTAAATCTCGTATAATGTACAAACTTCTCAATGCATGAGGAATATCGAGACCTACTGCATTACCCTTTCGAGATACTGATCAATTCTATGCTGAAGATCGGAGTTTATTTCGGACACCATTCTATTCCCGTTGATTGCTGTCAGGCCATACTTTTTTTGCATGAGGTGGAACTCCCGGGAAATCCTCTCTTGATAAATAAGAAACGATTCATACAGGTCGTTTGAGAGGCCTATATCCGCCCCTGACTCGTAGTGGTCGAGTGAAAGATTTTTTTGAAAAACCCTATGAATGAGGACCGAAGGCTTGACATCAATGTAAAAAATCAGATCTGGTTTTATTGCAAAGCCATACAGGTTGTGGCACCACCGCCTATCCAAGCCCCGGACCACGTTCCTAGCGATCAGAGTGTAAATGTAGCGGTCAGCAAGGACGATGTAACCTGCCTGCAGGGCAGGGATTATTTTGTATTCGAACTGGTCTGCAAAATCTGCCGCATAGAAAAGGGCCAAGGTCTTTCTCCCAAGATCATAATGCTGCTTTGCCTCCAGAATGCCCCTGCTTACAAGGTCTGATCTTTTTAAACCGGTGTTCAGGACGGCATGGCCATCAGCCTCAAGTCTCGCAGTAATCTTTTCAATCTGTGTGCTTCTTCCCGAGGCATCAGGACCCTCAATTACGATGAGCCTGCCCTTGATTTCTATGTCTTGCAGGTTTTTTATCCCGTGACCGTAGAATTCAACGGGTCTGCCATGGAGGTTTGTTTGGCTATGTCTCATATGTTCCTCATTTTTTTCCTTTTACCGCCTGCGGAAGAAGGGGGGATATCACCCTTCTTACAGTTCGCTGTTGCTCCTCAATGCTCAGCGTACCGTCAATGACAGTAAAGCCCTCTGGCTCTGCCATCGAATCATACTGATCAATTATTCTGCCTTGGAATATCCTATAGCTTTCATAAGGATCGTTGCTCAAGTTAAGATCCATTCCGGCCTCGTAATACTTCAGCTTGGGCCTGCCCACCAGTATCCTGTCCACTGCCGTATCCACAGGCACCTTGAAGTAAAACGTAATGTCAGGTTCGATGGAGAAATCGTATACCTTCCTGACCCATTCAGGGTTGCACCCTCTTACGATATCCCTCACAAAAGCGGTGTAAACATACCTGTCTGCTAGTACAAAATATCCCGCACGCAGGAGCGGCAGTATGTTCCTTTCATACCTGTCCGCAAAATCGGTTGCGTGCAAGAGGCTGAATGTAGTGGGTGTTAGCAGCCCCTTTTTTTTACCCCTTGAAGTGATTTCCTTTACCATCTCGGAGGAATTCCACTCGGATTTGAAGACGCTGATGCCTTTGTAGTTAAGCCATTTCTCCAGAAGATGAATTTGCGTCGATTTGCCCGATCCGTCGATGCCCTCTACAACTATTAGCTTGCCCTCCAACCTAGAGGGTCTCGCGGTCTTCAAGGCAGCCTCACTACAATCCCTACCCTTTTAGGTCTTCCACTACTGTCGATACGATTCGGTCTGCGTCGCAACATAGAGTATGTTTATGCACAGTATTATGACCTTGTTCTATATAGACAACATAAGCCTATGAAAGGTAGGAAAACATGGTCATATCTCAGATATGTCAGCGAAGGTACCTGGTAGTGGCATGGAACATGTTTTGGAAGGTCAAAGCAAATCCTAAAGATGCCAACAGGTAGACGAGTGTAAAATGGACCTTTTCATAATACGGCATGGGGAGGCAGGGAGGAGCTCCCCTGCTAGGGAGGACTCCAAGAGAAGTCTTACCATAGACGGGGAAAACGAAATCAGGGAGATTTCAAAGGGGTTGAGGGCGCTGGAGATAGAGTTTGATCACATATTCACAAGCCCATTGATCAGGGCAAGACAAACGGCAGAAATCGTTGCACAGACCGTTGATCACAAAAACGGGGTTCAGGATATGGAAGAACTCAAGCCGGAAGGAAGCAAGGATCAGCTCTTCCAAAAACTATCAAAATTAAAGCGGGATTCGACTGTGTTAGTCGTAGGCCATGAACCCTATCTTAGCGAATTGATAGTGGGAGCAATATCAACCGGTCAGTGCAAAATTGGCCTCAAGAAAGGAGGCGTTGCACGCATCAAAGTAACAAACATCCTTCCAGCACTCAAAGGCGAATTGAGGTGGCTGCTAACGCCAAAACATCTGAAAAGGATGGCGTGATGATTCGGGTATTCCCTGTTTTTCACTTGGTAAACAAATGTAAATCTAGTCTAGATTAATACTCTGGGGGCTTTAACGAAACGGTGAAGGTTTGTTGAAAATTTCAGTAATCGATCTTGGATACAACTCGGCCAAACTTGTCACATACAATGTAAAGGACGATGACACCTTCGAGGTTTTTCAGCAGGAAGGGATCAAAGTAAAACTGGGTGATGGATTGGACGAGAAGAGAAGGCTGGGCAAAAAGCCAATCCTTAGGGCAATTGACACCCTCAGGTTATTCAGGGACATAATCCAGACACAGCCAATAAAATCGGTCCTTCCCATTGCGACAAGCGCGGTAAGGGAGGCAAATAACAGAGCCGAGTTTCTTGAGGAGGTTTACAAAGAAACCGGGTTTAGATTCAAGGTCCTGTCAGAAAAGGAGGAGGCTCTGTATTCCTATGTGGGAGCGATCAAGTCCCTTCAGGTGGCAGACGCCCTCTTCTTTGACATAGGGGGTGGGAGCTTGGAAATTGTTCACTCCGAGGGGTTCAAGATAAGAAAAGTAATATCTCTCCCGCTAGGCGCCCTCAGGCTCACCCAGCAATTTGATGGAAAGGACGGCAGTTTTAGCGAAAAAAATTACAAGAGTATGAAAAGATTCGTCTCGGCTTTACTGCCTGGTAAGAAAGAAATGAGATTCGGTAAAAATACCCGGCTTGTGGGAGTAGGCGGCGTCTTGAGGGCACTTGCAAGATATGACCAGAAGGTCTCAAAATACCCACTTGACAAGATGCACAACTATAGGATGAGCGCTAAATCGATAAGGTCAATTTCAAAACAGCTCAACAAAATGAGCTACGAGGACGTGGCAAAGATTTCCGTCATAGGGTCCAGCCGGGCTGAAACAATTGTTGCTGGCACCTGCGTTATAGAAACCCTGATGGAAAGGTTCGGATTTGACAACCTATACCTTAGCAATCACGGCGTAAGGGAGGGTGCACTTTCGGTATTTCTTGAAAACCCAAAGGCATATCACTCGAAAAACATCACGGCCGAACAAGTACGCCAGACCATAGGATCTGGAATTTCATTCCAGGTGTTCCCACATGCAAAGGAATTTGTTGAAAGTCTTTATTCGCTGAGGCTGCTTAGCAGGAGGGAGTTGGATATCCTTTCTATTGCAGAGAGGAAAATTAGGGACAAATTTTCATTTAACAATCCACAAAACCTGTTTTATTCGATAATGGACGAGGACATGTCTCTTAGCCATGCAAGCCAGCTCATTCTTGGCCTTGCCTTGGTGCACACCAGGCACGTGAAGACATCTGACTGGCTTTTCACAAGGTACAAACCAATCCTTTCCCAGCAGGACAGGCTTTCGATAAGAAAGATCTCGTCTCTGATTACATTGACAAGGGTTCTTGAGCAGACAAAATCCAAAATATCGTTAAAGAGGTATAGCGATGGTATTTTGGAATTGGGTATAGTACAGGCAAAAATAATGCCCAAACTCCTAATTAGGAACGCCCTGAATAGATTTGAAAATGCCTTTGATACTCACGTGATTTGCACTCTGCGGGACGGCCAGAACATGCAAAATTCCGTGCTTGAACTATGATACCATTTTCATTGGATCGATTTTCTCCTTTCTGAAAACCCTGACGAATCGTTGGTATCTTTTTTCTCTCTCTAGGACTTCCGCGCTTATGATACTTGATAGTACACGGGCAGGTTGAATTTTCCACAGGTGCTCAAGAAAAATGTCACTATCGTGGATCATACCCAACTCGTCCTGGATTTTTTTTAATTTTTTCACGGATTGCAGCGAATCCGATTCGTCTGCCATAAGTTCTATTGAATAGCGCAGTTTTTTGAAGTCTTTTCTTAATTTGTGGATTTCGTCGATTTTCTTGTCATTGCCAATTACTATTGGTATGTTCCTCTTTATCTCGTTGACAAGGCCCAAAACCACCTTGCGGTATCTCTTTCTCAGCCGGGGCTCCGCAATCTCCACCTGTCTTAATCTAGGCACGGGCAACTTCCTTGCGGCAATAGCTACCTTGTGCCCGACATCCAGCTGTTCTTTGCGTCGATTTTTTATCGAATCAATAATTTGGGACAGCTGCGGCTGGTTTTTTCCCTCCAGTTTCATGCAGATAATGTCGAAATCCCTTATCTGCGTGTTAATCCTGAATATTTCCTTTGCATTCTTATAAAATTCTCGCATGATTCGGCTCTTCCTGATCTTTTTCGGAAGAACCCTTTGTATGGCCTGGAGGCGCCTTATCACTACCCTCATGTCATGTATGTTTTCCTCATCTGGATTGGTGATGTACCTATCCAAAACTTTTGAAAACGTTCTTAGATATTTTGCGAATTTCCTAGAAAGCAATTTTTTGCTTGGATGAATAGGTTTCATTGGACTAACTTCTTGCAAGTTGTATACAATGAGATAGTCGTGGTAAGGACGGGCAGGGAAAAGAATTTGCCCGAGAAACGATCAGAGCCGTTTTGCTAGGAACCATTTTCTGATATTACATCCTGGACCGTCTCGTTGATCACCGCTTCCGCTATGTCGCTTGAATATTCCGCGGTTCTCCGGATGTCCTCCAAGACGAATTTTATCACGCTTGTATATTTTCTGGATTCCTCGAGGCTATCGGTAAACTCCTTTTCCTTTATGGCAATCCTGCGCGCTGTTGATGCAACCGTGTCAGCCAACCCGTAGTCTCTCTTGTTCAAAGCCGCAATCGAGTCCTCGAAAACCTTCAGTGATTCCTCGCTTAGTTTTGTTACCTTCTGCAAGAGGGCTGGTTCTAGCGTAGACTTTAAGAATTTGATCCTGCTTGCTATGGAAACTGCATGGTCTGCTACCCTTTCTATTGACTTGACTACTATCCTGTAACTTATGCAGTCCGACGGTTTCTTCAGCCCAATGTCGCGCAGAATCCTTTCGTGTTCCACCGCAAGGGTAAGGTTGCGAAGTATGTACAGGCTAAAGCGATCTACCTCGTCATCCAGATGAGTTATCTCCTCCCCTAGTTCGGCATCCATTTCTTTGAGGGCGTCTATTGCCTGCCTGTGCATTGTGGTGGTAAGTAAGAACATTCGTTTCAGGGCGTCATTTATCGAGAGTTCGGGAAGGCTTGTTAGTATTTGGATCGTAATGGACTCGGGGGTTGATTCGACAATTTCAGTTCCAATCATGTTACGCCTTACAAGGTCTCTTATGGCCTGCTTGTGTTCAAGCTGAATCCTGCCCCCCTTTGACTGGATCTCTAACATCTGGTAGCCTGCGAGGTACATGGCTATCACCTTGCGCTGTATGGATTCTACGGGTTCCTTCTGGCTGATGACAGTTTTGGATTTCAATACCTTGGGGGTCTGAACGGCCCCAGTAGGCAGTATTGAAAGAGATCTGTTTACATTTTTAACAATAGAAACCGGATCGCCCGTCTTTAGATTCAGTTCATCAATCCATTTCTTAGGCAGAGAAAGAACATAGGTTGATCCCCCAACAAGCTGTAGTTTGCGTACCTCCTTTTCATTAAGTATCTCCGCCAATGACTATTCCTATATCGGTAATAATTAAAGCGGTTGTGACCTCATTCTATGTAGCACTATATAGATCTATATTCAAATATGAAACTTAAGAAATTATGGTCGAACCTCTGATATGGCGAGTAAATCCCATACAGGTTGTCCTTGATGGAATCACTTAAGATGAAACGGGGATCTCATATGGGAGACAAAGTCTTCAAGATCGCCGCAGCCGTCGCCGCCACCTACGTCCTTGCGATCATTGTACTTATGGTCTTTCAACTCATAAACGGCTCCTCTGCCATATGGTCAAAGGAAGGAATATCATTCCTTACGGGTTCTAGCTGGAATGCAGTCGAGGGCAGAGAGTCCTATGGTGCTGCACCCTATATTGCAGGAACCTTTGTGACTGCGGGACTTGCCATGCTCATCGGAGTCCCCATCAGCATGGGTATTGCGATGTTCATGTCCGAACTTGCACCCAAGTTCCTGCGCACGCCGCTTTCCTTCGTGATAGAGCTTCTCGCCGCGGTACCCAGTGTGATCTATGGTTTATGGGGAATCTATATTTTCAGGGATTATGTCCGGAACTGGATAGAGGCACCTCTCAACAGTACCTTTGGCAACAGCGTCTGGTTCCTGTCTGGCGCGCCGTTTGGTCTTGATATTTTTACCGCAAGCCTAGTTCTTGCCATCATGATCATTCCAACCATTTCGTCAATCTCAAGGGAGATAATGATCGCGGTTCCAAACAGTCAGAGGGAGGCGGCATACATGCTTGGGGCGACAAAGTGGGAGGTATTCAAGATGGCAGTGGTCCCATATTCCAAATCCGGCCTTGTGGGAGCTTCGATACTGGGGCTTGGGCGCGCGGTAGGGGAGACCATGGCTGTTACAATGCTGATTGGAAATGCAACGGGCAGTAGTGCATTCCCGTCCTCACTATTTGCCCCGGGACAGACAATGTCAAGTATTATAGCAAACGAGTTTGCAGAAGCATCTGCCGGCAGCCTTCATCTTGCGGCACTCATAGGAATAGGTCTCATACTTTTCATCGTGGCAATAGGTATCAACATCGTAGCCCAATTGCTGGTTTCACGAGTATTGAAAGCCCACGAGGGGGCAGTCTTGGCATGATAACGATAGAGCAGAGGGCCGAGTTTAGGAAGCACTTTAGGAACAATATTCCTACCAGGCTAATGACTGACAGGATTGTAAAGGGAGTTGTATTTTGCTGCGTGGTAGTGGCAGTAGTCCCTCTCGGTAGCATCCTTATAGAAGTGATACGAAACGGCGGTCCAGTACTGAGCGTCGACTTTTTGACCCAGATACCTGGTGCGGTAGGGTCGAGCCAGCTTGGGGGAGTAGGGCCAGCGATACAGGGCACGCTCTTGCTTATTGGGCTGTCAAGCCTCATAGGGGTTCCAGTCGGAGTTCTAGGGGGCATTTTCCTATCCGAGTTTGGGAGCAACAAGCTTGGAAACACGGTGAGATTCTTCAATGACGTATTGGCAGAATTTCCAACAATCGTAATAGGGCTCTTTGCATTTGTAATGATTGTTCTGACATTTGGCAGCTTCTCCATTTTGGCTGGAACATTTGCTCTTTCGATTATAATGCTTCCAATAATCACCAGAACAACGGAAGAGTCCCTAAAGCTGGTGCCGGTGACCTACAGGGAAGCAGGATACGCCCTGGGGATAAAGAGGTGGGTGGTCATCACAAGAATCCTGCTGACCAGCGCGAAAAGCGGCCTCATTACAGGGATTATGCTTGCAGTGGCAAGGATCGGGGGAGAGACAGCCCCTCTGATATTTACAATCCTTGGAAGCAGCCAATTCTTTTCTGGTCTTGACCAGCCCGTTGATGCACTCCCTCTTCGAATCTGGAGGCTCTCACTACTTCCATACAATTCTTCCATCGCTGAGGGGTGGGGGGCTGCGTTAGTTCTTATCATGATCGTGCTTTCACTAAACATCGGAATAAGGTACATTTTCTTGAGGAAACAGGGTGGAGGAGGGGGACGATTTAGAATCGCAAGAGGTGGATAGGGTGGAAACAATCACGAGGGCACCGATAGTGAGAACGGCTATTGAGAGATCAAAATACAAATTGGTTGCAGAAAATATTGTCGCAAGCTACAGCGGTGTGGTTGCCGTAAAGGACGTAACCATGAAGTTCAAAGAAAAAGCGGTAACCGCCCTCATAGGACCGTCAGGCTGCGGCAAGACAACGTTCCTCCGCTGCCTCAACAGGATGCACGAGCTTTCAAAGGGTGCCCAGGTGACGGGCAAGGTGCTGCTGGACGGGCAGGATCTTTATTCAACGCGGGAAGACGCAATCATACACCGCAGGAAAATAGGAATGGTATTCCAGAAACCCAACCCGTTCCCTACCATGTCAATCTATGACAATGTGGCGGCAGGATTGAAACTTAACGGAGTAAGGGATCGGGAAATAATTGACCAGATAGTAAAGGGGTGCCTTGAAATGGTATATCTCTGGGACGAGGTAAAGCACGATCTTAAAAAGCCCGGCATGAGCCTTTCCGGGGGGCAGCAGCAGCGACTTTGCATAGCGCGCGCACTTGCCATACAGCCTGAGGTGCTGCTTATGGATGAGCCAGCATCAGCCCTTGACCCCATAGCTACCCAAAAGATTGAGGAAATGATAACAGAACTGAAAAAAGAATATGCAATAATAATAGTAACCCACAACATGCAGCAGGCCGTGAGGGTGTCAGATTACACAGGATTTATGTACCTAGGCGAGCTGGTCGAATTTGGTGAGACCGTGCAGATATTTGAAAATCCAAGGAATGAGATCACGGCCAAGTATGTGCAGGGGCAGTTTGGCTAGTTGACAAGACTAATCGATCCCCACCTGCAAAAACTGTCATTTCTCATGGAAAAGATGGGGACACTTTCCCTGCAGTCAATAAACTTGGCGCTGGATTCATACTTGGGAGGCAAAAACGCCCGCCAGGAATCCTACAATCTCTCTCACGAGATACTTTTGCTTTATGACGAGGTCGGTGACCTCACCTTTGACATGATGCTGAGATACCAGCCGGTTGCCAGCGACTTTCGGCTGATAAGGTCCTCGCTTGAGATAGCATACGGCTTTACCAGATTTGGGCGCTATGCCTATGACATCACATTGGTAAGGGACATGTTTGGCGATCTTTCAGAATGCCGCAACGAGGTAATCTATACGCTATCGGGTGAGATAAAACACATGATAACACTGGCAGTCCAATCATTTGCAACCCTTGACCTAGAAAAAGCAAAAGAACTTCGAACGGACGAGGATCTGGTAGACAAGTACTACAACAAGCACCTTCCGATGCTGATAAATTCAGGAAACGTAAAGTGCGCGCTTGCCGACGCGCTGGTACTGAGGTATCTAGAGAGGATAGCCGACCACGCTGCATTCATCGGAGAATCGGTAAACTATATTGTCACGGGTCAACGGGGCCATCACTAGGTTTTCTTCTGGTCACAACCCTTGATCTTCTGAATCTATATAGTCAACATAGGCTATGAGTAATTATGTAATCTATTCTGATTATGTGTAAATAAGTATCCTCTTTCCATAAGATTGATGAAGAAAACTTTCTTGGCAGTAGCACTCGTGCTATTGCTGACAGTACCGGCAGCTACAATGCCCGCAAGGGCACAGACGAGCGGTCAATCCTATACGATCACAGGCGCCGGATCGACATTCATCTTTCCGTTGATGGACACTTGGAGAGTACAGTACAACAACTTGCATTCCAACATACAGCTGAACTACCAGTCCATAGGAAGCGGGGCGGGAATCAACCTGCTTGAAAAGAAGACTGTCGATTTTGCAGCCTCTGACGCGCCACTGCAGCCAAACGAGGAGGCAGCGGCACCGGGAGTCCTGACCATTCCAGATTCGCTGGGCGGTATCACCATATCCTACAACATTCCAGGTGTCAATGGAGGCCTCAAGCTAACGGGCCCAGTGATTGCACAGATCTTCATGGGAAAAATAAACTCGTGGAATGATCCCGCAATTACCAGTCTCAACCCAGGAGTGAATCTTCCAAATCAGAAGATCCTGATTGCACACCGTGCAGACGGTTCGGGCACAACCTACGCGTTTACGGACTACCTGTCCAAGGTAAGCCCTGATTGGAAGAGCACGGTAGGTCAAGGCAAGGTCGTTCCCTGGCCAGTGGGTACGGGCGCACAGGGGAATGCAGGCGTGGCAAACATAGTCAAGACCACACCGTACGCATGCGGTTATGTCGAGCTGGCATATGCTTACCAAAACAACTTTACCTATGCGGTCGTCCAGAATGCGGACAAGACAGCATTTGTAGAGCCTACGATAGCAACTGTTGCAGCCGATGCAGCAGCAGCCGGATCGAATCTCCCAACCGCTGATGGAGACTGGTCACAGGTATCGATTGTGAACCAGCCTGGGGACAACGCCTATCCAATATCGACCCTGACCTACGTCATGGTCTACAAGGACATGGGACAAATAAGCGGCGAAACTCCTGACAAGGCAAAAGAAGTAGTAAACTTCCTAAACTGGATAGTCAACGATGGCCAGCAGTATGCAACATCGCTTCTTTACGTTCCGTTGCCTGACTCGATAAAGAAGATCGACCAGCAGGGACTTGCCGAGATACAGTTCAACGGCTCGCCTATGAGCGCCGTGCCAGAATTTGGTCCTGTTGCAGCCCTAGTGCTTGCGGTTGCGATTACATCCATAGTCGTAGTTTCTGCAAGAACCGGACTCAACCTTGCGCCAAAACTCTAAATCCTTTCTTTTTTTATTTTATTTTCTTCCGCGCCGCCCTGCTGCGCACCGCCAAGGCGCCCGCCCTTCCGAAGGGGAAGGATATGCTCCTTGCCGTCGTCAAACCAGTAGCAGTCGCAGAGGATGTCGGGCTCGACGCCCTCCCGCTTCATGCAGACCAATGCCCTTCCCTTATGGTCTTCCTTAGGATGCCCACAACGCTTGCATTCGTCCAATTCCACCAGACTGTAAACCGGTAATCATAAAGTACCTTTCCTTTTTGAGTCATATCGTAGGTTATGGGTCCCCCGGGACTGCCCGGGTTTGACATGTGACATATGGGAACTATTTGCACTCGGTTAAAGTTTCACGTTGTGCTTAGATGAAAGCGTGAGAAAGTGATGCCTGACAAAATCTGCAGGACTTGTGGAGAGGAGCTCGTCGGATACTCCCAGTGTTCAGAGTGCAAGAGGCCCATCCAGCAAATCTGCACAAAATGCGGCAGGAGGACCGCGGAAAGGTTTCATCAGGGGTGCTTCGCGGAGGCTAGGCAGAATGCGTTCATCCCCGCACGCATCTCTATGGCGGAATGAGCGACCTCACACCCTGCGACTGCCTGCGATAGCAATGGTTTTTTAAATAAGGCAGCAAGAGTCTGGCAATGAACGGCCTACTAATTGGAAGGTTTCAGCCATTCCATGTAGGACACCTTGCCGCAGTAAATTTTGCCCTGTCTCAGGTAGAGAAACTCTGGATAGGCATAGGAAGCTCAAACAAAAGCAACGAGAGAAGGAACCCCTTTACCGCGGAAGAAAGGAAGGAAATGATACTATCTTCACTTGACGCCAAGGCCAAGGCGAGGATCGAGATTTACTTCGTCCCAGATATAGGAGATCACGAACGGTGGACCTACCATGTGGACTCGATCGTTCCTAATTATGATGTCGTATTTTCAAACGACGACTTTACCATCTCGCTATACCAGAGGCGGGGCATCAGGGTGGTACCAGTACCTCTCTTGAACAGGGATGTGGTTTCTGGGACAAACATCCGGGAGATGATCGCAGCGGACAGGGACTGGTCAGGTCTTGTGCCTGAGGGCACGAGGTCGGTTCTTGTCAGAATAAATGCAACGAAACGCCTGTCCGAAATTCTGTAGTTATAAATAATGGTCTATAATTTTAGGGAATGGAGAAATTTATTTGGAATATCTGGTGATGCTGCCCGGACCGACCAACGTTCCGGAAAGAGTAACGCGTGCAATGTTTACTCATATGATAAACCACAGGAGCAAAGATTTTGTAAAATTATACTCGGACGTAGTCGACAAGAGCCAGAAGATCTTTGATACTACTGGAGACGTTGTTGCCCTTAGCGCCTCCGGCACAGGCGCCGTAGAAGCCTCCGTAGTAAACATGGTGAAGAAGGGGGACAAGGTGATAATTCCAGTCAACGGCGAGTTTAGCAGCAGGCTTGCAACAATGCTTGAATGGGCTGGAGCAAGTGTCATCAAACTACAGACACCATTCGGTCAGAACGCAAGCTTTGATCAGGTAAAGGAGGCATTTGATAACAACAAGGATGTCAAGGCATTCTATGTGGTATGGAATGAAACTTCCACCGGTACGATGGTAAAATATCTGGACAAGATATCCTCCCTTACCGCAAGGAACGACTCGTTCTTTGTAGTGGACGGCGTATCCATAGTGGGCGGCGAGGAACTGCACATGGACAAGTGGGGCATAGATGTCTGCGTTACGGGAGCGCAAAAAGCGCTTGCAGCGCCACCGGGAATCTCGCCTATAGCAGTGAGTGCAAAGGCAAAAAAGCACATGATTGCAAACCAGCCCCCGACATTCTACTTTAACATGGCACGCTACTTCAAGTATTATGACGAGAACAAGGAGACTCCTTTCACCCCAGCAATACCTCTGCTTTATGCATACAAGGAAGCTCTTGACATGATACTGGAGGAGGGAATGGAAAAGAGGGTACGCAGGCACAGGATATGCTCCGATGCGTTTTACAGCGGGCTGAGTGCGCTTGGTCTTTCGCCCTTTGCAAAGGAGGATGCGCGTTCCACCGTTGTGATTGCCCTGAACTATTTGCAGGGCCTAGACGACAAAACCTTCCGGGGAACGCTCTCAGAAAAGTTCCGTGTACTTGTCGCAGGGGGCTTCGGCGAACTAAAGGGAAAAGTGTTCAGGGTAGGATGCATGGGAGAGGTCGACAAGTACCACGTGATGAGAACAATATCGGCAATCCACTCGACTCTTGACATGATGGGGCACAAGACAAATCCCGAGGCACTCAAAGTAGCTGAAGAGAAACTAAAAGCACTCTGAATCCATGTTAACTTAATATAAGGAACAAAGAGGATCGATGACGTTGGCTTTCCAAAAAGGCACCCTCATTCTGGTGGATTACACTGCCAAGGTAAAGGACACCAACCAAGTCTTTGAAACGACAAGGGAAGCCGATGCAAAGTCAAGCAACATTTTTGATGCAAACATCAAGTACCAACCAAGGCTTGTTTCAGTGGGCGAGTCTTGGGTGCTCAAGGGTCTTGATGATGCCCTCCTTGCAGCAGGTTCTGGGGACAAGCTCACAGTCGAAGTGCCCCCCGAGAAGGGATTTGGCGCACGCGACACGGGCAAGGTCAGGATGATCCCGCTGCGAAAGCTCGGCGACGATGCCGATAAGGTTTCCGTAGGGGACACGATAGAGCTTGACGACAGGACCGGAATTGTCAGGTTCATCGGTTCCGGCAGGGTACAAGTAGATTTCAATCACAGGTTTGCAGGAAAAACCATTCTCTATGACGTAAACGTTGTCAAGTCACTTGACACCGACCAAGACAAGGTAATGGGACTGCTCAAAAGGAGGTTCCCGCTTGACGAGTCCAAGCTCAAGTTTGAGATAAAGGGGACGCAGCTTGACATCAACATACCGGATGAGGCGATGATGATGGAGGGCCTACAAGTGGTAAAGCGGGCAATAGCAAACGAGATATTCAAGTTTGTCACCAAACTCGAGAAGATAAGCTTCGTCGAGTCCTACACCAAGGCCAAGCCTCAGGAGAAACCGGCAGAACAAAAGGCAGCCGAGGCAAAGCCGGCACAGCCAAAGGCAGCCTAGAGCACGCCGGTACTTTTTGCAAGGACCAGGGCCTTTTGCCTGGTCATCTTTATCTCGCTTAGGATTGTGTATCTCTCAGGCCTGAGGGACTGCGCAATGCAGAGTGCCTCCGCCAGGATTTCCGGCTGCAGCCCTATCTCCCTTGCGGTAGTGGGCGCCCCGACGTTTTTCAGCATCTGGATTATCTTCTTCCAGTCCTGGCCCTGGAGCTTGGCAATCAGTATAGCCCCAATCCCGCACTTTTCACCATGTAGCCCAATGCCGGGGTGTAAATAGTCGACGGCATGTGAGAAAAGGTGCTCGGCGCCAGAGCACGGCCTGCTGGAACCCGCGATGCAGGCAGCGACGCCCGAGCTTATGAGGGCCTCCACGATCATCCTGACATCAGGCCTCTTCTTGAAATTCTTGGAATTGTCGATCACTATCTTTGCGCTCATGGAAGCAAGGTTTGCGGCATATGTGCCGAAATACTCGCCTACCTTGTCCCTAGCAAGCTCCCAGTCCCTGACCGCCGTCACCTTTGCCATAAGGTCTCCACACCCGCTTGCAAGAAGCCTATGGGGCGCCTTCTTTAGGATCTCAATGTCCACGAAGACCCCAAGTGGAGCGGTGGCAATTATGGAGTATGGCTTGTCCCCGCGCAGCGATACAAACGGGCTTGCGATCCCGTCATGCGAGGCCGAGGTTGGGACGCTTACAAAAGGCCTCTTTAGTTTGAAGGCAATCATCTTAGCAATATCGACGGATCTTCCCCCGCCAATCCCCACGATGAGGTCGCTGACATCCCTTTTTATCTCAAGCAGGGTCTTCTCGGCAGAATCGACGTCATTGCTTGTGCACCTGTGCCATACACTCCTAATCTTGGAACCGGCAAGCGACCTTGAAACCTTCTCATGGGTAATCCTTCGCACTTGGTCGCCCGACACAAGAGAGATCTTTGCAGGGTCGGAAAGGCCCCGCAGGAAATTCCCAATCTCGCCGATGTTCTTTTCACCCACGACAATCTGCCTTGGAAGTTCCATCACATGGGAAGGCATGAGATTTTCCTCAAATCTCGTTATTTATCGATATCCCACAACAATACAAAGTTATTTAAACGGGTGCCTTGCTAGTGATAGTATCTCTAGTTAGGAGAATGTTATTTGTCAGACTACATTGAACAACACACATTTCATGGGACGACCACGGTAGGAATAACCTGCACCGATGGCGTTGTCCTTTGCGCAGACATGAGGGCAAGCGCGGGCTATTTCATAGCGAACAACAACACCATGAAAATTCAAAAGATAGACAACCACGCCGGCATGACAATAGCAGGAGGGGTTGCAGACGCCCAGAATGTAACCGACATGCTGAGGTACCACTGCAACATACACAGGATTGAGAAGAGTGAATACCTTCCGATCAAGTCAATCGCAAGACTTGCCTCGCTCATTTTCTTCCAGAACAGGTACTACCCATTCATCGCGGATATTCTAGTCGGCGGATATGACAAAACGGGGCCTGCCCTGTACAACATCGACATGTTCGGCTCGCTTGACAGGAAAAACTATGTGACTACGGGAAGCGGCTCACCCGTGGCTTACGGGCTTCTTGAAAGCGAATACCGCGACGGCCTTACAGTAGAGGAGGGCAAACTGATAGCCCTGCGCGCAGTCAAGGCTGCGATAACCAGAAACATCGGAACTGGTGACGGAATCAACGTCGCGATCATCGACAAGCAGGGATACCGACTCTTGACAAAGGAACAGAAAAAGGCCATCATTACGCTCTAAGTGATTTAATGCAAAGAAAACAGCAACAAAGAGAACTGTCTCCATTACCCAATATCATGGGCACCATACTCCAGAGTATACCAAAGGATGCCGAGGTTACCAAGATAGAGTACGAAGGACCAAGGATTGCAATCTACACCAAAAATCCTAGGTACCTAATGGAGCACAACGATGTAATTTCCAACATGGTAAACGTAATCAAGAAAAGGATAGTGGTTAGGACAGAAAAATCCATCCGGAAAACGGAGGAGGAGGCAAGGGAGATCCTTGTCCAGATGCTTCCAAAGGATATAGAACTGCGCGGTACCTTCTTTGACACCGCCACGGGCGAGCTAACAATTGAAGTGAAGCACCCGTGGCTTTTGAACAACAACCCGTCCTTCAACATAGCCGACCTTGTGTCAAAGTCAGGATGGCGTGTCAGAATTAGAAAATCCACCGCAATCCAGTCCCAAACGATTCAGACCATAAACTATAACCTAAAGATATCGTCAGCCGAGAGGAGCAAGCACCTCCAACAGGTAGGGGAGCAGATATTCAGGCCCAAACTTTCAGAGGATGCCGAAGTTTCACTCCTTACTCTTGGCGGGTTCAGCCAGGTGGGAAGGTCGTGCATGCTCCTTACCACCCACGAATCCAAGGTGCTGATTGACTGTGGCGTGAACCCGGGTGCCCGAAACCCGCTGGAGGCATATCCTAGGCTTGACTGGGCAAACATCACTCTTGACGAGATTGACGCGGTAGTGATAAGCCATGCCCACCTTGACCACACTGGGTTCCTCCCCGTTCTTTTCAAGTACGGCTTCAAAGGGCCGGTCTACTGTACCGAACCCACGCTACCGATGATGAACCTCATCCAGCTTGACGCAATCAAAGTCGCGGCTGCCCAGGGAAAGATCCCACTTTACTCCGAAAGGGACGTAAAGCAGATAATGAAGCAGACCATCCCGCTTGCATATGGCACGGTTACGGACATTTCCCCCGACATTAAACTGGTCTTCTCAAACGCTGGTCATATCCTTGGCTCCGCGTCATGCCACTTCCACATTGGGAACGGCAACCACAACTTTGTGTATACTGGCGATCTAAAATATGGCAAGTCCATGCTCTTTGAGAGCGCATCATGGAACTTCCCGAGGGTTGAAACGCTCCTTATCGAGAGCACCTACGGCGCAAAGGAAGACATCCAGGCCACAAGGGAAGAGGTTGAGGGCGCCTTTATCAGATCGGTGAACGAGACCCTGAGAAATGGGGGAAAGGTGCTAATCCCAATACCCGCGGTTGGCCGAGCACAGGAACTGATGATGGTAATTGACCAGTACATGAAGGCAGGACAGCTCATGGAGGCTCCGGTCTTTACGGAGGGAATGATCTCGGAGGCAACGGCAATACACGAGGCCTACCCGGAATATCTTGCAAGGGATCTCAGGGAAAAGATACTGAGCACGGAGGAAAACCCATTCGAGTCGGAGTACTTTACAAACATAGAGCATTCCGACGCTAGGGAAGAGCCGCTCCGCGAGGGGCCGTGCATCATAATGGCAACGTCTGGCATGCTGGAAGGCGGTCCAGTACTTGAGTATTTCAAAAATATTGCACCAGCGCAGAAGAACAAGATACTTTTCGTCTCATACCAAGTTAACGGCACGCTTGGAAGGAGGGTTCTTGATGGCTCTAGGCAGGTGTCGGTGGTAGGAAAGGATGGCAAAATTGAGGTAATCAACATAAACTGTTCCACCGAAAAACTCGACGGCTTCAGTGGACACAGCGACTACAACCAGCTCATGTCTTTCGTCCATAAACTCAGGCCCAAACTCAGGAGGGTGATCGTGAACCATGGAGAGAGAAGAAAGTCCGAAAACCTTGCAAGCTCTATCCACAGGATGTTTAGGATTGCCACGACCTGCCCGCAGGTGCAGGAAGGAATCAGGCTACTTTAGGTCGTACTCTGCACGCCAGATCTTTACCCCTGACGGGGTGACAATTATTCTCTCTTCGCCGAGCCTTGCGATATCCGCGTCATTTGTCTTTGCAATGCTGTAAATTTCCTCGACCGTCTTTCGAAGCTCGTCTACATTTTTTTGGGCAAGAGGAGTAACACGCAGGACAAGGATCATACCCTTTTTGATATCCTCCTTTACAGCATGGATGTCGCTATAATCCCTCAGGGTTACAGCTTTGAGGTATGTGGGGGCCTTTTGTGCCTGCATAAATGATATGCAAATGCCTCCCTCAAAAAGGCTTTGCAGTCAATTGCAATTCACTGACTAGATTGACTAAATTCTGTATTTCAGATACTCTTGCTCGGCAATGTTGGCTGCGGGGGCCTCCAGGACCGCCTCTCCCCTCTGGACTAGGACTGCACCCGGAGAATCCTTCGGGGCGTCTGAATATCGGAAGGTAATGTCGGCGGCAAGCTTTAGGTTGGTCGCAGAATCTTCGCCCCGCAAAAGCGAGATTGGTCCGACATGGTCTTTTGTTTCAAGAAGAACATCCCCTGCAAGGGCAAGAGCTTTTAGCATCTCGTTCTCGTCCTTGTGTCTACCTACAATTAATTTTGTTTTATTGTCAAACCTGAAATGCCTTCCAATCTTCAGAAGATCAATGTCGTTTGTGGTGGGGGTATCGGTATGACTGAAGAGATCCTTTGCCCGTATTGCAAATTTTGGATCGGTAAGCAGGCAACCACCTCCAGCGTTCGGGGGGTTTTCAAAACCAAACTCTTGTGCAAGCTTCAGTTGCTCCCTTCTTGACCTGCCGCGGATCATTCCAAGATCCTCTCGCCGTATGATTCCGCGCTCTTCCGGTTCCGTTTTTGGAAGAAGCGCACCAGAAAGTGGCCTTACTATTTTTCCTTCGAGCCCTGCCTCTTTTTCGATTGTGCGAAGCGCCGGTCCATGCTGCGACATCGGACGCTGACCTAGCACCTCGCCTGAGATCACAAACTCTGCACCAATATCCTCCATTACCTTTTTTCCAGCGCGGAACATCATCGCCCTGCAGTCAATGCAAGGGTTCATTCCGGATCCAAACCCGTGCTTTGGATTCTTGAGCATCTCGATGTATTCGTCACCCAGATAAACAGTCTTGAGATCAACATTGAGCATGTCGGCAGTCTCACGTATCTCAAAGCCGCATCCCCTTCCGCAATCGAAATCACAAAACGGAGTCTTGATTGCTACAGCAGTAACATCAAATCCCTGGTTCTGCATCATTTTTACCGCGAGCCTGCTGTCGAGCCCTCCTGAGAGCAAAGCTACAACCTTCTTCTTTTCTTCCACATGGCAAAAATTCCCTGTCCGATATCTAAACCTTCCAACAAACATAAATGAGATGCGCCCGAGTCGGAGGATGATGCAAACTCGGAGGAAAAACCTGTTAAAATATTGCAAAGAACTTAACTGTGACACCCTTGTCGCGTTTGAGCCTGAAAACCTATTCTACATGACAGGGTTCTGGGGCGAGGCCATCGGGGTTCTTGACAAGGACGGGACTACAATCATAGCGCCCGAGTTGGAAGTAGGACGGGCAAAGGAGGAATCAATCAAGTGCAAGGTGGAAAAATCAGAGCGCGGAAAGGGCTCCCTGTCCACCCTCCTCGGGATGGTAAAGGGAAGAAAGGTCTGTACGGACACGAACAACTATGACATCGTCCAGTCACTGAAAAAGCACCTTCCACGGGTACGATCAACTACCCAGCCTTTCTACCAGGCAAGGCAGGTAAAGGATCCGGACGAGATCGCGATTCTAAGAAGATGCTCGTCAATACTTGATGAAATGTACGAGCTCTGCGTGGATGAGATAAAAATAGGCATGTCGGAAATGGCACTCCAGACCATCCTGATGTCTTATGCCATGGAAAGGGGGGCTTTTGCTACGGGATACCGGTCCACCCTTCAACCCCTAATTATTGCAGGGGGTCCCAACAGCGCACTGCCGCACGCCCAGGTTACAAAAAGGCAGTTTGAAGACGGCGACATGATTGTAGTAGACCTCACGCTCCGACATGATGGATACGTTTCGGATGCTACAAGGACTTTTGGCTTGGGAACTGTTTCTGCAGAGGCAAGGAAGGTATACGAGATCGTAAAAACGTCGCAAGAGGCAGGAATAAAAAAAATCCGTCCAGGCGTTTCCTGCAGGGACGTAGATGAGGCCTGCAGGAGGGTCATAGGTAAAAGGGGCTATGGAAAGTACTTTATCCATTCTACAGGGCACGGGATAGGGCTTGAGGTCCACGAGCTGCCAAACCTAGGCCCGTCAAGCCAGGCGGTCCTCCAGAGAAACATGGCAATAACGGTGGAACCGGGAATCTATCTGCCAAAAAAGTTCGGGGTGAGAATCGAGGATTCCATGATTGTGGGCGCAAGAGCAGATGTGATGCACAGATTTACCAAAGACCTGATCGAAATCTGAAATCCTCAAAAACCACTCTATGGGAAAACCGTGGAGACGATCAGATAAGAATTGAATCCAAGTATTATTGCCACAATACCGAAGGAAAGGGCCGTCGTAATCTTCCTGTTTACAAATTCGCCCATAATGTTCTTGTCCTTTGAGAGTAGTGCCAGCGGTATCATCGGCAGCGGTATGAGCAGGCTGAGAATGACTTGGCTGTAGACCAATATGTTTAGCGGATCAATTCCCAAAAGCACCGCAACGGTAGTAGGCACTACGTTGACAAATCTTGTCACAAATCGCCTGACCCAGATGTTGGCCTTTCTCCCCAAAAGCCCCTCAAACAACGACTGGCCTGCCAGAGTTCCGGTAACGGAGGAGGAAATTCCTGAGGAAAGAAGTGTAAGAAGGAATATGACCCCAGCCCCGATTCCAAACAGCGGAACCAACGTCTTGTACGCTTCGGAAATGGATGAGATGCCTGCATTGTGTGGGTGAAAAGCAGCTGCAGCCATAATCATAATGGCGGCGTTTACGAGCCCCGCAATGGTAAGCAACAATATGCACTCGTACAGGTGCAGCCTCCTTGACCTTCTTTTTGCGTCAAGGGGCTGGTCATGAACCTTCTTGGCGGTGAGGGAGGAATGTACGAATACTGCATGCGGCATTACTGTTGCCCCTATGATCCCCACTGCAACCATGATGGCGCCGTTGCTGCCCAAGGTCGGTATTAAGGAGTGATATGCAATCGAGGGGACGTCCGGATGCGAGAGGAATATCTCATAGAGATATCCGATTCCTATGATTGACACAAAAAGCATGAACATTTGTTCCACTAGCCTGAACCTGCGCGTAGTGAGGACCAGAATGAGGATGACGTCAAGCGCGCCAAAGATCGCGGCATAGATCATGGGAACTCCAAACAGCAAGTTCAGCGCAATGACGGTGCCGAGGTATTCTGCAAGATCCGTTGCAGCTGCTGCGGCCTCTGCCGCAAGCCAATACGGGACTATGAATGCTCTTCTTTTCAGTTTCTCACGAAGTATCTCGGGTAGTGAAAGGCCCGTTGCAATCCCCAGCTTACCTGAGAGATATTGAAGCAGCATCGCCATCCCGCTTGCCAGCCAGACAACCCAGAGAAGGCTGTAGTTGTATGCCGCACCTCCTTGGAGATCAGTCCCATAGTTGCCAGGATCCATGTAGGCAACACTCACGATGAGAGCGGGACCCATATAGGAAAGCAGCTGGGCAAGCATACTCCTCCGGTATGCGTCCCTTATCCTTGCGAATCTCGTGGAATTGGAAGCTTCTGTCATGGGAATGAGTCATGCGTGGTCAAATGCGCCTTATTAGTTTAGCCCAAGCTAACTTTGATAATGACGGCTAACATTAATAAATGATGGAAAACATGCAACAAAGTTCTGGAAATCAAGTCAATGTATTTAAGATCGTGCCTTGTTATTGTTAGATGAAGTTTGGATTGAAGGGCAAACTAGCAAAGAAGGAAAGCAGGCTCGAGGCCATTCGCGATGCACACAGCGTACAAGGTCGCACTTCGCACACATACAGGATGGAGGATTATCTTGAGGTTATCTATGAACTGATAAAGGAAAAAGGCTACGCCTCGGCAGTAGACATATCGGAATATCTCAATGTGAGCTCGCCAAGCGTTACCAAGATGATGCAACGGCTGGATGAGAGCGGTCACCTCAACTATGAGAAATACAGGGGTATCATGCTGACCGACCAAGGAGCAAGCGTGGCTAAGAGCATGCATGAAAGACACAATTTGCTGGTCGAATTTCTCAAGATGATTGGAGTAAAGGATGAGGTGGCAAACAGGGATGCAGAGGGCATAGAACACCACCTGCACCCAGAGACGCTCAAGAAGCTAGAACAGTTTGTAAAATATTGGAAGAAGGGTAAGAAGGCCAACAAGTGAAGGGGCAGCTTACCTAAAGTTTCGGAGGAATTTGTGCCTAAAAATCAGGACTGTCATCAATACCGACGCCATGAAAATGTAGGGTACGGCGCTCCCAAACTCTGGTATTGCCTGGGTTCCTTTGATTTCAATGTCGTTGTTCCCGCTCGGATACAATACGGTTAGATCCCTCGAACTGGCAGATATTACCTCCTTGTATCCTACACCGTGACCATTCAGAAGGACAACGTAGTGGCTACTATCGCCATTTTCTGTTGCGTCGATAAGGATCCTTGGCAAATTTATCGTGAGGTTGCCCTTGGTATCCGACTGGATGTCAACCGATATCGCCTTTTCTTGGCTGTCAAGGGTCATAGATGAAACCTTTCCCTCGTTCAAGGCATAGGGAATGGAAAACTGCGTCCCATTAGCAATAATCGTGTAGTTTTGATATGTTTGTGCATGGGAAACTTGCGGAACAAGCGGGACGAGGGTTATGAAGATCACAATGGCTAGAAAGAATTTTTTTATTTTGGGCAATATCATGAGGTGTCGGTCGGTTATTCGCTAATTAACCTTTGTATGGATCTAAAACGGAAGGAATGCATGCAATTTCCCCGAATGAATTTTTGATGCACAAGATTTGTATAGAAACGATGTCATTTTCCTAGCAATTTTGACAAAAGCACTCATAGAACATATCCTTCGTTACATGGGAAAGATTTTCGATTCATATGACAAGCTCCATGAATTCGAGACAACGGGATGTACCACAGAACAGATTAAGGAGGAACTGATAGGGATAAAGGAATCGACAGAAAAATTGTCAGTTTCCATGACTAGACTTTTCAAGGAAAACCCATCGCAAATAAAGGGGATTCCAACCCTGTCAGGAATTTTCAAGGTTACCTATCTGCCGACGCTTAAGATTCACCTGCTGTATCTTTCTCAAATCAGGGAATCAGACACTGACCTGCTCAAGATTCAGTCAAGGCTTGCCATTACCTACCTAAATGTCGATGGCTGCATCGACAATTTGCGGATAATCCATGCGTACCTCAAGTAAGGCGTAGGCCGAGTAGCAAAGGATAGGCAAGTGGTACATTCGACTAAACAAGGGGTAGAATTTCATCACGACTAGAGGTTTTCATTTAGACCAGTGTCTCTCAAATTTAATATTCAAAATTGTGGAAGGATATCACAATAGGAAGAGATGGACCTTTAAGTTGTACATAGTTATTCCCGTCTCTTCCTATTTCCTTACTATTGTAACAAAGAACAGTAGAAGTATGGCTAATGTGATGGAGGAAAACAAAGCAAACCTCACATCATCGGGCATGATGTCTACCACCTGTGCATCTACATAGTTAATGACATGCTGTACCGCGAACAACCCAAAAATAATTATTGCAAATAGGATTTTCCTGTTCCTCATATTCCTATATGCCGTAAAGGACAGTGCCATGAGGACAAGCGCTAGGATGATCACGGCTAGTTGTGTAACTGTGAATATCTCCAAACTCCCGTGTCCGAAGGTGAACGGAGGAAGCCCCATTATTCGCCGTTCTCCCTTGATAGTGAAAGAAACATCTCTGCCAACCTATCACTCCACCTGTTCCACAGGGTTGGGTGGTAGGTCTTTAATATTTTGATTATTTCCTTTGGGTCTACGGCAGGCTGGTATCTTCTGTATTTTCCTTCCCTTGACTCCAAAATGACGCCTAAATCTATTAGCCTCTTAATATGCCAGCTTGCCGACGCCGGAGCTATTCCTAGGTGGTTTGCAATGTCTGTCTGGGTTGAGTTTTTCCACTCTAGGATGAACATCAGGACCTCCCTTGCAGTCTGCTGGTTTAGAATTTTTAGGATATTTCTCTCATTTTCCTTGAAAAGGCCGGATGCATAATAACATCGATAAAGGTTGAACCTCTCGGAGATTATCCTGCCTGTCTTTTCCAAGTGGTTTAGGTGGTATTGGACAGTCCCCATGGAAAGGCCTAGGTCCCGTTTTAGTTGGCGCAGGTGGCACCCGGGATTTTCCTCTATATATTTAAAAATCCTCCCAGAATTATTCTGAAGATTTTCCATTGGTTTCCCATCTGGTGATGTCATTACACTGTTGATTAACAACCTTATTTGTTTCAAGTTCACTTATTTTCCTTTCTAATACAGTTATCTAATTGACCGGGAGGGTTTCGATCTTCTAGGCGTGAACTACAAGTTGGATGATTTTTTTCATTTAGAGTAGTGTATCACATTTTTTATTAATTAAAAAACGTCGTGAACTCCAATAACATGAGCAATAGCACACTACGAAAAGTAACTAGTCTAACACTACTATCAATACTACTTACCAGCACGGTTGTCTTTGGCTTGCCAGGAGCAATGCCACAAGCACGTGCACAAGTAGCATCACATCCTAACCTGTTTGTC